>Ga0180222_1000062_pt1 | contig 188668 bp, 194 predicted proteins | sample eDN5th37CKraftOP_FD_151336 | JGI IMG/M metagenome (GOLD analysis project Ga0180222, IMG submission 151336) | Enriched Organic Plus compost microbial communities from Emeryville, California, USA - eDNA 5th pass 37_C Kraft OP (version 2) (version 2) ... | reverse complement strand
GGCGGCCAGCGGGCTTCCGGCCTATGAGATTTCCAATCATGCGAAGCCTGGATCAGAGAGCCGCCACAATCTCATCTATTGGCGCTATGGCGAATATGTCGGCGTCGGTCCGGGCGCGCATGGCCGTTTTGTCGAGGACGGGCGGCGCGTGGTCACCATCACCGAAAAGAACCCCGAGAGCTGGGCGGCGCTGGTGGAAGCGCGCGGAACCGGCGTGACAGGCGGCGAGATGCTCACGCGCTCCGAAGAGGCCGACGAGTTCCTGCTGATGGGATTGCGATTGGTCGAAGGTATCGACCTCGAACGTTATGAAAAACTTGCGGGCCATCCGCTTTCTCCGCAACGCGTTGCCATCCTGCGCTCGGAAGGATTGATCGAACCGGTCGGGAACTCGCGCCTGCGTGCCACCCCCGCGGGCATGGTGGTGCTGGACGCCCTCGTGGCCGACCTGGCGCGTTGAAATCTCAGCTCGCGCCAGCGAAGCTCGAAGGCGCGGGGCTGATGAGCCGGGCGGCTCCCTCCGTTACCTCGTAGATCGCGTAGCCACGCTGGTTCGTGCCGTCGGGGAGGAAGCGGAATGTTCCGGTGGTGCCGGCAAATCCTGCGGGAATCTGGAGGTTTGCTGCAGTGAAGGCCGGCTTGCCGCCCTGGCGTGCAAAGGCAGCGGCGAGGATCACCGAATCATAGGCGAGCGAAGCGGTGACCGACGGCTCCGTTCCAAAGCGTTGACGATAGCGGCCCTTGAAGATGTTGAGGCGCGCCTGATCCACATCGGCAAACCAGCCACCTTGAAGGGATGGATCAGTCAGGTTGGCGCTGGTCCATTGCCCGTTGCCGAGAAGCCTCTTGCCCGAAAGATCAATCCCCATGCCCTTGAGGGCGGTGGTGATGACGCTGGGAGTGTTGCCACCATCAGGAATGAAGATCGCATCGGCTTCGCCGATCGCAAGCGCGACTTCCTGCAAAGCCGCCATTACCGAGGCATTGTCGTAGCCGTACCGGCCAATCGCCGTGACATCGCCGCCGGCTGCCTGAAGGACACGCCGTGCTTCGGTTTCCGCCAGATCGCCGGCGGGGCCGTTCGGCACCAGGGCCACAACCTTCCTTACGCCTTGCGAAGCTGCGTATGAAATGATGCGCCGGACAAGATCCTCCGGCAGGAAGGAATTGAGATAGGTGCCTGGCGCGGCCACCGTCCGGTCTGACGAGAAGCCGAGGACGGGCGCATGGGAGGGACCGAGCGCAGCCGACACCGCGCGCACTTCGGCGGCGAACAGCGGTCCGATGATCATGGCCGAGCCTTCGGCTGCAGCACTTGCTGCTGCCGAAGCCGCGCCTGCCTCCGTGCCGCCGGTGTCCTTCACCACGATCTGAAGCGAATCGAGCCCTGCATCCGCCAGGGCGAGCTGTGCCGCGTTCTTCAGTTCGGCCCCGATCGCACGGCCATTGCCCTCTGCACTGAGCGGAACGAGGAGCGCGACCCGCGTCTCTCCGGTACCGATGACCTCTCCCTGCACGGACGCCGGGATTGCCGCCGGTTGCGGTTCGGCAATCGGGGCCCTTGTCGGCAGTCCGGAAGGAACGGGCTGCCCCGCGCAGGCCGTCAGAAAAGCTATGCAGGCAAGCGCTGCGGCGGAGGAAATCCTAGCGCGAAGCGCCTGGGTCAAACTCATTGCCTTCCTTTCGAAGCCAGATGCGGTGGTGCGGGAATTTGCAACCTGCAGGTCACCATGTCAAAGAAGTTGGCCAGCAAGATGTGGATCGCCCAGGGGCAGAAACGTGGATTCCGACAAACGGGAAGAGCGCAGGTCGTTCATGATAGGCGGGGCGGAGGTAGCTGCCCCCCGCCTCGAACCGGCGCTCTATCTTGTCGCGACGCCCATCGGCAATCTTGCCGACATCACGCTTCGGGCGCTGGAGACACTCGCCGGTGCCGATATCCTTGCCTGCGAAGACACACGGGTGACCCGTGTCCTCCTCGATCGCTACGGGATCCGCCGGCGCATGCTTGCCTACCACGAGCACAACGAGGCTGAGGCCGCCCCGCGCCTGGTGGCGATGGTGGAAAGCGGGCAGAGCGTGGCGCTCGCCAGCGATGCCGGCACGCCGCTCGTTTCGGATCCCGGTTTCCGCCTTGTTCAGACGGCGCAGGAAAGAGGCATCCGTGTGGTGCCGGTGCCGGGCCCTTCGGCCGTGCTCGCCGCGTTGACAGCCGCAGGTTTGCCCACGGATTCCTTCATGTTCGCCGGCTTCCTTTCCTCTAAGGCCGGCCAACGCAGGAGCCGCCTGGAGACGATCCAGTCCGTACCCGCGACGCTCGTCTTCTTCGAATCGCCCCGCCGGCTCGCCGAAAGCCTTGCAGCCATGTCGCAAATCCTAGGAGACAGGCAGGCGGTTGTGGCGCGTGAGCTGACCAAGGCATTCGAAGAAGTGCGGCGGGGAAGCCTGGCCGAACTGGCAGCCCATTATGGGGAGGTAGGTGCTCCGAAGGGCGAAGTCGTGATCTGCGTCGCCCCGCCCGGCCAAGAAACGACCACAGGCGCAGAGGAAGTGGACAGGCTGCTCCTCGCGCTCGCGGCCGAAATGCCCGCTTCCAAGGCTGCGGGCGAGGCCGCCCGCATGACCGGGGGAAAGAAATCAGAACTGTACCAGCGCCTGCTCGTTTTGAAGGAAGAGGGAAATGCGCGGTGACGCCGCCCGCCTGAGCCGTCTGCGCGCCTACCGCAAGGGCCACCGGGGCGAATGGATCGCCGCGATCGCCCTGATGTTGAAGGGTTACCGCATCCTCGCGCGCCGCTTCCGCACGCCGCTGGGTGAAATCGACTTGATCGCGAGGCGCGGCGATCTGGTTGCGATCGTAGAGGTAAAAGCCCGGCCGACTTTGGCAGAAGCGATGGAGGCCGTCTCCTTCACCGCCCAAAGGCGCATCGACGCGGCTGCCGATCTATGGTTGGCACGGCAGCCCGATTACGCCCGTCTCAGCCTTCGCTACGATCTGGTCGCGATCGTGCCGCGCCGCTGGCCGGTGCATGTGGAAAATATCTACGCTCCGCGCTGACGATGGCTCACCCGCATCGGCAGGCCACCTTGCGGCTGTGTCGTAAGCTTCTGCACCGGCCATGGTTTGGTTTCGGGCAGGAGATCGAACCGGTAGCGCGACATGAGCACCGCGAGCGCGATCACCGCCTCCTGCATGGCGAAGGTTGCGCCGATGCACACTCGGGGACCCGCTCCGAACGGCAGATACTGGAAACGATTGATTTTGTCGCGGTTCTCCGGATGGAACCGAGAAGGTTGATAGGCGTCCGGGTCATCCCACAGCTTGCGGTGCCGATGCACGGTCCACGGCATGACCAGCACCTGTGTGCCCTTCGGGATCTTCAGATCGGCATAGGTGTCGTTTTCGATGGCCTCGCGATTGATGGACGGCGCTGGCGGATAAAGGCGCATCGCCTCCTCGAAGGAGGCACGCGTAAACGGCATCGCGTCGAGCCACTTCACAGGATCCGGCTCGCTTGAAAGAACCTGGTCGATCTCGGCCTCGATCCGTGCGCGCTCCTCCGGCAGGTTCGCGAGGCAATAGAGGGTCCAGCCCAGCGCGCGGGCCGTCGTCTCATGGCCGGCGCCGATAAAGGTGATGATGTTGTCCTCGATCTCTCCGCGCGAAAGCCCCTGGGGGCCCTCGGCGCGCAGAAGCAATGTGAGGAAATCCTCCGGGGCATCCGCCTGGCCACCAGCAAGCTTCTCCTTCCGCAATTCCATCGTGCGCGCGACGATGTCGCGAAAGAAAGCAAGCGAGTTCCGCCCAAGAATGCGCGTGATTCTCGGAAGCCAGTCCGGTGCGCCGAGAAGATCGAGCGGATCGACCCTGCCCATCGTCTCGAAGAGGCGGTCCACCTGATGCGCGAAACCGCCGGGATCTCCCGCGACCTCACCGGAAAAGAGCGTTTCGGAGAGGATGTCGAAGGTGAGCATCGTCATGTCGCGCGAGACATCCACCGTGCCGCCTATCGTCTGTTCGTAACGCTCGGCGAAAGTCTCTGCCTTTTCCAGCATCGGCTTTGCAAATCCGGCGATGTGGCGAGGCGTGAAGACGGGCGCCATCGCCTTGCGCGAGCGGCGCCAGACCTCGCCTTCTGCCGTCAGAAGACCGTCGCGCAGGATCGGCCGAAGGATTTTCTGGCGCACGCGCGCCATCTTGTAGTTCCGGGCATTGTCGACCAGCACATGGCGGATCAGGCCGGGATCATTGGCGATGAGAAGCGGGCCGCCAATGCCGCCGGTCACCAGAACCCAGGGCTCGTTGTAGGAGGGTTCTCCCCAGAGCTCCAACGGGTTGCGATAGACGATCCGCATCATCTGAAGCGTCGAGGGGGGCTTCTGGCGTGGGCAGGGTGCCGGCGGACGGAAAGAAGCGGCGGCTGAATCGGTCAGTGTGGCCATGCTCCTTAGCTAGTCCCTCGCGACCTCGGCTTCAATCGGCCAAGCTTGGGAACGGCCGCAACAGCGTCGCGTTTACCTCATGTGCAGCGCCTCCAAGGCGCCCAGTAGAAAGGAGTGCTCTTATGAACTGGAACCAGATCGAGGGGAATTGGGAGCAATTCAAGGGAAAGGCCCAGCAGAAATGGGGCAAGCTCACCAATGACGACCTCGACGTGATCAAGGGCAATCGGCGTGAACTCGTCGGACGCTTGCAAGAACGTTACGGCAAGACGCAGGAAGAGCTGGAACGGGAGGTCGATGACTGGATGTCTCGCCACTAGCCGTCCTGGTCGAAGCAATAAAGGCCTGCGGCTTGCCGCAGGCCTACTTTTTATTGGATTGGCGCGTCGTCTACTCGTGCACGGCCCCGGAGCCCCCAACCGCCACGATCTCATACGGTGCTCCACCGGTGACGATCTCGCGCTTCTTCTCCAGCGTTTCGGCGTCGAGCGCATGGATCAGACCCTTGAGCGGGTCGGTGATCATGATCTCGTCTCCGGCGACGGCGATTCGCGGACGGGGGTCATTCCAGTGGCCGTCCATGGAATAGGGCTCTGTCACCGCGACCGAGTTGGCGATTTTGCCCGAGAGAATGTTGATCTGGTGCAGCCGACCGTCTTCGGTGAACACATAGGCGAACCTGGTTCGTACCGGATCGATAGCGAAATGTACGCGACGGACCGGAAGCTCGATAAGTCGGAAGGCGTTCTCGTCCTCGGGATCGATCAGGGCCACGGCCTTCTGGCCGAAATTGCCGAGGAAATATTGCATCCCCTTGCCGCCAATCAGGGTTGAGACTTTCCCATCCTCCGGCAGCCCGTTGGCATAAGGCAGATGCCTGATCTCGGGTGTCCCTCCTTGCTCTGTCACGATCAGCAGGCCCGTCTCGCAGGCCAGCGCCACGAGGCTCCCGGAGGAGGCTTCGCCGTGTAGACCCGGGCACTGGGCCACCTCACCCAGCTGATTGCCCGAACGATCCACCAAGCGCACGCCGGTTGGAAGCTCTGAAGGGTCCTGCTCATGAGGAACGGACATCACAAAGTGATCTCCGAGCGGGATGGCGACGCCGTGGTGCGGGGCCCCGGTTTCGATCGAGTCGCCGCCAGCCTCTCCTTTCAGAACGTCCGCCTCGCTCATGATGCGGGCAACGCCGTCGCCATCGTAGAAGATCGCGATTTCCCCGTGGTGCGACACGAAATGAACCGGCTTCTTGCCGGAGATCTCCACACCCAGAGCCCTCGGCTCGGTGACCTCCAGATCGGCATGGTCCCCGTGGTCGTCTATATCGATACCGGTTGCAAAACCGGTCGCGATGTTCGCATCCGCCTGCACCGCGAAAACAGCCCTGCCGCTCTCCGTCGGATAAAGCCGCCCCTGGCTCTTCAGGCCGAAACTCCGGATGACCTTGCCTTCCGCAGCGTCCAATACGTGCATTACCGGATTGTTACGATCCGCGACGAATAGGCGCCACACGACTTCCGCCTTCTCCTCCGCGCGGGCGGGAAGAAGCGTAAGGCCGAGAGCGATCCCGAGCGCGAGAACTGAGACGAGTTTTTTCATTTTACCTCCTTAAATGTGATAACGTAACATTTTGCATGCCGAGAAACGCCGCTTACCGATTATGGCGAGCGGCGTTCCACCTTGTCCGGGATCGTTATTTCGCGCCGGACAAGCAGTCTGCGAGAGACGTCGCCAGATTTCTGATCAGGGTGAAATAGAGTTCCGGCCCTTCGTCGAGACCGGCGCCCTCGGGATCGAGCACGCCGGTGCCGGCGCTCGTGCCTTCCTTGACAACGTCGGCGAATTTCGAATCGAACTGCGGCTCGGTGAAGATGCAGGCAGCATTGAGTTCCTTGATCTTCGCATGAATTTCCTCAAGCCGCTGCGCGCTCGGCATCTGATCGGGACTGACCGTCAGGGAGCCCGCCGCTTCCACGCCGAACCGGTTTTCGAAATAGTGGTAGGCGTCGTGAAAGACGATGAACGGCTTGCCGCGCACCGGTGCGACGGTCTTCTCTACCTCTGTGGCCAGTTCATTAAAACGCTGGTCGAGTGCAGCAGCGTTCTTTTCATAGAGTTCAGCGTTTTGCGGATCGGCTTCGGCCAAGGTCGATGCGATCCGGTGCACCATCAATCGTGCATTCTCGGGATCGAGCCAGACATGCATATCCTTTCCATGATCGTGACCAGCGTGCTCGTCATGAGCATGATCGTGTCCGTCTTCCTCGGAGTCATGTGCGTGTCCGTGCTCGCCATGATCATGCGCTTCGAAAGTTCCGCCCTCGCGCATGTCGAGCAGCGTTATGCCGGGTGTTTCCGACAGCTTCACCACCTTGGCGCCGCCGGCCAGAGAGTCGAGCGGCTTTTCCAGGAAGGTTTCGATCCCCTCTCCTACCCAGAAAATCACCTTGGCGTCCTGCAGCATTCCGGCTTCCGACGGGCGCATCGTGTAGGTATGGGGAGAAGCCGCACCTTTCACCAACAATTGCGGGCTGCCACTGCCCTCCATCACCGCCGCCACCAGCGAATGGACAGGCTTTATCGAGGCGACAACCCCGTCCATCGCCATCGCCTGCGTTCCGGTGAACGCTGCCGACAGCGCCAATGCAAAAGCAAGTCTCCGTGACCCCATGAAACCCTCTCTCTAAATGTTATGACATAACATGCAATTGCGTTACGCTATAACGTGTGCCATAGGGGTTTGCAAGAAGGTGCCGATCGAATGTTGCAATCAACGGGAAAGAGCGGGGAACCGCTGGTCGAGATGAAAAACGCGGGCGTTCACCGCAGCGGGCGATGGCTTGTGCGCGGCGTGGACCTCACCGTTCGCCGCGGCGAGATCGTAACGCTCATCGGACCCAACGGCTCCGGGAAAAGCACGACCGTCAAAATGGCAATCGGACTGCTTCAGCCGGACGAGGGCACCGTGAGACGGGCACCTTCGCTGAAGGTTGGCTATGTGCCGCAGAAAGTCACGGTCGACTGGACCCTTCCCCTGAGCGTCGAACGCCTGATGACGCTCACCGGCGGATTGGACAGGAAGAAAATTGCGGAGGCGCTGGAGGCGGCCGGCATCGCGCATCTGGCCCGCGCGGAAGTGCAGGCGCTCTCAGGCGGCGAGTTCCAGCGCGCCCTTCTGGCCCGGGCGCTTGCCCGCGAGCCGGATCTGCTTGTGCTCGACGAACCGGTGCAGGGCGTCGATTTCACGGGTGAGATCGCGCTTTACCAGCTGATCAGCGAGATCAGGGATCGCACAGGCTGCGGCGTGCTTCTGATTTCCCATGATCTGCATGTGGTGATGGCCGCCACCGACACCGTGGTCTGCCTCAACGGCCACGTATGCTGCCGGGGCACCCCGGAGAACGTGCTGAAGAGCCCCGAATATGTACGGCTGTTCGGCGCGCGCGCCGGGGAAACACTGGCGATCTATCGCCACCATCACGATCACACCCACCTGGCCGATGGTCGCGTGAGACAGGCGGACGGCAGGATTGTCGACGACCCCCACATGCACCATCATGGCCACGACCATATCGGGAGTGATTGCCCGGACGGAGAGCACGATCATGCTCGATGATTTCTTCACAAGGGCGCTTGTCGCCGGCATCGGGCTCGCGCTGGTGGTGGGGCCGCTCGGCTGCTTCGTCGTCTGGCGCCGGATGGCCTATTTCGGCGACACGATGGCGCATTCGGCGCTCCTCGGCGTGGCGCTCTCCTTCCTGTTCGAAATCAACCTTACAGCCGGCGTCTTCGTCGTTGCTGCCCTTGCTTCCGTGGCACTGCTTTTCCTGCAACGGCATGGTACGCTTTCAACCGATGCCTTGCTTGGCATCCTGTCTCATTCGACATTGGCGCTGGGATTGGTCATGGTGGCCTTCATGAGCTGGATCAGGATCGATCTTATGGCCTTCCTTTTTGGCGATATCCTTACCGTCTCGCGTCTGGACATCGCGATGATCTATGGCGGCGGGGCGCTGGTGCTTCTCGTGCTCGCCTGGCTGTGGCGGCCTCTCCTTGCCGCCACGGTCAATCAGGAAATCGCCGAGGCAGAAGGCATGCGGCCGGAGCGGGCGCGCTTCATCTTCATGCTCCTGATGGCAGCCATGATCGCCATCGCAATGAAAATTGTGGGAATCATGCTGATCACGTCTTTGCTCATCATCCCGGCAGCTGCCGCGCGGCGCTTCGCATCGACCCCGGAGACTATGGCGGTCGCCGCCTCCCTCGCCGGCGCGATCGCCGTCATTGGCGGGCTGAACGCATCCCTGCAATTCGATACACCGTCGGGGCCATCGATCGTAGTAGCGGCCCTTATCCTCTTTCTCCTCAGTCTTGCGCCCATATCGCTGCGCAAACCGGCAGCACTGAAATCCGGAGGGAAGACATGACCGGCCATCCGGAACTCACACGCAATCAATCGCTGGTGCTGAAAGCACTGGACAAGGCGGAAGGCCCGCTGAGCGCCTATACCATTCTCGATCTGCTGCGGGACGATGGCTTCCGTGCCCCGCTTCAAGTCTATCGGGCGCTCGAAAAATTGCAGGAATTCGGGCTCGTTCACCGCCTCGAAAGCATCAATGCCTTCGTGGCCTGTGCCGATCCTCATTGCCACCGCCATTCGATGATCGCATTCGCGATCTGCGAGAACTGCGGCCGCGTCGACGAGTTCTCCGACGAGACGGTCGAGGCGCGGTTAGGGGAATGGGTCGCTGCAAACCGCTTCAAGCCGGCTAAGACGACGATCGAAATCCGCGGCAATTGCGCCGCCTGCGCGGCTCAGGCGCAATAGCGTATCTGAAAGCTGGTGACGGGTCAGCGCTCACGCATTGGCCACCGGCATTCAATTGACCATCCCACAGCCGTCCATTTGGAACGGCATCAGTTCCCGAACAGCCCATCCTTAGAAAGCTGGATCGCTGCCGGCCCGAGAATGATCGCGAACAAAACGGGCAGGAAGAACACGATCATCGGGACAGTCAGCTTCGGCGGAAGAGCTGCGGCCTTTTTCTCCGCCGCGTTCATGCGAGCCTCACGGCTTTCGTCAGCCAGCACCCGCAACGCCTGGCTGACGGCTGTGCCATAGCGTTCGGCCTGAATCAGCGCCTGGGAAACACTCTTTACCGATTCGAGACCGGTCCGCGCAGCCAGATTTTCATAGGCTTGTTTCCGTTCCTGCAGGAAGGAAAGCTCTGCATTGGTGAGCACGAATTCCTCGGCCAGGGCGACCGATTGCGTACCGATCTCATCCGCGACACGCCGAAAGCCTTGCTCGACCGACACACCCGATTCAACGCAGATGAGAAGCAGATCCAATGCATCAGGCCAGGCAAGCTGGATGGATTTCTTGCGTTTGGTCGCCTGGTTGGAGATGTAGAGCACCGGGAGATAGAATCCGGCATAGGAGGCCAGGACGCACGCGAAGATCCGGATCATGAGCGGCTGCCCGCCGAGGCCGCCCATCACGAAGATGTAGAAAACGCTGAGAGCCAACCCGACGAGGGGCAGAACGAGCCGGAAGAACAGGAATCTGGTGAGCGGACTCTGGCCGCGGTAGCCTGCCGTTCGCAACAGGGCGATCGTCGATTCGTCGGCCAATGCGCGCCTGAGATCCAGGCGGTCCACCACAGCGCGCATGCGAGAGCGATCTTCCCGGCGCAATCCGCCACGGCGCCTCCGCTCCGCCTCGGCGGCGAGGCGCGCACGCTGCTTCGCCCGCAGTTCCTCCCGCTCCAGGGCGACCGCCTTCATCCGCGTCTTGAGGGCGTCCCCGCCACCGACCGGCACGACGGTGAAGATCGTGGCGAAGACGGCGATCGATACCAGCAGCGCCAGCAGGAAGCTCGGATCGGTGAGAGTCTGGACCAGGCTTTCCGTCATCGCGGGTCAGACCTCGAAATTCATCATCTGGCGCATGACGAATATACCGATGCCCATCCACACCGCCGAGAGGCCGAGGACCAGATGGCCGACGCTTTCACGGAAGAGCGGCATGATATAGCCCGGGCTCGTGAGGTAGACGAGGACGGCGACGACGACAGGCAGTGCCGCGATAATCGCGGCGGACGCTTTGGCCTCCATCGAGAGCGCCTGTACCTTGGCTTTCATCTTCTTTCGCTCGCGCAGCACACGCGAGAGATTGCCCAGCGCTTCGGACAGATTGCCGCCCGCCTGAGTCTGGATCTGTATGACGATGCCGAAGAAGTTCACTTCGGCGCATGGCATGGTTTCCGACATGCGCATGGCCGCTTCGGCTAAGGACAGCCCCAGTTGCTGGGCTTCGACCAACCGTTTGAACTCGGTCCGCACCGGTTCCTGTGCCTCGGCAGCGATCATACGTACCGCGTCGTTGAGCGGCAGGCCGGACCTGACGGCGCGCACGATGATATCAAGCGCGTTAGGGAACTCGTCGAGGAAGGCTCGCACCCGGCGCTTGCGCAGATAAGCGACCACCCAGCGCGGTATTCCGAGGAACCCGGCGACCATAGCCCCTGCCACCACCAGAAGCGGCACGCCGGCGGCGAATGTCGCAACCATCAGCAGGAAGCCGGAAAGAGCGGATAGCAAATAGAAGCGTTCCATGCCGATCTCCAGGCCGGCCTGGCGAATCTGGATCTTCAGCGGGGGGCGTGTGATGAAACGGTCCCGGTCCTTTTGTCTCGCCTCCAGGTCCTTCAAGCTTTCCTGGATCGACTTGCGCCGCTTGGCTATCTCCGCCGCCCGATCCCGCGCCGCCCGCACCACATTGCCATCGGCCTGGATGCGCTTGACCGCCTCCAGCCTTTTCTCGACTTTCCGCTCGCTGGCGATGGTGTTGAACATGAGCGCATAAGCGAGCGCGCCCGCGCTGCAGGCCGCCAGCACGATGAAGGCCATGAGGCTGAGCGAGAGGCCAAACATCAGATCGCCTGCTTTTCCATGGCTTCAAGAGCCGCCGCCAGCCGCGCCTCCTCGCCGTAATAGAGAGCGCGTTCCCAGAAGGCGGGCCGGCCGATGCCGGTTGAGACATGCTTTCCGATGATACGACCCGACGCGTCCTCTCCCTTGATATCGAAGAGCACCAGATCCTGGGTGATGATCACGTCACCCTCCATCCCCAGCACCTCGGTGATGTGCGTGATGCGGCGGGAGCCGTCACGCAGGCGGGCGGCTTGCACGATCACATCGACGGAGCCGACGATGATCTCGCGCACGGTCTTCTGCGAAAGGGAAAAACCGCCCATGGCCACCATGGATTCGATGCGGTTCAGGCATTCGCGCGGACTATTGGAATGGATGGTGCCCATCGAGCCGTCGTGGCCGGTATTCATGGCCTGGAGCAGGTCGAACACCTCCGGGCCGCGCACCTCGCCCACGATGATGCGCTCGGGCCGCATGCGCAAACAGTTGCGCACGAGATCGCGCATCGTCACTTCGCCCTCGCCTTCGAGGTTTGGCGGCCGCGTTTCAAGCCGCACCACATGGGGCTGCTGCAGTTGTAGCTCGGCCGAGTCTTCGCAGGTGATGATACGCTCGTCCCGATCGATGTAGTTCGTCAGGCAGTTCAACAGCGTTGTCTTGCCGGAGCCCGTTCCGCCGGAAATGATGACGTTGCAGCGCACTCGACCGATGATCTTGAGCACCTCCGCGCCCTCGGGCGAAATGGAGCCGTAGCGCACGAGCTGGTCGAGCGTCAGCTTGTCCTTGCGGAACTTCCGGATGGTCAGCGTCGGACCGTCGAGAGCCAAAGGCGGTGCAATGACATTGACTCGGGAGCCGTCAGGCAGGCGTGCGTCGCAGATCGGGCTCGCCTCGTCCACCCGCCGCCCGACCTGGCTCACGATGCGCTGGCAGATATTGAGGAGCTGCTGATTGTCGCGGAAGCGGATATTGGTCTGCTCGACCTTCCCGTTCACCTCGATATAGACGTTCCGCGCTCCGTTCACCATGATATCGGCGATTTCGTCGCGTGCGAGCAGGGGCTCCAACGGACCGAAGCCCAGCACGTCATTGCAGATATCCTCCAGCAGCTCTTCCTGCTCGGATATCGACATCGCAAAGTTCTTGATCGCGATGATGTCATTGACGATATCGCGGATCTCCTCGCGCGCGCTGTCGGCATCGAGCTTTGCCAACTGGGAAAGATCGATCGTGTCGATCAGCGCGGAGAATACCTGGCCCTTGGTGTCGTAATAGCTGTCACCCCGCACACTTGGCGCGGCGGGCGGACGGGTAGGATTGGATGCAGCCCTCTCCTGGGCCGTGCTGGCAAGGGCCTGGGCAACGGGCTCCGGTTCGGGGAGTTCGGCTTCGGAACGGCCAATAGCCGCGGCAGGCGCAAGCCGCGGGCTGGTGGTGTTAGTGCCTGTTCCTCTCTTGCCGAACATGATGCTCGCTACTTCTTCAACCGACGCAGAAGCGCTGCGAGAGTGGATTTCTTTTTCGGAGTAACCTCACGCCGGCCCGCAAGCACATGCGCAACCTCATTGATGGTCTGCACGATGGAATGGTTGCGGTCCGTTTCGCCAAGCATGCGTCCATTGTTTGCGGCGGTGCCGAAAAGCTGCGGCTCGAAGGGGATCACCGCGAGGGGGACGATGCCGAGCGGTTCGGCGAAATCCTCCGGCTTGATCTCCGGCCGCTTGGGAACATTCGCCTGATTGATGATCAGCTTTGGAGCTTCGTCGTTCGGCCGCAACATCTTCAGCGTGTCGACCAGGTTTTTCGTATTGCGGAGATTGGCGAGTTCCGGCGTCGCGGTGATGACGATGTCGTCTGCTCGCATCAAGGTCGTCCTGGCCCACCCGGTCCAGACATGCGGCACATCGAGCACGACCACAGGTGCGGTGCGCTGGGCAGTGTCGATGACGGCGGAAAAGGCTTCCCCATCGAAATCATAAACCTGGTCGAGCGTGGAGGGCGCGGCCAGCAACGACAAACGATCCGCGCACTGGGCGAGCAGGCGGTCCAGATAGACTTCGTCGATGCGCTCCGGCGCGAAGACCGCTTCTGCGATTCCTTGGGGCGGATCCTGGTCGAAATTGATATTCGCGGTGCCGAAGGGAAGATCGAGGTCGGCGACGACCACTTCGCTTTCGAACAACGAAGACATCGCCCAGGCCAGATTGTGCGCCAGCGTGGAAGAACCGACGCCGCCCTTGGCACCCACGAAGGCGATGGAGCGGCCGAGCGGCTCCGCATTCGGATCGACGAAGATATTCGCGATCACGGTCACCACATCGGCCATCGAAACCGGTGCCACTATATATTCGGAGATGCCGGTGCGGATGAGCTCCCGATAGAGCCAGACGTCATTGTGGGTTCCGATCACGACGACTTTTGTGGTCGGGTCGCAAACCTCCGCGAGGCTCCCGAGCTGGGCAATCAGCTCTTTGGATTCCGCGCGCGATTCCAGAAGGATCAGGTTCGGCGTGGTCGCCGTCTGGTAAAACTCGACGGCCGCCGGAATGCCGCCCATCCGGATCTTCAGATGAGCCTTTGCCATCCGGCGATCCTCGGCGGCGCGGCGGATTGGCTCGGCGACACCATCGGTCTCGCAAAAGGCTTGGATCGAAATGCGGGGTATCGGCCTGAGCGATTGAAGCGGACCATCCTGGTCACCGTTCCAGCGCTCCAGATCGTTTTCTACGGCAAGGCTGCTCATGATCGCGATCCTAGTAGTCGACTTCCGAGCGGACCCAGAAATCATCAGCAACCTGGCCGGTTTTGTACCGTCCAATTGCCGTATCCCGGTTCTCCGCATCGATCGGAGTGGTCTTGCGTGGTCCGAGAAGATCCATGGGGTTGGCGATCTGCGCCGCCAAATTGTTTTGATAGGAGCACCCGAAATTGGCGTAGTGCTTGTTCTCGACCGTATCGAGCAGATCTTCCGGCCATCGGCCGCAAGGACCCGTCGCTGCCTTGACCACCGGGTAAGTGATGCGAACCGGCGCAGTCTGGTCGGTGGGCGCATGGTAGGACAGGGTCTGGACGTGCCCTCTCGGCACCCCCCTTGCGTGGAGGAAGTGGGTGATGTCCTCCGAAACGCGGCGCGCGGCCTGGCCATTGGCGGATCCTGCGGGCACGAGGATCGTCACGATAGCGTTTCCGCTATCTCCATAGTGCTCCATGAAGCCGTCGACCGCCACCTTTTGCTGCGGCGTCATCCGGTAGGAAAGCATGCCCACGGGCAGGTCAAGCGTCTGCTCCTTTTCCGTGAGCACGATCGGATGATTGGTGCGGTAGTCGTCCGGCACCGCACCAACCGTAATGGAATCCTTTTTTGCGCAGCCCGACGCCGCCGCGATAACGAGGACCAGGAAAGCCGCTGCACCCCGCCTTACGATGGACATAGGCATCCCCCTCATTTGTAGATGTAACCGACCACGCCGTGGTAGCGGCCATTGGGCAGATCGGTTTTCATCGCCCCATAGATCCGGTTCACTCGGCCCAGGAATACGCCTGCCCCGTCGCTTGCCGCATTGAAATTGTCGTCCGGCTTCGCCAGGACCGTCCGGGCCACCGGGCGGGCCAGATAGGGCGTGATGATGATCACGAGCTCCGTTTCGTTGCGCACGAAATCGCGGCTGCGAAAGAGGGTGCCAAGCACCGGGATCTTCGAAAGGCCGGGTAGTCCGTTGACGGTCTGGCGTATGTCATCGCGCACTAGGCCGGCGATCATCATCGAGCCGCCGGACGGCAATTCGACCGTGGTATCAGCCAGACGCTTGCGAATGGACAGGGCGTTCATGCCGGGATGGGCGTATCGGCCGCCGATCGAAGGCGATCCCAGGGAGAATGAGCCCTCGAAAGTCGGCTCCGAGACAGAGGTACGCACCTTGAGGCTGATGCGCCCCGGCGAAAGCACGGTCGGGGTGAATTCCAGGCCGATACCATATTCGATCTTCTCGACCTCATAGGTGAGCTGGTCCGACTGCCCCTTGGTGATGTCGCCCTGCTCCACCTTCTGGCCCGTGACCAGGTTGAATTCTCCACCCACCTTGAATGCCGCCTTCTCGCCGGAGATGGCGGTCAGCGTAGGCTCGGAAAGCGTCTTCATGACGCCGGCCTGTTCCATGGCATTGAGATAACCCTGGAGGAGCGATCCTCCGAGCGCCAGTTGCGATGCGGATGCAGGCGCGCCGAGGCCGTAAGGCGTGTCGACGATGGCCCCCCAGCTGATCCCGTCGAGGCTGCCAGAGCCGATCATATTGACGCCCAGCTGCTTCATGACCGAGCGGCTGACCTCGGCTACCGTCACCTTGAGCGTGACCTGATCCTCGCCGACGATCTGCAGCATGTTCACGATCCGGCTGGTCCGGCGCTCGAAATCCGGGTTGTCGATATCGACGCCCCCGCCATCGGTCGGTGCCGCGGCCGTCTGGGAGTATTGACCGGTCGTCGCTTCGCCACCGGTCACGAAAATGGTTGCGAGTTGCGCGGCCCGGGAGGCATCCAGCGGGGTTTCCACCGTACCGGTAAGCACGACGTTGTCATTGATGAGCTCAACGTCGATATCGGAGTTGGGAATGAAGCGCTTGAGATATTGCTCCAGTCCGGCAACGTCCCTTTCAACCGCCACATCGATGCTGGCGATCTGTTCTCCGCCGGCTCCAAAGACGAAGATGTTGGTTTCCCCCACCTGCTTGCCGAACAGATAGATGCGCCGGGCGGTGCGGGTCACCGCATCCGCGACTGCGGGATTGGCCACCAGGATGTCATAGGCGTCGGAGGGCAGGTCGAGAACCAGCGACTTGTTCAAGCCGAGCTTCAGGCGCTGCGTTCCGCCTCCGCCGATCTGGATCACGCCTTCGCCACGCGCGAAAGACGGCGTAAGTGCCTGCGCAGCGGACGCAAGCACCAGGGCAGCAATAAGCAAGACCCGAGTGCGCCATCTTCCCCCTGCCCCGCAGGATGTCATCGCTTCCGCCCCCTTCAGATCCCTATCGTTTTGTCCCGACGATGCTCACATCGCCGGATTTGATGAGCTTCACGCTATCACCGCGCCCCATGCCGGTAACGAGGTGAAGACCACGGTCGGAAGCGTTCTCGTTCGAATCTGCGATGGAACGCAGCGAAAGCGTCAGCCGATCCGCCATCTGCTGCGCCACTGTCATGACTTCCGCCTCTTCGGGCGTGAGCTCGAGCGTCGCCGTTTCCCCAACCTTCACCCGGCGGCCTTCCTCGTCCTCGTGAATGGTCTGATCGATGGCGAGCACACGGATATTCTCCAGCACCGTCTCGGTGATGAAGCCGTTGGGGCTCGAAACATCGTCGGCGCGGCGTGTCATGATCACGTCGACACGGTCGTTGGGCAGGATAAAGCCGCCGGCCGAGGTGTCTGCGGCGATGCGGGTGGCAACCGCTCTCTTCCCGGGTGGCAAGATCGCCGACAGGAAGCTTTGGCCGTCAATGACAAGTTTGGAACGGCGCACCGGCTCGCCGGCATAAAGCGGCAGGCGAGCGACTGCGTTCTTTACTTCTTCGAGCGCATTTGGCTCGCGCTCTCGCGTGATGAACGCATCCATCACACCCTCTACGGGCCAGGGCTGCCAGGCCGCCGAGCTGCCAAGGCGCTCCCCGAGCGGCACGTCCTGCGTGAGCACCAGAACCTCCATGAGCCTTGCGGCCGGCTGTTCTGGAGTGGGAGCTGCGGCTACGGTCTTTGCAGGCGAGGCGAGATTCTTGGCCAGATAGCCCGCTCCCACCGCTGCCGCGACGGCAACACCGAGAATGACAATGCGGGATTTGCTCATGTGACCGCCCCTTACCCACGGACCGGATGATCCGCGTCTGGACCATGAAGGGGAAAGGTCAAATTATGGTTAACGAATTCGATACCGACATGATTAACAAAAGACTGACGGCCTCTCGTTTCGCCATCCGGGATGCATTTAGCCGTTTGACCAGAGGCCGAAGAAAAGAAAATTTTATGGAAAATTTACTTTAATGCCTTGCAATTCGAACGTGTTAGGAACGTTTTCCGCTCAGTTTGGTTAAGTCTGCAAGTGGAAAATACAACCAGGCCTTGCGAGTGGAATAATGCCGCGGAGAAATGAAAAGGCGGGAAATTCGCCCCGTACCGCGCAACTCATCAGCCGGCAGCTTCGCAACGCTGATAACGCGCGGTTTTTGCGCCGGCTGCCCGGCTTTGAACTGCAACGTGAACTGCCGTCGCAACTGCTCGATCTTCTTTGCAAGCTGCAGGAGACCGAGGGTGCTTATTCGTCGGCGCGGCTAAGACAGGGCGACTCCGCCTGAACCAAAAGAAAAGCCGGGCGGCACAGCAGCCGCCCGGCTCTTTCTCGTGCACTCCAGATGTCAGGCGGCGCGCTTCTTGCCCGGAAGAAGGCCTTCGCGCTGGGCCTGCTTACGCGCAAGTTTGCGAGCGCGGCGAATGGCTTCAGCCTTTTCGCGCGTACGCCGCTCGGACGGCTTCTCATAGGACCGCCGCGCCTTCATTTCGCGAAATATGCCTTCGCGCTGCATCTTTTTCTTCAGGACCCGGAGGGCCTGATCAACATTGTTGTCACGTACGACGACCTGCAATGCTTCCACCTCACTCGGTTGGATGTTTCTGAAAATGTCCGGCACGCGCCCCGAAGGCGCTAAAGGCGGCAGTCAGCCGCCGGCTCGGACGACTCGGAATGGCGCGAGCTATAACAGCAATTGCGCCGCGTGTATCCCTAAAACGGAATATAGTGCGATCCAGGCCGTATTGAAGTGGCAAGCAATACGTTCCGGCTCGACTACTGCGACGCGCGCCGCCACGAATACTTTCCGCGGCCCGCGGGAGCAGCCGCACTTGGCTGGTAGTGCAGTGGGACGCCGCCGCGCCGCCCGGCCTCCAGCCGCCGCAGCGTGGTTTCGTTCTTTACCTCGAAACTTGAAATGCCACAGCGCAGCATGTGCGGAATTTGATCGATAAGCACATCCCCGGTCGCCCGAATATCGCCCCGATAGCCAAATCGCGAACGCAGCAACTCGGCCTTCGAATAGCTGCGCCCGTCATTGAAGGCCGGGAACGCCAAGGCGACGACTGGCAGGCGATCAAGGAAAGGAAGCAATCGGTCTAAAGCTTCTCCGGGCGACACCTCGACGGCGCACCGCGGGAGCAGATTTTCCTGCAAGGTGGCTTCGAGCGACAGGAAGAACTGGAGCGGCAGGATCAACTCGCTGTTACCGGTAAGCGCCTCAGCCTGATCGACGCGCTTCCACGTGTTTTCACGAAAGCCGTGCGCCGTCCAAAGCCTGGGAGCAGGGCTTGCTGATACGGTCATGTCCGCCTCATGCCGCATTGGTGAGCTCTTCGAGGCCGGGCAGATGGATCCCGCACTCGGTCTTCCCGGAACCCGCCCAACGGCCACTGCGCTCGTCTTCACCCGGTTTCACGGGCTGCGTGCAGGGGAAGCAGCCGATCGAAAGATAGCCGAACGCAACGAGCGGATTCTCCCGCAAGCCGTTTGCCCGCATATAGGCTGCCTGGTCGGCGGTGGTCCAGCGCGCGAGCGGATTGATCCGCATGCGCGGCCCGACCGCCTCGAACACCGGCATCTGGGCACGGGTGGCGGCCTGGCGCCGCTTGCGGCCGGTGAACCACGCAGAATAGGGCTCGACGGCCCGTGCCATCGGCTCGACCTTCCGGATCTCGCAGCAGAGATCCGGATCATGCTTGTGAAGGTCGCCGTTCGGATCGCCTGCCGTAAGCGAGTCCTGTTTTGGCTGGAGGATGATCAGGTTCTTCAGACCGAGATCGGCAGAGAGCTGGTCCCGATATTGCAGCGTCTCACCGAAGTGCTGCCCGGTATCGAGGAAGAGCACAGGCACGTTCCGATCGACGTGAGCGATCATATGGAGCAACACGGCCGAATCCGCTCCGAATGAGGAGACGGAAGCGATGCCGCCCGCATCACGGAACCGCTCGACTGCCAGCTCGACAATGGCCTCGGCCTCGAGGTGGCCATAGCGACTGTCGAGTTCCAGCGCCTCGATTTCGACATCAAGCGGCTTTGGCTTCGCTGCCATAAAGTGCCTCCTTGAAAGGTGCAGAGCCAAGCCGGCGATAAGCGGCAAGGAAGGTTTCCGATTTGTCCTGGCGCAGGCCGAGATAGGTCTCGACGATGGTTTCCACCGCGTCAACGATCTCATCCGCTCCGAAGCCGCGGCCAATGATCTCGCCCAACGTGGTGTTCTCGTCACCGGAGCCGCCCAGCGTGACCTGGTAGAGCTCGGCGCCCTTCTTCTCGACACCGAGGATCCCGATATGGCCCACATGATGATGGCCGCACGCATTGATGCAACCGGAGATCTTTAGTTTCAGGTCGCCGATCTCTTCCTGCCGTGACTGGTCGGCAAACCGGATGGCAATCTGCTGGGCAACGGGGATCGAGCGGGCATTTGCCAGCGCGCAGTAGTCGAGTCCCGGACATGCGATGATATCCGTGACCAGTCCGGCATTGGCAGTGGCGAGGCCGATCTCGACCAGCCCCTCATAGACTGCCTTGAGATCCGCCCGAGCCACATGGGGCAGAACGAGATTCTGCTCATGGCTCACACGGATTTCACCCTGGCCATAGCGCTCCGCAAGGTCTGCCACCGCCTCCATCTGATCCGCCGATATATCGCCCGGGACCTCGCCGATGCCCTTGAGCGAGATCGTGACGCAGGCGTAATCCGGGTGCTTGTGAGTGTGCAGGTTGCGCCGCACCCAGGTGGCAAAGCGCGCATCGGTCGCAGTTGCGGAGGCCAGAAGAGCCTCGCCCTCGGACCGGACGGGAAGCAGGGGCGGCGCGAAATATTCTCGAATTGCCTGGATATCGTCCTCCGGCAACTTCAGCTCGCTTTCCCTCAGCGCCAGGTATTCGCGTTCCACCTGCTGTGCCAGCTCCTCGGTTCCCGTTTCATGAACCAGGATTTTTATGCGCGCCTTGAACTTGTTATCGCGGCGGCCATGGAGGTTATACACGCGCAGGATGGCGGTCGTGTATGACAGGAGATCCTCTTCCGGCAGGAAATCGCGAATCTTTTTGGCTATCATCGGGGTACGGCCAAGACCGCCGCCGACATACACGGCAAAACCGAGCCGGCCTTCCGGGCTCTTCTTCAAATGCAATCCAATATCGTGCACCTGTACCGCGGCTCGGTCGCTCTCGGCTCCAGTCACCGCGATCTTGAACTTGCGTGGAAGATACGAGAACTCGGGGTGCAGCGAAGACCACTGGCGCAGGATCTCGGCATAAGGTCTGGGATCGGCGACTTCGTCCGCCGCCGCACCTGCGAAATGGTCGGCCGTGACATTGCGAATGCAGTTGCCGCTCGTCTGGATGGAGTGCATCTCGACAGAGGCGAGCTTCTCCAGGATCTCCGGAACGTCCTTCAATGCCGGCCAATGGAACTGCAGGTTCTGCCGCGTTGTGAAATGGCCATAGCCCTTGTCGTAAGTGCGCGCGATATGGGCAAGCATGCGCATCTGCCGCGGCGCTAGGGTTCCATAGGGAATGGCGATCCTCAGCATATAGGCATGAAGCTGTAGGTAGACGCCGTTCATGAGGCGCAGCGGCTTGAACTGTTCTTCCGTCAACGCGCCGGAAAGCCGCCTTTCCACCTGATCGCGGAACTCGGCGACGCGTGCTTTCACGAAAGCGTGGTCGAATTCGTCGTATCGGTACATTCTCAATCCTTACACAAGGGAGGCGGCTTGCTTGGCGGCCTGCTTGCCAAGCTCGGGATGAATGGAAGGTCCGGCAGCACGGATGCGCTCGCGAAGCCTGAGCGGGCGCACGGCACCGTCAACGACGTCGATATCGATGAGCTCGATATCGAGCACCAGATTGCGAGCCACCGCCTCACGGCCAATTTGCTCCAGGCGCGCCTCGGCATCCCCGTCGCGGGCGATCTCTGCCTGCCCGATGTCCTCGACCCACACTCCGTCAGGCCCGGCCCAGACGGCTACTCCGTCGAGCAGTCTGTTTGCTGCAAGCAATTTCATGAACGTTCCCCTCGTACCGCGAGCCGCTCTTCGCTTTCGCGATAAGACGCGAGCGGCTTCGAGCGCGCAAAATTGGCGCCGGCGACAGCGTCGCCGATGATCGTGAGCACCGGGCCGGCCAGATCTTTCCGGCCTCCAAGCGCGGGCAAATCGGCAAGCGTACCGTGGAAGAGGCGGCGGCTTCCAAGACTGGCATTCTCGACCACGGCCACGGCCGTATCCGGCGAGAGGCCTGCCTGCTGAAGTAGGCCGGCCACCTCGGCGGCGGTAGAGCGTCCCATATAGACTGCTACCGTCGCTCCACCGATGGCGAGCCTCGCCCAATCGGGCAAAGCTTTCCCCTTGAGGTCATGACCGGTGGTGAAGACGAGGGACGAGGAGATCCCGCGAAGGGTCAGCGGCAGCTCGAAATCGGCGGCGGCCGCAAAAGCCGCCGTGACGCCGGGCACGATCTCATAGCTGATCCCAGCGTCCCTAAGGGCGGCCATTTCTTCCCCGGCACGACCGAACACCAGGGGATCGCCCGACTTGAGGCGGACAACTCGCTTGCCTTCCTGGGCAAGCGCCACAAGGAGCTCGTTGATCTCTCTCTGCGTCTTGGAATGGCAGCCTTTGCGCTTGCCTACGGAAATACGTTCAGCGTCACGCCGGCCCATGGAAACGACAGCCTGGGGAACCAGCGCATCATGCATGATCACGTCGGCCTCCATGAGCAAGCGTTGGGCGCGCAGGGTCAGTAGGTCTTCCGCCCCCGGACCGGCCCCAACCAGAGCCACGTGGCCACGCTCTGCTCCCCTCGTGCGCAGGAGGCGCTCCGTCGCTTCGATTGCCTCATGCCCGTTGCCGGATTCCACCGCCCGCGCAGGGCTTCCGGTGAAAAAGGATTTCCAAAAGCGGCGACGCTCCACGCCCTTCGCGACCTGCCGGTCGACTGCCTCGCGATAGGAAGCGGCCAGGAGGGCAAGACGTCCAAGCGAAGGCGAGAGCATCCGATCGATTCGCGCCCGCAACATCTGGGCGAGAATGGGACCGGCACCTTCGGTGCCGATGGCGACCGCCACCGGAGCACGATTGACGAGCGCCGGCGTGAAGAAATCGCACAGTTCCGGGCGATCGACTGCATTGACGGGGATATGCCGCGCTCGAGCTTCGTCCACCACGCGCGCATCCTTCTCGAGATCGCCCGTCGCGGCAAAGACCAGCGCAGCTCCTTCGAGAAAATCCGCATCGGGGCGGACGACCTCAACTTCGTTCGCCGCAGCCCAGACCGCCAATGCCGGTTCCGCTTTCTCGGCGACGACGAGAATCTCCGCGCTCGATTGCGCCATCAGCCGCGCCTTCGCCAGAGCCTCGTCGCCAGAACCGACGATCACCACGCGCCGCCCCTCCACCCGGAGGAAGATGGGGAACGCGTTCAGTTTTTCGGTTTCACCGGCCATGGAAGTGGGTAGCTCCTGATCAGGAGCCAGATTGTGCCCGCCACGCTGCAGTTTCAGAAGAAACCCACTCGCGTGACGACAAAGCCCGGCGCAATCGCTTTTTCCCCTGGAAGCGCGGCCAGGGAAAAATAGTTCGCGGGGTTTCTCACCTCTCAGGAGTGGAACGTCACCAGTATTCGGGGGTTCTATCGGGAAAGATCAGAGATGAAACATGGAGAGCAAAATGGCGGGCATCTGGCTCGATCACGGGATTTGGGTGATTGTCGCGGATGGTGAAAAGGCCTTGTTCCTTCGCAACAAAGGCGATGCGGAATATCCCAATCTGGAAGTCGTACGCGAAATGCGCGACGAAAACCCACCCACTCGCGAGCAGGGCACGGACGAACCCGGGCGTTACACGAATGGCCAGTCGCCGCAGAAGAGCGCGTTCTCTGAGACGGACTGGCAGCGCTATGGCAAAGAGCGTTTCGCGGAGGAGATCGCCGAGCGGCTTTACAAGCTCGCCCACCGCGGCGAGTTCGAAAAGATCGTGCTTGTCGCACCACCCGTCGTGCTCGGCGCAATGCGCAAGGCGCTCCACAAGGAGGTCGATGCGCGCGTCGCCTGCGAGGTGCCTAAGACCCTTACAAATCACACGGTGTGGGATATCGAGCAGCTGCTCAAGAACAATGCCTAGACGTGCTGTCCGCCATTGATGTGGATTTCGGCGCCGGTGACATAGGACGCGTTCTCCGAGCAGAGGAAGAAGATCGTGTCCGCTACTTCCGAAGTCTGGCCCAGCCGGCGCAGCGGAATCGTTTCGACCAGCTTGTCGGTGCCGGGTGAGAGGATCGAGGTCTCGATCTCTCCCGGCGCGATCGCGTTGACGCGAATGCCGTGAGGGCCGAAATCCGCCGCCATCTCGCGCGTGAGCGCAACGAGAGCCGCCTTTGAGGTGGCATAGGCGGTCCCTGCAAAAGGATGGACGCGGCTACCCACTATCGACGTGACGTTGACAATCGAGCCCTTGCCGGCGGCAAGCTCCTTGAAAAGACCCCGCGCCAGCATGATGGGGGCGAAGAAATTCACCTGGAAGACATCACGCCAGACATGCATCGGCGTATCGATGGAGTTCATACGCTTGCCCCCGTCGAGCTTGGGGGAGATGGCCGCGTTGTTGACGAGCGCATGGAGCTGGCCGCCATTGGCAGCGAGTCGGTGCCGGATCTCGGCAATCGCAATACCCACCCCCTCCTGATCCGAGAGATCGAGCTGGATGTGATCCTCGGGCCCCGCCGGCCAAGGACAATCCTCGGCGAATGGCTGTCGAGAACAGGTGATCACTCGCCATCCCTCACGGGAAAAGCGCTTGACGGTTGCATGCCCGATACCGCGGCTCGCGCCGGTCAGCACCAAAGTCTTACGCTGGTCGATCTTGCTCACATCGCTCTCCATTCCCCTCATATGTAGCCTCTGAGCAGAGGGAATGCGATAGGCTCTGCCTCCAGCGTCGAACGTCCTTCTCTGTGCTAGTTGCCGAGGATGATGTCCAGGATGGACTGATGTCGCCGCTGCGGCGCGCCGCCCACATCGGCCGGGGGGACAGGGCGGCCTGGCATTTGTCCGCCAGACATGGAGGAAGGGATCGGCTCAGGCCTCGCCCCTTCTCCGACCGCATTCTGCGGCAGAGGCATGGAGCCGTCGAGCGGCTGGACGACCTCCATTTGCGGCTGAGGTCTCCAATCGCCCGGAAGCCCCGCTACGGGCACGCCCTTATGTGCTGCCGTCATGAATTCGCGCCACGCCTGAGCGGGCAACGAACTGCCCGTCGCCTTGGTCGGACGGCTGTTGTCATTGCCAAACCAAACACCGGTGACCAGATTTGCGGTATAGCCGACAAACCAAGCATCGCGGGAATCCTGCGTGGTGCCGGTCTTGCCGCCTGCTGGCCAGCCGAACGCGGCGGAACGCCCGCTGCCATAGTCGATCGTACCGGTCATCATGTAATTCATCATCGCGATGACTTCCGCGCTCGCCACGCGGGGAATGCGATCCGCCTTGTATTGATAGAGGGTCTTGCCGGATGCGGTGGTGACCTGCTCGATGAAGTGCACGTCGGGCCGAAAACCGCCATTGGCGAAGGGCACGTATGCCGCCGTCAGCTCGAGCGGCGTCACCTCCGACGTACCGAGCGCAATCGAGGCATTCGGATTGAGATTCGATTCCACGCCCATCCGATGGGCGACTTCGACAACCGCGCTCGGCCCCACTTCCATGGCCAATTGGGCAGCGACCGAGTTGAGCGACCGCGCGAGCGCCTCTGCCAGCGTAACCTGGCCATGATACTTGCCCTGATAGTTCTCCGGGCGCCATTTGCCGATCCTCACAGGAGCGTCGTTGCGCATGCTGTCCGGCGTCCGGCCCTGTTCGAGCGCTGCCATGAAGACAAACGGCTTGAAGGCGGAACCCGGCTGCCGGCGTGCTTCGGATGCGCGGTCGAATTGGCTATGCGCATAATCATACCCGCCCACCATCGCGCGAACCGCGCCGGTGCCGTCGATGGAAACAAGCGCGCCCTGGCTCACCTGGAGTTGCTTGCCCTTTTCGTCGATGAGCCGGCGGATCGATTTCTCAGCGACTTTCTGCAGGTGCAGGTCGATCGTCGTCTTGACGATGACGTCCCGCTCCACCGTGCCGATCAGCGTTGGCAGCTCCTCCATGATGCGGTCGGCGACATAATGCTCCGAGCCGGTCCAATAGGCGGCTGCACGCGTAGCGGGCGCGCTGATCGCTGCCGCCAGCTGGCTATCGCCGATCATGCCCTGCTCACGCATGGCGGAAAGCACCACCTGGGCACGATCCTCCGCAGCTTGCGGATCGCGAGCCGGCGAAAGCCTGGACGGAGCTTTCAGGAGGCCCGCCAGGAGCGCCGCCTCGGAAAGCGTCACGTCGCGGGCAGATTTGTTGAAATAGCGCTGTGAAGCGGCTTCCACGCCATATGCGCCAGACCCGAAATAGACCCGGTTCAGGTACATCTCCAGAATCTGGTTCTTGGTGTATTTCTGCTCCATCCAGAGTGCGAGAAGCATCTCCTGGATCTTGCGCTCGAGGGTGCGGTCGGGCTTCAGGTACAGGTTCTTCGCCAGCTGCTGGGTTATTGTGGATCCGCCCTGGGACAGCTCGCCCTGGCTCAGGTTCTCGACCATGGCGCGCGCCATGCCCACGGGATCGACTCCCCAATGGGAGTAGAATCGCCGGTCCTCGATCGCGACGACCGCCTGCGGGATGAAGGGCGACATTTCGTGCAGGCCGACCGCTTCTCCCCCCGTCATGCCCCGATTGGCGATCAGGGTACCATCCACCGCCACGATCTTCACGTTCGGCGGACGATCAGGGATCGCCCAGGTGGTGAGGCTCGGCATTTGCGCGCCGTAATAGACGATGAGCCCCGCTGCCGCGATACCGCCCCAGAGGGCAAGCACGATGGACCAGTAAACAAGGCCCTTCAGCAAACCGCCAACACCCATTCGCCGGGAACGGCTGGACCTGCGGGCCTTCTTCTTGCCCTTCTTCCGGCTGGGCCGGCGCGCAGGAGGCAGAACGCGATCGGACGGGCTTACCGACAGCGTTCCGGCGCCCCGCGAGCGCGGTGCGTCGAAGCTCGGTTCGATGCGTTTTCCCCGATTGGACTTTGCCATGAAAGTTCCCGATCCCAAGCTGCGAGGCAGCTTCTCGTTCCCGCCTGTAGGCTAAAGATGGCAATTTAAGGGGGCGTTAATGGCAAAAGTCAGCAATTTCTCATTCTTTCAAAGACTTAGGCCCGCACGGCTGCTTAAGCCGCTGCTTTCGCTCGATGCTTGGCCAAACGGAAGTGCAGGTCGTTCATCAACTCACAAAACATTTCAGCTTCGTTCTTGGAAAGGCCCATCAACACCTGCCGGTCCAGACATGCCGGCTCTTCCTTCGCCTTGTCCCAGACAAGCCAAAAATCGAGAGGGTCCGAGAAAGATTCATATCTGGGCCCTTCAGTAATCATCCGTACACACTCACTCGCTGTTTTCGCACGCTGGGGCGTAACCCGAGGTAGTAAACAGATGCTGAAGGGGGCACACGGAAGTTGGGGAACTTAACTCGATGGCTTTCATTTCAGTTGGATAGCCGGAGGCCGAGGCTGGATACGGGTCCCGCGACGGCTTCCAACCGAAACAGAGGAATACGCGTTCTCGCCGGTTAGAAATGCCAGCCTCCAACCACAGCGGCGATTCCGGATCGGAGGCCCGCTCCGGCAACGGCGCCACTGAAAAGCAAGCCTCCGATCGGAGGAACGAGCTTGCCGCGGATCGAACCGTATTTGCCGCTGAACGGACCTATGCGGCATGGGTCAGGACCGGGCTTGCAGCGCTGGCCAGCGGCATAGGTGCAAAGGCACTTTTGGAAAACGTGGTTCCGGAGTTCCTGATCACGGCGACAGGAACGATTCTGGTGCTGTTCAGCGCGTTCTGCTTCGCGACCGCCGTATGGCGTGAAATCAATCCCGGACCTCCTCCCCCACCTCACGAGGTTAAGCGCCTGCCCCCCATTCTCCTGGTATTCGTGAATGGCTTTCTGGTGCTGGTGGCCCTCGCCGCTCTTTTAGGCATCTGGTTCGGCGAGACCGGCAGCGGCGGTTAAGTAGCCGGTTTTTGCGCATCCGCGTGACGATGGATAAGGGTCCAATTCCCATTTTCGCGGCGAAATACTTCCGTGACCCGCAAGGTCATCGGCATTCTGTTTCCACCCACCTCCACCTCGGCCATCTGCAAGCCTGTCCAGAAGCCGAGATCCCCGTCAGAGGTCATCTGCATCACCTCGAAGCCGCAGTCCCCGCCCGGCCCGAAAGCGCCGGAGGCGCTTTGGTAATCCTTGCGAACCGCTTCTGCCCCTTCCACCACCTTTCCGTCCGGGCCAAAGAATGTGGCAGGGTCGGTTCGGGCCGAGAGGTCGACAACCCTGCTTACATCTCCCCGGCAAAAGGCCCGCGCCGCCTCTTCACGCCGAGCGATGAACGTTCTGAAATCTTCCATGATGCGCTCCTTTCCGGGAGCAAGATATGGCCCTTGTAAAGCCCGGCAAGCCGGGTACGGCCGGTGTCCTGACAGTCTTGTCAGGAGGCGAACGGTCTCGGATTGCGCATGGAATTGAACTTCGCGACCAAGGTCTCCCCAGATATCGGCCGGGAGAACAGATAGCCCTGCATTTCCTGGCACCCCAGCCTGATCAGCAGGTCGCGCTGTTCGGGCGTTTCCACACCCTCGGCGACGACGTCGAGCCTTAGGGCCCGCCCCATCTCGATCATGGCGGAAATGATCGCTTCGCCGGCATTTCCCTGCGAAAGTCGGTTCACAAAGGAGCGGTCGATCTTGAAGCGGTCGATCGGGTAAGTGTGGAGATAGCTCATCGAGGAATAGCCGGTGCCGAAATCATCCAGCGCCACGCGAACCCCCGACTTCTTCAAGGCGTGGAGCATGGCTCCGGCAAGTTCCGGTTTTTCGACGGCAGCGGCCTCGGTGACTTCGATCTGGATTCTCTGCGGCGCGATCCCATGGCGGTGGATTATATCAAGGCACCGTCTTGTAAACCCGTGATCACAAAGCTGGACCGGAGAAACATTGACGGCAACCCACGCGATGGGCACGCGTTTCGCCATCCGGCAGGCTTCATCGAGTACCCAGTCCCCAATTTGCGCGACGAACCCGCTCTCCTCGGCCACGGCAATAAGGCACATCGGCGACACGGATCCATACACCGGATGATTCCAGCGCAGCAACGCCTCGGCCCCAGTGATCTCGCCCTTGGCCGAATAGAGCGGCTGATAGGCCAAGTATAGTTCGGTTCCCGTTGCAAGTGCCCTCCGCAGACCGATTTCGACCTGTCGGCGCTGTTTCACCATATCGTCAAGTACCGGGGCGAAAAAGCGGTAGCGGCCGGCGCCTCGTTTCTTGGCATCGTGAAGGGCGATATCCGCCCTGCGCAAGATCTCTTCTCGTCGCGTTCCCGTGTGAGAGGTGACCGCTATTCCTATGCTGACGCCGATATGCGCCACATCCTCGTCGAGGTGAAACGGCGACGCGAATGCCGCAAGCACCTGCTCCGACACGGTCCGCGCCGCCCGGGATGCGTTGTCGGAGACCTTGACGATGGCAAACTCATCGCTGCCCAGTCGGGCCACGATATCGGGCGGGCAAACGATCGCCTCCAAGCGTTCCGCCACCTCCCGGAGGACCTCATCTCCCTCCATATGGCCGAGCGTGTCATTGACATCCTTGAACCGGTCGATGTCCAGGAGAAGGACCGCTGCTTCGGCCTCGCGCGGTCTCACATTGCTGAGGATTTCATCCAGCCGGGCCTCCAGGCCCGCCCGGTTCGCCAGTCCGGTCAGCCAATCGTGGGAGGCGAGATGACGGGTTCGGTATTCGCTTGCCTGCAGCGCGGCAGATGCTTGGCGCAGCCTGTGCGCCTGGTAGAGAACCGCCGATGCCACCAATGCAAGCCCCAAGGCCGCCGCATATGGGATTAGTCCGGAGGCTGCCGCGACGAGCAGCATGATCGTCATGACGGCGGCGGCAATCCGCGGGGACAGCAGTCCGGAAAATCGGCGCATATCGAATAGCTAAAATAAAGCCTATGAACTCCCCTACATAAACCCAATAGCCGAAAGAACCGTAACCGCAGACGGTCAAATAACTCCATATTCAGCCAACCCCGCCCGCGGTAACTCGGCCGTGAAGCGGTCCATCCGCTAGCTATGGGCAAAAATGTCCTGCTCGTCCCATCCCATCAGGTCGAGCTTGGCTCGCGTGGGTAGAAACTTGAAACAGGCCAGCGCTTCCCGCGCACGGCCGTCCCGCTCCAAACGCTGCTGCAGGACATCGCGCAGGCGGTGAAGGTAGAGAACATCAGAGGCCGCGTATTCGAGCTGTTCCGGCGTCAGCTGCTCCGCTGCCCAATCGGAGGACTGCTGCGCCTTGGAGAGATTGATACCCAGAAGCTCATAGCAGATGTCCTTCAGGCCGTGCCGATCCGTATAGGTTCGGGTTAGCCGCGAGGCGATCTTGGTGCAAAAGACGGGGTCGGGCATCACGCCGAAGGTATGATAGAGCACGGCGATATCGAACCGGGCGTAGTGGAAGAGCTTGGTTACCTGTCGGTTGCGAAGGAGCGCGACCAGGTTAGGGGCGCGTTTCTGTCCCGCGGCGATCTGCACCACATCCGCCGTTCCGTCTCCCGGCGACAGCTGCACCACGCACAGCCGGTCGCGATGGGGATTTAGCCCCAACGTCTCCGTGTCGATGGCCACCGCATCCACATCATAGCGTGAGAGATCTGGCAGATCGTATTGATGAAATCGGATCGTCATCGAGTATTCCTTAGTCAGTCAGAATCGGCGCCCAGGAGTGGAGCGTAGTCATAGAAATGCACGCGGTGTCCCGGTCGATCGTCTGATCGATATGGTCGGGTTTCAGCGCGGCATCCGTCATGGCGGGTTTCCTTCCGCTTCAAACGCAACAGGCTCCCAGACAAGAAAAAGGGCCGCGAACGGCCCCTTTCCGTCCTTATGACGTCGCTTACCAGTAAGGACAGCTGTTGTCTTCCAGGTAATTGTGGACGGTGACGGCACCCGAAATGATATCGGCCTTCGCCTTTTCCACCGCCGTCTTCATTTCATCCGTGATGAGGGAGGCGTTGTTCTCGTCGAGAGCGTAACCGACCCCGTCTTCCTTCAGACCCCAATCCTCATGGCCAAATGTGAATTCGCCATTCTTGGCGTCCATGAAGGAGTCGTAGACCGCCTGGTCGACGCGCTTCACCATCGAGGTCAGCACACTGCCGGGATGCAGATGGTTCTGGTTGGCGTCCACGCCAATGCCGAGCTTGCCGGCGTCAGCCGCCGCCTGCAGGACGCCGACACCCGTGCCGCCGGCGGCATGATAGATCACATCTGCGCCCTGATCGATTTGCGTCCGGGTGATCTCGCCTCCCTTCGTTGGATCGTTCCAGGCGGCAGGCGTATCGCCGGTATAGTTGCGGATCACCTTGGCGTCGGGATTGGCGGCCTTCACGCCACCGACATAGCCACACTCGAACTTGCCGATAAGCGGAACCTGCATACCCCCGACAAATCCCACCGTTCCGGTCTTGGAAGCGAGAGCCGCGAGCATGCCGACAAGATAGGACCCTTCCTGCTCCTTGAAGGTGATGGAGCGGACATTGGGCTGGTCCACCTTATCGTCGATGATGGTAAAGCTCACCTCAGGATATTCGGGGGCCACCTTGTTGAGGAACTCCACCCAGGTGAAGCCTGCCATGACGATCGGGTTATGACCGTTCTCGGCGAAACGGCGCAAGGCCTGCTCGCGCTGGGCATCGTTGGAGATCTCGAACTCGGCATATTCGATGCCGGTCTCCTCCTTGAACTTTTCCGCGCCCATATAGGCCATTTCATTGAAGGATTTATCGAATTTACCGCCTAGATCGTAGAGGATTGCTGGCGATGTCTCCTCCTGCGCCATGGCTGTCGTCGCCATTGCGGTTGCGGCGAGGAGGCCGAGAACGATACGCTTCATTTGATCCACACCCTGTCGGTTGCTCTGGCGTCGGCCCCGCGTTTAAGGCGGGGACGTCCTGTTATGGCAGGATTTTCCATCCTGCTTGGAGCCACTCTGGCATGGGCATTGGAAAATTTCCACGCGGAAAATTGCCGGCGCTGCGGTGGTTGTGGGCCGGTTCCGCGGTTACTGAATTGCCGCCACGCCCGGTGCGGGACAGCTCACGCCCGTTCCCTGAAGCCCGCAATAGCCGCCGGGGTTCTTCGCCAGGTATTGCTGATGTTCCTCCTCGGCGAAATAGAGGGCCGGAGCCGGGCCGATCTCCGTCGTAACCGGTCCGCGCCCGGCGGATGTGAGCGCCTTTTCGTAAGCATCGCGGGATGCACGGGCTTCGGCGAGCTGTTCGTCGGTCGTCGTATAGATCACCGACCGGTATGTGGTGCCCACATCATTCCCTTGCCGCATGCCCTGGGTCGGGTCATGGCTTTCCCAGAAGACCTTCAAAAGCGCGGAAAAGGAGACGATCTTTGGATCATAGACGACGAGAACAACTTCGGCATGGCCGGTGAGACCCGTCGTCGTCTCGCGATAGGTGGGATTGGGCGTGAGGCCGCCGGCAAACCCTACCGCCGTCACCCATACCCCTTCCAGCTGCCAGAAAAGGCGTTCCGCACCCCAGAAACAGCCCATACCGAAGAGGACCTGCTCCGTCCCCTCGGGGTAAGGACCCTTCAACGGACGCCCGTTGACGAAATGCCGCTCGGAGGTCGGAATGGGCTCCGGGCGCCCCGGCAGAGCCTCCTGCGGAGAGGGAAGCCTGAGCTTCTTTTCCGAAATTTGGAAGAACATGAGATCACTCCTCGATCTGGTCGGGCCTAGCGGGCCGCCAACAGGTCGCCGGGCCTGCGCCTCCGATATCCAAGGGCATGGAGAACGAATGCGAGCACGGCAAAAACGAGCCAGCCGGGCAGCGAGAGAATGGACGTCATCACCGGGTCCCATAGAAATGGGATGGTGTGAGCTTCGACGAAGCGCTGGAAGGAAAGCAGCGAGTCGGGAAAGTTTGCCTGCCAGCTTTCACTCAGCGGCGTATAGGTCCACGCATCCGCCGCGATCGTGCGCGTTGCATCGACCACCGCCATCACGACAGCAACGGCGAGAGCGAAAAGCGCGAGAAGGCGAAAGATGAAGCGCATTGTGTATCCGGCAATGGCTGATAGGACTGAGATAGGCCTACGGAGGCGGATTGGCAATCGCTCCGGTCAGCTTGTCGCTGCAGAACGCGCAGAAAAGCTGTTTCGGCATCTTGGCATCCGGGGCCATTTCGACTAGATGACGCCCCGGGCATTAATGATGCCCCCTGCAGCGGGCCGCAGTTCATGCGGCCTCACTGCCGGTGGAGAGGTGGCCGAGTGGTTGAAGGCGCACGCCTGGAACGCGTGTATACGGGAAACCGTATCGAGGGTTCGAATCCCTCTCTCTCCGCCACTTGCCCTCGCTAAAGCGTTCTCCCGAGTCGGCTGCGGCCGGATTTTTCCGTTGTTTTCGAGGGTTATGCAGGACTGGCTGAGCACTGGCCCCTGCGCCAGGAGGCCCGGAAGCCGTCTCTCAGGGCCGATATTCTCCACACCTGTTGACTGGACGCGCAAAGGTTCAGTTCACGCAACCTGTTGAAATCGAATGGTTTCGGTCGATGAAAAGCTGTTGACTTCGACGACAGGGGCTACCTGTCGAGATGGAACGAATATCGAACCTTCGCCAATGAGGCGAGGCGTTCGGAAGATCAGCCCGGGTTGCTTTCAGCACTACTCCAGTCATTCCGTGTGGCGAATGTCGCCTTCGCCGATCTCGATGCTGGGCGCGCCAGTTGCCAGCCATGAGACCAGCGCAGAGCAGGTCGCAGTGACCTGGTTCGGCTTTCGCAACGCGCATTCCCATACTGTCGCCACGCGCCACCCATCTGCAATCAGCGCCTCGCATGCCGCACGATCGCGCCTGACATTCGCGGCGAACTTCTCTGCCCAGAACTCGGGGCGGGTCGCGGGCGTGGTCGCGTAACGGCAGCCTTCGTGACGGTGCCAGAAGCAGCCATGCACGAAGATGACGGCCCGGTGCTTCGCGAGGATCATATCCGGCCGACCGGGGACACCCTTTCCATGCAGCCGATACCGGAAGCCGCGCGCGTGCAAGGCGCGCCTCAGCACCATTTCCGGCTTCGTATCCTTGCCCCGTATCCCGGACATCATCCGCGAGCGGGTCTGTCTGTCGACGATGTCCGCCATTTGCCTCCTGGCCTCTGCGTCCGGACCTGGTATACAGCTTGTAATCCGAATTCGAGAGGCCCCTGATTTGCCAGCCACTTTCGGCATCGTCGATCTGTTTGCCGGCCCTGGCGGGCTGGGCGAGGGCTTTTCGTCCCTCGATGTCGGCGGCCACGCGCCGTTCCGGATCGGCATCTCGGTCGAGAAGGAGGCCTCGGCGCATCGTACGCTGACGTTGCGCGCCTTTCTGCGGGCGTATCAGGCGCGTCTCGGGGCGTTGCCGAAGGCCTTCATCGACTTCCACGCCGGACTGATCCCGGAGCCCGACTGGAGCGAGGTGGATGCGGCGGCGTGGCAGCATGCGACGGCGGAGGCGCAATGCCTCGAACTCGGGACGGAGCCGGCTGCCGCCGCCATCGATCATGCCATCGGTGCGCTGCGCCGGGATTTCGACGACACCATCCTGATCGGCGGCCCGCCCTGCCAGGCCTATTCGCTTGTCGGGCGCGCTCGGGCGAAGGGGAAGGTCGGATACGTCCCCGAGGAGGACGAGAGGCACTATCTCTTCCGCGAGTACATCCGCGTGCTCGACCGCCTGCGCCCCGTCGCCTTCGTCATGGAAAACGTCAAGGGCATGCTGTCCTCGACGGTCGAAAGCCGCCTCGTCTTCGAGATGCTGATGGAAGACCTCGCCTCGCTCGGCACCGGGCGGGGGCATCACTACGAGATGCGGGCGATCCGGGTGGCGGACGGCAGGGCCAGTCTGCAGGAGGCCGCACAGTCTTCGGATTTCATCGTCCGCGCCGAGGAATGGGGGGTGCCGCAGCGGCGTCACCGGGTGATCATCGTCGGCATCCGCTCAGATCTGGCGGACAGGGCCACCGGGACGAGTGTACCGGTTTCCGGGGTGACACGGACTGTCGATGACGCCATCGGCATGATGCCGGACCTGCGCAGCGGCCTGAGCCGAGGTCGCGATGACCCGGCGAGCTGGCGGCGAGAGGTCGTCGAGGCCGCCCGGTTGCTGGCAGGCATCCACCGGGGCAAGGAAGACGGGCCGCTGCGCGACGCCTTTTTCGCCGTTGCGACGGGCCTGAAGGATGGACAGCTGGCACCCCGTCTATCGGCATGGCGCCCCGAGGGCTACGGCACGTCGAACGACGAACTCCTCGCCTGGCTGGAGCGCCCTGCGTTGCGCGGTTTCGCCCAGCACGAGACACGCGGGCACATGCCCTCGGACCTCGGGCGCTATCTGTTCGCAGCCGTCTTCGGCGCGGTACGCGGTTACAGCCCCAAGGCCGCCGATTTCCCGCTGTCGCTCAGCCCCGACCACCGCAACTGGCACAGCGGCGTCTTCAACGACCGCTTCCGGGTCCAGCTCGCCGGCGAGCCATCGACCACGGTCACGAGCCACATATCGAAGGACGGCCACTACTTCATCCACCCCGATCCCATGCAGTGCCGCAGCCTGACCGTGCGCGAGGCGGCGCGCCTGCAGACCTTCCCGGACGACTACCTGTTCCTCGGGAACCGGACGCAGCAGTACGTGCAGGTTGGCAATGCAGTGCCGCCCTACCTCGCCCGCCAGATCGCCCAGCTTCTCTTGCGCGGCCTTTCCGGACCGCCGTCTTGCGAACCGCCAGGGACCGAAGCCTCCGAAATGGCTGCTCGCAGCCGCGAGATTTCTTCGGCCAGGACGCCCGCGTCCGAGAGCTTGCCGAGGAGATAGTCGAGAGCGTTACGTTCTCCCCGGTCAAGAGTAGCGTGGCCTTCCTGAAGGGTTTCGAGCGCGGATTGCGACTTCGGTGAAAGCCAACCGCGCTTCCCGGATTCCTGCCTCACTTTCCGGGCAGCATCCGCCATGCTCGACCCCGACATCGAGAGCTCGGCCTCAAGTACCTCAACCTGTTTGCCGTCTTCCGATCGCCTGCCAGGTGCGGCGTCGGGGCTGTCCAGGATCCCCGACGTTCCGCCTCGAGTGGGGGCGGACTGATCGGGCACGCCGAAAACCCCGTCGAGGAAACTGGCGAGATCGCCCCGCGGCAGGTCCGCAAGGGACCTGATCTCGTTGCGGACCCGGATGCGGAGGATCGCGCGACGCATGATGTCCTCCATGGCCCCCTTGCCATGATGGCGCGCAGCGCGGAGCCATGCCTCTGCTACGGCAAGGGCAAGAACGTGATCGCCCCCGATGCTCGGTCGCTCGGTAATCTGCACGAGGGCATCCTCGGTCAGCGCCTCCAGCAATCCCCAGCGCTCGGGATGCCCCGGCCCCCGGTCGAGTGCACGACCACGCATCCAGAGCCTCTGGAAGGTATTGCGCACACCCCCGGCGTAGCGCTCTGTCGAGCTGCCGAAGCGCCAGTAGGTGATGTCCGGGGCCATGACAGCGGCAACGAACGCCCAGACATCATCCCGGAGGGCCTCGCCGGTAGTGAAGAGGTCGGATCGAGCAAGCCAGGCGGCGGCATCGGCATCGAAGCCGGCATGGGACTGCCGGGCGTCTTGCTGTCCAAACCCATGTTTCCGGGCAATTGCGACGAGGTCCTGCCGCACGGATGCAAGGTACGCCGCAGGGACGGGTGCGCCGCCGGTTGCGGCAAAGCGTACCTGATCAGGAAGATCATCGGGGCGAAAGCCCGCCCAAGCGGACGGGCCATGCTCGAGAAACCTGCGAACGATGACGTCGCAGGCCGGACCGGGCAGTCTTGGAAGCAGAAACGTCATTCCGGAACTCCCGGCTCCGCGAGCGCAAGCATGGTTGAGCGGAAGACGCCGGGACGGCTTTCGAGGACAGAGCGGATGAAGGAAGCGTCCTTGCCAGGCCACGCCTTGCGCAGCCACGTTGCGGCTTGGGCGCCGAGCGACCTCGGCTCCGACGCATCCATCATCGTCTCGGCTTCGGGGTCGGCAAGAAACCGCTCGCAGATCTGACTCATGACATCGCCAAGCAGGAACTGGATCGTGACCGGGTCCTCGTCCTCGATCCGCTGAAGGGTCTCGCCGGACTTCGCATTGAGGTAAAGACGTACCGCTCCGTGGAAATCGCGCGTCCAGTCCCCCGGCGACCAGTGCAGGTGCCACGGCGCAGCACCCGCAATTCCACCACCGAGCATCTGCGCGAGGTCTACCGTCTCGATGGGGAAGCGGGGCTCCTCACCCTCGAGCCTGACCCGAATAGTCTCCGACCAGAGCCGGTCACCGGGATGGACGGGTGACAGCGCCGAGGTCTCTGCGGGGGCATTCGCCAAATGGAATTCCGTCTGCAGGTCGAGGATCATCGAAAGCCGGCGGCCCTCGATGGTCTGCTCGAACTCCCATGAGGTCTCTCCCGAACGAAGCTCCCGACGCGTGCGGGAAAGGACCTGGCGGGGTAGCCTGCCCTGACCCGTCCCTATCCTCACCGAGGCCGCCACAACGAGCTGATGGACCGGGATCCCGAGATCGGACGCTGCACGTTCGGGATCCAGGTGCAACGTCCTTCGAATTCGGATGTCGCTCGCGCTGTCCCAGTGGGGAAGGAACTCGCCCGCGGCGGACCATTCGACGCCGTCAAGGGAAATCTCCCACGCCGAGGCTTCCACGGCCGCCTCGGTCAGCGTGAGGAACGGGAATGCAACCCGACGATTCATGTTCCGACCTCCGGAATGACATCCGCATCGGCCGTCACCGCGCAATCATCCGGCACACGGACACGGATCTCGAACCGTCCTTCCCGGCCGCCAAGGTCAATGGTGTCGCCAGCGGTTTCTGCCTTTCCGTCCAGCCACCTGACGGAAAGAACTTCAGGCCTGCCGACGGTGTCGTCGACTGGTCCAAGCGTCGCGCCTTCCACTGCCACGGAGGCTGAAGCAATCAGCTTCGCGCCACTTCGCCGCGCGTCCTGCGTCACCTCCGTGAGGAAGACGGCAATACGCACGGCATCGCCAGCCTCGAGGCGCTCGAACACGGGACGACTTGCCCGCGCCCTCGAGGGTCGCCCGCCTCCTGAACCACCCGAACTGCGACGCCGCCCTGCGCCGTCGCCCCCGACGTTTTCGAGCACAGCCCCAAGGCGCCCGGCAAGGCGCGCAAGCGGTGGACCGGATCCGTCCCCCGGCCTTCGCGAGATCGGCTCCATGCCCATCTCGGAGGCGATTTCCTTCAGGCGCTTCAGCGCTATGTTGACGTAGCGCTTTTCGTTGCCTTTCGGCAGGTTGTCGGGAACCCAGTCATCATGGGCAGGCGGTTCGGAATCCGCAAAGGCCTGCTCTACCTCATCCTCGTCGCTGGCGATGAACACGCCTGCCCATTCCAGCCGCGCGTCGGGGAGCGGATTGCCCTCGAGATACTTCACGACGAGCTCAACGGGCCGCATCAGCGCAATGTGGTGCATCTGCTCGGGGACAAGCCGGACGTCCTCGTCCGCAGTCAGGTAGCGTCTCGGCGACCGCAGGCCCTTCTCGATGGCGAGCGTGCCGAGGATCTTCTGTGGCCTCTGGGACTCGATCCGCCGAACATTGTTTCCCGTGCGGGCCCGCGCCGCGGTCATTGCCTTGCACAACAGATCGAATGGGGCGAATTCCTCTGGCGCCGGAACGAGCAGTTCCCGATCCTCGACCATCACACTGCAGGCAAAGCGGTGCTTCGCCGGGGCGTCGCGCATCATCCGCGGCCAGAAATTCCAGAGCAGCGTCTCGACGATCCGGTTTCCGGTTGCCGTCAGATCGTCCTCGTCGGTCTGGAAGCCGAGGATCATGATCGTGGTCCCCGATCTGCCCGGGCCGCGTTCCGGCAGACCGAGTTGACCGGCCAGCGCCGAGGCGGTATCACCCGTTGCCGGATCGGCGATCCCGTCCGCCGGATCCCTGACGCCCCACCAGTGACGGCCTGTGAAGCGCCTCCTCATCCCGTTCTCCGGCTTTTCGAAGGAGCGGCCGACATGGCATGCCATCAGGCGCCGCCCCTCCGGACCGGCTCCGTCGGGCAGCGTGTCGACGATGATCGTGCTGCACGCGCTGGCACGATACAGGGCGACCTTGCCGAAGCCGTAGGTGCCGCCCCCCTGCTCGGTGTCCCGAGCTGTGCCGATGTTGCGAAGGAAGTCGATGAAGTTGGTCTGTTCGGTTCCTACCGGGATCCGGTCCGACCGCGTTGGGCCGCCAAGCCCCACGGTGCCGAAGTCGCAGATCTCGAGTACGACCGCACTTTCGGCCTCGAGGAGGCCTGAGATCGTGGCGGACGAACGCGGTTCCTCCGGAATCTCGGCAAGGACGATGCTCCGAAGGATGTCGCGCTGGGTGTCCGAGAGAGTCCGCAGCCTGATCAGGATCTCGGGCCCGACGCCCGGTCGCGCGGCGTCGGCAATGTTCTGGACAGATTCCCGGATGACCGTCTGCAACGGATCGAGCGTTGGTGCACCGAGCAGACGGCGGAAGTTCTCGCCGATGTTTCCGGTCGAACCGTAAGGCTCGGAATGGAGCTCGAGCGGGCTCAAGGTCATCCGGACAATTCCTGAAGGAGTGAGGCGAATTCCGCCGGCGGACATTCTGCGTCGGTAGCATGCCCGAGATCGATCCTGTAGGTCGCATCAACAATACCTGCAGGGATCCTTCCGCCGACAAAGCTCGAAGGCACGATCCGGGGAAGACCTGGGCCGACACGATAGAGGCGTTCTGCCTCCGCCCTGAATGCGAAACGGTTCCATGCGGCGTCATGCACATCCGTGCAGCCGACGGCCGCGAGCAGCGCCCGCAGTCCCGCAGGGTCGTCGGCGCGCAGCAAGGCCCTGTCTCCGAGAGAAGCCACGGTGAGAAGGCCGCCCTCGACCGCCTCGAGGACCAGATGCGCAAGGTGCAGAGATCCGCCCGCAGGCGGTTCCAGCTGATCGATGCCGTTGATGGTGACTTCGTTGGCCCCAGCGCCGAGCGATGCCTTGACCTCCAGCGAGACGTCTCTGGCCCGGAAGTCGTGCCGGTCTCCCGCCGGTCCGCGCCAGCAGCGCCAGGCCGAAGGCGAAATGTCGAGGAGCCGGTTCAACACGACCAGCTCGGCCACGAGGCCGACAACCCGCGGTCTGTCGATCTCTCTCCCTGCTGGCGGGACGAGAAGTTCGCGGAAGTCATCGAGCGCACCAGCCACAGCCGCGACCCCGTCCTTCCGGTCGGCTAGACGGCGGACGATGTCATCCACGACCTCGCCGAACACGGCTTCGAGATCCGGCGACGTGCAGATGACATCGAGAAACCGGATCGCGCGTTGCCCATTCGTGAGAGTCGTTAAGCCGATCTTCAAGGCACTGCCCGTCTCGAGAGCACTGATCGTCTCGCCCGCCGCAAGCGGCACCAGCAGCCGCGCCTCCCCGCCGGAACCGACGGCCAGCCGGACAGGCCCCGCCTTCGTCGTTGCGCGAAGAGGCAACGAGGGGATGCCGAGACCTTCTCCGTCGATGTGCCCTGCCCGAAGGACATTCCAGCGTCCCTGCGCCGGGCTCTCCTGCTTGGGTCTAGACACCTGCTGCCTCCGTCTGCGCGGCCTCCTCCTCCTCGATCGCAGCGACTTCCTCGGCCGACAGCGGCTGCAGCTCCACCGAGACGAAGTTCCCGCCCTCCGTGACCGATCCGGGGAAGACGATCCCGATGCCGAGCACGTCATGCACGGCATCGAGCGGCACTCTCGCCTTGCTCTCGCGCTCGGGGCGCGAGTCCCGCGCGATGGGATAGAGCAGGAGAAGCGGAACCTGTCCCACCGCGTCCAACCTCGCCGCCTTGAGTTCCTCCCAGCTTCCGTTGCCTCCGACATCGCCGGCACAGTCGAAAACCACATCGCGTCTCGACATGAGCGCCTTGATGTCCGCGATTCCGTTCGTGTCATTCAACCTTGCGCGGTTGACCGTCCTGACGGAACCGATCGTGCCGAGAGGAGCATCGGATTCGCGACCGCGGCCGGACTCGACGATACCGATGTTCCATGATGAAAGGCGCGGATCCGGCCCGTCGATGAACGGTACCAGCATGGCCGGCAGCAGGTCCGCTTGGGAGGACTCGACGGAATAGGCCTCGAGGAATCTGCGGACGGACGACCTCGGCACGTTGCGCCAGAGCTTGCGCTCCCCTGCGTCCCGATCACGCAGGCCAAGCGCCTCGATACGGCTGACAAGTTCGCTGCCTGCTGCCCAGTTTCTTTCGAGCAGTCCAGCGTCAGTGTGAGCGAAACGGAACGTCTGGCGATGGGTTCCCCAATAGCTGACAGCACAGCGCCTCGCGGCGCGCATCTTGTTTGCCGCCGTGATCGCCATGCCGGGAATTGCCCTGATCCGGACCGCCAGGTCCATCGGCGTGAGGTCGCGGAGCCGATACTGCTCGATGTCCTCCCTGATTTCCTGCTCGACGGAGGCAAGTGCCCTGAACCTCAGCTTCAGGCCGCGCGGCATCCAGATCCGCGGAAGATCCTCGTAGCCGGGCCGATAGCCGAACCAGCGTCCCATCTGGAGGAGCGTGTCGTACTGGTTTGCCGTCCGCAGGAAATAGCTGACCATCAGGCCTTCGAGGGTCAGGCCCCGAGCGAGGATGGAGCCTCCGACCACGATGTAGGTCTTCGGCCCGCCGGAATAATCGATCCTGTCGTCGCTTGCGCCGTTCTCGACCGGGAACTCGATGCCTTCGAGCACTTCCGGCAGATACTGGAAGACATCTTCCAGTGTGACCGGCCTGGCATCAGTTAGGTCGTCCGGCACGCGTCCCTGTTCTTCGTCCCAGACCCGACCGAGCCGGGATCCGATGTCCGATGCCGGATCGACAAGATCCTTGCTGTGCACGTCGACCCAGCCCTCGATCAGCGCCGCAACCCGCTCGTGCGCACGAACGTAGGCGGATGTGTGCACAAGCATCGTCATGTGCTGGTCCCCATGTCCGCGGGCGCGCCGAGCGGCGCAGCACGCTAGGAAGTAGAGGATTGCGGCCTCGAGACTCGGCGTCATGGCAGGCTGGAAGGCGTCGCGCTCTTGCCTGCTGCGCGGCTGCAGCCCCGCCTCGTCCTCATCCGGCACGTCGCGGATCATGTCGAGCCCTTCCTCGTCGGGCCGCACGTCCTCCGGGTCGACCGGCGTCTTCCCGAACAGACGCTCGGTGCCGAAGTACCGATCTGGTTTCGGCAGTGCCGTGATGAAGTCCCGTGGATAGAGGTCGTCGAGCTCCTGGCCGTCGACACGATAGGGGTTGATCAGCACATTCGCGAAGGGCGTGGCAGTGTAGCCGACGTAGGTGACGGCCGGGAGAAGGCCGAGAAGTTCCCGGATGCGATGGTTGATGGCCGTCATGTCGAGCTCGCCCCGCGCCGAGTTCACGCTTGCCTGGTCGCATTCGTCGTCGATCACCAGAACCCGGAGCTGCTGCAACACGGCCGGCAATGTCTCCCGGATGGCCTTGCGCAATTCCCCCAGGGGCGAAACGTTCTTCTTGATGACGGCCAGCTGCGCCTTGTCGGAATGGGAGAGGAAACCGCCCTGAGGCGGTGCCCGGAAATCCCTGTCCACCTCGTTCGACGTGAGCACCTGCCAGTTAAGCGGATTGCGCCGAACGAGGTCGGAATACAATCTGAGCTGGGTCTGATGGCGCAGCTTGTTCGTCAGACCGGCGAGGACGATCACGGTGTCGTAGCCTGAATCTAGTGCCTTGGCGATGACGGCCGTCATGTTCGCAGTCTTGCCCGACTGGACGTGGCCGACGACCAGTCCGCGGCAGGAGAACTGGCCCCTCGCCGGATCCCGCGGGTTCTCGAGAAGTGAGACCACCTCGTTCGAGGCGTCATCAATGCCGCCCACGTCGTCCTCGTGCCACTTCTTCTCGTTGAGAAGGAAGGACTTCACGGCAGGCCAGTGCAGGTCCGTCGGTCTCGGGCCTAAGTACCATTCCGGCCGTTTCCTGATCACCGAGTGGCTGTGGAGAATCTCGATCTGTTCGAACTCGCGGGCAACGATGGCGGCCGCTTCGTCGATTTCAGCACACAGATGAGCCGCAAGCCCGGGGGAGAGGAGGTCGAGTTCTGCGCGAACGGCAGCAACCGCGCTTTCGAGATTGCCATGCCGAGGCAGCGCCTGGCGAATTCGTTCAACCAATCCATCAACCTGAGGCCCCGGCACAATGCCCTCCCGACTGTAACGCTGGCAATCTCCAGAAGAACTGGATCAAGCCCAAGCAATCACGCGATGATTTCGGGATCAAGACGAGCATTGGACTGGAAGTGCCGAAAATGTCAGAAAGACTTCCGCTGGCTCTCCCACTCCTCCGGGAACCCGTTCATCAGCCGGGCCAAGGTCACCCCCGGTCCCTGCCTGCTGTCGAGGATCGCCGCCACCATGTCGGGTGCGAGCAGCGTCAGGCGCATGACGCGTGTGAGGTAGGAGGGCGCGATGCCCTCTCGCTCGGCAAGCTCGGCGATGGTGGCGAAGTCGCCGGCTTCCAGCATACGCTTCCAGCGGAAGGCGCGCGCAAGGGCCTTGACGAGGGCGTCGTCGGGCCGCCGCGGGGCCTGCGCGCCGTCGGGGAGTGCGATTACCTTCCGCCCGCCGCGCCGGACGATGCGGAACGGGACATGGAGCGTCATGGTTTCGGCTGCGGGGCAGGTCATGCGGCTACTCCGATCCCGCCGGCCAGCATCTCGCGAGCGAGGCTACTGAGTCCGTCGACGCGGAGCCTAACGTTGAGCCCATCCGTGCCGATGTCCACCCGCTCGACCAGCAGCGCCACGATTCGTGCCTGCTCGGCGGGGAACAGTTCGTCCCACAGTGGATCCAGCTGCTGGAGGGCCGAATGGGCGTCTGTTTCGGTCATTCCGGCGGCATGGGCGCGCGCCGCCTTCCACGTCCCGGCCACGATCTCCGGCTGGCGGAACACGGCGCGCAGCTGGTCAATGACCGCGGCCTCGATCTCCCCCGCTGGCACGCGGCCGATGGGGCAGGATCCAGCGCCATGCTTCAGCACTGTCTGGCTGACATAGTAGCGGTACAACCGCCCACCCTTGCGCGTATGCGTCGGCGAGAAGGCCGCGCCACCCGGGCCGAACAGCAGCCCCTTCAGCAGTGCGGGCGTCTCAGCGCGGGTGCGCGCGGCACGCTTGCGCGGGCTCTCCTGCAGGATGGCGTGGACGCTGTCCCACGTCTCGCGGTCGATGATGGCGTCGTGCTCGCCGGGGTAGCTGTCGCCCTTGTGCACCGCCTCGCCGATGTAGGCGCGGTTGCTCAGCATCCGGTAGATGTATTTCTTGTCGATCCGGTTGCCGCGCGGCGTCTGAATGCCGCGTTTCGCGATCTCTCTCGCCAGCTCCGTGCCCGACCCGATCTCGAGGAAGTGGGCGAAGATCCAGCGGATGTGCGCGGCGGCTTCCTCGTCCACCAGCAGTTTGCGGTTTTCCACCCGGTAGCCGTAGGGCGGCACGCCCCCCATCCACATACCCTTCTTCCGGCTGGCGGCGACCTTGTCGCGGATGCGCTCGGCCGTCACCTCGCGCTCGAACTGGGCGAAGGACAGCAGGATGTTCAGCGTCAGCCGCCCCATCGACGTGGTCGTGTTGAACGACTGCGTGACCGAGACAAAGGTCACGTCGTTGCGGTCGAACACCTCCACCAGCTTGGCGAAGTCGGCGAGCGAGCGGCTGAGACGGTCGATCTTGTAGACCACGACCACATCGACTAGCCCGTCCTCAATGTCGGCCATCAGACGCTTGAGGCCGGGGCGTTCCAGCGTGCCGCCGGAGATGCCGCCGTCGTCGTACTGATCGCGGACCAGCACCCAGCCCTCGGAGCGCTGGCTGGCGATGTAGGCCTCGCATGCCTCCCGCTGGGCGTGGAGGCTGTTGAACTCCTGCTCCAGCCCCTCCTCGGAGGATTTGCGGGTGTACACCACGCAGCGCAGCTTGGGGACGACCTTCGATTTTTCGGGTGGCTTCGTCATCTCCGCCCCCTGTGGTTCTTAAGGCCGAAGAAGACCCACCCGTTCCAGCGCGTGCCGGTGATGGCGCGGGCGATGGCAGACAGCGACTTGTAGGGCCGCCCCTGCCATTCGAACCCGTCGGTGGTGACGGTGACGATCTGCTCGACGCCCTGCCATTCTCGCAGCAGCCGCGTGCCGGTGATCGGGCGGTCACGATCGGCGCGCATTCCGCGCTTCTTCCTGTCGCCGCCGTCCAGTTCCTCGCCGAGTCGTTCCAGCCGCCGGATCGTCTCGGGCTTCAGCCCGCCATACGCGAGTTCCTGAATGCGGTAGGCTAGGCGGGATTCAAGGTAGCGCCGGTTGAACGGCGGCGGTTCGCTGTCGAACAGGTCGCGCCACTGCTTCTTCAGGTCTGGTGTCGGGGTCGTCTTCAGCGCGGCCAGGCGCGCGGGGATGGGGTCGTGCGTCGTCATGCGGTCTCCGTTGGGTTCGGGGTTGCATGACGGCATTGGTCGGCCGGATAGTGTAGGCAACGTTCTCCAGTATCGTCAGATACTTCCCGCCCATCCCGCATCCGCAACCGAACCAGCCCGAGCGCCAGCAGGCCGCACAACTCGGCGCGGCGTTCTGCGGGCGTCATCTGGTCCGGCGGGAGAGGATTAGGGCGTTTCATGTCTTGGTAGCCGTGATCGGTGGTGCTTACCGATCAAAAGCCACTAGGCCGTCGAGGACGGGACATCTCAGAGGAACGAAATGTAGAAATGCGAACGGGGCGAGAACATCATGACTTGCCGATCACGGATGTGTCCATGATTATCGCAGGTTGAATCAATTAAGAGCAGTAGTTCATCGAGGTAAGTTCATGGCGCGCAAAGCATCCCCGATCGGTCCGCATGTTCACTGCCTGATCGAGGATGCCCGCGTTGATCTTGCGAGAGCGGTCCTCGCGGTAAGGGAGGGCGAGAACGAGCCCGATTTCGGCCTTCCTACCGAGCTTCCCGACCTGGCAGATGAAGAGGCGGTGAATGAGTTTCGGCAAGGCCTGCTTCAGACCTTGTCGGAGTACGACCCGGACGAGTTGCGGCCCGCAGAGCAGCGATCCCGTCGCGTCCTTGCGTTGGCAGAAGGCAAGGGCATCGACTCCCTCACGGCCATCACGGAACAGCAACTCACCGACGAGCAAGCGCTCAAATTCGATCGGCAACCCGATCCGCTCTGCAAGAGCATCTGGGCCTTCCTGAACGCCCGCCAGACATTCGAGGATGCCGAGAGTTTCCATTTCGCTAGGAAGTTCAGAGACTACGGCAAGTTGTACGATGCCTTCGAAGTGGAACTCGAAAAGGCGGTCAACCTCAACTCGGGGGCAATCGACGAGATCGCTCTCGCCGGGAAGATCACGAAGGTTCTTCAGCTCAAGACGGCCTGCACAGTCAAGGCGCTCGATCTGCCAGCCACACCCGCGCATCCCGCGTCGATCATGCTGATAGTTCGCCATGGCGGGCCGCTGTCAAGCGTCCATGACCACCGGAACGACGGGCGCCGCGGGACGATCTATTATCGTCCGCCGAACGAGGCGACGCTCATCTACACACCCGCGATCCGACAGATCGAGGTCTGCGCGGATAGCACCGTGGTTCGACAGGGCGTTGCCGGGTCGTTCGCCGAGGAAGTACTCGGCCACGACGTGTCACAGAAACCGCTGACCTGGAAGCGCTACAACCTTTCGCGCTTTCGCAGTTCTCTGCGGCTCGATCTGCCTCGTGTGTCCGGCTACGAGATCACCGCCGCCCGCGTCCTTGAGGCCGAAATCCGGCTTGGCTCCTGGAGCCGAAAGCTCCTTCTGAAGGTGGCGGCGGACGATGATATCGAGGAAGTCGCCGACCGCTACCTCAAGCCCAACAACATCTTCCGGCGCGCCGATGGCTTCAGCCGCGTGGGAATTGCCGTCACCTACAATCGCGTCGGTGACGACAAGGTGCGGACGCTCAACATCACCATTTCTGGTTCAAAGAGCTGCAATCTTCAAAGCAACAAGGATCCGGATGAGCGGAACCTCGGTTTCGCGCTGCTCGATGCTTGGGGCATTCTCAGTGCCTTCAAGCAGATCGAGACCACCGACCTGCGTGGGATTTTCCCCCAGCTGGTCGTGCTTCACAACCGAACTGAAGACGATGTCAGCGGAGAGCATCTGCGCGAACTCGGTCTCGATCCGGATCGCATGATTCAGGGCGGTCTTCTCGACCGGCGGGGGCGGCAGGACATCGTGCTGATCGACGATGACGACATGGGCGGCGAAGCTGCTGTCAAGCCATCCGGTATCGAGGGCATGTCGCGCATTGTCGGCGCCTTCGGCAAGGACGGCGGACTGAGGCCGACGTCGGATCTCGAGATGTACGAGATCAACCGCGAGTGGCTGCACGAAACGGTGGTCGGGCTTCTGAAACCAATGTTGAACAAATCGGCGGCGCAGGTGCTCGATCCTGACCTGTCGTTGCTGGGGTCCATGCGGATCGATAACGCCGATGTACCGGTCTACTTCGCGCGCCGCCTTCATGACCTCAAGACGATTTCTCGCCTTGATCAGCTTATGCGCGCGCGGAACGCGGCCGGCGTCGGCATCGTACTGTCTGCCAGCGCTGAAGGACCCGCATATCTCGGTCCGAACCTCATCGTCCACGTACTTTCCTGCCTGTCTCCCGGCGCTGACGATCTCCTCGTCTCCAGGGACGCGCTCGAACTCGCCTATCGGACCAACCGCTCGCTGGCGCGCGGCGGCGCGACGCCGCAGGTCCTCCGGTCGGGGACGCAATCGGCGACGTTGCATATCCCCGGCAAGGCCCCTCTGGCACTGACGGGCGCGGATCAGATCACGTTGTTCGATCGTCTGGTCGCCGCCGAGAAGACCGGCAGCCCCGATGTCCAGGTCAAACAGCTGATGGACGGGCTGGGATCGCGCAGCCCCCAGCAGGCATTCCGGAAGGAGACCTGGGACAGCATCCGCGACGTCTACATAGGCGCAGGTTCCAAACGAGGATACTGGCGCCTGCTGGTTGATGCGCCGCCGACGGAAGGCGTCGCCGAAGCCCGGGTCGAAGAGACCGTCTAACAACGGTCTAACATGCGACGGGGGACGGTCTAACAAACCGCTGATTACTGGAAGGGCTCCACATAGAGGAGCAATCCAGTGCCGACTCCCTTCCCCTCGCGCCAGGCAGCCCAGATGAGCTGGTCCGGCGCCGCGACGATCAAGCCCACCACCCCCAACTCGGAATGGCGCTGCACGCGCTGTGACAAGCTGCTCGGCGTCTGCCGGGACGGCCGGATGCACCTGCGCTTCGCGCGGGGGCACGAGTATCTCGTGGGCTTTCCGGTTCAGGCCACCTGCCGTGGCTGCGGCACGCTGAACCACGCGACCGCACCCGCGCGCTGACGCGCGCTTTCGCCCAACCCCCTGAAATCGCAGAGACGCGCGACGTCCTGACCTGGCCACGAGAAGGCGCCGGACGCCTGGCCGCAAGGCAGGCGTCCGATGTCCTTCGCGTGGCACGAGATCCGTGATCACCTCATGCATTCATCCTCCAACCTTCACTTCCAGCGCAGCTTCGACGCCGTCAGGCGTGAACAGGCCGCCCTTGCGGCGTTCCGGGATCCGGCGGCCCTGCTGGACGGGCTCCATCGCACGCCCGGCGATCAGGGCCAGAAAAACCTGATCCTCTCCGCTCTCGTCAGGGCGGCGCAGGGCGACGGGCCCGCGTCCGACTGCGCCCTGACGCTGCTGTTGCTGGCGCTCTGGCCCGGCCTCGACGCCATCCGCCGCCGGTCGATCTGGCGCAGGATCGGCACCGCCGAAGAGGTCGCGTCCGACGTTCTGGCGCGCACCACCGAGGCGGTGCGCGGGCTCGACCTCGGGCGCGTCAACTGGATCGCGGCCACGGTCCTGCGCAACGTCGAGCGCGACCTGATCCGCACGCGCCAGCGCGACCAGGCACGCGAATATCTCGCCAGCGGCGCCGACCCAGACGAGGTGGCGGACAGCGGCGAAAGCGGGATTGGCGCGGCCGGGTACGCGCGGCTGAACGGCGCCGTGCGGAAGCTGCTCGGCGACGACGCCCTGCTGGTGATCCGCGTAGCGATCGAGGGCTTCTCGCAGGCCGAGGTCGCCGTCGAACTGGGGCTGACCGAGGCCGCCGCCCGCAAGCGGTATCAGCGCGCCATGCGCCGGCTGCACGACGCCCTCAAGGAAATCCCCTGACCCGATGTCCCGATCCGGCCCGGCCGGTGGCTTTTCCCTTTCGAGCGCCCCGAGCGCCTTCCCTCCAACCGAAAGCAGACACGCATGAACCGCACTGCCGATCTGTCGCTCGAGGATTTCAGGCGTCTTCCGGGGCTCTACCGGCGCTGGGAGCTTACCGAGGTCTGCGAGCCCAACCGCAACTATCAGATCGAGGACGCCGGCGCCCATGCCGACGGGACGCCGCTGCTGGCGATCTACGTCGCCGAGCCCGCGCCCGACGTCCGCGAGGCCGCGTGATGCGCCTCCTCGATCACCTCATCCCACGGAGAACCGCCATGCCGGACCAGCCGGACGACATCACCCGTCTTCGCAAGGCGCACTACAGCCTCGAAGATCTCCCCGACACCATCACCATCCCTCAACATCCTGGTGACGAGGGTCACGAACCGCTGCTGCTCGCGGACGCGACCATCGACGACATAGCTTTCGCGATCGTCGCGGCCGAACAGGAGAGCATGGCCGCATATCGGCGGTCCAATGCGCTCCAGCGCCTCTACAAGCTCGCCCGCGAGGCGGGTGGAATCGGTGCCGACCGCGCAGTCGCGACGGCCGTCAAGCGCGAGGGCCGGTGATGGCCCTCCCGATTATCAGCGCTGATGAACGGCTCGCGCAGCGCAAGGGGATAAAGGGCGTCATCTTCGGCCGGTCCGGAATCGGCAAGACGTCGCTGCTCTGGACGCTGAACGCCTCCACCACGCTTTTCCTCGACCTTGAGGCCGGAGATCTGGCGGTCGAGGGGCTGGAGATCGACATGCTCCGGCCCCGCACCTGGAAGGAGTGCCGCGATTTCGCGGTGTTCATCGGCGGCCCGAACCCGGCGCTGCGCGAGGACCAGCCCTACAGCCAGGCGCATTTCGACGAGGTCTGCGGCCGCTACGGCGATCCCGCGGTGATGGGGAAATACGAGACCGTCTTCATCGACTCGATAACCGTCGCGGGACGTCTCTGCTTCCAGTGGTGCCGCGGCCAGCCTGAAGCCTTTTCGGAGAAGACCGGCAAGCCCGACATCCGTGGCGCCTACGGTCTGCACGGCCGCGAGATGATCGCCTGGCTGACCCACCTGCAGCACACGCGCGGCAAGCATGTCTGGTTCGTCGGGATCCTCGACGAGAAGCTCGACGACTTCAATCGCAAGGTCTTCCAACCGCAGATCGACGGCTCGAAGACCGGTCTCGAGCTGCCCGGGATCGTCGATCAGGTCATCGCCATGGCCGACATCCCGGGCCCCGAGGGTCAGCCGCAGCGCGCTTTTGTCTGCCAGACGCTGAATCCCTGGGGCTTTCCGGCCAAGGACCGCTCCGGCCGCCTCGACATGGTCGAGGCCCCGCATCTCGGCAGGCTGATGGAGAAGATCCAGCGCCCCGCAGCGCCTGCCTCCGAACGCCTGACCTGGCCGCCGGTGGCGCCCACCGATCCCGCCCCCGCGCAGGAGCCCAGCCATGGCTGAGCGCCTCTCGCCACGCCCGGTGTCCCGATCCGGTCGCCGGGGTGGCTTTTCCCTTCCGACGCCGCTGCGCGTCCCATCCTCCAACTGAAAGGAGCCGCGCAATGTCCGGACCCTGGAACGACTTCAACTCCGCTCAATCCAACACCAGCGTCATCCCGAAGGGCACCCTCGCCAAGGTGCGGCTCACCCTGCGCCCGGGCGGCTTCGACGACCCCTCGCAGGGCTGGACCGGCGGCTGGGCGCGCCGCGCGGCCACCGGCGCCGTCTACCTCGACGCCGAGTACACGGTGCTCGAGGGGCCCTATGCCCGGCGGAAGGTCTGGTCGTTGATCGGCCTCTACAGCCCCAGGGGCCCGGACTGGGCCAACATGGGGCGCGGCCTGATCCGGGGCATCCTGAACTCGGCGCGCGGCGTGTCCGACAAGGACAACTCACCCGAGGCGCAGGCCCGCCGCCGCATCAACGGCTTCGGCGATCTCGACGGGGTCGAGTTCATCGCCCGCATCGACATCGGCACCGACACCAATGGCGAGGACAAGAACGAGATCCGCGCTGCCGTCACGCCCGACCATCGCGACTACGCCGCGCTGATGGGCACGCTCGCGCCGCAGTTCACCGCCGCCCCGGCGCAGGGCCAGGCCCCGCAGCAGCCCGCCACGGCCACCCAGCCCAGCCAGTCCGCGTCCGCCCCCGGCGCCGCCGGTCGGCCGAGCTGGGCGCAGTAAGGGGGACCCCGGCCATGCGCCTGCGCCCCCGCCAGAAGACCTTCGTCGAGCGCAGCGTGGCTGCGCTCGCTTCCCGTGGCAACACGCTGGGCGTGGCGCCCACCGGCGCCGGCAAGACCATCATGCTGTCGGCTGTCACCGGCGAGATGATCGGCGACGGGGCCAAGGCCTGCGTGCTCGCCCATCGCGACGAATTGACGGCGCAGAACCGCGCCAAGTTCCAGCGCGTGGTGCCGGATGTCGCCACATCGGTGATCGACGCCACGGAGAAGTCCTGGGGCGGCCAGGTCGCCTTCGCCATGGTGCCGACGCTGGCACGGGCTTCGAACCTTGCCGACATGCCGCGTCTCGACCTGCTGGTCGTGGATGAGGCGCACCATGCCGTCGCCGACAGCTATCGCCGCATCATCGACCGGGTGCGCGAGGCCAATCCCGATGCCCGCATCTTCGGGGTCACGGCGACGCCGAACCGGGGCGACAGGAAGGGCCTGCGCGAGGTCTTCGACAATGTCGCCGACCAGGTGCGGCTGGGCGAATTGATCGCCTCGGGCCACCTGGTGCCGCCGCGCACCTTCGTCATCGACGTGGGCGTGCAGGACGAGTTGCGCTCGGTCCGCAAGACCATGTCGGATTTCGACATGGCGGAGGTGGCGGGCATCATGGACCGCGCCCCCGTCACCGACGAGGTGATCCGCCACTGGAAGGAAAAGGCGGGCGACCGGCAGACCGTGGTCTTCTGCTCCACCGTCGCGCATGCCGAACACGTCACCGAGGCGTTCAGGGCAGCGGGCGTTTCCGCAGCCCTGATCCATGGCGATCTGGCGGCCGAGACCCGCAAGGCGATCCTCGCCGACTACGCGGCGGGCAACATCCGCGTCGTGGTCAACGTCGCGGTGCTGACCGAGGGCTGGGACCATCCGCCCACCTCCTGCGTCGTGCTGCTGCGACCGAGTTCCTACAAGTCCACCATGATCCAGATGGTCGGGCGCGGCCTGCGCACCGTCGACCCCGAGGAACACCCCGGCATCGTCAAGACCGACTGCGTCGTGCTGGACTTCGGGACGTCGAGCCTGATCCACGGCACGCTGGAACAGGATGTCGATCTCGACGGCAAGACCGAGGCTGGTGAAGCCCCGACGAAATCCTGCCCCGGCTGCGGCGCCGATATCCCGCGGGCCGCCACCGAGTGCCCGCTCTGCGGTGAGGCGTTCCCGCGCGAGGATCTGGATGAGGGCGAAGGCGGGGCCGCCGCGCCGCTCTCTGGCTTCATGATGACCGAGATCGACCTGCTGAAGCGGTCCAGCTTCGCGTGGGTCGACCTCTACGGCACGGACGACGCGCTGATGGCCACGGGCTTCGCAGCCTGGGGCGGCATCTTCTGGCTGGACGGGGTCTGGTACGCCATCGGCGGGGCGAAGGGCGAACGCCCGCATCTGCTCGGCGTGGGCGAGCGCACGGTCTGCCTCGCGCAGGCCGACGACTGGCTGAACACGCACGAGACCGACGAGAGCGCCTTCAAGACCCGCTCTTGGCTCCGCCAGCCGCCAACCGAGAAGCAGCTGCAGTACCTGCCGCCCGAGTGCCGCCACGACTTCGGCCTGACGCGCTACCGCGCCTCGGCGCTGATGACCTTCGGCTTCAACAAGCGCGCCATCCGCCAGCTGATCGACACGGCGGCCTCTCCCGAACGGAGGGCGGCATGACCCATGCCCACATCCACCCCCATCACCGCCGAGGACCGGCGGCGGCTCTGGCATCCGCGTGGGACGCTCTGTGCTGTCTGCCGGCAACCCACCCGTGGTTTTGGCTGGTTCGATCCGCACCGTTCGAAGCGGCCCCGGCCATCGGTCTGGTTCTGCTCGATGCCCTGCCAGTCCTTCTGGACGCGCTTGGCGCGGGAGCGTTTCGCCATGGTTGACCTGACCGAGGAGGAGCGCGCCGCGATCACCGCCACCATGAAGCGCGTCGCGCTGCTGATGGACGAGATCGGCTGGGCCACCCCGCTTTCGGATCTGTCCGAGGCGCAGGTGCGCGCGCTGATCGAGGAAGCCGTCGAGGGCTTCCGCGAGGCCATGTCCGACATCGCCCGGGCGCAGACGCCGGAGGTGCCGTTTTGACCCTCGATTACAATCATCGCCCCAGCTTCGCCGACCGGGTCAACGCTGCCGTCGATCAGGCGCTCACCGCCGATCAGGCGACGCGGCCGCCGCGCGACTATCTCGGCGGCTCGCGCCTCGGCCATGCCTGCGAGCGCGCCCTGCAGTTCGAATTCACGGCCACGCCGAAGGACGAGGGCCAGGACTTCAGCGGCCAGTCGCTGCGCATCTTCGCGATCGGCCACGCGCTCGAGGATCTGGCCGTCGCCTGGCTGCGCGGCGCGGGCTTCGATGTCTACACCCGCAAGGGCAACCGGCCCGATGGCGGCCAGTTCGGCTTCTCGGTCGCGGGCGGGCGCATCCGCGGTCATGTCGACGGCATCATCGCTGCGGGGCCCGAAGGCTTCGGTCTGGCCGTTCCCGCCCTCTGGGAATGCAAGACGATGAACGCCAAGAACTGGCGCGCCTGCGTCAAGGACGGCGTGACCAGGTCGAAGCCGGTCTACGCCGCGCAGATCGCGCTCTATCAGGCCTACATGGAAACCAGCGTGCCCGGCATCAGCGCCGCGCGTGCCGTGTTCACCGCGATCAACAAGGACACGGCCGAGCTGCACCACGAACTGGTGCCTTTCGACGCCGATCTCGCGCAGCGCATGTCGGACAGGGGCGTGCGGATCCTGCAGGCGACCGAAGCAGGCGAGCTTCTGCCGCGCGTCGCCACCACGCCCGACTTCTTCGAATGCCGCTTCTGCCCGTGGTCCGAGCGCTGCTGGAGGCTTCCCGCATGAGCGACGACGGCATCCTGCACTTCAACCCGTGGATGGACTTCAACGACGGGCCGCCGTCCGAGAACCCCTTCGGCTGCGACCCCGACCCCGACCAGATCGCCGCCTTCCTCGATACCGTGTTCAGCTGGTGCGAGGGGCTGATCCCGCTCCGCGGCTTCGTCGACAAGGGTCAGGGCCGGGACGGCAAGCCGCACAACATCTGGATCCCGGCCGACGACACTGCGCCCGAGAAACTCGCAACCTTCGCCGGATGGGCGAACCGCGAGGGCGCCGCCGTCTATGTCATTCCCGGCACGGTCGAGGAACAGGGCCAGGCCCGCGCCGCCGACGTGCTGCAGATGCAGGCCATCGTCGTCGATCTCGATGCGGGCGACATCCCGGCCAAGCTGGACCATGTCACCCGCCACCTCGGCGCGCCCACGCTCATCATCGAAAGCGGCGGGCGCACGCCCGAGGGCGCGGCGAAACTCCATGTCTGGTGGAAACTGACCGAACCCGCCGAGAGCGACGACCTGGTCACCCTCTGCCGCCTGCGAGGCGAGATCGCCGTGAAGGTCGGCGGCGACACGCATTTCCGCTCGGCGCACCAGCCGATCCGGGTGCCCGGCACCGTCTATCACAAGCACGGCCACCAGCGCCTCGTGCAGATCCGCGAACATCGCGACCTCGAGGTTGACCTCGCGGATTTCGCCGAGAAGGTCGCCGAGATGCCCCCGCTGCCCGGCGTGGGCTTCGCCAGCGACGTTTCGGCCCCGCAGGCCAAGCCCGGCATCGACGCGGTGCTCACCACGCCGGTGCGCGAGGGCGCGGTCGACGACTGGTCCCGCTTCCAGGGGGCCAGCGCCGCCATCGGCCATTACGTGCGCCTGGTGCACGAGGGCCGCCTCGACCCCTTCGCAGGCTGGGAAGCGATCTGCGGCTACAACGCCGCCATGCTGCGCCCGTCCTGGCCGCTCGGTCGGCTGATGGCCGAGTCAGAACGCCTCTGGGAGCTGCATGTGAAGCGCAACGGGCCGCCGCTCCTGTGCGCAGCCACTGCCAATGCCCCGACGAGCCCGCTGCCGACCTTCACCCTCGGCGCTCTGCTCGACGACACGAGCCCCATGCCTGAGGACGTCATCGGGCCGCGCGTGCTGACCCCGGGCGGGCTCCTGGTGATAGGGGGCGCGCCGAAGGTCGGCAAGAGCGACTTCCTGATCTCCTGGCTCGTCCACATGGCCGCTGGCGTGCCGTTCCTCGGCTTCACGCCGCCCCGGCCGCTGCGCGTGTTCTATCTGCAGGCCGAGATCCAGTATCACTACCTGCGCGAGCGCATGCAGCAGATCGCGCTGCCCGCCGCCGTGATCGCGGCCGCGCGCGACACATTCATCGCCACGCCGAAGTTGAAGTTGCTGCTCGACGCGGAAGGCGTCGCCCGCGTGGCCGAGGCGATCCGGGCCGCATTCCCTGACGCGCCGCCCGACATCCTCGTCATCGACCCGATCCGCAATCTCTTCGACGGCGGCCCCGAGGGCGGCGGCGAAAACGACAACACCGCCATGATGTTCTTCCTGAAGGACCGGGTGGAGCTCCTGCGGGAGGCGGTCAATCCGGACGCGGGCGTCATCCTCGCCCACCACACCCGCAAGGCCACCAAGCATCAGGTCAAGGACGACCCCTTCCTCGCCCTCTCCGGCGCCAGCGCGCTGCGCGGTTTCTATACCTCGGGGCTGCTCATGCACCGGCCCGACGAGGACAGTTCCGTCCGCAGGCTGGAGATCGAGCTGCGGAACGGCCCCGCGCTGCCGGGCAAGCTGATCGACAAGGTGAAGGGCGAATGGGTCGAGCTGAACCCGATGAACGAGCGCCTGGTGCGCAAGGAGGTCGGCACCAAACTCGATGCCGAACGGCTCCGCAAGCACGATGTCATCCTCGGAATGCTGCTGGATGAGGCGGCGAGCGAGCGCCTGTACACCGCCATGCAGTTCGCCGAGACCTTCGAGAACCGGGGCGGTCTGGGCAGCAAGCATACGATCCGCGAGCGCCTCAGCGTGCTGGCGACCAAGGGCTTCGTGAAGTTCCTGCGCGATCCCTCGGGGTTCGGCTTCCCCGTCACCCGGTCCCGGTTCGGCTACCTCTGCGTCGAGGGCATGCAGTTCGGCGCACCCGCCGATCATGTCGATCCGGCCACCGGCGAGGTCGCCACAACCGCCCGTCCGGTCCTGCCCAGCCACTTCAAATGCCCCCAATCCGGGCTCTGCCTGCAGGTCGAAAACCCCGCCGTCTGGGTCTACCCGGAGGGGCTGGAGGACGACCTCACTCATATGAGTTAGGCCTGACTCATATGACAGCGCCAACTGTGTACTCAACGAAATCAATGGGTTACGGGCAAACAAGAGTTAGGTCCCTAACTGATGCCCGAAGACTTCATGAAGTCTTATTCCGTAATGATTTCAGCCACTTGTCCTCCCCGGAACAGTTAGGTGTCAAACCCCCATACTACGTATGGGAGGGCCACCCCACAGGGTTGGCCACTCCTCCCATACGTCCGGGCCAGCCGCGCGCGCCGCCGTGACGGTCTGTTGTGCTTCCCGATCCGACGACGGCGGCCCCGTACCGCCAAGCACCAGACCGCCGTCGTCTTCCACCACCACAGGCCACCGGCAAAGGAGACCCATCATGGCTCAGCCGACTCTGATCCCGAATTGCGACGGCGCAAGGTTTGAATCGCTGCCGCTCGACACGCCCCGCAACCGCTGCATCCTCGCGCTCGACCTCGGCACCTCGACAGGCTGGGCGATCCGCGGCCATGACGGTCTGATCACCAGCGGCACCGTCTCGCTGCGCCCCGGCCGCTTCGACGGGGGCGGCATGCGCTATCTGCGCTTCACCAACTGGCTGACCGAGATCGACCGGCTGTCGGGGCCCGTCGCCGCGATCTGGTTCGAGGAAGTCCGCCGCCACGCGGGCACCGACGCGAGCCACATCTACGGCGGGCTCATGGCCACGCTGACCGCATGGGCCGAGCTGCGCGGCGTGCCCTACGAGGGCGTCCCGGTCGGCACGATCAAGCGCTTCGCCACCGGCAAGGGCAACGCCGACAAGGCCGCCATGGTCGCCGCCGTCCGCGCCCGCGGCTTCAGCCCGGCTGACGACAACGAGGCGGACGCCATCGCCATCCTGCTCTGGGCGATCGAGACGAAGGGAGATGTCGCATGAGATGGCATCCCCACGGCTACGGCGGCCGACGCCGGGATCCCGAGCAGGTCAAACGCGAGGGCTGGCAGGACCAGGGCGTCCTCGCGGTCTCCGCGGATGACGACCGCCTCACCTGGCCCGAGCGTGAACTGGTCCGCCAGCTGGGCGAGAAGCTCTACGGGCCGCGCCCGGTTGACAGGGAGGCGCGCCATGGCTGATCGCGAATGGACCGCCGAGTGCGTCGCCGATCATTTCGAGGAGGCGTTCCGCACCCTGCGAAAGCTGCCGCCGGTGAAGGCGCAGGGCTACTTCAACACCTGGCCCGACATCGTGCGGACCAGCCGCGAGATCGCGGCGATGGAACCGCAGCCGATGCGGGTCTGGCCCTCGGCCGCCGCGATCACTCGACTGGAGCAGACCTCGGACTGGGTACTCTGGATCGGCGTGGAGGAGCGCAAGCTGGTCTGGTCCCGCGCGGCCCGGGTGCCGTGGAAGCAGATCAGCGGCGAGCTCGGCTGCGACCGCACGACAGCGTGGCGGCGCTGGCAGCTGGCCCTGACCAAGATCGCCGCGCGCCTGAATGCGCAGTGACTCCAATGTGTTGCAACACTTTTCCCTTCGACATCTGCAACATGATCGTGCTATTCCGAAGGCAAGATGGGGAGAGTGCGCTGGAAAGCTCGCTCTCCCCTTTGCGTTGACGGGGGCCACTTGGACCCCGGTATCCAGCGAGGGTCCGGCCGGGGTCCAGCCCACGGCAGTTTCCGGTTCCTTCCTGGCGATATTCGTATGCTGGCGGGCGAAGCGCGGGATATCGCCAGCGACAGGGCCGGAGTTTTGGGAAGCCACCCGGAAGCCGGAGCCACGCGCGCCCCGCGCAAAAACCAACGAACGCTGGCCTTCCGACCGGACACCGCAGGTGGCCGCTGGACCCCGTGAGGAGTCCGGCGCGGCATCCGGAGTCCGGAAGCCACCGGCATCCACCCGACCGAGGAACCTTGCCCACCATGACGCTGAGCTTCGCCCCGGACGCGATCGAGACGTGGCCGCTGTCGCGCCTCCAGCCCTACGCGAAGAACGCGAAGGCGCATGGCGCGGACCAGGTCGCGAAGATCGCCGCCAGCATGGCCGAGTTCGGCTGGACCGTGCCTTGCCTCGTCGGCGAGGACGGGGAACTGATCGCGGGGCACGGGCGCGTGCTGGCTGCGACGCAGCTCGGGCTGACCGCAGCGCCGGTGATTGTGCTGGGCCATCTGACCGAGGCGCAGCGCCGGGCCTACAGGATCGCGGACAACAAGCTGACGGAACTCGGTACCTGGGACGAGGCGCTGCTGTCGGCGGAACTGAACGACCTGCTGGCCGAGGATTTCGACCTCTCGCTGGTCGGCTTCTCGGACGGCGAGTTGGACAAGCTGCTGGCCTTCGTGCCGGAGGGGGACGGTGACGACGGTGGCGCCGGGGGCTCCGTGCCGCCGGTGACCATCCCCGAACCGCCGCGCAATCCGGCGTCGCGCACCGGCGATCTCTGGATCCTCGGCGATCACCGCCTGCTTTGCGGGGACAGCACCAGCGCTGCCGATGTGCGCCGCCTCATGAACGGCGAGAGGGCGGTGCTGTTCGCGACTGACCCGCCCTATCTCGTCGACTACGACGGCTCCAACCACCCGACGCGAAACAAGGACTGGTCGGCATCCTACGGCACGACATGGGACGACAGTTCGCAGGGGGCGGAACTCTACGACGGCTTCATCGCTGCGGCGGTCGCCGAGGCCATCGCCGAGGATGCCGCCTGGTACTGCTGGCACGCCTCCCGCCGCCAGGCGATGCTGGAGGCCTGCTGGGAGAAGGCGGGCGCTTTCGTCCACCAGCAGATCATCTGGGTGAAGGACCGCGGGGTTCTCACCCGCTCACACTACCTCTGGAAGCACGAGCCCTGCTTCATGGGCTGGCGTCGTCCGAACCGCCCGCCGAAGGTCGCCGAGCAAACGCTGCCCTCGACGTGGGAGATGCCATCCTTCGCCAAGGACGAGCGCCCTGATCACCCGACGCCGAAACCGCTCGACGCCTTCGGCATCCCGATGCGCCAGCATGTTGCGCGCGGTGGGCTTTGCTACGAGCCATTCTCTGGCTCCGGCTCGCAGATCATGGCGGGCGAAGCCAACGGCCGCCGCGTCTTCGCGATGGAAATCAGCCCGGCCTATGTCGATGTCGCCGTTGAACGCTGGCAGGCCGAAACCGGCAAGGACGCGATCCTCGACGGCGATGGCCGGACCTTCACGCAGGTGAGAACCGAGCGGCTGTGCGGCGACGCCGAACCACCAGCCGAGACGCTGGACACGGACGCCGAACCCGAACCCGAACCCGCGCGAAGGCGCAAGTCCGCCGCATGAAGCAGTCACGCCTCATGTCTCTGGTCGAGTCCGTCGCCAATGTGATCGTCGGCTACGGCGTCGCGGTCATGACGCAGATCCTGATCTTCCCGATCTTCGGCCTGCACACGACGCTGGCGCAGAACCTGAAGATGGGCGCCATCTTCACTATCGTGTCGATAGCGCGTTCCTTCGCCCTGCGGCGGGTGTTCGAGGCGATCCGGATGCGGAGCGCCAAATGATCGACCGCCGCCCCAGTGGGACGGCGGCCATCAGCTTGTCGGCGTCCGGCGCGTCAGGCGGCGGGGAGTTTGTAAACGCGCCCCCGGCTCTCGACCTTCTCCGAGGTCACCTCGAGCCCGAGTTTCTTCTTCAGCGCCCCGGCCATCGCGCCGCGCACCGTGTGAGACTGCCAGCCCGTCGCGGCCATGATCTCCTCGATGGTCGCGCCGTCCGGCGCGCGCAGCATGGCGATCAGCGTGGCCTGCTTGGTGCCCTCGCGCGGCGTGCGCGCCTTGGGCGCGGGTTTTGGTTCAGTGGGGGTGTTCGGCGCGGGCTGTTCGCTCGGCACGTCAGTCGCGCCCGCAGGCGCGGTGTTCGCGTCCTCGGGCTCAATCCCGATGGCGGCGAGGCCTGCGTCGGTGGCGACCAGCGTGACGCCGTGGCCGTCACCGGTCTCGCGCCAGACGGGTTCGCCCTTGCGCATGTCCGCGTCGGCCTCCTGCAGGAAGCCCTTGGCGAGCATCGCGCCGACCACCTTGGCGGCAGCGCCGCCGCGCAGGCTTTCGGGCAGCGGCAGGGCGATGCGGTCCTCGCGCTGTGCGGCAGAGCTGAGGATGATGGCTTGGGTGTCGGAAAGCTTGGTCATGGGGTCGTCTCCGTATTCGGGCCCGCGTCATGCGGCGCCTTCTACGACCACGAGCCGCGCGGGGCGCGCGGCGGGAGTTCCGGCAGCGCCGGAGATCAGCGGGCGTGTTCGCCCTCGCCGAAGGCGCTGTCGGTGATGCGCTTCAGGAGGCTGGCGTAGTGTTCGAGGGTACCGACCATGGCCCAGCCCGCCTCGTCGGGGGCGCAGTTGAAATGGTCGTCGCTGAGCGCCTGCAGACGGGAGAGCATCTCGTCGATCTCGGCCTTCTTGCCGATGAAGGCGGCGAGTGCCGCTTCCTTGTTCCGCCGGGCCTTCTCGGCGCGGAGTTCGTGGCGCGGGGTGGTGATCGGGTTCAGGCGGCTGGTCATCGTGGTGGCTCCTTGGTGAGTTGCATCGCTTAGCTGGAGTGACGTTCGCTCCGGTGGCGACGCTTATCAACTCGATAAGCACATGATCTTGAATGATAATCGGAGCCGTCGATGCAGGGCATGAGCGAGCGCCAGTACGCCGCGCATGTCGGGCTGTCGCGGGGCGCGATCCAGAAGGCGAAGACGGCCGAGCGGCTGGTCCTCTATCCCGACGGCAGCATCAACGCGGCCGCCAGCGACGCTAGACGGGCCGAGACAACGGACCCGTCGAAGACGAGAAAGCCGCCCGCGCCGAAGCTGAAGCCCGTCCCCGAGGCGGCCGTGACCGCTGTTGGCGATACGCTCCGCGAACAGGGTCTGTCGGTCCCAGCGGTTGGCGGCGGCACCACCTTCCTGCAGGCAAAGACGGCAAACGAGGTGCTGAAGGCGCAGGAGCGGCGCATCCGGCTGCAGAAGCTGAAGGGGGAGTTGATCGAGCGGGCCCGCGCGCTGGCGCTGGTGTTCCGGCTGGCGCGGGAGGAACGGGACGCATGGGTGACCTGGCCTGCACGTGCGGCGGCGCTGATGGCGGCCGAGCTCTCGGCCTCGTGCAGCGACGCGACGGGCCAGCAGATCACCGTGGAGCCAGCCTCAATGCAGAAGGTCCTGGAGAAACATGTACGCGCCCACCTCGACGAGCTCGCCGAGGTCCGGCCCGACTTCCGATGAGAATGGCGATGGCCTGACCGACTTCGACGGCGCGGGCGAGATCCTGCGCGCCTGGGGCAACGGGCTGCGACCCGACCCGGACCTGACCGTCTCGGAATGGGCTGACCGGCACCGGATGCTCTCGGGCCGCGCCTCGGCCGAACCCGGGCGGTATCGCACGGTTCGCACGCCATACATGCGCGAGATCATGGACCGGCTGAGCCCCGGCGATCCCACGCAGCGGGTTGTGTTCATGAAGGCCGCACAGGTCGGCGCGACCGAGGCGGGGAACAACTGGATCGGGTTCGCGATCCACCAGGCGCCGGGACCGATGCTGGCGGTCCAGCCGACGGTGGAATTGGCGAAACGCAACTCGCGCCAGCGGATCGATCCGCTGATCGACGAAAGTCCGGAGCTGCGGGAGCGGGTCAAACCGGCCCGGTCCCGCGACGCGGGCAACACGATGCTGTCGAAGGAGTTCTCCGGCGGCATCCTGATCATGACGGGCGCGAACTCGGCGGTCGGGCTGCGCTCGACCCCGGCGCGCTACATCTTCCTCGACGAGGTCGATGCCTATCCCGCCTCGGCCGACGAGGAAGGCGATCCGGTCACGCTGGCGGAAGCGCGGTCGCTGACCTTTGCGCACCGGCGCAAGGTGCTGCTGGTCTCGACGCCCACCATCCGTGGCCTGAGCCGGATCGAACGGGAATACGATGCGTCCGACCAACGCCGGTTCTTCGTGCCGTGCCCGCATTGCGGCGCGATGCAATGGCTGAAGTTCGACCGGCTGCGCTGGCAGAAGGGCCGCCCGGAGACGGCGGAGTATCACTGCGAGGGCTGCGACGCGGCCATCGCGGAACACCACAAGACGGCGATGCTGGAGGGCGGCGAATGGCGGGCGACCGCCACGGCCGCCGATCCGACCACGGTCGGGTATCACCTCTCGGCGCTCTATTCGCCGATCGGCTGGCTGAGCTGGGAGCGGATCGTGCGGGCATGGGACGCGGCGCAGGGTTCGGACGAGGCGATCAAGGCGTTCCGCAACACGATCCTCGGCGAGACTTGGGTCGAGACCGGCGAAGCGCCGGACTGGCAGCGGCTCTATGACCGGCGCGAACGCTGGACATCCGGCACGGTGCCTGCGGGCGGGCTGTTCCTGACCGCCGGGGCCGACGTCCAGAAGGACCGGATCGAGGTCGATGTCTGGGCCTGGGGCCGCCGGCTCGAAAGCTGGCTCGTCGATCACGTCGTGATCGAGGGCGGGCCGGATCGGCATGACGCTTGGTCGGAGCTGACTGCGCTGCTCGACCGATCCTGGCCGCACGAACGCGGCGCGCATCTCAGGATCGCGCGGCTCGCCATCGACACGGGCTACGAGGCCCCGGCGGTCTATTCCTGGTCGCGGGCGCAAGGCTTCGCGCAGGTGTCGCCGGTCAAGGGCGTCGAGGGGTTCAACCGCTCGAGCCCGGTATCGGGGCCGACTTTCGTCGACGCGACCGAGGGCGGTAAACGCCTGCGGCGCGGGGCGCGGCTCTGGACCGTGGCGGTGTCGACCTTCAAGGCGGAGACCTACCGATTCCTGCGGCTGGCGCGGCCGACCGACGAGGAGATGGCCGACGGGGTGGCATTTCCACCCGGCGCGGTACACCTGCCGCACTGGGTCGAGAACGAATGGCTGAAGCAGTTCGTGGCCGAGCAGCTGGTGACGGTGCGCACGAAGCGCGGCTTCGCCCGGCTGGAATGGCAGAAGCTGCGCGAGCGCAACGAGGCGCTGGACTGCCGGGTCTATGCCCGCGCCGCCGCCTGGATCGCGGGCGCGGACCGCTGGCCTGACGAGAAATGGCGCGACCTCGAGGATCAGCTCGGGGCCGCCCCCACCCACAGCGATCCCGCCGGGCAGATCAACCGGCCGGGACTGGCCCCGCAGGGCAAGCGCCGCTCCGACTGGCTCGGGCGGCGCGGAGGATGGTTCTGAACATGACCGACTGGACGGAAACCGAGCTCTCGGCGTTGCGCCGGGCCTATGCCAGCGGCACGACGCGGGTCAGCTATGACGGCAAATCGGTGGATTACGGCTCGGCCGAGGATCTGATCGCCCGCATCCGCACCATCGAGCGCGCCATCGCGGGAACGGCACGGCCGCTGCCGGTGGCCGGGCTGGCGGGCTTCTCGCGCGGGGACCGGTGATGGCGGCGACCTGGTTCGATCATGCCATCGCCACGGTGGCGCCGCGCATGGCTGCTCGCCGCGTGATGGCGCGTCAGGCCTTCGAGACCCTGACGCGGAGCTATGACGGCGCGGCGCGCGGGCGGCGGACCGATGGCTGGCGCGCGCCGGGATCCTCGGCCGATACCGAGATCGGCGTGGCCGGGACGCTGCTACGCGACCGGATGCGCGATCTCGTCCGCAACAACCCGCATGCGGCCAAGGCCGTGGCGGTGCTGGTCAACAACATCATCGGCGCGGGGATCATGCCGCGCGCCGCGAGTGGTGACGACAAGCTCGACCGAAGAGTCGATGGGCTCTTCGAGCGCTGGACGGCGGAGTGCGATGCCGACGGCCAGCTCGACTTCTACGGACTGCAGACGCTGATCTGCCGGGAGATGGTCGAGGCTGGCGAAGTGCTGGTGCGCCGCCGTCTGCGGCGGGCGAGCGACGGTCTGCCCGTGCCGCTGCAATTGCAGGTGCTTGAGGCCGACTTCCTCGACGCCACAAAATCCGGCGCCATCGGTGCCGGACGGCTGGTGCAGGGGATCGAGTTCGACCCGGTCGGGAAGCGCCGGGCTTACTGGCTCCATGCCGAACATCCGGGCGACGCTTACGGGCACTTGCAGAACGGCATGCAGAGCCGTCCGGTCCCCGCGACCGAGATCGCCCATGTCTACGAGAAGCAGAGAACGCAGGCGCGCGGCGTACCCTGGGGCGCGCCGGTGATCCGCAGCTTGCGCGATCTCGACGACTACGAGGTGGCCGAGCTGGTCCGCAAGAAGACCGAGGCCTGTGTCACCGCCATCGTCTTCGGCGACGACGAGGCCCAGCAGGGTATCGCCCCGTCCGTAGTCGACGCCGATGGCAACCGGGTCGAGCAGTTCGAGCCGGGGCTGATCGCCTACGCGCGCGGTGGCAAGGACATCCGCTTCAACCAGCCGTCGGCCACCGGCGGCTACGGCGAATACAAGCGGGCGAGCCTGCACACGATCTCGGCGGGCTTCCGCGTGCCCTACGAGCTGCTGACCGGCGACCTCAGCCAGGTCAACTATTCCTCGATCCGGGCGGGGCTGGTCGAGTTCCGGCGCATGATCGATGCGGTGCAATGGCAACTCTTCATCCCGATGCTCTGTGCACCTGTCTGGCGCTGGTTCACCGAAGCCGCATGGGCGGCGGGTCAGATCTCGTCGCCTATCGTGCCAGTAGAATGGTCGCCGCCGAAGTTCGAGGCGGTCGATCCGCAGAAGGACGCGATGGCCAACCTGCTGTCGATCCGGTCCGGCACCATGACGCTGGCCGAGGTGATCGCCCGTCAGGGCCGCAATCCAGACGCGGTGCTGGCCGAGATCGCCGCGACCAACGCCAAGCTCGACGCGCTGGGGCTGGTGCTCGACAGCGATCCGCGCCGCGTCACCAAGACCGGCAGCGCACAGACCAAAGACGGGGCCAGCGATCCGGCGAACGATCCGGCCGACGACGAACCGGCCGCAGACGATCCCTCCGCCGAAGCGGATGAAACCGACCCGCCGCCGGCCTACCAACAGGACTGACCTTCATGGACACGATGATCGAACTGCCGGCCATGCGCCGGTCGGCGGAGCTTGCGCCAAACACGGCCGATGCCGACAGCCGCACCGTCGAGGTGGTCTGGTCGGCGGGCGCCCGCGTCCGCCGCGCGACCTTCTTCGGCGAGCCCTATGACGAGGAACTCAGCCTCGACCCGGCCCATGTGCGGCTCGACCGGCTGAACGCGGGCGCGCCGTTCCTCAAGGTGCACGAGCTCGACACGCTCGACGCGGTGATCGGCTCGGTCGTCCCCGGTTCCGCTCGGATCGAGAACGGCCGGGGCATCGCCTTGGTGCGGATCAGCGAGCGCGCCGACGTCGAGCCGATCTGGCGTGACATCCAGGCCGGGCACATCCGCGCGGTCTCCATTGGCTACCAGGTCCACCGCTTCGAGGTCTCCAAACCCGAAGCCGCCCGCGAACTCTGGCGCGCGGTCGACTGGACGCCGTTCGAGGTCTCCGCCGTCGCGGTCGGCGCCGACCCCGCCGCGGGCTTCCGTGCCCAGCATCCCCTTCACGACTGCGTCCTTCACCGCCGGGACGCCCCCACACCGCAAGGAGCATCCCCGATGACGGACAAGACCCAAACCCCGGCGAGCAACGCCGCAACCCCCGCCACCACCCAGCCGACCGCGCCGGTCGAAACCGAGGACACCCTCATGACCGAGCCGAAACCGGCTGTGCCCGACCCGAAGGTCCACGCAAGTGAGACGCGCAGCCAGCCGAAGACGCAGGCAACTCCCGCGCCCGACACGGAAGCGGCTGCCACCCGCGCCCGGGAGGCCGAGCGCGACCGTGTCTCCACCATCTATGATCTGGCAGGCCGCCTGAACCTCGAGCGCGGCTTCGCCGAGGACCTGGTCAAGCGCGGCGTCAGCGTCGACGAGTCCCGTCGCCTGATCCTCGACCAGGTCGCGACGAAGTCCGACGAGACCCGGACCTTCCCGCATGTCTCCGTCCCTCTCGGCGGCCGGGACGAGCGCATCACCCGCCGTGACGCGGTGGCGAACGCGCTGTTGCACCGCTACAGCCCGACGCTGTTCCCGCTGGAGGACGCGGCGCGCCAGTATCGCGGCATGACGCTGCTGGAACTCGCCCGCGAAAGCCTCGGCAATGCCGGGGTGAACACGCGCGGCCTGTCGCGCGACGAGGTCGCGACGCGGGCGCTGCACTCGACCTCGGACTTCCCCGAGATCCTCTCGGCGGTCACCAACAAGACCCTACGGCAGGCCTACGAGGCCTATCCTCGGACCTTCATGCTGTTTTGCCGCCAGGTGCTCGCCACCGACTTCAAGGCGATGCACCGGGTGCAGCTCGGTGAAGCCCCGCAGCTTCTCGAGGTCGGCGAGAGCGGCGAGTTCAAGCGCGGGACCCTGGGCGAGAGCAAGGAGAGCTACAAGGTTAAGACCTATGGCCGGGTGGTTGCGATCACCCGCCAGACGCTGATCAACGACGATCTCGACGCCTTCACCCGGATCCCGGCGATGTATGGCAACTCCATCGCCCAGCTGGAGTCGGACGTGGTCTGGGGCATCATCACCGCCAACCCGGCGATGGCCGACGGCAACGCGCTCTTCCACACCACGCACAAGAACCTCGCCGGCACCGGCACGACGCTGGGGGTGGATGCGGTGGGCGCGGCGCGCGCGGCGATGGCCAAGCAGACCGGCCTCGACAAGAAGACGGTTCTGAACGTCCGACCCGCCTTCCTGATCGTGCCCGCCTCGCTGGAGCTGAAGGCCGAGCAGCTGGTCGCGCAGAATCTCGTGCCCGCCGCGACGTCCAGCGTGGTGCCGCAGTCGATCCGCACGCTCGCGCCAATCAGCGAGCCCCGGCTCGACGCCGCCAGCGAGACTGCCTGGTATCTGGCGGCCAGCCCGAACCAGATCGACACGATCGAGTACGCCTATCTGGAGGGTCAGCAGGGCGCCTACATCGAGACCCGCAACGGCTTTGACGTCGACGGCGTCGAAATCAAGTGCCGCCTCGACTTCGGCGCCAAGGCCATCGACTGGCGCGGCCTCTACAAGAACCCGGGCGCGTAACGCACCCATCCTGAGCCCTGACACACAGGCGGTCCAATCGGGCCGCCCTTCGTCATTCCACGAGGATCCCAACCATGAAAAACTACCTCCAGCCCGGCAACACCATCACCCTGACCGCGCCCTATGCCGTCGCCTCCGGCGACGGCGTGCTCGTCGGCTCCATCTTCGGCATTGCCGCGGGCGCCGCCGCCATCGGCGAGCCTGTCGAGACGGCGCTCGTCGGTGTCTTCGACATCACCAAGGTCGGCTCTCAGGCCTGGACCGTCGGCGCCAAGGTCTACTGGGACGACACCAACAAGCGCTGCACGACCGTGGCCACTGACAACACCCTCATCGGCGTGGCCATCGAAGCGGTGGCGAGCGGCGCAGGCGACACCGTCGGCCGGGTGCGCCTAAACGCGACGTTCTGATGAGCGCCTTCGCCGCCGCCGTGAGCGCGCTCTTTGCCGATCCGAACATCGGCCGGGACGCGGTCTACATCGCCGAGGGCGGCGCGCCGGTGCTGGTGCGCGCCGTCGCCAGGCGCGCGGATGTCGTCTCCGACTTCGGCGACGCCCGGCTCTGGTCCGAGACCACTCGGATCGACCTGCGCCTCGCCGAGGTGGCGAACCCGCGCCCCGGCGACCGCTTGGAAATCGACGGCGACGCTTTCCTCATACAGGGCGAGCCCGTCCGCGACCGCGAGCGGATGGTCTGGACCGTCGATCTGAGGCCCGCGTGAAACTGAAGCTCGACATCGATCCCGACATTGTCGCGATGATGGCCGCCGAGGTGGCGGCGGGCGAACGCGCCGTGACCGCCGCCATGCGCGAGGCCGGCACCGGGCTGAAGGCCGCCTGGCGATTGCAGATCACTGGCGCGGGTCTCGGCACACGGTTGGCCAACTCGATCCGGAGCCAGAACTTCCCAAGGTCGGGCGAGAGCCTCGACGCGGCAGCATTGGTCTGGTCCAAGGCTCCGGTCATCGTCGGAGCGCATGACACGGGGCCGCTGATCCGCTCGAAAAATGGGTTCTGGCTGGCGATCCCGTTGCCGGCAGCGGGCAAATCCCTGCGCGGTGGCAGGATCACTCCCGGCGAATGGGAACGACGGCGCGGGCTGCGCCTCCGCTTCGTCTATCGCCGCACCAGACCGAGCCTGCTGGTGGCCGAGGGACGGCTGAACACCAGGGGACAGGCGGTGGTGTCGCGCTCGAAGACCGGGCGCGGCAAGGTCACCGCACCGATCTTCCTGCTCGTGCCGCAGGTCAAGCTGCCAAAGCGGCTGGACTTGGCGCGGGATGCAGACCGGGTGGTGGACGGTGTGCCGGGACTGATCGTGGCGAACTGGGTGGAGGTGCGGACGATCAGATGAACGGTAGCTTGACGCGCCCCCTGTGTCACACAGCGCGCCAGGCTAGGCAGCAACCGGGCCAACGAAGGATGGCAGTATCTAGCCGTAGAGCTTCACCGCTGCAGCTGCTCCAGAGACAGCTTCCTCGAATGTTCTGTACGGAATCGCCTTGCGGATCCCCGGCAAACCGAGCGCCATAAGCGACACAATTCCCTCGCCGACCTGCAAGTCATGCTGACTACGGTCAGGATTCTGGTAGTGAGCGCTCGCAACTCTGTTGATACCGTGATCCCCAATCAACATGATGATCGGGATTCCCGCAGTCTCCGCGATCTGAAGCTCGATGCCGAGGCCGGTCGATGGGAAGCTGGCGTCCGCGACCATCAAATCGGCCTCTTCCACCATCCGCCTGTCCCAGTCATAGCATAAGGCCGCACGATCTGAGCTCGGCTTCACCGCAAGCTGCGGATCGCTGTCGACCAGCGCATATCGGACGCTGGAGACCTCTGGAATCGCTCGAAGAGAAGCCGCCAGTTCGTGCAGGTACGCTACGTAGCTATCGAAGATTTCGCGCGGCACATGAGTCAAACCGCAGCCGATGTAAATATTCACTCTTGGCCTCAAACTGGGGTTCGGACATTCGGAATCATGATCTGGTGCCCGGTCATCTCGCACGCGATCTCATCCAGGAATTGGGGGGGCGCCATGGCAACAAATTCGCTCAATAGCCAGTTCTTCTGCCCATCTAGAAACGAGCGCAACTCCGATGGCTTGTATCGGCAAATTTCACTCAAGCGGTGCATGGCAGCAAGCGTCAGCGTGATGGGCCGCCGGTCAATCTGATGCGCGCCGGATGACTTTAGGTACCAAAGCGTGTGCGCACCGTTGATGTAGTGCAAAACGCGACGGAGTTCCTGATTGAGAAGCCTCAGTTGGTCCAGTTCTGCGTCCGTAGGCCTATCCAACGAGGCCCAAGTAATACGCGTATTGGAGATGATCGTCGCGCTACCGTTTGGAGCGGCTGAGATCTCAGGTGGGAGATGCTTGCGGAAGAACCTCCAGTCGGCATCGTCGACTGCGTCAGCCGTAAACCAGACTTCGTTCGTGTCGCTGTCACGAACGAAAGCAATATTCTTCAAAGGAAGAAAACGTTCCTTCTTGTTCGAATAGCTCAGGCAGTAGGTGCGATGGACGAATACAAGGTTGTAAAGTACATCTTCAAGACTGTGGGTCACAGCAGGCTCGGCTTCTGCAAAGTAGCCTGCCAATGCCGGCACAATCCCGTTTTGTTTGATCGCAATGCCCTCGTTGCTAAGTACCACCTTGCTGTTGGGACCCCTCATGCGATGTGACCCCACCCCGTGGTAGGGGCTGAAAGCCGTTCCCTTTGAAGCAAGCAACGCCTTCGCTGCGTTCATGAAGCAGTAGTAGAGTACCAACGGCGCGGACTCCATGGGAAGTCCCATTGCTGCCCTATGAAAATCCCGCGCTTGCCGCCAATAAAATAGCGCCTCCTCCTTGTGCTGTCGGCGCAGCCAGAGATCGACATAATCAAAAGGTTCGAGGGTTAGTACTGTCCTCATCTGGAACTGCGCGTTGTGCACAGCCTTGCTCAACCCGACCGTCTTTGTTCCCACTTTGATCTTTTCGACAGCCACTTGCCTACCCACCGCTAGAAACCTGCGTTCCGACTAGCGCGTCCCGCTTGTTGACGTTTAATCAGCAGATCAGCACCGGATTCAGGTCTACTTCAAAGAGCAAGCACTTGTAAGATATGACAACCACTCGCGAAACCATCCTCGCCGCGCTGCACGCGCGGCTCTCGGCGCTGCCCGCCACCGCACTGCGCGGCGAAGTGCTGCCCGAGCGCGTGCCTGCCGCCGGCCTCCTGATCCTGCGCGACGGCGAGCTCGGAGAACCGGAGGTTACGCTGTCGCCCTTGCGCTACCACTACCAGCACCGGGCCGAGATCGAGGCTGTCGTTCAGGGCGCCGCCCGTGACGCCGCCTTCGACACGCTCGTCGCAAGCATCGGCGCGGCGCTCTCCGCCGACCGCACATTGGGCGGGCTCTGCGATTGGGTCGAGGCGGAAGCGCCACGGCCGGTCGATCTGCCGGTCGAGGGCGCGGCGAGCCTGAAGGCCGCCGTGATCCCGGTGGTGCTGCACTATTCCACGGCCGATCCGCTGGCCTGACCCCGACCACCAGAGGAGAACACCATGGCACGAGCCCAGGGGGCGCGGGCGCTGATGGCGCTTGCGTTCGAGACGACCTATGGAACGCCGCCCGCCAGCGGCTTCACCCGCATGCCCTTCGCCAGCACCTCGCTCGGTGCGGAGCAGCCGCTGCTGAACTCCGAGCTGCTCGGCTACGGCCGCGATCCGCTGGCGCCGATCAAGGACGCTGTCACGGCAGACGGCGATGTTGTGGTGCCGCTCGACGCCGAGGCCTTCGGCTTCTGGCTGAAGGCGGCCTTCGGCACGCCAACGACCACGGGCGCTGAGGCCCCGTACAGCCACGAGTTCCAGTCGGGGTCCTGGACGCTGCCCAGCATGTCGATCGAGACCGGCATGCCCGAGGTGCCGCGCTACGCGATGTATTCCGGCTGCGTGCTGGACCAGATCACCTGGCAGATGCAGCGTTCGGGACTCTTGACCGCCACGGCGCGGCTGGTGGCGCAGGGCGAGACGGTGGGCACGACCACCAGCGCCGGAACGCCTGCTGCGCTCGAGCTGAAGCGCTTCGGCCATTTCAACGGCTCGATCACCAGGAACGGCTCCGCCCTTGGCAACGTCGTCTCGGCCGACATCACCTACGCGAACAATCTCGACCGGATCGAGACGATCCGGGCGGACGGCCGCATCGACGGCGCGGACCCGTCCATCGCGGCACTGACCGGCTCCATCGAGGTCCGCTTTGCCGACAGCACGCTGGTGACACAGGCGATCAATGGCGAGGCCTGCGAGTTGGAATTCGCCTATGCGCTGCCCTCTGGTGAGAGCTTCACCTTTACCGTGCACGCCGTCTACTTGCCGCGCCCCCGGATCGAGATCTCGGGACCGCAGGGCGTGCAGGCCACTTTCGACTGGCAGGCCGCCCGCGACAGTGTGGTCGGCCGGATGTGCACCGCTACCCTGATCAACGACATCGAGGAATACTGATGCTGACGCTCGACCTGACGAACGCGCCTCGCTGGCATGATCTGGCGCCCGGCGTGCGGGTGCAGCTGCGCCCGCTCACCACGGCGCTGATGGTGGCGACACGCAGCGATCCGGTCATTGAGGCGGTTTCGGAAGAAGCCTTCGACGAGGAGCGTGCCGTCGCCTTCGCCAAGGCGCTGGCGAGGCGGGCGGTGCTCGCCTGGGATGGTATCGGCGATGCCGACGGCAACCCGATCGACCCCAGCCCCGAGGGCATCGACGCGCTGCTCGACATCTGGCCCATCTTCGAGGCCTTCCAGCTGACCTATGTCTCGAAGGGCCTGCTGCTGGAACAGGAAAAAAACGCCTCCGCGCTCTCGCCGAATGGTCCTTCGGTGGGGGCGAGCGCTACTGCCAAGCCTGCACGCAAGCCTGCCCGGACTGCCCGGCGCGGCTGAACCGTCCGGAAACTCCGGAGGGTTGGCAGGTCTGGGACCTCGTCGGTCGTCTCGGCGGCCAGCTGCGCGTGCTGCCGGGCGCGGTGATCGGCTGGGACATGTCGGCCGCGCTGGCGCTCGGTGACGCGCTCGGTGTGCCACCGCTCGCCATTGCCGAACTGTTGCCCGTCATCGAGGCGGTGATGGTGGTCAAGCTCAACGAACAAGTGGAACGTCCCCATGGCTGAGAAGCGTGTCTCCGTTCGCCTCGCGGCCGTGGGCGGACGGCAGGTGCGCGCGGAGCTGGAGGGCGTTGGCGAGGCCGGATCGCGCGGCTTCGGACGGCTGAGCCGCGAAATGGAAGCGGCTAACGCGAGGCTTGCGGCCTTCTCGCGGCGGGTCCGGGTCGCGGCAGCAGCCGCCGTGGCAGCCGCTGCAGCCGCGGGCGTGGCGATGATCCGGTCCGGTCTGCAGACCGTCGATGCGCAGGCGAAACTCGCGCAGTCGCTCGGCACCACGGTCGCCTCGATCCAGACGCTGGAGCGCGCGGGCGAGTTGGCGGGCGTGTCGATGTCCGGCATCGAACAGGCGACGAAGGATCTGACGCGCCGTCTCAGCCAGGCGGCCGCCGGGACCGGCCCTGCCGCTGATGCGCTGGACCGTCTTGGGCTTTCCGCCAACGAGCTGATCGCGCTGCCGCTGGACCAACGTGTCGGCGCCATCAACGCGGCCATCGAGAACTTTGTGCCCGCCGCCGAGCGCGCGGCGGTCGCGGGGCAGCTCTTCGGCGAGGAAGGCTCCATCGCCATGTCGCGGATCGACACGGCGACGCTGCGCCAGGCGACGGAGGACGTGCTCGCTTTCGGGGTCGTGGTCTCGGAGCAGGATGCGGATCAGATCGAGCGGACGAACGACGCGATTTCACGGCTCGGGCTGATCTGGCGCGGGTTGTCAAACCAGCTGGCGGTCGCCGCGGCTCCAGCGCTGGAAGCCGTCGCCAATGCCATGGCGGCGGTCGCCAGCCGCACCGGCCCGCTCGGCATCGCGATCCGAGGTCTCTTCGACAACATCGCTCGCCTGACCACCTATGCCGCAACCTTCGCCGCATTCCTCGGCGGCCGGTGGGTTGCGGGACTGGCAGCAGCGGCGCTGTCGGTGCGGGGTCTCGCAACCGCTCTCGTTGTTCTACGCGGGGCGCTCATCCGCACTGGCATTGGTGCGCTCATCGTTGGCGCGGGCGAACTGATCTACCAGTTCACCCAACTTGCCCAAGGCGCCGGTGGTTTCGGCAATGCGATGGCCTTGCTTGGCGATGTCGCCTCGGAGGTCTGGGACCGAATCAAGCTGGGCGGAGAGTCGCTTTCGCTTTCGCTTCAATCGGTGTGGGCTTCCATTCGAGCAGGCTGGCTTTCAGCGCTCCAAAAGATCCAGAAGACCTGGGCGGACTTCCTGCACGCCGTGGCGCGCGGCCTCGACGGCATTCCCGGCATGGAGTCCACCATGCTTGGCGTCTATGGAGCGGCGGTCAGCGCCGGATCTGCCTTCTACGAAACGGCTGGCGCGGCTGCGGAGGCAAGTGCAGAGGCTGACCGGCTCGCGGCTTCTGCGAGAGCAGCAGCAAACGCCGCAGTAGCGCCCCTCAGCTCGATCGAAGCGCTGCGTCAGGCACTGTCGCGCGCCAGTGAACCCGACGGTTCTGCGCTGACCGATGCAACAGATGCGGCCGAACGATTCGAAAGCGCCCTCGGCGATGCCGGGCGCGCAGCCACAGAAGCAGGTGCTGCCGCCGGAACGGCGGCTGCCGCAGCGAAGCCCGACACCGAGGCCGCGGTCACCGGGTGGCAGGCGGTGACCGCTGCGCTGAGCGACTATGCCAGCAAGGCACGGGAGATCGGCGGCGATATCGGCCAGAGCCTCGTCAGCGCCTTCCAGTCGGCGGAGAACGCCGTCGGCGAGTTCGTGAAAACGGGCAAGCTCAATTTCAGCGACCTCGTCACGTCGCTCATTGCCGATCTCGCCAAGCTCGCGGCGCGGCGGTTCATCCTCGGCCCTATCGCGAATGCGCTTGGCGGCATTCTCGGCCAGGCCGGTGGCCTGTTCGCGAACGTGCTGCACGCGGGCGGCATCGTCGGTGCTGGCGGACCAGCACGCATGGTGCCTGCGCTCGCCTTCGCCGCAGCGCCCCGGATGCACTCCGGGGGTGCCGTGGGTCTGCGCCATGATGAGGTGCCCGCAATCCTCCAGCGGGGCGAGCGGGTGCTCTCGCGGCGGGAGGCAAAGAGCTACGGCGCAGGCGGCGGGGTCAACGTCACCATCATGGCCCGCGACGCCGAGAGTTTCCGCCAGTCACGTACTCAGGTGGCTGCCGACATTGCCCGCGCCGTGTCGCTTGGACGGAGGGGTCTCTGATGGCGTTTCACGAGATTCGGTTTCCCGATGACATCAGCCGCGGCGCTCGTGGCGGTCCTGAGCGGCGCACCCAAATTGTCGAACTTGCCTCGGGCGACGAGGAGCGCAACGCCAGCTGGGCCAATTCGCGCCGACGCTACGATGTTGCCTATGGCATCCGCCGCGCCGACGACCTGGCGGCGGTCGTCGCCTTTTTCGAGGCGCGCAACGGGCGGCTCCACGGCTTCCGCTTCAAGGACTGGGCCGACCACAAGTCTTGCCTACCTTCGCAAACGACGGCCGCAATCGATCAGCAGATCGGGACCGGCGACGGCACAGCGACCGCTTTCCAGTTGGTGAAGCGCTACGCCTCCGGCGCGCAATCCTGGACGCGCGCCGTCGCCAAGCCAGTGACCGAAACCGTGCGCATCGCGCTTGGCGGGGTGGAGCAGCCTTCCGGCTGGTCCGTCGATACTACGACCGGCGTCGTCAGCTTCAGCGCCGCGCCGGGCGCTGGCGTCGCGATCACCGCGGGCTTCGAGTTCGACGTGCCCGTCCGCTTCGACACCGACGCGCTCGATGTGACGCTCGACCTCGAGCGGCTCGGCTCGATCACGTCCATTCCTCTTCTGGAGATCCGGCGATGAAGTCGCTCGACCCAAACCTTCAGACCCATCTCGACGAGGGCACAACGACGCTCGCCTGGTGCTGGCGGATTACCCGTGCCGACGGTGTCACCTTCGGCTTCACCGATCACGACCGGACGCTGAACTTCGACGGCACCGACTTCGAGCCGGAGAGCGGGCTGACCGCATCTGAAATCCGCTCGGGCTCGGACCTGTCCGTCGACGCGCAGGATGCTGAGGGCGTACTGACCTCCGACCGCATCACCGAGACGGACATTCTCGACGGCCGCTGGGACAATGCGGAGGTGGAGGTCTGGCGGGTGAACTGGAACGACACCGGTCAGCGCGTGCTGCTGCGGCGCGGCGCCATCGGGCAGATCCGGCGCGGGCGGCTCGCCTTCGTCGCCGAGGTGCGCTCGCTCGCACATGTGCTCGGCCAGACCGTCGGACGGACGTTTCAGGCGGCGTGCGACGCCGAGCTCGGCGACGCGCGCTGTAAAGTCGATCTCGAGGATCCCGCCTTCAAAGGTACTGGCGCCGTCATCGATCTCCTGCGCGACCGCGCCTTCACCGCCTCGGGACTCGCCGGCTTTACCTCCGGCCGGTTCACCTTCGGCACGCTGGACTGGACGAGCGGCGCAAACGCGGGGCGGCGCATCGAGGTGCTGGGCCATGACGTCACGGACGGTGTCGCGGTGCTGACGCTGCTGGAAGCGCCGGTGCGCGCGATCGCCGAGAACGACGGCTTCACCATCCGCGCAGGCTGCGACAAGCGCATCGAGACCTGCGGGACAAAGTTCGCCAACACCGCCAACTTCCGGGGCTTTCCGCACATCCCCGGCCAGGACACGATCCTGCGCTACGCCACAAGAGACGGCGGCCACGACGGAGGAGTGTTGTGATCCCCGCCGATCCCAAGCGCATCATCACCACCGCGCGCTCCTGGCTTGGCACCCCATACCACGATCAGGCGTCCCTCAAAGGCGTGGGGTGCGACTGCCTCGGGCTTGCTCGCGGGGTCTGGCGCGAGGTGGTGGGGTCCGAGCCATTCACGATCCCGCCCTACAGCCGCGACTGGGGTGAAACTGGTCCGCGCGAGGTGCTGGCGGAGGGCGCGCGGCGGATGATGCCGGAGATTGCACCATCACAGGCAGGTCCCGGCGCGCTGGTCCTCTTCCGAATGAAGCCCCGCGCCATCGCCAAGCATGTCGGGATCCTCACCGGACTCGACGCCTTCCTTCACGCGTATGAGCGGCTCGGCGTGATCGAGGAGCCGCTCACCCAAGCCTGGCGCCGACGCATCGCCTTCGCTTTCCTCTTCCCGGAAAAGATCTGATCCACCATGGCAACTCTCGTTCTCGGCGTGGCTGGCGCCGCCATCGGCGGCAGCATCGGCGGGGCCATCCTTGGCGTGAGCGCGGCGACGATTGGTGGCTTCGTCGGCTCCGCAATTGGGTCTGTCGTCGACAGCTGGATCATTTCCTCGTTGGCGCCCACCCAGCGGATCGAAGGGCCGCGGCTAGACAGCTTGCGCATCACGTCGTCCACCGAGGGAGCCGTCATCCCGCGTGTCTACGGACGGATGCGAATGGGCGGCAACATCGTCTGGGCGACCGATTTCCGCGAGGAGATCAACACGACCACGCAGGGCGGCGGCAAAGGTGGTGGCGGCGGCAAGGTTCAGACCACCGAGTATCTCTACTATGCCTCCTTCGCAGTTGCCGTGTGTGAAGGTCCGATCACCGGGATCGGTCGCATCTGGGCCGATGGCAAGCTGCTTGATACTGCCGGGATCACCTGGCGCTGGTATCCGGGTGACGAGGCACAGACGGCCGACCCGTTCATTTCGGCCAGGATGGGCGCGGCCAGCACGCCTGCCTATCGAGGTACCGCCTACGTCGTCTTCGAAGAGCTGCCGCTCGGCAACTACGGCAACCGCCTGCCGCAGCTCTCCTTCGAAATCTTCCGTCCGCTCGCTGATCCCGACACCGCTGAGGGTTTGACGCAGGCGGTCACGATGATCCCCGCCTCCGGCGAATTCACCTACGCCACCGAGGGCATTCGCAAGGGGAGCAGCGGCGGGCAAACGCCCGAAAACCTCAACGCACTGTCAGATACCGCTGACATGATGGTGGCGGTCGACCGGCTGCAGGCCATGGCGCCGAAGGTCGAAAGTGTCAGCCTGGTCGTCGCCTGGTTCGGCACCGATCTGCGCGCCGGGGAGTGCCAGATCAGGCCCGGCGTCGAATACGCGGAGAAGAACACGAGCCCGAAGACGTGGAGCGTCAACGGCGTCAGCCGGGCTGCTGCCCATCTGGTCAGTCGCGATGACGAGGACCGGCCGGTTTATGGAGGGACGCCTGCCGACTTTGCAGTGGTGCAGGCAATCAAGGAAATGAAGGCGCGTGGGCTGCGGGTGACTTTCTATCCGTTCCTGCTGATGGACGTGCCGCCGGGCAATACGCTGCCGAACCCTTACAGCGACAACGCTGCCGAAGCAGGCCAGCCAGCCTTTCCCTGGCGGGGCCGGATCACCTGTTCTCCGGCTGCAGGTTTTGCTGGATCGGCCGACAAGACCGCCACGGCTGCCGCGCATGTGGCCGCTTTCTTTGGTAGCGCCGAAACGTCCGACTTCGCCGTCTTTGGTGAGACAGTCTCCTGGACCGGTGCCGCCGGTGACTGGGGGCTCAGGCGCATGGTGCTGCACTACGCCCATCTCTGCGCGGCTGCGGGCGGGGTCGACGCCTTCCTGATCGGCACGGAAATGCGCGGACTGACGACGATCCGCTCGGGCGCCAGCACATATCCGGCAGTGCAGGCGTTGCGCGATCTTGCCGCCGATGTGCGCAGCATCCTCGGCGGTGCGACAGAGATCAGTTACGCCGCCGACTGGTCGGAATATTTCGGGCACCAGCCGGCCGACGGCTCCGGCGATGTCTATTTCCACCTCGACCCCCTCTGGGCCGATCCGCAGATCGATTTTGTCGGCATCGACAACTACATGCCGCTGTCCGACTGGCGCGATGGCTTCGAGCATCTCGACGCGGAGGACGGCTGGCCCGCGATCTATGACCGCGCCTACCTGCAGGCAAACATCGCGGGCGGCGAAGGCTTCGACTGGTTCTATGCCTCCGAAGTGGACCGGTCGTCGCAGGTGCGGACACCGATCACCGATGGCGCTGCCGGCAAGCCATGGGTCTTCCGCTACAAGGATCTCCGCAGCTGGTGGTCCAACCCGCACTTCGATCGTCCCGGTGGGGTGGAGAGCGCTACTTCGACTGTTTGGGTGCCGGAGCTGAAGCCCATCCGCTTCAGCGAACTCGGCTGCCCGGCTATCGACCGCGGCACCAACCAGCCGAACGTGTTCTTCGACCCAAAGTCTTCCGAGAGCTTTGTGCCGCATTTCTCGCGCGGCTGGCGCGACGACGCCATCCAGCGCGCCTATCTCGAGGCGACCTATCTCTTCTGGGGCGATGGCGCGAACAACCCGGTGTCCTCGATCTACGGCGGCAGGATGGTGCACGTTCCCGAATGCGCCGCCTGGACGTGGGACGCACGGCCATATCCGTTCTTCCCCGAGCTCACCGACGTCTGGACTGACGGTCCGAACTGGCGACTCGGACATTGGCTGACCGGGCGGCTCGGGGCTGTATCGCTGGCCGCGCTTGTTCGCCATCTCTGCCTCCGGGCCGGGATGCCCGAGGACAGGATCGACATCTCCGGCCTCTGGGGTGCGATCGAGGGCTACGCCATCGGCGCGCTCGAAAGTCCGCGCGCCTCGATCACCACGCTGTCGCGCCACTTCGGCTTCGATGCCGTCGAGACCGGAGGCTTGATCCGCTTCACGATGCGAGGGCGGGCAGCGGTCGCCAACGTGACGGCGGACGATCTTGTCGCCGTGCGCGAGGGCGACGTGCTCGAACTCATGCGGGGCCAGGAGACGGAGCTGCCGCAGGCATTGAAGTGGCAGGTTGCCCGCGCCGACGAGGATTACGACGCTGCACTCGTCGAGGCCCGGCGCATCACCGTCGATACCACCCGCATCGCCTCCGAGAGCTTCCCTTTCGCCGTCCCGCCCGAAGAGGCTGAGCGGCGCTGCCGCCGCGCACTCATGGAAGCCTGGACGGGCCGCGAGAGCGCCGTCTTCCGCCTGCCGCCGTCACGGCTGGCGCTCGATCCGGCCGATGTCGTCACGCTCGTTCATGACGGGCGTGGGGTTTCGCTGCGCCTCGTCTCGACCGCTGACACGGAGTCACGGAGCATCGAGGCTCTCCGCCAAGACCGGGAAGCCTACGATCTGCCGCCCGGTGCGCCGCGCCCCGCGGCGCTGTCGAGGGCCGTTGTTTTCGGCGCGCCAGTGGCGGTCTTGCTCGATCTACCGCAACTGACCGAGGACCAGCCTGCGCACAGACCCTTGGCCGCAGCACATGCGGTGCCGTGGCCGGGCCAGATGGCCGCTTACCGGAGCCCTTCAACGGACGGCTTCGAACTGCTGACGAGCTTCGGAACACGGGCGCGCATCGGTGTTCTGGCCTTTGACTTCTGGTCAGGGCCAACCTCGCGCTTCGATCTCGGCAACGTGCTGGTGGTCGATCTGCTCTCCGGGACCCTCGAGAGCGTCACCGACCTGACCCTGATGGGCGGCGCCAACGCGCTCGCCATCGAGAGTGCGCCCGGCGTCTGGGAGATCGTGCAAGCGGGCGCGGCGGAGCTTCTGGCGCCCGGCCGATACCGGCTGACCCGGCTCCTGCGCGGCCAACGCGGCACCGAGGGTGCGATGGCCAACCCAACTCCCGCCGGCGCGCGGGTCGTCGTGCTGGACGCCTCGCTGGCGTCCCTGCCAATTGCTGAGGCCGACCTTGGGATCCCGTGGAACTGGCGCATCGGCCCAGCGAGCCGCTCGGTCAGCGACGAGACCTATGTCGCGCAGGCCTTTACGGCCCAGGGCGTCGGACTGCGGCCGTTTTCGGTCGCCCATGTCGAGCAACCGTGGCGCCGTCCGCGCACGCCCGGTGACCTGACCATCCGCTGGACGCGCCGGTCCCGCTCGCTCGCGGCCGATACTTGGGGCGGGCTGGAGGTGCCGATGGCTGAGGAACTGGAAGCCTACGAGGTCGAAATCCTAGACGGCGCCACCGTGAAGCGGTTGCTGAGCACGGCCATGAACAGCGCGGTCTACACCGCCGCCCAGCAGACCGCCGACTGGGGCGCGCCGCTCGGCCCCGGCGACTCGCTCGACATCCGCATCTTCCAGCTCTCCGCCCTCGTGGGGCGAGGCGCGCCCAAGACCGTCTCGCTCCTGTTCTGAAGGCCATCCCATGTCCGACGCCACAACCCATCTCCTGTTGCCCTACATCCTGGCGGCGCAGGCCCAGAAGCACGTCACCCACAATGAGGCGCTGCGGATCCTCGACGGGCTCGTGCAGCTCTCCGTCCTCGATCGCGACCTAACAGCGCCACCTGGTTCGCCTGCCGATGGCGACCGCTACATCGTCGCGTCGGGCGCAACCGGAGACTGGGCAGGCTGGGACCTGAACGTCGCGATCTGGACCGATGGCGCCTGGCTGCGCCTGCCGCCACGAGCAGGCTGGCGCGCATGGGTCGAGGACGAGAGCCTGCTGCTCGTCTACGACGGGTCTGGCTGGATCGGAGCGACGCCTGCGGCGCTGCAGAACCTCTCGCTCCTCGGGCTCGGCACGACGGCCGATGCGTCGAACCCGTTTTCGGCCAAGCTAAACGCCGCACTCTGGACCGCGAAGACCGTGGCCGAAGGCGGCACGGGCGATCTGTTCTACACCATGAACAAGGAGGCGGCCGGCGGCGATCTCGGCCTCACGCTCCAGACCGCCTACGTCACGAAAGCGCTGCTTGGCCTCTTCGGCTCGGACAAGTTCCGGCTCGCCGTGTCGGCGGATGGCTCGAGCTTCTTTGACGGGCTCATCGTCGATAACGCCAATGGCATTGTCGATCAGCCCCGCCTGCCTCGATTCAAGGGCTATACGAACTACGACAACTATGTTGCCGTCGACACCTGGACGAAGATCGGCATCAACAACACGGACTACAACGACCAGGGCGCTTTCGACGCCGCCAACAATCGCTTCGTGGCGCCGGCTGCCGGCGCCTACCTCTTCGGCGCGACGCTTCTCTACAAGGTCAATTCCAGCACCACGGCGCGCCTGCGCGGTCGGCTGGTTCTGAACAGCGCCACCGAGATCCGGGGCTCCTTCGGCGAGATCAGCGGAGGGCACGTCTCAGAGGCGACGGCTCTCTGGCTGCAAACGATGGTGCCGCTCAGCGCCGGAGACACCGTCGAGCTGCAGGGCACGTTCCGCGTCGCCGATGGCTATTTCGCCGCCGATCACACCTCGTTCTGGGGCGCGAAGGTCGGCTGATGAGCGGGAAAGGAGAAATGATGACACCGCCCCGTTCTGATCAAGGCCTCATTCGGATCCCGCAAGCCGAGTTCGAGGAGGTTCTGGCGCGCGCTGCCGAGGAAGGCGCCAAACGGGCGCTTGCTGATGTGGGCCTTGAGGGCAAGGAGGCCGCGCTCGACATCCGGGATCTTCGTTCGCTCCTGGACTGCATCCGGCTTGTGCGCCGCACTGCAGTGCAGACCTCGGTGCGGATGATCACCACCGGGATCATCCTGGCGCTGCTCGCCGGGATCGCGATCAAGCTCAAGATCTTCGGCGGCAGTCCGTAGCCGTACCAGCAGCACCGATCGACCAACCGCACCCGCCTCGAGGCGGGTTTTTCGTATCCAGCATCAACAGGAGAACCATCGATGAGCACGGCCAAGTTCCGGCGCTGCCATGACGTGACCAGAGCGTGGGAGGGCGGATGGTCCGACCACCCCGCCGATCCTGGCGGCAAGACGATGTATGGCGTGACCGAAGCCGTGTACCACGCCTGGCTGCGCCAGCACGGCAAGCCGGTCCGCCCGGTTCGCCAGATCACGATTGCCGAAGCCGAGCAGATCTACTTCGAGCAGTATTGGGTGCCCAGCGGCGGGCCAACGCTGGCGACCGGCGTCGATCTTGCCACCTATGATGCGTCGGTTAACTCCGGCGTTTCCCGCGGTCGCAAATGGCTGCTCGCTTCGATCGGCGGGGCGGACCATGAGACGGTAAAGCGCATCTGCGCCACCCGTCTCAGCTTCATGCGGTCGCTGAACATCTGGAACACCTTCGGCCGCGGCTGGGCGCGTCGAGTCGCCGATATCGAAGCCAAGGGCGTGGCCTGGGCACTGACGGCCGCGAACGACAACAGCGATCTGGTCAAGCAGCGATTGGGTGACGAGGCGGACAAGGCGCGCTCTCAGGCAGGTAAGCAGACCGGGGCCGCGGCTGGCGCTGGTGGCGGCGGCGCAATCTCCCTCGATCAGGGGGCGCAGCTTGGCGACTGGATCCTCGCGGGCATCGCCTCCGTGGCATTCGCGGCGCTCGCCTTCCTCATCATCCGCGCGGTGATCAACACCCACCGCGCCACCGCCTACGCCCGGGAGGCTGCAAATGCTTAGTTCCCTTGCTCCTGTTCTTGTCAGCCTCGGCGCGCCAATCCTCGGTTCCATCCTGCGCAACAATGTCGGCGGAGTCGCCGGCGAGGCATCCGCACAAGTGATCGAGGCGCTCGCCCAGGCCTTTGGTGCCCAGCCCACACCGGAAGCGGTGAAGACCGCGATCGAGGCTGATCCGAATGCCGCCACCAAGGTGCAGTCGATCGAGCGCGAACGCAGTCCGGAATGGGTTGCCTACCTCACCATGGCAACGTCGCAGCGCGACCACATGTTGGACCGGGAGGACGAGCGCGGCAGCGTCTTTTCGTGGGGATGGCGTCCGGCCATGTCGTGGATGTTGCTGTTCCTCTGGTCGTGGAACGGCGTCGTCCTTCCGGTCGTCAACGCGACCGTCGGCACATCGATTGTGCCGATCCCATGGGAGCACTTGCTTGGCTTCGCCGGCCTCTGGCTCGCGATCTATGGCGGCGGTCACACGATCAAGTCGGTGCTGGGGCGGTAGGCGAGTGAAGTCAGGAAAATTGGGGAGCTGCCGGAGCGGACACGTGCCGAACTGCTGGGCGGCTACGCCGTCATGCGCGACCAGGCGCGGGAGTACGCCTACCGTGACCGCCAGTCCTGCTCCAGAAACAACTTCAGCCGCGCAGGCGCTCAGAAGCAGAGTGCGCCATCGTGCCTGGACGAGGTCTATCGCGGCCTCCGTCAGTCCCGCCCGGAGCATCCGCAATGTTGCCGAGGCGCGATCAGTCGTGGCGATCGAGAGGACGGTAACTCGTTCCCGCCCGCTCAGCGCGCCGGATTGCGCCGATGATCCCCAAGATCACGGTTCTTTAGATTGCAGGTGGCGCCGGATCGCTCCAGCGCCACCGCTTTCATTCTGTCAATTCGAGATTCCGTAAACGATGCCGTTCGGACGATCGCCAACCGGCACCGTCCTGACGACTTTCTGGCCCTCAACGCCGATGATCGAGACGCTATCGTCGGCAATGTTCGTCACAAATACGAAGGCCCCGTCCGCCGATGCAGAGACGCCGTGCGCGCCGCCGCCGGTGGTGATCGTCGCAACGACCTCTCCGGTTGCGGTTGCGATGACAGACACGGTGTCGTTCGGCTCGGCTTCGGTGCCCTGGTTGGCGACATAGACGAAGTTCCCATCCGAGGTCGAGCGGACCTGAATCGGGTTCGGCCCCACATCGATCTTCTTGGTGACCCGTCGCGTGGTTGTGTCGATCACTGCCACCGCGTTCTCGTCGCGAAGCGAGACATAGACCTGATCGCCCGAGGGCGTGAAGCCGACCTGGACGGGCGCGGCGCCCACCGGGATGGGTGCGACCTCGATAAGGCTCCGCGTGTCGATGACGGAAACCGACCCGTCCTCGACATTGGCCACATAGAGCTCAGTTTCGTCCGGGCTGAGCCGCAGACCGTGCGGGTAGGCGCCGGTCTCGATCCGTTCGATCACCGATGCATTCGCAAGATCAACCACCGCAATCTCGTTGTCGCCGGACAGCGAAACATAGGCGCGCCCGTTTCGATCGGCGACGACGTGCGCGGGATGTGCCCCAACTTCGACCGTCCCGACAGGTTGGGACATTTGCTCAGGATCAAGTACCACCAGAAGCCCCTCGGCTGCACCGTCCTCGGCGTGACCATGTCCATCCGAGCCGTGGTCCCCCTCGGCGGCAGGATTGCCAACCGCGAGTAGCAGCTTGCTGTCAGGCGTCAGATCGACATTGTGTGGTGAGACCGCGATCTCGACGGTGTTAACCGAACCCGTGCCGAGGTCGATGGCGCTGATGGAATTGCCGCCTTCGTTGGCGGAATAAACGGTTCCGCCTGTCTGGCTGAAGTCCACAGGCTCCTGTCCTGCATTCTTCTCCAGCCACACCTGCATCTCGGCGATTTCGCCCTCTTGCGCCTCGATGATCCGGGTCGCCCATTCCTTCGTTTCCGGATCATCTCCATACTGCTGCACGATCTTCGCCATGTCGATCGCGCCCTGATGGTGTGGGATCATGCCGCGGACGAAGGCGACGTCCGGGTCCTCGGCCATGACGCCTTCCATCATCGGCCCATGCATTTCGTCCATTGCATCGACATAGGCCCTGGTGAAGTCGGCGACCTCACGACCGTGCGAAGCCGCTTCTCCTCTCTCTGGCGCCGCCATCCCACCATGCATCATGCCGTCTTGCATCATGCCGCCCTGCATCATCTGCTGCATGGGGCTCATGCACGCTTGGGGCATGGCCTCCATCATGGCCTGGCACTCCTGCGGCATCTCCTGCATCGAGGGCATCTGGCCTGAAGGGGCCATGGGGGCAGGAACCTGTTCCTCCTGCACCTGCGACGTTTCGGGGTGGTGGTCGTCATGTTCTGCCTGCTGCGCCAGAGCAGCGCCGGTAACCCCCATCAAGAGACTGGCAGAGAGGGCAAGTAAAGTTCGGTACATCATCGTTTATCCTTTGGCACCGAAGAACGGCGTCACATCTCAGACGCGCGCTTTCCGTGGTTTCGCCTGATTATTGATTGCTGGAGCAGCCGGGAACGAAGACCTCCCGGCCATGCTTCACTACGCAGTCGCGATCAGACGCGGTGGCCTCAGGATGCCTGAAGGATTTCGGCCCGAGTCGCTGGGCTGAAAACGGAGCGACGGCTCACCATCCGAAGGCGGCATCACCGGCAGCGCCTCGGGAAGCAGGGCAGCAAAGGTGCAGATCTGGCCGCAATCGCGATCCGGTACCGTTCCAGTGTGACAGCATTGTTCGTCCGCAGCCTCGCTGCGGTCGTCTGACTCATGCGGATGGGCGTCATGCTGCGCACCGGTAATGGTCTGATCCTGATGTGAGGCGTGCGCGCCCGGACTGGCGTGCGCCGTTGCCAGGAAAACAAAGGCGCTGAAGGCAAGCAGCAGCAGTCCTGTCAGGAACCGGCGGAGCCAGTCTCTTTTTGACCTGAAAGCCGCAGCCGAGATACTGCTCATGGCGTGGCTTCTTTCGTGAGGTCAGGATGGAGGGCTGCCAAGCACGAGACGACATCCGCTCGACCGTCAGTATCCGAGCGCAAGCAGCCCGGGCTGCTGACACCGGCAGATTCTGCCCCGCGGGCCCTGCTCTGGATCGAACCGGTGGCTATCGGAGAGGTCATGAGCAACTTTTCTCAGATCTCCTGCGCGCTGCGAAAACGCGCAAACGTCTTCTGACCCGAGGGCCCGAACAGGAACACATCGTAAGGTTCAGGGGTGACGCCCGGAAAATCCATGCCGGGAGAACCCGCGGGCATTCCGGGTACAGCAAGACCCGTGCCGGATGGCCGCTCGAGCAGGAGCTTCTGGAGGGCTCCGACCGGTACATGTCCCTCGATGACATAGCCGTCCACCTCGGCGGTATGGCAGGAGTACAGCGTCGGCGGAACGCCGAGCCGCCGTTTCAGAGCGTCGACACTGCCGGATTCCACAACCCTCACCGGAAATCCCGCTGCCTCAATGTGCTCGGCCCAACCGGTGCAGCAGCCGCAGCTGGGATCCTTGGTGACTGTCACGAGTGGCAGGTTCCCGGCATATCCCGCCATCGAGGTTGAAAGCAGAACCGGAAGCGCGCCGGCGCCGACCAGAAAGGCGCGTCGGCTGATCTCATTGTTGTTTCGCATCTTCGATCCTCATCTGGCCAGTTACTGCCGCGGCTCTCAACGGAAGAACACGTATTTGATCAATGCGGTGACAGCGAGGAGCACAAGCACCAGAAGCAGAAGGCTCCAGAGGCCCATGCCCCACATCATGCCACCGGACATCATCTCGTGCATGACTGGCGTTCTCCTGGCGAGGGCTGAGCACGAATTATCACGCCTGTCGTCGGCGACCTTGATGCAGCGCAAGGAACGGATGCTTTCCTCGAAGAGAGCACCGATCTGCTCGCGGCTTCAGAGCTGGGATATCGTCTATCCACGTCAGCCTCCTACAATTTCACGCCCCGCAGCCGGGAGGCGTTCGCGATCACGCTCACCGATGACAGCGCCATCGCCGCCGCCGCGATGATCGGCGACAGCAGGATGCCGAAGACCGGATAGAGGACACCCGCCGCAACCGGCACGCCAAGTGCATTGTAGATGAAGGCGAAAAACAGGTTCTGGCGAATGTTGCGCATCACTGCCTGCGACAGCCGGCGCGCCCGAACGATGCCGGTCAGGTCGCCCTTGAGCAGCGTGACGCCAGCACTCTCCATCGCCACGTCAGTGCCGGTGCCCATGGCAATGCCGACATCCGCGGCGGCGAGCGCGGGCGCGTCGTTGACGCCGTCCCCGGCCATCGTCACGACCTCGCCCGCCGCCTTGTGCCGCTGCACGACCTCGCTCTTCTGGTCGGGCAGGACCTCCGCCTCGACCTCGTCGATGCCGAGCTGGCGCGCGACCGCCTTCGCTGTCGTCCAGTTGTCACCGGTGAGCATGACCACCCGAATCCCCTGCGCCTTCAGCGCGGCAAGCGCCTCCGGGGTGGACGGCTTGACCGGATCGGCGATCGCGAAGATCGCGGCAACGCGGCCTTCGACCCCCATGAAGATCGCGGTCGCTCCATCCTCGCGCAGCCGGTCGGCCTGCTCAGCCAGCGGCGCGACATCGACGCCCTGTTCGGCAAGGAACTTCGCGTTGCCAAGGGAGATGCGCTTGCCCTCGACCACCCCGAGCGCGCCCTTGCCAGTTGGCGAGTCGAAATTGGCAACGGGGGCGAGTTCGAGGCCGCGCTCCTCCGCCGCCCGCACGATAGCCAGCGCCAGGGGATGCTCGCTGGCACGTTCCACACTGGCCGCGGGGCGCAGGGCTTCGTCCTCGGTGAACCCGGCCGCCGGGACGATGGCGGTGACGGCGGGCCGACCCTCGGTCAGCGTGCCGGTCTTGTCGACAATGATCGTGTCGACCTTTTCCATATGCTCCAGCGCCTCGGCGTTCTTGATCAGCACGCCCGCCTGCGCTCCCCGTCCAACGCCCACCATGATCGACATGGGCGTCGCGAGACCGAGAGCACAGGGACAAGCGATGATGAGAACCGAGACCGCCGCAACCAGGCCGAAGGAGAAGCGCGGCTCCGGACCCCAGATCGACCAGGCAATGAAGGCGAGGATGGCAACGACGATCACGGCCGGGACGAACCAGCCCGACACCTGGTCGGCCAGCCGCTGGATCGGCGCGCGGCTCCGCTGCGCTTCCGCGACAAGCTGGACGATCTGCGACAGCATGGTGTCGCGCCCGACCTTGCGCGCCTCGATCACCAGCGCGCCAGACTGGTTCACGGTGCCGCCGATCGCTTTGGACCCAACCTCCTTGGTCACCGGCATCGATTCGCCGGTCACCATCGACTCGTCGACGGCGCTGCGGCCTTCCAGCACCTCGCCATCCACCGGGACTTTTTCGCCCGGCCGCACCCGCAGGCGGTCGCCGGCATGGATGGTGTCGAGCTGCACTTCCTCCTCGGTGCCGTCGTCGCGGATGATCCTTGCAGTCTTGGGCGCGAGATCGAGCAGCGCCCGTATGGCGCCGCTGGTACTCTCGCGAGCCCTGAGCTCCAGCACTTGACCGAGCAGCACCAGCACTGTGATGACTGCCGCCGCCTCGAAATAAACCGCGACCGAGCCGTCATGCTGGCGAAACGCATCCGGGAAGATGCCGGGCACCAGCGTCGCCACGACGCTGTAGATCCAGGCCGCCCCGGTACCCATCGCGATCAGCGTGAACATGTTGAGGTTGCGGGTGACGAGCGACTGCCAGCCGCGCTGGAAGAAGGGCCATCCTGCCCAGAGCACGACCGGCGTGGCGAAGAGCAGCTGGACCCAGTTCGAGTTGCGCTGGCTGATGAGGTGGTCGAGGCCGATCAGATGGCTGCCCATCTCCAGGGCGAAGACCGGGATCGTCAGCGCCAGCCCGATCCAGAAGCGGCGGCGCATGTCGATCAGTTCGAGGTTCGGCTCGGCCTCAAGGCTGACCAGAACCGGCTCCAGCGCCATGCCGCAAATCGGGCAGGAACCGGGGCCCACCTGCCGGATTTCGGGATGCATGGGGCAGGTATAAATCGTCCCTTCCGGGACCGGCTCGGTCTTTTCCGCCGCGACGGCGGGGTCGAGAAAACGCTCCGGATCGGCCAGGAACTTCGTGCGGCACCCGGCCGAGCAGAAATAATAAGGCCGGCCGGCATGCTTCGCCTTGTGCTCGGTCGTGTGGGGATCGACCATCATGCCGCAGACCGGGTCCTTGACCTTGTGCGCACCGGCCGCCGCTCCGGTTTCCGCACGCCGTGAATGATCGGTCCCGTGCTGGTGCGCAGAATGTTCGTGCGCATGGTCGTGACGATGCCCGGAGTGGTTGTGCTCGCCGTCGATGCCCGACAATCCGCTCTCCCGTTCCGTAGCCGGGGCTGCCCGGTGCCCTTGTTCGGTTCTGTTGGCCATGGTCCGCCTCTTCGTCGAATCGCCCACTAGTCGGCTTGTGATCGTCCTGCACCTTCCAGCGGTAGTAAGGTCAAGAAATAATTCAACCAGCGTCGGTGAACGCAGACATCGACGTGCTTCCTGCCTCCTTCAGGGATTGCGACGGCAGGTAGCCCCGACCAAGCGCGCCCACTCTTGGTGGGCCCCGTCAACCAGGGCCGCCGGAGTTTGAGACTCCGGCGGTCAGATGCTTACTGCTGGCCGGTATTCGCTTCGACCCAGGCGGTCATCTCTTCGATTTCCGGTCCTTGGGTATCGATGATCTTCTGAGCCATCGCCTTCGACTGCTCGTCGTCGCCATACTTTAATTCGACCTCGGCCATGGCGACGGCGCCGGCATGATGCGCGATCATCCCGCAGTGGAAGGCCAGGTCGGGATTCTTGATGGTATGGGTGGCCATCATCGGGCCGTTCATCCTCATCATGGCCTGCATTGAGGCTTGCTGGGCCTCGTTGATGCCCTCCATGCTTCCCGTCATGCCCGACATGTCCATGTCCTGCATCATCTCGGGCATCCCGGACTGCTGGATTGCGTCCTGGCAGCCCTGCGGCAAGATCGACAGATCGGCCATCTTGCCTTGCTGATCGGCCATCTGGCTGTGCTGATCGGCTGCCCCGGCCTCCTGCGCGAAAGCCGGGGACGCAGCGAGAAGTACGGCGAGGGTTGAGGCTAGCGGAAGCACGCGCATAGCCGTTCTCCTGAAGGTTGTGTGTCGTTTCATTGCCGGTCAGGCCGCCATCTTCCGGCAGCTGTCGGCGCAGCGCCGACAGGCATCGACGCATTCCTGCATGTCGCCGATCTGCTCACAGCTCCGGGCGCACTCCTCGCAGACCTCGGCGCAGACGGCACAGGTGCGTTTGTGAAGCTCGGTGCCTGTCAGCATGAAGTTCGCTGCAGTCTGGCAAATTTCGGCGCAGGCAATCATCAGCCGAAAGTGCTTCGGCTCGACATGCTGGCCGCCGGCCTCCAGGCAATGGTTCATCGCCGTGCTGAGGCAAACGCTGTGGCAGCGTAGGCATTCATCGATGCAGTTCTGCATCTCGGAGGATATCTGGTGCATTCGAGTTCTCCTGTGCGGAAAGCGCCGGGATAGAGGGACGGCAAGCGCGGCGCTCACACTCACCGCCGCCGAAAACGCAAGGCGTAATCCTCGCGTTCGAGCCCCGTTGAGAGATCAGATCAGATCGTGAGCCGTGGAGGGCGAAGCAGCCCTTCGGGAGCGCGACCGCTCAGCAAGGAGAGAAGGATGACGGACTTTTCGCCCCTCTGCCACGCATGATGCAGGCAAGGACCCTCGTCCGGCATCAGAACCGACAGGCAGGCATGTCCGCAACAGGCGGAAGCCCCACCCGCGGTGTGATGGTCCCCGTCGACGGCCTCGGCATGTTCGTGACCATCATCGGCCTGAGAGGCATCGTTCGAGACAATCGATAGCTCGGCATGAGCGGCAGTCGGAGCGTGAGCATCCGGCAGAATGCCTCCCGCAGCTGCACCATGGGCCAGAAACAGGGCAACGGCCAGTAAGGCTGCTGCGTTAGCAAGCATCCGCCAGAGGGCGCCGTTCCTGGTCATGGCCTCGCGTCCCATGACGCAGGAACTCCTGCCGTACAAAGATGTTCCGCTGCGAGTTTCGAGAACTATTCTTGATCGTCAGTTCGCGTCGCATCCGTAGAAGCCGCGGTAACCGACTTCAAAACCCTGATCGAGCCGGAAGACGAGCTCGGCATTGGCACGCCAATCAGCCTCATCTCCAAGTCGGCGGACAGCAATTGTGGTGCCGGGCGCAGAGTACTCTGAGGCGCCAACCTGCGGGTCGCCAGCTGCCTCGAGACTGACGAGGACTCCATTCAGCTTCATGGCTGCTGCACCTCCGTCCTGCGTGGCCCACAGAATCGGGTAGGACTCGCGGCTGCGATAGAAAGTGCAGCGCGCACCGGCCTCAAGCACTTGGTCGGCTTCGGCGTCCGGCATGGGCGCGAGGTCGAGGGTGGAGATCAGTGCTTTGCTGAGCGCATCATCTACGGTGCCCGGCTCCGCCGGCGGGTCGTGGTAAATGCTCTCGGCGACGTTGCCGTTGGAAACCTCTGCGATAAGGTACTGCATCTCCGCGATCTCGCGCCGCTGCGCCTCAATGATCTCATCGGCGAGCTTGCGCACGCGAGGATCCCGGATCTGCGCCCGCTCCGACGTCATGATCGCGATCGAGTGATGCGGGATCATGGCACGCATGTAGCTTGGCCCGGAGACTGTGACCTGACTACGGACAAGCCATAGCGTAAGCCCGAACACGAGGATCGCGCCCAAGAAGATGGCAATGTTCAGGCGCTTGTTCGAATACATGCCGAGCATGTAGGCGAGCATGATGACGGCCATCGTCGCGCCCATCATGATCGCCATGTAGGTCCGCGTCTCCGAGAAGAAAACGTGCTCCCAGGCATAGGTGTTTAGGTACATCAGGATGAACATCACCACCGTGGAGGTGAGGATCATCAGGCCGAAGCGGATGTAGGACATGTCGCGCCTTCCTCGATTGAGTCAGCTATTCGAGTGGGACACCTTAGCTCCACTCTCAAGCCCTCCGTCGGGCCCCTCTTCTGTATCACCCTGAGGCTGCTCCGTCTGATTCGGGGCTCCCTTCGGGTGACGGGCACAATACCCCTCTGGGGGTATGCTGGCCTAAACGGCTCGAAGCCTCGGCTGTTCCCCGAAACTTTCAGTAGCGCTGTTAGTTTTGGGCAAGTAACACCATAGCAGCCTGACGATGATAGATCACAAGCGAGAAGTTCTACAGCGCCTCCTCAGGTTGAAGGCTACGTCCGAGATGTCTTGCCCGGGTATAGCGCCTGATTTTTGCAGAACCATGCGGATGATTGTGTCGCGGAAGCTGTCGGCCCGCGCAAGTCAGAGGCGCAGAGGCGCAGAGGCAGAAATTTCGCGAACTCGTTGATGTTGTCGAGAAGGCCTGCAGATAGGTTGATGTTGTCGAGAAGGCCTGCAGATAGATTGCAATGTGCGGAAAAGCGACAGCGATCCTGGGGATCTAGGAGGTCTTGAAGAATGCCGCGTGATCACGGCCACGCTCATATCGACCCGAAGGCGGGGGACCGGCGGGTCGCCATCGCAATTTGGGCGAATGGACTGCTGACAATCGCGCAGATCGTCGGCGGTGTCCTGGCGGGCAGCCTCGCATTGGTCGCGGACGCGCTTCACAACTTCTCCGACATGGCGTCGCTGGTCATCGCCTTCGGTGCGCGGAAGATCGCACGCCGCCCGGCGGACGCGCGGATGACCTTTGGCTACGCCCGAGCCGAAGTCGTCGCTGCGCTCATCAATTACACCACGCTGATCCTCGTCGGCTTTTACCTGATATACGAAGGCGGGGTGCGGATGATCGACCCGCCTGAGGTCGCCGGCTGGACGGTCGTTATCCTCGGTGGCGTGGCGCTTGCCGTGGACACGCTGACAGCGCTGCTGACCTACTCGATGCAGAAGGGCAGCGTGAACATCCGCGCCCTGTTCCTGCACAACCTGTCGGATGCGCTGGCCTCCGTAGCTGTCATTATCGGTGGGGCGCTCATCATCCTCTACGACATGCGATGGGTCGATCCTGCGATTACCATCGGTATCGCGCTGTACATCCTCTACCTCGCCTTCACAGAGATCGGCGGCCCCATTCGCACACTGATGCTCGGGAGTCCGCCCGACATCGACAGCGGCGCTGTCGTCGACGCAGTTCGCGGCATCGGCGGCGTGGCGGACATCCACCACGCACATTTCTGGCAGATGCAGGAACACGCGGCGGCACTCGATACGCATGTTGTCATCGAGACAGGATCTTGGGAGCGCCTTGAGGAGATCAAGGACGAGATCAAGCGAATGCTCGAGAGCCAATTCGGCATTGCTCATTCGACGCTGGAATTCGAGCGACAAGAGCGGGCCCACCGGAACGCAAGCCTGTATGGACATGGAGGAAAGGAGGAGGCTGGCTGAGGCCAACGGCAGTGCAGCAATGATACCAAGGTCGCCATACTGAAAACAATGGCTTAGGCTTAGGACTCACTACTTCAGTCAAAAGATGACGGTGGCCTGCGAGGGCGATGGCGGAGAGGAACAGGTTGCCGGAGCGGGTGTAGCGCATGGCAATGCCACGCCAGCCCTTCAGGCGGGCGAAGGCGTTGTCGATGCGGCAGCGCTTCTTGTAGAGCTTGCGGTTGTGGTGGGCTGGGCGGTTCCGTCCGTTGCGGGCGGGGATGCAGACCCGGACGCCACGGGCCTTCAGTTCGTCCCGCAGCCAGTCGGCGTCATAGCCCTTGTCGCCTAGCAGGCGCTTGGCAGGCGGCATCTCGGCCAGGAGCACCAAGGCGCCTTTGGCGTCGCTCATCTGCCCCGGGGAGAGAAAGAAGATGAGCGGAGGGCCCCGGCCATCGCTGACCATGTGCAGCTTCGAGTTCAGGCCGCCCTTGGTGCGCCCGATCGCACGCGGCCGGAGCCCCCTTTTCGGAGGCTCGCCGCCGTGCGGTGAGCCTTGAGGTGTGTGCTGTCCATCATGATCGTGTCGCCGTCTGCCCCAGGCTCACGGCATCCGGTTGCGATACGGCAAGGGTCGAGCACAAGCCCCGTCTGCTATCGGACAATGGCCCGTGCTACGTCGCCTCAGACCTCGGCGAATGGCTCGAAAAGCGCTCCATCGAACAGGTCCACGGTGCACCCGGTCATCCACAGACCCAGGGCAAGATCGAGCGCTGGCACCAGACGCTCAAGAACCGCATACTGCTCGAAAACTACTTCTTCTCCGAAGACCTCGAAGCGCAGATCGCGGCATTCGTCGAACATTACAATCATCGCCGATATCACGAAAGCATCGGCAACCTGACCCCAGCCGACGTCTACTTCGGGCGGGACCAAACCATCCTGCTGGACCGAGAAAGGATCAAACGAGACACCATCAAACTGCGCCGATTGCAACATCGGCAGCAAGCCGCTTAAATCAACAGACAGACGGACCAGAAACTCCAATCCTTTAAGCGCCGAGCTGTCTCAAATCATTCGCTGACGGACAAAGAGTAGCGATGCATGAGTTGGTTCCGGTCAGCGCGAATTGCGATTGCCCCCACCCGATGCACTATCTTGATGCTGCAATGTGCTGCATTGTCGCTATTGCGGTGGACGCCAGCTTCCCCGGAACGTTTTCTGTCGCATCTGAGTTATGGGCGCTGCCGCCCGTCACCTTCCCTAAAGAGCTTCAATGAGCGAAACCCTATTGGAAGACCCGAGACTCTCGACCGGAACACCTGGTCTGGATCTTGTACTGGGTGGAGGCCTCACTCCGGCACGAGTCTATCTTTTGGAAGGAGCACCTGGTTCGGGTAAGACGACCTTGGGCCTTCAGTTTCTGCTGGAAGGGGTCAGGAGAGGCGAACAATCTTTGTACGTCACATTGTCGGAGACGCACGAGGAATTGGCGGCTGTGGTCGCATCCCACGGATGGTCGCTGGATGGCATTGACATCTTTGAGCTCTCCTCGGTCCAGGAGGTGCTGGGGGACGGACGCCAGCAGACAATCCTTCACCCATGGGAGGTCGAGCTCAGCGCCACCGTGGACCTGATCATGAAGCGGGTTGAGGAGGTCCGGCCGAAACGCCTCGTGTTCGACAGCCTTTCCGAGTTGCGTCTCCTCTCGCAGGATCCGCTTCGCTATCGGAGGCAGGTGCTGGCGTTGAAGCAATACTTCGCCGGCCAGAACACCACTGTAGTTCTCGTCGATGACCTCACCGCCGAACATGGAGAGCGTGACGCGCACCTTCACTCCATAGCGCATGGCGTTATAACGCTGGAACGCCGCACGCTCGAATTCGGCGCTTCAAGGCGGCAGATCCAGGTGCAGAAGATGCGCGGGATTGATTTTACCGCCGGCTTCCATGACGTGATCATCTCTCGCGGCGGCTTGAAGGTCTTTCCAAGGCTGATCGCCTCCGAACATCATGCACCCTTCTTCGGCGAGCCGGTGTCGAGTGGTGTCACACAGCTAGACGCATTGCTCGGCGGCGGACCTCTGCGAGGAACCTGCACGATGCTCACCGGGCCTGCCGGTTCCGGAAAATCGACAATCGCTTTGCGATACGCTCTGGAAGCATGTCGCCGCGGAGAGAACGCGACAATCTACCAGTTCGACGAGCGGATCGGGACCCTCGTCGCACGGGCGCGATCTATGAGCGAGGAGATCGATGCCCCGCTGGAAACGAAATGTCTCAGGATCGTCCAGATTGATCCTGCCGATGTCGCGCCCAGCGAGTTCGCCTGGATGCTTCGTGAGGAGGTCGAAAACCGCCAGGTGAAAGTCGTCGTCATCGACAGTTTGAATGGCTACCTCGCTTCAATGCCTGAAGAAAAACAGCTGGTGCTCCAGCTTCATGAGCTGCTGTCGTACCTGAACCAGCAAGGCGTCATGACGTTACTGGTCAATCCTCATCACGGGTTGGTCGGCACGATGAACACGGGGCAGTTGGACATTTCTCACATTGCCGATGTGGTTGTTTTATTCCGATTCTTCGAGGCAGCCGGGCGACTGCGCAAAGCGATATCGGTGCTGAAGAACAGGAGCGGCGCCCATGAGGACACGATACGCGAGCTTCGCATCGATGACATCGGCATCCAGATCAGCGAGCCGCTCACTGATTTCCGAGGTGTGCTGACCGGAACGCCGGAGTACATCGGCGCGAGCGAGCCTCTGATGGAGAGTCGCTCCGATGCCGCACGAGCATGACGGCAAAGTTATCGTCTTCGCGCCCTTCGCACGCGATGCCGAAAGTATAGGGGCGATTCTCACCCAACACGGAATGGCTGTAGAACGGGTGGAATCCGTTGGAACGCTGGCCTCCCGTCTTGGTGACGACGTTGGTGCAGTCCTGATGAGTGAAGAGGCCTTGGTGCGGCAGGATTGGCAGCCGCTCATTTTGGCGGCCACGCGCCAGCCGTCATGGTCGGCGTACCCGTTCATCCTGCTGATTGGGCAGAAACGATCTTTCCACGAGACGCAGCGTGTTTCCGCAGTTCTGCCGTCCGTAATCACAAACGTGATGGTGCTGGAACGCCCGATGGGATCGGCGACGCTACTCAGTGCGATACGCTGGGCGTTGGCAGGGCGCCGTCGCCAGTTTGTCACTCGCAATCACCTGCAGGAATTGGAGCGGCGAACAAAACAGCAGCAACTCATGACCAGAGAGCTCGCGCACCGGGTCAAGAACACGATAGCAATATTGCAGTCTATTGTAACAAATAGCTTGCGATCTCCAGAAGCCGCTGATGTCCGAAAGACCATCATCGAACGGTTTGGCGCACTGTCGCGCGCACACGACATTCTGATCGGCACCGACTTTGCGGCCGCCGACTTTCGTGAACTGGCTACGACGGCTCTGTCGGTGCAGTCCGGCATGTTCGACCTCGAGGGACCTGATGTTCTCCTGTCGCCGCAGAGCTCACTCTCCCTCGCACTCGTGCTACACGAGTTGGCGACGAACTCCCTCAAATACGGTGCTCTGCAGGCGGGTGGGAAAGTGCATTTGCGATGGGTGATCTCCGAGCAGTCCGCGCCGGCATTTAACCTTAAATGGTCAGAGACAGGCGGCCCGCCAGCTGTTCGGCCGGTGCAGGTTGGGTTCGGCACGAGACTTATAGAAACTACATTGAAGTCGTTGGGAAAGGTTGAAATGCGATACGAGCCAAGCGGCTTCGAGCTGTTGTTTGTCGCTGACCTGAAGAATTTGACACATACCTCGGCGGTCGGGTTTGCTGTATAATGAGTTCGCCGCGCTCAGTCGCTGATGGAATTGTTCAACACCTCTGTGTCTGGATAATCGGTTGCCAGAGAAGGTTGGATATCAGGCCCTTCCCCTCCGCCATTTCCGCCGATTGTCCCCCACGACACGATGTTATCGCCACCGCCGCATTCGCACCAATGGTGCTGAGAACTGCCGATTAGGCCAAGCGTGCGGACTACGTCCTGCAATAACCTCCGCTGAGCAGCCGGATAGCTTGCCGGCGATACAGCCATCGTCAGCTCGCGTGAGAATAAGTTGCGATGAGGAGATCCTCTCTTCTATTCTGAGGTGCTGGCCAGGAGAATCAAAATGCCCAGCAACCTTCCTCTAGCTCATGCCACTTTCCTGGAACGCATTCGGGGTGCGGTCACATCCGATGAGCGGTTCAGCGCCCTTCTGATCGGCGGCTCGTACATCCATGGCGGGCTCGATGAGCATTCCGATCTGGACTTCGTCGTCATCGTCAAAGACGAGAGCTATGCCGACGTCATGGCTTCGCGCATGGACTTCGCAAAGGCACTGCCCAATTTCATCAGCGCATTCACGGGGGATCATGTGGGAGAGCCGCGCCTTCTGATCTGTCTTTATGGGCCGCCTCTTCTGCACATCGACCTGAAGTTCGTTCTGGTTTCAGACCTGGACCATCAAATAGAACAACGAGCGGTTCTGTTCGCCCGTGAGCCGGCGGAGATAGAGAAACGCCTCGAAGCCGGCACGATCGCATGGCCTAACCTTCCCTCCGAGTGGTTCGAGGCACGTGCTTGGATCTGGCTGCATTATGCAGCGACAAAGCTCGCTCGCGGCGAGCTCTACGAAGCGATTGGCATGCTCGGCTTCTTCCGCGAGCAGGTCCTGGGCCCGTTGCTCTATCGCCGCGCCGGCAAGAACCAGCGAGGAGTGAGGCGCTTGGAAGCCCTCCGGTTAGATGAACAAGGAAAACTGGCCGCTACCGTTGCGCGGCATGACGCATCGTCTGTCAAGGATGCCATCGAGGCGTCGATCGATTACTATCTGGATCTACGATCTGACGATCCTTCGTTGCAGACGACAAGAATGATGCCCGAACTCCTTCGCTGCTTCATGGAGAACGGCGCGTCCAGCGCTGCTAGGCCCTCAGTAGCGACCGGATCAGAATGATGCGGCAGCGAATTGCCCCTGGTGCAGGAATACGACGAGGCGATCGCCTACGCCGCAGCCCGATAGGGTCAACACCGGAGCTGCAATGACCTCATTTCGGCCGTTTCCCGTTGAGGCGCAAAATCCTCGAAGCGGTCGAACATGGGGCTACGGCGCGGCGACCCCAAAGCTCCAGATGCAGCGTTCAACGATCCAGCCAAGCGGCCAGTCCGTCCAGCGTTTGCAGCCCATACTCCACCGCGCCGAAACCGACGACCACCTGGCGGCGTTCGCGGCTTGGGTGAAGCTGGCGCATCGTCAGAACCGTCTTGCCGTCTGTCTGCTCATCGAATGTGATCGCCATGTAAAAGCGCTCCGGATCGTTCGGGTCTGGCGTACCATAATCCACCACGATCAGCTCGTTTGGCACGATCTTCAAGAAGCGCATGAGGTTGGGAAAACGCTGCTCCTGGCCTTCGAAAATGCCCACCATGTCGAAGCGCCATTCCCCGCCCTCGCGGATGTCGGCGCTATGGTTCTCTATGCTGAGGCCCGCCGGGCCATACCATTGCGCCAGCGCTTCCGGGTCCATCCAAGCAGCGAAGACCTTGGGGCGCGGGTGCTTCAACACCTTGACCAGCACGATCTCACGATCGAGTGACCAGGTCTCAAACAGTTTTTCCATCATCGCTCCCTTCTGTCTTGTCCAAATAGGCTTCCAGCCGGTCGAGCCGCTCGGTCCAGCGTCGGCGCTCCGCTTCCATCCAGTTGGCCGCTTCCTCGAAGCGCGCCCGCTCCAAGCGGCACCAGCGGCTGCGTCCGCGTTTCTCGCTTGTGATCAATCCGCAATCTTCCAGCACCTTGAGATGCTGGGCGAAGGAAGGCAGCGTCATGTCGAAGGGCTCCGCGAGGACGCTGACCGGCATCTCTCCCTCGGCCAGACGTGATACCACCGCTCGGCGTGTCGGATCACTGAGAGCGTGGAAGGCTAGATCGAGTGGAGTTGAGTGGAAAGGCATACGGCTGGGTAAAGCGAGCTGGCGTGCCAGTCAAGGATAAAAAGGTACTTGCCTTAGTTTCGCTCCACGAATACAAAGGCACCTACCTTAGTTTTTTGAGGAGCACTCCGGTGGCAGTACGTGTCGATCTTCTTATCTCGCTGGACGGTTTTGCAACAACCACGGACCAGACTCCCGATGACCCGTTCGGTCCCGGCTCGTTGAAGCATATGTCGCCACGAGGACGTTCCGGGAGCGTGTGCTCAAGGACACCAGCGGCAAAGGCACCACAGGCATTGATGACGCGTATGCAAAGGATTACTTCGCCAATATTGGTGCTGAGATCATGGGCGCCGGCAAGTTCGGGCTGCACAATTTTCCCCATGATCCCGACTGGCGGGGATGGTGGGGCGATGAGCCGCCATTTCACTGCCCGGTCTTCGTCTTGACGCACACGCCGCGGCCTTCCATCGAGATGGCTGGAGGCACGACGTTCCACTTCCTAGCGGCAGACCCGGTTGATGCACTGCAGCGGGCGGTGAGAGCGGCAAACGGCAAGGATGTTCGCATAGGTGGCGGACCAACCGTGGTCCGCGACTATCTCAAGGCCGGGCTTGTGGACCGCTTGCATGTGGCCATTGCTCCGATTCTGTTGGGGCGTGGTATAAACCTCTGGGAGGATATGCGCGGCCTTGAAGCGGGCTATACGGTGAAGTCGGAAACAGCCGAGAGCGGGACTGTCCACCTCACATTTCAGCGCTAGCCGCCAGGCCATCGTAGATCCTGCCCACCTGGCCGCCCCACGCCCCTTCTGCTCCCGGACAATGTCTACTTTGCCTGGCTGTCAAATCCGAAGAGGAACGCATCCCCCGCCCGTTCTCGCATGTCGCGCGCCTCGAAATAGAGGGCTACAGCGTAAACATAGTCCTCTCGTTCCTTGGCGTCACCGGCCATTTGGCATCCGATCAGCGCACTTTTCAGGCTGATTGGCGAAGTCGCGCGCAAACTTTCCAGGCGCAGTGCCCAAACGTTTGCGAAATGCTGTGCTGAAGGCACTGGCGGATTCATAGCCGATCTGGTCGGCGATCCGATCCAGAGACTTTACGCCGCGCGTGAGGGCATCCTTGGCAAGCGCCATTCGCCAGCGGGCGAGATATTCGATCGGTGCACAGCCCAGCGTCGCACCAAACCGTGCCGCAAAGGCCGATCGCGACATGCCAGCAATTCGTGCGAGCTCGGCGACCGTCCACTTCGCCCGGACATCGGCATGGATTGCGCGCAGCACGTGCGCAAGGGCGGGGTCGCGCAATCCACTCAACAAGCCGGCTGCCGCTGGCTCATTTCCAACGCCCTGCCAGCGCAACGCCTCGACCAGGAGCGCCTCGAGCAGGCGCTGGATGATCAATTCCTTGCCAGGATAGTCGGAGGCGCATTCCTCCGACAGGAGCCCGATCAGACGGCCGAACCGCGTGGTTCGGCCTTCCGACGCCGGGATATGGATAGGATCGGGCAGGAGCGCGAGCAGAAGCGGTGCATTGACCCGCTCGAACATGAAGCTCCCGCCAAGCGCTTGAAAATCAGGTTCATTGTCCTGCTCGCCGTGCCGGACAGCCTGGTTCCGGGGCTCGACAGGAACACAGGGGACACCCGGATGGCTGTAGAGCGCGAAGGCGGGCGTTGTCGGAAGCAGGAGGAAATCACCCTTGACGAGCCGCTTTGGCTCCCTGCCCTCGAACGCGACCCAGGCCTGGCCTGCGAGCACGATCATGAAGCCGGGCGCGTCATAGGACTGGTAGCGGACCCCCCAACGCCCACGGGCGCTGATCGGCTTCGAAACGGCAGCGCCAGGCCGCAACAGGGTGATGATGTCGCTTAGTGGGTCCACGGTTTGGACGATCAATAATGAACTGTGGATCTTAGGTTATAGAGCGTATCGATATCTCCGTCTATCTCCGAACCATCGATTGCAAGGAGATGGATGATGGCCAACACAATCCTGATAACCGGAACGTCGTCGGGCTATGGCAAGGCAACGGCTGAACTCTTTCTGTCGCGCGGCTGGACCGTCATCGCGACTATGCGCCGTCCCGATCCCGCTCTGTTGGACGGCCCTGCCGACCGGCTACGCGTCCTGCCGCTCGATGTGACGAGCGAGGGCAGCATCGCCGCGCTCATGGAAACGGCAGGGTCGATCGACGTGCTGGTGAATAATGCCGGCATAGGTGGCGTCGGCGCATTCGAGGCGATGTCCATGTCGTTCATCCGCCGGCTCTTCGAAACAAACACGATCGGTGTGATGGCGATGACCAAGGCCATCATTCCTCAAATGCGGCAGCGCCGCTCGGGCGTCATCGTCAATGTGACGTCGAGCGTCGCGCTCGCCGACTTCCCGCTCGCCGCTCTCTATACAGGCACCAAGCTGGCCGTCGAGGGGTTCTCCGCCTCGCTTGCACTAGAGCTTGGCCATTTCAATGTGCGCGTGAAGCTTGTCGAGCCCGGCTATGCGCCGACAACCCGTTTCGGTGCGAACGCGATCGTTCCACTCGATCAGCTACTCCCGGATGAGTATCAGGACTTTGCCCTACCGATCCTCGAAAGTTTCGCAAATCCGGCCATGACCACCAAGGAAAGCGACGTCGCGGAAGCGATCTGGGAGGCCGTCCATGATACCTCCGGCCGCCTCCGCTTTCCCGCCGGTCCGGATGCCGTCGCGCTGGCCCAGGCACGCTGACCGCCCCTGCCGATCCTGGCCAGATCTCCACCCAGGTCCGCAACGGTATAAAGGAGCGATGCAAAAGTAGCGTCGGCGCGAAACCGCATGCCCGGTTGTGTTTGACGAAAGACCGGATGCCCGCTTACCATCCATATTGGAGGAACCACAGAATGGATCGATTTACCGGCGGATGCTTGTGCGGCGGCGTTCGAATCGTGGCGTCAGGACAGCCGTACCGGGTCGGCCTTTGTCACTGCCTCGATTGCCGCAAGCATCATGGAGCCCTCTTTTCCGCATCCGCAATATTCCCTCAGGATGCAGTCACCATCGCCGGGGAGACGCGCGACTACGCCGGCCGTTTCTTTTGTCCCCGCTGCGGCTCACCGGTCTTTGCACGCAGCGGAGACGAGATAGAAGTGAACCTGGGATCCCTGGACACGCCCGACCAACTGGCGCCAACCTACGAACTCTGGACCATACGCCGAGAATCCTGGTTGCCGCCGTTCCCGCTGAAGAGAGGATATGAGCGTGATCGTGACGCCGCGAGTCGCTTCGAGGAGTAGCCCGTAAACACGCCGAGGCTCAATCCGTCATCTCAAAGGCGCCTCGGTCGATGGCCGTCCCGCTAACACGCGCGTTCATTGACTTGTCCCACAATCCAATGTCCACGACGGCCGCATCCCCGCCGCTGTCGATTGCAGGCGAATTCCGCTGGAGCCGCAAATCCTGCCCGGCGGGACTCACAAATGCGGGGTCCTCCACCAGGCCTCCCACTTCGCCGCTTGCAGATCGGAAGGCCAGGAAGTCGCCGTCGCTCTCGTCTCTGTTGTAGAAGTTCCGGTCGACCCAGAACCAGCGCACATTCTCCCCGCCGAAAGCTGAGAAATAGAGATTGTATCCCAGTTCCACGGATCCCGAGGCCAGGGGCGAGAATTTCGTGACCACGTACCCCTTGGGTCCGGCATAAAGAATGTTGTTCCGAAAGCGGATATCCGTCGTGTGGTGGCCGATCTGAAACTCGCCCGCATGAATGCCGGACACATCGCGTAGATTGTTTTCGAAGAGGGTGTTGTTGGTGATGATGCAGCGCTCGGCCCCGCCGGACTGGCGATCGTCATAGCCCCCGACGAGGATGCCAGCGTCGCGATTGAACCGCACCAGATTGTTCCTCACGATAACGTCGCTGGTGCTTTTGCCGGGATGCTCGCTCAAGAGCCAGATGCCGCCGTCATTGGCATCGACGGTGTTGCGTTCGACAGTGATGTTTCTGCCGCCATCCACATAGATCCCGACAGCGGCGGCGGCAAAGGTCAGCGCCTGGTTCTTCTCGCTGGACAGATTATAGACCGTGTTGCCCGCGATCCATCCTTGGCGGGCACGGTCGTGCTCGGCGCCATCGACATAGTAGCCGGTCGCATCGATACCGATGAAGTTGTTGTCGTGCACGGCGTTGTTGGTGATCTGCCACCCTTCAACATTGCCGCCAACCGTGAGCGACTCGCTCGTACCGGTCTTCAGGCCAAAAAGCTCGTTACCGTCGATAATCACGTTTCGAATGGGAGTAGGATTCCGGCCGTAGACCGCAATGCCCAGCGCATCGGCATTGCCGCGCGAGGGGAGATTGTTGGCCTCGATCCCGTGAATGGTATTGTTGCGCAGTTCGATGCGCTCGCCCGAACCTTCCACGAGAATACCGATGGGAATGAACTCGCTGTCCGACTTGTAGTTGCGGATCTCGAAATCCTTGATGCGCACGTAGCTGACATCGGCGAGCGTGATCAGACCTCGCATCCCGTAAGGCCCGCGCACCAGGCCCTCGCCGTCGATCACTGCGTGCTCACCTGGAGCTTCCATCAGGGTGATGAAGCCATCTTCCGATGATCCCGACCGGGTGATCAAGACAATCTCATTGTAGACGCCGCCATGCACGAGGATGGTGTCGCCGGGTTCGGCCCGATCGATGGCGTATTGTATGCTGCGCCAGGGCGATTCAGCGCTTCCCGGATTGCTGTCCGCCCCCGCCGCTGAGACGTGAAGAGTTCTGCCCGGGCGGATGTAGATGTCGTTGCAGACGGAAACGGTTTTCAGCGGGGCTGCCTCGCCCTCCAAGGCCGCCATAATTTGGACTTCGAGCGCTTCGTCCATATTGGCGGGCGCCGTATAGAGCCCCTCATCGGTGATCGTCCCGATCTCCGGCGCGCCACCCGGGACGCCCTCGACCATCCACACGGGCTTCGTCTCGGCTCCGTCGGGAATGGCGAGGTGGAACTGGTGCTCCTCGTTGGGCTTCAGGGAGAGACAGTCCGACGCGCCCACGGCTTCGAAAGGCAGCAGTGCGATCAGCGCGGCGGCCGGCACTGACCGCTTTAGAAGTCGCCGCGGGCGCCATCCGGTGACCATTGTCATCCTGTTTTCGTAACCTGCCATGCGCCCCTCGCACGCCAGCAAGTAACATGCGGGATTGCGGTCTGACCAGAGCCCCCGGTCTGCGACATGTAATGATATCGACCGCGGCCACTGCCCCGGTTTGCCGCCTAACACACGGGCGATCGAGAGGTCGGCTTGCCGGCGCGTGGATGATCGCCGGCGAGCGCGCGGCAGAACTTTTGCCCTCAGTCGCGTCCGCCACCATCAGTGCCGGAGTGGAAGAAATCCTCGATTTCCTCCATCGTCACCGCGCCATCGCCATTCTGATCGACCGCATTGAATATCCGGCTATGGAAATCATTGATCTCGTCAAGTGTGAGCGCACCATCACCATCCGCATCGACGATCGCAAACAGAACCTTCATCCGAGCCGCGTGAAAAGCCGGGCCCATTCCGCCGCGCCGCTCGAACCTGCCGGCTCCTGCCATCCGCTGATCGCCGCGCATCTGCCGCCGCTCTTGTCTCTCGCGGTCTTGCGCTTGCCCGGCGCGCCTCATCTCGTCAGACGACATCTCGCCGCCAGCCCGTCGCCCGCCGTCTCGCATCATCTCCTGCATCATCTGGCGCATCATCTGGCGCATGGATTCGCGGTCGGCCGCCGGCCCGTCATCCCGAGGCAAACCGGATCGAGGACCACCGTCCGGCCCTGGGCCACCTGGGCGGTCCGACTGGGCTGAGGCCAGACCAGGCGCGAGCGTTATGGCGAGGGCTGTAAAGAGAGGAACCAGCTTGCCCATGATGAGCGCTCCTAATCGCTGACATTGAGAGCCTCCGAACCTTGGCTTCCGCTTACTTGTTCCAGCCGAGCATCGGCTGATGGCGGGGCTCCCTCGTCCGCCGGATCGTCAGCGTTCCTCCAATATCCGCTCCATCTCCTGGACAGCCGCAGCGAGTTGGGCATCCTTTCCGGCGGCATAAGGAAGCACGAATGCTACAGGCATATCGGGGGTAATGCCGCGTCCCTCGAGGCGTTCATTCTCGTCGAGAACAGCGTCGAGAACCGCCAGTTCGAGAAGGCTGTCATCGGGAAGGAGATAGGCGCGGCCGGCGAGAAGCGCGCCCGCCGTCTGTGCTCCGACCAGCGGGATGCCGTTGGCTTTCAGAGCATAGGCGAACACTTCGAGGCCGCTTCTGGTCCCTTCGTCGATGATGGCGACGACCGGCCGATGCCAGCGCACATTGGCAAGGATGTCATCACCTTTCCGCGGGATGAGACGGAAGGGTGGCGTGTCGCCAACGAAAAGCTCGGCTGCGTCGGAACTGCCGCCACCCCAGCGGCCGCGAAGATCGACCACGAGTCCATCCACATCTTTCAATCGGCCGGCCCCGAGTTCCCTGGCAACCGTTTCCATCCCCTCGGGGCTGGATAGCGTCCAGAGCCGGACATAGCCGATATGCCTCCCGCCGCGCTCGATCACCATCACGCTGTCCTTGATGGCTTCGGCGAAGGTATGGAGCGGCCTCAACCGCTTGACGGCGACTTTGACCGTGGTCGGCGCTGCGCCTTGCGCGCGGCGCAGTTGAAGTTCGACGGTCTGCCCGACCTTTTCCTGAAAGGACTTGATCTCGTGATACGGCGCGCCATCCACCGAAAGGATTTCGTCGCCCACCAGGATACCGGCCTTATCCGCGGGCGAGCCATCATAGACGTCCGTCACGAAGCGAGTACCGTTTTCCTCGCTCGTCACCATACCGATGCCCGGATAGCTGGCTTCGCCTCTTGGCGGAAACAGCCGCTCCATGTCTCTTCGGACGGCGAAGCGAAAGATATCGATGAGCTCGAAATAATCGATCGTATTCGGCTTGTAACGGCCGGTATGAGATGCTTGCAGGCTCGCGAGTATGGCATCGATTGCCCGGTCCACTCGCGCGTTTGGACTATCTTTGGTCAAAGGAGAGCCTGGATCCTCGATTTCGCGCTTCACGGCTGAACGGAAGCGATCGAGCGCCGAGACGTCATAGAAATTTTCGATTACGAGATCGACCACGCGATCGAATACTGGATGGGCGGATTTCGGCGGGTCATCAGCCAGTCCATATGGCGAGCTGAAGAGCAGAAACACAATGGCGAAAGCGCCGGGCCTGATTGTCTGCATGGGTCGCGTCCCATCCTGTCGGAGACAGACTCGGGCCAAAGTGCGGCTGCAACGAGGCATATCCTCCGGGAACGTCGCCACGGATGATCGAACATGGTTCCTTCCGCTCGGTCTACGGGAGGTCCGACGTATCGCCGCATCGCTTTATGTGCGCTTGCGCCAGGATCGTGGGGTCTCGCCCGTCATGCGCCGAAACATCGTTATGAATGCCGCAACGCTGTCATAGCCGAGATCGAGGGCGACCGTGGTGACAAGCTCGCCGTCGGCCAGGCGCGGCAGCGCGGCGAAGAGGCAGGCCTGCTGCCGCCACATGGAAAGGCTGAGGCCGGTCTCGCGCTGGAACGTTCTGGTGAAATTACGCCGGCTCATGCCCGCCGCTTTCGCCCATTCGTCTATTGTCGCGCGCGGCGAGGGTGCATCCAGGAAACGCCGGCAGAGCGCGGCAAGCCGCCGGTTTTCCGGAAATGGGAGCGCCAATGGCCGCTCCGGCAGCTTCGGGATCTCGTGCAGAAGCAGGTCCAGGATGAGTGCGCTGCGGCCGACGGGCTGCTCGTTGGAAGGCAACGCCATTGCCTCCACGATCAGGTTCTGCATCAAATTCGTTACGGCGAAGACCCGAAGCGTGTCGGGCAGACCGGCAATCGCGCCCTGGCGTACGTAGATCGAGCGCATCTGGACATCGCCGAGCATGTCCACGGCGTGCTCCACGCCGGCCGGCAGCCAGATCGCATGCTCGGGCGGCACCATCCATCGGCCACCGCCTGTCCTCACAACGGCCACGCCGGAAAGGGCATAGAGAAGCTGCGACCGGCTATGGCGGTGCTTTTCCACGTGATACCCGTCGGGATAATCGGTCGGCAATGCGAGCACAGCGGCCTCGGCGGCATCGATCCACTCACGCCTCGTCCGGTCCGCGATTTCCTCCCCGCCAGCTTCGCTCACGATGAGATTTCCATGCGCCTGGCCCACTCTCGAAACTTTTGGACCAAAACACGAAAGAAGCACGCGCGCAACGGGACTATGAGTGGCGGCAAAATCTCTCGGAGCCGATCTTGACCGATACGCCCGCAGTCTCCGCAAGGCGCCCCGCCGAGACCACCGTTTTCGCCATCATCCTGGCGGTCAGCCTCTGCCATCTCATCAACGACGTGATGCAGTCCCTGCTCGCGGCCATCTATCCGATGTTGAAGCGCGATTACGGGCTGGATTTTTGGCAGATCGGCGTCTTGACGATGACGTTCCAGGGCACCGCATCCCTGCTCCAGCCGATGATCGGGTTTTATGCGGACAAACGTCCCATGCCCTATTCGCTGCCGGTGGGCATGGGCGCCACCTTCATCGGCCTGATGTTTCTCGCCTATGCCGGACAGTATGGATTCCTCGTCCTGGGGGCAGCCCTGATCGGTATCGGTTCGGCGATCTTCCACCCTGAATCCTCGCGCGTTGCCCGGCTCGCCTCGGGCGGGCGCTATGGCCTTGCACAATCCCTGTTCCAGGTGGGCGGCAATTTCGGCTCCGCGGTCGGCCCGCTGCTCGCTGCCTTCGTCGTGGTGCCGCGCGGCCAGGCGAGCGTTGCCTGGTTTTCGGCTGCAGCGCTCCTGGGAATGATGATCCTCTGGCGGGTCGGCAATTGGTATGCGGGCCAGCAGGCCGATGCCGCGCGGCGCCCGAAAGCGAAGCAGGCAGCCTCTCTTCCGCGGCGCAAGGTCGTCACCGCGCTGGTCATTCTGACGCTCCTCACCTTCTCGAAACACATCTACCTGACCAGCATTTCGAGCTTCTACACCTTCTATGTCATCGACAAGTTCGGCGTATCCGTACAGGCCTCGCAAGTGCTGCTCTTCGTTTTCCTGGGAGCCGCCGCCGCCGGGACGATCCTTGGAGGTCCGATTGGCGACCGGATCGGCACGAAAGCGGTCATTTGGGTATCCATTCTTGGAGTCGTGCCGTTCACACTCGTGCTACCCTATGCAAATCTTGAATGGACTGTCGTGCTATCGGCAATTATCGGCCTCGTCCTCGCCTCGGCGTTCCCCGCAATCGTCGTGATGGCGCAGGAACTGGTTCCCGGTCGCGTGGGAATGGTGGCCGGCATCTTCTTCGGCTTTGCGTTCGGCGTTGCTGGCATCGCAGCCGCATCGCTCGGCTTGGTGGCGGATGCGAAGGGCATCGAGTATGTTTACTGGCTCTGCTCGTTTCTGCCGCTTCTCGGACTCCTGACGGTGCTCCTGCCGGATGTGAAGCAGGCGAAAGCCGCAGCGAAATAGGCGCTCAAGAAACGACGCGCAATTTGGCTGGGCGGCAGCAGTCCCCGCCGCCTTCAGCGCTTCCTTGGGAGGGCGGTGTACACACGCTCGATGAAGCGGTGGAACTCCGCCATGTAATTGCGCAAAAATTCCTCGGTTGACTTGTTCGCGACGTCACCTTCGTCAGTAATGAGGCCGGGAGTGAACTGGATATAGGCTTCCGGAGAGTTCATTTGCGGCGAATTGCAGAAGCTCAGCACGCTGCGAAGGCTCTGCTGCGCCACTGCCGTGCCGATCGCACCGGGCGAGGTCCCGATGACGGCCGAGGGCTTTCGCGTAAATGAATTCTGGCCATAGGGGCGGCTTGCCCAGTCGATCGCGTTCTTCAATCCGCCGGGAATGGAGCGGTTGTATTCGGGCGTAACGAATAGAACCGCGTCGACATGGGAGATCTGATCCTTGAATTGTCGCGCGACCGGCGGAAAATCATCGTCATAGTCATAGCTGTAGAGCGGCAAGTCCTTGAACGGGATTTCGACCATGTTCAACTCGGCCGGCGCTAGACGGACCAATGCGCGCGCCAGTTTGCGATTGATCGAATTGGTCGCGAGGCTACCGACGAAATAGCCGACTTCCCATGACATTTTTGCCTCCTGGAGCATCGGCGTCCGGTGGTTGTGAGGGAAGCCCACCTACAGGCGCTGCTAGGCAGTCGGGCACCTGAGACGCCGTTTTCGCACAACAAATCGAGCGGGATATTTGTTCCTTTGACACCACATCAGCGCCGCAGCCACTGCGGCCCGAACCCCCACATTTTCCAAGGTTCGCAAGGGCCGTTTGAAGCGGATCGCCGGCAACCACCTGGCCGAGCAATTGAGATCTGAATACGATTAATTTCCACCCTTGGGTTGTCACCCTTGGTTCACATTCGTATAAACAGCCCACCAAAATCATCAAATATGACATCTTTGGGGATTAAGATGGTATCACCGAGATACATATTCTGGAGTAGAGGCCAAGTGTGTTCACATTTGATTCCTCCCCTACCAAGGTGTATTATAAACCGACAATGCGAGGTTTAAAACAATACAGAACATGACTTCTAAGATAATATGCTCATCTGTTTCCAAGATCTTCGGAACCGAGCCAGAGCAAGCCTTGGCTCTTCTCCGGCAAGGTTTGGACAAGGACAAGATTCACTCTGAGACCGGGCAGGTCGTCGGTGTCGAGAATGTAAATTTCGAAGTTTCGGACGGCGAGATATTCGTCGTTATGGGTCTTTCTGGCTCCGGAAAATCTACGCTTGTCCGGATGATAAATGGGCTCATCAAACCGAGCTCGGGAAGAATACTTATAGACGACATCGACATCGCTAGTTGCAGCGAAGAAGAGCTTCTTTCCTTAAGGCGCAACAAGGTTTCGATGGTGTTTCAGCATTTCGCGCTGTTCCCCCACAAAACCGTCGCGGAAAACGTCGCCTTCGGATTGAAGATCAAGGGCGTACAAGCAGCGGAGCGCCGCGAGCGCGCCCATGCCGTGCTGGAGCAGGTGGGGCTTGCAAACCGCGCCGACAGCTATCCGGAGGAGCTTTCCGGCGGCATGCAGCAACGCGTCGGGTTGGCGCGCGGGCTTGCCGCGGATCCCGAAATCCTGCTGATGGATGAACCCTTCGGCGCGCTCGACCCCCTGATCCGCCGCGACATGCAGGCGGAACTGCTGGAACTGCAGCGAAGCCTGAAGAAAACCATCGTCTTCATCACCCATGATCTGAACGAGGCGTTGATCCTGGGTAACAGGATCGCGATCATGCGCAATGGCCGGTTCGTCCAGGTAGGCTCGGCCGAAGAAATTGTCGGGTCGCCGGCAAACGACTATGTCGCAGCCTTCACGGCCGATATCGATCGCTCGCGCGTGTTCCGGGCCAAAAGCATAGCTGTCGAGCCACAAGCGATAGAGGCGGGTGCGCAGGTGGATGATGCCGCGCGCCGCATGGAAGATCTCGAACTGGACGCGCTTTACGTGACGGATGGCGACAAGGTGGCCGGCATTCTCACCTATCGAAGCGCCATCGAAGCCTGCCGCTGCGGGACGAAGATCGTCCGCGAGGTGGCGTCGCACAGGTTCCCGGCTGCATCCCCGGATGCATATCTGAACGATCTCTATCCGATGGCGAGGATGGGCCTTCCCATCGCGCTTCGTGATGCACACGGGCGGCTCACAGGGGTCGTCCCGCCCCAGGCGGTGTTCGACAAGCTTGCGGGGGCTGCATAATGGATTGGTTAAGTCCCTCGGATTTCCTCGCCATTCCCTTCAACGATTGGGTGAACGCCTTTGTGAAAGGGTGGCTCGTCCCCAATTTCAGGCCCTTCTTCCGCGCAATCCAGTGGCCGGTCGTTCAGGTTCTCGACGGTCTCGATTACGTGCTCAATGCCGTGCCAATGCTGCTCTTTACGGCCATTCTCACCACGGTCGCTTGGCGGGCGGCAGGGCGCGGCGTCGGCATCTTCACCCTGGCGTCTCTTTTCTTCATCGATCTCATCGGCCTTTGGAGCGAGACGATGACCACTCTCGCAATGGTCGTTACAGCGGTCCTATTTTGCGTGATCATTGGCGTGCCCCTGGGCGTCGCCGCCGCGCGCAGCGATCTTTTCGAGAAGATTCAACGGCCGATTCTCGACGTCATGCAGACGATCCCTTCATTCGTCTATCTCGTGCCGATCGTCATGCTGTTCGGCGTCGGAATGGTACCCGGCATCATCGCTACGATCATATTTGCCCTGCCCCCGATCGTCCGGCTCACGAATCTCGGCATTCGAAGCGTCCGCGCCGACCTAACGGAAGCCGCCACTTCCTTCGGAGCCACGTCTTGGCAGGCGCTCGTGGAGGTCCAGTTCCCGCTGGCGATACGCACCATCATGGCAGGGCTGAACCAGACGCTGATGCTGGCTCTTTCCATGGCGGTCATCGTCGCGCTGATCGGCGGCGGCGGACTAGGACTCACCGTATTCACCGGCCTCGGTCGTCTCGACGTCGGAAACGCGACTGCCGGGGGCGTGGGGATCGTGCTCCTCGCGATTATCCTCGACCGCATCAGCCAGGCCGTTGGCGAGCGGAAAGCAGTCCACACCACATCTCTGGCCGCCACGCTGAAATCCTTCTTCGCACCGGCGACGCGCAGCGAGGCCGGCGCCAATCACGAACGGGCTGCACCCAAGGGCCTGTAGCGCATCCGCCCGCAACGGCGGGTCGATCGAGGGCCGCCCTTGCGCGGCCCTACCAAAACAGGGGAGACCTTCATGAAAATATCCAGAACAACCATTTCCGCCCTTGCTCTTTCAGCGGCACTGGCCTTGCCGTTCCCGGCAACTTCTGCCGCGCAGGATCAGCCAGGAGAAGGCACGACCATAAGGATGGCGCAGGCAACCTGGGATACGGGATGGTTTGAAGCCGCTATCTACAAAAAGCTTCTGGAAGAACTGGGCTATACGGTTGAAGGACCGACGACACTCGACAACCCGCCCTTCTATCAAGCCGTGGCCCAAGGCGATCTCGATCTCTGGGTGAATGGCTGGTTCCCGCTTCACAACACCTATGAAAGCACCTTCTCCCAGGGCGCGGAGAAGGTAGGCTATGTCGCGAAGGGTGGTGCCCTAGAGGGATATCTGGTCGACAAGGCCTCGGTCGAGAAGTTCGGGATCAAGACGCTTGACGATTTCAAGCGAGACGAGGTGCGCGAGGCGTTCGATCGCGACGGTGACGGCAAGGCGGATCTCGTGGCGTGTCCGCCAGGCTGGGGCTGCGAGGTCACCATCGAACATCATCTGGATGCTTACGAATTGCGTGACGTCCTGAACCCCATCAAGGCCAGCTATTCGGCCTCGATGGCGGACGCTGTCGCTGCCTTTGGTGAAGGCAAGCCGATCCTCTTTTACACCTGGACGCCGAACTGGACCGTCGACGCGTTGAAGCCCGGGCAGGATGTGATGTGGATCGAGGTTCCGCGGGTCGATCTCCCTAAGGACCAGAAGGATCTGGAAGACGCTGCGACGCTTGAAGGCGTGGAAGGCTGCGTGGCCGATCCGTGTAAACTCGGATTTCCGGCAAACGATATACGTCCGGTGGTCAATTCCACTTTCCTCCAGGAAAATCCCGCTGTGAAAGCCCTGCTTGAGGCGGCTTCGATCCCGGTGGAAGACATCTTTGCTCAAAACGCCAAGATGAATGATGGCGAGGGAAATCCCACGGATATCGATCGCCACGCGACGGAATGGATCGAGGCACATGCCAATCTCGTGAATGGCTGGCTCGAACAGGCCCGCGCCGCCGCGCAATGATGCTGTTGGGACTGCGGCGGCCTCGCTGTAGTCCCTCCCTCTCTCGTTAGGCCATCTTAGATGCGTGGCCGGTCTCGATCGGGTCTACGAGCTTGACAAAGACAGCACACCTATAAGATATATTTGCGTCATACACATTAACTGTAAGTTGTATTTTTTGAGCTTCTATCATGGCCAAAAAGGAGGTTGACCATGATGGTAGCCGTTTTTGCCTCGCTGTCGCTGGCACTTTTGGTGTGCTGGTTCGGCAGCCGCTTCTTCGCCGTGCTTTGTATTCTTGTCTGCTTCGTTCTTACGACGTCGAACTTTCTTTTGGTGATTTACAATCCCGAATACGGATTCCGTATGCCGTGGATTCAAACCCAGTACATCGATAATCCGCTGACTGCGGACAAACCACTCGTCTTTCACCACGTCCCGCAAATGGCTGGAGACTGGGCATGACCAGCAACAGCACTTTCAATCGTATAATGGGGCTTGACCCTTACGAATCGGGACACTTGCCCGTGGTTCTCAACTATCTCTACCTGCTAGCGATGATGGCCGTCATTGCAGCTATTCTCACTGCGGCGATGGTGATGCAATATGCGATGGGTGAATTGCCCTGCTCGCTCTGCCTGCTGCAGCGCCCGGCAATGATCGGTGTCTGTTTCGGCATCCTGCTGCAGTTCCGCCATGGGTTTTCTTATCAGTACACCGGCGTGAGCCTGCTGTTCACGGTCCTCCTGCTGATCGTGTCGGTGCGGCAGACATTGATCAACATCTATCCTAGACCCGGTCATGCATTTCCCGGCAGCGCCATCTTCGGACTGCACCTCCCGGTATGGTCAGTCGTTATTGCGGTTGCGTTGCTGATTGCCTTTGCAGTTCAGTTGGCTGTCTTGGGCGGCAAGGATATTCAAGGCGCTCGTGTTTCTCACTATCCTTTGATAAGCAAAATTGCGCAAGCGCTCAGCTTTTATGTGATCCTCGTCGCACTGATAAATTTTGTCTCGGTGGTTCTGCAGTGCGGCTTTGGCGCGTGTTATACCACTGGTTATGCGCTGCTCAATTGGATGTGAAATCAGGATGGCCCCCCGCGACTGGCCGGGTCTCACGCAACAACAGGATGCAGCCGAAGGACAGCACCGTGGTGAATATCGATAGCCAAAGCGCAGCATTGTAGGTGCCTGTCCATTCAAGCGAAGCGCCGCCGGCGTAAATACCGGCGGCAGCTCCTACCTGATTGAACACATAGGCGCTTCCCAGAATGGCGCCTATCGAACGCCGGCCGAAGATTTCAGAGGCCAGCGCGCCGATCACGCCGATCGCGCCATATCCGAGCAGCCCGAATGCAATGATGAAGGCAAGGAAGGACAACAGGCTGGGCGCAAGCACCAGCGAAAGTGTCGTGATCCCACGCGCTGCGAAGAGGATCAGCAAAACGGTGCGTCGCCCCATGCGATCCGAGAGTGCGCCGGTAACCACATTCCCGACGATCCCGATAGCACCGAGGACGGCAAGACCGGTTGCGGCCAGGGCCTCGTCGTAACCATGGCTGAGGACGAAGGAGGGGAGATGGATGAAGACCAGGTTCATGATGAACCCGTTGGCAAAGAGGCTGACCGCGATCAGCCAGAAGGCCGGCGCCGTCAGCGCGGTCCATAAGGTAGCATCCGCATCGGGAGCCAAAGGTCCATCCGCCGCATCGCCCACCAACTTGTCTTTGCCCGCCAGATCCTTGGTCAAACCGGATGCGGCGCCGGGGGCGGGTTTGACGAAAAAGAGCACCGCGGGAATAAGCAGCCAGACAATCAGGCCAAGGACCAGCATGGCGGTTCGCCAGCCAAAGAACGCTATCAGCGCCGCCACTGCCGGGGGAAGAAAGATCATCGCCACCTTGGTACCGGACGTGGCCACCCCGAGAGCCATGCCCCGCTTCGCATCGAACCAGCTCGACACGATCGAGGTGATGGAAACGGGACTCACAGCCGCATAGGCGACCGAGCTTCCCAGGCCCATGAACAGCGTCATTTGCCAGAGTGCGTTGGAAAAGGCGGTGCCGCAGAGCGCCAGCCCCGCAAAGCCAAGTCCAAACGATAACACGATCCGGCTTCCCCAAAGATCCAGAAACCAGCCGATCAATGGTTGGGCAATGGCCGCTCCGAGCATGGAAATGGCGAGCGTCGCCGAAACCGCTGCCGCAGACGTGCCGAGGCCCTCCGGCAGGTGCGGCAGGAAAAGGCCAAGCGAAAAGCGCGAGCCGAACACCATGGCCATGGATAGAAAGGCGATCGCGACGATCACCCAGCCATAGGCCGAGCCGGCTCGGCTCCCGTCGGAAATTCCGGCGGATTGCTCCGAACTCATGAGCCGAACCGGGATTTAAGGTCGGCCACCTGGTCGGCGGTCAAGGGCCGGACCGGCCGATCCTTGACCATAAGGAAGAGCTTCGCCGTCTCCTCAAGCTCCTCCACGGCATATTGCGCGTTCGCGAGAGAAGAGCTGGAAACGACAGGGCCATGATTGGCGAGGAGCACGGCGTGATGGCGCCCTGCCTTTGCACCCACCGCTTCCGCCAGTGCCTTGTCCCCCGGCGCGAAATAGGGGATCAGCGGCAGCGTGCCCACGCGCATCACGTAATAGGCGGTCAAAGGCGGCAGGACGTCTTCGCTATCTAGACCATCCAGGATGCTGACCGCAACCGAATGGGTGGAATGCAGGTGCACCACCGCATTGTCCCCGCCGCGCGCGCAGTACATGCAGGTGTGGAGAAAAGCTTCCTTGGTCGGCTTATCGCCGGAGATATGTACGCCCTGCTTGTCCAAGAGGGACAAGCGCGCGGGATCGAGATCGCCCAGGCTCGCATTGGTCGGCGTCATCAACATCGACCCATTGGAGAGCCGTACGCTGATATTGCCTGTGGATCCCCCGGTCAGCCCGCGGTCGAATATCGAGCGGCCGACCGCAACGATTTCGTCGCGCAGCTTCGTCTCTTCGGAAAGCGTTCCAGTCATTCGAGCTTCTCCCACGCCTTCATAAAGATATCGTCAGCGCCGAAATTGCCGGATTTCAGCGCCAGGGCGACTGCATGTCCACCGCTTGTCGCCTGCATCCAAGGTACGCCTGGGTCGATCTCCGGGCCAACCTGGAGGCTTCTCACACCAAGCCCCTTGATGACAGCGCCGGAGCTTTCGCCTCCCGCGACGATCATCCGGCAAAAGCCTCTTTCGACAAGCTCGGCGGAGAGCTCGGACAGGAAGTCCTCGACCACCGCTCCCGCGCGCTCCCGACCGAGCACGCGCTGGCTTTCGGCAACAGCTTCCGGGGCGTCGCTCGCGTAGATGATGGGTATCGCATTCCCGGGCGTAGCCAGGGCGAAAGCAGCGGCATCTTCGACCGCCGTCGCCCCCCTGGCAATCGCAAGCGGGTCCAGTTTCAATCCCGGCATGCCTGATTTCAGAGCGGTCTGGATCTGCCGTCGCGTGGCCGCCGAACATGAGCCCGCAAGCACGACGGCGCGGCCATGCGGTGCCTTGAGGGCGAAAGTCCGGGCACACCGTCGCTCAATGCCGAAATTGTTCGGCAGGCCGAGCGCAACTCCGGATCCCCCGGTAACGAGGCGAAACGTTTGCGCGGCCGCACCGATGGTGCGCAGGTCCTCGTCTTCCAACGCATCGACGATCGCCACACCTTCGATGGCCTGGAGCGCCGCCCTCAGAACGTCGATGCCGGCTCTTACCGTCTCGATCGGCACGAGAGAGACCGGCAGACGCATCTGGCGCGCAAGGACACGGACGAGATTGGAATCCCGCATCGGCGTCAGCGGGTGATCCTTCATGCTGGAATCGGAAAGGAGCTGGTCGCCAACGAAGAGATGGCCCTTGTAGACCGTGCGCTTGTTGGTGGGGAATGCCGGGCAGGCGAGAGTTCGCTTTTCCCCCAGCAGTTCCAGAAGCGCCTCGATGACCGGCCCGATATTCCCATCATCGGTGGAATCGAAGGTCGAGCAATATTTGAAGAAGAGCTGCCGGGCCCCGACGTCCAGCAGGGCTTTCGCGGCAGCGATCGATTGCCCGACGGCATCTTCGGCGGGGATGGTGCGCGACTTCAGCGACACCACGACGGCGTCAGCCCCTTGCAGGTCAATGTCGCTTTCAGGTGCGCCGACCACCTGCTTTACCCGCATTCCGCCCCGGGACAGCATCAACGCCAGATCGGTGGCGCCGGTCAGATCGTCGGCTATGGCGCCGATGCAGAGCGCTGCAGCGGCCTCAGCCATCACGCGACCCGCGAGGGAAGAGGACGGCCCTCGAAATGCGCTATGATATTCTCCGCAACGAGTCGTCCCATGGCTTCCCGCGCCTCCTCCGTACGGCTGCCTTGATGGGGCGAGACAATAACATTTTCGAGCGTGAGAAGCTCGGCCGGCACGTTCGGCTCATCGTCGAAGACATCCAGCGCCGCGCCCCCCAATTTTCCCGACTGCAACAGCTCGATCAGAGCAGGTTGGTCGACCAACGATCCCCGGGCGACATTCACCAGATATCCCTCCGGTCCCAGCGCCTCCAGAACCTGCCGCGAAACGATCTTGTCCGTGGCCTTTCCGCCCGGAGCGATCACCACCAGCCAATCGCATTCATGCGCCAGCGCGACCGGGTCGGAAATGAACGCATAGGGCTGATCTTCTTGTTTCGTGCGGCCGCAATAGACGATCTTCATCTTCAATGCGGCGAGCCGCCTCGCAATCTCCTTGCCGATGCGCCCCAGCCCAAGGATCCCCGCCGTCTTCCCACTGAGTTCGTTGCGGAGCGGAAACATCCGTTCCTGCCACTTGCCCTCGCGCACGAAGCGGTCTGCCTGCGGCACCGAGCGCGCAAGAGCCAACATCAGGGCGATCGCAAGTTCAGCCACGGAATCGTTGAGCACACCCGGCGTGTTCGTGACGGCGATGTTGCGCGCCTGTGCGGCGTTGAGATCGATGGAATCGACACCAACCCCTGAATTGGCAATGATTTCAAGATTGGGGAGTTGCTCCATCAAGGAGCGAGGTACCTTTCCTCCAGCTATCGCGCGCACCTCGGCACCATGCTTCGCAAGCACCGCGTCCGGCTCCGGAACGCCCACGAGCATGTGCACCGTATAGTGGCGTTCAAGTGCAGCGATGCAGCTCTTGGGAAGCGGTTTTGTAACTAGAACGGCCGGGCGAATTTTTCCTCTCCCTTCGGACCTAGATGGACTTCCTACTGATTACGCCCGCCGCTCCGAGGGTGTCCAATATCAAAAGGGGTCTATTTTATTCTGGTTTGCAAATGAAACTCGCGACCTCAGTCATTTAATATATGGAATAAATGGCGAGCCCATTGATATTGGACACAGGTAGTCACCTCGGATAACTCCAGCAGAGAGCGTGGCCGTCCCGATCCCATCCGATCGGCGCGGCCGAGGTTAATATCTGAGGCTGGAGAGTATCGATGGCAGAGACAATCACCTATCGCGACGAAGTGGCGGAGCTTTTGGCCGATTTCACGGTCAACGTTTCCGGCGAGCTCGACGAGAATACGCGGCACGCTGCAAAACGTGCCTTAAGCGACTCCGTCGCCGTCGCCCTCGGTGCGCTCGACCATCCCGCCTCCCACATCGCCCGCAAATTCGCAGCCCAGTTCGCCACGCCAAATGGGGACGTGATCTGGGGCACTTCGATGCGCGCGAACCCTGATCTGGCCGCCTTCGTGAACGGCTCTCTCCTCCGCTGTTTCGATTATAACGACTTCTATGTCGGCGAACGCAACTCCGGGCATCCGAGCGACATGGTGGCCGGCGTCATTGCGGCCGCGGAATGGACCGGCGCCAGCGGTGAAGACCTACTGGTAGCCCTATCGGTGGGCTATGAGATGGTTGGCGCCGTATTCGATGCCTTCTCGACTGCTCCCGGCGGCTGGGACTACACAAATCTCACCGGTATCGGCGCATGCGCAGCCATAGCGCGGCTGCTGAAGCTAGATGTCGAGCAGGCACGCGAGGCCTTCGGCATCGCCGTCATCCCGCACTTCGCCTCCGACGAGGTGGAATCCTGCGAGCTCAACAAGCGCGGTGACCTCACGCTCTGGAAGCGGTTCAATGGTTCCGATGCGGTTCGCAACGCATTGCAAGCCTGCTTCCTGGCACAAGCTGGTGTGGAAGCGGCGGTGCGTCCCTTCACCGGCAACAATGGCTTTATCGCCAAGCTTGCCAACAAGCACGATCCCATTCCGGTGCTGAAGGAGCGTTTGCGGCCCGAGATCAAGCTTTCCAGGATTGCCGAAACCTATATGAAGCTCTGGCCGGTGGGTTCGGTCGGGCAGAGCGCGATCCGCGCAGCGCTTGAGGCGCGCAGCAAGATTTCCGATCTTAGCCAGATCAAGGAAGTGCGCGTCTTCTCGGAAGAGGGTGCATACGACCATCTGGTGGCCATACGTCAGGATCCTTACCGGCCGATCTCCCGCGAAACCGCCGACCATTCTATGCCCTATATCGTCGGGGCAGCCGTTCTCGATGGCTATATCGGGGTCGACAGCTTTGATATTGAGAAGGTCCGCGAAGCAAAGCGCCAGAAATTCGTTGCGGAGAACGTCAAGGTGTTCCCGGCACCGGAACTCGGCACGCTTGCCAGCGGCAAGCTTGCCCGCGCCGCAGCCGGTTACCTGTCCCGCGTCGAGATCGAACTCCAGGACGGCACCGTGGCACATGGCGAGGCCAAGCCTTTCCCCGGCCATCCCAAGAACCCGTTCTCCGATGCGGACATCGCTCAGAAAGTGACCCAGAACGCCGAACCATTTGCGGGACGTGAGGTTACCGAGCAGATCATCAAGGCACTCGTGAGCTTCGAAAAGCTTTCCAATGTGAAGGACTTCACCAAGCTTCTGGCCTTCGATTGGGCGGCAAAAAAGATCGACGCCGCAGCCTGAGGCTAAACCCGCGCACCCGCGGTAGGCGGGTGCGCCTTCATGGTGGAACGAGAAGATGACAATGGCGCAGACGAAAGAGGCGATGACCACCGGCGCGCTGACGCAGCTTTGCCGTCTTGAAGATGTCGATGAGGACATGCCCTTCCGGGCCGAGATCGACGGCTTCGCCTACGCCGTATTCAAGGTCGGCGATATGTTCTATGTGACGGCCGATCTCTGTTCACACGGGCCGGGATCGCTTTCGGAAGGTTTTGTGGAGGACTGTCAGGTCGAATGTCCCTTCCATCAAGGGAAGTTCGATCTGCGGACAGGGATGCCGACCGAACCGCCCTGCGAAATCCCGATCAAGACCTGGACTCCGATCGTCCGTGACGGCGCGATCTTCATCGACGTCGCCTCGCCGAATCCCGTGTGAGAGGTGGCGCTACAGCCGCCTCAGCCGACATCGATCGATGCAAAGCGCTTGACGAAGCGCTCCCGGATCGGATTGGTGTTGTTCTTGTTGTAGATGAGCAGGATGCGGCTCCTTACGTTCGCGTCCGCTATCTCCCGCCACACGACGTCGTGGACATTGATGCAGCGCAACGCTTCGGGCGCGACCGTGATGCCTACACCCGCGGCAACGAGGCCCAATGTCGTCGTGGCCTCAACCGCCTCCTGCACGATCTGCGGCGAAAACCCGGCTTCCGCGCACATATCGAAGACCTGTTCGTAAAAGCCCGTTCCGCTGCCGCGCGGCCGCAGCACAAAGAGCTCGTTCTTGAGCTCGCCCATCGAGATCGGGCCGGATTTCGCGTTCAGTGGATGATCCACGGGCAGCACCGCCTTCAACTGATCCTCATAAATCGGGATCGCGGTGAGGCTGCTCGGCAGGATCGTCGAGATCGAAGGACGCGTGAAGCCGAGATCGACGGTGCCAAGCAACACGTCATCGATGATCTTCACCGAGGAACAGCTGCGAAGTTCCAGATGCACATCCGGAGAGGCCGTACGAAAGGCGCGCACCGCGCTCGTGAACACATTCACCAGCGGCGCCGAGGTGATGAAGCTCATGCGCAGCGTGCCCATTTCACCCTTGGCGGCACGTGTTACGGTTTGCACGGCGCGATCGGCCTGCAGCAAGGCAAGTCGCGCCTCCTGCAGGAAAAGCTGTCCAGCCGGTGTCAGCTCCACATTGCGGCGGGTTCGCTTCAGAAGATTGACGCCCAGTTCGCGCTCGATCGCCTGGATCTGCAGACTCAATGGGGGCTGGCCGATATTCAGCCGGGCTGCAGCCCGCGTGAAATGCAGTTCCTCGGCCACGGCGACAAAATAGCGGAACTGACGCAGGTCCATTTATGTACTTGTCCTAATAATAGCATCCGCAATTGATATTGGACAGCAAATGTCATGGGTGTCAACTTCCTTCCATTCACATGACGCTGGAGGCGCCGATGGGGGCGCGGTCAATCGAAGGAAGTGCAGCATGATCAGTGAAAAGGAAAACGAGTATCTGACCCGCACCGGGCCGGGAACTCCGATGGGCGAGATGTTCCGGCGCTACTGGATTCCTGCATTGATGGCTTCCGAGCTTCCGGAGCCCGACTGTCCTCCCGTGCGCGTTTCGCTTCTCTCCGAGCGCTTGATCGCCTTCAAGGACACGAGCGGGAAGATCGGACTGATGGACGAGTTCTGCGCCCACCGTGGCGTATCGCTCTGGTTCGGCCGCAACGAGGAAGGGGGGTTGCGTTGCCCCTATCACGGCTGGAAATACGACACCAACGGCCAGTGCATCGAGGTGCCTTCCGAGCCGCCATCCAGCGGTTTCTGCCAGAAGATCAAGCTCAAGGCCTATCCATGCGTCGAATTCGGCGGCGTGATCTGGACCTATATGGGCCCGCCGGAGCACAAACCGCCGCTTCCTGAATTCGAGTGGGCTCACGTTCCGGCCAGCCATCGCTACCTTTCCAAGCGCTGGCAGCAGAGCAATTATCTTCAGGCGATGGAGGGCGGCATCGATTCAAGCCACGTCTCCTTCCTTCACTCCGGCGACATCAACCGCGATCCCCTGCATCGGGGCACCGACGGCGCGAAATATGCGCGTTCGACGAACACGACCTTCGATATCCACGAATCTCTTGGCGGACTGATGATCGGGGCGCGCAGAAAGGCCGAGCCCGGTTTCCATTACTGGCGTGTCACGCAGTGGATGATGCCCTGGTACACGCTGATCCCCCCCTATAAGGGCAACGCGCTCAACGGCCATGCCTGGGTGCCGATGGATGACGAGAACTGCATGGCTTGGACCATGACCTTCCATCCGACGCGCCCCCTCACGCCGCAAGAGCTCGAAGCGATGGAGAACGGACACGGCGTTCACTGCGAACTGATCCCCGGCACCTTCCGCCCCGTCGCCAATATAGACAACGACTATCTCATGGACCGTGAGGCCCAGCGCCAGAAGATCTATTATTCCGGTATCAAGGGCATCGCCATCCAGGATGCTTCGCTTCAGGAAAGCATGGGGCCGATCGCCGATCGCACGAAGGAGAACCTCGTTTCGACCGACAATGCGATCATCATGGCCCGCATGCGCCTGCGCAAGGCCGCGCGGGCTCTGGAGAAGGGCACGCCGCCTCCAGGCCTTGAGCCGGAGAGCCATAAGGTGCGTTCCGCATCCTTCATTCTGCCGGAGGATGGCCCCTTCAAGGAGACCGCCCTCGAAGCGACCGCCATGAAGATCGGCGAGCCTTTTGTCGCCGTCTGATCGCTTCGGAATCCGCCCGGCAGGGCATGCGGCGGATCCGCAATCCGGGACTCAGGGAGCATAAATGTCCAGAACCACGGATCCCGTCGTCATCATCGGCGCTGGTCAGGCCGGCGGCTGGGTGGCACTGACGATAAGGCAGCTGCAGCCCGACCGCGAGGTCGTGCTTATCGGCGAAGAAGACCATCCGCCATACGAACGTCCGCCGCTGTCGAAGGAGGTCCTATCGGGCAAGACCGCGCCGGAAAGCACCTACCTGAAACCACTGGATTTTTATGCCGAGAACCGAATAGAGCTTCGGCTGAAAACAACGGCTAGCGGTATCGACCGGGATCTGAAACAGGTCCGGTTGTCCGATGGTGCGTGCCTGGCCTACGGAACGCTCGTGCTGGCGACAGGGATGCGGCCGCGCCCGCTCTCCGTACCCGGCGGTGATCACCCGCGGGTGCGTGCCTTGCGGGCAATGGCGGACCTTCCGGAGATTCGAGGTCATTTGACGTCCGGCAGAAGGATCGTCGCGATCGGTGCCGGTTTCATCGGGCTGGAGGTCGCGGCAGTCGCGGTTACGGCCGGCTGCACGGTAACGGTGATCGAAGCGGCCCATCATCCGTTGGGCCGGGTGGTCGCACCCGAAGTCGGCAGGGCAATGGCCGCGCGCCACGAGCGCCGCGGCATCTCTTTCCGATACGGTGCAAGCGTTGCCTCCATAAGCGATATTGACGGACAGGCTGCGGTGCATCTGGCAGATGGTGAAACCATCCTTGCCGATCTCGTTCTCTGCGGGATCGGGGGAATACCCAATGACGATCTCGCGCGCAGCGCCGGTCTTGAATGCGACAACGGCATCCTCGTCGACGAGGCAGGCCGCACCTCCGATCCCTTGATCTATGCTGTCGGTGACGTGTGCAGCCAATGGAGCATCGCGCTTGGGCGCCGTATCCGGTTGGAAAGCTGGCAGAACGCACAGAACCAGGCGATCGCTGTGGGCAGGCATATCGGCGGAGCGCCACGGCCCTATACCGATCTCCCATGGTTCTGGACAGATCAGTACGAGGACAATTTCCAGATCATCGGCGCGCCGGAACGCTGGGAGCGCATAATCTGGCGCGGTTCGCCCGAAGATGACCGCTTCACGGCGATCTATATGGACGGCAACCGGATCGTGGCCGGCAATACGCTCAACAATGCCCGCGATATCCGGCCTCTAAAGCAGATGATCCTCGAAGGAACACCGGTGGACGACGCGCTGCTGCGCGATACCTCCACCCCTCTTCAGAAACTCCAGAAAAAACAGGCCGCCTGATGAATCTCTCCGTATCCAGCTCCGCCGCCGAACTCGCAGCCGGTCTCAAAGGACAGCGGGCGCTTGTGGTCGGCGCCAAGCATGGCGTCGGCCCTGCCGTGGTCGACGCGTTGAAGGAAGCTGGTACGCTCCTGGCGGTGGACTCGGCCGAGAGCGAGGGAACGGCCTTTCTGCCCGGCGGCGATCCACTGGACTTGATCGACCGCGCTTTCGAAGCCTTGGGCGGCCTCGAAATTCTCGTGGTTTCAGCTCCGCCGGTCCGCAACAAACCCGTGCTCGAGATGACGCCGGAGGAGATGCGGGCCGTGGCCGAAAGCGAACTCGTCGTTCCAGCGCTGCAGATGCAGGCAGCCGCTCGGAGGATGAGCGCTGCCAAATACGGCCGCATCATCGCCTTCGCCTCGATGTCGGGAAAGGCCGGAGTCCACCATCACGTGGCACCCTATGCGGCGGCAAAAGGCGGCATGCTGACCTTCATGCGGGTTCTGGCAGCGGAAACCGCCGCCGACGGCGTCACCGTGAACGGAATTGCAACCGCTCTCTTCGAGCCGCAAACGGCCACCATGGCGCCAGAAAAGCGCGAGCGGCTGCGCACGCAAATCCCCGTCTGCCGCTTCGGCTACAGCGAAGAAGCCGCGCATGCGGTTCTATTTCTGGCATCCCCTCTCGCAGGCTATGTCACCGGAGAATGCCTCAATCTCTCGGGTGGACGCTTCATGGATTAACCGTCCCAAAAAGGTGCCGGTACCAGTCTGCATATGAACAAAGGCCATGACGCCAAAGACGTCTTCACGCAGGAGTTCCGTCGATGATTACCCAGACCGTCATCCGCCGCTATCCGGGCAAAAGGATCGAGGGCTACCGAAATTCGTCACCAAGGGTGGTCAAGGTCCTGGCTGTCGGTCAGAACGCGCGTCAGATCGTCGAACAGATCAATGAGGAGCATCGAGACAATGTCGTGATGAGCGGCGGGGTCGATCCCGACCGCCGACTGCCGATGGACGAACCGGTCAACGGACTCAAGCCCGATGCCGTCGTCGTGGTTCATCAGCAGGGTGAGCCGGCTGCATTCCCCTTTGCCATCGAACGCACGGCTTCCATGCTTTCCTTCATAGTGCTCGAGACCAATGGCATGCTCCGGGAGCAGACGGAGAATAAGAAGGTGCGCGATCTCCGTGCGATCGCCGACCTGTTCGTGACCACTTCCGACAGCGGCTTCGTCAAGGAACTTGTATCCAATCTCGCAAGCTGATGTTCTGCCTGGCGACCAGCCCCGCCGCGACCGATCTCGTACAGAAGAGACGTTGCGATCCAATGGTCGATTGAATCATTTGGTCACAGGCTGTTTGATCAGCGTCTTTATATCCTGAATATATAAGATGGGGGTCATTAAATATTGGACGAGCACTGAAAGTCGTCCCTAACATGAATCCGTCGCAGTTCTTGAAAGAACGCGATGGGGACTGGGCCAAAGCCAGACCGCCGAAAAGAGCGGCGCCCGATCGAGGCCGCGAATGCCTCTCGGAGATAAATGGGCAAGCCTGGCAGACGCAGGCCGTCACGTGTCCGCTGTGGTGCCAACCGTGGCTAATGGGAGATAAGATCATGGAAGTGAGCAGGCGTTCCGCATTCAAACTGCTTGGGGCGGGTATCGTGCTGGTAGCCGCCCCGCGGATCAGCTTCGGCCAGGAAGCGAAGGCACTGGTCGTGGCGCTCGACGAAGTTCCCCGGCAATTGGATCCGCTGCTTTACCAAACCAATCCGGGCTATCGGGTCATGCAGAATATCTACGATACGCTGCTGACCGTCGATTACGCAGGAGACGGCGCCATCAAGCCGGCGCTGGCCGAAAGCTGGAAAAGGGTCGACGGACGCACGATCGACCTCACCTTGCGCGAGGGCGTGCGGTTTCATGATGGTTCCCCCCTCACGGCAGAAGACGTCGTCTTCAGCTTTGGGCCGGAGCGCCGCACGGATCCGAATTCCCCCGGTTTCGGCACGGCCCAGCAGTTTCTGAGCGCAATCGATACGGTCGAAGCTGTCGATGATCGCACGATCCGCGTTAAATCCTCGGTTGATGACCCGGCGCTGGAATTGCGCCTGTCGGCCTGGGGCAGCCAGATCGTCAAGAAGGCGGCCTTCGAAGCCGCAGGCGGATTCGAAGGTTTTGCCCGGGCTCCGGTTGGGACGGGCCCGTTCTCGGTGGCCTCCTTCACCGCTGATGCGGTCGAATTGCAGGCATTTGCCGACTACTGGGGCGGAACTCCCGACATCACCCGGCTGACATACCGCCTTGCCCCGGAACTCTCCTCTCGCATTTCCGGCCTCGTGAGCGGGGATTTCGGGATCATCGCCGATGTGCCGCCAGATCAGTTCGGACCCATCCAGGGCGACCCGGAACTCGAGATCGTCGGAGGCACGGTAGCGAGCATACGTGTCATCAAGTTCGATACCCGCAATGAAACGCTGAAGGACCCGCGTGTCCGCAAGGCATTGGGGTTGGCCATTGATCGCAAGGCGATCGTCGATGCTCTATGGGCCGGGCTCGTCAGCATTCCCAACGGGCATCAGCTGCCTGCCTTTGGTGCTTTGTACGATCCGAATCGGCCGGCCTATCGCTACGATCCCGAGGAGGCGAAAAAGCTGCTTCAGGAAGCCGGCTACAATGGCGAGGCCATACCTTACCGCGTTCGTGTGGCTGCCTATGGCCCGGAGCTGGCGACCGCGGAAATCGTCGTGGCAATGTGGCAAGCGGTCGGCGTCAAAACCGATATGCAAATCGTCGAGAACTTCGGCCAGATGATGCAATATCCGGGGACGGGCATGCGCAACGGCGTGGATCCGATCCTCGTTCCCGATCCGCTCTTTGGGCTTTGGCGCTCCTACAACGAGTCTGAGCGCGAGGTCTGGTCCAACGAAGAGTTCTACAAATGGGGACACGTGCTGGAAGCGAGCCTCGACCCGGCAGAACGCAAGGAAGCGTTCAATCACATGATGGATATCTTCGACGAAGATCCCCCGGCGATCATCCTGCACACGATGGGCGTGTTCTACGGCAAACGGCGCAACGTGCAATGGGAGCCGATACCATCGGTCTACATGGACTTCCGCAAAGCCCAGATCGTCTAATTTCGTTCACCAGCTGCTGTAATGGGTCTCTCAATGACGATAGACGCAACCGATGATCGGATTTGTCGGGTCGAGAATCTCGGTATTGCGATAGGCGGGGCAACGCCCGTTCCGCTCGTGAAAGACGTTTCGTTCGAAATCCGGAGAGGGGACTATTTCGCTCTTGTCGGCGAAAGCGGTAGTGGCAAGAGCCTCACATGTCATTCCATGATGAGGCTCTTGCCATTCCAGCCCAAGATCGATGGCAGGATCATCATCGATGGGCAGGACGTCTGGTCTCTCAATCACAAGCAGCTGGTGAACTTCCGACGCAAGTCCGTCGGCATGGTCTTCCAGGATCCGTTGGCGGCACTGAATCCGGTGCGCACCATTGGCTCCCAGATCCTCGAGACGCTGAAGATCTACTATCCCAATGCCGACGACGACGAGTTGCGCAATCGTGCGATTCAGGCCTTGCGCGAGGTGCACATCCCTGAGCCCGGCGCGCGTCTCGGGGTATACCCGCATCAGCTTTCAGGCGGCCTGAACCAGCGCGTGATGATCGCACTCGCCCTTCTCGGCGAGCCCAAGTTCCTCATCGCCGACGAACCCACCACCGCGCTCGACATGAGCGTACAAGCGGAAGTGCTCGACCTGATCGATGAATTGCGCCGCAAGAACAATCTTACGGTTCTTCTCGTCACACACGATCTGGGCATCGTGCGTGATCGCGCAACCGACATCGCCGTCCTACAGCTTGGCAGAATCGTGGAGCAGGGGCGCACGGCCGAGATCGTCCGCGCGCCCAAGGCGGCCTATTCCAAGGAGCTGTTCGAAGCCTCCTCGGTCGAATGGCCCGGGCGTAACGAAAAGACCCGCAAGGCAACGCCCGTCTGCCTTACTTTCGACCGAGTGAACAAGACCTTCTTCGCGTCGAAGCGCGACCGCAGGAACGGCGTCGGCATCCCCGCGGCGAAGGATCTCTCCTTCACCGTGCGCCAAGGCGAGATCGTCGCGCTGATCGGCGAAAGCGGCTCGGGAAAGACGACGGCGGCCAAGATGGCGATGGGGCTCGAGAAGCCCGATTCCGGCGCGATCATCGTTCACTCCTCCCCACGCGATGCCAGCAAGAAGCTCAATATGCAGATGGTGTTCCAGCATCCGCGGGATTCACTCGATCCCCTGATGCGCGTGGAGGACCAGCTCCATGAGGTCCTCAAAGTGCACGGATGGCGGGATCGCGCAGTGCGGCAGGAACATATCCTGAAGACAATCGCGGATGTCGGGCTGGGAGCGCATGTGCTCGGTCGGCGCCCGACCTATTTGAGCGGCGGCGAAGCGCAGCGCGTGGTCATCGCGCGGGCACTTCTTCTCGAGCCCGACATGCTGATCGCCGACGAGCCGCTCTCGGCGGTTGATGTACGCATCCAGAAACATATCCTCGAATGCCTGCAGCGCCTGCGTGACCGCCTGGGCATCGCCATCCTGCTGATTACGCACGACCTCCGCGTCGTGTTCGAGATTGCCGACCAGGTTGTGGTGCTGCGGCACGGCCGCGTCGTTGAGGACGTTCCGGTTTCGATGTTCGCCGATGGCGCGCGCGATGCCTATACGCAAATGCTGATCGAGGCCGTCCCCGGCAAAATCCGCAGCTCAAAGCAGGGCCGCGGCGCTGCAATGACCGCGGCCTTTCCCGGCGGGGCGGCAATGGTGACAGGGTGATACGATGACTTTGGCCCTTCGAATTCTTCGCGGTTTTCTTTCCCTCTGGCTGATCGTCACGCTCGTTTTCGTCGCGCTCCGGGCCACCGGAGATCCGATCACGGCGATCTTCGACCCTGACAACACGCCCAAGGCAGCGCTCGAAGCCTACCGCCAGCAATGGGGATACACAGGTACCGTTTTCGACCAGTACCTCGTCTATATCAGCAACATCCTGCACGGCGAGTTCGGCTTCTCCTCGATGAGCAACCGCGACGCCTATTCGGTGGTGATGGAGCGCCTCCCCGCGACCCTGCAACTCGTCGGCTGCAGCGCATTGCTGATGATGGCGATCGGCATTCCCGTGGGCGCCGTCGCAGCTCTCAATTCCGGTGGGCGCCTCGACCGTTTCGTGATGACCTTCTCCACGGTGGGCTTTGCCCTCCCGAATTTCGTTCTCGGCCTGGCACTCATTCTGCTGTTTTCCGTCAATCTGCGGCTGCTGCCTTCCAATGGCATCGGTACCGCCGCACACCTGATCATGCCGGTGCTGACGATCGGCATCTCCAAGGCGGCGATCTTCACCCGTTTCGTCCGCTCAGCGATCCTGGATGCGCTCAAGCTCACCTGCGTGACCTCGGCCCGTGCGCGTGGGGTAAGCGAATGGCAGATCTTCTGGCATCACGTCATCCCAAACGCGATGCTTCCCCTCGTGACGATCACGCCGCTGCTGGTGGGAGCCATGGTGGCGGCGAGCGCGGTCGTCGAAACCGTATTCGGGTGGCCGGGCGTGGGGCGCCTCATCGTCGAATCCGTGGCGCAACGCGATCTGGCCGTCGTGCAGATGATCGTCATGATGATCGCGCTGGTCATGATCGTGACGAACCTGCTCGTCGATCTTGCCTATTCCAAGCTTGACCCGCGTACGGCCCTGGCGCCAGCGCACTAAGCCGAGGGAGAGAAAGGGATGTCTATAGCAACGATGGTTCGCAAGGGCGGCAGGGATTTCCTGCTGGTACCGCCGGGCGTTCTGCTGGCCATGTTTTGGCTCCTCGCCTGCCTCTCACTCGTCATCGTGCTGCCTCTGGTGTCGCACCTCGACGTCACAGCGATCGACTTGCGTGCCAGGCTTTCGCCGCCCATCGGCTTTGGCGGCGATTGGGCCCACCCGCTGGGCACGGACGATCTCGGACGCGATGTGCTTGCACGTCTCGTCGCGTCGTTGCGCACCAGCCTTGCGATCGCGCTCGGGGCCGTCATCATTTCAGCAACGATCGGCACCCTGATAGGCATTCTCGCCGCGCATTTGCGCGGATGGGTAGACCAGGTCGTGGTTGCCGCCGTCGACGCGCAGGTATCCGTTCCCTTCATCATTATCTCGCTTACCTTGACGGCGATCTTCGGCAACAATCTCTATCTCTTCATCTTCATTCTCGGGATGTTCGGTTGGGAGCGCTACACCCGCCTTGCACGAGCCATGACCATGGCCTCGCGCGGCCGCGGATATGTCCTAGCCATGAGCACGCTTGGTTTTTCCTGGCCGCGCATCTATCTACGGCACGTCCTGCCGAATATCGCCAGTACGCTTCTGGTGACCGCTACCATCACATTCCCGGAGGTGATCCTGCTTGAAACCTCCCTCTCCTTCCTTGGCCTTGGCATCCAGCCGCCGATGACGAGCCTCGGCAACATGCTTGGCTTCGGCCGCAGCTATCTCCTGACCGGCTGGTGGATCGCGGTCGCCCCGGGGCTTGCCATCTTCTTGTGCGCGCTTTCGGTCAGCATTATCGGCGACTGGGCCCGTAGCGTGATCGGGCGCATCTGAGACGGGACGAGATGCAGCAGAAAGGCCCGGCAAATGCCGGGCCTTTTCTTTGGAGCAAGCGCCTTGCTTAGCTAAGCGATCAATTCGCGCAGGCGAGCAACCGCAGCGCCGGGTGCGGAGAGAACGGGAATAGAAAGTTTCGAAGCCAGGGCGGACGTTGCCCGAGAAGTGGAGAAGTGCGCCAGCATTACGGTATCGAACTCTTCGAGCTCTGGCGCATGTTCGGCGATCAGGCGGTTGTGAGTCTCAGCATCACCTGCGCGTAAAGCGGCCATCGCCGGCTCCACGACGATCGTCGTGAGAGTGGCATCGCTGCCGGTCTCCGATACATATTCCTTGAATTCGGCCTCCATCGTCACCACTGCCGGGCGAAAGGTCGCCACCATCGCGATCTTGCGCCCTTGCGTGACTGCGGCACGGAACATCGCCTCATTGGGCTTGAGCACGGGTATCGGCAATTCGCGCCCCATCTGCTCGATGGCGGGCCCGAATGCCGAGCAGGTAACCAGGATGGCATCGGCTCCCGTCGAGTAGCCATATCGCCCAAAAGCGACGAACCGCTCGATCAGCGCATCGGTGAGGTCTTCGGACTTGGCCCGGTCGGGGCTCAAACTGTCATCAAGCAGGTTGACAAGCTCCGGCTCCGGCCAGAGCTCGGCAAAGGCTGCCTTGACGGGATCCACCGCGACCGGGGTCGCATGAAGCAGTACGATTCTGGGTTTGGCTGCCATCGAAATCCTCCCAATGCCACCACGGCCAACACGCTCTTTAGGCGTATTCCCAACGGAAGCTTGTCCGCTCAGAATCGCACCGCCAGCCCACGCGCCAGATATGCCTCGCGCGCGGCCGGCGTGGTCAGGGCTGAGATGAACGCTTCCGCTCCTGCGCGGTCCTTTGCCTCCGAGAACACCGCGGCAGAAAAATCGGTTGTCTGCTGCACTTCCGCAGGGAACGGGCCGACTATATCGATGCCCTCAACGGCTCGCAGCTCGCTCATTTGCTGGATGGCCAGCACCGCCTCTCCATCGCGAACCTTCTCTCCCGTCAATCCGGCGGGAATGACGAGGCTCTTTGCGCGGATCTCTTCTCCGATGCCAAGCCGGTCTATGAGCTTCTCGAAATAGATCCCGCTTGCACCCGAACGGGAATAGACGATCGAAGGCGTTCCAAGCAGCAGGGCTTTCAAGGAAGCGACGTCCGACGGCGCGGCAAGGCCGGTGCCGCGCTTCACCGCGATTCCGAACTCGGCCTGGACAATCGGCCTGCGGGTCGAACCCTCGATAAGGCCTTGCGCCTCGAGCTCGTCCAGCGGCCCGTCGATGGCAAAGATGCCGTCGGCGCGCTCGCCCGCTTCGATCCGCTTCATCAGCGCTGCCGTAGGATCCCAGATGATCTCCGGCGCCGCTTGGCCAATCCGCCACAACAAATCCTTGACTGCATCGACGATCACCAAGGCGCACATGAAGCGCGTGTTCGCCATCCTGCTCTCCCTAGTCCATGGCGATGTGCGCCCTTAAGGACGCACACAGAGCCATTGAATGCGCATCCTGATTCCGAAAACCAACTCGGGCTTTCCAAGGCCTTCGCTGGCTGCTTCGCCTATTCGATCTCGATCGTGTATGGCGCCGCCTTCAGTCGGTCATCGATCCAGGTGCGATCGACAGTGCCGTTACGCACGCGTTCGCGCTGGGCGTTCTCGCCCTGGTAGCGCTTGTAGGACTCGGCATAAAGCTCCTCGACCTGATCGTAGGGAATGCAGATCACCCCGTCGTCATCGCCAAGCAACAGGTCGCCCGGCTCTATCACCATTCCGGCAATGCTGATCGGGACGTTGATGTAGCCCGGCCCATTCTGGAACGGGCCCCGAAGCGTCACCCCCGTGGCGTAAACCGGAAACGGATGGTTCCTTACATGACCTGAGTCGCGGATCGCGCCGTAAATTACGACACCGCCGAGGCCGCGGGTTTCCGCGTGGGTGAGCATCATTTCACCGACAATGGCGTTGTCGAGCGTCCCCCCTGCATCCACCACGATGATGTCCCCGGGGTGCGCGAGATCGATCGCCTTATGGACGAAGAGATTGTCACCCGGGCGCGTCTTGACCGTGTAGGCGGGACCCGCAAGCACCGTGCCGCCGGCGTGCATCGGGCGAAGCTGCGCTCCACCCGCCTGAATGCGGACCATGCAGTCTCCCACCACCGCTGCAGGAATTTCACGGAACTTATCGACCATCCCGGCGCTCACGCGCCGGCTGGGCTGCTTGATTTTGAGGCTGACCATCTCGCTCTCTGCCACTCTTGTCTGCGGCGCAGCTGCGCCGGGAAACGCACCTTCAGGTGCGGCTTTCGTGGTTGTATCCGGCCACAGAACCAGCCTGAAAATACAATTTCCTGAGGCAGGGCCATAGAATTTCTGTATAGTCAGCAGCATGAACGGCATTCTCGATTTTCGCCGCCTCAGATATTTCCTGGCGATTGCCGACTGTGGCTCCATATCGGCCGCGGCGCGTCTGCTGAACGTCGCCCAGCCAGCACTCAGTTATCACATGTCGGAAATGGAGCGGCTTTTGGGACAGCCGCTGTTCGATCGCAGCCGGGAAGGAGTCAGGCTGACCGAAGCCGGGGGCGCGCTTCGCCGATATGCACGCGAAATCATCGACAAGGTGGATGAAGCCGAGACGGCCCTGCAGGGGCTTACGCGAAAGCGAAAAACCACCAGACGCATACGCATTGCGGTCATCTCATCCCTTGCCGCCGACCTGGTCCCGATCCTTCTGGAAACCATGGCGCGAGAGTGCCCGGATGTCATCCTCCGTATCAGCGAGGGCGGCACGCGCGAGATCGAGCAAAAGCTTGAGCGCAACGAAACCGATCTTGCGGTTTATCTGACCAGCACGCACCGGCCCGGCGAGCAGCCATTGGCGACAGAGCAATTGTATTTCCTCGCTCCTGCTGCCGAGGGACCGGAGAATGAAACCATCACGCTTCGGGAAGTCGTCCGAAACCGGCTCGTGCTGCCCGCCTCCGGCAATCCCCTCCGCAGCTTTGTCGAGACAGCCGTGCGCCAGAACGGACTGTCGCTCGACATAGTTCTGGAGATCGACGGCTGGCGTTCGCGCCAGAGCGCCGTGCTCAAGGGAATTGGATGCACAATTCTTGGCGCGCATTCGGTCGCTACAGAAAATCTCGAGGGACTTGTTGCGCGTGAGATCGTCTCCCCGCGCCTTTTCCGGCCGATTTATCATGGCGTAAGGCGGGATCTGGACCCGGAGCTGGCGGCCAGCATGACAACGGTCTTGAAGTCCGCCCTGCGCGCTCTGGGATTACATGCCCCGAGGAATGGATAAGCCGCTTCTTTATAGCTATGGTCATCAAGAATAAGTCGCCAGAAACTTATTCATTATTGAGAAAGAATGATTTGTTCGGGAGAGGAACGAAACATGCTACGCTTCGACGCCAACCTGACCACCATGTATGCAGACCTGCCATTGCTTCAGGCCATGGCGGCCGCCCGTGCAGATGGTTTCGAAGCTGTCGAGTGCCGCTCGCCTTTCTTCGAGCCAAAGGAAAAAGTGGCCGAAGCTTTAACCGAACTCGGCCTCAAGCTCGTTCAATTCAACTGTCCAATGGGCGATTTCGCCGCCGGCGAACGCGGTATTGCCTGTCTTCCGGGTCGGGAGGATGAGTTTCGAGCCTCGATTGCGCTGACCATCGAATATGCAGAGGCTCTCGGCTGCAAGCAGGTCAACTGCATCGCAGGCATCAAGCCTGCGGGACGGAGCGATGCCGAACTGGAGGCCATTTTGGTCTCCAATCTCAAATACGCCGCGCAGCGGCTCGCGGAGATTGGGGTGAAGCTGCAGGTCGAGCCGCTCAATCCAATCGACAATCCAGGTACGTTCCTCACGACCACGGCCGAATTCGAACGCATCTACGACAAGGTAGGCGAGGACAATCTTTATCTTCAGTACGACTTCTATCACATGCAGATCGTCCAGGGCGATCTGACGCGCACTTTCGCGCGCTTGAAGGACCGTATCAACCATGTCCAAATCGCCGACAATCCTGGCCGACATGAGCCCGGCACCGGCGAAATCAACTATTCATTCATCCTGGCTGAACTTGAGCGACAGGGATATTCGGGCTGGGTAGGCTGCGAATACATACCTCGGACCACCGCTCGGGAAGGTCTCGGCTGGATGGAACGACATTATTCCAACGCGGCGGCAGCAAGGCGCTAGACTAGCAGGCTGCCGGTCCTGTCCCACGGTTCGTGATACGAGCAGCCTCGATGGACCCCATTCCGCTTTGCTGGACAATGCCCGCCCTATTGGAGGGTCAATTCACTTCCAGGCAGACGGGAGTATGCCCCGAGCGAAGAAAACCAAGCTTTGCAGCAGCGGCTTTCGACAGATCGAGAATACGCCCGCGGACAAACGGTCCGCGATCATTGATGCGCACCACGATAGCCTTCCCGTTCCGGCGATTGATCACCTTCACCTTGGTTCCAAACGGAAGGTTGCGATGCGCAGCCGTCAGCGCAGATGGGTTCATCCGTTCACCTGACGCTGTTTTAGATGTGAGCGCGTACCACGACGCACTGCCGCACTGAGCCTGGGCTGCTTCTGGCGCAAAAGCAAAGATCATCACAGCGGCAAGGGTGGCACCCTGCCGGCGCAGAAAGTACTTCATCATATACGACCCCCAAACGAGATAAGGATCTCTTAAAAACGAAATGCGGCAGAGAATCGGCAATAGTGGGAAATAGAATCGGATAGGCTCGGCGGGAGAGTACCGGTGCGCTTTCTATATTTTTCTTAACTCAAATTCACTGTAGTATTAAACCGATTTACAATATGTGTATTTGGGGTCGAAGACGACCCGATCCGCTGAGGGGAACGGGGGCAAGGGAACCGTCCCTTAATCAGTGATGTTCTTTATACGAGAAGGGATGCGGAATAGGAGCTTGACGATGAGTACACGTCTTCTAATGGCAGCTGCCGCATTCGGAGCCATGCTGGCTCTGCCCAGCATGGCAGCAGCGGCCAATGCTTTCACGACCGGCAATGTCAACATGCGTGCCGGCCCGAGCACACAATATCCGAGAGTGATGACACTTCCTCGTGGAGCCTCTGTGGAGGTCTATGGCTGCACGAATGGCTGGAGGTGGTGCGATACGAACTGGCGCGGCTATCGCGGCTGGGTCAGCGCCTCCTATTTGCAAATGATGTACCGCGAACGCAGGGTTTATGTTCCCGAATACGCGCCTCGCTTGGGTCTGCCTGTCATCTCGTTCGAGTTCGGTTCCTATTGGGACCGCTGGTATCGGGACCGGCCCTGGTACCGCGAGCGCGACCGCTGGAGCCGCGGCGACTGGGATCGCGGACGGTGGGCGCGTGACCGTGATCGGGATCGCTGGGAGCGTGATCGCGATCGGGGCCGCTGGGAGCGTGATCGCGAGCGTGACAGAGTGCGCGTAGAGCCCCGTCCAGAAGGTGAGAGGCCGGGCGTCATGATCGGCGGTGATCGGGTGATTCCCACTCCGCGATCTGAAGGCATCGTCATCTGCCCGCCGGCTCTTGCCAGACAGGGCAGCTGCTGAGCCAATAGGTACGGCTTGCGCCGTTCGCATGCAGAACGGCGCGGCCGCCTGGTTTTAAGAGCCGTTGCTGATCCGCTCGAAGGATGCGAGGCGCCTGCATGCGAATAGCAGGCGAACGAATAGATTCTGGCGCGGTCGGTTCCGGGAAACGGGCTATGCCCGGCTGTACCAACAGTTACCAATGCGAGGAAAATAACCAGAAAAACCAGCGATTTCTGGTGCCCAGGAGAGGACTCGAACCTCCACGCCTCGCGGCACACGGACCTGAACCGTGCGCGTCTACCAATTCCGCCACCTGGGCTAGGTGCGCAGCCGATGTAAGCGGCAGCGCGCCGGCTGTCAACGCGCTTTATTTGTTTTTCATCAATGCCGATCAGCCGGCGGGCTGTGATCGCCGTCGGACGATCTCATAAATGATCGCGCCGATGATCGTCACGGCAATCATGACGAGCGCCAGAGCATTCACCGCGGGCGTCAGCCCCGTTCTCACCTTCGTGGCTATATAGACTGTGAGAGGCGTATCAAAGCCGCGGACGAAAAGCGTGGTGTTATAATTTTCGATCGACTGCAAGATGGCGAGGAAACCGGCCGCGAACAAAGCGGGCTTCAGGAATGGCAGCATCACGCGCCGGAACATCATGAACCTCGAGGCACCGAGGCCGATGGCAGCCTCCTCCTGCGTCCGATCGAAGCGCTGCAAGCGCGCGGCGACCAGGAGCATGACATAACAGATGATGAAACTTGCTTGCGCGAGCACGATAAGGAAGATGCCCCCGCCGACGCCGAGCTGACGCCAGAGCACCAGGGTCGCAATACCGATGACCACGCCGGGCGTGAGCAGAGGCGAAACCATCACGGCGTAAAGAAAGCTGCGCGCCCGCGCATGGAGGCTGGTGAGCAAAAGGGCTGCCGCAGTGCCGATCGGAAGCGCCACCGCCACGACGAAGAAGGCGACGATGACCGAGGTCCAGAGCGAACGCCACATGCCGGTATCCGCTGCCAGCTGGTTGAACCAATCAAGCGTGGTGCCCTGCCAGGGCGTGATGGTGGGAAAGCGGCTCGTGTTAAAGGTAGCAGCCACCATGATCGCAAGCGGCGCGAAGAGATAAACGAAGAACGCCACAAAATAGAAGCCGAAAAGGCCGCGAGCGATGCGGTCGGCCGCGTTCATTTCGCCACGTCCGTCAGGTTCACGCGGAAGATCCGCAGCGTGACGAGCACGACGGTGAGACACAAGACCAGAAGCACCAGGGCATACGCGGCGCCCCTGTTCCAATCTCCGCCCTCGAAGAACCAGTTGTAGATGATCTCGGTGAACCATCGGCTACCGGGCGCGCCAAGAAGCGCCGGCGCCACATAGCTTCCCGCAGCCAGCATGAAGGTGAACACACAGCCCGTCGCTATTCCCGCCTTCGCATGCGGGATGACGACGCGCCAGTGAGTGCGCCAGGTGGATGCGCCGAGGTCCCGAGCCGCCTCGATCTGCGACCGGTCGAGTGATTCGATCGAGTTGTAGATCGGGAAAAGCATGAAGAGGATATAGGCGTAGACCATACCTGCCAGCACCCCCACATCGCCATACCAGCGCACCGGCTGGTCGATGACGCCAAGCGAGAGAAGCAACGCATTCAAAGGGCCGCGAAAGGCCAGCAGGATGTACCAGGCAAGCGTGCGCAGCACCTCGTTTATCCAGAAGGGGATCGTCAGCGCAAGCAGAACCACCGCGCTGCGGTTGGGCGTCGCGCTCTGGGCAAGCCAGTAAGCCAGCGGATAGCAGACCACGAGCGTGAGGAACGCGACAAGCGCGCTGGCCCACACGGTCTTGAAGAAGATCGCCCGATGGACGCTCTCATTAGCAAGATAGAGGATATTGTCGAGCGAATAGACGTCGCGCGGACCACCGATGTCGGCCGGCGGCAGATTGGGCCGCAGGGCATAATCGATCATCATCAGATTGGGCGCAAGCACCATGCCCCCGAGCCATATGGCGACCAGCGCCAGAAAGAGCGTTCCCATTCCGCTGCCGAAGCGCCGGTAAAGCTCATTCATCGGGGAGGACCACCGCATTTTCGTCGCGGAAGCTGAAGCTTGCCGGCACCCCTATGGCGGGTGCACTGGCGAGTTCCGTACTGGGAATGGAAGCGATTAGCGCAATCCCGTTTTCCAGCCTGCCATAGGCGAGGGCGAAAGCGCCCTCGAAATCGATGCGGTCGATGGTGGCCGTCAGGCAGTTCGCGCCTTCTTCACCATGCGCCAACGCTTCGGGCCGGACATAGAGCTTTGCCGAAGCTCCGGGCGAAAGGCCGTGGCCGATGCGGCCGCGCAAACGACCTTCCGCGGTTTCGACAATGGCCATACCACCATCAAGGGAAATAACCCGGCCGGAAATCGCGTTGGTCTCGCCCACGAAGCGCGCCACAAAGGGGGTTGCCGGATCGTCGTAAAGCTCGCGCGGGGAGCCCACCTGCTGCAGGACGCCCGCACTCATCACGGCCACCCGGTCGGACATGGCGAGCGCCTCCGACTGGTCGTGCGTGATGTAGATGAAGGTGACGCCGGTCCGCTTCTGAAGCGCACGAAGCTCAGCCCGCATACGCTGCCTCAGCTTGAGATCGAGCGCCGAGAGCGGTTCGTCCAGCAGCAAGACTTGAGGCTCCACTGCAAGCGCGCGTGCAATGGCTACGCGCTGCCGCTGCCCGCCCGAGAGTTCGCCCGGCATGCGCTCGCCAAAGCCCTCGAGCGCGACCAGTTTGAGAAGCTCTTCCGCCTTGGCCTTCCGCGCCGGCTTCGCCACGCCGCGTGCTTCGAGCCCGAAGGCGATGTTTTCCCAGACCGGCATCAGCGGAAAGAGGGCGAGGGACTGGAAGATCATCGCGGTGGGACGCTGGTCTGGCCCCAGCCCCTTCATGTCGCGGCCACCGATCAGGATCTTGCCTTCAGTCGGCTGCAGGAAGCCAGCGATCATGCGAAGGATGGTCGTCTTGCCGCAGCCGGAAGGCCCAAGAATGGAAAAGAACTCGCCGCCTTGAACGGTGAGGGAGACATCGGTGACGGCACGGGTTCGGCCAAAGGCCATGCCGACATGTTGGAGCTCTACGGAATGCGACATCGTTGCCCGAAATGTGGCGAGGGCGGTTTCCCGCCCTCGTTTGCGGCGTCAGGCCGAGAGGAACCGATCCTGGTATTCATTGCGCTTGGCAACGAACCAGTTCTCCTGGATCGGCCACCACCAGAGCTTCTCGAGCGCATCGCCCGGGTAGGCTGCTGCAAAGAAGGCCTTGGCTTGTTCTGAGATGTGCTGCTCCGCGCCAACGGCTGTCGAGTTGATCGAGGTGGCATTCGTGTACATGGCGCCAGCTTCCGGCGTCAGGAACCAGTTGATGAATGCATAGGCCTGATCGAGATTCTGTGCCCCCTTGGGAATGGCCACGCCCTCCATCCAGGTGAGCGCACCCTCTTTCGGCGCGACGAAGCCCACCGGGAGCCCTTCTTTGGCCAGGGCGGCGGCGGTCGAATCCCAGGTCTGACCAATGGCGCAGCCATTGACGCGGAAAGCACCCTGCGCCTCGTTCTCATTGTTCCAGAACTGGGCGATGTTCGCCTTTCGGGCGATGGCCTCGGCGAGGATCACGTCATAGATCTTCACCATGTTTTCTTCGGACTTGAAGGCATCCACCATCGGCATCGGCAGCTTCCCTTCCGCCTCCAGCCAAAGGCCGAGACCAACCAGTCCCGAATGGGCGCGTACCGTCGCCTTGCCCTGCATCTCTGGCTTCCAGATATCGCCGTAGGAGGCGGTGCCGTATTCGAGCGGCGCCTGATCCTTGTCGAAGGCAATCGCCTCCGTGCCCCAATCGGTGGGCACCTGGTAGCGCTTGCCATCGACCACGGCGCCGAGATTCTTGGAATTCTCCCAGGCGCTCGGCAGGCATTTCGCCACGTCAACCTTGGATTCGTCGATCGGCTGTACAAGATCGAATTCGACATAGTTCGGCACGCGGTCGACGGTCGGCCATATGATGTCAAAACCGCCGCCATTGTTGGCGCGTAGCTGATTGAGGAGTTCGTCATTCGTGCCGTAGGGCGTGTAGTTCGCCTTTATGCCCGTTGCCTGTTCGAACGCGCCGAGCATCTCATCATTGAGGTAGCCTGCCCAGGCGAAGATATTGACCGTTCCGGAAGAGCCCTGCGCGTAGCTACGCGAGATGAAGGGGGCAGCCAGCGCCAGGCCTGCGATGGAAGCCACGCCCTTGGTAAAATCACGCCGTGTGATCGATTGCATTGGTAAGTCTCCCCTTCAACCCGTTGCTTGGTGCGCGCAGCGGTTACGCCCGTCATGTTACACCGAGATGAAAGAGGGGCAACGAAAATACGTGAAGGCGGAGGAAAGCCGGCAAAGCACCGCTTGAGAAAAGCAGAAGGGCCGCGGCCCTAGCCCGCGTTAGCGGCATCTTCCCGGGCGATCTCCGACCAGCCATCACGCTGTGCGAGCATTGCGCGCAGATAGGCGACATTCGCCTGCGCCTGCTCGGGTGAAAGTTCCCGGCGGGCGATCGCCTCCGCTTCGGCGAAGCGGCCCTGAAGGCCCACGACCAGTGCCAGATTTTGCCGGACCCGGCTGTCCGCGCCGGGCGCAGCGGCGGCCTTGCCCATATATATCTCAGCCGTCCTGAGGTCCCCTTGCAGCAGATAGGACATGCCGAGATTGGAAAGGACAGAGGCTTCGTTCGGCTGCAGGTCGAGAGCCCGCCGATAGAGCGCGCGCGCTTCTTCGGGCTTTGCCAGCTGGTCGAGAATGGCGCCCTCGGCGGAAAGAAGCTTCCAGTCGGGATATTCGGGTGTCTGGGCGCGGCGGATCGCATCCAGCGCCGGCTCGAGCTCCCCAACGGACGCAAGAGCCTTTCCATAGGCAGCCAGCACGTCGCGGTCCTTAGGATGATCGATGGCGAGCTTGCGCATCACCGCCAGAGATTGGTCCGCGCGTCCGCTCATCTGGAGAATGTTCGCATAACGCAGCGCAACGGCCTTGTCTTTTGGATCCCGGATGTAGAGCCTGCCGACGCTGTCGGCCGCTGCTTCGAGTTCGCGCGCCGACATGGCGGCGACGTTCTGCTGCGCGGGCGCTCCGGTCGAGGCTGTGGTGACGTTGCTGACCTTGTTTCGGGCCGTTTGGGCACACCCAACCAGCATTCCAGCGAGAACCAGGGCAACCGCCGTCGAGACGATTCTTCCCCTCCGCACCGCCCCTTGCATCTGCTGCCCCCGTGGTGGATTTCCGGCGAACGCTGCCTTTCCCTCGCAAGAAGTAATCTGTTAACCCTAATGGAATGTTAATCCCGACGCCGACCAGGAACCCGTCATGCCCTTGACCCTCGTGGACCATAGAGCCCCCGCTTCACTGCCCGTTTTTCTGGTCGCCGGAAAAGCCATCGAAGAATCGGGTGCCGATGCAGCTGCTTGCGCCTGGGCGCGCGGGAACGGATTTTCGGGATCGGAAGGCGCCGTGCTCACGATTCCCCGTCCCGATGGTGCGTTGGCGGGGGCCTTCTTCGGCATAGGCAGCAATGGATCTTCGCCGCTGATTTACGGCAAGCTCGCGCGCACGCTTCCGGAGGGCGAATGGCATTTTGCCACGCCGCCGAAAGATCCTGCTCTTGCAGCTTTGGCGCTTCTCCTCGGGAGCTATGCCTTTACCACCTATGGAGCGAAGGCGACGGCGGCTATCCGTTTCGCCGCGCCCGAGGGGGCAGATGCGGAAGGGGCCCGCCGGGTCGCACAGGGCGTCTTCCTTACGCGCGACCTGGTCAATACGCCAACCAACGACCTGGGGCCGGATGCATTGGAGCGCGTCGCGCGGGAACTGGCCGAACAGCATGGCGCAAGCTTTTCCTCGGTCGTGGGCGAAGATCTCCTGGCCCAAAACTTTCCGATGATCCATGCGGTGGGCCGTGCAGGTGCCATCGCGCCAAGGCTCATCGATCTTTGCTGGGGCGAGGAATCCGCGCCGAAGGTGACGCTCGTCGGCAAGGGTGTCTGCTTCGATACCGGCGGCCTCGACATCAAGACTGCAAGCGGCATGCTTCTCATGAAGAAAGATATGGGTGGGGCGGCCAACGTGCTTGGCCTCGCCTCCATGATCATGGATGAGAAGCTGCCGATCCGGCTTCGGGTGCTTATCCCCGCCGTCGAAAACTCAATCGCGGGGAATGCCTTCCGCCCTGGCGACGTTCTGAAGAGCCGCAAGGGCATCACGGTCGAGATCGGCAATACGGATGCCGAAGGGCGGCTGATCCTGGCCGATGCTCTGGCGCTTGCCGATGAGGAGGAACCGGAGCTTCTGGTGGATATGGCAACGCTCACAGGGGCGGCGCGCGTCGCCCTGGGACCCGATCTGCCGCCCTTCTATACGCGCGACGACCTCTTTGCTTCCGCGCTGGCCGCAGCCGCCGAGCAAACGGCCGATCCGCTCTGGCGCATGCCGCTCTGGCAGCCCTATGCTGAAAAGCTTCGCTCGCGGATCGCCGACATCAACAATGTCACGAGCGACGGCTTTGCGGGATCTGTCACGGCGGCTCTGTTCCTGCAGCGCTTCGTCGAGAAGGCAGAGACATGGGCCCATTTCGACATCTTCGCCTGGAGCCCCGCCGAGAAGCCCACCTGCCCGGTCGGCGGCGAGGCACAGGGCATAAGGGCGCTCCTTGCGGTTCTGCGGGAACGCTACCGATAGAACGCTACCGATAGAGCTTTCGCCGCGCGAGGGAACGGCTTAATGATACGGGACCGAAACGAATTCGGACCCCTTCATGCCGATCGCGTTGCGACCCATTCAGGCGCTCAGGCTTTGGCAGCAGGTCTGCCTGGCCGAAGTTCGAAACGACATGCCGGATCTAAGCGAGCGGCAGATCGCCATCCTGCTGACCATCTATCTCGACCCGCCGCCGCACACGGTGCGCGGATTGGCGGAAAGGTTGAAAGTGACCAAGCCCGTGATTACACGTGCGCTCGATACAATGGGGGCCTTGAAGCTCGTGTCTCGCCATCGCGACGATCATGATCGTCGTAACGTCCTTATCCGCCGCACCGTCGAAGGAGCGCTCTTCGTAGAGCGTTTCGGAGACGTGATCGTTGCCCGCGCCGAGGAACTTCCACTGTGAACACGCTTGATCGCCGCCTGAATGCGTTCCGCCCCGATCTCGCCGATGAGCGGCTCAAGGGAAAGGTCGAAGCCTCCCGTTTCGTATCAGGAGTTCCGGCCGTCATTGTTGCGCCCGTGGCTGACGTCCATTCTGCTCCCGATCCATCGGCGGGCATCGACACGCAATTCCTCCATGGCGATGATGTGCTCGTCTTCGAAAGGAGGGACAGCTGGGCCTGGATTCAAGGGGAACGGGATGGATATGTCGGGTATGTACCGGAAGCCGCGCTCGGCGCGATCGGTCCCATGCCCACGCATGTGCTGGCCGTCCCGCGCAGCTTCGTCTATCCCGAGCCGGAGCTAAAGACCCCACCGCACGCAGCCCACAGCATGGGGGCACGCTTTTCAGTCGACGGCGAGGTGGAAAAGCGCGGAACGCGCTACGCGCTCCTGGCATCGGGCGGAGCCGTGATCGCAAAGCACCTCCGGCCGATCGGGGAAGTGACGGCGGATTATGTCTCGGTGGCCGAGAAATTCCTGAACACGCCCTATCTCTGGGGTGGGGCGAGCGGATTCGGGATCGATTGCTCCGGGCTGGTTCAGCTTTCTATGTTCATGGCCGGCCACAAGACACCGCGCGACACAGATATGCAGGCGGAGCGCATCGGCTCTCCCCTCAATCCGGAGGACGGTCTGAAACGCGGTGACCTGGTGTTCTGGCGTGGGCACGTGGCCATAATGACGGATACCGAAACCATCCTCCACGCGAATGGCTACACCATGACCGTTTCCCAGGAGCCACTTGCAGAGGCGATCAGCCGAATCGAGCCGCTTTACGGAAAGCCGACCGGCTTCCGCAGGCCCGAACTCTAGTCAGCGCTCGTCGCCCGTAACGAAGATCGTCGCGCTATCGTCCGAACTGAATTCCACGGCCACCACATCCTGCAGCAGGATCTCCCGCGAATCGATCGCGTGATAGAACATGGCGCTGCCCTCGATGGAATCGCGGAGAGCCTCGATGTCTTCCTCGTGCTCTTCAATGGCCTTTTCAATCGCTCCGCTTCCCTTCCCCAGATCGGGAAGGAAAACGATTTCGAGCGCATTGACCGTAAACGCCTTGCGCACGCGCTCGGCGCTGTCCTGCGTCATCTCGATGGCAGCGAGAATACGCTCGACCTGCGCGTTCTTGGTGGTTTCCTCGGTCTTCACATCGGAACCGACAATGGCGTCAATGGATTCCTGGCTTTGCAAGCCCTGAGCGAGCGGCGGCTGCGACAAGGGCGGAAGGACGAACGCAAGCGCCGCCGCGAGAAACAGCGCTCTTTCGGCTGAGCCCAGCAAAACGGGCCGATGGATATCCGCGCGAAGCATCCTTCCTCCTTGCGACGAACAGCTTTGACCGCAACGGCAAGAACATGAAAGTGTTCCAAACCGCGTGCGGGCGAATTCCTTCAAAGGATTATGTCAGCGTTGCGGCGGCAGCTTGCAACCCGCTCCGCATTCGGAAGATCATTGGTGTCGATCCACTCGCGTGCCGCCTTCTCATCACGGCCATGATACCGCCAACGTTCGAGCAGCCTCTTTTCCAGCTCCTGGCGACCCAAATCGAGATAGATGGAAAGGTCGAACATGTCTTGAAGGCCGTTCCAGGGGTCCTCATCGAGGAGCAGGTAATTGCCTTCCACGAGTACGAACCGAACATCACGGTCGATGATTGCTGCCGCGGCGCGCGAGACTTCCATGGAACGGTCGAAAAGCGGGATCGCGATCTCCGGTTCGCGAGCCCGCAGACGTTGCAGCAGAACTCTGAGGCCTCGAAAATCGAATGTCTCCGGAGCGCCCTTGCGGTGCGACAGCCCGCGGGCCCTCAGCACCACATCGTCGTAATGGAAGCCGTCCATCGGGACGATGGCCGCGCTCTCGCCACGCGCGATGAGTTCCGCAGCCAGCCTTTCCGCAAGCGTCGACTTTCCCGAGGCCGGCGGCCCCGCGATCGCCGCCAGGAAGCGCGGCTCGCGGGCGGCACGCGCGACGATCTCATCCGCGAGCCTGCCCGTCATGTCTTCCTGGCTGTTCAGGATCCGAGCCATTGCGGGTAATCGGATACGAGGAGGCGATACGGCTCCTCGTCCTCCTCGATGCTCGAGAAACGGTCGATCGGCTCGGCAAAGATGTTGTCGGTCAGATCGTCATTGACGGTGGAGACCTCGCCGATCAGCACGTCCGACCCTTCGCCCCAGAATTCGTGCCAGACGCCCGGCAAAAGGGTCACGCTCTCACCGGGAGAAAGCCGCAATATGCCTCCCGCATCGAAGCGGCGGACGATGCCGTCGGTGGGCACGGAAACAGGTGCCTCGTAGTCGATGCTGCCATCGGGCGCCGAAGCGTAGAGCTTGATGCAGAGGCTGCCGCCACCGCGATTGATGATGTCTTCCGCCTTTATCGCGTGGCGATGCATGGGCGAGATTTGATCGCGGCGCGAGATCATGATCTTTTCGGCATAAAGCATGCCGCGACCTTCCTTCAGCGCCGCAGCGTCACCATTGCGCACCGTGAAGAGGAAAAGCCCCTTCCTGGCGAAATCCCCTACGCCGTAATCGGTGATATCCCAGCCGAGACGCGCATTGACGATGCCGTCGATTTCCGCGCGGCGCGCCCTCATTTCGTTCGGCGTCCAATCGGCGAAAGGCGGCATGACATAGCCAAACGAGCGGATAAACCCCGCGCCTTCTCGCAAGATGTCGTTGACCTTCGATCGTTTCATCGCAAGCTCCTCCTCCTTGTGAACGCGGGATTGCCATGCGCCCTATAGAGCTGTGGACCGCTTCTAGAACGCCTTGAAGGTGAGTGTGGTCAGCGAGCGGACAATACCAGGCACATTCGCCACGTTCTCGTTGATGAATTTGCCCACATCAACACCGTCGTCGATATAGACCTTCAGAAGAAGGTCGTATTCCCCGCTTGTGGAATAAAGCTCGGACGCGATTTCGCGCTTGTAGATTTCGTCGGCAACCTCATAGGTCTTGCCGGGCACACACCGCAGCTGAACGAAAACAGCTCTCATGACGTCCTTCCCAAAATTTCGGGGTCTTGCGAGAAAGTCGGGCTTGCGCGGCTGCCTGTCAACAGGTTTGGCGGTTGCTTGCGGGGGTGTTAAAGACCCGGCACCGACTTTGCAAGGAAGGGCGATTTGGCGCATAGTCTTTGTCATGAGTGAAACTATGCCGAAGAAGGCAAAATATGAGGAAGAGCTGCGCCGCGCAGGGGTACGGATCACACGCCCCCGCCAGGTGATTCTCGGCATTCTTTCCGAAACGGAAGACCATCCGGATGCGATGGAGATCTTCAATCGGGCATCGGAGGTCGACCCAAGCATTTCGCTGTCAACGGTCTACCGCACGATGAAGCTCCTTGAGGAACTGGGTGCGATTCATCGCCACGCGTTCGAAGGCGGCCGTGCGCGCTTCGAGCAGGCAAGCAGCCAGCACCACGATCACCTGATCGATATTGATACCGGCGACGTCATCGAGTTCCATTCCACGAAGATCGAGGCGCTGCAGGACGAAATCGCCCGCTCTCTTGGCTACGACATCGTCCATCACCGGTTGGAACTCTATGGCAGGAAGCGGCGCAGCCGTTGACGCGAAGCGTCTAGACGAGACGTGCGAGGACTGCAGCGCCCAAGCACAACAATGGGTGTTCATCACATGGAAAAAGCTGACATCGGCCTGATCGGCCTTGGAACGATGGGGGCGAATCTCGCCCTCAATATCGCGGAGAAGGGCTTCCGCATCGCGGTGTACAATCGCACGACCGAGCGCACGCATGAGTTTGCCGCCGAGGCTGGCCCTCTAGCCGCCAATATCATACCCTGCGACAGCCTTCAGGCGCTGGTGGATGCGATCAAGCCGCCCAGGCCGATCATCCTGATGGTACCCGCCGGCGCGCCGGTGGACGAGCAGATCGCTGCCCTCGACCCGCTGGTCGCGCGGGACGACATCATCATCGACGCGGGCAATGCCAATTTTCGCGATACACGCAGGCGCATGGCGGAACTGGCCGAGACCGGCCCGCGCTTCATCGGCATGGGCGTCTCGGGCGGGGAAGAAGGCGCGCGCCACGGTCCGTCGATCATGGTCGGTGGGCCTGAGGATTCCTATCGCCGTATCGAGCCTGTCCTTGAGGCGATTGCCGCGCGCTACGAGGGGGAGGCCTGCCAGGCATGGCTCGGACCCGACGGCGCCGGCCATTTCGTGAAAACCATCCACAATGGCATAGAATATGCCGACATGCAGATGATCGCGGAGATCTACGGCATCCTGCGTGACGGCTATGGACTCGAAGCCCGCGATATCGCTTCCATCTTCGCGCGATGGAACGAGGGGCGGCTCAATTCCTATCTGATCGAGATCACGGCAGAGGTGCTCGATGCGATCGATCCGGAGACGGGGAAACCAATCGTTGACGAGATCCTCGACCGCGCCGGACAGAAGGGGACGGGCCGCTGGTCTGCCATCGAAGCTCAGTCGCTGGGGGTTCCGGCCACGGCGATCGAGGCGGCCGTCGCGGCACGCAGCCTCTCCGCCATGAAGTCTGAGCGCGAGGCCGCCGAGAAACGTTACGGCATCCCCACCTCTTCGGCAGGCGCGCCAAGTGAACAAGCGCTTGCGAGCCTTGAAGCTGCGCTTTTCGCCGGCAAGATCGTCGCCTATGCCCAGGGCTTCGCGGTCATGGCTGCTGCTTCGCGCGAGTTTGGCTGGAACTTGCCGCTCGGTACGATCGCACGCATTTGGCGGGCCGGCTGCATCATCCGCTCGCAGTTTCTCGGAGCTATCGCTGACGCTTTCGACGGGGCGCCGGAAACGGAAAACCTGCTGATGACGCCCACCTTCTCTCAATATATGGAAGCGGCCCATCCGCACCTGCGGCGGGTGGTGGCGCAAAGCGCTGAAGCTGGATTGCCCGTGCCTTCGCTCTCAGCCGCTCTGGCGCATTTCGATACCTTCCGACGCGGACGCGGAACCGCGAATCTCATCCAGGCGCAGCGCGATTTCTTCGGCGCGCATGGCTTCGAACGCATCGACCGGGAGGGAAGCCACCACGGTGCATGGAAGAAGGATTGAGCAAAAAGCAACATCCGGAGACCGTTGAGGAAATCACCGGCATGTCTCGTGCGGATCTGGATACCGTCGACGCAATATTGCAGCAACACGTCAAGGGGTGTGGTCGACGAAGTCAGGAGCGAATTAGGAGACCGTCTTTCGGCTGTTATCCTGCGCGGATCCCTCGCCATGGGCACCTTCTATGCCCAGCCGGGGAAGGAAGAAGCTAGTATTGGGCAATCTCGCACCTGCCGGGCGAACTGAGAGACATCGTCGCCCAGGCGCTCGCCGCCTATCGCGGCTCCGATTGGCTGCATACGATACGCGAAAGGCAATTGTCGGGTGGCCCTGGGCGTCGCACCTCGCTCATCAACTTCAGGGATCAATGCGCGCCCGGTACGGAACTCAGGAATGCACCAGAACGGCAGCCCGGGAGTGAACAGAAATGCAGAGCGGACTTCTCCCTCGCCGACCTCGAGCAACCTGAATATATCTGGATCGCCCGGGCACTTTTCTGCCGCTTGTGGTCATTCTCATAGCCACAAAAAAGTGCCGCCGTGGTGGAGGGGAACCACGGCGGCCTTTATATTATGTGCGGCAGCCCGGAGAGGGGGATAAGGCTGCCGCTTGTTTTGTCCGGTTCGGCGGGGGACGAGCCTTTCCGGACTTCGGCGGAAAATATTGCCGATGCATTGATATGTTGTTCGCCAAAATGGCTATTCAAGGGCCACAAGGTTACACATTGTTAATATTTCGCGATCAACTGCCAGGATTTGGCGGCAGAGACCGGTGCCTCACGCCTTTGTGATGGACTCGGCGAAGAGGTCGCGCTACCCGTTGCGCCATGAAAAAAGGCGACCATCTCTTTCTTGTAGACGGCTCGGGTTACATTTTTCGGGCTTATCACGCACTTCCACCGCTCAACCGCAAGTCGGACGGTCTTCCCGTCAGTGCGGTTCTCGGCTTCTGCAACATGGTTTGGAAGCTCCTGCGCGATGCGAGGGACACGGCCGTCGGCGTGACACCCACGCATTTTGCGGTGATCTTCGATTATTCGTCCAAAACCTTCCGCAGCGAAATCTACCCGGAATACAAGGCCAATCGCACCGAACCGCCGGAAGATCTCATCCCGCAATTCGGCCTGATCCGTGAGGCCACGCGCGCCTTCGATCTGCCATGCATCGAGATGGAGGGATATGAGGCGGACGATCTGATCGCCACCTATGCCCGCCTTGCCTGCGAGGCCGGGGGTGACACCACGATCGTCTCCTCCGACAAGGACCTGATGCAGCTCGTCGGTCCGACGGTCTCCATGTACGACCCGATGAAGGACAAGGAGATCCAGGTTCCGGAGGTCATCGAGAAATGGGGTGTTCCGCCCGAGAAGATGATCGAGCTGCAGGCGCTCACCGGGGATACGATCGACAATGTTCCGGGCGTGCCGGGGATCGGACCAAAGACTGCCGCGCAGCTCCTGCAAGAATATGGTGACCTCGATACGCTTCTTGCCCGGGCGCATGAGATCAAGCAGCCGAAGCGCCGCGAAAATCTTATCGAATACGCCGAGAAGGTGCGAATCTCCCGCGAACTGGTCCGGTTGAGGGACGATGTGCAGGTGGAGGTGCCGCTTGACGCACTGGCGCTCAATCCGCCGGATGGGCCGAAGCTCATTTCCTTTCTCAAGGCCATGGAATTCTCCTCGCTTACCCGCCGCGTCGCCGAGGCGACGGGAGCGGATGCATCGGCCGTCGAGCCGGCATATCTGGAGGTCCAGAAAGGTGCCGAGGCCCACGGGCCCGACCTTACCGTCCCCGCCACGGGCATCGGAGAGCCGGGCGCTGAGGGCGAAGTGGCGCCTGAAAGGGACGATAGCGCCGCCACACCGGAGAAACTTGCGCGCAAGCTGGCCGACGCTGCTGCGCATGAAGCCTTCGATCATTCCCGCTATGTCTGCATTCGCGACCTGGAAACGCTGAACCAATGGGTCGCGGAGGCGCGAGAGACAGGTGTTGTCGCGATCGACACCGAGACCACCTCGCTCGATCCCATGCAGGCTGAGCTTTGCGGCATCGCGCTCGCGATCGCCCCGAACCGGGCAGCCTATGTCCCCCTCTCGCATAAGAACGGAGCGGAAGACCTGCTCGGTGGGGGCATGGTCGACGGGCAGATCAAGGTGGAAGCGGCTCTCGCTTTGCTACGGCCGCTCTTCCAGGACCCTTCTGTCCTGAAGATCGGCCAGAACCTCAAATATGACTGGCTGCTGCTTTATCGCCACGGCATCGAGATCGCGCCCTATGACGACACGATGCTCATCTCCTACGTATTGGAGGCGGGCACCCAAGCCCACGGCATGGATGCCCTGGCGGAGCGTTGGCTGGGTCACACGCCGCTCTCCTATAAGAAGGTGACGGGTTCCGGCCGCTCGAAGGTGACCTTTGACATGGTCGACTTGGAGCGGGCGACCCTGTACGCCTCCGAGGACGCCGACGTCACCCTCAGGCTCTGGAAAGTCCTGAAGCCGCAGCTTGCCGCCAAGGGTCTCGTCTCCGTCTACGAACGGCTGGAGCGGCCGATGATTTCAGTCATCTGCCGCATGGAGCATCGCGGCATCATGGTCGACCGGCAGATCCTGTCGCGCATGTCCGGCGATTTCGCTCAGACGGCTGCGGCGATGGAGGAAGAGATATATCAGCTTGCCGGAGGCCGCTTCACCATCGGATCTCCCAAGCAATTGGGCGACATTCTTTTTGGACGCATGGGTCTTCCCGGCGGCGCCAAGACCAAGTCGGGCCAGTGGTCGACCTCAGCGCAAGTGCTCGGGGAACTGGCCGCCGCAGGGCACGAGTTGCCGCGCAAGATCGTGGACTGGCGCCAAGTCACAAAGCTCAAATCCACTTATACGGATGCGCTGCCCGGCTACATTCATCCCGACACGGGGCGGGTGCACACGTCCTATTCGCTGGCTTCGACAACGACGGGCCGGCTCTCTTCCTCCGAGCCGAACCTGCAGAACATACCGGTGCGGACGCCGGAAGGCCGCAAGATCCGGACCGCATTCATCGCTGCGCCCGGCTACAAGCTGATCTCGGCCGACTACAGCCAAATCGAGCTGCGCGTGCTGGCGCATGTGGCGGATATCCCGGAGCTGAAAAAGGCGTTCGCGGACGGAATGGACATCCATGCCATGACGGCCTCCGAAATGTTCAGCGTGCCGGTGGAGGGCATGCCTGGCGAGGTGCGCCGACGCGCCAAGGCCATCAATTTCGGCATCATCTACGGCATATCCGCTTTTGGTCTTGCCAACCAACTTGCGATACCGCGCGAGGAAGCCGGCGCCTATATCAAACGCTATTTCGAGCGCTTCCCGGGCATTCGGGATTACATGGAGCGCACGAAAGCTTTCTGCCGCGAGAAGGGCTATGTAGAGACCATTTTCGGCCGTCGCGCGCATTATCCGGAAATCCGCTCGTCCAATCCTTCCGTCCGCGCTTTCAACGAGCGCGCGTCCATCAATGCCCCCATCCAAGGCTCGGCAGCCGATATCATCCGCCGTGCCATGATGCGCATGGAGGCGGCGCTGGCCGATTCAGGCCTGGGCGACGTGAAGATGCTTCTTCAAGTGCATGACGAACTGGTGTTCGAGGCTCCGGAAGATGCCGTGGAACGTGCGATCCCGGTCATCCGCACGGTGATGGAAGGGGCGGCCTGGCCTGCCCGCTCGCTCTCCGTGCCGCTGAAGGTGGACGCCCGCGCCGCCGACAACTGGGAGGAGGCCCATTAGGCGTCATCGCCAACGAGTCGCTTCCGGCTCACCATTGGCGGCCGCCATGGCGAACCGTGAGCTGCCGCAGGAGCGCGGCAGCTACCGCTCGCGGTAGCGAAGCTGGCGTTGCTGGCTCGGGGCATGTCTGGTAGAGAACACCCCATATTTTTGCCGATCCTCGAAGGCTCCTACCCGATGGAACCAAAAATCTCAGACCGATAGGCCGCAGCAACGCGCTTTCGTTGCTGCGGCGTCTGCCAGGTTCCGATTTGCCACCCGAGAGCCCAGACCGCCGCCGAATACAATCATTCGAGCGGATTCTTTCCCATGTCTAAAAATATCCGGCTGTGGAGCTACAGCCTGCCGGTTGCGTTGATGCTGCTGGCGCCCTTCAACATTCTTGCCTCGCTCGGCATGGACATCTACCTGCCGGCCATCCCCACCATGCCGGGAGTCCTCGGCACTACTCCCGCCGTAGTGCAACTGACGCTAACCCTTTACATGATCATGCTCGGCGTGGGGCAGATCGTCTTCGGGTCGCTTTCGGATCGTTTCGGCCGCCGACCGGTCCTCATCGGCGGGGGTGTCATTTTTGCCGCCGCCTCCCTCGCCCTTGCCGCTATATCATCGGCCGAGTTGTTCCTGCTTCTCCGGCTGGTGCAAGCCACGGGTGCAGCCGCCGTGCTGGTGGCGCTTTTCGCCACGATCCGCGACGTCTATGCGAGCCGGCCAGAAAGCACCGTCATATACGGCCTCATGAACGCTATGTTGGCCTTCGTACCCGCTGTCGGTCCGGTCGCTGGCGCGCTTGTGATGGACTGGTGGGGGTGGCGCGCCATCTTCCTCGCGCTGGGCATCCCGGCTCTCATCGTGCTCGCCCTCATGCTGCCCGCTTGGCACGAGACGCGGCAAGTGAAGGAGGGGCAGCAAGGCGCGGGGTTCGGGTCGGTGCTGAGGAGCCCCGCCTTCTGGATCTATACGATCGGCTTCGGGACTGCCATGGGCACATTCTTCGTGTTCTTCTCAATCGCCCCACGCGTACTGATGGATCGGGCAGGCTTTTCCGAACTCGGTTTCAGCTTGGCCTTTGCAACGGTGGCTATCGCCATGATCATCACCACACGTTTCGCCAAAGCCTTCGTGGCGCGATGGGGCATTCCGGGCAGCGTGATACGCGGAATGGTGATGTTGATCCTGGGGGCGTGCCTGCTTGCGATCGGCCAGCTGGTTCTGGCGCCGTCCTTCTGGTCCTTCGTCGTGCCGATGTGGCTGATCGCGGTTGGGATCGTCTTTACAACCGCCGTCACAGCCAATGGTGCCCTGCAGGAATTCGGAGAAACTGCGGGCACCGCCGTCGCCCTGCACTTCTGCATCCAGAGCCTTGTTGTCGGCATTGTCGGCACCGGCTTCGTGATTATGCTGGATGGCAGCACCGCATGGCCTCTCATCACCTACGCTGCCGGCATGGCGGCAACCACCCTGATCGCGCTGTTTTGGCTCGGTCGTCGCGATCCGCATCCGCAAACGGCGTGATGCTAGACCTGAGCGGTCGATGCCGACCGCTCAGGAAGCCTGTTCATCGGCTTAAGGTCTCGTGCGAGCATGCTTCTATTGTTGGGACGCGGATGGTGAACCACACGGAAGCCAACACGACGTCAGGGGCATCAGGCCTTTCGCGGCAGCACGCGGTCCGGCGGCCGGTGGCCGTCGAAAAAGGTGCGGATGTTGATGATGACCTTCTCGCCCATGTCGATCCGGCCTTCCATCGTGGCCGATCCCATGTGAGGAAGGATCACCACTTTCCCCGCCTCGGCGAGCTTCACGAGCCTCTTGTTCACCGCTGGCTCGTGGGCGAAGACATCAAGGCCTGCTCCCGCGAGCTTGCCCTCCTCGACCATGCGGATCAGGGCTTCCTCGTCGACGATGTCGCCCCGCGCCGTATTCACGATAAAGGCTGAGGGTTGCATGAGCGCCAGCCTGCGCGCTGAAAGCAGGTGATACGTGGCGGGTGTGGAAGGGCAGTTCACGGAAATGATGTCCATCCGCGCCAGCATCTGGTCAAGGCTGTCCCAATAGGTGGCCTCCAACTCGTCCTCGATCATCGGCGCGACCCGGCGGCGGTTATGATAGTGGATAGAGAGACCAAAGGCCTTGGCGCGGCGTGCTACGGCCGTGCCGATCCGCCCCATGCCGACAATGCCGAGGCGCTTGCCCCAGATCCGCCGACCGAGCATCCAGGTGGGTGACCAGCCGGCCCATTTTCCGCCGCGCTTAAGCAGCTCCGCCCCTTCCACCAGCCGCCGGGGGACGGCAAGCATCAAGGCCATTGTCATGTCTGCGGTGTCCTCATTGAGGACGTTCGGCGTATTGGTGACGGTGATGCCGCGTTCGGCCGCGGCGGTGACGTCGATATGCTCGACACCGTTCCCGTAATTGGCGATCAGCTTCAGGCGCTCCCCCGCTTGGGCGAGGAGAGCCGCATCGATGCGATCGGTGATGGTGGGAACCAGGACATCCGCCTCTTTCACGGCCGCCACCAATTCCGGCTGCGTCAGTGGGCGATCGTCGATATTCAGCCGCGCATCGAAGAGTTCCCGCATGCGCGTTTCAACCTGGTCCGGCAATTTCCGGGTAATCACGACGAGAGGTTTCTTTCGCCCCGTCATTCTTCTTTCCTGCCTCCGCGTTGAGACCCCGTTAACCAAGACGAGAGAAACTGAAGGGTGCCGCGCCCTGCTTCGATGCCTCAGCCCGATGTCTAACAAGCAGGCGCAAGGAAGACAAAGAAAAAGACCGTATGCGCTGCGTGGGTCCCAAACCAAATCGCTGCCACCGGTGCGCTATCGCGCTGTCGGCCGCGAGCGCGGGACAAAGGGGTAAAATGTTTCAGTCATGAAGGGCCAGAGATTTCTTTCCTTCCTCATTGCCGCCGTCCTCACCACGTTCCCGGCCATCGCCCAGGATCAAGTGCAGCCCGGCGAGGCCTTGAAGCGCGGCCCGAGTGGATTGCCGCTGCCGCGTTTCGTCAGCCTGAAGTCCGGTCGCGTGAATATGCGGGTTGGGCCGGGGACCCAGTATGCTGTCTCGTGGCTCTATCTGAAGCCGGGCTTGCCCATCGAGATAATCCAGGAATACGACAATTGGCGCCGGGTGCGCGATGCCGATGGGGCAGAAGGCTGGATCAATCAGGCACTGCTTTCCGGGCGGCGCACCGCGGTCGTGGCTCCCTGGTTCAAAGGCAAGGAAAATGCTGCCGTGCCGCTTCTTGCAAACCCTGAAGAGAACGCACGGGAAGTAGCCCAGGTGGAGCCGGGTGTCGTTGGTGAGGTGACGCTCTGCAATGGCAGTTGGTGCCGCATCAATTTCGCCGGCCACGAGGGCTGGATGGACCAGAGGGCGATCTGGGGCGTCTATCCTGGAGAGACCATCAAGGAATAGGCCGTTCGCGGCTCAGATCGGCCGCGGCTTGCCGGCGGACAGCACCGGCCGTGATTCGCGCGTTGAAAATATCGCGTCCCTGGCCACCGGGCCGGCCGAACAGCTAACCTGAATCAGCGTCGATTCCTGGCCTTCGGACGCAGGCGAACCAGAATATCCACGTGGGCGATTTCCATGTCTTCGGGCGGCGTCGGCAGATTGGATACGGTCACCGGCCCTTCGGGGATATCGACCAGCCGGTTCTCGCCCTCCAGGAAGAAATGATGATGGTCCGACGTGTTGGTGTCGAAATAGGTCTTCGAACCCTCCACCGGCAGGATCCTCAACATACCCGCCTCGGTGAATTGGTGAAGGGTGTTGTAGACCGTCGCGAGGGACACCCGGACGCCGGCGCGCAGCGCTTCCTCATGGAGTTCCTCAGCCGAAACATGACGGTTGCCGGCCGCAAACAAAAGCTCAGCAAGCGCCACGCGCTGTCTCGTCGGGCGCAACCCAGCCGCTCTCACGCGGCATCCGAGCACGGACTGCTCCAGTTCTTCGGCACTTGCTGCGGTCAAGGAAAACCTTTCCTGTCCCTGCGGATCGAGGCGGCAAAGCCGCGCATAGTTGTCCAGACATATATTCTGCCCGCACCGTCCGATCAATAGCGGCAAAAGGTCCGGTCGGATCTTGTCTATCATCGTCGGGATAATCCTCTCCGGGCAGTTTCCCACGGGAAACAAGCTGTGATAGGGAGAGTTTCCAAAATGCGGTGCCTGATCGGGCTAACGCGAAAAGGTGAAAGTAGGCCGGAAGAACCGGTCGCCAGGTGAGAACGGGAATTCATGGCGCAGACGAAATCCAGTTACGATTACGAAGACCTTCTGGCCTGCGCCCGCGGCGAATTGTTCGGCCCGGGCAATGCACAGCTTCCGGCTCCTCCCATGCTGATGTTCGACCGCATCACGGAGGTGCAGGCAGAAGGCGGCGAATTCGGAAAAGGCTTCATCCGCGCCGAACTCGATATCAAACCCGACCTTTGGTTTTTCCCCTGCCACTTCATCGGCGATCCGGTGATGCCCGGCTGCCTCGGCCTCGATGCGCTCTGGCAGATGACAGGCTTCTTCCTCGGCTGGCTGGGCGAGCCCGGCAAGGGGCGCGCCATCTCGACAGGCGAAGTGAAATTCAGCGGCATGGTGACCCCCAGCGTCAAAAGGGTCGAATACGGTGTCGACCTGAAACGCGTGATGCGCGGACGCCTCGTGCTTGGGATCGGAGATGGGTGGTTGAAGGCCGACGGGGAAACCATATACAGGGCCTCCGACCTGCGTGTCGGCCTTTTCAAGCAGGAAGCCTAGGCCGCCCGCTCATCGCAACACCAGCCTTGAAGCCCTAAGGAGAGCCATATGAGACGCGTCGTAGTCACCGGCCTCGGCATCGTTTCCTCCATCGGCAACAACGCCCAGGAAGTCACGGCCTCGCTGCGCGAAGCCAAATCGGGCATTAGCTTCTCGCCAGATTTCGCCGAGCACGGCTTTCGGTGCCAGGTGTGGGGAGCACCCACACTCGACCCGACAGAGCTCGTGGACCGCCGCGCCATGCGTTTCCTTTCCAAGGGCGGCGCCTGGAACCATGTGGCCATGGAACAGGCAATCGCCGATGCAGGGCTCGAGGAGAAGGACATCTCCCACGAGCGCACCGGCATCATCATGGGATCAGGCGGCCCCTCCACACGCGTGATTGTGGAGGCCGCCGATACAACCCGGGAAAAGGGTAGCCCGAAGCGCATCGGCCCCTTCGCGGTGCCGAAAGCCATGTCGTCCACGGCGTCGGCAACGCTGGCGACCTGGTTCAAGATTCACGGCGTGAATTACTCGATCTCTTCCGCCTGCTCTACGTCCGCGCACTGTATCGGCAACGCCTATGAGCTGATCCAATGGGGCAAGCAGGACATGATCTTCGCCGGTGGCCACGAGGATCTCGACTGGACGATGTCGAACCTCTTCGATGCCATGGGTGCAATGTCATCCAAGCATAACGATACGCCGTCCACGGCCTCGCGTGCCTACGATGTGACGCGCGACGGCTTCGTCATCGCGGGCGGGGCAGGCGTGCTGGTGCTTGAGGAACTGGAGCACGCCAAGGCGCGCGGCGCGAAGATTTACGCCGAAATCGTTGGTTATGGCGCCACTTCGGACGGCTACGACATGGTGGCGCTGTCCGGCGAAGGTGCGGTCCGCTGCATGCGCCAGGCGCTTTCCACCGTTCAGGAGAAAGTAGACTACATCAATACGCACGGCACTTCGACACCGGTTGGCGATTCCGGCGAGATCGGGGCTGTTCGTCAGGTGTTCGGGAACGAAATCCCCCCGATTTCCTCGACGAAATCGCTCACCGGCCACTCCTTGGGAGCCGCCGGCGCGCAGGAATCCATCTACTCGATCCTGATGATGCAGGAGGGTTTCATCGGCGAGAGCGCGCATATCACCGAGCTGGATCCCGAATTCGAAGGGGTTCCCATCGTGCGCAAGCGCATCGACAATGCAAAGATAGACACCGTGCTGTCGAATTCGTTCGGTTTCGGCGGCACCAATGCGACGCTGGTGTTTCAGCGATACGCGGGCTGAGGGGATTATGGAATCTCTTATGAAGGGGAAGCGCGGCGTCATCATGGGCGTCGCGAACGATCATTCGATCGCCTGGGGCATCGCTAGAAAACTGGCCGAGCATGGGGCGGAGCTTGCATTCACCTATCAGGGCGATGCGTTTGGCCGTCGCGTCAAGCCGCTTGCGGACCAGGCGGGAGCAAAGCTGCTTCTGCCCTGCGATGTTGAAGACAGCGCCTCGATCGACCAGGTTTTCGAGACCCTTTCGTCGGAATGGGGCTCGCTCGATTTCCTCGTGCATGCAATTGGATTTTCCGACCGCAACGAATTGAAGGGACTTTACGCCAACACCACGCGGGAGAATTTCATCCGCACCATGGTGATCTCCTGCTATTCCTTCACCGAAGTCAGCCGGAAGGCGGCTGCGATGATGGATAAGGGGGGCAGCCTTCTTACACTCACCTATGCCGGGTCAGTGCGCGTGATGCCCAATTACAATGTGATGGGTGTTGCGAAGGCGGGCCTCGAGGCAAGCGTTCGTTATCTCGCCAATGATTATGGCCCCCGCGGCATTCGCGTGAATGCGATCTCGGCAGGCCCGGTGCGGACGCTTGCCGGTGCGGGGATTTCGGATGCGCGCCACATGTTCAGCTATCAGCAGCGCAACTCCCCACTGCGCCGCACCGTCACGATAGACGAGATCGGCGGCTCGGCGCTCTATCTTCTGTCGAACCTCTCCTCAGGCGTGACCGGCGAAATCCACTATGTGGATTCAGGTTACAACATTGTTTCCATGCCGGTTCTCGAAGAGTTGAAGCGGTCCGGCGAAGCCTCGGAAAAGGCTGAAGCCGAAGGGGAAGCCAAGGCCAAATAACAGCCCTGGCTGACCTATTTCCGCCCCCAAAGCACCTTGTAGCTCTCATCCCGGGCAATTTCGCCGACCTGGCGGAAATGCTCCTCCATCGCGGCCTCATAGGGCAGGCCGCGATTGGCGACGAGAAACAACCTCCCGCCTGGCTTGAGGGATTTCGCGGCCGTCGCGACCATCCCTCGTCCCATATCCGGCTCAGCCGCACGGCTGCGATGGAAGGGCGGGTTCATCGCGATCACGTCATAACGTCGTGTAACCGGTTCACCGAGAAGATCGTGCCAGAAAAACCGGCAATTCGTCTCCGAGGCCCGGGCGGCCATGTTGCGCTTGGCCGCTTCCAGCGACGGAAGATGCGCCTCATAGAGATCAATCAGCGAAACCGCCGATCGCTCGGCCAGCCGGAGGGACAAGTAGCCCCAGCCCGCTGCAAAGTCCGCCACCTCGCCGGAAATATCTGAAGGCAGATTCTCGGCGAGAAACCGCGAGCCTGCATCCACCACTCCCTCCGAGAAGCCGCCGACCGCAGTGGCGTATCCTTCGGAGGTCACCTCTGCGGGTGACGACAAGGACGCAAGGAACCCTTCTTCGAGCAACCCCGGACGTCGAAACCAAAGCGCCAGTCCGTGATATTTCGACAGATGATCTTCGATGGGAAGAAGTTCAGCAATGCGCTTTCGAAAGCCCGGTGCACCATCCTGCTTGCTGCCGGCGGCAGCAATGAGTCCGCCCGGACGAACGCGCCTCAGCGCTTCGGCAAGATGCGTTTCGTTCTCCCGCCTGTTGCGGCCGAGGAGCAAGAGCGCGGCATCGTAGCCCTCCCCCTGCGCTTCCGAAAAAACCGAAAAACCATCCCTCTGCAGCGCCAGGAAGTCCGGACGAAAGTCCGACACCACGTCGGCCTTTGCATCCGTTTCGGGGAGCCGCAAATCCCCAGATGCTCCGAGCACGAGTATGCGTGCGCTGCTTCCCGGCATTTCCAGGATTCCGCGGTCGAAGGGATAGAGGAGGATCGGCAGGGCTTCGTGCATGGGATCCGCAGCACGCTAGAGCATTTTGCAGGCAAGTGGAATCACTTGCGGTCGTGCGACGAGAAGATCGCGCGAAGAAATGTGAGCGCATTCCGCTCCAGAAAGGGCGGGATACAGGAACGGGCGCAGCTATTGCCGCGCCCGCTCAAGAAATAGGACGAGAAGATCAGCCTTCGGCTTCCTGCTTCTCTTCCTTCTTCTCCTGCACGATCTCCTTGCCGGTCTTCTGATCGACGACCTTCATCGAGAGACGAACTTTGCCGCGCTCGTCAAAGCCCATGAGCTTGACGAAGACCTTGTCGCCTTCCTTCACGACATCCGTCGTCTTCTGGACGCGCTCGGGCGCAAGCTGGGAGATGTGCACCAGCCCGTCGCGCGGGCCGAAGAAGTTCACGAAGGCGCCGAAATCGGCTGTCTTGACGACCGTGCCCTCGTAGATCTCGCCCACCTCGGGCTCGGCCACGATGGAGTGAATCCACTTACGGGCAGCTTCGATCTCCTTGCCGTTGTTGGAGGCGATCTTAACCGTGCCGTCGTCCTCGATATTGATCTTGGCGCCGGTCTTCTCCACGATCTCGCGGATCACCTTGCCGCCGGTGCCGATAACATCGCGGATCTTTTCGGTCGGGATGTGCATCACTTCGATGCGTGGCGCAAACTCGCCGAGTTCGCCGCGGCTCTCGGAGAGAGCCTGGGCCATCTCGCCGAGAATGTGCAGCCGGCCGTCCTTTGCCTGCTCCAAAGCGACCTTCATGATCTCTTCGGTGATGCCGGTGATCTTGATGTCCATCTGCAAGGAGGTCACGCCATCGGCGGTGCCGGCCACTTTGAAATCCATGTCGCCGAGATGATCCTCGTCGCCAAGTATGTCAGACAGCACGGCAAAGCGATCGTCCTCCTTGATGAGGCCCATGGCGATACCGGCCACCGGCTTTGCAAGCGGCACACCTGCATCCATCAGGGCGAGCGAGGTGCCGCAGACAGTTGCCATGGAGGAGGAGCCGTTCGATTCCGTGATCTCCGAGACAACGCGGATCGTGTAGGGGAACTGCTCCGGCGCCGGGAGGAGCGGGTGCACCGCGCGCCAGGCAAGCTTGCCATGGCCGATCTCACGACGGCCCGGGGAACCCATGCGGCCCGTCTCGCCCACTGAATAGGGCGGGAAATTGTAGTGCAGCATGAAGGTTTCTTTGACGGTGCCGGTCAGCGAGTCGACATATTGCTCGTCTTCGCCGGTTCCAAGCGTTGCGACCACAAGCGCCTGCGTCTCACCGCGGGTGAAGACGGCAGAGCCGTGCGTGCGGGGCAGCACGCCCACTTCCGCGACGATCGGGCGAACGCTCTTCAGGTCGCGGCCGTCGATGCGGGAACCGGTGTCCAGGATGTTCCAGCGAACGATCTTGGCCTGGAGAGCCTTGAACACCGTGGCCACCTGCTCAGGTGTCCACTTGTATTCCTCGGCGCTTTCCGGAAGGAAAGTCTCCTTCACCTTCGCCTTGGCAGCGTCCACCGCGTTATAGCGGCTTTGCTTGTCGGTGATCTTGTAGGCTTCGCGCAGATCGGTCTCGATGACCTTCAGCATCTCCGCCTCGAGCGCGGACAGATCCTCCGGGAGGAACTCGCGTGGCTCCTTCGCCGCGACCTCGGCGAGCTTAATGATGGCGTCGATGACCGGCTGGAAGTTCCTGTGGCCGAACATCACCGCGCCGAGCATCACATCCTCGGGCAGCTCGTGCGCTTCCGACTCCACCATCAGCACGGCATCGTTCGTGCCGGCGACGACGAGGTCGAGCTTGGTCTCGGCCATCTCGTCGAGATGCGGGTTCAGGATGTATTCGCCATTGACATAGCCGACGCGCGCGGCACCGACAGGCCCCATGAAGGGAACGCCCGAAAGGGTCAGTGCAGCGGAAGCGGCGACCATGGACACGATGTCCGGATCATTCTCCAGATCGTGCTGGAGAACGGTGACGATCACCTGCGTGTCGTTCTTGTAGCCCTCAACGAAAAGGGGGCGGATCGGGCGATCGATGAGACGGGAGACCAGCGTCTCCTTCTCGCTCGGCCGGCCCTCGCGCTTGAAGTAGCCGCCGGGAATCTTGCCGGCCGCGAAGGTCTTTTCCTGGTAGTTGACGGTAAGGGGGAAGAAATCGATCCCGGGCTTCGGCTCCTTGGCCGACACCACGGTGGCGAGCACGACCGTCTCACCATAGGTGGCGAGAACAGCGCCATCGGCCTGGCGAGCAATCTTGCCCGTTTCCAGGATGAGCGGACGCCCACCCCATTCGATTTCCACTTTGTGTTGCTTGAACATGTGTTGTCCTTGAATTCCGAAGACAGGCTTCATGAGCCAGCCTCCGCTTTCTTCCTTGTTAGGACGAGCCACGGGCAAGACAACGGGGCACTTGATTCAAAGCCGGTCGGCGGCTCACAAGCACCCAGCAATCCTGCCCCATGACCTGCCCGTCGGCGGCGTACCGGAGCCTGCTCCGGAGGCCGTATGGCCCATGCCTTTGGCGGGGCCAAAACGCTGGCGGCGGGTCCTCCAACGAGGACCCGCCAGCCAGAACTAGCGACGCAGCCCGAGCCTTTCGATCAGCGTCTGGTAGCGGGCTTCGTCCTTCCGCTTGACATAGTCGAGCAGACGACGGCGCTGCGAGACGAGTTTGAGGAGACCACGGCGGGAATGGTTATCCTTCTGGTGCTCCTTGAAATGCTCGGTCAGGTTCTTGATGCGCTCGGTAAGGAGAGCGACCTGGACTTCCGGCGAACCGGTGTCGCCGTTGGCGGTCGCGAATTCCTTCAAAAGCTCCTGCTTGCGCTCGGCAGTAATCGACATCGGGGTCCTTTCTATCGGTATTGGTGAATGGGCCGCCCAGAGCCGGGATGTCGTCCAGCAAGGGCCTTCTCACAAAGCCTTAAATGCGCTGTGATGCCGCCGCATATAGTGCATAATCCGGCCAATTGCCAGCCAAAAGGGTAATCAGAGCGGAGGCGCTGGGTGGCCCCGCTCCGGAACCAGACGCTTCAACGGAATACGGAAAATGCACTCCAGGCCGTCGCGGTGGAACGTCCGGGAGATCTCGGCATCGAGGGTTCCTCCCAACATGCGCTCGATGATCTCCGTGCCGAAGCCGCGGCGCATCGGCCGCCTGCGCAGAAGCGTGAGGTGCTCGCGCCACGTAATGACCAGCGTCTCCCCTTCGATCGCCCATGTCACGGAAAGCCGCCCCGTTCGGGTCCCGAAGGCTCCGTATTTGGCGGCATTTGTCGCAAGCTCATGCACGGCAAGTCCGATGGTCTGCGCCGCCTGATTGGAGAGGCGGAACGGTGGCCCGGAAATTTCAAGGCGCTTCAGATCCTCGGGCCGGAACGGTTCGATCTGCGCCATGAGCAGTTCCCGAAGCTCCACACCGGTGGCGCCGCCCGCGATGAGAAGGTCTGTCGATCGGGCAAGGCCATAGAGACGCTTCTGAAAGGAATCCAGAAAGGCGGGCAAGGAGCGCGAACTGCGCGCAGTCTGCTTTGCCATGGAGGAGACGACCGTGAGCTGGTTTTTTGCACGGTGGGCCACCTCCCGCATGAGGAGCCTAATTTCGTTTTCCGCGGCCTTTCGATCCGTCGCGGCCTCGGAAAGCGCGGCGGAAACCGTGGCTACCTCGGCGATGGGATAGCGCATGGCGTCGACCGGTTGTCCGGCGCCCAGCCGGCGAGCGTCATAGGCCAGGCGGCGGATCGGACGGGCGATCTGCCTTCCGATCAGCCAGGCGGCAAGCGTACCGATTCCGATGATGATCAGGCTGGCATTGAAGAGCGAGCGCAGGGCCCGGCGCGTGGGCTCCTCGACGGCGGCGGTGGGGGCCCAGACGACCACCTTCCAGCCGCTATAAGCGGACTCATCCACGATCGCCACATAGGATTGCGAATCCACACTTTCGGAGATTCGCGCCGTCTGGGGAGCGCCACTGCTGCTTATGTCGAGAAAGAATGGCTTTCCTATGCTGGACGACATGAAGGAGGAGGCGATTACGATTCCATCGCGATCGAGCAGAGAGGCGTTCCAGCCGCCGCGCAGCATCTCCTGGGAAAGGGTATCGCCCATGCTCTCCGCGTCACGCGTCAGCACCAGCAGAAGCGGCGGCTGGTTTTCGCGCAGGAAAGGCAGGACGGCATTGAAGACCCATTTCTGCGAGACCTGACCGAGGAAGACGCCGGAAACGACGGCCGCCCTTGTGTCCAGCGCCTGCTTTGCAGAGACAGGGTCCGCGGTAGGACCGAGCGGCGTGCCATACGGCACGCGCGTGTTCAAAAGCTGCAGGAAATTGCCATCGAGCACGATGAGATAGGAACCGGTACCGGCAAGGGCCGCCTTTGCCCGTTCGTAGAAGTCGTGCAGGTTTCCGGTCGTGAGCGAGCGCGTCGTGGACAGAACCCTCAGCGTCGTGACCATGCCGCTCAGTTCGCGATCCACCGCCTCCGCAATGGAACCCGCCATGGCTTCCGCGAGCGTCTCTACAACAGCGCGCTGCGCCGCATCGTTGCGCTGCAGAAGAACCGTGGAGATGGCCAGCGCCGGAACGACGGTGACGATGATCAGCAAAAAAAGATAAAAGCCGATGGACTTCGGACCCATCAGCCGCGCGCGCAGCTTTCGCCCGAACCCGTGCTTTGCATCAGGGCTACTAGCGCCGGTCTCCACGTCGCCCAAACCTTGCCGATCCAACCCGCATTCTCTCCTTCAATGCGAAACTCGGACAAGCGTTGCAACAGAAAGCTGAACGACCTCTTTCTGCGTCAGAAGCCAAACACTCTTTTCGGCTTGAACATTCCGGCTTCCACCATGCCGATCGCCACCAGGCGGCCACGCGCGCTTGCCCATGCTTCGGGAGCCTCCGCAGGCGCGTCCCGCCCGCGAACGATCACTGGATTGCCGAGCCTTATCCTGCTTGCCGCATCGTCGCTCAAAGCGATTTCTGGCAAACCATCAAGAGCCGACTCCGTATTTAGAAGGAATGGATCGAGCGCTGCAAAGCGCTCGTCTTCCGCCGCGGCCTCGGCGGCCGCTTCCAGGTCTTTGAGGGGAACAAGCTGCGTGGGCTCGAAGGGATAAACCTCGGTGCGGCGCAGGTCCGCAACATAGCCGAAGCAGTCCAGATCGCGGCCCATATCCCGGGCGAGCGAGCGCACATAGGTGCCCTTCCCGCATTCCATCTCGAACACAGCCTTGTTCGGGTCGGGAATTTCAACGAGCTCGAGCCGTTCGATCTCCACCTCGCGCGCCGCGATTTCCACCACTTCGCCCTCACGAGCTAAGTCGTATGCGCGCTCACCACCGATTTTCACCGCGGAGAACTGAGGCGGGATCTGCATGATCACGCCCGTATATTTGGGCAGGAGCGCGCGTATGTCGTCTTCGGCGGGGACTTTGTCCGACGACCGCGTGACAGGGCCCTCAAGATCATCGGTGGAGCGCTCTTCTCCCCAGGCGACGGTAAAGCGATATACCTTCGCCCCTTCCATCACATAGGGGACCGTCTTGGTGGCGTCGCCGAGGGCAATGGGCAGCATGCCGGAGGCAAGCGGATCGAGGGTGCCGGCATGGCCCGCCTTCTGCGCCCCGAACAGCCATTTCACTTTGGAGACGGCTTCGGTAGAACCAAGCCCGGCCGGCTTGTCCAAAATCAGCCAGCCGGAAATATTCCGGCCCCTCTTTTTTCCGCGACGCGCCATCTGGCACCCTTCTTCTTGTTATGTCCGGTTATTTTTCAGCGTCTTCGTCATCGCTGTCGCGGCGCAGATCCCGCTCCACTTCGGGGGAGCGCAGAATCCGATCGATCTTCTCGAAATTCTCATAGCTCGTGTCGAGCCTGAAGCGGAACTCGGGCATATATTTCATCTGCCGCAGGGCAGGGCTGACCCGCCCGCGAATGTAGCGCGCGTTGCGATTCAATGCTGCAATGATCGCTTCCTTATCGCCGTTCAGTGGCGACACGAACGCTGTCGCGATCTTCAAGTCCGGCGACATGCGCACTTCGGATACCGAGATCACGGCCCCTTCGAGCGCCGGATCACGCATGTCTTCGCGCTGGAGCACTTCGGACAGGGCGTGACGAGCCTGTTCGCCGACACGCAGCTGCCGTTGGGAGGGAGCGGAATTGGACATGGCAAATGGGTTATCAAAGTTTGAGCGGAGATCGCAGATCTTCCGCTACGCATCAATCGGTATGCCGCAGCAAGCTCAGCCAGGAACGGCCGGCGGCCAATCTGGCCACCGGCGCGTTCTTAGAGTGTACGCGTCACATGCTCGACGCGGAAGGCCTCGATGACGTCGCCCACGCGGATGTCCTCATAATTTTCGAAGGCCATACCGCATTCCTGGCCGACGGGAACTTCCGCAACCTCATCCTTGAAGCGCTTGAGCGTCTTGAGCTTGCCTTCGTGGATGACGACGTTGTCGCGGATAAGCCGCACGCCCGCACCACGCTCGACCTTGCCTTCGCTGACACGGCAGCCGGCCACCTTGCCGACCTTGGTAATGTTGAAGACCTCGAGAATCTCGGCGTTGCCAAGGAAGGTCTCGCGCCGCTCGGGCGAGAGAAGTCCGGACATAGCCGCTTTGATGTCATCCACCAGGTCGTAGATGATGTTGTAGTAGCGGATTTCGATCCCCGCCTGCTCGGCCGCGTCCCGCGCCTGCTTGTTGGCACGTACGTTGAAGCCGATGATGGCGGCATTCGAGGTCTCGGCGAGCGAAATGTCGCTCTCCGTGATGGCGCCGGCGCCCGAATGGACGATGCGCGCACGGACTTCGTCATTGCCGAGCTTTTCGAGCGCGTTGACGATCGCCTCGATCGAGCCCTGCACGTCACCCTTGATGATGAGCGGGAACTCCTTCAGGCCGCTCGACTGCAGCTGCGACATCATCTGCTCGAGCGAGCCGCGCTGGCCAGCCTGGCGAGCCACGGCCTTTTCCCGAGCCTTACGCTGACGGTATTCGGAGATCTCGCGGGCCCTGGCTTCCGTATCCACCACGGCAAAGCGGTCACCGGCCTGGGGCGTGCCTTGCAGGCCCAGAACCTCCACCGGCATGGACGGCGGAGCTGCCTTCACCATCTCGCCGCGGTCATTCACCAATGCGCGGACACGACCCCATTCATTGCCGGCCACGATCACGTCGCCCGGCTTGAGGGTACCCGCCTGGACGAGCATGGTAGCCACCGATCCACGGCCCCGATCGAGCTTCGCCTCGATGACCACGCCTTCCGCGGTGCGGTCCGGATTGGCCTTAAGCTCGAGGATCTCCGCCTGCAGGAGGATGGTTTCCAGCAGCTTGTCCAGATTGATGCCCTTCGTGGCCGAGACTTCGACGTCAAGCACGTCGCCGCCCATCGATTCCACGAACACTTCATGCTGGAGCAACTCGGTCCGCACCTTCTGCGGATTGGCTTCCGGCTTATCGACCTTGTTGATGGCCACGATGATCGGAACACCCGCCGCCTTGGCATGATTGATCGATTCGATCGTCTGCGGCATCACGCTGTCATCGGCCGCCACCACCAGCACGGCAATGTCGGTCGCCTGCGCACCGCGAGCCCGCATGGCGGTAAAAGCCGCGTGGCCGGGCGTGTCGATGAAGGTGATCGTATGCCCGTCCTGCACGACCTGATAGGCACCGATGTGTTGGGTAATGCCGCCGGCTTCACCAGCCACCACATTGGCCTTGCGGATGGCATCGAGCAGAGAGGTCTTGCCGTGGTCAACGTGGCCCATGATCGTGACCACGGGCGGACGCGGCTTCTCGTCCTCCGGCCTGTCCTCGATGTTGAAGAGGCCTTCCTCGACGTCGGATTCCGCGACGCGCTTGGCTGTATGGCCGAAGTCCACCGCTACCAGCTCGGCCGTATCCGCGTCGATCACGTCGCCGGGCTTCATGATCTGACCCTGCTTCATGAAATACTTCACCACGTCCACGGCCCGCTCAGCCATACGCTGCGCAAGCTCCTGGATCGTGATCGTCTCGGGAATGACGACCTCGCGCGAGACCTTCTCGCGCTGCTCCTGCTGCATAGCGCGCTTGAACTTCTCCTGCCTGCGGCGCATGGAGGAAAGTGAGCGGCTGCGGGTGCTCTCCTCGTCGGAGAGCGCAGTGTTGAGCGTGAGCTTGCCGCGCCGACGTTCTTCTTCTCCGCGAGGCTTGGCAGGGCGCACGGGCGCCTCCACCTTCACGGCACCCCGCTTGGCGGGCTGTCCGCGGCTTCCGCGCTCTTCTTCCTCCTCATCATCAGCCGCCTCGACGACCGCGGGAGTTTCGACCACCGGAGCCCGGCGCTTGGCCTCTTCCTCGGCGCGCTTGCGCGCTTCGGCCTCGGCCTTCAGACGAGCTTCTTCCTCGGCCTGACGGCGAGCAGATTCCTCGCGCTCGCGAAGACGGCGCTCCTCTTCCTCGGCTCGACGCTTTGCCTCTTCCTCGGCGCGCTTGCGCTCCTCGGCCTCACGCAGCTTCGCACCCTGCAGGGCGCGGCGGCGAGCCTCGATCTCGTCGGCCGACAGCTCGTTCAGCACCACGCCCGAGCGCGGCTGCTGCGGCTGAGGCCTGGGCGGCTCACGCCGCTGTTGAGGGGCAGGCGTAGGCGCGGGTGCGGCAACAGAGGGTGCGGGCGGCTTGGGGCGCGCAGGCGCCACAGGCTCGACGCGCTCGTCCGGCCTGGAAAATTTGCGCTTCTTGGTTTCGACAACGACTGCCTTCGTCCGTCCATGGGAGAAGTTTTGACGCACAGTACCCTGCTCCACGCCGGGTCGTTTCAGAGTCAGCGTCTTCTTTGGATTGACGCTCAGCGTCTTGTCGTCACCGGTCTTCGTATCAGTCATTCCATATCCTCTGCGGCATCCGCCGCGCTCGACATGTCCCGCTCCGGGACAATGCCTCGATATCGAGCAAGCGCGTCGATGCGCCTCAGCGCTGCCTCGCCCGGCCCCCGGTCGAGCACGGCAGCATGTATCACATTTGTTGCCCCCAATGCCAAACTCATTTCGGTCTCCGAAAAGAGTTTGTATGCCGGCACCATCGGTCCGCCGACATGAGCTATCGATTTTCGCGCGTTCGCAATCTTACGAACGCCGTCCTCGGAAGCCTCATCTGCGTGCAGCACGGCCAATGCCTTGCCGCTGCGCACCCCGGCTTCCACCTTCGCTGCTCCCAATGCCACGGCTCCCGCCTTGCGCGCAAGGCCAAGAGCACCGAGAGCGGTGCTTACGAGCAAAGATTCGACCATTTCGGCCAAGCCCGGCGGCACCGTCACCGGTGCCTTCAGCGCGCGAGAGAAAAGATTCTTCGCCGCCGCCCTTTCGACCAGGCTCCGTTCAGCGCCTACCCAGCAGCCACGTCCCGGCAGCTTTCGCTTCAGGTCCGGAACGACCGTCCCGTCCGGAGCTGCGACGAAGCGGATCAGCCGATCCGGCTCCAGCGCTTCCCGCGTCACGATACATGTGCGGTCGTTCATCGCTTTTCACAAGACCCCTGGGTAAGCAGGCCGACATATCAGCCTTCCACCGGCTGGGCTTCCTCGCCCTCGGTTTCTTCGGCTTCGGCCTGCAGGTCTTCCTCGCTGATCCATCCCATCTTCAGGCGCGCCGCGACAACCATCTGCTCCGCCTCGGCACGGCTGACATCGAAATCCGAAAGCACGCCCGGGAAGAATTTGTTCTCCCCATCCTTGCGCTCTCTCCAGCCCACGAGATCATCCACCGCGTAGCCCGCGAAATCCTCGATGGTATTAACGCCGTCCTCGCCGAGCTTCACCATCATGGCCGTGGTCATGCCCGGAATCTCGCGCAGCTCGTCGGAAACGCCGAGTTCCCTGCGCTTCGCGTCCTGCTCGCCTTCGATACGATCGAGGTATTCGCGAGCGCGCGTCTGGATTTCTACGGCCGTGTCCTCATCGAAGCCATCGATCGAGGAGATCTCGTCCGCGTCTACATAGGCGAGTTCCTCGACGCTGGTAAAGCCTTCGGAAGCCAGTACCTGGCCGACCATCTCGTCCACATTGAGAGCTTCCATGAAGAGGTTCGAGCGTTCGGTGAATTCCTTCTGCCGGCGCTGGGATTCCTCTTCTTCCGTCAGGATATCGATGTCCCAACCGGTGAGCTGCGACGCCAGGCGCACGTTCTGGCCGCGACGGCCGATAGCGAGCGAAAGCTGATCGTCCGGCACGACCACCTCGATGCGCTCGGCATCCTCGTCGAGCACCACCTTCGAGACTTCCGCCGGCTGCAAGGCATTGACGATGAAGCTCGCCGCGTTCTCATTCCACGGAATGATGTCGATCTTCTCACCCTGAAGCTCCGCCACGACGGCTTGAACTCGCGAGCCACGCATACCCACGCAGGCGCCTACGGGATCGATCGAGGAATCATGGCTGATCACCGCGATCTTGGCGCGGCTGCCCGGATCGCGGGCCACCGACTTAATCTCGATAATGCCATCATAGATCTCCGGCACTTCCATGGTGAAGAGCTTCGCCATGAACTGCGGATGGGTGCGGGAAAGGAAAATCTGGGGCCCGCGCTGCTCGCGGCGCACATCATAGACATAGGCACGCACGCGATCGCCATATTTGAAGGATTCGCGCGGGATCAGCTCGTCACGGCGGATGATGCCTTCGCCGCGGCCGAGATCGACAATCACATTGCCGTACTCAACGCGCTTGACCGTGCCGTTGACGATCTCGCCGACGCGGTCCTTGTATTCCTCGTATTGCCGGTCGCGCTCGGCCTCGCGCACCTTCTGCACGATCACCTGCTTGGCCGATTGCGCCGCAATGCGGCCGAAATCCATCGGGGGAAGCTGCTCGGCGATGAAATCGCCAACCTGGGCATCTGGATTGCGCCGGCGGGCGTCCACGATAGAGATCTGCCGTGCGGGCTCCTCCAGATCTTCGACCACTTCCATGAGCCGCTGCAGCTTCATCTCGCCCGTTTGGGGATTGATGTCGGCGCGGATATTGGTCTCCTGGCCGTAGCGCGAGCGGGCCGCCTTCTGGATGGCATCGGCCATGGCCTGGATCACGATGGTCTTATCAATCGACTTCTCGCGGGCCACCGCATCGGCGATCTGCAAAAGCTCCAGTCTGTTTGCACTGACAGCCATATTCATTCTCCTTCACTTGCAGAGTGGGGCCGCGACCCTCCCTCTGCCAAATCCGATTGCTCCTCGCCTGTATCATCGGCAGGTCCGGCAAGCTCCTCCCCGCCGCGGCGGCGCGCCTTCTTCCGCTGCCGCCTCTCCTCCTTGTCCTTCTTCAGCGCCTCCCGGATGAGTGCATCCGTCAGCACCAGCTTAGCCTCGCTGATCGCATCGAGCGGAATCTCGGCAATCGGGTCTTCGCCCTCGGCCACCTTGTCCCGCTCGATCGTCAGGCTTTCGTCCGAGCAGCCAAGGATTTTACCACGAAATCGCTTGCGTCCTCCAACCATCACCGAGGTTTCCACCTTCGCCAGATGGCCTATCGCTCCCCGGAAATCCGACACGCGCACCAAAGGCCGGTCGATTCCGGGAGAGGAGATCTCAAGCTGGTAGGCACTGTCGATCGGGTCTTCGACGTCGAGCGCCGGCGAGACCGCCCGGCTGACCTCCTCGCAATCATCGACGGTCATCGTGCCGTCGGGCCGCTCGGCCATAATTTGCAACGTCAGGCCATCCTGCGCCGAAAGGCGCACGCGCACGAGCCGGTAGCCAAGCGCATCAAGCACCGGCATGACGATCGCCGCCACACGGGCGTCCACGCCGGTTTCGCGAATGATGCGGTCGTCCTGCATAAATTAGGTCCTCTGGGGTGGCCAGCTAACAAAAAAGAGCGGGACCGGATGGACCCACTCTTCGTCGTAAATGACCAAGAATTTCCTTCGATATAGCCAAGACGGCGGCCAGTTTCAAGCACAGTCCGAAACTTGCTTATTGCTGCAATGCACAATTCACATGGGTGCATTGCACAAAAAGCTATAGCGCAGGCCCGCTTGCATGCTTATCTCTCATGACATAGCCAGTGGAGAGAAAAATGCGCAGACGCAGCTTTGTCAGCGGAATCAGTGAATTTTTTGGCGTGATGGACAGCGCGATCCGGGTTTCGAACGCCGTCCGCAATCATGCTCAGCCGCAGTCGGCCGATCTTGTGAAACTCGGCATCGATCCCGAGCGCTTCCGGGAAATCAGGTTCCGTTAAATACGGACGAAGGTGAGATACGCGGGCCGTCGACCCTCGCGTATCGCTTTCGCCTCGTAACGCGTACCTGGCCAGCCGTCATACGCTATGCGCCAGTTGTCGGCACTTCGAACCTTCCATTCGAATGCGGGATGGGCTCTGCACGAAAGCAGGGTCCAGTTCACGTAGCCCTCTATATCCGACGCAAAGCGGAACTGGCCACCAGCGCGCAGCACCCGCGCAAAGCGATCAAGATTGGCTTTGTTGACGAAGCGGCGCTTCCAATGACGCTTCTTCGGCCAGGGATCGGGATAAAAAAGATCGATTCCCGAGATCGCCGCGTCCGGCAGCCAGTCGAGAAGCGCCGTGGCATCATCGTCATAGAGGCGCAAATTCGCCGGCATCTCTCCTTCAAGCCCCGTAACAAGCTTCGCCATGCCGTTGACGAACGGTTCCACACCGATGAAGCCGGTTTCGGGGTACCGCCGGATTTCATTGAGCAGGTGTTCCCCGCCGCCGAAGCCGATTTCCAGGCGAACGTCGCGGACCGGGCCCTGGAAAAGATTTTTCAGTTCGCCGGGAGGCGGGGCGGTGAGATCGATCTTCAGCCGGGGAAGCAGCTTTTCGACAGCGGCCGACTGCTGCGGGCGCAAACGCTTGCCGCGCCTGCGCCCGAAGAATGCTTCTGTGGCACGTTCAGGATGGCTTTCAGCCATGGCTTTGTCTAAGCGGCCGCAGCCATCGCCTGTTTGAGAGCCTTCACCAAATCCATCCGCTCCCATGAGAAGGAGCCGTCGCGACCACCCGGCTTGCGGCCAAAATGGCCGTAGGCTGCCGTCTTCGCGTAGATGGGCTTGTTGAGATCGAGATGCCGCCGGATCCCGGAAGGCGACAGGTCCATCACCTGCCGGATGGCAAGCTCCACCTCTTCCTCGGAAACGCGGCCGGTGCCGTGCAGATCCACATAGATCGAAAGCGGCTGCGCCACGCCGATGGCATAGGAAAGCTGGATCGTGCAGCGATCCGCCAGTCCTGCAGCGACGACGTTCTTCGCCAGATAACGCGCAGCATAGGCTGCCGAGCGATCCACCTTGGTCGTGTCCTTGCCCGAGAACGCTCCGCCGCCATGGGGTGCGGCGCCACCATAGGTGTCGACGATGATCTTGCGCCCCGTGAGCCCGGCGTCACCATCCGGACCGCCAATCACAAACTTGCCGGTCGGATTGATGAACCAGCGGCAATCGTCGGCTATCGCAAGCCCGCCATCGGAAAGCGCCTTGCGAATATAGGGCTCCACGACGTCGCGGACCTTTTGTGAGTCCCAAGAAGCGTCGAGATGTTGTGTGGAAAGCACGATTTCGGTCACCGCGCTGGGCTTGCCGTCCACGTAACGAACCGTCACCTGGCTCTTGGCATCGGGCCCGAGCCTTGCGACGTCGCCCTTGCCTTCCCGACGTGCTTCGGAAAGCGTCTGAAGGATGCGATGGGCGTAGTAGATCGGGGCGGGCATGAGATCAGGCGTTTCACGGCAAGCATAGCCGAACATGATGCCCTGGTCGCCCGCACCTTCTTCGCCCTGCCTATCGGCGGCATTGTCCACGCCTTGACCGATATCGGGCGACTGGGCGTGCAGGAGCACATCGATCTTCACGTTCTTCCAGTGAAACCCGTCCTGCTCGTAGCCGATGGCCCGAATGGCCCGGCGTGCGGCTGCGCGGAATTTCGACGGATTGACGACAGGATGTCCCCGGCCATCGGTAAGGACATTCCCCTCCTTATCGCGCTTGAGCAGGCTGTCGGGAACCCGAACCTCGCCTGCTATGATGACACGATTGGTGGTGGCCAGCGTTTCGCAGGCGACACGGACCTTCCATGGGTCCATGCCTTCCTTCTTTGCCTCACGATAGACCAGGTCGACGATCTCATCCGAGATTCTGTCGCAGACCTTATCGGGATGACCTTCCGAAACGGATTCACTTGTAAAGAGATAGCTTCTGCGCACCACGGGTAACCCCTCTGAGAAAAGCCAGCGCATGCCAGCAGCTGGCGGCTTCTAGTTAGCCACCACCATCGAACCGGTCAAGAAAAGTTGATTTCAATCCGGCAAGGGAGCTTCCGCCGCAAGCGCCTTCACCAGGTCGAGCACCCGGCGACGGACCTTCGGATCCGTGATCTTCACGAAGGCACGGTTGAGCTGAATTCCCTCTGAACTGTTCAGGAAATCAGCCACATAAGCCGTCCCCTCCTCGGAAAGCCCCGCGACGGCTTCCCTCTCTTCGCCGGGCGCACCCTCGAAGAAAAAAGAGACAGGCGCGTTGAGAATGGAGGCAATTGCCTGCAGGCGGCTGGCGCCTACACGATTGGTCCCCTTCTCATACTTCTGAATTTGCTGAAACGTGATGCCCAGGCTCTCGCCCAGCCTTTCCTGGCTGATCCCGAGCATGTTCCTGCGGAGCCTGATTCTGCTGCCGACATGAACATCGATCGGGTTCGGCCTCTTCTTGTTGTTAGTACTCATTCATCCCTCGCCGCTCGGGATCGTTGACTGCACGAAAAACCGACGAGGTTCACGCCCCCTCTGCCGGGACTCCCGGCCTGCGCGAATAGTCGGCTGCTGCATATGCGTGGCGCGCTTGGCCGATGTCAATTCGAGGACCGCGCGCGCCATACCCATGCATAACGTTACAGGGAATATCCTAAACTATCAAAAATGTAAGGTCTTAGATGAGGTTTTTCCCAAGTTCGGAATTTTCAGAACGAAAAAGACTAAGGATGCAACATTGCAGGCGCATCCTATGAGAAAACGGCGCCTATACAGCTGAAACGAACGGCACTGCGAGTCCGCGGCATTTTGGCTCGGGACGCAGGTCGAACCGCACCATTGGCCGCCATTGCGCCATTTTTTGACAGGCGGGAATGACCTCTAATCGATATTTTTTGATATACAAAAAAATTCCTTTGGGTGACCAGGCTGCTGCCGACGAGAACGGTTCATCGGGGCACCGGTGATATAGATCACGGCTCGATTCTCGCAGGGACCGGAAATGCAGCTCATTCAAGCCGAGCGGGAGTGATACGCGGCAATTTGCCGCATATCTCGACCGTGCCGGCATAGGTCTGCGAATTGCCGATAAAGCCGTGACTCAATCGGCCGACGGCTCTGGTGCCTTTATCATTCGGCGCCGGCGCTCCGCCGTCCGCCCCTGCACGATGCGCACACGCTTCACCCGTCGTGGATCGGCATCCAGAACATGGAATTCGAACCCCGGCACCGCTTGGACGACTTCTCCGCGGGCAGGAACCCGACCGAGTATATTGAAGATCATGCCGCCTATCGTGTCGACGTCTTCTGCATGCTCGCCCGGCTTGAAGCTTTCGCCGACGGCTTCAGCCACGTCATCGATTTCGGCGCGCGCGTCGACCAGGAAGATCCCGTCTCCGGTTTTCTCGATCAGCGGCTCGTCTTCGTCGTGCTCGTCCTCGATATCACCGATGACCATCTCGACGAGGTCTTCCAACGAAACGAGGCCGTCAGTGCCGCCATATTCGTCAATGACGAGCGCCATCTGGATCCGCGCCGCCTGCATCCGCGCCATAAGGTCGGAAGCAAGCATGGAAGGGGGCACGAAAAGCAGCGGCCGCACGATATCGAGTTCACCGATCGTACGGTTGAGATCCACATTGCCGAGCAGAAGCGAGGGATTCGCCGGGAGTGTCTTGCGGCCGCGGCCATTTTTCTGACGCGCCGCGCGTATCAGGTGGGCGACGACATCCCGAATATGCACCATGCCGCGAGGGTCATCGAGGCTCTCGACATAGACCGGGATGCGCGAGTGTGCTCCGCGCTCGAACTGATTGAGAAGATCACCGAGGGTGGTGGACATCTCCACCGCCTCAATATCCGCGCGCGGCACCATCACGTCTTCAACGCGAAGTTCGCGCAGGCGCAGGATATTATTGAGCATGGCCCGCTCGGCCAGGGTAAGCGGCGCGGCATCCGTCGTGTGCTGGGCCAGGGCTTCTGCCAACTCGTCCTGCAGTGTTGACCCGTTGCGCGAACGGAAGAGACCCGCAATGCGCTGAAACAGCGTTGGCCGGCTTTCAAGGCGTTGCGGAGGTCTACTCGAGCCTTCTTCCCCCTCCTCGGGGGATGCGGCTGCGCTCTCCGGCGCGCCGCCGGGGGCGATTATAGAAGCTTCAGTCATGGTCCTTCGATCATTGCTACCGCAAAATTAGGCGTAGGGATCGCCAATAGCAAGGCTTTCCAGGATTTCCCTTTCAAGTTGCTCCATTTCAACGGCTTCTTCCTGGGTTTCATGGTCGTAGCCCATCAAATGGAGGAAGCCATGAACTACAAGATGCGTAAGATGATGCTCAAAGAGCTTATCTTCTTCCTTCGCCTCTCGTGAAACTGTTTCGTAGCCGAGCGCAATGTCGCCAAAATGACGCGGCGCGCCCGGTGGCCACGCACTTTCCAGGGCAGGAAAGGACAACACATTGGTGGGCTTGTCCTTCCCGCGAAACTGGGCATTGAGCGCCTGCATCCGAGCATCATCGGTGAATAGTACGCTCAGGCTGCCGGCAGATGAGTTCTGTATCCGGGCGGCGGCGGCCGCTACCGCGCGTTCGGCGAGCGGCTGAAGGGCTTTTTCAACCGGCCAGTCTCCCGCCTCTATCGTACAGTCGATCTCAATGGCCGATGCTTCGCCGTCAGCCATCGCTCTGCGCCGCCCTTTCCTTTGGGCCGCGCGACTGGCGGTCATAGGCATTGACGATCGCTGCCACCAAGGGATGCCGGACCACATCCTTTTCGTTGAAGCGTACGGTGACGATCCCCGGCACGTCCTTGAGGATGTCCAAGGCCTCGACCAGACCCGATTTTGTATTGGGCGGCAGGTCGATCTGGCTTGGATCGCCGGTCACGATCATCCGACCGTTCTCGCCCAGACGAGTGAGGAACATCTTCATCTGCATCGGCGTGGTGTTTTGCGCCTCGTCGAGGATCACCACGGCATTCGCGAGCGTGCGTCCGCGCATGAACGCGAGTGGCGCGATCTCGATCACGTCGGCAGACAGCGCACGTTCCACTTTGTCCGCGGGCATCATTTCGTAGAGCGCATCATAAAGTGGCCGCAGATAGGGATCGACCTTCTCCCGCATATCGCCGGGCAGGAAACCCAGGCGCTCGCCTGCTTCCACCGCCGGACGCGAGAGCACGATCCGGTCCACCATGCCGCGCTCCAGCAGCATCGCCGCATAGGCGACGGCAAGGAACGTTTTTCCGGTGCCCGCCGGGCCGATGCCGAAAACGAGCTCCGAGCGCTCCAGAGCGCGCATATAGGCGTCCTGATTGGCAGAGCGCGCATATACGGTGCGTTTGCGCGTCGAGATCTGGGCCGCGGCGAGTTTGCCCTTCCCTTCCAATGTGGGCAAGCTCAACTGATCGTCGGTGGCTTGAGCAAGCCGGACTGCACCATCAACTTCCGAAGCGGAAAGCTCCGTGCCGCCTTGAACAAGACCATAAAGATAGTCCAGGGCCCGCCGGGCCTGCTCCGCGGCAGTGGATTCGCCTTTGATTGACAGCTGGTTGCCCTTGGAACGGATATCCACGCCGAGCTTCTGTTCGAGACGGGCGAGGTTTTCGTCAAACGGGCCGTAAAGCGCGCCGGCAAGCTTGTTGTTGTCGAAGGTGAGCACGATATGTGCCATGTCGGACGCCCCGGAGGGCGCGTTCTTCAGCTCCGGACCACCTGTCAAACGCTATCCCCCCTCGCAGCTTCCATCAGGCCTGCTTCCCGCACCGGCTCGCAAAACAGGCTATGGCTGCCCGCCTGCGTAACGCGCACACGAATGATATCGCCGATCGCTCCCGCCGATTCATCGACGACCACCGGCTGCAACCATGGCGAACGGCCCACGAGCTGGCCCGCCTGCCGCCCCGGCTTCTCGAGCAGCAGATCGATGTCGCTGCCAACCAGGCTTTGCGCGAATGCGCGTTGTTGCTCCGACAAAAGCGCCTGGAGCCGCTGCAGCCTTTCGTCCTTCACCACGTCCGGCACCTGAGCCTCCATATCCGCACCCGGTGTTCCCGGTCGCGGAGAATATTTGAACGAGAAGGCCTGAGCATAGTTCACGTCGCGCACGATGCGCATCGTATCCTCGAAATCCTCATCCGTCTCGCCTGGAAACCCGACGATGAAATCGCCGGACATCGCGATATCGGGCCGGGCAGCACGGATGCGCTCGATCAGGCGCAGGTAGTCGGCCCCCGTATGCTTGCGGTTCATGGCCTTCAGAATTCTGTCTGAACCTGCCTGTACCGGCAAATGCAGATAGGGCATCAACGTGCGCAGATCGCGATGGGCGGCGATGAGCTCGTCATCCATGTCGCGGGGATGGCTCGTCGTGTAGCGTAGCCGGTCCAGGCCGGGAATTTCGGCCAGCCGAAAGAGCAGGCGTCCGAGACCCCATTCCTTTCCGTCCGGCCCCTCGCCATGCCAGGCATTCACGTTCTGTCCGAGCAACGTGACCTCGCGCACACCGGCTTCGGCAAGCCGTTCGGCTTCCGCGACGACCTGCGAAACGGGCCGCGATACTTCCGCACCGCGCGTATAAGGAACGACGCAGAAGGTGCAGAACTTGTCGCAACCTTCCTGGACGGTGAGAAACGCGGTCACCCCGCGATTCCTGACGGTGCTGCGCGCCGGTGCCGGAAGATGTTCGAACTTATCTTCGATTGCGTATTCCGTCTCGACGATCTTTTCGCCGGACCGCGCCCGTGTCACGACCGAGGGAAGGCGATGATAGGTCTGCGGTCCGATCACGAGATCGACCACCGGAGCACGGCGCAGGATCTCCCGACCCTCCGCCTGTGCGACACATCCAGCAACGCCGATGACTGTTTCTCGGCCCCGCTTCGCCCGCTCATCCTTGAGCACCCGGATCCGTCCAAGCTCGGAATAGACCTTTTCCGCCGCCTTCTCGCGGATATGGCAGGTATTGAGCAGCACCAGATCGGCTTCCTCGATGACATCGGTCGGCCGGTAGCCGTCCGCCGCCAGTGCGTCAGCCATGCGCTGGGAGTCATAGACGTTCATCTGGCAGCCATAGGTCTTCACGAAGACCTTTTTGTCCGAATGCGAACCGGCGTCCGGTCGGTTGGAGAATGTGCCTGAACGTTCTGTCGTCAAATCCTGTTCCATAAGCGCGTAACTAGCGTCTTTCCATGTCAAAAAACAGACGAATCTTCTGCCTCAGCGTTGGCGCAGCGCAGCGGTCAACATGCGCCGCACATCTGCCTCAGCTCTTCGCGCCACCGTCTTCCGGTCTGCTTCCGCCGAAAAGGAAATAGGATCGCCGAAATACACTTCCACGTCGATCGCCTTGAGTTGAAGAAGCATCTTCAGATGCGGCACGAAATCCATGTCTCCAATCCAGGAAAGCGCCGCGCGCTCGCGCCGGTCCAGCTGCAGCCCGTTTCGGCGCAGATAGGCGATTGCCACCGGCTGCACAATGACGCGATCTGCCTTGCCGCAATCGAGCGCGAGATAGGCCGCGCCGAAGAGAGTGCTCTTGAACGCCATGACGCGGTTCCCATCGCCTGTCGTGCCCTCGGCGAACAGCACCATCGGATCACCGCCGGCCAGCCGTTCGGCGATTTCGCGAGCCTGGGCCGAGGCGGTCCGCTTGCGCTCCCGCTCGACGAAGACCGAGCGCTGCAGGCGGGCGAAAGTGCCCAGGACCGGCCAGTTCCGCATCTCGGCTTTCGCCACGAAATGAACGCCCGTGATGGAGCCCAGAACGAGTATGTCGGTCCAGGAAACGTGGTTTGAAACGATCAGCAGCGGGCGTTCCGCCGCTGGCGCGCCCTTCACATGCACGCGGATGCCAAGAACCCTCAACGTCAGCCGGTGCCATAGCCGCGGGGCGATGCGGTCGCTCCACCAGCGGGTACGCAGCGCCAGTTCCTGAAAGAGGATCAGCGGCAGCGTATAGGCCGCCACAAGCAGCAATTTTCCGATCAGGCGCATCTTGCCGAGCACGTCGCAAATCCCCGCAAGATCGGACTAGCTGAGATCCCGCCGCATGACCAGCGCGTTGCTCCGCCTGGCGGTTGCGTCCCGATAGTAATCGCGCCTATGCCCCACCTGCCGAAAGCCCAGACGGCGGTATAGCGCAATGGCAGGTGCATTGTTCTCGTCCACCTCCAAGAAGAGAGCCTCTGCCCGTTCGGCGTGAAGCGTGCGGAGGACCGCATCCATCAGCATTCGGCCGATGCCGCGGCGACGCAAGGAGCGGCTGACGGCAATCGTGAGGATCTCTGCCTCGCCGGCTGCATGCCGGGCGAGGACGAAGCCGCATGGCTTGCTGCCCGGGGTGCCCTCTTCGATCGCGGCGAAGCCGAACACGGTTTCTTGCGACAGGAGTGATTCGAACTCGCCATCCGTCCATGGCCGCACGAAATCCTCCCGGTGCAGCGAAGCAAGGATGCGGCCATCCGAGATTTCGAGTGGCCGCACGACAAAGCTCTTCCGCAGAAGACGGGAAAGGGAAAGCGCCATTATCACCCCTTCAATGGGAGGGCAAAGCCACTCTGGGGCTTTGCGTCCGGTGCGCGCAGATAGAGCGGCTTGGGTTTTTCCTGGCCCAGTGGCCGCGAGGCCGCCACGCGCGCATAAAAGAGTATATCCGCGGTCGCTGCCAGCGGCCCTTTCTCAAAATCCCCCCCGGCATTCTCCGCCACAAGGTCGGCTACATCGCCCGCAAGAACCGGTCGGCCCGTCAGCGCAGCGTTCACCAGATCCTCCATGCCTGCAAGCCGGGGACCGTCGAGGATTTTGCCGGAAGGATCGAACAGCCCCATCGCAAACGGCTCGGTGCGTCCGACGGCACAAAGAACCTGCCGGCCAGGAAAGCTTGCTCTTGTCTGAGCCGCCAGTGCTTCGAGCGTCGTGATGCCCATAGCCGGTATTTTCAGGGCGAGCGCGAAACCACGCGCGGCGGAAACCCCGACGCGAATGCCGGTGAACGAACCCGGTCCGACCGAGACCGCGATTGCACCGATGTCGTTGAACGAGAAGCCGGCCTGTTCAAGCGCGTTCTCAACAACGGCCATGACATGTTCGGCGTGGCCCTTGCCGAGGTCCAGCACAACGCGGGCCCGTTCCGTTCCTGCTTCGGTGTCATAGATGCAGGCGGCACAGAGTGCGGCGGCCGTATCAATGGCAAGGATGTTCATGCGCTACATCTATGGCATTCAAGCGGCTCACGCCGTGCCAAGCTGGAGTTGAAGCCGGGGCAGAAAACGGCCGGGAATGGAGCCGGACGGCGAACGGCCGACAATCACCGCTCCCATCTTCTCGTAGAATGCCACGGCACCGGGATCGGCGTCGAAGGCAAGCACGCGAGCGCCGCATTTCATCGCCTCGGCCTTTGCCCATTCGAACAGCGTGCGACCGAGCCCCTTTCCTTGGAGATGCTGCTCGACAAACAGCTTCTTGAGCTCGGCTTCCGTACCGGTGGCGGATATTTCCGCCATTCCGACGGGAACGCCCTCCAATTCGGCCACGACCAGGTGCGGCTGCAGCGGGTCCACCGTCAGCTCTGCCCGGCAGGCCTCGATGAAGATCTCATCATAGCCATGAGAAGCCTTCGAGCGGAGGCAGAGCTCCGTCAGGGCCGGCCCCTCGTCAGCTCTTGGCGGCCTCAGCAGCATGTGACCTATCCCGCGCCTTCTTCTCGAGACGCCGCGCATGAAGCACGGGCTCAGTGTAGCCGTTTGGCTGCTCGCGTCCTTTGAACACGAGGTCGCAAGCCGCCTGGAATGCAACCGACTTGTCGAAGTCCGGCGCCATCGGCTCGTAGTTCGGGTCACCGGCATTCTGCCCGTCGACCACCTCGGCCATGCGCTTCATCGTTTCCATCACCTGCTCGCGGGTCACGACGCCGTGATGCAGCCAGTTGGCGATGTGCTGCGAGGAGATGCGGAGGGTGGCGCGATCCTCCATCAGCCCGACATTGTTGATATCCGGAACTTTCGAGCAGCCGACGCCCTGGTCGATCCAGCGGACGACATAACCCAGGATGCCCTGGGCGTTGTTGTCGAGTTCCTGCTTGATGTCCTCGGGCGACCAGTTAGGCCGAACAGCGACGGGAACGGAGAGGATATCCGCAAGCTTTGCGCGCGGACGCGATTTGAGGCTCTCCTGAACCGCCTTCACGTCCACCTTGTGATAGTGCGTCGCGTGCAGGGTGGCGGCCGTTGGTGAAGGCACCCACGCCGTATTCGCGCCAGCCTTGGGATGAGCGATCTTCTGTTCGAGCATGGCCGCCATCAGGTCCGGCATGGCCCACATGCCCTTACCGATCTGCGCGCGGCCCGAGAGCCCGCATTCGAGGCCAATGTCCACGTTCCAGTTCTCGTAGGCGGCGATCCACGTCGACTGCTTCATGTCGCCCTTGCGGATCATCGGGCCGGCTTCCATCGACGTATGGATCTCGTCGCCCGTGCGGTCGAGGAAACCGGTATTGATGAAGACCACGCGCTCGGACGCCGCGCGGATGCACTCCTTCAGGTTGACCGTGGTGCGGCGCTCCTCATCCATGATGCCCATCTTGATGGTGTTGGACTTCATGCCCAGGGCGTGTTCCACCCTGGTGAAGAGATCCACGGCGAAGGCGACCTCCTCCGGCCCATGCATTTTGGGCTTCACCACATACATCGAACCGGTGCGGCTGTTCATGCGCCGGCCGTTCGGGCCGATGTCATGCAGCGCGATCATGGCCGTGAACATGGCGTCCATGATGCCCTCCGGCACCTCCTGGCCGTCACGGTCGAGAATTGCCGGGTTGGTCATCAGATGACCGACATTGCGCACCAGCATCAATGAGCGGCCGGGCAGCACGACTTGAGAGCCATCCGGAGCCGTCCGGCTGACATCCGGGTTGAGCCTTCGCCTGACGGTCTTCCCATCCTTTTCGAAGCTCTCTTCGAGATCTCCCTTCATCAGGCCGAGCCAGTTGCGATAGGCGAGCACCTTGTCCTCGGCGTCGACCGCGGCAACGGAATCCTCGCAATCCATGATCGTCGTCAACGCGGCTTCAAGGATCACATCGGATATGCCGGCCTTGTCCGTGCTTCCGATCGGGTGGCTCCGGTTCACGACGACGCGGACATGGAGGCCGTTCCTGGCCAGCGCGACTTCCTGCGGGTCTGTAGCGTCGCCGCGATAGCCCACGAACTGCGCCGGATCCTTGAGTGCGGCCAGGGCGTGCTCCGTCCTGACGGCCAGCCGGCCATTCTGCACCACAAGGCCCGTCGCGTCGGCCCAGCTGGCGCCATCGAGCGGCGCGCTCTCGTCGAGAAAGCGGCGTGCCCAGGCGATGACCTTTTCCCCGCGCTTCGGGTTGTACCCAGCGCCACGATCCGCGCCATCCGCTTCGGCGATCGCGTCCGTTCCATAGAGCGCATCATAGAGCGAGCCCCAACGAGCATTGGCCGCGTTCAACGCATAACGGGCGTTCGTGATGGGAACCACCAGCTGCGGCCCCGCCACCTCTGCGATCTCGGAATCCACATCCGATGTGGAGACCTTGAAATCCGGTCCCTCCGGAAGAAGATAGCCGATCTCCCGCAGGAAGGCTTCATAGGTCTCCAGATCCGCCGGAGCGCCATTCTCACGGTGCCAAGCGTCGATCCTGGCCTGCAGTTCATCCCTGTGTGAAAGAAGCGCGCGGTTGCGCGGTGAAAGCGCGTGAACGATATCTGAAAGCGCATCCCAGAAAGTCTGGGCGTCGACGCCCGTTCCCGGCAGAGCTTCGTTTATCGCAAAATCATGCAGCTCACGGGCAATCTTGAGCCCATTGATTTCCACGCGATCCTTCATGCGGCACCTCGGCAATTTCGTACTGCAGGGGTTTGATCATGGCCGGCGTGCCGGGTCAATCATCATGGAGGAGCTTTTGCCGGCGAATCGATTACCCGCCAAAGCAAAGGCCGTCCCGGCCAGAGCCGGAACGGCCTTGATCTTACCCGGCGGGAAAAGCGGTGAGCCCACCGGAGACAAATGGTCTGTTATCTCATCGTCTGATCTTGAGGAGGCAGGTTTTCGTCCTGGACGGACGGGGTCTGCGTCTCCTGCCCCGCCAGAGGGCGAAGGACCGGAGAAGCGGCCACCGTGCTACCGGTATGTATCTCGTTGTCGAAAAGGTCACCTTGCCGCATCGAGTAGGGAAGGTTGTCCTCGTCGCTTGTGCGGAACTGCTCGTTCATGTGCTCGCCTCGAGTCAGGTAGCGCAGCGGACCAATGCTGCCGGTGGTCACCGAAGCATCCACCTCCTGATTGCCGGCAAGGTCGGGCGGTAAATCATCTGACAAACTGGCGCCTGCACCCATCAGGAGCAGAGCCGAAGTCGCAACAAATAGCTTACGCATTTCGGTTCTCCTTCAAGTGTCTCTCTAAACATGAGGTCGCCCACCCCTGCTCGCCTAACCCCTGAGCAGAATCAGGGTTCCGATTTTTGTGCGCCTTGCCCCTCACAAGACCTTGAAGATCGGTGATCCTGGCAGCCAATGAAGCCTTTCGCCGCACGATTTCCGGAGTGCCTAGAACACCCGGCACACCAAACTCTTGGAGAAAGTCTGCTTAAAAATTTTCGAGGGCGCCCCCGGGACGGCCTCCTGCGGCGAACGCATGAGGCCTGTCCCGGGCGTGCAAAACCGGCTTGGGAGCCGGTCGCTACGGCTTAGTCGTTGCTGATCTTGAACTGCTGGGTCGCAGCGTCAGAGGTTGTCCCGGGAACGCCGGAAGTCACGAAGCCGCTATCGATATTGCCGGCGGACTGCCCAGCACCCACATTGCGGGCCGGGAAAGCGTCCTTCGAGCTCAGACGGAAGTCATCGGCGGCCGAGTATCCACGCTCTACGGTCCCGGTGTATTGGGAGGCGGGGGCGGTGAGCTTGGGCGTCGCAAAGGGGGAGGCGTCATTGCTTGCCAAGGCCGGGCCGGCAACCAGAGCAGCCAGAGCGGAGGCGACGAAAAGGGACTTACGCATAATCGAATCTCCATTGCTGAACACGACGATCGTGCTCTTCACTCCATAAAAATGGGCACTAGAATCCAAATTTCTAGATCTGCATGATCACTAATTTGTGATCGGTCCATCATTCGCGGGAATGTGCGCAATAGCGAAGCCGATCGGCAGATTGAAGATTGATGCCGCAGCCCTCATCCGCTATGAAGGCCCGCGCGGTCCGAAGCGGCCCGAGCACCCGTAGCTCAGTTGGATAGAGTGCTGCCCTCCGAAGGCAGAGGTCACAGGTTCGAATCCTGTCGGGTGCGCCAAAACTCTCAAGAAAATCAATGTCTTAAAGAAGAGACGCTCAGCCGCTTGCGTTAATTCGCGATTTGTTGGCACAATTTTGGCACAGCAGGTTCTTTCGGGGCGCGTAAACAGAATGGCGACTATCAGGCAAAAGGGACCCGGACAGTGGCACGTCCAGATTCGGAAGAAGGGCTTTCCTCCACAGACCGCCACATTCAGGACTGAGGTCGAAGCTAAGGCGTGGGCGACAGTGACCGAGGCGGACATGATCCGCGGCGTCCATGTTGACCGCACTCCGGCTCAGCGAGAAACTTTCGGGGACCTCATCGATCGGTACATCAAAGAGGTGACGCTGCAGCGGCCGGGGGAAGCATCGCGGATCGCCGAGGAGGCTCGCCTCCGCCGATTCCTCCGGGAAGAGAAAGCGCTGTGCTCCTACGCGGTCGCTTTTCTGACCTACAAGCATTTCGAGGAGTGGCGCGACCGCCGCCTGACCGAGACCGTGACTCGGGGCAAGGAAGGCGGACGCGGGCGCTACAAGCCCGTCGAGCATGTCGTCAAGCTCCGCGCCGACGGAACGCCTAGGGCCAACGCCGCGAAGCCCAAGGCACCGCCGAAGCCCCCGACGACCATCTCGCCGGGGACGGTGAAGAGAGAGTTGACGCTGCTCAAGCGAGTGTGGGACCACAGCCGGAAGCGGCTTAACCTCCAGGAGAACCCGATATCCACGGACAATGTGGCGAGGCCCGCCGTCAGCGACGAGCGCGACATCCGGCTTGACCATGGCCACATCGACCAGCTGCTCAAGGAATGCTACGCCGCCGAGAACCCTTTCGTGGGGCCGCTCGTAGAGGTCGCCTTCGAAACAGGATCACGCCAGGGCAACCTGCTGCGGCTGCTATGGAAAGACGTCGACCTGGAAAAACGGTCTGCGATCCTGAGGCGTGTCAAGAACAGTCGCCGTCCCGACGAGGTCAGAGACATCCGCATCGGTCTGTCGCCGCGTGCGATCGAAGTTCTGACGGCTCTTCCCCGCTCCGCCGACGAGCCACGCGTCTTCCCTATCTCAGTGAGCACCATCGCCAGCGCATTCAAGCGTGCGCGGGCCCGTGCAAAGGCGGATCATTTTAGGCTGCACGATGCGCGCCACGAACGCGTCTCAAGCCTCGTCGAAGCTGGATGGTCGGACACGGAGATCATGGCGCAGACCGGACATCTCGATCCCAAGAGCATGCGCCGCTACGCTAACTTGCGCGAGACGTTCCTCGCCGACAAGTTGGCTCAGCTCCCTACGCGGGAGCGCAGACGCGCAGATGACTAGTTCGCGGCCAGCTCCCTGCCGATTTCGTCAGACAGCAATGACAAGCCCCTTGTTGAACATGGGGTTTTCGTCCCTGTACCCCTTGGGGTTGGCAAGAACCCGTGTGCGGCCAACGAGGTAGTCGAACGAGTCATGGACATGCCCATGGACCCATAGCTCGGGACCATCGACCATCAGGTCAGCCATGTCGGAGGCAAACGCGCCGTTGACCGCGGAGTGCTCGTAGCGGGGGTGGACGCTCCCCGGGTGCGGAGCATGGTGGGTGACGACGACGGTGGGGCCGTCGAAGGGCTTGCCCAGCTCCTCCATGAGGAAGGCCCTCGAGCGCATGTGTTCCCTACGAGCCGTTTCTGGCGTGAAAGGCACAGCCTCAGGCAACCGCCGCCACAGGATGCGGTGATGGTCGGAAATCTGGAGGGAAGCCAAGCTCATGGAATAGTCAGGATCGCCGTCCAGCTCGTAGTCCGTCCAGAGGGTGCAGCCGATGAAGCGAACTCCGCCGATCACCGCGCTGCTGTTGTCGAGCAGGTGGAGGTTCTTCTTCTTGAGCGTGTGCTGCCTTGCCCACTCCGACCCCTCCATGACGGAGTGGCTGTAATAGTCATGATTGCCGAGGGTGCAGACCACAGGCATGTGCCTGCTGATGAACCGCTCCAGAAAGCTGAGCGCAATGAGTGGCCCCGGCAGGATGTCTCCTGCGACTACGCAGACGTCCGCCTCAGGAAAGGGGTCCGGCAGCTCGAAGTCGTTGACCTCCAGATGGAGATCGGACAGAACCCAAAGCTTCAAAGATCACCTCCCTGTTCGTCCTTCGAGGGCCACTCCCAGCCCTTTGTCAGCTCCGCGAAAGTGCGGGGCGTGAAGGCGACGTCAGGCATGTCCACGCCGACGTCGCGGGAAAGACCAACGCCGGGCAGCCTTCCGTGGCTGTGGCCGTAGAAATGGACGGTACCGTGATGGCTGGCCGGCCACGCCCGCATCGCGTAGTGACACAGGATCACCCTGCGGCCCCCGTCCTTCACTTCGAGAATGTCCCGCGGCGGGATATCCCACGGCAGCGCGGCGATCTCCGGGTCGAGGGAGCCGTCCTTGCGCAGGTCGTGGTTGCCGATGATCAGGATCTTGCGGCCCCGCAGCGAGTGGAACAGCCGCCGGAAGGCAAGAGGGTCTTCGCCCGGGCGACCGTAGTCGCCGAGGATGTAGGTGATGTCGTCATCCGACTTCACTGTCTGGTTCCAGCGGCGGACGATTTCAGCGTCCATCTCGTCGGTGGACGAGAACGGGCGGCCGCAGTTGGCGATGATGCTGGCGTGGCCGAAATGCGTGTCGGCAAGGTAGCGCTTGGTGACGAAAGCCATGTGAGTACTCCTCAAACTGAATGCGTAGACGGGCGCGCCGCAAGGAACGCTGGCGGTCAGATCGCTATTCGGTTCGAGGTCCTCGTCATGTTTTCGTTCTCCTGCTTCCCCGATAGTAACGGGAAAGATCTAATAGTTTGCGATCGATACAGGGCTCAGGGGGCCGACGTCAACTCCCCACTCAGAACGGGCATTCCTCCTTGTCGACCTCGTCGGTCACGTCTTTCGCCCCGGCGGCTGCGCTGGCAGCCATCAGATACGGGTCTGGATCCTCTTCGGCATACGTCATCGTCGAAGATCCGTGGACGCGCAGTACGCGGTCGCATTCACTTTCCACATCCTGGGGATGTCCGATCGACAGTCCATGTGCGAAGCCATACCAGCCAGGTACCTGCCCCCTCTTGCGCGCAGCCAGCCGCAGGACG
>Ga0180222_1000061_pt1 | contig 188929 bp, 166 predicted proteins | sample eDN5th37CKraftOP_FD_151336 | JGI IMG/M metagenome (GOLD analysis project Ga0180222, IMG submission 151336) | Enriched Organic Plus compost microbial communities from Emeryville, California, USA - eDNA 5th pass 37_C Kraft OP (version 2) (version 2) ... | reverse complement strand
ATGACCGCCGCCAGCTCGGCGTCGGTGGGTTTGATGCGGTCGAGCAGCCCGGTGTAGACGGCGATCTTGCCGCCCGGCATGCACCAGGCGTTGACCTCGTCGGACGTCAGCACGTGGATTTCCCAGTTCCATTGGCGCGCGTCGGGCCGGAACGCCCCCACCTGCGCGATCAGCTTCTGGGATATCGTCTTGACGCGGCGCACCTGCGCCGCGCTGCGGTCGAGCGCGCCCTTGGCCCGCGCCTGGGCGATCAGCTGGGAATACTGCTGGCCGGCCTCCTGTTCCAGCGCGCCTTCCGGCACCAGGCTGGACATGTATTGCGTGCGCTGCACGCCTATCGTGCCCGGCTGGGTGGTGCTCACGCCCGAGCACCCGGCCAGGGCGGCCAGGAGGGCGGCGGCGGCCCAGCGGGCCGGGCGGCGGCAGGAACGGGTCATGGGAGCCTCCTAGGAAGCGCCGGCAGCCGCCGGCGCGGCGCCGCACTGGCCGCGATGGCGCAGCGCGTGGTCCATCAGCACCAGGGCCAGCAGAGCTTCGGCAATGGGCGTGGCGCGGATGCCCACGCAGGGATCGTGGCGGCCCAGCGTCTGCACCATGACCGGTTCGCCGGCGCGGTTGACCGACCGGCGCTCGATGCGGATGCTGGAAGTGGGCTTGATTGCCAGCGACACGGTGATGTCCTGCCCGGTGGAAATGCCGCCCAGCACGCCGCCGGCGTGATTGCTGAGGAAACCGTCCGGGGTGAGCTCGTCGCCGTGCTCGGAACCGCGCTGGGCGATGCAGCCGAAGCCTGCGCCGATGGACACGCCCTTGACCGCGTTCAGGCCCATCATGGCGTGCGCGATGTCGGCGTCTAGCCGGTCGTAGACGGGCTCGCCCCAGCCCGCCGGCACGCCTTCGGCGACCACCTCGATACGGGCGCCGGCCGAATCGCCGTCGCGCCGCAGTTCGTCCATATAGGCTTCGAGCTCGGGCACCACGCCGGCGTTGGGCGCGAAGAACGGGTTGCCGCCGACGTCGTCCCAGCTGGCGAAAGGAATGGCGATGGGGCCCAGCTGGCTCATGTAGCCCCGCACCCGCATGCCGAAGGATGCGTGCAGCCACAGCTTGGCGATGGCCCCCGCGGCCACGGTGGGCGCGGTCAGGCGGGCCGAGGAGCGGCCGCCGCCGCGGGGGTCGCGCACGCCGTACTTGCGCCAGTAGGCGTAGTCCGCATGACCGGGCCGGAAGGTATCGGCGATGGCACCATAATCCTTGCTGCGGGCGTCGGCGTTGCGGATCAGCAGGCCGATCGGGGTGCCGGTGGTCACGCCTTCGTGGACGCCCGAAAGGATCTCGACGGCATCGGGCTCCTGGCGCTGGGTGACGTGGCGCGAGGTGCCGGGACGGCGGCGGTCGAGCTCGGCCTGGATGTCGGCGGCCGCCAGGGGCAATCCCGGCGGACAGCCATCGACCACGCAGCCGATGGCCGGGCCGTGGGATTCGCCGAAATTGGTGACGCAGAACAGCTTGCCTAAGGTATTGCCAGACATGACGGGCGGACTTCCGGGAAGCGCCGCGGGCCGGGCGGCCCGCAGGCGGTGAGAGCGAACCCGGATTATTGCATCGGAGCGGCCTGCACGGCCAACGCGGCGATCCTGTCGGCGGGCACGGGCCGGCCCAGCAGATAACCCTGAACGGCCCGGCAGCCGAGCTTTTCGAGGATCTCGCGCTGCCCGTGGGTTTCCACGCCCTCGGCGATGACCGAGCGCCCCAGCGCCCGGCTCAGCGCCAGCAGCGCGGACACCACCGCCCGGCTGTTGCGGTTGGATTCCAGGTCGGCCACGAACAGGCGGTCCAGCTTGATCCAGTCGAAGGGCAGGCTGTGCAGGTGGTTGAGGCTGCAATAGCCGGCGCCGAAATCGTCCAGGGCGATGCCCACGCCCTCGGAGCGCATGCCTTCCAGCATGCGGGCGTGGCCTTCGTAGTGGCCGATGCACATGGATTCGGTGACCTCGAGCACCAGGCGCGAGGGCTCCAGGCCCGTGCGGCGCAGGATGGCCCGCACCCGCTCCGGCAGGTCGCCGGCCATCATCTGGCGCACCGACAGGTTTACGTGCACCCGCCAGTTCACCGGCCACGACGCCGCCTGCGCGCAGGCTTCCTCGAGGACCCAGTCGCCCAGGGGCACGATGAGGCCCGTGCTCTCGGCATGGTCCAGGAAACCGGCCGGGCCCAGCAACCCGCGCGTGGGGTGGTTCCAGCGCAGCAGCGCCTCGCAACCCATCACCCTTCCGGTGGCGCCGTCGCAGATGGGCTGGTAATGCAGCAGGAAATCGGCGTACCGGCCCTGGGCCACGGCCTGGCGCAGGTCCTGCTCGAGCGCCTGGCGGTCGCGGTTGCTCGCGATCATGCCGGAATCGAAGGTCTGCCACCCCCCTCCCGCGCTGCGCGCCTTGAGGTCGACCATGGCGATCTGCAGGCCGCGCAGCAAGCGTTCGATGGAACGGCCGTGCTCGGGAAACAGGGCCAGGCTGATGCCGAAGGACGCCAGGAAGGGCTGGCCCTGCACGTCGTAGGGACGCGAGAGGCTGGCGTGCAGCCGTTCGGCCAGGCGTTCCGGTTCCTGCCCCTGGCGGCCGGGCACGAAGGCCAGGAATTCGTCGCGCGAGAACCGCCCGGCGCAGCCGCCCGCGGCATCGACGACGTCTTTCATGCGCATGGCGATCTGCTGCAGCAGCGAACCGCTCTGGCCGGGATGCAGCATGGCGGTGGTCTCGACGTAGCGGTCCATGTTGACCAGCATGGCCACTCCGCCGGACGAGGCATTGCGGCGGTCTTCCATCCAGCCGCAGATGCGGCGCAGGATGGCGTCGCCGGAATGGCCGGGAACCCACTCTTCCCGCGTTCGCAGCAGCCGCTGCCCGTGCCTGGCCAGCAGCCATGCGGGCAGGACCGCCGCGGCAGCGGTCAGGAAACCCGATTCGGGACGGATCCGTGGGATCAACAACGCATCGCTCCGAGAAGGCCCCGCGGCGTCAGGACAAGGGGCCTTTTGTTGCTTGGTACCGGCATGCTGCGGGGTACCGGCCATCGATTATGCCCGATCGTATCGAATCGATGCCAAAAAACACATCCCCTTGCCTGCTTCTATACATTTGAAATATTTATTTACCACCCTTCCGTAGATCGAGGAAGAGGGTGAACGCCTTTTTTACAGATCATCTCATAGTTTTGGGGATTTCGGCACCGTCCGGCGCCCCGGTTTCACGAGGAGCAACTGACCGCCAGGGTGCCCGCCCAGTCGGGGGGCAACGACGCGTAGCGCTCGCCGCCGGCATGTTCGCGCCAGGGATCGCGCAACAGCCGCAGCAGGGTGTCGATTTCGGAAGCCTCGCCGCGGGCGGCCGCCCGGATCGCGAGTTCGGCCAGGTGGTTGCGCAGCACATACAGGGGATTGGCCCGGTTCATGGCAGCGGCCCGCACGGCAGGGTCGCGTCCGTCGCGCGCCAGGCGCGCCCGATAGTCCGCCAGCCAGGCGCGGGCGCCCTCGCGGTCGGCATACAGGCCTTCGAAGGGCGCCGCATCGCCCTGCCCCGCGGCAGCCAGCGCGCGGAAGCTCAGGGTGAAGTCGGCGCGGTTGTCATGCATCAGCCGCCACAGCCTTTCCATGAGCGCATCGTCGCCGGGCTCCCAGGCGGCCAGCCCCAGCTTGGCGGCCAGGCGGCCGTGGAAAGCTTCCAGGAACGCCGGCTCGAACGTATCCAGCGCGGCCCGCAGGGCGTCCGGATCCGGCACCAGCGGGCGCAGGCTGCTGGCCAGCCGGTAGAGGTTCCAGTGGGCCACGGCAGGCTGCGCGTTCCACGCATAGCGGCCCTCGGTATCGGAATGGTTGCAGACGTGATTGCCCTGGAAACCGTCCATGAAACCGTAGGGCCCGTAGTCCAGCGTCAGGCCCAGGATGGACATATTGTCGGTGTTCATCACCCCGTGGCAGAACCCCACTGCCTGCCAGCCGGCCATGAGTTCGGCCGTGCGCGCCACCACGGCGCGCAGCCAGCGCAGCACCGCGGCGCCGGCTGCATCAGGCTCGCCGGCGGACGCGTGCCGGCATTCAGGATAGTGGCGGTCGATGACGTAGTCGGCCAGAATCCGCAGGTGGCCGGTTTCGCCCCGCGCCGCCCAATGCTCGAAGGAGCCGAAGCGCACGAAGCTGGGCGCCATGCGCGTGACCACGGCGGCCGTCTCCACGGTTTCGCGCACCACCGGCTCGTCGGACACCGCCAGCGCGAGCGAACGGGTGGTGGGGATGCCCAGGCCATGCATGGCCTCGGCCGCCAGGTATTCCCGCACCGACGAGCGCAGCACCGCCCGGCCGTCGCCCATGCGCGAATACGGCGTACGGCCGGCGCCCTTGAGCTGTAGCTCCCACGTACCCTGCGGGCCGCGTACCTCGCCCAGCAAATGGGCGCGGCCGTCGCCGAGCTGGCCGGCCCAGACACCGAACTGGTGGCCGCTGTAGACAGCGGCCAGCGTCACGCCGCCCGGCAGCGGCTCCTGGCCGGAGACCACGCGCAGGAATTCCGGGGTATCCAGCGCGGCCGGGTCCAGGCCGATCAAGGCGGCGCCGTCCGGGTTGGCGTGCAGCAGGCGGGGCTGGGCCGGCGGCCGGGCCGCGAGCCGGGTATAGAAGGCCGCGGGCAGTTCCGCGTAGGAATTGCCGACATCCAGCTCGCCCAGCGTCCGGGCCGTCATGCCCGCCGGCTCCTGGCCGCCCGCTTGGCGGGTCGCACGTAGAAGATGGCCGACAGGAAGAAGGCCAGGGACAGCCCCACCTCGGCCCAGGCCAGGACCGCCGAGGCGCCGGAGGGATCGGAAGTGGCGCGCACCAAGCCCTCCATCAGGTAGAGCAGGCTCAGCATGGACGCCCACTGAAAGGTATAGAGATCGCCGCGCAGGACGCCGCGCAGGGGAAAGGCCAGCGGCAGGGCCTTGAGCAGCAGCCACGAGCCGCCAGGACGCAGCGGTGCGAGCATGGTTTCCCACGCCACGCAGAGCACGATGAGCGCCAGCAGCGAGGCCGCCGCCAGGCGGCGCAAGGCGGGGTTGAGTTCGACATTCATACTGCTATTATCGCCTGCATGGACCATCCTGCCGCACCGGCGGCGTTCGCGCCCGCCGAGCCTACGCCCGCCCGCAAGCGCCGTTCCTGGGTGTCGCGGGTGGCCAAGCTGTTGCGGTTCGCCGTCTGGCGCGCCAGCGAGGAAAGGCTTCTGCAGGCCGCGTCCAGCCTCACTTTCACCACCGTCCTGGCCATCGTGCCCCTGCTGGCCGTGGCGCTGTCGCTGTTCACCGCCTTCCCGCTGTTCCGCGACTTCCAGCATGCGCTGGAAACCTTCCTGACCAACAACCTGATGCCGCCGGCGGTCGCCGACAACATCATGGACTACCTCAACCGCTTCGCCAAGCAGGCCTCGCGCCTGACCGCCATCGGCGGGATGGTGCTGGTGGTGATCTCGGTCATGCTCATCATGACCATAGACAAGGCGTTCAACGACATCTGGCACGTCACCCGCCAGCGGCCCCTGCCGCAGCGGGTGCTGGTGTACTGGGCGGTCATCACGCTGGGCCCCCTGCTGGCCGGTGCAAGCCTCTGGACGACCTCGTTCCTGGCACGCGAATCGCTGGGCCTGGTGGGCGATATTTCCACCCCGGTCGGCGTGGCCCTGTCCTTCCTGCCGCTGGTGCTGTTCGGGCTGTGGTTCAGCGCGCTCTTCGTGATCGTACCCAACCGCCACGTCGAATGGCAGGACGCGCTGGCCGGCGGGTTCGGCGCGGCCATCGTGCTGGAGGCCATGAAGGCGGGCTTCGCCTATTACGTGACGCGCTTCCCCTCCTACGCCGTCATCTACGGCGCATTCGCCACCCTGCCCATCTTCCTGCTCTGGATCTACCTGTCATGGGTCGCCGTGCTGTTCGGGGCCACCGTGGCCGCCAGCCTGCCGCTGATCCGGCTGGGCCGCTGGCAGGTGGACCGGCGTGCCGGCGCGGCCTTCATCGACGCGGTTGCCGTGCTGCGGGCTCTGCATGCGGCGCGCGGCAAGGTGCCGCCCGGCTGCAGCACCCGCGGGCTGGCCGCGCGCCTGCGCCTGCATTACGACGAACTGACCGCGACCCTGGAGACCCTGCTGGACCTGGGATACGTGGTGCGTACGCAGGAGCGGGGCCGCGAACGCTGGGTACTGGCCTGCGACCCACAGAAGGCCACCCTGGCGCCCGTCTTCGACCGCCTGCTGCTCGACCGCCGCCAGGCCCGGCTGCGCGACGACCCGGCGCTGCTGGCGGCCGCCGCCGAACTGCTGGGCGGCCCGGGGCCCAGGACGCTGGCGGACGTGCTCGACGCCCCTCCGGCCGCGGAGCCGCTGCCGGCCCCCGCTCCAGACCCCGCGCCGGTGCTGCGGCCGCCCCGATTCCTCCGGAAAATCCCGGGTTCCAAGGAGACCCATCATGCTGAAAGTCAGTGAAATCCTCCGCGTCAAGGGGGATACGCTCTATACCGCCCCGCCCGACACGCCGATTTCCGTCGCCGTGCAGACCATGAGCGAGCAGGACATCGGCTCGCTGGTCATCATGGAACACGGCATGCTCACCGGCATGCTGACCTTCCGAGAGATCATCCGGCACGTCCACGCCAACGGCGGCTCGGTCGGCGACCATACGATCCGCTCCGTCATGGACGACGCGCCGGTCAGCGTCTCGCCCAACACCAGCGCCGAGGAAGTCCAGCGCCTGATGCTGGAGAAGCACGCCCGCTACATCCCCGTCATGGACGGCCCCACGCTGATGGGCGTGATTTCCTTCTACGACATGGCGCAGGCCATCGTCGCGGCCCAGCAGTTCGAGAACAACATGCTCAAGGCGTATATCCGCGACTGGCCGATGGAAGAAGGCCAGCCGCCCAAGGGCTGACAAGGCCGGGGCGCGGGCGCATGCGCCCGCGCCCCGGCTTCAGGCAGCCTCGGGCCGCAACTCGCGCCAGGCCTGCCTCAGCAGGCCCGCATCCCCTGCGCCCAGGCGGCCGGCGTCCGACAGCGCGCGCCGCCACCGGCGCGCGCCCGGCTGCCCGTTGGCCAGGCCGAGCATGGGCCGCGCCACCACGCGCAGCGGCACGCCCCTCTCCACTGCGGCGCGCGCGTAATCGGCCATGGCTTCGACCGCCTGCCCGGCCGAGGGCAATTCGTCTTCGGGCCAGCGCAACCGCGAGACAGCCGACAGGATGCCCGGGTCGTGCCAGGCGGCGCGCCCGAGCATGGCCCCACCGAACTCCCGCATGGCCTGCAGCGCCGACCCGGCCGTCGCCAGCCCCCCGTTGAGCACGAACACGGCCTGGGGGAAATCGGCTTGCAGGCGGCGGGCATCGTCGTAGCGCAACGGCGGGACCTCGCGGTTGTCCTTGGGCGACAGCCCCTTGAGCACGGCGTTGCGCGCATGCACGTGGAACACCCGGCATCCCGCGTCGAACAGGGCGCCGACGAAGTCGCGCACGAATCCGTAGGAGTCGTCGTAGTCCAGGCCCAGGCGGTGCTTGACGGTGACGGGCACATCGACCGCGTCCTGCATGGCCTTCACGCAATCGGCGACCAGCGCGGGCTCGGCCATCAGGCAGGCGCCGAAGGCGCCGCGCTGCACGCGCTCGGACGGGCAGCCGCAGTTCAGGTTGATTTCGTCGTAGCCCCATTGCCGGCCCAGCCGGGCGGCGCGGGCGAGGTCGCCGGGCTCGCTGCCGCCCAGCTGCAGGGCCACCGGATGCTCGGCCGGATCGAAATCCAGGTGCCGGGCGGCGTCGCCGTGCAGCAGCGCCCCGGTGGCGATCATCTCGGTATAGAGCCGGGCGCGCGGCGCCAGCAGACGGTGGAAAAAACGGCAATGGCGATCGGTCACGTCGATCATGGGCGCCACGCACAATTGCCAGTCTTGCGGATTCACTCGGGCTTTCCGGACCAAATGATGAAAGTTTAACGCTGGTCTAAAATTGCGCCGCGGCCATGCACGCGACGGCCCGGAAATTTGACGATTTAGCCTGCATTCCAGTAGAAGCCGCAGCCGCGCACGCGCGACGGGCCCGACCAACCAGGACCGCTTACGCCCTCATGGCCGTCTTTACCCCCGTCTCCGACCAGGATGCCCGCGCGCTGCTCGCCGGCTACGATCTCGGCGAACTGGTTTCGCTGCGCGGCATTACCGCCGGCATCGAGAACACCAATTATTTCCTGACCACCGACCGCGGCGAATTCGTGCTGACGCTGTTCGAGGTACTGACCCGCGAGCAGTTGCCCTTCTATATCGAGCTGATGCACCACCTGGCGCAGCGGGACATTCCCGTGCCCCGCCCGCAGAGCCTGCGCGGCGGCGGGCGGCTGACCGAGCTGCACGGCAAACCCTGCGCCATCGTCACGCTGCTGCCCGGCGGCTACGAGCCGGCGCCGGGCCCCGCCCATTGCGCCCTCGCCGGCGCCACGCTGGCCCGGGCCCACCTGGCCGCCCGCGACTTCGGCATCCGCCAGCCCAACCTGCGCGGCCTGCAATGGTGGACCGAAACCGCGCCCGCCGTGCAGCCCTTCCTGGCCCCCGCCCAGTCCGCCCTGCTGGCCCAGGCGCTCGGCGAGCAGCAGCGCCTGGCCGCCACGCCGGACTGGGGCCGGCTGCCGCAGGGCCCTGCCCACTGCGACCTGTTCCGGGACAACGTCCTGTTCGCCGGCACGTCGGACCAGCCCCGCATGGGCGGCATCATCGATTTCTATTTCGCGGGCTGGGACCGCTGGCTGTTCGACGTGGCCGTGGCCGTCAACGACTGGTGCATCGAGCGCGCCAGCGGCGCCTTCGAGCCGGGCCTGCTGCACGCCTGGCTGCAGGCCTATGCCGAGGTGCGGCCCTTCACCGACGAAGAACGGCAGGCCTGGCCGGCCATGCTGCGCGGCGCCGCCCTGCGCTTCTGGCTGTCGCGGCTGTACGATTACCACCTGCCGCGCCCGGCGCAGACCCTGAAGCCGCACGACCCGCGCCACTTCGAGCGTATCCTGGCGCTGCGCAGCGGTGCCAACCCGCCGCCGCTGCCCTGATACCATCCACCACGCCTTCCCTGCACAGACCGCCATGCAAGCAGCCTCACTACCCGCAACCGCCGGCTGGCAATGGGCGCGCAACGGGCTAGACCTGTTCCTGCGCCAGCCGCTGGCGATGTTCACCTGGGCCATGGTGATCAGCATGACGCTCATGCTGGCCAGCCTCACGCCGCCGATCGGGCCGCTGCTGTTCGTCGCCGCCATGCCCATCATCACGGTCATGACGCTGTCGGCCTGCCGGCACGTGCAGGCCGGCCGGGTGATGCTGCCTTCCATGTGGCTGCAACCGGTACGCAAGGCCGGCATGGCCAAGCGTCTGTTCGGCCTGGGCGCGCTGTACGCCGCGCTCAGCCTGGCCGCCGGCATGGTGGCCTTCCTGCCCTTCATGGACGAGATCGCCGACGCCTTCCAGGCCGCGTCGGCCAACGACCTCACGCCCTTCCTGCTGGCCGTGCGCACGCCGCTGCTGGTGTTCGGCGCGCTGTACATGATCGTCGCCGCGCTGTTCTGGTATGCGCCCGTGCTGGTCGCCTGGCACGGCACCCGCTGGCCGCAGGCACTGTTCTTTTCCGGCATCGCATGCTGGCGCAACAAATGGGCGTTCGCCCTGTACGGCCTGGTGTGGGCGGCCGCCTTCCTGGCGATAGACTTCTGCTCCAGCCTGCTGGTCTCGGCAGGTCTCTCGCCCCAGGTGGTCGGCGTGCTGCAGATCCCCGTGAACATCGCCGCGGGCAGCGTCCTGTACTGCAGCTTCTACCCCAGCTATACCTCGGTGTTCGGCACGGGCGCCGCCAGCCTGCAATCCGAGCGCTGAACCGGCGCGCGTTCCCGGCGCGCGACGCGCCGGCCCGTCGGCCATGCGCCGCACCGCCGCCTCGACATCGGCCGGCGCCACGCTCCCGCCCGCAAAAGCGCCCGCCCGCAATTCGACCACCGACGCCGCCCCGCGGCAGGCCGCCGCGCGCCACGGCGCGAGCGCCGGCACGATCCGCAGCACGCGGCCACGGCCGTCCAGGAAGGCAACGTCGATGGCATGGCGCATACCGCAAGTGTGCACGGCGCGGCAGCGGGGGATCCAGAGACCGGTGCCTTCGGGCAGGGGCGCGCGCCCGAGCAGGCCGCGCAGGCGCTCCCAGGCGGTGCGCGCCGCCTCCAGCCTCAGCGTCGCGGCCGCTCTCATGAGCCGAAGGCCATGAGCCGGACCGCGATCGGAAAGCCGATCACCAGGAAAGTGCAGGGAAAGATGCAGGCCACCAGGGGCAGCAGCATCTTGACCGGCGCTTCCATGGCCAGGCGTTCGGCGCGCAGGAAGCGCTCGTTGCGGTGGCGGTCGGATTGGGCGCGCAGGAGCGGGCCCAGGCTCATGCCCAGGGTTTCGGCCTGGACAAGCGCGGCCACCAGCATGCCCAGCGCGGGCAGGCCACTGCGCTCGGCCAGCGCGCGCAGCGCCTGCTGGCGCGCCATCCCCGCTCGCATGTCCGACAGGGCGTCCTGCACCGCGTCGCGCAGAGGTCCTTCGGGGCCGCGCTCGACGGCCTGCTGCAGCGCGCCCTGCAGGGTCAGCCCCGCCTCGACGCACAGCGTGGTCAGGTCCAGCAGGAAAGGCAGCTGGCGCTGCATGAGGCGGGCGCGCCCGGCGATGCGCCGCGCCAGCCACAGCCGGGGTACCCCGGCGGCGCACACCGCGGCGGGTAGTGCGGCCGCGCATGCCCAGGCGGGCGGCTGGCCGCCGGCCAGCGCCATCGCCGCCGCGCCCCCGGCGCCCATGCCCGCCAGCCAGGCCTGGGCGCCGGCCACGTGTTCGGGCCCGATGCCGGAACGGCATCCCGCGCGCCGCAGGCGGATGGCCAGGCGGCGGCGCGCCTGCCAGGTCAGCCAGGGCCCGCAGACCGAGGCCGCCGCCGCGATCCACGGCCAGGCCAGGCGCAATCCCCAGGGCCAGTCCCGGCGGGCATCGGCGCCGGCCTCTCCCAGCGCGGGCGCCATCAGCCAGCGCATCCAGCAGGCCGCCGCCACGCCCGCGCCCGCCACGCTGATCCAGAACCAGGGCACGGTGCCGGCATCCGGCGGCATGGGCTAGGCCCTCCCGATGCGGGAAGACGCGCAGGCTCGGGTCCGGCGGTATTCCGTAGGGGAGCATCCCGGGCACGGCACGCTAGACCTCGATGTCCACGATGCGGCGGATAAGCACCATGCCCAGGGTTTCCAGGACCGCGACCAGCGCCAGGACGCTCCACCCTGCGGGGCTGTCCCACAGTACCTGCATGGTGTCGGGCTCCAGGCCCTGCAGCGCGACCATCAGCAGCAGCGGCAAGGCCCCCATCACCCAGGCCTGCATGCGCCCCTGGGCTGTCAGGGCCGTTATCCGGCCCTGGAGGTGCAGCGTGGCGCGCAGGGTCGCGGCGATGCGCTCGAGCGTTTCGGCAAGGTTGCCGCCCGTCGTGCCGGCCACGCGCAGCGTGGCCACCACCAGCGCCGTCGCGTCCGAGGGCACGCGTTCCTGCAGACGCAGCAGGGCCTGCTCGAACGGCACGCCCAGCCGCTGCTCGCGCAGCATCAGGCCGAACTCCTGGGACAGGGGCGGCTCGGCCTGCCCGACCAGGGCGCGCAGGACGACGGGCACGCTGGCCCCGGCCTTCAGCCCGGAGGCCAGGGTCAGCAGCATGTCGGGCAGTTGGGCGTCGAACCGCCGCAGCCTGGCGCGGCGCAGCCGCGCCGTCGCCGCGCGCGGAGCGGCCAGCGCCGCCGCGGCGGCCGCCATGGCCGGCGCCGGATGGCCGGACCAAGCATAGGCCGCGCCGGCCGCGCCCAGGCAAAGCAGGACGTTGAGCATCCACAGGCGCGCGGGGTCGATGAACAGGAACAGCTCGCCCAGCCGCAGGCGGGCCTGGCTGGTGAAGGCCTGGCGGTAGCGCGCCATGGCCAGGGCCGCCCAGCCCCAGGCCAGCCAGACCAGCAGCGCGGCGCAGGCCGCGGCTCCCGATGCCACGAGGACAATCATGCAAGGCCTTCCGGATACGCCTGGCCGGCAGCATCCCCGGCCGCGAACAGCGCGGCATCGATGGCGACGCCTTCTTCGCGCCAGGCTTCGAAGAAGGACGGCAGCAAGCCGCAGCCGACGAAGGCATCGCGCGCGCGGTCGTGCCGGAAGAGTTCCTGGAGCAGGATGCGCCCGCTTTCGATGCCGGCCACTTCGACGACGGCGCTGACCAGCCGCCTGCCGTCGGGCCGGCGGACCTGCTGGACAATGAGGTCCACGCTGGAGGCGATCTGCTCGCGCACCGCGGCCAGCGGCAGGTCCATGCCCGCCATCAGCACCATGGTCTCCAGGCGGGCCAGCGCGTCGCGCGGGCTGTTGGCGTGCAAGGTGGTCAGCGAACCTTCGTGGCCGGTATTCATGGCGGTCAGCATGTCGAGCGCCTCGGCGCCGCGGCACTCGCCGACGACGATGCGGTCCGGCCGCATGCGCAATGCGTTGCGGACCAGTTCGCGGATGGTGATGCGCCCCCTGCCCTCGACATTGGGCGGGCGGGCTTCCAGGCTGACCCGGTGCGGATGCTGCAGCCGCAGTTCGGCCGCGTCCTCGATGGTCACGATGCGCTCGTCGGCGCCCGCGCAGTGCGACAGGATGTTGAGCAGCGTGGTCTTGCCCGAGCCGGTGCCGCCCGAAACGATCAGGTTCTTGCGCCGCCGCACGCACAGGGCCAGGAAGCGCGCCATGCGGGCGTCCAGCGACCCGGCCGCGACGAGATCGTCCATCTCCAGGCGGCGGCCGGGAAACTTGCGCACGGTCAGGCTGGCGCCTCGCAGCGCCACCGGCGGGATCACCGCGTTCACCCGGGAGCCGTCGCGCAGGCGGGCGTCGACCATGGGCGAGCTTTCGTCTATGCGCCGGCCGATGGGCGCCACGATGCGCTCGATCACGCCCAGCACCGCCTGCTCGCTGCTGAAACCGATGGGCATCCGGGCAAGCCGGCCGGCCCGCTCCACATAGACTTCGTCGTAGCGGTTGACCATGATTTCCGTGATGCCGGGGTCCTGCAGCAGAGGCTCGAGCGGACCGAGCCCGACCGCTTCGTCCACGACCGACTTCAGCAATGCCGCGCGCGCCTCGCCCCCCATCTCCCGCGCTTCGGTATCGAGCAGCGGCGCCAGCAGCCGCCCGGCTTCCTCGCGCAGCATGGCGTCGCTCATGCTGGCGACGTCCCGGCGCCGCAGGTCCAGGGCCTGCAGCAGCGCGGCGTGCAGGCGGCGCTGAATGTCGCGCCAGCCGGGATGGGGCATGCCGGCAGCGGCGCAAGCGCCGTGCGGCTCGTCCGCTGCCGCATCCGGCCCGGCCGCGGAGATCTCCGCCGGGAAGGCTCTGGGGCCGCCGGACGCCGGGCCGGGCGCCCGCCCGTCCGCCTGCTCCTGCCCATGTACCTGCCCATGTACCTGTCCGTGTACCTGTCCGTGTACCTGTCCATGTACCCGTCCAGGTGCCTGGCCCTGTACTTGCCCTGGTGCCGGCGAGCGGCCTTGCCCGGAATCCTGAGCGTCCCGCCGGCCGGCCGTCCTTTCCCGGGAAGCCTGCGCGGCCGCACCCGCCTCCGGCATGCCTGATTCCGTCGGCGCCGACAGGTCGCGCACCCGGATCAGGCAGGGACCGATGACAATCTCGTCGGCCGGCCCGACCGGGCCGTATTGCACGATGCGCCGCCCGTTCACGCGGGTGCCTGCGATGGAGCCCAGGTCTTCCAGCAGCAGCCCGCCGGCCGCGCGCACCAGGCGGGCGTGCTCGCGCGCCACGCGCCAGGTACGCAGGGACACGGCGCAGGATGCGTCGCGTCCGATCACAGCGGGCGCCTCGGCGCGGACCGTGCGGCAACGCCCGTCTTCGTGCAGCAGGGAGAATTCCAGCATGTCAGTCCTCGAAGTCGAGCAGGTTGCGCCGGCGCCGCGGCGGCCCGGCGGCCTGCCATTGCGAACCCGCGCCCGCATAGGGATCCCAGCCCGCGGACGCGGCTTCGGGACCGTCCACCGGCACGTTCAGGCGCGGCGGGTCGGGAAACGCCTCGCCGACCAGCGCCTTGCCGCGCCGCACGCGCTCGGCCAGCGCGGGATCGTCCTGTCCCACGACCACCGGAGTCACGAAAATCGCCAGCTCGGTCTCGCTGCGCCGGAATTTCTCCGAGCCGAACAGCCGCCCGATGACGGGCAGGTCTCCGAGGCCGGGCAGCCGGTCGATGTCGCGGGCCTGCTCGCGCGACAGGAAGCCCGCCAGCACCAGCGTCTGGCCGGACCGCACGTTGAATTCCGTGGCGGCCCGCCGGGTCTTGAGCCCCGGGCCTCCCGGCGTATCGAGAGTCGCATCGACGGAGCTGACCTCGACCTCGATGCGCGAGCGCACCGCGCCGTTGCGGTCGACCTTCGGCGTGATGGACAGCGATACGCCGTAGGGCTTGAAGACGGTAGAGGCATTGCCTTCGGAATTGACGGTGGAGTACGGGACTTCCCCGCCCGCCAGGAAACTGGCGGTGGCACCGCTGCGCGCCAGCAGCTGGGGCTGGGCCAGCACCACGGCTTCGCCGGTCTGGGCCAGCGCCTGCACGCGCGCCGACAGCAAGGCATTGATGCCGAAATAGCCCGCCGCGGGGGAAGCCGGATAGGCCGCCTGCAAGGGCGCGTCGCCGGGGCGCACGGACAGCGCGCGGGACGCGGTTTCCCAGGCCGCGCCCGCCGCGAGCCCGCCCTGCGGCGACGGGTCCCACCTTACGCCCAGTTCGCGCAGCGTCGAGCGGGGCACTTCGACCACCTGCGCGTCGAGCAGCACCATGCGGTCCCAGCCCACCGCGCCGGTGAAGTCCACGATTTCGGGATAGCGCCCGGCCAGCGCCGCGATGCGGGCCTGGTCGGAGTCGGACAGGTCGTCGCCTTCGATGAGTATGCGTTCGCCGACGCGCCGGCTGCGCGCCCCGGGGATATGCGCCAGCAGCGCCGACAGCTCCCGCTCGATCCGCGCCAGGCCGGCCGGCGAAACCTCGACCGTATACGCCTGCCGCCGGCCGTCCCGGTCCCAGAGATGCAGCGAGGTAGCGCCCGCGCTTCGGGCGAAGACGATGACTTCGCGCCCGTCGGCCGCGGCGGCCTTGGCGATGCGCCCGTCGCCCACGGCCACCCGCGCGACTCCGGGCAGCTCGACCACCCGGGTCTCTCCGACTTCCATGGCCAGAACGGCGGCCGCCCGCTCCTGCGCGCGCGAAGCGGCAAGCGCCGGGGCGGAGGAAGGCGGCGGGGGCTGCGCCGCCGCGGATGCGGCCGGCATGGCCGTGGCTGCCAGCGCGCCGCACACGGCGAGGCGCCGCAGTATCCTGCGCGGGCTCACGAATCGTCCTCCCCGGCGAGCGGGGTCCGCTCCGGAGACGCGGCATCTTCCATTGCCGGCCCGTCGGCTGCCGGCTCGTCCGCAACCAGGCCGGGAATGGCTGCGGGCGCCCGGTCCCCATAGATGACCGGAACCCGCGCGCGGCGCACGGGCGGACGGGCCACGCCCAGCATGCCCGCCAGGCCGCCCTGCACGCCGGCCGCGGCCGGCTGCCGGTCGCCGGCCGCGCGCAGGAAAGCCGTCAGCTTGCCCGACTGTCGGGCCGCCACGATGCGGGCCGCATCGGCGGGAGCCACGTCCAGCGTGACCGTCGCATAGGCATGCGGCGGGTCGCCGCCCGGCTCCGCCGGCGCGGTTTGCCTGCCGGTGGCCAGCACGGGCACATCCTGCAGCAGGAGAATGGTCATGGGCTGCCGCCTGTGCTCGAAGGAAACGTAGAGATCGATGCGGTCGCCCGGATCGAGCAGCCCCGACTGCGAGGCGATGTCGTCCACCGGTATGGTGACCGCCCGCCGTCCGCTGCGCAGTCGTGCAGCCAGGGACGCCGGCCGGGCCGCGGACAGGTGCGCGGGCGTCACCGGGTCGCCCTGCCGCACCGGCCGCTCCAGCACGGCGCCGTCCATTTCGCCGAAGCGGTCCGGGTCCAGCGTATCCGCGGCGGCCCATTCGCGGGGAATGGCCCGCACGGCCAGCGCTCCGGCATCCAGCCGCGTACCGGCGGCCAGGTCGCGGCCCGCGACGATACGTTCGACCATGGGCACGCGGGCGCTGGACTCGATCTGCCGCAGGCGTTCCTGTATGGCCTGGCGCGCCGACCAGGCGGCGCATGCGCCGGCGGCCAGCGCCACCGCCAGCACGGCCCCGCTGCGTTGCGGCCCCGACAGGCGAATGCGCGGTGCGGCGGCGGTCATCGCCCCGCCCCGGAGGCGCCGGAAAGCGGCGCCGTGCGGTTCACGGTCAATCCGCTGCCGCGATCCAAGGGTGTCAGATGCAACACCATCCGTTCGGCCGCCCGCTCCCAGCGCCCGGCGCCATGGCCTGCGGGCCATGGTGAGAGGGCGCGCCAGCCGTTGCGGCGCAACGCCTCCCCCACCAAAGGAGCCAGCCGCTCCGGAGGCAGGCGATGCGCGTAGATCTGCTGGACGACCTGCCGGTGCGCCAGCACGCTGCTCAGTTCCAGCAGCAGCTGCGCGCCGGAAGGCAGCCACGGGGCCGACTGCGGCGCCCGCTCCGCACCCCGTTCGGCCAGGGCGGACAAGGCGCCGCGGGTGGCAGCGCCCTGCCCGCTCAACTGCGCGACCCAATGCCAGCCGCCGTCCCGCCACGACAGCAGCAGCACGCCCGGCAGAACTGCCCATTCCGGCTTGCCTGGCAGCTGGCGCGCCAGGGCGCGGGCCACGGCATCCACCGGTTCGGCCGATTCGAACAATTGCAGGACGGCGGGCACGCCATTGATGCGGACAGCGTTGCCGAACGACAGGCGGCGGCTGCCCGGCGGCAGCGGCAGACCGGCAAGCCGGGACTGGATCTCGGGCAGGCCGGCGGGAGAGAGGGACGCGGCCGGCGCCGGCATCCACGCAAACGGCAGGACGGCCGCGGCAAGCCGGGCCGGCAGACGGGAAACGAAGCGCAAACGGACGGACATGGCGGTCGCGCAGAATCAACGGCGGGCCGCGCCGGACCGGCGCGGCTCCAGCAAGCGTTCCGGCACGCGGCCAGCCCAGGCGGACAACCAGTCGAATTCGGGCGCCGGCCGGCCCCACGGTGCGTCGGTATCCGCCACGGCATCGCGTATGCGGCGGCCCAGGCGCACGGAGCGATCCGCCGCGTTCCGCCAGGCGGTGGCCGAGCCGGCGACCCGGCGCTGGACGGCACCGTCGTCCGGCGCGTGGCCCGCCCCGGCCAGGATGGCGGTATGCCGCACGAACACGGGCTGCCACGACGAGCCGCGCCCCGTGCCGGGAAATGCCGGCAGGTCCGCCGCGGCGGCGGGCCGGCGCGACGCGGCCGCGCGGACGATGCCGGCGTCCTGCACGGCCCAGTCGCGCCGCAGCGCGCCGGCGTCTTCGTCCCGGCCGCCGGGCTGCGCGGCGTCCGGCAGGCTGCGCGAACGCTCCGCGCGCAGGCCCTCGCCCGCCACGGCGTCTTCCGGCGCCTGCCGGGCCAGCAGGAAGGCCGCATGCCGGCTGGCGTGGCTGGCTTGCAGGACGGCCTCCTGCCAGGCGCCGACGCGCAGCACGGCCGCGTACACGAGCGCGAGCGCCGACAGGGCGACGACGGCCTCGACCAGGGCCTGCCCGCCCTGCCGTGCCCACGCCGGCCGGCGGCCGCGTCCGGGAAGCGCCTCAGTCACGCAAGCCTCCCGCGATGCGGCGCTCATGCGGCAGCAATGCCGCCAGCCTGGCCTGCCAATAGGGATGGAACAGGCCGGCCATTTCGTCGCGCCCGTCGGCGCGCGGCTGCGGACGGGCGAAGAAGGTCTCGGCGGCGCTCGCGGCGTGCACGTATTCGCCCGGCGCGAGCGCGCGAAAGCCGAAGCGCCGGCCGGCGACGCGCACCGTTCCCGCGGCGTCCGAGGTCTGCAAGGCTGCCGCCGGCATGCGCAGCGCGATGGCCAGCCGCAAGGGCGAGGCTGCCGGCCCCGTCAGCGTGGCATAGCCCGGAAACCCCCGGCCGGCCCAGTGCCTCCGTGCCGATGCGGCACGTGCGCGGGCCAGCGCATTGCCCGAACCCGGCGACTGGATGTCCCAGTCGGTGTACTGCCGCACCCAGCGCCAGAAATCCTGTGCCGAGAAATCGTCGGGCGCATCGACGCCGGGTGCTTCCTGAGCGCCACCGCCGCCGGCGGCCGTATCGCCCCAGCCCATGGGGTATTCGCGGTAGTAGCAGCCGATCCACCGGTTGGAACGCAGCGCATGGAAGGACAGCGTATCGCGCGCCTGCCAGCGGCCGTTCGCGTCCAGCGTGGTGGCGCCCCGGCGGCGCAGTTCATGCCGCAGCTGCGGGCAGCGATGGCTGACCGGCCAGGCATTGCGCGCCGTGGCATCGCGCGGCGCGAGGAAACCGTAGCGGCCAGCAGCCTGCAAGGTCAGGTCCGGCAGCTCTGCCTGGGACGGCGCCGCCATGGCCAGTCGGCCAGGCAGCCCGTCGCCCAGCCAGTCGAGCCTGGGCATGGCGGCCGGAAGCGCCTGGCCTGCGTCCCGGTAGTTTTCCGAGAGCACGGCACGCATGGCCCGCTCGCGGACCGCGGGCAACGTGTCGATCAGGGTACGGGCAGAGGCTTGCAGGATGCGGCGCACGCTGCGGTCATGGCCGTCGTAGGCGCGCTCCAGGTCGCCGGCCAGTCCGCCCAGGGCACCGGCCCGCCGGGAAGATGCGTACGCCGATCCGTAGGCCGGGCCGAACAGCATGGCGATCAGCGATGCCGGAGGATTGCCCCGCGCCGCCTGTCCTGCCTGGGCGGTGCCTGCCTGCTGCCAGGCCGACAGGGTGACGAGATGCGCCATGGCGACCTGGTGGGCGACCTGCGCCCGGTTGATGTAGGCCTGCATGTTGAGCGCGCGCGCCTGGATCAGCGCGCCGCTGTATGCGACGGCGTCGGCGGCATGTGTAAGCCGGGTGCGTGCGGCCACGATGTGCCCGCCGTTGTACAGGTACACCCAGGACACGGCTGCCGCTGCCACCAGCAGCAGCGCCAGCGGCAGGGTCTGGCCCCGCTGCATGCAGGAAGTGGCGATCATTGCGCGCTGCCGGCGGCGGCGTTGCCGGTGTACGACTTGAGGGTACGCGCCGAGGTCTGCCCCGCGGCGGACGCGGCGGCGGCCTGCGCGGCCTGCGCCTGCTCGCTGCCGTCCTCTCCCGCAAGTTCGCGCGCCATGGCGGCGGTCTGGGAACGGACCACCTGGCCGAATAGCTGGTAGACGGCGATGGCCGCCACCGCGATGAGCGCGACGACGATGATGTACTCGGTCATGCCCTGGCCGAGCTGGCGATGGATGCGATGGCGCATGCGGACTCCTGGCGTGGAGTCCGCAGTGTGCGCGGGGCCCGCAAGCCCGGCAATGCGGGGTTTCCGGCTGCGATGGAAATGCCCTGCGCCAGGCGCCCGATCGACGGCATACGCACGTCACGGCGATGTCACGCTCGGCCCCTATTCTTGCGACTCTTTTTTACGAGGGGTTCGCATGTTTTTCCGACATAGTCCGCGCCGGCGCATGTGCATCAGCGTCGTGGCATCCACCTTGTTCGCCCTGTCGGGATGCAGCGACGATAGCGATGACGAAGTCGCCCAGGGGCCCGGGGTCGCGGAGCCCGCGCCCGATCCGGAGCCGAAGGCCCTGCGCGTGGGCGTCCTGCCGGACACCCAGGGCAGCGATTCGGGAGTGGCCGAACACCCCATGCGCGCGGCGCTCGACAAGTTCGTGCAGGAAGGCGTGGACATTGTCCTGATGGCCGGCGACCTCACGGAAAACGGCCAGGCCAGCGAGTACGCGCTGTGGCGCAAGATCGCGGCCGACTACACCGGTCGCCTGCTGCTGCTTCCCATCATGGGCAACCACGACAACAAGGGCATAGACCAGGATTACTTCGACACGGTGAGCGACCTCATCCCGGCCGATGCGCAGCATATGGAAGGGTCGAAGTACAAGAACTACGCCCTGGTGCGCGAGAACGTCCTGTTCATCAATATCTCGTACGACTGGCTGCCGTTCGCCTACGATTTCGTCGAGTCGCAGATCCGCGAACACCGGCCGGAAGTCGACCACATCATCCTGATGACGCACAACTCTTTCGTCGGGAACCGATACGGCATGCTGCGCGAGAAGATACTGGAAGGCTACCTGTCCGAGCCCTCTGACGTGGCGTTCACCGAAGCCTACGACAAGTTCCGCACCTTGTTCGCCGAGAACGATGTCATCTACATAGCCGGCCACGAGCATATGTACGCGCGCAGCCAGATCCGGGATGCGACGCAGCGCCAATTCACCCAGATCGTCGCCGGCAGCGCGGCCTACAAGGGTTATGAGAACCGCTACGGCGAACACGAGCAGGTGCAGAACGTCGTCATGCTGAAGGTGGCCGGCGGCGAGTCCGGCGCCATCGACACCAACGTCTCGATCTTCACGATTCAGGGCGGCTCCATCGATTACCGGGCGTACTACGTCCCCCATACCGTCTACGACAACTCCGACGGCCCCAAGGAACTGGCCGACCCGGCATGGCGGCTGTTCGACCGCTATACGCGCACGAATCTGCACTGCGACAAGATCGTCTACGCAGGCAGCGTACCGGCGGGCATCCAGAGCTACAACATCTACGATCCCAGCTACCGCACCAGCGCATGCCGGTCTCCTGGCGGCCAGAGCGCACGCATCCTGGACGGCCGCAACGAAGTGTTCAACCGCTACGACACGCGTACCCGCGGCATGGCCGTCGAACCCGGCATCACGTTCGCAAGTACCAACCGCGAACTGGAATCGCTGATGTACCGCTACATGTTCATCCGCGACGAGAGCTGGCGCCCCAACCTGAACAACAGCCAGCGCGCGCGCGTGGTCAACGAGGGCACACCGGACGAGGAAGTCGAAGTCCGTGCCACCACCATCGACCTGAGCAAGCTGGTCTCGCTGTCCTGGCAACCGGCCGACGGGCGGACGCTGTCCGACGTGCTGTCCGTTTCGGGGATCAGCGGCCAGACCGGCACATACATCGATCCCTACGGCCGCCCGAAGGACATCACCGCCGATACCGGCCTGCCGGGCAGCTACGGCGACGGATCCGAGCGGGGCAAGGAACCCGTGGCCCTTCCCGCGCAAGCCACCCGCGACTGGGAGCTCCCAGCCGGGGATACCGGCCATTCCTACGTGCTGGAATTTTCGGTGCCGGACACGGCTTCCGCCGAAAACAGCGTGCTGGCACGCTGGGACGGCGCCGGCTGGGTTCCGGTGGCGAACGCCGAATGCACCAGCCGGGAGCCGTACCAGCCAGGCTACCTGAAGGACGCCCTGCCCGCCGATATCGCCGGCGCGTGTGCCGACGGTCCTCTGGTCGGCTTCGATGCCCAGCGCGGAGCGTTCTGGAGCCGGCTGCACGAAGACGGCCGGTTCGCGATCGTGGCCCGATAGGGTTGCGCCTGCGGCCGGCGCGCCGCCGGGCCGGCTTGCGGCGCAGGCGCGGCTCAGCCGCCCGCAGGCCGCAACGGCCTACTGGCGCAACTGGAACTGCGTGACCGTGCCGTCCGGCCCGATGCGTGCCGGCACCGCCTTGATATCGAACAGCGCCAGCAGCATGCCGGCGTCGCGCGCGTCCTTGTCGCAGCCGGGTGCGGCCCGGACAGGCGCTTCGCCGCGGAGCAGGGCCGCCTTCCATGCCGTCGCCGGGTCAGCGCTGCACCAGATGTCGCGCGCGATCGCCATGGACCCGGGACGGTTGTGCTGCAAGGACATCGGAAACAGGTGCACGGTGGCGTCGAAGCTGCCGCCGTCGAGTGTCTGCTCGAGCTGACGGCAATAGGGGCAATCGTAGGCCGACACCAGCACGGCCCGCTCGGTGCCCGAACCGTACCGGAAGGCGATGGCGCGGGAAAGATCCAGCCCGGCGGCCATATCGCGGCGCAGGCTGCGGACCTGCGCGTCCGCCAGCGGTTTGCCGCTGGCCACGTCCAGCCATGCGCTGCCGCCGTTTTTCATGCGCGTGGCCCGCGCATCGGTGAAGATGGGGCCGTACCGCCCTGTGGGATCGGCGATGGCGTAGATGCCTTTGACCAGGGTGGCATGCGCGACCCGGCCCTTGGCCATCTGGCCGTAGGGACCGCGCTTGAAGACGGCCAGCGCCTGGGCCGCCTCCGGGCTCGTCTGCAGCGCGGGCCAGCCCTGCGCGCGGGCATCGGGGGCGCCGAACGCAGCGACGATCGACAGGGCCGCGGCGGCGAGCGCCGCTCCGGCACGGCCTGGGTTCCAATGAAACACGATCCCGCTCCTTTATCCTCGAAGGGTTCCGGCGGCCGCGTGACTGCCGACGGCTGCCGGGCGGCACGGGCCGCGACCATGCGAATCCGGCGGCGAACCGGCCTGCCGGGCGGCATTGCGCGAGGGATCATAGCGAAACGGGAACCGGAGATCGGGCGGGGACGTTACTGTTCGAGAACAAATGCATCGGAACGTCAGGGCCGGCCATGCTGGCGGCAATGCCGGCGGGACACCCGCGCGGCGCCCCGGCCATGGCGGCAGATGGCGGGCCCTGCCCGGCGCTAAGGCTCGCAGGGATGCGCCTTGCCCAGAGCCTCGCCCACGACCGCCGCGGCGTCTTCGGACCGGCGCGCTTCGGGCAGATCGGCCAGGTGGTCCATGACCGCCCCGACCATGGGCTGGATGCCCAGGTCGGCCGGCGGGCACCATTGCCTGCCCCGGGCATCGTCGGCCACCCCCAGGATGTACGAAGTGGCCATGAAAGTGGAAAGCATCGTGCGCTGCGCGGGATCTTCCACCCAGTCGGCCAGCCCTCCGTCCATGATGCCCTCGTACAAGGCCTGCGCCGTGATCGGCCGGTACGATTGCTCAGGCTGGCCCGCGGCCGGCGCCATGGCCAGCGCCAGCGCGGCCGCGGCCAGGACGTGCAAGGGAGAAAACTGCCGTTCCTTCGGATTCATGGCCAGATGCCTCGTTTCTTCAGTATGGCGTGGGAGACGCCGGCCTCGGCCCAGGTCTTGCACGCGGAGACTTCGGCGGAAGGAAGCATTAGTCCTCGTCGGAGATTTCCATGGTGCCGCCCGCTGCCAGCCGGCGGGCGATTTCCTGCGCGGATACGCCGTCGAACCCCGTCCCTCCCGGCGACAACCGCAGCGCCCCTGCCTCGATCGGTCCCCTGATCGTCGCGGAAGTCAGCAGCACGCCGTCCATGCGCAGATGAATCCTGCGGCCCACGCGGTCCCGTGTGAAATCGGCCAGGGTGCGCCGGCCCTCCGGCGTCAGCGTCACGTCGACGACCTCCTGCACGGTCTGCGGGTCCTGCGCGACCACGGCGCTGCGCACCGGCACGGCCACCGAACCCGCGTGCACGGCCGCGCATACAGCCAGGGCCAGCCCCGCCGGCACTCCTGCGATACTACGACGCATACGGTCGCCCTCCGGTAATCCGTATCCGGCATGGGGCGCACGCCACCCCGGCATGCGCCCGCGCCGGGCGGGACCGATGGTATCAGCCGTACAGGCCCGGGCCGTTACAAAACCCGACAAGGCGCTTCCGTTTCGCGGGGCCGGACAAACTGGCGCCCGCCGTACCGCGCCAGCCTCGCCGCAACGGCGACCGAGGGGCGCCGTGCGCCTGCGCAGACAGGTCCCGTCATGTCTGCTGATAGACGGCCACCACGCGATCGAAACGCCGCGCGGCGAGGTCCGCGGACCGGATCAGGAAATACATCGTACCTTCGCCGAAGGCGCCCGCGCTCCAGTCCGCCAGATCGACCTGCAGCAGCAGCCTCCAGCCATGCGCCCGCTCCATGATATTCCCGCGCTCGCGCTGCCAGGTGTCGCGGTCCAGGAATTCCTGCCCGTACTCCGTGGCGATGACTGCCTGGTAGCGGGGGTCGTCCTGCTCCGGCAACGGGCTGCCCAGCAGTTGGTGGCGCTTCCACCCGTCGGAAGGATAGGCCTGGTCCAGATCTTCCCGCATGGCATCGTAGGCATCGGCGAAATCCGCGGCGGCGGCGTCCTGGGTCTCGCCCCGGTAATACGCCTGCAGCGCCGGCAGCGTCCCGATCTCCAGCGACGCCGGATCGGGCACGCCCACCGCGGCACGCAGGGACATGGGCCGCAGGGGCGCCCCGTAGTTGGTAGCCTGCGGCCCGCGCGGCGGAGGCTCGCCGTATTCGCGCCGCATGGCCTCGCGCTCGCCCTGCTCGGCCTGCGCGGCGTCGGCCAGGTCGTCCGGCATGCGCAAAGGCCGCAGCGCCTGGCGCGGCGTATCGTCCCAGACGACGCGGGCCGTACGTGCGCCGGATTCCCAGGGCCCGACGGCGAAATCGTAGAAGAACAGCAGCCGGCCGCGATCCGGCAGCGCCGCGGCAGCGGCGCCCAGGGCGCGCGCCTCTTCCAGGTCGATCTGGCCGACGAAGGCGTACGGCAGGCCCTTGGCCAGGTGGGCGCGCATTTCGGCGGCGGCCGACGCATTGCCGCGGGTCGCGATGGCCTCCGGATCCGGCGGAGCCGGCGGCCTGGGCCACCGGGCGCCGGCAGGCAAGTCGGGCAGGCCGCCCAGATGCGTGGCGCCCGGCCCCGCTTCGGCGGCCGGACGCAGCGCGATGGCGGGCACCAGCGCCTGCACCACCTGCTCGACCCGGTGGGGCTCGAGGAATTCCTGCATGGCCTGCATGGCGTCGTGGGGAGTATCGAACATGGCGGGCGCGAGCCTTCGGGTTGCAACCTCTCGGACAGGGACGGGCCGGAGCGGACCGGGACCTGTGGTCCGGGATCGGGGACCCGGAAGGATACCGCCGCACACCGTCGTCTTCGTCGGCCCCTCGGGAAACGGTTGCCTTTCTTACAAGTTGCATCAGCCGCCCATGGCATGATTGCCCGGGTTCGGGACGCCCCCGCCGGGGCATCATCGACCGATACGAACGACCATCCTCCCTATGACAGCACGCATCCTCCAGGCTGCCACGGCCTCTTCCCTGCAGGCCGCGGCACAGGCCGGCAACGGCGCGTCAGGCAGCCGCCATGAATGACGGCCGCGGTCGCCCCCCGACCACCGTTGCGCAGGTCCACGGCATGTCCGAGGCCAGCCTGGCAGTGTGCATGCTGGCGGGCCACGGCATCGCAGGAAGGGCCGAAAGCTGGCATACGGCCACCACCGCCTGGCACTGGTCCCACGCGCTGGACGGCGTCAGGCTGCGCGTGCCGGCGGAGCACGCCCAGGCCGCGCGCGAGCTGCTGGCCGGCATGCAGGGACCGCCGCGCGCGCGGCGCTGGCAACTCGTTCTCTTCTTCCTGCTGGCGTTCTGGTGGGCGGGCCTGCCCCCGCCGCCTCGCGGCCTGCGCATCGTGCCGCCCGCACGGCCCGAGCCTACGCTCCACGCAAAGGCGTGAACGTCCAAGGCCGGCGTCCGGAACCGGCCGTGGCCGCTTCGGGCCGGCCGCTATTTCTCGGCAGCGGTGGTGATGGCGTTGCCCGCGCGCTGGATGTCCTTGCCTGCGCCGGCAACGGTATTGCAGCCGGCCAGCACCAGCGCGAAAACCACCAGGGTAGCCATTAACAGATCGGAACGCATGGCGTGTGCTCTACTCTTGTTGTCCGATGAAAGAATATGCGCGGCCCGCGGTCAGGCCACCTGCACCCGCAGTTCGCCCAGGCCGTCGACCCCGCCCACCATGAGGTCGCCGCGCTGGACTGCACCCACGCCTTCCGGCGTGCCGGTGAAAATGAGGTCGCCCGGCCGCAGTTCGAACAGGCCCGACAAGTAGGCAATGGTATCCGGGATGTTCCAGATCATCTGCGAGATGTCGCTGGCCTGCTTACGCTGCCCGTTGACGTCCAGCCAGATCGCGCCCTTGTCCAGGGTGCCGGTGCGGCTGCGCGGATGGATGGGACCGATGGGGCCGGAATGGTCGAAAGCCTTGCCGGTTTCCCAGGGCCGCCCCTGCTTCTTGGCCTCGCCCTGCAGGTCGCGCCGGGTCATGTCCAGGCCCAGGGCGTAGCCCCAGACGCACTCGTTGGCGCGCGCCGGGGGAATGTCGCGGCCGCCCTGCCCCAAGGCCACCACGAGTTCCATTTCGTAGTGCAGGTTGGAAGTGCCCGGCGGATACGGCATGGAGCCGGTGACGCCGTCGGCCACGTGCATCACGGCATCGGCCGGCTTGCAGAAGAAGAACGGGTCTTCGCGGCCGGTGAAGCCCATTTCCTTGGCGTGCTCGGCGTAGTTGCGGCCCACGCAATAGACGCGGCGAACGGGAAACTGTCCCAGGCCGTGCGCGACGGGAATCGCCACGACGGCCGGCGGGGTCACCACATAGTCAACCATGGTTTCTAGTCCTGGTGAAACGGCCGCCTGCCGAGCCCGGCGGCGCCATGCAAGGCGGCGCTCGGGAACGGGCGGCAGCCCGGAAAGGCGCTATGCGCGCCGCCTGCCCCAATGCGCCTTATTTGGCCCCTTCGGCGTAGCGCTCGGCGCTCTTGAGCACTTCGGCACGCGCGGCCTCCGGCCCTTCCCAGCCTTTGACCTTGACCCACTTTCCGGACTCCAGGTCCTTGTAGTGCTCGAAGAAATGCTGGATGCGGGCAAGGTCTTCGGCCGGCAGATCTTCCGGCTTGCGCAGGTGGCGATAAGGGGGATAGAGCTTGTCGACCGGCACCGCCAGCAGCTTGGCGTCGCCGCCGGCCTCGTCGTCCATGTTCAGCACGCCCAGCGCGCGGCAGCGTACCACTGCCCCAGTCACTAGCGGAAAAGGCGTGACCACCAGCACATCCGCGGGGTCGCCGTCTTCGGAGAGGGTCTGGGGAATGTAGCCGTAATTGCAGGGGTAATGCATGGCCGTGAGCATGAAGCGGTCGACGAAGATCGCGCCGGTGGCCTTGTCGACTTCGTATTTGACCGGATCGGCATTCATCGGGATTTCGATGACGACATGGAATTCGTCCGGCAGGTTCTTGCCGGCTGCGACGCGATCGAGACTCATGGTTCAACCTTGTTGTGTGGATGGGGAAGGAAGGGAATCAGGGACCGTCCCGGTCCTTGGCGCCGGGCGACGGATCGGAGGAGCTGCCGCCGGGGGCCTGGCCGGCGTCGCGCGGCGTGCCGCCGGCGGGCGCGGCGACGGGGATGGGCGCGCTGTCGAAGAAATCTTCGATGTCGGCGCTGGCCGCCGCGCCTGCCAGCGGCGCGGTCTGGCTCGGGTCGTGGTCGCGCGCGTAGGGATCGAGCACGTAGTCGGTCGCGGCCTCGCCGGGAAGACGGCCCGCTGCGGGCAGCGGCACGGTGGCGGGCGCCGCGTCGGCCAGGTACTCCATGCCCTCGGCATGCAGCAGCGCCGGATCCGCGCCGGTATCGGCCGGCGGCAGCGCGGCGTCGGCCGCCAGCACCGGCAGCGCCATGCCGGCCGCGGTGGCCAGCCGCCAATGGCGGGCCGCGTCGACGGGACGGTCGACGCGATCGTACAGGCTGCCCAGCAGCGCATGGGCGCGGGCGTCGTTGCGGCGCCCCAGGCTGCGCAGCAGGTAGCGTTCGGCCTGCCCCCACAGCTGCCCGGTCAGGCACAGCACGCCCAGCGTAGAAAGCAAGTCCGGATTGCCCGGCTGGGCCTGCAGCCAGCCTTCGGCTTTTTCCAGCCGGCGCGACACCTGCTCGGGCTCGCAGCGCGCGTAGGCCGCCAGCAGCCGCGGATCCATGCGGCGGGCGATGGCCGCCTCCAGCACGCGGGAGGCCTCGTCGGACTGGCCGCCGGCATCCAGCGCGGCGGAGCCGGCCAGCGCGATCTCGGGCAGCACGCGCTCTTCGGGCTTGAGGTCTTTCCAGACGGCGCGCCAGTCGTCGCCGCAGGCCCCGCGCAGCCGGGCCGCGGCGGAAGCCTCGATCAGGGCGATAGCCTCGGGCCCGGCGATGGTGCCGCGGCGCGACAGGCTGCGCGCCAGGGTGAAGGTCTGCTCATGGTGGCCCAGGGCGCGATGCGCCCGCAGCAGCAGTCGCTGGGTATGCAGGTGGCGCGCGCCGCCCGCCTTCTGCAGGGGCGCGAGCCGCGCCAGCGCGTCCTGGGGCCGGCCCTCGTCGAGCAGGAGATCCGCCGCGACCGTGGCCACCGCTTCGTGCAGGCCGGCCTCGCCGGAGGTCTTCGCGGCGGCTTCGTCCAGGTAGCGATCGCGCCGCGCGAATTCGCCCAGGCCATGCGCCGCCCGGGCGGCCGACAGCGCGGCCAGGACCTGCCGGCCCGCGACGCGCGTCTGTTCCAGCAGCTTGGCGAGGTCTTTTTCGGCCGCCGCGTAGTGGCCTTCGAGCAGGCCGATCCAACCGCGCTCGAGCAATTCGTGGTCGCGGGCCTGGGCGCGGCGCCCGCGCCAGCCGCGCACGCGGGCCGGGATGGCGACCAGCCATGCCAGCGCGCGCAGGCCCAGATACAGGGCGACGAACAGGCCGATCAGCAGGAAGACCGCCAGCATCAGCGAAAGCTCGATGCGCCAGGGCGGCACCAGCACCAGGACGTTGCCCGCGTGCTCGCGCAGCACCAGGGCAAGCGCCACCGCCACGACGGCCAGCAGCAGGGTCCAGAACCAGGTCCGCATGCTCACTCCCCGCGGGCCGGCGGGTTGGCGCCGGCACTGCGCAGAGCAGCCAGTGCGCTCAGGCTGTCGGACACGTCGGGCAGGGGCACCGCGACCGGCGTGGCCGCCAGGCTGCGCGCGAGCTCGGCGGCGGCGCGGGTTTCGGGCAGGTGAGTGTCGTAGCGGGTTTCCAGCGCGGTGCGCACGGCGGCCAGCTCGGACTGCCAGACGGCCGACTGCCGCATCAGCAGCGCGACCTGCGCGGCCAACAGGCGCTGGCGCAGGTTGGCGCGCAGTTGTTCGCCCTGATCCGGCGACATCAGCAGCGCGCCCGGCTCGGTCACGCGCTGCACCCGGACCAGGTCGCTGAACTCGTAGGCCGCCGCGTCCCGCGCGCGCGCCGGCCAGGAAGCGATGCGCGCGCGCCAGCGCGTCCACCAAGGCGTGTCGGCCGGCGGCGCCGACGCCGCGGACGCCGGCACGGGGAGGCTTGCGGGCTCGGCTTCGGGTTCGGCCGCGACGGCCGGCGTGGCGGCGTCCGGCACCAGCAGCGGCAGGCGGCCCACGTCGGCGATCAGGCGCTCGACGCGCGCGGCCTGCAGGGGAATGTCGACCAGGGGGACGGCGCGCAGCCGGTCCAGGTCGCCGTTGATGGCCTGGTGCAGGGCCGCGAAACGCGGACGGTCCGCCCGGGCCAGGCGCGACTGCGCGGTTTCCAGCGCGACGATGGCGTTACCGACGCTGCCCCCCAGGCGCAACTGCTGGCTGGCCATGGTCAGCAGGCGGTCGATGTCGTTGAGCAGCACCGTGTCGCCGGCGCCGTCGTTGAAGTTCTGCCAGGCCTGCTCCAGCGCCGCGTACTGGCTCTGGGTTTCGTCCAGCGCATCTTCGAGCGCGCCCAGGCGGCTGGCCTGTGCCTGGGCCAGGACAAGCGACTGCCTGGCGTCGCGGCGCGCCTGCTCCAGGGCGGCGGAGACTTCGTCCAGCCGGACGGCGACTTCCCGGCCGGTGCGCTGGAACTGCTGGCGCTGCATCCACAGGGCGACGGCCAGGGCCGCGGCCAGCACGAGCACCACGACCAGCGCCGTCGCGGTCGCCGACAGGCCGGCCCCGGAGCGGCCGGGGGCGGAGGCGGAAGCGGAGGAAGCCGGCGCAGGTGCAGGCTGGCCCGGAACGGCCGGATCGGGAGCGGAGGGCGTGTCTGTCATAGCGCGATTGTAGTCGTTGCCGGCGCCTGGCGCGGCAGCGTAGCGGCCGCGCAACGACGCGCGCGGGCGCCCTCCGGCCGGCGGCGGCGCCCGCGCCGCGCAGCTCCCCCGCGCGCGGCACCGGAACGCGCCTGGAAAACGTGTCAGGAAGCCGCGAAAGCCTGCGCAATGGCGTCCTCGTCGGGCACGCAGGGGGTGGTCGCCGGAGCCGGCAGCCCGTCTTCGGCCAGCCGCGCCGCCAGGTGCGCCGACAGGCGCGGATGGGTTACCACGAAGCGGCAGGCGGCCCACCAGGGCAGCAGGTCCAGCCTGCGGACCACCGCATGCGCGGCATCGATGCCTTCCGAACTGGTCGCCAGCCAGACCGCAAGCCCTCCCCCGGCCTGCCATTCGCGCAGGCGGCGCACCGTGCCGTCGGGCCATGCGGCGGGCCGGCGCCGATAAGTTTCGTGGCGCCGCACCTCGGCGCCGGCAGCGGCGAGGCGTTCGGCCAGCCAGTCGCGCCCCTGCGTGGCCCGTACCAGCAAGGCGCGGCGCGGATGCACTCCCTGGCGCGCCAATTCGTCCCACAAGGCTTCGGAATCGTGGCGGGGCGCTTCCGGAGAGGGATGGACGAGGCGCGCATCCGGCCCGAAGCCGGGCCAGGCCCGCACCGCCGCCGCGCTGGCCGGCCCGACGGTGGCGGCGACCGCGGCGGCGGGCCAGCGCGGCGTGCCGGCCAGCGCCAGTTGTTCCAGGTAGAGCCGGGCGGCGATGCCGCTGACGAACACCACGAGGTCATGGTCCTGAGGCCGCGGCAACTGCGCGGCGGGGACCCGCAAGGGTTCGATGGCCAGCGCCGGCAGTTCCAGCGTCTGCCAGCCGCCGGCCTGCAGCTTCCGGGCCAGGCCGTCGTTGCGGCCGGCCGGCCGGGTCAGGATGGCGATTCGGTGCATGAAGACGCCGGGCGGCATGCGCGGCCCGGCCCGGGGACGCGGCGGGCTGCGGCTACGACGCGAAATGCGACGCGACGGTGGCGGCGACGATTCCGATGACGGCCAGGACGAACAGACCTTGCAGCAGGCTCAGGCCGGATTCGCGGCCCTGCTCCGATTTACGCAGACTCATTGACGGTTTCCTTGTGTGCGGTTTTGCGGGCGGCCAGCCAGCGTCCGAGGCCGACCACCAGCAGTGCGCCGGCGACTTCGGCGGCGATCTTGACGGCGGCCGGCTGGACGCCGAACTGCCTCTCGACCGCGATGTCGGTGATTATCATGCCCCCGGCGATCCAGCCGAGCAGGCCCGCCCCCAAGCTTACCACCAGCGGGTAGCGGTCGATCAGCTTGAGTACCAGGGTGCTGCCCCAGATGATGATGGGCACGCTCACCAGCAGGCCGAAGATCACCAGGCCCAGCTGGTGCCCTTCGGCGGCGTTCTGCGCCGCGCCGGCGATGGCGATGACGTTGTCCAGGCTCATGACGAAGTCGGCGATGATGATGGTCTTGATCGCCGCGAGTATGGAACTGCCGCCCTGGATCTTGTCGTGGCCTTCGTCCTCGGGAAGCAGCAGCTTGACGCCGATCCAGACCAGCAGCGCCCCGCCGGCGACCTTCAGGAAGGGGACCTGCAGCAGCGTCAGGGCGAACGCGATCAGGACCACGCGCAGCGCGATGGCGCCGGCCGTGCCCCACAGTATGCCCTGCAGGCGCTGCTTGGGCGCCAGGTTGCGACAGGCGAGCGCGATGACGACCGCGTTGTCGCCCCCCAGCAGAATGTCGATCAGGATGATCTGGAATACCGCTGCCCAGCTCAGCGTCTGCAGGAATTCAAGCATGTACGACCCCCCGTGTCGGTATCGGAAACCACCCCGCTCCCGCGCTGCAGCACGGGAACGGGGAAAGACGGGGGATTGTAATTCAGCTTCTAGTCAGCTTTCCTGCGGGCCAGGAAAAACTTGCCCAGCGCCAGGACCAGCAGCGCTCCCACGGCCCCGCACATCAGCGCAAACTGGTGGTGCGTCACACCCAGGGCGGTATCGATGCGCTCGATGGGCGCGTCCAGCGCCGGATCGCCGACCAGCATTTCGCCTGCGATGAAACCGAGCAGCGCCGCCCCCACCCAGACAATGACGGGGAAGCGCTCGATCACCTTGAGCAGCAGCGAGCTGCCGAAGATCACCAGCGGGATGCTGATCGCCAGGCCGATCACCAGCAGCGTGGTGTCGCCCATGGCCGCGGCGGCCACCGCCACGACGTTGTCCAGGCTCATGACCAGGTCCGCGACCATGATGGTGCGGATGGCCGCCAGCATGGAACCGTGCTCCTTGCCGTGCCCGTCGTCCTCGCCTTCCGGCATCAGGAGCGAGACGCCGATATAGACCAGCAGCAGCGCGCCGATGGTCTTGAGCCAGGGCAGCAGCAGCAGTTGCGCGGCCACCAGCGTCAATACGATCCGCATGACGATGGCCGCCACCGAGCCGATGACGATGGCTTTTTTCTGTTGCTCGGCCGGCAAGGACCGGGCCGCGAGGGCGATTACGACTGCGTTGTCTCCGGACAGAAGAATGTTGACCCATATGATCTGGACCAGAGCGATCCAGAAGGCCATAGATGTCACTTCCATGTAGTTATCCCACTCCGGCATCGAGGCCGGAAGCAAATCGCCACCTTGCGGGCGTCGCTACGCCACGGCGGTCTGATAGGCGCGAGCCTTCAAAGCGCCGGCCGGAACGGGTCCGCACCCGTGCCGGCCGGTTCGGACGGCCGCGAGACCGTCCTGTACTGCGAAAGATTACAGCACCGACTTGAGCAGCTTGCCCATTTCGGAGGGGTTGCGGGTGGTGCGGATGCCGCAGGCTTCCATGATTTCCAGCTTGGCGTCGGCCGTGTCGGCGCCGCCGGAGATCAGCGCGCCGGCATGGCCCATGCGCTTCCCGGGAGGCGCGGTGACGCCGGCAATGAAGCCGACCACCGGCTTCTTCATGTTGTCCTTGGCCCATTGCGCCGCGTTGACTTCGTCCGGGCCGCCGATCTCGCCGATCATGATGACGGCGTCCGTGTCGGGATCGTCGTTGAACAGCTTGAGCACGTCGATGTGCTTGAGCCCGTTGATCGGGTCGCCGCCGATGCCCACCGCGCTGGACTGGCCCAGCCCCAGCTCGGTGACCTGGGCCACGGCTTCGTAGGTGAGCGTGCCGGAGCGGCTGACGATGCCCACGCGACCCTTGCGGTGGATGTGGCCGGGCATGATGCCGATCTTGATTTCGTCGGGGGTGATGAGGCCGGGGCAGTTCGGGCCGAGCAGCAGGGTCTTCTTGTTCTGGTCCTTCATGCGGTTGCGCACGGCCAGCATGTCGCGCACCGGTATGCCTTCGGTAATGCAGATGGCCAGGTCGAGGTCGGCGTCGACCGCTTCCCAGATGGCGTCCGCGGCGCCCGCCGGCGGCACATAGATGACCGAGACGGTGGCGCCCGTGGCGGCCTTGGCTTCCTTGACCGAACCGTAGATGGGTACGCCCTCGAAGTCCTCGCCGGCCTTCTTGGGATGCACGCCGGCGACGAACGCGGCCTTGCCGTTGGCATATTCGCGGCACATGCGGGTGTGGAACTGGCCCGTCTTGCCGGTGATGCCCTGGGTGATGACTTTGGTGTCCTTGTTGATCAGTATCGACATTGCAGATCCTTGGCGGTGTTTACTTGGCGGCGGCCACGACCCGGGTGGCCGCTTCGGCCATCGTGTCGGCGCTGATGATGGGCAGGCCGGAATCGGCAAGCATCTTCTTGCCCATTTCCTCGTTGGTACCCTTCATGCGCACCACCAGGGGCACGGACAGGTTGACCGCCTTGCACGCGGCAATGACGCCTTCGGCAATGACGTCGCAGCGCATGATGCCGCCGAAGATGTTGACCAGGATGGCCTTGACGCCCTTGTTCTTGAGCATGATCTTGAAGGCCTCGGTGACCTTCTCGGCCGTGGCGCCGCCGCCGACGTCCAGGAAGTTGGCCGGCTCGCCGCCGAACAGCTTGATGGTGTCCATGGTGGCCATGGCCAGGCCCGCGCCGTTGACCAGGCAGCCGATGTTGCCGTCGAGCTGGATGTAGGCCAAATCGTACTTGCTGGCCTCGATCTCGGCCGGGTCTTCCTCGTCGAGGTCGCGATAGGCGACGATCTCGGGATGGCGGAACAGCGCGTTGGAATCGAAATTGAACTTGGCGTCCAGCGCGATCAGGTTGCCCTTGCTGTCGCAGTTCAGGGGGTTGACCTCGACCAGCGAGGCGTCGGTTTCCATGTAGCACTGGTAGAGCTTCTGGAACATGTCGACGGCCTGGTCGACCGAATTGCCGGACAGGCCGATGGCGGCGGCGATCTTCTTGGCCTGGTCGGCGGTCAGGCCCACGAGCGGGTCGATCTGCTCGGTGACGATCTTCTCGGGAGTGGAATGGGCCACTTCCTCGATGTCCATGCCGCCCTCGCTGGAGGCGATGAAAGCGACCCTCTGCGTGGCGCGGTCGGTCACCAGCGACACGTAGTATTCCTTTTTGATGTCGGCGCCTTCCTCGATGTACAGGCGGCGCACCTTCTGGCCTTCCGGGCCGGTCTGGTGCGTGACCAGCTGCATGCCCAGGATCTCGGAGGCCAGCTTGCGCACCTCGTCGATGGACTTGGCCAGCTTGACGCCGCCGCCCTTGCCGCGACCGCCGGCATGGATCTGCGCCTTCACCACCCAGACCGGGCCGCCCAGCTTCTCGGCGGCCGCCACGGCCTCGTCGACGGAAAACGCGGGAATCCCGCGAGGCACGGTCACGCCAAATTTCTTCAGCAGTTCCTTGCCCTGGTACTCGTGGATTTTCATGTGTGTCCTGTCAGGTCTATTTGGAAGAAAGGTGAGACGAAACCGTCGGCGCGTCTTCGGGGCCGGACGCCGGAGCGCGGCTAGGCACGTACCAGCGCGGATAATGTTCGCGCACTACGGGGCCGTCCAGCCGCTGGGCATGGCAGCCTCCCAGCTGGAAGGGGCGCCGCTCGGGCGCGGCCTCGCTGCGCCGCCTGCCGGCCATGGTCTGGATCGCGACCGTGGGCAGCACCTGCGCCAGCTCGGTCATGTGCGTACAGCCTGCCGTACGGGCGAAGCGTTCCTTGACCTGCCGCCGGAAATCGCGCAGCAGGTTCAGGCCGGCCAGGCCGGCATAGGCGGAATCGATGCGGGTGCACTCGGTGCCGTAGGGCGCGGCGTCGTAGGCCGCCTGCGCCGAGACGATGGTGAGCTCGTCGTCGATGGTCACGCGCAGGTGCATGTGATGGATGGGCTGGCCCGCCGGATGCAGGACGTCGCCCTTTTTCTTGAAGTCGTAGCCCTTGACGTCGATGAGTTCGGCCTCGAGGTCCCAGAGGCCGTCCTCGCGGGCATACGACTGCACGCGTATGGAACGCGTGTGCAGATGGCGGCGCGAAGTCTCGGGCGTAGGCAAGGGCATGCTGGACAACCGCGGATGCTGCGAGGCAACAAAGCTTTGAAGTATAGCGCAGCCGCCTTGCCGCAACGCCCGCGCCGGCCGCCTCGCGCCGCGAAAACCCGCATTTCGGGCCGCGGCCCCCGCCCTGCCCCGGAGGCCGCCGCGCCGCTCAGGCTGCGCGCAGTTCCCGCGCCGCCTCGACCATGCCCAGCAGGGCCTGGCGCGTCTCCGGCCAGCCCCGGGTCTTGAGCCCGCAATCGGGGTTGACCCACAGCCGCTCGCGCGGCAGCCGTCCGGCCGCCTTGCGCATGAGCGAGACCATCCAGCCGACCTCGGGCACGTTGGGGCTGTGGATGTCGTAGACCCCGGGGCCGATGTCGTTCGGGTAGCGGAAATCCTCGAAGGCGCGCAGCAGCTCCATGTTGGAGCGCGAGGTTTCGATGGTGATGACGTCCGCGTCCATGGCGGCGATGGATTCGATGATGTCGTTGAACTCCGAATAGCACATGTGCGTGTGGATCTGCGTCACGTCGCGCACGCCGGAAGTGGTCAGACGGAAGCAGTCCACCGCCCAGTCCAGGTAATGCCTGCGATCGGCCTGGCGCAGCGGCAGGCCTTCGCGGAAGGCCGGCTCGTCGATCTGGATGACGCCGATGCCCGCGGCCTCCAGGTCCGTCACTTCATCGCGCAGCGCCAGCGCCAGCTGGCGGCAGGTCTCTTCGCGCGGCTGGTCGTCGCGCACGAAAGACCACTGCAGGATGGTCACGGGCCCGGTCAGCATGCCCTTGACGGGCTTGCCGGTCAGCGATTGCGCGTAGGACGACCAGCCCACGGTCATGGGCGCGGGCCGCGCCACGTCGCCGAAGATGATGGGCGGCTTGACGCAGCGCGAGCCGTAGCTTTGCACCCAGCCGTTGCCCGTGAAGGCGAAGCCGGCCAGCAGTTCGCCAAAGTACTCCACCATGTCGTTGCGCTCCGGCTCGCCGTGCACCAGCACGTCCAGGCCGATTTCCTCCTGGAAGCGGATTACCTGCTCGATTTCGGCGCGGATGGCCTTTTCGTAGGCGGCGTCGCCCAGGGAGCCCGCCTTCCAGTCGCGCCGCAACGCCCGCAGCTCCGGGGTCTGGGGGAAGGAGCCGATGGTGGTGGTGGGGAAGGCCGGCAGCTTGAGCGCGGCCTGCTGCGCGGCGATGCGCTGCGCGAACGGCGCGCGCTGGCGCGGAATCTCCGACCCGGACTGCATGCGGCGGGCCACGGCCGGGCTATGGATGCGCGGCGACTGCCGGCGGCTTTCCAGCGCCTGGCGCTGGGCCTGCAGGGCGGCTCCGACCTCCGGCGCGCCGGGTTCGTCCAGGGCGCGCCCCAGCCACTGCAGCTCTTCCAGCTTCTGGCGGGCAAAGGCGAGCCAGCCCTGGAGCTCGCCGTCGAGCTCGGGCTCGTTTTCGAGATCGACCGGCACGTGCAGCAACGAGCACGAAGGCGCCAGCCACAGCCGCCCGCCCAGCGCCTGGCGCACGGGGGACAGGCGCGCCAGGGCGGCATCGAGGTCGGCGCGCCAGACATTGCGGCCGTCGATGACGCCTGCCGACAGCACCTGGCCCGGCCGCAGGGCGGCGGCCACCTCTTCCAATTGCTCCGGCGCGCGCGCCAGATCGATGTGCAGGCCGGCCACGGGCAGCGCCGCCGCCGTGGCGAGGTTGTCCCGCAGGCCACCGAAATAGGTGGCCAGCAGCAGTTTCACCGGCGCAGCCGCCAGGCGCTCGTAGACGCGGCCATAGGCCTGCTTCCAGGCCGCCGGCAGGTCCAGCACGAGCGCGGGCTCGTCGATCTGCACCCATTCGACGCCGGCCGCGGCGAGCCGGGCCAGCACCTGCTCGTAGACCGGCAGCAGCGCGTCCAGCAGGGCCAGCTTGCCCTCGTCGGCGGGGCCCGCGGCATACGCGTCGCCCTTGCCCAGCCAGAGCCAGGTCAGCGGGCCGGGGATCACGGGCTTGGGACGCAGGCCCAGGGCGCGCGCCTCGTCCACCTGCTCGAACAGGTACTGGCGGGCGATGCGGAAGGCCTGCCCCGGCACGAGTTCGGGCACGATATAGTGGTAGTTGGTATCGAACCACTTGGTCATTTCGCAGGCGGCGGCCGGCGTGCCGCTGGGTGCGCGCCCGCGCCCCATGCGAAACAGCGTGTCCAGCCCCACGGGGCTGTCTTCCGGCTGCCCGAAGCGGGCCGGCACGGCGCCCAGCAGCGTCGTCCATTCCAGGATGTGGTCGTACCAGGCGAAATCGCCCACCGGCACGAAGGCCAGGCCGCTGGCGGCCTGCAATTGCCAGTGCCGGGCGCGCAGCTCGCGTCCGGCTTCCTCCAGGGCGGCGGCGTCCAGGCGGCCGGCCCAGTACCCCTCGACGGCGCGCTTGAGTTCGCGGTGTGCGCCGATCCGGGGAAAGCCCAAGTTGTGCAGGATGGTGGTCATGATCGGAATTCCATGCGATTGATGCGACCCCGGCATTGTCGGCGGATTCAATCATGAATCAAAATCAATCTACACAACTATAATATGAAAATATCTCAATCTACGCCGGGCGCGCCGCCCGGCCTTGACCGGAGGCCGCCATGCTGGAAATCCGCCACCTGGAAACCGTGCAGGCCATCCACGAAGGCGGCAGCCTGCTGGAGGCCGCCGAGCGCCTGCACGTAACGCAATCCGCGCTTTCGCACCAGTTGCGCGAGCTGGAGGCCCGGCTGGGCACGCCCCTGCTGAACCGGCGCACCCGGCCGGCGCGCCTGACCACGGCCGGGCTAAGGGTGCTGGCGCTGGCCGAAGACGTGCTGCCGCGCCTGCGCGCCACCGAGCGCGAACTCAAGCGCCTGGCAGCCGGCCGCACGGGCCGGCTGCACCTGGCCATCGAATGCCACTCCTGCTTCCAGTGGCTGATGCCGGCGCTGGATGCCTTTCGTCAGCAATGGCCCGAGGTCGCGCTGGACCTGTCGGCCGCCTTTTCCTTTGCGCCGCTGCCGGCGCTGGTGCGCGGCGACCTGGATCTGGTGATCACGTCCGACCCGCAGCCCTCGCTGGAAGCGGTGCGCTACCTGCCGCTGTTCCGCTACGAGCTGGTCCTGGCGGTGGCCGCAGCCAACCCGCTGGCTGCGCGGCGCCATGTGGAACCGGAAGACCTGGCCGGCCAGACGCTGATCGCCTACCCGGTGGACCGCCAGCGCCTGGACGTCTACACGGCCTTCCTGGACCCGGCCGGCGTCGAGCCGGCGGCCCTGCGCACCGCCGAGCTCACGCCGGTGATCGCGCAGCTGGTAGCCAGCAACCGTGGCGTGGCCGCGCTACCCAGCTGGGCGCTCACCGAATACCTGGACCAGGGTTGGCTGCGCACCTGCCGCCTGGGCGAGCAGGGCGTATGGCGCACGCTGTACGCGGCCGCGCGCGCCGAGGACACCGACACGCCCTATGTGCAGGACTTCCTGGGCGTGGCGCGCGACGTGTGCTTCGGCACGCTGAGCGGCATCCGTTCCGTGCGGCAGTAGGCCAGGCCGAGCCTGGCGGAGGCCGGCATGTGCCGGCCTCCGCCAAAACCTGCCCGAAGCCGGAGTGCTAGGGATCGCCCGGATCGGCCCCGGATTCGTCGTCGCCCCGGCCGCCCAGCGCGGCGCGGATGGCCTCGTGGGTGAACCCTCGCCCCGCCAGGAAGCGCTGCTGCCGGGCCCGCTCTGCGGGCGTGGCGGGCAGCTGCCCGCCGAAGCGCTTGGCCCAGACGGCCCTGGCCCGCCCGGCCTCGGTGCGGCGCAGGTCTTCGCGCAGGTCCGCGACGTGCTCGTCGTCCACCCCCTGCTGGCGCAGTTCCTGGAGGATACGGGCGGCGCCCTGCTTGCCGGCGCGCCGGTGCGCCAGGCTTTGCGCATAGCGGGCGTCGGACAGCCAGCCTTCGCGTTCCAGGTCGTCCAGCAGGGAATCGAGCTCGGCGGCGTCTTCGCAATGGAGGGAAAGCTTGCGCGCGAGCTCCAGCCGGGAATGCTCGCGGCGCGACAGGTAGCCGACGGCGCGCGACTTCAGGGTAAGCTGCCGGCCGCCCTTGGCCCCGGGACCGGAACGGGCCCGGCGGCGCGGCGCGGCGCCTGCCACATCCGGGCGGCGGTCCGGCCCGGCATCCGCACCGTCCGGCCCGGATCCGAGGCCGGGCCCGGGGCCCGGTGCCGGATCGGGGACAGGCCGCGGCGGCATCAGTCCCCTTCTTGCGCGGCCGGCTGCGGCTGGCCGGCACCCGTGCGCGTGGCGATGCCCAGCTTTTCGCGGACCTTGTTCTCGATCTCGAGCGCCAGTTCGGGGCGTTCGCGCAGGTATTCGCGGACGTTGTCCTTGCCCTGGCCGATGCGGTCGCTGCCGTAGCTGTACCAGGCGCCGGACTTGTTGATGATTTCCGCCTGCACGCCGAGATCGATGATTTCGCCTTCGCGGGAAATGCCGGTGCCGTACATGATGTCGAACTCGGCTTCCTTGAAGGGAGGAGCGACCTTGTTCTTGACGACCTTGACGCGGGTTTCGTTGCCGACGACCTCGTCGCCCTTCTTGATGGAGCCGATGCGACGGATATCCAGCCGGACCGACGAATAGAACTTGAGCGCATTGCCCCCGGTGGTGGTCTCGGGGCTGCCGAACATGACGCCGATCTTCATGCGGATCTGGTTGATGAAGATCACCATGCAGTTGGTGCGCTTGATGGTGGCCGTGAGCTTGCGCAGCGCCTGGCTCATGAGACGGGCCTGCAGGCCGGGCAGGGAATCGCCCATTTCGCCTTCGATTTCGGCCTTGGGCACCAGCGCGGCGACCGAGTCGATGACGATGAGGTCGACCGAGCCCGAGCGCACCAGGGCGTCGGTGATCTCGAGCGCCTGCTCGCCGGTGTCGGGCTGGGAGATGAGCAGGTCGGTGAGGTTCACGCCCAGCTTGGAGGCGTACTGGACGTCGAGCGCGTGCTCGGCGTCGACGAAGGCGCAGGTGCCGCCGGCCTTCTGCATTTCGGCGATGGCCTGGAGGGTGAGCGTGGTCTTGCCCGAGGATTCCGGGCCGTAGATCTCGATGACGCGGCCGCGGGGCAGCCCGCCCACGCCCAGCGCGATGTCCAGCCCCAGCGAACCGGTGGAGACCACCTGGATGTCGTGCTCGACCTCGTTGTCGCCGTAGCGCATGATCGAGCCCTTGCCGAACTGCTTTTCGATCTGGGAGAGCGCGGCGGCCAGGGCCTTGGCCTTTTCCGAGGCGGCTGCCTTGCTGGTCTTGTCGTCCATGTAGTGTCCTTGAGTCGTGGCGGCGGGCCGGGGGGCGGTACGCCTTCGCCCGGCCCGCCCGGAAAACCGCGGTGGAAAAACGCGGCGCAAAAATACGGGCTGCCGGGAATTATGGCACCCGATTATACTGTATATACGAACAGTATGACAATATCTCCCCGCCCCGCCCGGCTGGGCAAGGCCGCGGGGCTGTGCCAGAATCCGGGCATCGAGGCCCCAGCGATCCCCATGCGCATCCTGATTGCCGAAGACGACTCCATCCTGGCCGACGGACTCTGCCGTTCCCTGCGGCACGGCGGCTACGCGGTGGACAGCGTGGGCGACGGCCTGGCGGCCGATTCCGTGCTGGCCGCCCAGGCCTTCGACCTGCTGATCCTCGACCTGGGCCTGCCTCACCTGCCCGGCCTGGAAGTGCTGCGGCGGCTGCGGGCGCGCAATTCCTACCTGCCGGTGCTGATCCTCACCGCGGCCGACAGCGTCGAGCAGCGCGTCAAAGGGCTGGACCTCGGCGCCGACGACTACATGGCCAAGCCCTTCGCCCTGTCCGAACTCGAAGCGCGGGTGCGGGCACTGACCCGGCGCGGCGCCGGCGGCGGCGCGACCGTGCTGCGCCACGGCCGCCTGGTGTTCGACCAGACCGGCCGCGTGGCGGCGGTGGACGACCTGCCGCTGGACCTCTCCGCCCGGGAGATCAGCCTGCTGGAGATCCTGCTCACCCGCAGCGGGCGCATGGTCAGCAAGAACCAGATCGTCGACCACCTGTGCGAATGGGGCGAGGAAGTCAGCTCCAACGCCATCGAGGTCTATGTCCACCGCCTGCGCAAGAAGCTTGAGCCCAGCGGCGTGAAGATCGCCACCGTCCGCGGCCTGGGCTATTGCCTGGAGCGGGACTCCAGTGGCCACCCCCTTCCCCACTGACGCGGCGCCCGGCCCCCTGAACCAGGAGGCGCTGGACGTCACCCGCCAGGGCCTGGCGGGGCCCAGCTTCGCCCCGCCGCAGCGTTCGCTGCTGGGCGAGGTGCTCGACTGGATGCTGGCGCCGCTCTTCCTGCTGTGGCCCATGAGCGTGGCCATCACCTACGTCGTGGCGCAGAACATCGCCGACGTCCCCTACGACCGCGCGCTGGCCAACCACCTGCACGTACTGGCGCAGCAGGTCGCCAATGTGGACGGACGCGCCGCCCTGCGATCCACCGAGACCCTGCGCGCGCTGCTGCGCGCCGACGAGACCGACTCGGTCTTCTGGACCGTGCGCGGCAGCCGCGGCGAATTCCTGGGCGGCGACCGCGAACTGCCCGTGCCGCCGCTGGACGCCCGCCCGCCGCTGGACCAGGTGGTCTTCGCCGACGAGACGCTGCGCGACTTCGGCATCCGCATGGCCTATGCCTGGGTCGAGCCCCGGCCGGCCGGCGCGCCGCCCGCCCTGGTGGTCGTGGCCGAAACCATGGAAAGCCGGGCCGAACTGGCCAACGACATCATCAAGGGCGTGATCATTCCGCAGTTCGTGGTGCTGCCGATCGCCGTGCTGCTGGTCTGGTTCGGCCTGTCGCGCGGCGTGGCGCCGCTCAACGCCCTGCAGCAGCGGCTGCGCGCGCGCCGACCGGACGACCTTTCGCCCATGGACGAACGGGCCGCGCCGTCGGAAATCGCGCCGCTGGTCGCCGCCATGAACGACCTGCTCAAGCGGCTGTCGGCCAACGTCCAGGCGCAGCGCCGCTTCGTGGCCGACGCCGCCCACCAGCTCAAGACGCCGCTGGCCGGCCTGCGCACCCAGGCCGAGCTGGCGCTGCGCGACGCCAGCCCGGACGAGATGCAGTCCAGCCTGAGACAACTGGTGGCGGGCTCCGAGCGCGCGACGCGCCTTGTCAACCAGTTGCTGCTCATGGCCAGCGCCGAGCACGAGGACGGGCTGTCACTGGCGCCCATGGACCTGCACCGGCTGGCGCGCGAGCAGGCCCAGCTGTGGGTGCCCCAGGCGCTGGCGCTGGGCACGGACCTGGGCTTCGAAGGCCCCGACGGTCCGGTGCCCATCCCGGGGCACGCCCTCCTGCTCTCGGAGCTGCTGAACAATCTGATCGACAACGCCTTGCGCTACACGCCGCGCGGCGGGCAGGTCACCGTGCGGGTCCAGGCCCTGCCCGACGGGGCGGTGCTGGAGGTCGAGGACTCCGGCCCCGGCATCCCGGCCGACGAACGCGAGCGCGTGTTCGACCGTTTCTACCGGGTGCTCGGCACGCAGAGCGACGGCAGCGGGCTGGGGCTGGCCATCGTGCGCGAGATCGCCCAGCAGCACGGAGCGGAGGTCTCCGTCTCCGACGCGCCCCACCCCGGCATCGCGACCGCGGGCTGCCGCATCCGGATCGCCTTCCGCTCCCCCGACGCCGATCCCTTGCCCCCCGTTTGCGGCTGACGGGCGGCCACCGCCGCCAGGCACGCGCGGCCCCGGGACACATGTTTACGTAATATTACAAAATTAAGTTTGACGTAAGCACTGCGTCAGACCCCCGTCAGTATGGAGGCCTACCTTTTTATACAGCCCGCCGCACACGACGGCACAGGGGCGAAAGAGCACAGCACCCAGAACCAGCTGGCCGATACGAGGAGACACCATGAGCACTGCCACGCTAGCAGGTCCCGGCACATCCCCGCGCCCCATGACCCGCGAGGAACGCCGCGTCATATTCGCGTCCTCGCTGGGCACGGTCTTCGAGTGGTACGACTTCTATCTCTACGGTTCCCTGGCCGCGATCATCGCGGCCCATTTCTTTTCGGGCGTCAACCCCACCGCCGCATTCATCTTCGCCCTGCTCGCATTCGCCGCCGGCTTCGCCGTGCGGCCCTTCGGCGCGCTGGTGTTCGGACGCCTGGGCGACCTGGTCGGCCGCAAGTACACCTTCCTGGTGACCATCGTCATCATGGGCCTGTCGACCTTCCTGGTCGGCGTGCTGCCCAGCTACGACACCATAGGCATCGCCGCCCCCACCATCCTGATCGTCCTGCGCCTGCTGCAGGGCCTGGCGCTGGGCGGCGAATACGGCGGCGCGGCCACCTACGTGGCCGAGCACGCGCCGCAGGGCCGCCGGGGCGCCTACACCAGCTGGATCCAGACCACGGCCACGCTGGGCCTGTTCCTTTCGCTGCTGGTCATACTGGGCACCCGCAACTTCCTGGGAGAAGACGTCTTCAAAGACTGGGGCTGGCGCGTTCCCTTCCTGATCTCGGTGATCCTTCTGGCCATCTCGGTCTGGATCCGGCTGCAGCTCAACGAATCTCCCGCCTTCCGCCGCATGAAGGAAGAAGGCAAGGGCTCGACCGCCCCGATCAGCGAATCGTTCGGGCAATGGCGCAACCTCAAGATCGTGATCCTGGCGCTGCTCGGGCTGACCGCGGGCCAGGCCGTGGTCTGGTACACCGGCCAGTTCTATTCGCTGTTCTTCCTGACGCAGACGCTCAAGGTCGACGCCAACACGGCCAACATCATGGTCGCCATCGCGCTGCTGGTGGCAACGCCCTTCTTCATCGTGTTCGGTGCGCTGTCCGACCGCATCGGCCGCAAGCCCATCATCATGGCCGGCTGCCTGCTGGCGGCACTGACCTACTTCCCCATCTTCAAGGCCATCACCCACTACGCCAACCCCGCGCTCGAGCAGGCCCAGGCGCAGGCGCCGGTCACGGTGGTCGCGGACCCCGCCAGCTGCTCCTTCCAGTTCAACCCGGTCGGCACCGCGTCGTTCACCAGTTCCTGCGACATCATCAAGTCCTTCCTGGCCCGCAACTCGGTGAACTACCAGAACGAGGCCGCCGCGCCGGGCAGCGTCGCCAAGGTCCGCATCGGCAACGACGAATTCGCTTCGTTCGACGGCTCGTCCCTGCCCAAGGACCAGTTCGCCACGCAGTCCGCCGCCTTGAACCAGTCGCTGACCGAAGCCATCCGCTCGCACGGCTACCCGGCCCAGGCCGACCCCGCGCAGATGAACGAGTTCATGGTGGTGGTGCTGCTCGCGGTGCTGGTGCTCTACGTCACCATGGTGTACGGCCCCATAGCCGCCATGCTGGTGGAACTCTTCCCCACGCGCATCCGCTACACGTCGATGAGCCTGCCCTACCACATCGGCAACGGCTGGTTCGGCGGCTTCCTGCCGCCCGTGGCCTTCGCCGTGGTGGCCGCCACCGGCAACATCTACGACGGCCTCTGGTACCCCATCGTCATCGCGGTCATGACCCTGGTGGTTGGCTCGCTGTTCCTGAAGGATACGCGCCACGTCGACATCAACGCCTGAACCATCCCCCGCCGGGCGGGACTGCTGCGCCTGCCCGGCTTTTCCCAGCCCCTTCGGGGGCTTCTTTTTTGCCATTTCAGGACCTTGTCAGACCGCCGCCTCTAGACTCCGGGCTCGGGTTGCAAACCTGGTTGGTCGGGAGCTGGGCGATTCCATCCCCCTGCCCCGCTCTTGCAGGCAAGCGTCCGACACCGATGCCGCGTTCCCCGCGAGCCTTAAAAGCGCGGCATTGCGTGCTCCCGTACCGGCCCGGCCGTCATAGCCGGGCCGTTTTTTTATCCTGGCAACCCTGGCGCGGAAAGCCCGCCCGAGAAGGGACCAGGAAAGAAGATGGTCCGCAAGACACCTTTCCGGCCAGGCGCACCCGGGAAGACGGACGGCATGACGCCGCACGAAGACGGGGGCTTTCGCCGCGTCGCCCCAAGCCTCTGTGCGCAGAGCCGCAAACTGCAAGCGGGGCTCGGAGCCCCCGGGAATGGCCGCTTGCCTGGAGAGACAGACCGGTGCAGCATTCGACCATGACCTCCCCGCCGTCGCCCGCCCGCCGGACCGCCGACCGCGACTCGCGCCGCGCAGCGCTGGCCCTGGGGCTGGCCCTGCCCGGCGATACGGTGCTGTATCTGCTGCTGCCCATGTACGCCGCGGATTTCGGCGTCACGCTGGCCGAGGCGGGCGTGCTGCTGGCCGCCAACCGACTGGTGCGCATCGCGGGCTACGGCCAGGTGGCCGGTTTCTACGCCCGGCGCGGCGACCGCCTCACCTGCAGCCTGGCGGTGCTGGCCGCGGCCGTTTGCGCGCTGGGCTATGCGACGCTCTCCGGCCTGTGGGCCTTGCTGCTGCTGCGGCTGCTCTGGGGGTTTGCCTTCGCCGCGCTCAATCTCTCGACGCAGGCCCTGGCCACCGCCGAACCCGAAGGCGCCGCGCACCGCTCGGGGCGCTCCCGCGCCTTCATCGCGCTCGGGCCGGTCGTCGGCCTGCCCCTGGGCGCGCTGGCGGCAAGCCTGTGGGGACCGCGGCCCATCTTCCTCGCTCTGTCGGCCTGCGCCCTGCTGGGGCTGGCCGCGACGCGGCGGCTGCCGGCGCTCGGCCATCCCGCGGCGCCCGCGCGCCGGCGCCTGTCCCTGCCCAACAGCCTGGACATGTGGTCCTTCCTGGAAGGCTTTACGCTGGACGGCCTGTTCATCATCGGGCTGTCCTACCTGGGCCGCGACGTGCTGCCCGAAAGCGCAGTGGTACTGGCCGGATCGATGCTGGCGGCCCGCTACCTGGGCGAAATCCTGCTCAGCCCGGTCGGCGGCAGCCTGGCCGAGCGCTTCGGCGCCGAACGCCTGCTGGTCGGCCTGTCGCTCATGACCTGCGCGGCGCTGGTGGGCTTCGGCGCCGGCTGGCTGTGGAGCTGCGCGGCCGCCATCGTGGTGCTGCGCGCGCTGCAACTGCCCCTGCTGGCCCCTATCGTGGCGCGGCGCACGCCGGGGCCGGAACGCGTGCGGGCCCTGGCGAACCGCTCGGTATGGCGCGACATCGGCGCGGGCACAGGGCCGCTGGTGGCGGGCCTGCTGCTGCCGGTGGCCACGCCGTTCTGGCTGTACGGCGTGCCGGCGGCCCTGCTGGCCTGGGCCGCCGTGGCCTGCGCGAAGCCGGTTGCGCCGGGCGGACGCGGCAGCGCGGGGACCTGAGGCCTGGCGCCAGCCTGCGGCCGGCGATCCGTCAGCAACCGCCCTCGGGCGCGCGCAGCGCCGTCCGTCACCGGCGCCGGCCGAACACCAGCACCAGCGCCCCCACCGCAATGGCCGCGATGCCGGCCCAGGCCGGGATGGACACGGATTTTTCCGTCTCGGCCGTGGCCTTGACCGAGCCGACCTGCAGCACGGTTTCCTCGGAGGTGTAGTGGAAGCCCTTGTAGACCAGCGACGCGGCCCCCAGGGCAATGAGCACGATGCCGACGATGGCTGCAGGTTTCATGGACGGTTCCTCTCCTGTTGTCGAAGTGACGGCAAGATACCCCATGGGCCGCGGGGCAGGCGTGACAGAACGTGTCGGTCCGGCGCCGCCGGCGCTCGTATAGAATCGAGCCTTTGCCCATACGCCATGTGGTTCAGGAATCTCAAGATCTACCGCCTCTCGCCCGACTGGAAGCCGGCGCCGGAAGCGTTGCTGCAAGGGCTGGCCGCCCATGCCTACCGGCCCGGCGGCGCGCTGGACAGCGTCAACCTCGGCTGGATCCCTGCACGCGAGGGCGTCGAGCTGGCTCATGAAGTGGGCGGGCAGTACCTGCTTGCCCTGCGCTCGGAAAAGAAGCTGCTGCCGGCCACGGTGATCAACCAGGAAGCCCGCGCCCGCGCCCAGGAACTGGAAGCGCAGCAAGGCTTCAAGCCCGGCCGGCGCCAGCTCAAGGAAATCAAGGAACAGGTCACCGACGAGCTGCTGCCCCGGGCCTTCAGCCTGTACCGCGACACGCGGCTGTGGCTGGACCCCAAGCGGCACTGGCTCGCGGTCGACGCCGCCGCGGCCGCCAAGGCCGATGAAGTGCTGGGCCTGCTGTCCAAATCGATCGAGCCCTTTCCCGTGCTGCCGCTGTACGTCGCCCAGTCGCCGGCCGCGGCCATGACTGGATGGCTGGCCGACGACGAGGCGCCCTCGCCCTTTTCCATCGACCAGGACACGGAGCTGCGGGCCTCCGGCGAAAGCCGGGCCGCCATCCGCTACGTGAAGCACACCATCGAACCCGACGATGTCCGCCGCCATATCGCGGCGGGCAAGCAATGCACGCGGCTGGCCCTGACCTGGAACGACCGGGTGTCCTTCGTGCTGACCGAGGCGCTGGACGTCAAGCGGGTCGCCCCGCTGGACGTGCTGAAGGAAAGCGGGGATGCCGGTGGCTCGGAGGACGAACGGCTGGACGCGGATTTCGCACTGATGGCGGGAGAACTCTCCGCCCTGCTGGACGACTTGGTCGGCGCGCTGGGCGGCGAACAGCGGGACCGCTAGCACCGGTCCCGGGAACTCGCGCCGCCCCGCAGGCTCTGGTGCGGGCACGCCCCGGGACTGCGCGGACCGGCGCCCGCCCAGCCCAGCCCTACGACCAAGATCGCGGCCGGCCGGACCGTTGCCTGCGCCCCGACGGCTCAGAGTGTCGGCACCGCGTCCTGGCGCTCCTGCTGCAAGCCCTGCCAGGCGCACCCCTTCCAGCGACGGCCATCGGCTTCCAGGGTGGCGGTCCAGGCATAGCGGGCGCGTGCCATGGCGCCGTGGCAGACGGCATGCTCCAGCGTCAGCGTGTACGCGTCGCCGCGATAGACCACCTTGTCGCGCGAGTTCGCTGGCGCGGCATAGGGATACAGCCTGGCGCGCTGGCCGGCCACCTTGAAGCGCATGCCCTGGGTGGTGATGCCGAACGCCCAGAAGGGCTCTTCGCCATGCGCGATCCAGACGAAGCTGTCGATGGGCTCGCGGCAATCCGGCCCTTCCACGTGCATGCGTTCGATGCTGACGAGTTCGAGGCCGTCGGCCGTGCGCCGGCCCCAGCCGTCCAGGAAGAAGCGGTCGGCGCCGAAGGCGTCTATTTCGTTCTGGTTGGCGGGCGAGGTGCGCACGGCGGCGGGCTGCTTCGCCCCGCACAACGTCCACTGGCCCGGGCGTGCGTAAGCTCCCCTGAGCCGCTCGGCAGCGGGCTCGGCCTGCCCGGGAGCGGTCGAGCCGCCGGGCGCCTGGGCGGGCGGGCCACCCAGCGGCGTACCGCACCCGGCCAGCAGGGTCAGGCTCAACAAAAGCAGCGCTTTTCCGTTCACGGCGGTTCCTTGGCGAAAATGGAAGGAGCCGATTCTATCCCGCCGGCCCGCGCGAATTGTTTTCGAAATTCTCACGACGTTACGTGTTCAAGTCGGCCCGTGTCCGGGGTCGCGCCACCGTGGTTTGCCGACAGCAACGATTCGCGCTTCTCTGCCCATTTCAGAATTGCATCCAGAGCGGGGCACAAGGCCTGCCCCCATGGCGTCAGCCGGTATTCGACCTTGGGAGGCACCTGCGGATACAGCTTGCGTGAAACGATCCCGTCCGCTTCCAGCTGACGAAGTTGCTGGGCGAGCATCTTCTGGGAAATCCCGGGAATCAACTTCTCGAAGTCCGAATAGCGTTGCACTTGCCCATCGAACAGATGGAAAAGAATGCTCAGCTTCCAGCGCCCCTCCAGCAACCGAAGGACTTCCTCCACGCCCACTGCGGCAGACGCGGGGGTGTATATCTTTCCCATGGCTCAGTAACTTACTTTTTTGTTCGTTCTTGATGATATGCAAGCATATGGTGAAAATTCTCGTACAGCAACTCATGGCGAGCACGCAACCATGCCTCTCCCCCTGCCGGCTCCTGTCGCCGTTTACTTCGAGATCAGCAATGGCTCGGATATCTCTCGGGTTTCCCATTGCTTCGCATCGGATGCGATCGTTATGGACGAAGGCAAGACGCATCGGGGGCATGCAGCCATCCAGGCATGGCAGCGCGACGCGCAGAGGGCCTTCAGGTACACGGTCGAGCCCGTCAGCGTTTCCCGAAAAGGAGATCGCTTGAAGGTCGTCACCAATGTCGTCGGCAATTTCCCCGGCAGCCCGGTGCAACTCGACCAGGTGTTCGGCCTGGAGGGAGGCAAGATCCGCTCACTGGAGATCGGTTGATGTCCATGAACTTGGAATTACAGGACAAACGCGTCTTGGTGACAGCAGGCACCAAGGGTGTGGGCAAAGCCGTCGTAGGTCTTTTCCACGAACTCGGTGCAAAAGTACTTGCCACGGCACGGGAGCATCCGGCCGATACGTTGGCAGACATCTTCGTGGCGGCTGACCTGACGACCATCGAAGGCTGCGACACTGTGGCAGAGGCAGTCCTGACCAACTTTGGCGGAGTGGACATCATCATCCATGTAGTGGGTGGTTCGATGGCACCAGGCGGCGGCTTCGCTGCCTTGGGGGAAGATGAGTGGCGACATGAACTCAGCCTCAACCTTCTCCCCGCCGTCCGGCTGGATCGCGCCTTGTTGCCTGGCATGCTGGCGCAAGGTGCAGGCGTTGTCATTCACGTCACCTCGATCCAGCGCGAACTGCCACTGCCTGAATCGACCACCGCCTACGCGGCGGCGAAGGCCGCCCTCTCGACGTACAGCAAAAGCCTGTCGAAGGAAGTTGCGCCCAAGGGAATCCGTGTCGTCCGAGTCGCACCGGGATGGGTCGAGACGGAAGCGTCCGTCGCTCTCGCACAAAGGCTCGCGCGACAGGCGGGAACCGACTACGAGGGCGGTAAGCAGATCATCATGAAGTCGCTGGGGGGCATTCCGGTCGGACGACCGTCGAAACCCGTCGAAGTGGCAAACCTCATCGCATTTCTTGCTTCCCATTGCGCTGCCACGATCACGGGAACGGAGTATGTGATTGACGGCGGAACGATTCCGACCGCGTAACCTCGGAACGACCCGGCTTGCGAAGGCCTCACGGCGAGAAAATCGCTGTGAGGCCGGAGGTTGGGCAAAATTTCCATCTCTGCCGCGCCTTGTCACTTCTGCCTCCGATCCACATGGGCGCCTTGCGAGATCCATCCTTGAAGCACGGCAGCGGGTACCGGCGCAACTGTAACCATCAGACTACTGGACTCAGGAGCCCGGCTTCTGCAGCAGGATAAGGGCTTCTGCGCCTGCTTCGTCGAGGCTGGCGGCGACCCGGAAAGGGATGCCTAACACGGCCTGCAATCCCGCTGCCTGCTTCTCGGCCAACGGCATGCGCTGGCGATCCGGCTGGATGGACACGATACCTTTGCAAACGCTTGCCAAGCGGGCCTTGTTCTCTTTGAGCCAAAGCATGCGCGCCTTGTCCTCCTCGTGCTGACGCTGGGCAGGGTCATCGCCATTGATGACGACCAGCACAAAAGCCTCGGCATGCTGAATCAATGTCTCCAGATCTTCGATGATGCGAGCCCCGTCTCCGGGAACCAGATTTGGTCCGTGGATGCGGACAAGGGGAAACGCACAAGTGTCCATGACCCCAAGTGCCAGGTTTGCCATTGCCCGATCTCCATGCTGTTGAATGTCACTTCGCCTTTGCCGGCGTACGACGCTTCCTGGGCGCCGATTTCGGCTCTGACGACAGTGCCGTGGCGATCAGTCCCCACACATAATCCAGCGCCTGCTCGTCAGTCAGCGGCTGCGCACCGGTAACGGCCAGCGCATCGCTGGTTTCCACATCGCTGTGCAGAAAGTACTGAATCAGGCCGCCCATCGTGACCATCAGCAACCCTGCGGGAACATCTGCGCGGACATGACCCGCCTCCTGGGCGGCCTTCACATGCGGCACGAACAGTTGATTGAGCTGCTTGGAGCGAGCCTTGCGTTCATCGGCTGGCGCGCCCAGCACGCGCCAGAGCTGAAATCGCAGCGCGCGGGGGTGCTCGCGCCAATAGTGCATGTAGGCCGCGACCATTTGCCGCGCGCCGTCGCCAGTGCCTTGCAGAGCAGGGTCCATGGATGAGGTGATGGCCTCGACGAATTCTTCCGAGATGCGCTCGCCCACCAGTTTCCACAGGCTCTCCTTGTCCTTGAAGTGGTGGTGGATCAGTGCGGACGAGACGCCTGCCTGCTTGGCGATCTCGCGCGTGGTCGCGCCATCGAATCCGCGCTGCGCGAAAACGGTCAAGGCAGCTTCCACGATGCGGTCGCGGGCATCGACGGTGGTGTACACCTTTCGCAATTCGGACATGAGAAAACTCCAGGCGGATGACTGATTGCCACTTTCGATCAGCAAGCTGATCGTTTGGCCAATTCCTCATCATAGCCCAGGGGAAGGGTTTTGCTCGGCCTTCGGGAACAGACGCAGGAAGTACCAGGCGGAAGCCGCGAAGGCCAGAATCACCAAAGCCAGAAAGACGGGCCAGCCCAAGGACTGGATCACGCCGGGCAGGATCATCAACGCGGCAGTGCCGATGAAGCGCCCCATGCCATAGAGCAGCGCGTAATCCGTGGCCGCTTGCCGGCCGGTTGCCCATTCCAGCATCAGGCTGCCCAGCACCACATACAGAGCGGCGGCGCCCGCCGTCGTCAGGATGCTGCCGACGATGACGGTGGTGATGTTTGCCTGAAGGCATCCCAGCCAGACGAGAAACGCGCTCGCCAAGCAGAACGATGCGGTCAGCCATGCGGCCCGCCGGACCGGCATCGCGCGAACCAGCATCGGCGCGAGGAAGCAGGCGGTTGCGTTGGCCAGGGGCGCGATAACTCCCAGGAGGCTGCCGATGCGCTCCAGCGAAACGCCCATGTCCACCAACAGCAGACGGTTGAAGTTGAACAATGCCAGCAGGGTGCAGACCAGCAGCGTGAGTCGCAGGAAACGCCTGCCCATGTCGGGTTTGCGCAAAGTCTGAATCAGCTTCGCCCGGTGCTGCCGCATGCGCGTGGACAGGCGCCGATCCTTGCTGACCAGCGCGAACACCGGCAGGCAGGACAACGCCATGGCCACGGCGATGAGCAAGAGGGTTCCATGCCAGTCGAGCCTGGGATACCACGCCACCAGCACGCCGCCGCCCAGCACGGCCCCCAGCGAAATCCCCCCCATCTTGGCGCCCGCTGCGGCGGCGCGCTGGGCCTGAGGCAACATTTCCACGGTCAGTGCATCCAGGGCGACATCCATGGTTGCGGCCGCGATGGTGGCCGCGACTCCCAGAGCCAGCAGCATTCCCCAGGCACCGGGAACGGGCTTGACGAACGCGATGGACACAATGGCCAGCATGGATACCCACTGCATGGGGATGATCCAGCCCGTTCGCCGCCCAAGCCAGGGCCAGCGCCAGGAATCGACGACCGGTGCCCACAGGAAGGCAAGACCGAACGGCAGATACAGCGCATAGACCCAGCGCAAGGCCGACAGCTCAGCGCCCTGGGCGCGCAGCACGGGCGCCACGCCGCCCTGCACGAAGCCGAGAATGATGCCCAGCGACACATAGGCCAGCGTGATGGCCGCCAGTATCAGGCGGCCATCATGGCGAGAGAGACTCGGGCTCGCATCCGGTCGCAAGTCGGCAACGTGCATCAAGGCAGTTCACCGATCAGAAGCGCACCGTTGCGCCCAGGCCCACGATGCGGGGCTGTCCGACACGCACGGAACTGACGCCGGCCGTCCACGCCTGACCGCCGACCAGATACTGCTTATCGAGCAGGTTCCAGGCGAAGGCGTAGACCTCCCACTTGCCTTGCTGCCAGCCGATTCGGGCATTGACCACGCCATACCCGGGCAGGTCGAAGCTCTCTTTCACATCGACCGAACGCTTGCCCACGTATTGCCAGACAACAGACCCTTTCAGCCGCCCCGACGCCCTGCCGATCCGCATGGGCGCGTCATACTGCAAACCCATGGAGCCATTGAAGCGAGGCATATTGGGCACGCGGTTGCCGGACTTTGCCCCCGTCGAACTCCCGGACGGCACATCCACCAGTTCGGCTCGCGTATAACCGATACCGGCCGTGAGCTGCAGGTTGGGCGTCAGGCTGGCGACGGCTTCCAACTCGGCACCCTTGCTGCGGTAGTCCAGAGATGCCGTCGTGAACAGGGCTTGCGAAGGATCGAAGACGATCAGGTGCCCGTTCTTGACGTCGTTGTAGAAGACCGAACCATTCAGGCCCAGCCGCTTGTCTAGCCACAAGGTCTTGAAACCGGCTTCATAGGTCCAGCTTGTCGAAGTTTCGTAGGGAACTTCCGGCTTGCCGGCATAGCCGTTGGTCTGTGTGACGGGAAAGCCTGCGCCGACCGCACCGCGTGAGACGGTGGCATAGGTCATTGCTTCGGGCGTCCACTCGTAGGACAGGCCGGTGCGGCCAGTCAGGAAATTGTCCGAAAGGTGCATGCCGTACCGGGAATACCCAACGACGGCAGGGCTGCCATTGCCGGTGAACTCGTAGTCCGCCTTCTTGCGTTCGTAGGTGTAGCGCAATCCCACCGTCGCCTTGAGCTTGTCGGTCAAGGCCAGCGTGCCCTCACCGAATGCCGCCATGCTCGTGGTGTGGATGCGGTTGTCCTGCGCGCCGTTCTGCGCCTGGAAATTGAACGCGGCAGGTGACGCCACCGCCCAGGTGTCATTCGTGAACTGCGAATGGAAGATGTTGATGCCGCCGGTCCAGGCGAAAGGACCGTCGCCCAGTGAAGACAGGCGCAGCTCCTGCTGCATCGTCCGCTCGCGAAAGTGCATGTTCACGTAATCTGCATAGGACACGTCATAAAAACTCCGTGACTGGCCCGTCATGGCCGAGTAGATCAGGCCGTCGGTCAAATCCATCGGCTGGAACGAATGATCGTCCTGGTAGCTGGTCAGCGCAGTCAAGCGGACCTTGTCGAAGTCGTGTTCCACCTTGAGCGAAGCACCTGCATCGCGCCAGCGAATGTCGCTGTTGGGGTTGACGGCGCTTTGCGGGAACGCCGGGTTCTGATACCAGATGAAGCGCGGTGCGTCGGATTCGCGGCGGTCATAGAACCCGGTCAAGGTGACGATCGTGTTGTCGCCGGCCAGCCATAGCAGCGACCCTCGGGCTGCACCGACCTGGGTGCGGCCATCCTTACCGCCCGCCGCGGCATTGGGAACCGTGCCATCCAGATCGGAGTAGCGCACGGCCAAGCGGCCCGCTACGGTGTCCGACAAGGCGCCATTGGCGACGACCTCACCGAGTTGGTGGCCATGCGAGCCGGCCTCGGCCGTGGCGGAGAACTCGCGCTTGAAGCTGGGCATGTTGGGAATCACGTTGATCGCCCCGCCTTGCGTGTTGTGCCCGAACAGCGTGCCCTGCGGACCGCGCAGCACCTCTACGCGGTCGATGTCCAGCAAGGTCGGGGGCGCGCCATAGACCGAGCGCGGCACTTCATTGAGGTACATCGCCACCGATGTGTCGTCGGAGGAGAGAGGCGCAAACGAACCCACGCCACGAATGACGAACAGGTTGCCGAACTGGCCGCCGCTATCGGCAAACGAAACGTTGGGCGTCGAGCGCGCCAGCCCGCCATTGCCATCCGATGGGGAGGCGGCGCGTCGGCTGTCCTGTCCGCCGAGCACGTTCATGCTGATGGGAACGCTTTGCGCGGACTCATCGCGTTTGCGTACCGTGACCGTCACGGCAGGAAGTTCGGCGACGGTGTTGGACGGGGACTGAGTTGCCGGCTCTTGCGCCCAGGCGGGTAGCACACCGGCCAACAAGGCAGCGGTTGCAAGTGCGATTCTCGAAGGCTGCAGGGCACGCATAGCGAAAGTGTTGCGCCGAGTGGAGGTAGGCATGGTTTCCCTTGAAGGTATTGAACGATCCCGCGCGGGACCTCATTGCCGCCGTGCCCGTTCTGCCATCGCGGCCGAGTGGCCGGAGTTGCATTCTGCATCGAGGCCATGACCATTCAATTGGCAAACTAACCAATTGATCAGTCAAGATGATAATGGTTCTCACCCTTGTTTGTCAACATGACTCGGCCAGGCCGATACCCCCCCCCCGCGCGGCGGGCGGATCGCGCCGCCAGCCGGAATTCGCCAGCGTCTGCTTTTGCGCTCTTTGCGGCAGCGACCAGCATGCCGTGCGTATTCGCCATCCCGTCGTCCGCTGGCCGGAATCCGGGCCTGACCGAACCTCAGATCGGCCGGGCCGTGGCGCCCGCGGCGCTAGTGTTCGTGCTATGCGGTCTGATCCGGGGACGGCTGGGGCGGCATTGGCCGGCCCAAGGCATCTGCACGGCGGCATTGCTCATGGCGGCCGTGCTGGGGCTATGCGCCCGCGCATCCAGGGCATGAAGGCACAGCCCGGCCTCTTCGTTGTTTCCTGGCCGTAACTGAAGAACGGTACTTCGCCCGAGTGGCGGAAAAGCTGCGCATCGGGCATCGCCACTTTCACGCGCGATCGAGAAACCGGAAGAAGACCTCGGCGTGGTGCTGTTCATCCGCAACTCACGAAATACCCGGTTGTCACGTGCCGGGGGAAGTCCGACCGGGCTGCAGGCCGGCGGAACGCGGCGCTGGAGTCATGGTGAAATGAAAAAGCCCTCCGGCTGCGTGGAGGCATCCGGTCCGGATACGGTCCCCGCAGCGGGAGGGCGGACAGGCGCGCGGGCGGAACCCGCGCAGGCCGTGCCGATTACAGCAGTTCGATGTTCTTGGCGCTGGGGCCCTTGGCGCCCTGCTCGATCTCGAAGCTCACGCGCTGGTTTTCTTCCAGCGACTTGAAGCCCGCGGCGCGGATTTCGGAGTAATGGGCGAAGAGATCCTTGCCGCCTTCGTCGGGGACGATGAAGCCGAAGCCCTTTTCGGGATTGAACCACTTGACGATACCGGTTGCCATGAAAGTTTCCTTGAAAGATAGCAATGTACGGAAGACTCAGACGATCAAGGAAGGGAGTGCAACAACCGAAGAACCAATGATGGCGACAGGTCGAACGAAAACCGCGTCGCTTGACGATCTGAGGCCCGCACTATGCGCGTTAATTTCCGGCGCGTCAACCGGTACGCAGCCGCCTGATACGAGAGGTCACATTCGCCGGGGGACCGTACGCCTGTAACAATTGCCCGGCCCGCGCCGCGATGCCCCGATCCGGCCTGCTAATATCGTCCGTACCCCGCCCGTGCCGCCGGCGCGGGCGGCACGCATCGCACAGGAAGAACCATGGATATGCGCAGCAAACGGATCGCCGACGTCCCGGACGGCGTCGAGCTCGAAACCTCCTTCGAGGACGCCAGCGTCACCTGTTATGTCGTGATCGGCGCGGCCGACATCGATGCCGTGGCCGGCATCGTTCCCGAACACCGCTTCCAGGGCGAGGCCCAGGTCCACGCCACGGCGGTCGAACGACCCCGGCGCGCCGCGGAGCGCGTCGAGGAAGTGCTCGAAAACATGAACCCGGGCGACATCGCCGTGTTCCTGTGCGCCGACCGGCCTTCCTACGACGCCGCGCTGGAGGCGCTGGGCCTGGCTCCCACGCTGAACTGAGGCGCGGGCCGCGGCGCGCTCGCCCTGCCGGCCACCTCCGTCGCCGGAGCGCCGCCCCGACGGACCGGCCCGGAAAGCGGCCAGCCGGCGCTGCGCCAGGCGCGGGCAGCGCTGCCCAGTCCCGTTACCCCGTCTCGCGCCTCGTAGCGCATGGAAGGAAAAGCGTCCCGTATATTCAGGCAGTGTCCTTACCGGCGACCACTTTGCATGTCTTCCAAGCGTAATCGCTCGAAACCCCGTCCCCCCGCTTCCCGGCCCGATGCCGCCGGCCCGCGCCGTTTCCACCTTCCCCGCAACGGCCGGGGCCGTCCCGCCAGCCTGTTCGACCGCTGTGCGGGAACGGTCACCCGCTGGACCGGTTCGCCCGCGGCCTTCGGTCTGGCGGTGCTGGCCATCGCCGTCTGGGGGATTTCGGGGCCGCTCTTCGGATATTCCGAAACCTGGCAGCTGGTGGTCAATACCGGCACGACCATCGTGACCTTCCTGATGGTCTTCCTGATCCAGCAAAGCCAGAACAAGGACAGCCGCGCCCTGCACCTCAAGCTGGACGAGCTGCTCCACGCCGTGCGCGGGGCCAGCGAGGAAATGGTCGACATCGAAGACCTGGGCGAAGATCAGCTCAAGGAAATCGCCGACTTCTACGCCCGCATGGCCGCGCGCAAGCGGCAGTCGGGACCGGCGTGGTGAACGGCGAGGCGCCCGCCCGCCCTCGTGTCCGGGCCGTGTTCTGGCGCGCCGCCTTCGCGCTCGCCCTGATCGTGGCGGCCGTGGTGTCGGGTTTCATGGAGCGCGCCGTGCCCTGGCCCCGCGCCCTGCTCTACGGCGGCGGCGCCGCGCTGCTGATCCTGGGACTGGCCCTGATGGTCGAGGATTTCGCCTGGTGGGGCGTGCGCCTGCTGCGCGCGCTTCGCCGGCTGCGACCGTAGACGCAATGATCAGACGGCAACGCGCCCGGAGAGATTTCCCATAGCACGGCGTTTCAATCGAAACCGTCGGCGCTGCACCATCGGGCCTATTTGGGCAAGCCCGCAACGCCGTCGAACACGGCATTGACCCAGACCAGCTGGTACAGAATGGTGAACACCGCGAAGAACCAATGGAATCGCCGGTTGTCCGTGCGCATCGCGCAGATCGAGAGCGCAATCATGACCGGCGTGCGCACGTAATACTCCACGCCCAGCAGCTCCAGATGCTGCATGCCCTTCATGAGCGTGTCGATGATGTCCAGCCCGAAGACGGTGGCCAGGAGTCCGAAGAACCATGTCTTCTTGGCGTAGAAGAAATCCTCGTACCCCCGATAGTCGACCATGGACTCCGGAAACAGGAATGCGCAAAGCAGGAACAGCGCGATCGCATACGCCACGACGAAGAGATACCGGGCGAAGCTCCAGTACTTGATTTCGTAGAGCGCGAACTCCCACCACCAGAAGTGGACCAGCATCACCAGAATCGCCAGCACCCACAGCATGTGCACGGCATAGACGGCGTGCTGCCTGGGGTGCTGGACCACGCGCGCGATACCGGAAAGCAGGCGGGTCAGCGCAAGCCCCACGACGATGCCCATGACCACGCGGACGTGCGGGAAAACCTCGTGCGAAATCGAAAGCGTCTCGTCCAACGGCGTTCTCCGATAGCTTGCGGGAAATCGTACCTCACGCTTATCCGGGTGTCAGCCTCCGGCGGTGCCTTCCGCGGCCGTCCGACCCGGGCTCGCGCCCGCTTGCCGGATGGGGCCGGATGCGATGGCCGGAAAAGAAAACGCCGCCATGGCTGGCGGCGGGAACTGCCTGAATCGACAGATATTTTTTGGTGGCCCCCCTCGGAGTCGAACCGAGCACCAACGGATTATGAGTCCGCTGCTCTAACCAGGCATGAGCTAGAGGGCCGAAAGACTGACGGTACGGCCTACTGCCCTTCCAGGAAACTCTTGAGCTTGTCGGCCCGGCTGGGGTGGCGCAGCTTGCGCAACGCCTTGGCTTCGATCTGGCGGATGCGCTCGCGGGTGACGTCGAATTGCTTGCCGACCTCTTCCAGCGTCTGGTCGGTGCTCATCTCGATACCGAAGCGCATGCGCAGCACCTTGGCTTCGCGTGGCGTGAGCGAATCCAGGACTTCCTTGACCACGTCGCGCATGGAACCGTGCAGCGCGGCGTCCGAGGGCGCCAGCGTGGACGTGTCCTCGATGAAGTCGCCCAGGTGCGAATCGTCGTCGTCGCCGATGGGCGTCTCCATGGAGATCGGTTCCTTGGCGATCTTGAGGATCTTGCGGATCTTGTCTTCCGGCATGTCCATCTTGGCCGCCAGGGTCGCGGGATCGGGCTCGGCGCCGGTTTCCTGCAGGATCTGGCGGCTGATGCGGTTCATCTTGTTGATGGTCTCGATCATGTGCACCGGAATGCGGATGGTGCGCGCCTGATCGGCGATGGAACGCGTGATGGCCTGCCGGATCCACCAGGTGGCGTAGGTGGAGAACTTGTAGCCGCGCCGGTATTCGAACTTGTCCACGGCCTTCATGAGGCCGATGTTGCCTTCCTGGATCAGGTCCAGGAACTGCAGGCCGCGGTTGGTGTACTTCTTGGCGATGGAAATCACCAGGCGCAGGTTGGCCTCGGTCATTTCACGCTTGGCCTTGCGGGCCTTGGCCTCGCCGGTGGCCATGCGTTTGTTGACCTCCTTGAGGTCCTTGAGCGGCAGCACCACGCGCGACTGCAGGTCGATCAGCTTCTGCTGGAGCTCGTGCACGGCGGGCACGTGGCGCTCCAGGGTTTCGGCGTAGTCGGGGCCGGCCGCAATCTCTCCGAGGATCCAGTTCAGGTTGGTCTCGTTGCCGGGGAACACCTTGATGAAATGCTGGCGCGGCATGCCGGCGCGGTCGACGCAGGTGTGCAGCACCGCGCGTTCGAGCTGGCGGACTTCCTCGACCTGGGCGCGCAAAGTGTCGGCCAGCCGCTCGACCATCTTCGCCGTGAAGCGGATGCCCATGAGTTCGTTCTGGATGGACTCCTGGGCCTTGAGGTAGCTTTCGGCCTTGTAGCCCTCGCGCTCGTAGGCCTGGCGCATGCGGTCGAACCACTTGGCGACCTCGTCGAACTTGGCCAGCGCCTTGACGCGCAGGTCTTCGAGCTGCTTGCTGCTCATGCCGCCGGCCGGGCCGTCGTCATCGTCGTCGGCCACGCCGGCGCCGGCGTATTCGGCGCCGTCTTCGGGGTCGACCAGGCCGTCGACCACCTCGTCGATCTGGGCCTGCCCGTCGCGCACGCGCTGGACGTGGGCCAGGATCTCGTTGATGGTGGTCGGACAAGCGGAGATGGCCATGACCATGTGCTTGAGCCCGTCCTCGATGCGCTTGGCGATCTCGATCTCGCCCTCGCGGGTGAGCAGTTCGACCGAGCCCATTTCGCGCATGTACATGCGCACCGGGTCGGTAGTGCGGCCGAAATCGGAATCGACGGTGGTCAGGGCGGCTTCGGCCTCGTCCTCGACGTCGTCGTCGTTGGAGGCGACCGGCGCGTTCTCGCTCATCAGCAGGGTTTCGGCGTCGGGGGCCTGGTCGTAGACCGAGATCCCCATGTCGCTGAAGGTGCTGATGATGCCGTCGATGGCCTCGGCGTCGACCAAATCGTCGGGCAGGTGGTCGTTGATCTCGCCGTAGGTCAGGTAGCCGCGGTCCTTGCCCAGCTTGATCAGCTGCTTGAGCTGGTTGCGGCGGGCTTCGTATTCCTCCGGGGACACCGGACCGCGGGCGATCAGGTCCTTGGGGTCGGCCTTGCCGCGCTTGCCGCGCTTGGGCGGCTTGAAATCGGGCACGACTTCGCCTTCGCCGTCGTTGTCCATGGCGTCGTCGAAGGCCGAGCCGTCGTTGCCGCCATTCTTGGAGGGCCTGCCGGGACGGCGGCCGCTGGGCGCCGGGCGCCCGACCAGTTCGGCCAGCTTTTGCTCCGCCTTCTTGGCATCGATGCTGCCCGCCTTGGCGCGCGCCGGCCGCGCGGCCTTCTTGGCCGCGGGCTGGGCAGCGGTCTTGGCCGGCGCAACCTTCACCGCCGCCTTCGCGGGCGCTTTCTCGGCCGCGCGGCGCGTGGTGCGGGCGGCCTTGCCGACCGCCTCCGCCGACGCCGGGGTTTTTGCAGAAGAGGATTTGCCGATGGCTTTGGTCATGGTCGCTTCCGTGGTACTTGCACCTGGCACATTAAGGATTTAATCCCGCCGGCGCAAGCTGGGGACGGGTTCAGTCGTGTCGATCGCGCAGGCTCCGGCCCCCGCCCAGGCCCGGCTTGCAAGCCATCACTTGCAAGCCCCTGCAAGCCATGTACCCGCCCGCAATACAAAGCCGGGCCGATGCGTAAGCGGAAAGCCCGTCGCCAAGTGTCGCGAACTTGTGCGCGAAAACCTTTGATTTTACCGCAATTACCGTATACCGGCATTATTCAGTATCGCTATGCGCTGCGTGAGTTCCTGGTAATGCGCCCGCGCCGCCTCGTCCGGGACGCCCCCGCGGATCAGGTCGGCCTGTTCCGCCTTGAGGGCTTCCAGTTCGATGCGCCGCAGGGCGTCTTCCCATTCCGCCTGGGGCTCCGGCAGGTCTTCCTGGGCCATCAGGTCGGCGGCCGCGGCCGCCAGCACCTGGGCCAGGTCCGAGTCCGGGTCCACGGCCTGCAGCAGGGCTCCCAGATGCCTGGCCCCGCTGGACCGGGCCAGGGCGATGAGGTCCCGCACCAGACCCAGATGGGGGCCGCGGTCCAGGACTTCAAGCTGTTGGTCCCCCATTCCGTCCACGAGTTCCGGGTGCGCCAGCAATAATCTCAGCAAGCGCCGCGCCAGCGGGGTGACGGGCCGCCTGGTGCCGCGTTCCGCCGCCTCGGAATAGCCTCTTTCGCGGGTCCTGGCCGGCGGCTGCCGCCCCGCGGGCTCCGCGTAGGCTGGCGGTTCCCTGCCGGCCGGCCCTGCCGGCGCGGCGGGAAGCCCCCCGGCCGCAGGGCTTTCGGGCGCGGCAGCGAGCATCTGGGCCATTTCCTCGGGCGTAAGCTGGACCAGGCGGGCCAGCTCGCGCTGGACCTGCAGGCGCAGCGCGCCGTCCTGCGGCATGGCCGAGATCAGGGGCCTGGCCTCGTGGATGCAGCGGGCGCGGCCCTCCGCCTCGCTCAGGTCGTGGCGCGAAGCCAGTTCATCCAGCAGGAAGCGCGACAGCGCGCTGGCCTCGGCCAGGCAGGCCCGGAAGGCCTCCGGGCCCAGGGCGCGGACGTAGGAGTCCGGATCGTGCTCGGGCGGCAGGAAGAGGAAACGTATGGATACATCGTCGCGCAGCAGCGGTAGGCAGGCCTGCAACGCGCGCCAGGCGGCCCGACGGCCGGCCACGTCTCCGTCGAAACTGAACACCACCCGATCGCTGGCGCGCAGCAGCTTCTGGATATGCTGGGGCGTAGTGGCCGTGCCCAGGGTGGCGACGGCGTTGCCTATGCCCTGCTGCGCCAGCCCGACCACATCCATGTAGCCCTCGACCACTACCACCTGCCCTTCGGTGCGGATGGCCTGGCGGGCCTCCCACAGGCCGTAGAGCTCGTTGCCCTTGGAGAAGAGGGGCGTTTCCGGCGAATTGAGGTACTTGGGCTCGCCCTTGCCGATGATGCGGCCGCCGAAGCCGATCAGCGCGCCGCGGGCGTTGCGGATGGGAAACATGACCCGCTCGCGGAACCGGTCGTAGCGGCGCCCATCCTCGGACTCGATCACCAGGCCGGCCTCGACCAGGGCGGGCTCGTCGTAGCGGCCGAAGACCGCGGCCAGCCCCTGCCGGTCCGTGCCGGACCAGCCCAGCCCGAAGCGCGCGGCGATCTCGCCCGTGAGGCCGCGTTGCTTGAGATAGGCGATGGCTGCCGGCGCCGCGCGCAGCTGCTTCAGATAGTGGGCCTGGGCGGCCTCCAGCACCTGGGTGTGGCGCGAGGCCTCTTCGCGCCGGCGTGCGCTTTCGGCGCGCTGGCGGGGGCTGCGCGGCTCTTCCGGGACGGTCATCCCGGCCGAGCCCGCCAGGGCGCGCACCGCCTCCGGGAAGGAGGCGCCGGTATGTTCCATCAGGAAGGTGATCGCGCTGCCATGCGCGCCGCAGCCGAAGCAGTGGTAGAACTGCTTCGTGGGGCTGACGGTGAACGAGGGGCTTTTCTCGTTGTGGAACGGACAGAGGCCAAGCAGGTTGGCCCCTCCCTTGCGCAGCTGTACGTAGCGCCCGACGACGTCGGCTATGTCGGTTCGGGCGAGCAGATCCTGGATGAAGGAATCAGGGATCAAGTCGCGATACGCGGGCGCAAAGGCGGTGGATCAGTACAGGCGCGGGGGCAGTTGCTGGCTGCGGATGCGCTTGTAGTGGCGCTTGACCGCGGCGGCGTGCTTGCGCTTGCGCTCGGCGGTGGGCTTTTCGTAGAACTCGCGCGAGCGCAGCTCGGTGAGCAGGCCGGTCTTTTCGATGGTGCGCTTGAAGCGGCGCAGCGCGGCTTCGAAGGGTTCGTTTTCTTTCAGACGGACGATAGGCATGTAGTATGGCCGAAGAGCCCGGCCGCAGGCCGGAAAGGGTTGAAAGGCAAGAAGCCCGGAAACAGGCGGCCAGCGTCCCGCCGGCTGGGCGGGGCTGCCGCGGGAAAAACCGCGCAAGGCCCGCCGGCGGACCCGGAACGGACCGGGCGCAATGCTCCCCGGCTTCAGATAACCGGTAATTTTAGCACGCTACCAGCGGAATAGCCCGTTTCCCCGGGCAAAACGCCCCTGCCGTCGCCCCCGCCCCACAGCCGCCGGGCGCTCAGCCCCGCACGCCCTTGCGCATCCAGGCCTCGAGTTGGTGCGGGCGCAGGCTATCGTACTCTTCGAAAGGCTGGTGGATCCAGGGGTTGGTGTCCAGCTTCTGGACGTAGAAGTCGGGCCTGGCACGGGCGTGGCCCTTCCACCAGAGCACGGCGGTACGCAATTCGGCAATGGCCGGGAACTGCCTGCGCAGGTGTTCCCGCACCCGGTTGAAGGTCAGGCCGGTGTCGACCATGTCGTCCACCAGCAGTACCCTGCCCTCCAGCGACCCGCGGGTGATGGTGATGAACTGCGCGATGTCGAGCTCGCCCTGGCGGGTGCCGGCGGCCTCGCGGTAGCTGCTGGTGGCCAGGATACCCAGCGGCAGGTCGAAGATTCGGGACAGGACGTCGCCCACCCTCAGGCCGCCCCGGGCCAGGCAGAGAATCTTGTCGAAGGACTCGCCGCTGGCGTGGATCTGCAGCGCCAGCCGCTCGATCAGGCGGTGGTAGTCGTCCCAGCCGACCCAGAGGTCGCGGTCGGTGCTTGCGGGCAGGGTCATCGGACGGGCTCCTGGGCGCGCGCCGCGCAACGCCGGATCAAGCCTTGAAGGGGTGCCGCAGCACGATGGTCTCGTTGCGGTCGGGACCGGTCGAAACCATGTCCACCGGCACGCCGCAGACCTCGGACATGCGCTGGAGATAGCGCCGGGCGTTGGCGGGCAGCTTGTCGTATTCGGTGATACCGACGGTGGACTCTTCCCAGCCGGGCAGCTCCTCGAGCACGGCCTGCGCCTGGGATACGGCTACCGCGCCGTAGGGCAGCACATCGCGCTGCTCGCCCTCGACCCGGTAGCCCACGCCCAGCTGGATGGTTTCCAGGCCGTCCAGCACGTCGAGCTTGGTGATGCAGAGCCCGGAAATGCCGTTGAGCTGCACCGAGCGGCGCAACGCCGCGCCGTCGAACCAGCCGCAACGGCGCGGCCGCCCGGTGACCGAGCCGAACTCCTTGCCGACGCTGGCCAGCCGCGCGCCGATGTCGTCCTCGAGCTCGGTGGGGAAAGGACCGGACCCGACCCGCGTGGCGTAGGCCTTGGTGATGCCCAGCACATAGGAAAGCGACTGCGGGCCCACGCCCGCCCCCGCCGAGGCGGCCCCGGCCAGGCAGTTGCTGCTGGTCACGTAGGGATAGGTGCCGTGGTCCACGTCGAGCAACGCCCCCTGGGCGCCTTCGAACAGCAGGTTGGCGCCGGCCTGCTGGGCGGCGAACAGGTTGGCGGAGATGTCGCGCACCATGGGGGCGATGGCCGGCGCCAGCGCCATCGCCTGGTCGCGCACCAGGGACGCGGCAACGGCCTCGGCGCCCAGGTACTTCGTGAGCACGAAGTTGTGATAGTCCAGCACTTCGGCGAGCGTTTCGTCGAAGCGGACCGGGTCGAAGAGGTCCTGCACCCGCAGGGCGCGGCGCGCGACCTTGTCCTCGTAGGCCGGGCCGATGCCGCGGCCGGTCGTGCCGATCTTGCCGGCGCCCTTGCGGGCCTCGCGGGCCTGGTCGATAGCCACGTGGTAGGGCAGGATCAGCGGGCAGGCCTCGGAGATCTGCAGACGGGAGCGCACGTCCAGGCCGGCAGCCTCGAGCTCTTCGATTTCCTTGAGCAGGGCTTCGGGCGAAAGCACCACGCCGTTGCCGATATAGCAGGTCACGCCAGGATGCATGATGCCGGACGGAATCAGGCGCAGGATGGTTTTCTGGCCGTTGATCCAGAGGGTGTGGCCCGCGTTGTGCCCGCCCTGGAACCGCACGACGCCCTGGGCCGACTCGGCCAGCCAGTCGACGATCTTGCCCTTGCCCTCGTCACCCCACTGGGTGCCGATCACCACTACGTTCTTGCTCATGTCGAGATATCTAGAATTTCCGGAAAACCGTGGCTGCGCCCCTGCCGCCCCGTGGCGGCGGGCGCGCTCTCAAATTTTTCTGACCGTCCAGGCGCCTTCGTGCAGCGCCAGCTCGCGGTCGCAGACGAACTCGTCCTGGTCGTGCTCGTGCCCGGGCAGGATCTGCACCACGACCTCGCCCGCCGTGCGCAGCTGCTGCACGGCAGAGGCCAGCGCGGCGTCCTGGCCCCAGGGCGCCCGGATCGCCCGGGTGGGCTCGGCCGGGGGCAAGCCCGCGGCCAGCTTGCGCAGGTCCAGGCTGAAGCCCGTGGCGGGGCGCGCGCGCCCGAACGCCCGGCTGACGTCGTCGTAGCGTCCGCCGCGCACCAGCACGTCCGGCCAGCCGTCGGCATACATGGCGAAGGTCACGCCCGAGTGGTAGCCGTAGCCGCCGACATCCGCGAGATCCACGCCCACCCCGACGTCGTCCAGCGTATCGATGAGCTGCTGCAGCACGTCCAGCGCGGCCAGCACCCCGGGCAGCGTCGGCAGCGCCTTGCGGGCGCGGCCGATCACCTCGGGACCGCCGTACAGGCCGGTCAGCGCCCGCAGCGCCTCCCAGGTGGCCGGACGCACGCCGGCCGCCGAGGCGGCGAGTTCATCCAGCCCGGGAATGTCCTTGTCGCGCAGCAGAGGGAAAATGCGCTCGGCCAGGGCCGCCGCGGCGGCATCGGCGTCGAGGACGGCGCGCACCAGGCCGGGGTGGCAGAGATCCAGCCGGGGCTCCTGCACGCCGGCCCGGCGCACGGTTTCCAGGGCCAGCCGGATGACCTCGTGGTCGGCCTCGAAACCGGCATGGCCGTAGATCTCGGCGCCGATCTGCAGCAGCTCGCGGCTGGCCAGCAGGCCTGCCGGGCGCGCATGCAGCACGGTACCGCAATAGCAGAGCCGGGTGACGCCTGCGCGGTTCAGCAGGTGGGCGTCGATGCGCGAGACCTGCGGCGTGATGTCGGCGCGCACGCCCAGCGTGCGCCCCGACAGCTGGTCCACCAGCTTGCAGGTGCGCAGGTTGAGCTCGCCGCCCGTGCCGGACAGCAGCGAATCGATGTATTCGACCAGAGGCGGCGCAACCAGCTCGAACCCGTACGTACGGTACAGGTCGAGCAGACTGCGGCGCAGTTCCTCGATGCGCCGGGCCTCGGCCGGAAGGATGTCCGCAAGGCTCTCGGGCAGCAGCCAGTTGCCCATCGTGTCTACCTGAAAAGCGATCTGTCGGTTCGGTGCCGGGGCGGTCGCCCGCGGGCGGCCCAAACGAAAAGCGGCTTGGGGCGTAAGCCCGGCAAGCCGCCTGGAACAGACGCCTGGCCGGGATGGTCTGGATCCCGCGGCGGGCGCCGGGATTCCCGGCGGCCCGGACGATTACGGCCTGGCGTCTGGCTTACAAGCTAGTATAACCCGATTGGCGGGCCGGACCAGCCGGCCTGGCCGGCGGCCATCAGTTGGCCGGCGCGCCCTGGGACGACTTCATGAACCGGAAGAATTCCGAGCTGGGATCTATGACCAATACGTCGCCCGACTTGGCGAAGGCCGCCCGGTAGCCTTCCAGGCTCTTGTAGAAACGGTAGAACTGGGGATCCCGGCCAAAGGCCTGGGCGTAGAGGCCGCTGGCCTGGGCGTCGCCCTCGCCCATGACGGCCTGCGCCTTGGCGTAGGCCTGGGCCACGATTTCCTCGCGCTGGCGGTCCGCCTCGGCCCGGATCTTCTCGCTCTCGGCCGCGCCGATGGAGCGCAGTTCGTTGGCCACGCGGGTACGCTCGGCCTCCATGCGCCGGTAGACGGATTCGGAAATCTCGGGCGCGAACTCGATGCGCTTGAGCCGGACGTCCACCACCTGGACGCCCAGGGGCTGGGCCCGGTGCGCCACGTTGGTGAGGATCTCGCTCATGATCTTGTCGCGCTCGTTCGAGACCACGTCCTTGACGGTACGGATGTTGACCGAGGCGTTCAGGGCGTCGCGGATCTGCGCCTGCAGGCGCTCCTGGGCCGCGCGCTCGTTGCCGCCGAAGGTGACGTAGAACAGCCGCGGATCGGCGATGCGCCACTTGACGTAGGAATCGATCAGCAGGTTTTTCTTTTCGGAGGTCTGGATGCGCTCGGCATCCGGCGATTCGATGGTGAGGGTGCGCTTGTCCAGCGTGACGACGTTCTGGAATGGCGGCGGGGCCTTGAAATACAGGCCGGGTTCGCTGATCACCTGGCGGACTTCGCCCAGCGCGAACACCAGCGCGTAGTCGCGCTCGCGCACGATGAAGACGCAGGAAGACAGTGCGGCCAGCACGATGAGCAGGCCAACCAGTATGGGCATCAGGCGTTGCATGGGGGCCTCCGGGTCAGCGCGCCGAGCGGTCGCGGGTCAGCGTGTTGCCGCCCTGCCCCGCGTTGCGGGCGGGCGGGGCGGGCACCGACGGCGGATTCGCTCCCGGCAGGCTGGTGCTGCCGGTGGAGCCGCCGGGACGGCCGGCGTCCTGGGCGGCCTGCTGCATGATCTTGTCCAGCGGCAGGTAAAGCAAGTTGTTGCTGCCTTCGCTCGTATCGACCATGACCTTGCTGGCACGCGAGAAGATTTCCTGCATGGTTTCCAGATAGAGGCGCTCGCGCATGACGTCGGGCGCCTTGCGGTATTCGTCCAGGATGCTGATGAAGCGCGCGGAATCGCCCTGGGCGTCGCCCACCACCTTGGCGCGGTAGCCTTCGGCCTGCTCCAGCATGCGGGAAGCCTGGCCGCGGGCCAGCGGCACGACCTGGTTGGCGTAGGCCTGCCCTTCGTTGATCTGGCGCTCGCGGTCCTGGCCGGCCTTGACCGCGTCGTCGAACGCAGCCTGCACCTGCTCGGGCGGCTGCACGTTCTGGATGGCCACGGTGCTGACCTGGATGCCGGTGCGGTAGCGGTCGAGGATCTGCTGCATGAGCGACTGGACTTCGGAGGCGACCTCGGTGCGGCCTTCGTAGAGCACGAAGTCCATGGGCTTCTTGCCGACGATCTCGCGCATGGCCGTCTCGGCGGCCTGGCGCACCGATTCGTCCGGGTCGCGCATCTTGAACAGGTAATCGGGCGCGCCGTCGGCACGCAGCCGGTACTGCACCACGAACTGGACGTCGACGATGTTCTCGTCGGTGGTCAGCATGAGCGCTTCGGGCATGACCTTGTTGCGGGCGCTGCCGCGAAAGCCGACCTCGAAGGTACGCAGCTGGGAGATGTTGACGACCTCGGAACTCTGGATGGGATACGGCAGGCGCCACTGGAAGCCCGGCGCGGCCGTGCTCTTGTACTTGCCGAACTGGGTGATGACCGCGACCTGGCCTTCCTGGACGATGAAGAAGCCGCTGGCCAGCCACAGGGCGACCACTGCCAGCAGGATCACGCCCAGGCCGATCCGGGTGCCGCGCGGCGACGACGGAAACCCGCCCCCGCCGCCGTCGTTACCGGAGCCGCCGCGGCCGGACTTGCGGCCAAACAGGCCGCCGAGTCGGTTGTTGAAGTCGCGCCAGACCTCGTCGAGATCGGGCGGGCCGTCGCCGCGCGACGGACGGCGCGGCGGTTCCGAGCCGTTGTTGCCGCCCCGGCCCCAGCCGGGGTCATTCAGATTGAACAGTTTGGAAATTGGACGCATTGTTTCCCGCGGTTCTGCCGGCTTCCGCAATTGCCCCGCGCAAAGCGTCCAGCCCGGCGCGCTCGGTCGCGCTGACGAATATCCGCGCAATCGTACCATGGGCATCGCGCTCGGCCCGGGGCTCCAGGCCGGCCCGGTCGATTTTGTTGTAGACCAGGATGCGGGGAATGGCGGCCGCACCGATATCGGCCAGGACCTTGTCCACTTCGGCGATCTGCTCGTCGCGCTGGGGGCTGGCGGCGTCCACCACGTGCAACAGCAGGTCGGCGTGGACGGTTTCTTCCAGGGTGGCCCGGAAGGCGGCGATCAGCGTGGGGGGCAGGTCGCGGATGAACCCCACCGTATCGGAAAGCGTGACCTGCCCGGCGCCGTCGATCCAGATGCGCCGCGTGGTGGTGTCCAGCGTGGCGAATAGCTGGTCGGCAGCGTAGGTGCCGGCGCGGGTAAGCGCGTTGAAAAGGGTGGACTTGCCGGCGTTGGTATACCCCACCAGCGAAACCGACAGCATGCCGCCGCGCGAGCGTGCCCGGCGCTGGGTCTTGCGCTGGCGCTCGACGCGGTCGAGCCGCTCGCGCAGCACGCGGACCTTGGCGCCTATCATGCGGCGGTCCATTTCCAGCTGCGATTCGCCCGGGCCGCGCATGCCGATGCCGCCGCGCTGGCGCTCGAGGTGGGTCCAGAGCCGGGTCAGGCGCGTGGACAGGTGCTGCAGCTGGGCCAGTTCCACCTGCAGCTTGCCCTCGTGGCTCTGGGCGCGCAGGGCAAAGATGTCGAGGATCAGGGCCACGCGGTCGACCACCCGCAGCTGCAGGGCGCGTTCCAGGTTGCGCTGTTGCGCGGGGCTCAACGCCTGGTCGAAGAGGACGATGTCTGCCTGCTCGGACCTGGCGAGCAGAACGGCTTCGTCGAGCTTGCCGGAACCGATGAAATGGGCGGCGTCGGGCCGCCCCCGGCGGGCGGAGAGCGTGGCGACGATTTCCGCGCCCGCCCCGCGCGCCAGCATGGCGAATTCGTCGGCGTGCGCGGAATAGTCGGGATCGCCGAGATCCACGCCGATGATCAGCGCACGCATGGCATGGCTCCTGCCGTCCAGCGAAAACGCCCGCCTGCGCGTGGCGCGCGGCGGGCGGACGAAACGGCGCGGCGGACGGAATTATTCAGCGGGGACTTCGACCTGGAAGTTCACGGCGCGCGCAGGAACGACGGTGGAGATGGCGTGCTTGTAGACCATCTGCGTCACGGTGTTGCGCAGCAGCACCACATATTGATCGAAGGATTCGATCTGGCCTTGCAGCTTGATCCCGTTGACCAGGTAGATCGAAACGGGCACGTGTTCTTTGCGCAGCGTGTTCAGAAAGGGATCTTGCAGAGTTTGCCCTTTATTGCTCATTGGCCAGGCTCCATTATTGTGTGAAACGGCGACTGCCGAAGCTTGTACTCTACAGGGTTTTCCCGAACGGCGCTACTTGGCGTCCCCGTAAAACCCACCTCGATTGCGACCGGCGTGTGACCGGGGCGGGCCAGGCGGCCCCTGGGGATGCATCCGCCGGGGACAGATCGCAGAGAAACCCGGACGTCCACCCGGAAGAGCCCGCCCAGGGCGGATTGCGGCGGGGCGAGTTGCCACGGAACGGGCCGTAGCTGGGGGACGGACCGGCCCCGCGGCCCGTGGTGGCGCCTACGCAGCCTGGAGCAGCTCGCGCAGGGCCAGGACCAGGGCGCCGCACTGCTCCGGGGTGCCCACGGTGATGCGCAGGAAATCCTCGATGCGGGGCTGCCGGAAATGGCGCACGATGATGCCCCGCGCCCGCAGCGCCTCGGCCAGCGAGGCGCCGGAACGGCCGGGATGGCGGGCGAAGACGAAATTCGCGGCCGAGGGCAGGACTTCGAAGCCCAGCCCGGCAAGGTCGGCGCTCAGGCGGTCGCGGGTTTGCATGACGGCCCGGCGGGCGCGCTCGAAATACTCGCGGTCCTCGAAGGCGGCGATGGCGCCGGCCTGGGCCGGCCGGCCCAGCGGGTAGGAATTGAAGCTGTTCTTGACGCGCTCCAGTCCCTCTATGAGGCCGGGGGCGCCGATGGCAAGCCCGACCCGCAGCCCGGCGAGCGAGCGGGACTTGGACAGGGTCTGCACCACCAGCAGGTTCTCGTGGCGGGCCACCAGCGGCACCGCCGATTCGGCGCCGAAATCCACATAGGCCTCGTCGACCACCACCGGAATGTCCGGGTTGGCGGCGGCGATGCGCGCGATTTCCGCGCGCGGCAGCGCCCGGCCGGTGGGAGCGTTCGGGTTGGGAAAAATGATGCCGCCGGCCGGCACGGGACCCGCGCCCGGCAGGTAGTCGGCCGGGTCGATGCGGAAATCGTCCGTCAGCGGCACCCGGCGGAAGGCGATGCCGTAGAGTCCGCAATAGACCGGATAGAAGCTGTAGCTGATGTCCGGGAACAGCAGCGGGCCGTCGTGCTTGAGCAGGGCCAGGAACGCATGGGCCAGGATTTCGTCGGAGCCGTTGCCGACGAAGACCTGCTCCGGCGCCACGCCGGCGTGGACCGCGATGGCCTGCCGCAATGCGTCGGCGTTGGGGTCGGGATACAGCCGCAGGGACTCGTCGGCCGCGTCGCGGATGGCCTGCAGCACGCGCGGCGACGGGCCCCAGGGATGCTCGTTGGTGTTGAGCTTGACCAGGTTCCGCAGCTTGGGCTGTTCGCCCGGGACGTAGGGGCTCAGGCCGTGCACGGCCTCGCTCCAGTAGCGGCTCATGTTCGTTCGGCCTGGATGTACGGGTTGCGGGAAGACTTGAATTCTATGCGCAGCGGCGTACCTTCGAGCTTGAAGGCCGTGCGAAAGCGCGTCTCCAGGTAGCGCCGGTAGGAGTCCGGCACGGCGTCCAGGGCATTGCCGTGGATGATGATGCGCGGAGGGTTCTGCCCGCCCTGGTGGGCATAGCGCAGCTTGGGCCGGAAGATGCCCTTGCGCGGAGGCGGCTGCTGCTCGACGGCAGCATGCAGCTCGCGCGTCAGCCTGGGCGTGGACAGCTTGGCGAACGCGGCCGCGTGCGCGGCGTCGACCGATTTCAGCAGCGCGTTGACGCCCTGGTTGCGCAGGGCCGATACGGTATGCATGCGGGCGAAGGCCAGAAAGCGCAGCTTGCGCTCGAAATCGCGGCGGATGCGGTCGCGCTGGTCGTCGTCCAGTCCATCCCACTTGTTGACGGCCACCACCAGCGCCCTGCCCGTCTCGAGCACGAAACCGGCGATGTGCGCGTCCTGGTCGGAGATCTCGGCGCGCGCGTCGAGCATCAGGAGCACCACGTTGCTGGCCTCGATGGCCTGCAGCGTCTTGATCACGGAGAATTTCTCGATGGCCTCGAAGACCTTGCCGCGGCGGCGCAGACCGGCGGTGTCGATGAGCGTATAGCGCCTGCCGGCGCGTTCGAACCCCACCTCGATGGCATCGCGCGTGGTGCCGGGCAGGTCAAAAGCGATGAGGCGCTCTTCGCCCAGCAGGGCGTTGATGAGGGTGGACTTGCCGACGTTGGGCCGGCCCACCACGGCCAGCTTGATCCGGTGCGCGGCGGCGTCATCGCCTTCCGGGGCGTCCCCGCCGTCCTGCGCCTGCGGCGCGTCGGGATCGCCGGGGTCGGCGGGCGGCTCGCCCAGGCCCTCGAGCGCGGCTTCGACGAGGTCGGCGACGCCGTCGCCGTGCGCGGCGGATAGGGCATGCGGCTGGCCCAGGCCCAGCTCGTGGAACTCGGCCACGGCCGCGCCGTGGGCCATGCCCTCGGCCTTGTTGACCGCCAGCAGGACGCGTTGGCCCGAGCGCCGCAGCAGCCGGGCGATCTCGTGGTCGTGCGCGTTGACGCCGGCGCGGGCGTCGACCAGGAAAACCACGGCGTCGGCCTCGGCGATGGCCTGGCGGGTCTGGCGGGCCATTTCGAGCAGGATGCCGCTCTTGGCCACCGGCTCGAACCCTCCGGTATCGACGACGATGAAAGGCGTGTCGCCGACCCGCCCCTCGCCGTAGTGGCGGTCGCGGGTGAGCCCGGAAAAATCGGCCACCAGCGCGTCGCGCGAACGGGTCAGGCGGTTGAACAGCGTGGACTTGCCGACATTGGGGCGGCCCACCAGGGCGACGACGGGCTTGAGCGGCACGGCTTTACTCGGCGGCGATCATCACGAGATCGCCGTCGCCGGTCTGCACCAGCACGCCCTGCGGCGTGGCGACCGGAGGCGACACGACGGCGCCGCCGCCCACCGACAGGCGCGCCAGCAGGTGGCCGTCGCCCGGCGACAGGAAATGCACGTAGCCGTCGTAGTCGCCCAGCGCCACGGCCGAGCCGATGGAGGCCGGCGCCGACAGGCGGCGGTTGCGCAACGCGTCCTGCTTCCAGACGTTGCGCCCGCTGTCCAGCGCGAAGGCGTGCACCACGCTGTTCTGGTCGGCGGCGTAAAGGAAGCGGCCGTCCGCGGTCATGCCGGAAGCGGCGGAAAAGTCCTTGGCCCAGACGGGGCGGCCGCCGGCGGAGACGTCGAAGCACACCGCCCGGCCCTGGTAGGCCACGGCGCACAGCAGCCGCCCGGCCAGGTAGGGCGCGCCCACCACGTCGGTCACCCGTTCGAGGTCGCTGGCGCCGCGCGGCGTGGCGACCACGCCTTCCCACTGGACGTTGCCGGTGCCGGCGCTGAGCGCCATGACCTTGCCGCCCGGCAGGCCGGTGATGACCAGGCCCTCGGCGATGAGCATCTGGCTGGGGCTGCGCAGCGCCAGGGCCGGGCCGGGGCGCTGCACGCTCCAGAGCCGGTCGCCGTTCTCGGCGTTGAAGGCCTGGATGCGGTAGTCGCCGCTGCGCACCACCACCACGCCGGAGCCGACCACCGGGGGAATGTCGACCTCGCTGGTCGCCTTGGCGCGCCACTTGACCTTGCCCTGGTCGTCGAACGCGACGACGTCGCCCTGGGGCGAGGCAACAGCGGTGACAGTACCGTCGCTGCCGGCGCCGGCCGAAAGCTTGACCTCCGCGGAGGCCCGCCATACGGCTTGCCCGCTGGCCAGGTCGTACTTGCCCACCGAGCCGTCGGCCGCGGCGGCATAGGCGTAGCCGTCCACCACGGCGGGCGCGAAGCCGATACCGCCGCCGCTGCCGACGTCGGCCTTCCAGAGCGCACGCACCGACAGGCCGGGCGTGTAGTCGGTCAGCGGAACCGGATCGTAGCGTCCGTCGTCGCTGGAGAACATGGAGCAGCCGGCCAGGGCGAGGCCGGCGGCCAGCAGGCCGGCGGCCCGGACCGCGCGGCGCAGGAAGGAATCGAAGGTCACGTCAGGCTCCGCTCAAGGCATCGAGTTTGAGTTGCACGACGGGCGTCAGGGCATGGCCCGTCCCCAGGGTGTCGATGGCGCGCTGCCAGGCCGCGCGGGCCTCGTCGCGCTTGCCCTGGGCGGCCAGGATATCGCCGCGGCGGTCGGCGTACAGGGCCACGAACGCGGGCGGGGGATCTTCCAGCTGGGCCAGGGCGGCGTCGTATTGCTTCTGGTCGAGCAGGACGCCGGCCAGGCGCAGGCGGGCCAGCGGCGCCAGGGCGGCGTCCTTGCCCCGGGCCACCCATTCCAGCTGCTCGCGCGCGCCGGCCAGGTCGCCCTGTGCCTGCAGGGCGTGGGCCGCGACCAGGGCGCCGCGGGCCGCGTAGGGCGTGCCGGCGTAGTCGTCGCGCAGGGTGGCGCTGGCGGCCTTGACCCGCGCCACGGCATCGTCTCCCGTCTGGCCGGCGGCGTCTTCGAGCGCCTCGAAATAGCCCATGGCCTGGCCGGCCCGGTGGGACTGGTACCACTGCCAGCCGCGCCAGCCGGCCAGGCAGGCGGCCACCACCAAGACCGCCGTCAGCACCAGCGAGCCGTAGCGGCCCCACCAGGCCTTCATGGCGTCGAGCTTTTCCTGTTCGTCGAGATCGTATGCCATCCTAAACCTTCCGTTTCAAAAACCCGGCGAGCGCCTCGAAAGGCACGCGCTCCTGGGTGCCGGCGGCTTCGTCGCCGGCGCGCAGCGTCTTCACGCCCGCGACGCCGGCCGCGAGCTCGTCGGCGCCAAGGATAACCGCAAGCCGGGCGCCGCTGGCGTCGGCCCGCTTGAACTGGGACTTGAAGCTGGCCGCGCCGGCGTGGACGATGACCGACAGGCCGGCATCGCGCAGCGATTCGGCCAGCTGCGCGGCCTTGCGCTGGGCTTCGTCGCCCTGGTGCACCACGTAGACCTCGCACTCGGGCCCGGTCTCGGCGTGGCGGGCCTGGCCGCACAGGTCGAGCAGGCGCTCCATGCCGATGGCGAACCCGACCGCCGGGGCCGGCCGGCCGCCCAGCAGCTCGACCAGGCCGTCGTAGCGTCCGCCGCCGCAAACGGTGCCCTGCGCGCCGAGGCGGTCGGTCACCCATTCGAAAACGGTGAGATTGTAATAATCCAGCCCGCGCACCAGGCGCGGGTTCAGGCGGTAGGCGATGCCGGCGTCGTCCAGCCGGGCGCGCACGCCGTCGAAATGCGCGCGCGAGGCCTCGCCCAGGAATTCCGACAGGCGGGGCGCGCTGTCGGCCATTTCCTGCATGGCGGGGTTCTTGGTGTCCAGCACGCGCAGCGGGTTGGTGTACATGCGTCGCAGCCCGTCCTCGTCGAGCACGCCGCGGTGGCGCTCGAGATGCTCGACCAGGGCCGCGCGGTGGGCGGCGCGCTCGTCGGGCTGGCCCAGCGTGTTCAGTTCCAGCCGCACATCGGCCAGCCCCAGGCGTTTCCAGAGGCGGGCCAGCATGACGATCATTTCGGCGTCGATGTCCGGACCGGCCAGGCCCAGGGCCTCGACGTCGATCTGGTGAAACTGCCGGTAGCGGCCGCGTTGCGGCCGCTCGTGGCGGAACACGGGGCCCAGAGAATAGACGCGCTGCGGGCGGTCGTACAGCAGGTTGTGCTCGATGGCGGCGCGCACGATGCCGGCGGTGAATTCGGGCCGCATGGTCAGCGAATCGCCGTTCAGGGCGTCGGTGAAGGTATACATTTCCTTCTCGACGATGTCGGTGACCTCGCCGATGCCGCGGGCGAACAGCCGCGTGTGTTCGAGCACGGGAGGACGCAGGTTGCGGTAGCCGTAGCCGCGCAGCCATTCGCGCACGGCCTGCTCCAGGGCCTCCCAGCGCCCGCCCTCCTGCGGCAGGATGTCGTTCATGCCGCGGATGGCGGCGACTTTCTGAAACGCTTGCGTCATTGTATCGGTGTGGATCGCGCGCGGACGGGCGCGGCGGTTGCCTATTGATGGGTAGCCTGCCCGCCGTAGCGGCGCGCGACGTATTGTTCGACGATGGCCTGGAATTCCTGGGCGATGCCTTCGCCCTTGAGCGTGACGGTGCGTTCGCCGTCGATGAAGACGGGCGCGGAAGGCACTTCGCCGGTACCCGGCAGGCTGATGCCGATGTCGGCGTGGCGGCTTTCGCCGGGGCCGTTGACCACGCAGCCCATGACGGCCACGTTCATGGTCTCGACCCCCGGATACTGCGCCCGCCAGACCGGCATCTGGCGGCGCAGGTAGGACTGGATGCTGTCGGCCAGTTCCTGGAAGAAGGTGCTGCTGGTGCGCCCGCAGCCCGGGCAGGCCACGACCATGGGGGTGAAGGCGCGCAACCCCATGCTTTGCAGGATTTCCTGGGCTACCACGACCTCGCGCGTGCGGTCGCCGCCCGGCTCCGGCGTGAGCGAAATTCGGATGGTGTCGCCGATGCCTTCCTGCAGCAGCACCGACAGCGCCGCGGTGGACGCCACGATGCCCTTGCTGCCCATGCCTGCTTCGGTCAGGCCCAGGTGCAGGGGATAGTCGCAGCGGGCGGACAGGTCGCGGTAGACGGCGATCAGGTCCTGCACATGGCTGACCTTGCACGACAGCAGGATGCCGTCGGACGGCAGGCCGAGTTCCTCGGCGCGGCGGGCGTTGCTGATGGCCGAGACCACCAGGGCGTCGCGCATGACGGCGCGCGCGTCCCAGGGCGCCGCGCGCCGGCCGTTCTCGTCCATCATGCGGGCCATGAGCTCGTGGTCCAGGCTGCCCCAGTTCACGCCGATGCGCACGGGCTTGCCGTGGCGGCAGGCGACCTCGATCATTTGCGCGAAGTTGTCGTCGCGCTTCTTGCCGCCGCCCATGTTGCCCGGGTTGATCCGGTACTTGGACAGGGCCTGGGCGCATTCGGGGAACTGCGTCAGCAGCTTGTGCCCGTTGTAGTGGAAATCGCCCACCAGCGGCACCGATACGCCCATGCGGTCGAGCTGTTCGCGAATGGCGGGCACTTCGCGCGCGGCTTCCGGGGTGTTGACGGTGATGCGCACGAGCTCCGAGCCGGCCCGCGCCAGCTCGGCAACCTGGATGGCCGTGGCCACCGCGTCGGCCGTGTCGGTATTGGTCATGGACTGCACGACCACCGGCGCGTCGCCGCCGACCCGCACGGCCTGCCCGGCCCAGGCCACGACGGCCTGCCGGGTCGGGCGGCGGACGGCGGGCCCCAGCGGCGGCTGGGAGCGTTCGTCGGGAATTTCCGGCTCTTGCATGGATCGCCCGGAGACCTATCGCCCGACGCCCGCAAGCCAGTCGAAGGACAGCCAGTGGCCGGGCAGCCAGCCGCGCCAGAACGCATACCCGGCGGCGGCCGCGACCACCGCGAGAATGACCGCCAGCCATACCAGCGAGCCGTGGGAGCGCTCGGGTTCGGCGCTGGGGCCCAGGACATGGTGCGAGCGCCCCAGCCCGGCCGGCTCGGCGGGGCCCAGTTTGGATTCGAGCGCGACGGCGATGGCTTCGCCGTCGGCCCCCAGCAGGCGCGCGTAGTTGCGCACCAGCCCGCGCAGCGAAACGCCCTGGGGCAGGTCCGCCCAGCGCTCTTCCTCGAGGGCGGCGATCTGGCGGACGGAAAACTTGATGCGGGTGGAGACTTCGTCCAGCGACCAGCCCTGGGCTTCGCGCAACCGGCGCAGCGTGGCGCCGACCGTGCCGGCCGGCATGGCGGCGTCGCCGGCCGGCGACGCCGCCAGCAGGTCCGGTTCCTGCGTCATGCTCGCACCTCCTTGAGGGGAATCGCGGACCGCTGCGCCAGGCGCTCCCGCAGGCGGGTACGGTCCTTGACCTCGCCGGCCAGTTGCCCGCAGGCCGCGTCGATGTCGTCGCCGCGCGTGCGGCGCACGGTGGTGACAGTGCCGGAATCCATCAGGCGCTGGGCGAACACCTTCACGCGGGGCTGCGGGGAACGCTTCAGCCCGGATTGGGGGAAAGGATTGAAGGGTATCAGATTGATCTTGCAGCGCACGCGCCGGGCCAGCGCCGCGAGTTCGCGGGCGTGGGCATCGGTGTCATTGACGCCGTCGAGCATGACGTACTCGAAGGTGATGAAATCGCGCGGCGCGTGGGCCAGGTAGCGCTCGCAGGCATCCAGCAGCTCGGCGATGGGATGCTTGCGGTTCAGCGGCACCAGCTGGTCGCGCAGCGCGTCGTTGGGCGCGTGCAGCGAGACGGCCAGCGCCACGGGACAGTCGCGCGCCAGGCGGTCCATCATGGGCACCACGCCCGAGGTGGACACCGTGACCCGGCGGCGCGACAGGCCGTAGGCGTTGTCGTCCAGCATGAGCCGCAGCGCGGTCACCACCTGGTCGTAGTTGAGCAGCGGCTCGCCCATGCCCATCATGACCACGTTGCTGACCACGCGCGCATCCGCGCCGGGCTTGTCCGAGGGCAGGCGCGCGCCCGCCTGGTCGGCTTCCAGCACACGCCTGGCGTGCCAGAGCTGGCCGACGATCTCGGCCGCGCTCAGGTTGCGGTTGAAGCCCTGGTGGCCGGTGGAGCAGAAGCGGCAGGCCACGGCGCAGCCGGCCTGGCTGGAAACGCACAGCGTGCCGCGGTCGTCCTCGGGGATGAACACCGATTCGACGGCATTGCCCTGGCCGACGTCGAACAGCCACTTGCGGGTACCGTCGGACGAGCGCTGCTCGGTAAGCACCGCCGGCGCGGCGATCTCGCAGTGCTGTGCCAGCCTGGCGCGGAAATCCCGCGCCAGGTCGCTCATGGAGTCGAAGTCCGCCGCGCCGCGCTGGTGCACCCAGCGCTGCAGTTGCCGGGCGCGAAACGGCTTGCCGCCCCAGCGCCCGACCAGTTCGGTCAGGGCGGCGGCATCGAGCCCCAGGAGGTTTACGCGTTCGGCGGTGGCGGTGTCCATGGTCGGGCCGCGGCCCAGCGGGCCGGTTTTCAGCGGCTGTGGATGCTCATTTCGGGGAAGAAGAAGGCGATCTCGACGCGGGCGGTCTCCGGCGCGTCCGAGCCGTGCACGGCGTTGGCGTCGATGCTGTCGGCGAAATCGGCGCGGATGGTGCCCGGCGCGGCCTTCTTGGGATCGGTGGCGCCCATCAGGTCGCGGTTCTTCTGGATGGCGCCCTCGCCTTCCAGGACCTGCACGAACACCGGTCCCGAGACCATGAAATCGACCAGATCCTTGAAGAAGGGGCGTTCCTTGTGCACGGCGTAGAAGCGCTCGGCGTCGGCGCGCGAGAGCTGCAGCATGCGCGCGGCGATCACTTTGAGGCCGGCCTGCTCGAAACGGGCCACGATCTGGCCGATTGCGTTCTTGGCCACGGCGTCGGGCTTGATAATCGAGAGGGTGCGTTCGGTGGGCATCAGAGACTCCAGGGTATGCGGGACCGCAGACGGCTCGCGCGTGGCTGCGGCAAGCCCGCCGTGCGGAATTTTTCCAATGAAAACAGGGACTTCTAAAATATTTACAGTAACCGGCTATTCTAGCATGCCCCTGCCCGCGCCTACATCATAAAATTGCGGGTTTGCCCGGGCCGCCACGCGCCCGGACGCAGTACGAGCCGGAACCCGCGATGACATCAGCCTCCTCCCCGCAAGACGCCCAGCAACTGTCCAAGAGCTACGAACCCGCCGAGATCGAATCGCGCTGGTATGCCGAATGGGAACGGCGCGGCTGTTTCCGTGCCGGCCGGCACGTCCCAGGCCCTCTTGCAGAAGACCGTCCCTACGCCATTCAGTTCCCGCCGCCCAACGTGACGGGCACCCTGCACATGGGGCATGCCTTCAACCAGACCATCATGGACGGCCTGATCCGCTACCACCGCATGCTGGGGGCCGACACCGTCTTCATCCCCGGCACCGACCATGCCGGGATCGCCACCCAGATCGTGGTCGAGCGCCAGCTGGACGCGCAGAAGGTTTCGCGCCACGACCTGGGGCGCGAGAAGTTCGTGGAGAAGGTCTGGGAATGGAAGGAGCGCTCCGGCAGCACCATTACCGGCCAGGTCCGCCGGCTGGGCGCCTCGGCCGACTGGCCGCGAGAGTACTTCACCATGGACGAACGCATGTCGCGCGGCGTGGTGGAGACCTTCGTGCGCCTGTACCGCGAAGGCCTGATCTACCGCGGCAAGCGACTGGTCAACTGGGACCCGAAGCTGTTGACCGCGGTATCGGACCTGGAAGTCCAGTCCGAGGAAGTCGACGGCCACATGTGGCACATCCTCTACCCCTTCGTCGACGGCCCGCAGACCATCGTCGACAAGGACGGGCGCAGCGTCGAGCTGCGCGGCATGACCATCGCCACCACCCGGCCCGAGACCATGCTGGCCGACGGCGCGCTGTGCGTGCACCCCGACGACCCGCGCTACCGCCACCTGGTGGGCAAGCTGGTCGAGCTGCCGCTGTGCGACCGCAACATTCCCATCATCGCCGACGATTTCGTCGACCCGGAGTTCGGCACGGGCTGCGTGAAGATCACCGGCGCGCACGACTTCAACGACTACGCCTGCGCGCTGCGCCACGACCTGCCGCTGATCGTCATCTTCACGCCCGACGCCCGCATCAACGAGAACGGCCCGGCGCCCTTCCGCGGGCTGGAGCGCTACGAGGCCCGCAAGGCCGTGGTGGACGCGCTGCGGGAACAGGGCTACCTGGTCAAGGTCGAGCCGCACCGCATGATGCAGCCCAAGGGCGACCGCACCGGCGTCGTGCTCGAGCCCATGCTGACCGACCAGTGGTTCGTGGCCATGAGCAAGCCCGCGCCCGAAGGCACGCGCCACCCCGGCAAGAGCATCACCGAAGTCGCGCTGGAAATGGTGGCCGACGGCCGGATCCGCTTCTACCCCGAGAACTGGACCGCCATCTACAACCAGTGGCTCGAGAACATCCAGGACTGGTGCATTTCGCGCCAGCTGTGGTGGGGCCACCAGATTCCCGCCTGGTACGCCGAGGACGGCCGCGTGTTCGTGGCCCATTCCGAGGCCGAGGCCGCCGAGCAGGCCCGCGCCGCCGGCGTGCAGGGGCAGCTGCGGCGCGACGCGGACGTGCTGGACACCTGGTTCTCGTCCGCCCTGGTGCCCTTCACCACCCTGGGCTGGCCCGAGGATACCGACGACCTGCGCCGCTACCTGCCCTCGAGCGTGCTGGTGACGGGCTTCGACATCATTTTCTTCTGGGTGGCACGCATGGTCATGATGACCACGCACCTGACCGGCGAAGTGCCGTTCCGGCACGTCTACGTGCACGGCCTGATCCGCGACGCGGACGGCCAGAAGATGAGCAAGTCCAAGGGCAACACGCTGGACCCCGTGGACCTCATCGACGGCATCGACCTGGACGGACTGGTGGCCAAGCGCACCTTCGGGCTGATGAACCCGCGCCAGGCCGGCGCCATCGAAAAGGCCACGCGCCGCCAGTATCCGGACGGCATCCCCGCCTTCGGCACGGATGCGCTGCGCTTCACCATGGCCGCCTACGCCACGCTGGGCCGCAACATCAACTTCGACCTCAAGCGCTGCGAAGGCTACCGCAATTTCTGCAACAAGCTATGGAACGCCACCCGCTTCGTGCTGATGCACACCGAGGGCCACGACCTGGGCGGCGCGCAGGAAGGCGACACCTCCTTCGCCGACCGCTGGATCGCCAGCCTGCTGCAGCGGGTGGAGGCCGAGGTGGCGCGCGGCTTCGCGGACTACCGCTTCGACAACGTCGCCAACGCGCTCTACCGCTATGTGTGGGACGAGTACTGCGACTGGTACCTGGAACTGGCCAAGGTCCAGCTCCAGCAGGGCACGCCGGCCCAGCAGCTGGGCACCCGGCGCACGCTGATCCGGGTGCTGGAGGCGGTGCTGCGCCTGGCGCACCCCGTCATCCCCTTCATCACCGAGGAACTCTGGCAGAAGGTCTCGACGGTAGCCGGCAAGCGCGCCGCCGGCGAGCCGGCCAGCATCAGCGTGCAGCCGTATCCCCAGCCCGACCCCGCCCGCATCGACGAGGCCGCGGAAGCCGCGGTCGCCGGGCTCAAGGCCCAGGTCGAGGCGGTACGCGCCCTGCGCAGCGGGATGGGCCTGTCGCCGGCCCAGAAGGTGCCGCTGGCGGCCCAGGGCGACGCCGGCGAGCTGTGCCGCAACGCGCCCTACCTGGCGGCGCTGGCCAAGCTGAGCCAGGTCGACGTGGTGGAGACGCTGCCCGAAGCCGGCGCGCCGGTGCAGGTGGTGGGCCAGGCGCGCCTGATGCTGCGCGTGGAGATCGACGCGGCGGCCGAACGCGCGCGCCTGGACAAGGAAATCGCCCGCCTGGAAGGCGAGATCGCCAAGGCCCGCGGCAAGCTGGGCAATGCCAGTTTCGTCGAGCGCGCCCCGGCGGCGGTGGTCGAGCAGGAAAAGCAGCGGCTGGCGCAATTCGAGGAAACGCTGGCCAAGGTCGGCCAGCAGCGCGGCAGGCTGGGCGGCTGAGCGTATGCGGTCCGCTCCCCCTCCCGCGGGGAGCGGACCGCACGCAAGGGCGTGCGCCTGCCGGCGTCAAAACCTGTATAACAAGCCCACGCTGCCGAAGACGCGGGTCTTGCTTTGCGCACGCCGCTGGCCGTGATGACCACGCAGGCCGAGGTGGCGCGCGGCGCACAGCGCGCCACGCGCCTGTCCGAGCAATTGCTCGATCAGGCGCGGCTGGATGCGCTGGAGCGCGCGGCTACGGGTAGCCGACAACGGGCCTGGCGTGCCCCGGGAGGAACGCGAACGGATCTTCCAGCGCTTCTACCGCGCTCAAGGCGCCAGCACGCGCGGCAGCGGCATCGGGCTCGCTGGTGGCGCAGATCGCGCAACTGCATGGGGCGCGCATCGCATGCGGCGCCGGGCCGGACGGCCGGGGGCTTTGCATCGAGATCATGTTTCCGCCGCCGCAGCAGCAATAGGCGCAGCATCCTTCCGGGCGAACCGGGCGTTGCCGGGGCGCACGAAAGAAGCGCGGGCGTAGGGCTCAGTCTATCGGTGGCGGGAGCAACGCGGCCAGGAAGCGCTCGTCGGCCTGTGTCAGCAGGCCCTGCGCACGCGCGCGTTCGATCAGGTCGGGACGGCGGCTCGCGGTCAAGGCCAGCGATTGCTCGCGGCGCCAGCGCGCGATATGCGCATGATGCCCGCTGAGCAATTGCGCCGGCACCGGAGCGCCTTCGTACACCTCGGGACGCGTGTAATGCGGGCTATCCAGCAGCCCGTCCAGTGCGGAATTGAAAGAATCCTGCAGCGCCGAATCGCTGTCGTTGAGCGCGCCCGGCAGCAGGCGCACGACGGCGTCGACCATGGCCAGCGCGGCGATCTCCCCGCCCGACAGGACGAAGTCGCCCAGCGACCATTCCTCGTCGACGCAACGTTCGACGAAGCGCTGGTCCACGCCTTCGTAGCGGCCGCAGACCAGGATAGCGCCCGGTCCCGCCGCCATCGATTCCGCGGCCCGCTGGTCGAAGCGGCGGCCCGTGGGCGAAAGCAGGATCACCGGCGCACGGGGCGTCTCCGGCGCCGGGCGCGATTCCCGGGCGGCACGCACGGCGCTCTCCAGGGGGCCGGCCATCATGACCATGCCGGGGCCGCCGCCGTAGGGTCGGTCGTCCACGGTGCGGTGCACGTCCTCGGTGTAGTCGCGCGGGTTCCATGCCTGCAGCGACCATAGCCCGCGCGCGTGCGCGCGCCCCGTGATGCCCAGGTCGCGCACGGCGCCGAACATGTCGGGAAACAGGGTAACGATGTCGAACCGCATGGCGAGCGCGTCCCGCTCAGAAATCGGCGGGCCAGCTGGTGTCGATGCGGCGCGCGCCGAGATCGACGCCGCGCACGTGCGCGGCCACGAAGGGAACGAGGACTTCGCGCGGACGGCCGTGAGCGTCCAGCGCGGGCTCGAGACCGGCAGCATCGCCGGGCTGCGGCGCCTGCGCACCGGCCTCGGGCGCCCGGGACGCCAGGCGATGCACCTTGAGCAGGGCGTGGGCGCCGTTGTCCAGGACTTCGGCCACGCGGCCGATGAGCGCGGGCCAGCCGTCGGACTCGCCATAGAGCAGACAGCCGATCAGGTCGACCCAGTAGTATTCGTCTTCCCGGGCGGCGGGAAAGGCGCTGCGCGGCACGCAGACGGCGGCGCCGCGCCAGGCTTCGGCCGCCGTGCGGTCGGCCAGCCCGGCCAGGCCCGCCACGATGGACGAGCCCTGGCGGCGGGATGCCTCGACGTCCAGCGGGCTGGGCGCACCCTCCCCCCGCCTCGGCGGGAAAAGCCACCAGCGCGACGCCGACAGCAATACGTCCGCCTGCGGCGAATGCGGCTGCACCTTGAGCCAGCCCCGCACGCCATAGGCGGACACGACGCGGCCGAGCTCGACCAGATCGGCCGGAGCCTCAACCTGGGGAGCGGCGCGCGCCATGAGCGGCCTTATGCCGTGGCGGCGACTTTGGCGGAGTAGTCCTTGACCAGGCGCTCGACGGCAGGCGAGAGCTGGGCGCCGTTGCCCGTCCAGTGCCGGACGCGGTCGAGCGCAATGCGCAGGCGCTCCTCGCCTTCGTTGGCAACGGGGTTGTAGAACCCCACGCGCTCGATGAACCGGCCGTCGCGGCGGTTGCGCGAGTCGGTCGCAACGAGGTTGTAGAACGGACGCTTCTTGGAGCCGCCGCGGGCCATGCGAATCACCACCATAGGTAATCCTTTGAAAATGTTCTGAAAAGCCGTCAAGAATAGCACTTGAACGGAGGGTTGGCAAACGGTTTCGGCGCCGGCCGGCCGCAACGGGGCTAGCGGCGCCGCAGGAAGTGCTCGGCCCGCACCCCGGACTCGTGCTGGACGAGCAGCACATTGCCGGTCTGCCTGGCGAAGGCCTGGAAATCGCGCACCGCGTTGCGGTCGGTGGTGACCACCTTCAGGACCTGCCCGCTTTCGAGCTGGGCCAGGGCCTTCTTGGCGCGCAGGATGGGCAGCGGGCACAGCAGGCCGCTGGCGTCCACCTCTAGGTGGAACAACGGGGCCTCCGCGGCGGACGGGATCGGATCGGTCATGGCTGGCATGCTCCGGAAGGCGCCGGCCCGGCAGGCCCGGCGCCGGATACGTTCTACAGGCGCTGCTCCACCCAGCCGCGTACGCTGGCGATGGCCGCCGGCAGCGCCGCCGCGTCCGAGCCGCCGCCCATGGCCATATCGGGCCGCCCGCCGCCCTTGCCGCCGATCTGGCCGGCGACGAAGCCGACCAGATCGCCCGCCTTGACGCGGTCGACGAGATCCGGGGTCACGCCGCCCACCACGCTGATGCGGCCGTCGGCCGACCCCGAGGCCAGCAGCACCACCGCCGACTTGAGGCGGTTCTTGAGCTGGTCGACCATGCCGCGCAGGGCCTTGGGATCGGTGTCGCCCACCCCCGCGGCCAGCATCTTGACGCCCTTGACGTCGACGGCCGAGCCGGCCAGGTCGTTGCCGGCGCTGGCGGCCAGCCGGCTGCGGGCCTGGTCGAGATCCTTTTCCAGCGACCGCAGCTGCTCCTGCAGCTGGGCGATGCGCTCGGGCAGTTCGGCCGGCTGGGTCTTGAGCGCCCCGGCCGCCCGGTCCAGGGTGGCGGCTAGCTGCTGCACCCAGGCCAGGGCGTTGTCGCCCGTGATGGCCTCGACGCGGCGCACGCCGGCGGCCACGCCGCTTTCGGCGACGATCTTGAACAGCCCGATGTCCCCGGTGCGCGCCACGTGGGTGCCCCCGCAGAGCTCGCGCGAAAAACCGATGTCCAGCACGCGGACGGTGTCGCCGTACTTCTCGCCGAACAGCGCCACCGCGCCGCCCGCCACCGCCTCGTCGTAGGGCATGACGCGCACCTCGGTGGGCTGGTTGGCCAGCACCTCGGCATTGACGATGGCCTCGACCCGGGCGATCTGCTCGACGGTCATGGGCGCGTCGTGCGCGAAGTCGAAGCGCGTCTTGTCGGCATCGACCAGCGAGCCGCGCTGCTGGACGTGGGAACCCAGCACCTGGCGCAACGCCTTGTGCATGAGATGGGTGGCGGAGTGGTTGCGCATGGTGCGGGCGCGGCGCTCGGCGTCGACACGGGCCAGGACGCGTTCGCCCACCGAGAGCGCGCCGGATTCCAGCCGGCCGTGGTGGCCGAAGACCCCCGCCTGGATCTTCACCGTGTCGGCGACCTGGAAGCTCGCGCCGGCATCCGTCTGCAGCGTGCCGGTATCGCCCGCCTGGCCGCCCGATTCGGCGTAGAAGGGCGTGGCGTCGAGCACGACCACCGCGTCCTGGCCCGGCTCCACCCGCGATACGGGCGTACCCGCCACGTACAGTGCCAGCACGCTGCCCTCGCCCTGCAGGTGCTCGTAGCCGTCGAAGCGGGTCTGCGCGCCTTCGTAGGCCAGGCCGTCGGCGGCCTTGAACTTGCCCGCCGCGCGGGCCTGCTCGCGCTGGCGCGCCATGGCGGCGTCGAAACCGGCCAGGTCGACCTCGACCTCGCGCTCGCGGCAGATGTCGGCCGTGAGATCGACGGGAAAGCCGTAGGTGTCGTAGAGCGTGAAAAGCGTGGCGCCATCCAGCCGCGAGCCGGCAGGCATGCCGGCCAGCGCGGCCTCCAGGATGCGCATGCCGTTCTCGAGCGTCTCGCCGAAGCGTTCTTCTTCCTGGCGCAGCACCTGGGCGACGCGCTCGGCCGCCTGCGCGAGTTCCGGATAAGCCTGGCCCATTTCGGCCACGAGGTCCGGGACCAGGCGGTGGAAGAAGGGCTTGTTCTGGCCCAGCTTGTAGCCGTGGCGCAGCGCGCGGCGCACGATGCGGCGCAGGACGTAGCCGCGCCCTTCGTTGCCGGGGATGATGCCGTCGACGATCAGGAAGGCGCAGGCGCGGATATGGTCGGCGATGACCTTGAGGGAATTGTCGGACAGGTCGGCCGTTGCGGTCTCGCGCGCGGCGGCGGCGATCAGGTTGCGGAACAGGTCGATGTCGTAGTTGGAGTGCACGCCCTGCAGCACGGCGGCGATGCGCTCCAGGCCCATGCCGGTATCCACGCAGGGCCGGGGCAGCGGCGTCATGTTGCCGGCGGCGTCGCGCTCGAACTGCATGAACACGAGGTTCCAGATCTCGATGTAGCGGTCGCCGTCTTCCTCGGGCGACCCGGGGGGGCCGCCCCACACGCCGGGGCCGTGGTCGTAGAAGATTTCGGAACAGGGTCCGCAGGGCCCCGTGTCGGCCATCTGCCAGAAGTTGTCGGAAGCGTAGCGCGCGCCCTTGTTGTCGCCTATGCGCACGATGCGCCCGGGCGGCACGCCGATCTCGTCGGCCCAGATGCCGTAGGCCTCGTCGTCTTCCTGGTAGACGGTGACCCACAGCTTTTCGGCAGGCAGCCCGTAGACGGCGGTGAGCAGTTCCCAGGCGTAGCGGATGGCGTCTCGCTTGAAGTAGTCGCCGAAGCTGAAGTTGCCGAGCATCTCGAAGAAGGTGTGGTGGCGGGCGGTGTAGCCCACGTTCTCGAGATCGTTGTGCTTGCCGCCTGCCCGCACGCTGCGTTGGGCCGAGGTGGCCCGCGTATAGGGACGGGTTTCCTTGCCCGTGAAGACGTCCTTGAACTGCACCATGCCCGAATTGGTGAAGAGCAGCGTGGGATCGTTGGCCGGCACCAGCGAGGAGGACGGCACCACGGTATGCCCCTTCGACTGGAAGAAGCCCAGGAATTTCTGGCGGATGTCGGACGATTTCATCGGGGACGGAACGGAAAGAGGAAGGCGAACAGTCGATTATAGAGGCTGTCCGGGACTGCCGGCACCCTTGCGGCCAGGCGGGCCCGCGGGGGGGGGCACGACCGCGTCGCAGCCGGGACCTGGGACGCTTCCGGGTGGGCCGGCCGCAGCGAAGCTCACCCCACGCAGACGTAGCCGACCGTCCAGCCTTCGGTCTCGCTCCATTTGCCGCCGGACGATACGATGACCGCCTGGTAGCCGGCGGGGCACGAACACTTGCCGGTGCGAGGGTTGGCGGTGGACTTCCCGGTGTAATGCCGGCAGCCGTAGGTGGAATTGCTGGCGTAGGCGCCGCCGAAACCGCCGTCGGCGCCCTGCCAGCGGCCGGACCGGCACCACAGCGGTCCGCCCGCGGCGTCGCGCGCCGTCAGCCCGTCGCCGTCGCAGGCCGTGCCCGCCTGCTCCACCGCCCCGGCCCGGAGATAGCTGCCGGCGGCCACCCTGCCCTGCACGGTGAAGTCCCCGCGCAGCTCGGGATCGCGGGTGTCCCGCATGCGCACATAGCGATCGTAGCCCGCGGCGTCCAGCCCGGCATAGGCCGCGGCCGTGCCCGGGGGCAGCGGCCGGCCGCCGCCGGTCGGGTTGTCCAGGTCGAACAGCGCGCCGCGTACGCGGCCGGGCGCCCATTCGCGAACCGCGCCGCCATACCCGCCGGCGGCCTGCACCACGGCGCCCAGCAGCGAGGCATCGGCGCCCGCGCGGCCTGGACGGCCCACCGGCGCCAAAGTATGGACCAGGGCGTGCACCCGGCACGAGGCTCCGGGGCATGCGCCTTCGCGCAGCACCCGCACGGCCGCGCCCCCGCCCAGCGGCGGGCGCTCGGGAAAGCCCGCGGGAAGATCGCCGTGCGCCTTGAGTTCGGCCAGGGTGGGCGCATAGGGGTCCGCGTACCCGGCGGCCTGGCCGTCCTGCCCGCCGGCCAGGGCGTCGTACTCCCGGACCAGCATGCGGTCGACCGCATGGCGCACGCCCAGCAGCCAGCGGCCGGTCGATTCGGCGGCCGCGTCGTCGACGCGGTCGGCCAGGATGCTGGCGGCCCAGGCCGCGGCCATGGCGGCGACCGCGGCCGCGATCGCCAGCTCGAGCAGGAAAAAGCCGCGCTGCGTCCGCATGGCCGCCTCAGCGCACGGTGAACACGAAGGTATTGCGATCGCCTTCCGCGCACTGGGCGTCGGCCAGGATGGGGTCGTAGGGCACGGGCGGCTCGGCCAGGGCGTCCTTGACGGTCACCGCGCCGCCGCGCCCGGCCACCGAGATGACGTCCGAGACGCGCTGCATCACCGAGGCCAGGGCCGGGCAGGCGGCATCGTTGACGTCCTGCAGCGTCAACGCGAAGCCCGAGCCCGGGCCGCCGTCGCCGACCGCCGCGGGAGACAGGGCCATCGCCCCGCTGCCGGCGGTGCCCGCCCCGCCCAGTCCGTGGGCGACGACGGCCGAGGCGCCGCTGCCGTCCACCGCGACGATGCTGGAGCTGCGCAGGGCGTTGGCCAGGATGCCGGTGTCCACGTCGCGGTACGGCGCGGTGCCGGCCCCCTGCGCGTTGGCCTTCATGCGGGCCACGAAGCGCTGCAGTTCTTCGCCGACCCGCGGCACCTTGTTCTCGATGACGTAGCCGTTGATGGCGGGTATGCCGGCGATGGCGATCAGCAGCACGATGGCCGTGACGATGGAGACCTCGACCAGCGAGTATCCCCGCTGGCCCGCGCAGGGCCGGGAAGGCGCGCGGAAAGGGGAGCGGCGGGCGGGCATGGGCGGCATGGAAGGCTCCTTGAAAGGGAAAGGCGTCGCGCCGGGCCGGTCAGCGGCCCGCGTAGTATTGGGTCAGGGACTGGCGCAGCTCGTCGATGGCGGCGTAGTGCCACAGCAGCAGGCCGACCAGCGCGCCGGCCGCGCCCAGCAGCAGGCTCCAGCGCAATGCGGCGGCCTGGGCGGCCACGCGGCGCAGCATGTGCGACTCCAGGCGCAGGCGCGTGCGCTGCATGCCCTCGTCCATGCCGCGCGCGGCGATCATGTCGTTCATGAACCAGCCGGTTTCGCGGTCGATCAGGCCGGTATCGAAGATGCTGCCGTCCGTCAGGCCGGCGTCCATGCGCGCGACCATTGCCGAAAGATGGCCGGCGAGCCAGGGGCCGGCGCCCCGCAGCTGCATGGCGATCGCCTCGCGCAGGCGGATGCCCGTGTTGCCCCGCTGGCGCACCAGGATGGACAGCATGGCCAGGAAGCGCATGGCCTGCAGGTCGCGGTACAGGCGCCAGACCAGCCGGCCGTCCAGGCGCGCGCGCAGCGCGCCGGTATGGCGCGGCAGCGACCACGCCGCCAGGGCGCAGGCAGCGAGACCCGCCGCCAGCGCGGCCGGCCAGGCGAACCGCAGCACTTCGCCGAAGCCGAACAGGCCGCGGGCCAGCGGGCCGTACTGATCGGGAGGTACGGCGGCGAAGGCCTGCCGCAACCGGACGACCGTATGGAAAGGCACCGCCAGCAGCATGACGGCGGCCACCGTGCCGGCAGCCAGGCCGGACGCGGCGGCGGCGCGCACCATGCGGCGCGCGGACTCGACCAGCCGCACGGCGCGGGACAGGTCGCGCAGGGTTTCGGGCAGCGCGCCGGCGCCCGCCTGCTGCGCGGTGGCGACCAGCAGCAGATCGTCGTGCGGCAAGGTGCCGTGCCAGGCGGCGTAGAGGTCGCCCCCGGCTTCCTGGTAGGACGCCGACCAGTGCCGCGCGAGGCGGCCGCGTGCGCAGGCCGGCCCGTAGCGCCGGGCATCGTCGTCGAACATGTCGCGCAGCGAGCGGCGCCCGCCGGCCCCCTCCAGGAGATCGGCCAGGTACTCGTAGTAGTCGGCGCGCTGCGCGCGGAACCGCCAGGCGGCCCAGGCCAGGGCCAGGCGCGCCGTCCGGCTTCCGGCCGCCCCCCGCGCGAGTCGCTCAAGCATGGCGGCCTCCGTGGGCATCCCTTTCGAGTTCGACCGTGGCATAGGCCCGGAAGCGCGGCTCGACATCGCGGGGATCGATTTCCCCGCGGCTCATTTTGTAGACCGCGCATTCCATCGCCGTTTTTCCCTCCATGTCGGGATCGTCGTAGGCGGCCCGGCGCCGCGCCGCGTGGCGCCGCCGCAGGCCCAGCGCGTCGCCTCGCAACAGACCTTCCAGGAAGGCCTCGTCGCGCCCCGGCTCGACGAGTTCGGCAGCGACCGTGCGGCCCTGCGTACCGTTGAGCTGGGGCAGCTGGGGCGTGGCGCAGGCAGGGCAGCCTTGCGGGTTGCGCACCCTCAGGCCCGCGAGTTCCAGGTCGTAGAGCCGCCGGATGCGCGCGACCCAATCCCGCCACCACCCGCCCTCGCGCGGCACGCCCCGGGCGTCGGGCGCGCCGCTGAACAGCGCGTCCAGCGGCAGGGCGCAGCGCGGGCACAACCGGGGCAGCAGCGACTGGTAGACCAGCAGCTTGAGGATGCCGGGAGCCGCCAGGAAACTGCGCGGCACGCCGATGAAATCCGACGCGAGCCGGTCGCCGATGGCCAGCGCCGAACCGGCATGCACCGTGGTGTAGAGGCTGATGCCCGAGCCGGCCAGGTCCATGAAGGCGCGGCCGCTCTGGACGTCGCGGATCTCCCCGATGAGCAGGTCGTTCATGGCCGAGCGCTTGATGGTCTTGAGCTTGGCGTCGAACGGCGCGCCCTCGGACGCATCCAGCCGGCGGCCGACCGTGTTCTGCAGGGCATCGGGAATCAGGTATTCGACCGGGTCTTCGAGCGTGACGACTTTGCGCGTGCCGGGGATGGCATGCATCATGGCGGCGATGGTGGTCGACTTGCCGGAGCCGACCACGCCGGCCAGGACCACCGCGCCGCCTTCGGACAGGCACGCCCGCTCCATGGCCTGCACCTGGCCCGGCAGGTAGCCGAGCGCGGCGAGGTCGCCTCCCACCGGCGCGTCCAGGCGCAGGATACGCAGGCAGACCGAAGGCCCGGCGTCGGTCGCCAGCGAAGCCCAGCGGAGCATGACGGAACGGCCGTCCACCTGCTGGAGGATCCTGCCCTGCTGCTCGACCTCGGGATCGAATACCGCACCGTTGCCCCCGCGCACGTCCATCCAGGCGACCGCCGCGATCTCCGCGAGGGTGGAAGTGGGCATGCGCCGGAAGCGTTCGGGCGTGAGATAGCGCCCGCCTATGGTGTAGCGGACTTCGGACTCGGCCTGCCGGCTGCGGATGTTCAGGTGCAGGTCGCTGGCGCCGTTGTGCACGCCCCATGCCACGAGTTCGTGGAAGGCCGACGCCAGACCCGATTTGCGCGGGTCGGCCAGCACCGTGCGCCGCCTGCGCAGCGCGTGGGAAGTGAGCTGGCCGCGCGCGACCGCGAGCAGCAGCGGCGCGGGCAGAACGTAGACGGCGGGATCGGCAAGGCGGTAGCCGCGCGCGGCCAGCATGCGCCCCAGCTCCGCGGCGAGATCGCCGGCGGCGTCGTCGGCCAGCGCGAAGATGGCCGCGGTACCGTCCTCGAGGGCAACGGGACACAGCCTGGCCGAGAGTGCGGCCAGGTCGAAGTCTTCCATGAGCGAGCGCGCGAAGGCGGGCTCCAGGCAGGCCAGCTCGTCCTGGCCGTCCAGCGCGCGCGGAGCGGCGGACGGGCCGTGCGGCGGCGCCGGATCGGGAGGCGGTGCGAGCAGGGCCAGGCGCTGTCGGCGGGGTCTCTCGAACACGGATCAACCCTCGCCGTCATGCGCGGCCGGCTCCAGGCAGGCCGTCACGGGACCGCCGGGCCCTTCCAGGGTGACGCAGGCGCCGGATATCGCCACCAGCCCATAGCCGTCTCCGGCCTGCTGCCGCCCTTCGGCGGCCTTGCGGCCAGCCCGGTACACCCGCAGGGCATCGTTGATCCGGACCTCGGCCCGCAGGCCCGCGCCGACGCCGTAGATGGCGGCAACCCGCACGCGATCCCGTACGGCTGCGCCGGCTTCGGATGCGGGCCCGGGCGCGGGGGGCGCCAGTTCGGGCTCGAAGCGGGCGCGGCGTTCGGCCAGCGCGGCGGCGGCGTCCAGCCGCAGCAGCTCGCGCACGGTCCGGGACTCGGGCCAGGCGTCGTCCTCGGGGACGTCGGCGCCGGCACGGGCGGCGGCGGCAGCCAGGACCAGCAGCGCGGCGCAGAAACCCTGCGCCCGGAAACGGTGCAACGTAAGGTCAGAAGGCTTCATGGAGCGTTCCCTTGAGGCGGGCCATCAGGATGCTGGAAGACGGGCCCGGCCGGCGCACGGCGACTACGTCGAGCCGTATGCTTTGCCAGGACAGGGGCGCGGCGTCGTAGGGCAGTACCCCGAAGGAACGCAGCGGCCCTTGCAGTTCGAGGCCCCGTACATGGGGCATGGACATGCCGGGCGGCGGCGGCAGCGGCCGCCCGGCCGTGTCGCGCGGCGCCGCCAGCGCCGCCGGCCGGGATTCGCCCAGGCTCACCCGGGCGAAGACCGGCCGCACGCGCTGCAAGGCGCTGCCCAGGCGCAGGTCCGTGGCGTGGGAAGAGGCCAGGCGGCTGCGCTCCAGCGTGGCGGCGGGCACGTCCACTTCCCAGTTCAGCTCGGCCTCTTCCAGCGTACGAAAGCGCAGCCGCAGACCGGCGGGCACGGCGGCGGCCAGCGCGTCGTTGGCGGCCAGGACGCCGGTGCGGGCGTAGCGGGCCTCGCACCGCCATGCCGGGCCGGCCGGCTGGCAACCGGCCTGGCGCAGCGACCAGCCCCGCACGGCGACCGGCAGCGATGCGAGCCCGGCGAACAGCCGGGCGGTTGCGCGGCTGCCATGCACCCGCACGCCGGCGGCGTATTCGGCGACCGCGCGATCCCAGGCGCGGGCGGCGGCAAGCGGCGCGGCGGCGTCGGGTGCAGAGGCGTCGCGCAAGGCGCGGCCCGGCCCCAAGACGGCGCCGGCCGCGGCAAGCGTCAGCGCGCCCGCGAGCGCCAGCCTGCGCCCGCGCCCCGGACCGACAGGACGCAGGACCGCCGCCGCGGTGGCGCCCGCCGCCAGCGCGGACAGGTCCGGCGGCGGCAGGCCCGCCGTCCCGAGCAGGCTCATGCCGGGATAGCGGCGCAGCAGGTCCTGCGCCGCCTGGAGCGCCCGGTCGGCAGAGGGATACAGGCGGTCGGTGCCGGCGACGACGGCGCCGCGGTGGACGGCGGCCAGCCAGGCGCCGTGCGGTGGCAACGGCACCACGACCGCTGCCGCGCCATCGGCATGCAGGCCGGCGAAGGCCAGCGCCGCCGCATGCAGCGGACCGGTACGGCGCCCCAGGCGCGGCAGCCGGACGCTGCCCGCCACCGTGACGGGCGCGCCGCCGCAGACGAAATGGCTGGCCCGGCGGTCCCGCGCACGGCGCCGCGCCAGGCGCTCGGGGTCGCCGCCGATCAGCGGCGACCAGTCCAGCCCGAACGCCAGCGGACCGGCTGCCCCAGCGATGTCGGCCAGCACGAGGCAGCCGTCGGACCCGGCATGGATCGTACGCATGCTCAGAACCCCTCTTCCAGGCGGGCGCTGACCAGCACCAGCGTCATGCTGCGGCTGCGGCCCGCCCGGTCCGCGCCGCCCGCCGCCAGCGGCAGGTCCCTGCCCAGCCGGCGGCGGTCGTATTGGTCCTGGCGACGGTCGAAACCCGAGATCACCATGGGCTGCCCGGGACGCAGTTCCACCTGCTGCACCGTACCGTTGCCGTCTATGGTGATCTGCTGGATCTGCACCTGGTTGCCGGCGCGCCCGAAAGTGACCGTCTTCAGCGGCTGGGCCACCGTGTTGTCGTAGGCGACCGACAAAAGGATCTGGCCGTCTTCCTGAGCGTCGGGCACGACCGTGAGGAAAGTGCCCACCGTTTCTTCCTTCTGGCTGATGGAAACCGACGGCAGCGATGCGTTCAGGCCTTCGGCCGAAGCGCTGGCCAGCGCCGTCGTCTGCACCTGGTCGATGTAGGAAAACGTGGTGCGCACGGCGTGGGTGACCGGCCGGCGATTGAGCGCGAGCAGGGGCACGCGGGTGTGGCGGACTACGGTGCCGACGCGGCTGAGCGCGGAGACGATGGCGCGCGACCCCTCGAAGGCGCCGCCCGCCTCCAGGGACAGGCGCGCCGCCTCGACCGCGGCCTGGGCAGGCGGCCCCGCCAGCGAAGCCGCCGCGCGGCTGCCGGCGTAGACCAGGTTCCAGTCGATACCGGCCTCGTCGGCTTCGTCCAGGATGAGCGTGATTTCCTCGAACACGAGGCGCACGCGCCGCGTCAGGGCGCGGTTTTCGCGCTCGATGAAAGCGGCGACGCGCTCGAGCGCGTCCCGCGTGTCGGTCACCACCACCGAGGCGCCGGCGCCGGCCGGAGCGGCCACCACGCCCGCCCGCGTCAGGAAGGGCTCGATGCGCGCCCGCACGGCGGCCAGGGCGTCCTGCTCGGGTACCGTCAGCCGGGTGTTGGAGGCGTTCTCGAAGCCGCCGTCCCGGGCCGCGGACCGGCCCAGCCGGATCTCGGCCTGCGCCGCCGAAGTGAGCGCGCGCACGTCGAAGACCCGGGTATCGGTGCGGTAGAACTCGATGGCGCCGTTCCGGTAGCGCCAGTACGCACCCAGGCGCGCGCACAGCGCGTCGAGCACCGCGGGCAACGGCCGGCGGCCCTCATCGAAGCCGGCCTCGGCCGGGGCGCCTTCCGCCGCCGCGGCCTGGGTTCCCAGGCGCGGCAGGAAATCGGCCTGCGGCAGCAGGGCTTCCGGACTGACGCGCACCGGAATGCCCGTGGCGCGGGCGATGCGTTCGGCCAGCACCGCCAGGCCGGCGTGGCCGGAGGCGAACATGAGCGTGGTATCCACGTCCGCCCGCAAGGCCGGCGGCAGGGTAACCTCGCGCGCCAAGGGCTGGGCGGGACCGGCCAGCCACGGGCGGCCGACCTCCTGGCCGGAGGACGGCTTCCGGATGGCCTGGACGAAGGACTCCTGGCGGCGATCGCTCTGCTGCATGCGCTCGGCCGCCTGCCTGCCGAAATCGGCGATGCGTGCATGCAGGCCGCAGCCCGCCAGGGACAGCAGCACGGCCAGGCCTGCGCATGCGAGGGAGGGGCGGATCACGACGGCGCCCCGCCACGCGCCGCGGTGCGGTCGCAATGCTGGGCCAGCGGGATGACCCGCAGGACCCGGTTGGAATAGAAGCAGGGCTGGGCCGGATGGTCGCCAAGCTCGGTCGCGGCCAGGAGATCGCGCACGGCCTGGCGGAAACCCGATTCGAAAACGGCCGAGCCGGCCAGGGGAATGTCGACGTCCAGGCTCCAGTGGCCGGATTCGAAGGTCCACCCCGACTGGCGGGCCCAGCGGGCAAGCGCCTGCCGCATGTTGCGGTCGGCCGGGCCGGCTGCGAAACGCGCGGGGGCGGCCGAAGGCCCCGCGCCGTCGGCCCCGGTCGGGCCGGCGGCAGTCTCCGGCGCCGCTCCGGATGCCGGGCCCGCTCCCGCCGGCAGGCCGCCGGCTCCGGCATGCGCCGCACCGCGACCGCCGGCACGGGCGACGGGGGCGCCGGAGACTGCCGCCGGGACGGCCTGCGATGTGTCGCCGCTCCCTGGAATGCGGCCCCCCGCCTGCACGCCGGCGGACGTGCCCTGCCCGCCCAGCGCCTCGGCCCTGGCCTGCAGGCCGCCACCGCGCAGCAGGAGGACCGGCCATACGCCGCGAATGCGCGCGTAGGGACCGCGGCGCTCGTGGTCGGCCAGGCGCTGCCGGCCGCCTTCCAGGATGAAGATAGCCGGCAGGGCCTGGCCTTCGCGGAACTGGAGCCAGGTGTCCTGCCCGTCGTCGAACACCTGCAGCGGCGCGACCCGCCGGTCGCCCGACAGGCGCCAGTCGAAATCGTATTGCGCGGCGTCGGGAGCCGGCCAGTCCGGCGCTCCGGTGGGAAACGACGGGCCGTGCGCCGTGCAGCCTGCCAGGCAGGCCGCACAGGCCGCCGCCGATAGGGATAGCTTCATGGGTCACCTTGCACGCGGGGATCGCGAAACGATCCGTGGCATGCATGGTGACGCGGCGCCCACGCCCCGCCAAGCGTGGCTTGTACGCATGGAGCGGAAGGTCCGCCCCCTATCCTATGGCCGCGCAGCCGGCCGCACGGCCGGAAATCCGCTCGCCGGATCTCCTCGCGCGCAGATCCGGAGCGAACGGCGCCCGGACCGACGGCGCTACGTCGCCGCCTGCTCGGGCGACCGGATGTACAGTGCGGATTCGGCCGAGCTCACCAGCAGGCGGTACCGCTCGTATTGCGTCAGGACGTCCGCGATGAGCTGGGCCTGGGTATAGCCCATGACGTCATAGCCGCGGCTGCCGTCGGAGAAGGCGGTGCGGGCGAGCCAGACCTGCGGCCGGCGCTCGTCGGACAGCGCGGTCTGCGCGGCGGAGAACGCCGCAATGAACTGACGCACCGGCTGCACACCGTAGACGAAATTCCGCGTATGGGTGGAAGGGACGGTCAGAACGACGGCCCCGTCTTCGCCGACTGTCACCTCGGCCTGCTCTCCGCGGGCGGCCATTTCCTGGGCGACTTCGCGCAGGGCCGGCTCGACCGTGCCGTCCAGGAAGCGGCGGACGTCGGCCCGCCCGGGCGTGTGCAGGATGTTGGACAGGCGCTTGCGCCAGTGCAGGTCGGCCGCGGGTACCGCAGCCGGGGGTTCGGCCGCCGAACGCGACATGTCGGCGCGCATGCCCCGGACCAGTCCGATCACCAGCAGGATCATGATCACGGTAAAGGGCAGCGCGCTGATCAGCGTCATGGTCTGCAGCGCCGACAACCCGCCGGCCAGCAGCAGCAGCGCCGCTGCCACGCCTTCCAGGCTGCACCAATATATGCGCTGCCAGACGGGCGTGTCGGGCGCGCCGCCGGCTGCGATCGTGTCGATTACCATCGACGCCGAATCGGAAGACGTGACGAAGAACACGGCGACCAGCACGACGGCCAGGACGGATGTGACCGTGGCCATGGGCAGGTGCTCCAGGAACTTGAACAGCGCAGTGGAGACGTCTTCCGCCACGGCCGCGGAGATCTGGCCGGCCTGGGCCATGTCCAGCGAGATGGCCGTATTGCCGAAGATGGTCATCCACAGGAACGTGAACGTCGCCGGCACCAGCAGCACGCCGATCACGAATTCCCTTACCGTGCGCCCGCGCGAGATGCGCGCGATGAACATGCCCACGAAAGGCGACCACGCGATCCACCATGCCCAGTAGAACAGGGTCCAGCTGGCCATCCATTCGCGCGGGCGATAGGCGTAGATGTTGAACGTGCGCACGAAGAAATTGTCGAGGTAGCCGCCCAGGTTCTGGGCGAAGGCGTTGAGCAGGAAACCGGTGGGGCCGGCCACCAGGACGAACAGCATGAGCACGATGGCCAGGATGAGATTGAGCTCGGACAGGCGCCGGATGCCCACGTCCAGGCCGCTGACCACCGACAGCGTGGCCAGGCCCGTGACGACGGCGATCAGCACGACCTGCACGAAGGGCGTCTGCGGCAGGCCGACCACGTAGTTCAGGCCGGCATTGATCTGCAGCACGCCGAAGCCCAGCGAGGTCGCCACCCCGAACAGCGTGCCGCACACGGCGAAGATGTCGATCATGTCGCCGATGGGCCCGTCGATCTTCTTGTGCAGCAGGGGATAAAGGCCCGAGCGCACCGTCAGCGGGAGGTTGTAGCGGAAGCTGAAGTAGGCCAGCGACAGCCCCACCACCGCGTAGATGCCCCAGGCATGCACGCCCCAGTGGAAGAAGGTGATGACCATGGCCTGGCGCGCCGCGGCGAGCGTCCCGGCCTCGGCTTCCGGCGGCACGGAAAAATGCTGGATGGGCTCGGCCACGGCGAAGAACATCAGCCCGATGCCCATGCCCGCCGCGAACAGCATGGCCAGCCAGGTCAGGTAGCTGTAGTCCGGCTCGGAATCGTCCGGACCCAGCTTGAGCTGGCCGTAGCGGCTCAAGCCCAGGAAGACCACGGCGAACAGGAAACCCGCGACCGCGAGAATGTAGAACCAGCCGAAACCGCCGACGATGGCGGCCTGCGCGCGGCCGAACAGTTCGTCGGCCCGCTCGGGGAACACGATGCCCACCATCAGCAGCAGCGCGATGATGAGGCTCGCGCCCCAGAATACGCGGGGGTTCATCAAGACAGCGCGTTTTTCCGCCATGCTTGCTCCTTGTCGTCTTTCCAGGAGAAAGTATAAAAGCATGGGACGCGCCCGGCCCCGCGGCAGAAAAAGCGGAACCCTCGGGTTCCGCTCGCAGGCCCTGTTGCGGACTGTGCGTTCAGCGCTGCTGCATGATGGCCCGGCTCTGGTCGGCAGCCTGGTTCAGCGCCTGCATGGGCGGCACCTGGCCGGAAAGCGCGGCCTCGAATTCCTTGTTGAGTACCGGCTCGACGCGCGCGTAGTTGGCCAGCCGGAAGCCGCGGTTCAGCGCGGCGGGCGCCCCGCGCATGGACTCGACCAGCTGCTGCGCGCCGGGAATGCGCGCGTAGAAGGAGACGTCGGCCGCGCGGAAGGCCGCCTCGGTCAGCGGCAGGAAGCCGGTACGCTGGTGCCAGCGGGCCGCGACCACCGGCTTGGCCAGGAAGGCAAGGAAGGCGGCCGTGGCGCGGTTCTCTTCCTTGGGGTGGCCTCCCAGCGCCCACAGCGCCGACCCGCTGATGAAGGGCCGGCCCGCCTTCGGGGTGACCTGCGGATAGTAAGGCAGCGGCGCGACCCCGAAGGACAGCGACTTGGCGCCTTCCAGACGCCCCAGGGCGCCGGAGCCGGCGGTCAGCACGGCGCAATCGCCCTTGGCGAAGGACGCATCGGCGGCGTCGTCGGGCGTGCTTTCGGTAAAGAGCATCGAGCGCTTCCAGCTCACCATGAGCGACATATGCCGCACATAGAGCGAGTCGAAGGTGAGCGCGGCCTTGCCGCCGCCTTCCAGCCCGTTGCCGGGCGTGGCGTACGAGCGGTTGTTGACCGGCGCGAGGTTTTCCAGGTGCACCTCGACCTGCTGGCTGCTGGCGTAGGGACAGCGCACGCCGGCCTTGTCGCGCAACTGCAACAGCTCGCCCTGCAGGTCGTTCCAGGTGCGCGCCGGCGCGTTAGGGTCCAGCCCCGCCTTCTGGTAGAGATCCAGGTTGTAGAACATGACCGGCACTTCCGCCATCCAGGGGAAGGCCAGCAGGCGCCCCTTGGCATCGCGCGTGAAGCTGGAGGTCTGCGGCAGGAACCAGGCCAGGTCCTTGATGGGATAGGCCTTGAGCAGCTCGTACATGGGCAGTATGGCCCGGTGCTCGGCGATCACTTCCGGAGAATGGTTATCGGCGATCTGCACCAGGTTGGGCCCGCGCTTGGCCGCCAGCGCCCGGGCCGCGTCGTCGCGCAGCGCCTGCTGGTTCGGGTAAGCCTTGAGCGCGACGCGCACCTCGTCCTGCTCGCGGTTGAACTGCTTGACGAGTTTTTCGAATTCTTCCTTGTGGGCCGCGGTCAGGGTGTGCCAGACCTCGATGTCGGTGGATGCCGCCTGGGCGGCCGCGGCGCCCAGCGCCAGAATGCCGCAAAGCCCCGCGCGCCGGCAGGCGCGCAGCACGCGGGAAACGCCCGCATCTCGCAGAATGTTCATGGATGTCTATGAGCCGAGAAAGGGAAATTCCGGTTCCGGGCGCCGGCCCGACACGATGTCGGCCAGCGCCCGGCCCGAGCCTGCCCCCATGGTCCACCCGAGGGTGCTGTGGCCGGTATTGAGGTAGAGGTTGGGGATCCGGGTGCGGCCGATAAGCGGTACGTTGGAAGGCGTGGAAGGCCGCAGTCCGGACCAGTACTGGACGCCCTCGAAATCGAGGGCGTCGGGAAAGAGTTCGCGCGCCAGGCGCGCCAGGGCTTCGCAGCGCGGCGCGCTCAGGGCGCGCGAATAGCCGGAAAGCTCGCCCGTGCCCGCCAGGCGCAGGCGCTCGCCCAGGCGGCTGATGACGACCTTGTTGCGGCTGTCGGTCAGGCTGACCGTGGGGGCCCCGGCGGGATCGCGCACCGGGAAGGTGGCCGAATAGCCCTTGACCGGATACACCGGGCATGGCACGCCGAGCGGCCGCACCAGCTGCGGCGTGTGGCTGCCCAGCGCGGCCACGTAGGCGTCGGCCTGCAGGCTGGCGTAGCGGCCGTCCGGTCCGATCAGCTCGGCCGCGGCGATGCGTCCGCCCTCGGCGACCAGCCGCGTGACGCGCGTGGAGAAACGGAACTCCACGCCGGCCTGCCGCGCCCGCTGCGCCAGCTCGGACGTGAACACATGCACGTCGCCGCTTTCGTCTTCGGGCGTGTAGTCGCCGCCCACGATGTGCGCGCGGTAGCGGGCCAGGGCCGGCTCGATCGCGACGATCTCGTCGACGGAGACGATGCGGCGGTCCACGCCGAAGTCGCGCATGAGGCCGGCCGACTTCTGCGAGGCGTCGAACTCGGCGGGGTCGCGGTAGAAATTGAGGATGCCGCGCTCGAGGTGGTCGTAGCGGATGCCGAGCTCGGCCCGCATGGCCTGCAGGGTGGCGCGGCTGTATTCGGCCAGCCGCACCATGGCCCGGATGTTGGGCGCCAGGCGTGCCGGCAGGCATTCGCGCAGGAAGGCCAGGCCCCAGGCCCATTGCCGCCAGTCGAACTGGGGCCGGAACAGCAGGGGCGCGTCGTCGCGGAACATCCACTTGAGCAGCTTGAGCGGCGCGTGGGGATTGGCCCAGGGCTCGGCATAGGAAACGGAGATCTGCCCGCCGTTGGCCAGGCTGGTTTCCTGGGCGGGGCCCGTGCCCCGCTCGAGGACGATGACCTCATGGCCCGCCCGCTGCAGCCACCAGGCGCTGGACGTGCCGATGATGCCGCTGCCCAAAACCGCTATTTTCATGCCCGAAAGACTCCCTGCCGTGTGCGGGCGCCGCCGCCCGCATCGGCGCGGACGCGCCGGCGGACGGCGCCGTGCGGGCAGTTTAACCTGCTGCCCGGCGGGATTTCCACGGCGCCCGGAAAGATCGGGACGGCGGCCTCAAAGATCGAGCGTCGCCCGGTCCACCCTCTCGATGTCGCGGGTGCCGGTCAGCGCCATGCTGACGTCGAGCTCCCTGCGCAGAATCTCGATGGCCAGGGCCACACCCTTCTTGCCGTAGGCGCCCAGCCCGTACAGGAAGGCGCGCGCCGCCATGGACGCGCGTGCCCCGAGCGCCCGCGCCCGCAGCAGGTCCTGCCCGCAGCGCACACCGCCGTCGAAGATGACCTCGCTGCGCCCGCCCACGGCGTCGACCACCCTGGGCAGGGCCAGGATGGACGACACCGCGCCGTCCAGCTGGCGCCCGCCATGGTTGGAAACCACCACGGCGTCGGCCCCGGCCTGCACGGCGCTGCGCGCATCTTCGGGGTCCAGGATGCCCTTGATGACCAGCTTGCCCGGCCACTGGTTGCGCACCCACTCGACGTCGCGCCACGACAGCGTGGGGTCGAACTGGCCGGCGATCCACTGCGAAAGCGTGGCCAGGCTGTCCGCTCCCTTGACCCGCCCTTCCAGGTTGCCGAAGGATTTGCGCCGGCCCATCAGCACGCGCAGCGCCCAGGCCGGCTTGGTCGCCACGTCCAGCAGGTTGGCCAGCGTGAGCCGCGGCGGCACCGACAACCCGTTCTTGATGTCGCGGTGGCGCTGGCCCTGGATCTGCAGGTCGGCCGTCAGCACGAGCACCGGGCAGCCGGCGTCGCGCGCGCGCTCGATCAGCGAGCTGGAAAAGCCGCGGTCGCGCATGACGTAAAGCTGGAACCAGAAGGGCTTGTCCACCGCCTGGCGCACGTCCTCGATCGAGCAGATCGACATGGTGGAAAGCGTGAACGGGATGCCGGCCTGCTGCGCCGCCTGGGCCGCCAGGATCTCGCCGTCGGCCCAGTTCAGCCCCGTCAGGCCGGTGGGCGCCAGCACCAGCGGCAGGCCGATCCGTTCGCCCAGCAGGGTGGTGGAGAGGTCGCGGCGGTCCACGTCTATCATCACCCGCTGACGCAGCGGCAGCCGGGAAAGGTCGCGGCGGTTGGCGTGCAGCGTGGTCTCGTCGTAGGAGCCGCGGTCGACGTATTCGAATATGGCGCGGGGCACGCGCCGACGGGCCACGTCCCGCAGGTCTTCGATGCAGGTGATGTTCCGGATGTCCACGTCCCCCTCCGTGTTCGCCTGCGCGGCGCGCGCCGGTCAGGCCTGTTGCGCCGCCAGGTCGGCCTCCGAGGTGAAGGCGTCGGCGTAGAACTCCCCGGCGGGCAGGCCGCAGCGCTCGCCGAAGTCGCGGCGCGCGGCCTCGACCATGGGCGGCGCGCCACAGGCGTACACCTGGTACCCGGAGAGATCGGGAATGTCTTCCATGACGGCCCGGTGCACGAAGCCGGTACGCCCGGTCCAGGCGTCTTCGGCCGCGGGCTCGGACACCACGGGCACGTAGCGGAAGTCCGGCAGCTGGCCGGACCACTGGCGGGCCAGTGCGTCCATGTACAGGTCGCGGGGCCGGCGCCCGCCCCAGTAGAGCCGCACGGGGCGGGCAGTGCCCAGGTGGATCATATGCTCCACGATGGCCTTGACCGGCGCGAAGCCGGTGCCGCTGGCCAGCAGCACGACCGGCTTGTCGCTGTCCTCGCGCAGGAAGAAGGAGCCGAAGGGGCCTTCCAGGCGCAGGATCTCGCGTTCCTTCATCTGCGTGGCGCCGGCCCCGAACACATGGTCGGTGAAGACGCCGCCCGGCATGTGGCGCACGTGCAGTTCCAGCGGGCTGCCGGCGTGCGGCGGCACGGCCATGGAATAGCTGCGGCGCCGGCCGTCCTTGAGTATGACCTCGACATACTGGCCGGCATAGTAGCGGAAGGGTTCCGCGGCCGGCAGCTGCAGCTTGAGGACGGCTACGTCCGGCGCCGGGCGCTCGATGGCGATCACCCGCACCGGCAGCTTGCGGATCTGGATGTCGCTGGCCAGGCGGACCTCGGCGGACTCGATCACCATGTCGGACTGCGGCCGGGCCTGGCAGAACAGGGTGTAGCCGGCCTCGCGCTCTTCGGGCATGAGGATCTGGGCGGGATGCGGGCCGGCGTCGAACTCGCCGGACACCACCCTGCCCTTGCAGGTGGAGCAGGCGCCGTTGCGGCAGCTGTAGGGCAGCACGATGCCGGCGGCCAGCGCGGCGTCGAGCACCGTCTGGCCGGGCTCGGCGGAAAAGGTATGGTTGCTGGGCAGTACGGTGACCTGGAAACTCATGGCTTTCGGGAACGGAGGCGGCGGGGTCCGGGGCGGGCGGGGATCAGGATTCGAACTTGCGGATCTCGCGGACCCGGTTGCGTTCGTCGGCCAGCACCACCTTGGGCCGGTGCGCGGCGGCCTGTTCCTCGGACATCGGGCCGTAGGTGCAGATGATGAGCAGGTCGCCGACCTGCGCGCGGCGCGCCGCCGCGCCGTTCAGGGAAATGGTGCCGCTGCCGCGCGCCGCGCGGATGATGTAGGTGTCGAAGCGCTCGCCGTTGGTGACGTTGTAGATCTCGATACGCTCGAATTCGCGCATGTCGGCCGCGTCGAGCAGGTCGGGATCGATCCCGCAGGACCCCTCGTAATGGAGATCGGCCTCGGTGACGGTCACGCGATGCAGTTTCGCGCGCAGCAGGATGCGTTGCATGATGTAAGGGCCGCTCGGGCAGTACGGACAAGCCTGCCATTCTAGCCTTTTTGGCGTGCCGGGCCAGGCCGCCGCCGGCGCCCTATAATCCTTCGCGCCGGCCGGGGACGGCCCCGGCGCAACCGACGGCATCCGAGGGGACGGCCCCCGCCAAGCAAGGGCTACGCCATGAACTGGATCATCCTCGTGCTCGCCGGCCTGCTCGAGGTCGTGTGGGCCGTCGGCCTCAAGTACACGCAGGGCTTCAGCCGCCCGCTTCCCACCGCCATCACCGTCGCCGGCATGGTCGCCAGCGTCTGGCTGCTGGCCGTCGCCATGAAATCGCTGCCGCTGGGCACGGCCTACGCCGTCTGGGTGGGCATAGGCACCATCGGCGCCTTCGTCGCCGGCGTGGCGCTGTTCGGCGAGCCCGCCGGCATCCTGCGCATCGCCAGCGTCGCGCTCATCGTCGCGGGGCTGGTCGGCCTGAAGCTGTCGGCCGGCTGAGTGCCGGCGCCGTGCGCCGGCTCAGAACGCCCATTCCACCCCGACCGGATCGCCCTCGCGCAGCACGGCGCCGGGCGGAGCCTGCACCACGGCATTCTGGCCGAACATCACGCCGTCCGGCGTGGCGCGGTAGGCCGCCAGCGTGCGGCCGGGCTGTTCCCCGCGCCGGGCGGTGGCGGGGTCGATATCGGGGATGGCGCAGCGCGCGCAAGGCTTGACCAGGGGCAGCCGCACGCTGCCGGCGACCAGCATGGCGGCATGGTCCTCGTCGTGCGGTTCCAGGCCCTCCACCACCAGGTTGGGCCGGAAGCGCTCCATGCCCACCGGGGCATGGCCGCCCTGCTCCAGGCGGCCGTTGAGCGCATCCAGCGAGGCCTGCCCGATGACCAGCACGGGGAAACCGTCGGCGAACCCGAAGGCATGGCGCTCGCCCAGGCCGGGCGCCAGCTCGCCGTGGCGCTCCGACCACGCGCGCACGCGCGCCGGGCTGGCGAGGCGGTCCGCCTCCGGGTGGATCTCGAACAGCCGGCAGGACGTTCCCAGGAATTCGCCGAACCAGCGGGCGGCGGCGTCGCCGCAGTCGCGGGCGGCGGCCGTGTCGTTCCAGACCTTCACCCGGGCGGCGGCGGCCGGCGGGCCGGGGGGCGCAACCTCCAGCGCCGGCATGCCCGGCGCCCGGACCCGCAGCCGGCCCGGCTCCAGCGCCGGCTGCACCAGCGCCATGGCGGGCCACTGGCGCTGGGTCATGAAACGCCCGGCGGCATCGACCAGCATCCAGCGGCGGTCGCCGGCCAGCCCGGCCGTACCGACGGCGGCCTGCGCCAGGCGGATGCCGGCGCAGGACTTGACGGGATAGATGTAGAGGCGGCTCAGGCGGATGGACATGGCTGTCGGCTCGGGGAATCCGGTCGCCGACAGCATATCAGGGCGGCGCGGGCGCGCCGGCCCGCCGCGTCAGGCTGCGGCCCGCGCCATGTCCAGCGGGACCAGGGGATCGAAGCTCTCGCGGGTGGCGATGTGCTCCGGGCGCGGCTTCAGCCCGTACTTGGGCGGGTTCAGGGCGTTCTCCACGCTGTTGTAGACCATGAAGACGTTGGCCCTGGGCCACGGCGAAATGTTGCCGCTGGAGCCGTGCATGGCGTTGCAGTCGAAGAACACCACCGATCCGGCGCGCGCCGTCATGGCGCGGATGCCGCCCTGCTCGGCCAGCAGTTGCAGGCTGACGGGATCGGGCACCCCGTATTCCTGCTTCTTGAGCGACTGCTTGTAGTGGTTGTCCGGCGTGCGGCCCACGCAGGAAATGAATTGCCGGTGCGAGCCGGGCATCAGCATCAGCGGGCCGTTGCAGGCGGTGTTGTCGGTCAGCAGCACCGAGCAGCTCAGGGCGCGCATGGCGGGCATGCCGTCCTCGACGTGCCAGGTCTCGAAGTCCGAATGCCAGTAGAACTCCTTGCCCTTGAAACCGGGCTTGAGGTTGGCGCGCGACTGGTGCATATAGACCTCGGAACCCAGGATCTGCCGGGCCACGTGGATCAGACGCGGATCGCGCGCCAGCCGGTCCAGCATGGCGCTGAGCCGGTGGACGCGGAAGATCGAACGCACGGCGTCGCTGCCGGGCTCGGTGATGGCTTCCTCGCGGCCGACGATGCCGGGGTCGCGCGTCATGCGCTCCACCTCGGCCAGCAGTTCGGCGACCTCGTCCTGGGAAAAGACATCCTCCAGCAACAGAAAGCCGTCGCGCTCGTAGTCCGCGACCCGGGCGGCGGCCAGCGCCTGGGCATACCGCCCCTCGCCGTACACCACCGGATCCTGGCGGGCGATGATGGCCGAACCGCGGTCGGTCCGGGACGCGTAGATATCTTGCGCGGGAGTGATCATGAAGACCTCCTTGCTCTTTACGCCGCCTCTTCGGTGGCCAGGGGATACACGCCCTCGGCGTCGTGCACCTCCTGCCCGGTCAGCGGCGGGTTGAATACGCAAATCACGCGCAGCGGCTCCTTGCCACCGCGCAGATAGTGCTCGTCGTTCTCGTTCAGGGCGTAGACCACGCCCGGCCCGAGCTGGTACTTCTTGCCGTCGGCGATGGTCTCGACCTCGCCGTCGCCCTCGATGCACCAGACCGCCTCGAGATGGTTGCGGTAGCAGATGTGGGTTTCGGTGCCCGGGAAGATGACGGTCTCGTGGAAGGAAAACCCCATGCCGTCCTTCTTGAGCAGCACGCGGCGGCTCAGCCAGTTCTCGGTCTTGACCTCGAGATCGGTCCCGATCACATCCTTGACATTCCTGACGATCATCGACGTTGTCCTCCGAATTTCAGTACGCGGGCACCGCTGCCCTTTTCGCTCAGCAGTTCGGCCAGGCTGCGCTCGATCACGTCCAGACCGCGCAGCAGCAGGTCGTCCTCGATGGTCAGGGCCGGCAGCACCTTGAGCACTTCGTCGTCGGCGCCCGAGGTTTCGATCACCACGCCGTGCTCGAAGGCCTTGGCGGCGATGCGCCCGGCCAGTTCGGGATCGGCGGGCGTGACCAGGCCCTGGATCAGGCCGCGGCCGCGCGCGCACAGGCCGGCGCCGGGATAGCTGTGCACCAGGTTCTCCAGCCAGTCGCGCACCAGGCGCTCCTTGCGCTGGATGTCGGTCGAGAAGGCGTCGCTGGTCCAGTAGGTGTCCAGCGCCTGGGCGGCGGTCACGAAGGCCAGGTTGTTGCCGCGGAAGGTGCCGCTGTGCGCGCCCGGCTTCCAGACATCCAGCTCGGGCTTCATCAGCACCAGCGACATCGGCAGGCCGAAGCCCGACAGCGACTTGGACAGGGTGATGATGTCCGGGCGGATGCCCGCGGACTCGAAGCTGAAGAAGCTGCCGGTGCGCCCGCAGCCGACCTGGATGTCGTCGACGATCAGCAGCATGTCGTGGCGGCGGCACAGCTTTTCCAGTTCCTTGAGCCACCGCAGCGTCGCCACGTTGACGCCGCCCTCGCCCTGCACGGTCTCGACGATGACGGCGGCCGGCTTGTCCAGCCCGCTGCTGCGGTCGTCGAGCATGCGCTCGAGGTAGGCGATGGTATCGACGTCCGGCCCGAAGTAGCCGTCGTACGGCATGAAGGTGCTGTTGGCCAGGTCCAGCCCGGCCGCGCCGCGGAACTTGGCGTTGGCGGTCACCGCCAGCGAGCCGCCACTCACGCCGTGGAAGCCGTGGGTGAAGGAAACGATATTGGAGCGGCCCTTGACCTGGCGCGCGATCTTGAGCGCGGCCTCGACCGCGTTGGTGCCGGTCGGCCCGGTGAATTGCAGGGTGTAATGCCAGTTGCGCGGCTTGAGCAGCACGCGCTCGACGGTTTCCAGGAAATGCTTCTTGGCGCTGGTGGCCATGTCCAGCCCATGGACTACGCCGTCGGACTGCAGGTACTCGACCAGCTTTTCCTTGAAGACGGGGTTGTTGTGCCCATAGTTGAGCGTGCCCGCCCCGCTGAAGAAATCGATGTACTCGGAACCTTCCTCGTCGATCAGCACCGAGCCCTTGGCCTGGCTGAAAATCACCGGGAACGACCGGATGTAGCCGCGCACCTCGGACTCCATCCGGTCAAAAATGTTCAAGTCCATATTGTTCTCCCTGATAGTTGTGGGCAAAGGACGGTCGCCTGCGCGGCGGCGATGCCGCGCCGAAACGGACCGGCCCTGCCTCGATGGCATAGGCGCCGGGAAAACGGGCCTCAGGCAGCCGAGGGCCGTTCCCCGAAGGGGCCTATCTTCAAAAGCATCTCGTCCTCGTGCTCGCCGGCACCGAACAGGGTGCGATCGAACAGCGGTTCCTCGATGCTGCAAGTGCCGAGCTCCCTCGCCAGGCCGGCGAACATCCGCCGCGAGGCCTGGTTGGTGGGGCCGACGGTAGTCTCCAGATGTCGTACGTGTCGTGCCATGGGCCGGGCGAGCAATTCGCGCAGCATGGCCTTGCCCAGGCTTTGGCCCCGGGCGCGTTCGTGCACCGCGACCTGCCAGACGAACAGCGTGTCCGGACGGCCGGGCGGGATGTAGGCGGAAATGAAGCCGTCGATGCGTGCGCCGCGGCAGGCCGCCACGCAGGTGTCGCGGAAGTGTTCGCAGAGCAGCAGGTAGGCGTAGACGGAATTGAGATCCAGCGGCGGGCATTCGGCCACGAGCCGGTGGATGGCCGCGGCGTCCTGCCGGTCGGGCCGGCGCAGGACGGGCGCCGCGGGAGGCGCGGAAACGATGGGACGGTCGGTTTCCCCTACCGTCATACCACCAGCCCCGACTCGGGCGGCGTGCCGCCGGTGGGCACTTCCAGGATGGGCGAGGCCGCGTCGCCATGCGTGTCGGCCACGGGGGTACCGCCGGCCTCCATGAGGTCGACGATGCGCTCCAGCGACAGCGTGATGGTGGCCTGCTCGAGCTCCGGCAATGCGTTGAGGGCGTCGGCCAGTTGTTTCTGCAGCGGGGACGGAGCCTGGCGGGCCAGTTCGGCGCCGGCCTCGGTGGCCGATACGAACACGATGCGGCGGTCTTCGCGCCCGCGCTCGCGGCGGATCAGGCCTTTTTCCTCGAGGCGGTCGAGGATGCCCACCACCGTGCTGGGACTGACGTGGATCTCGCGGCTGATGGCCGTGGCCGTCAGCGGCCCGTTGGCGATGACGGCACGCAGGCATATCAGTTGCGGGGCCGTGATGTGGCTGCACGCGGCCAGATGGCGCGAGTGCAGCGCGACCGAACGGGTAATGCGCCGCAGGGCCCGCAGGATGCGCAGATCGTACTGCTGTGCCGCCGGGGAATTGTTCATGAGCGAATGAATTCGATGGAATTAATTTCTGCTCAAATTATATGGCCTCCATAGATTCGGGTCAAACCTGCTTACCGGATTTCGGGCCGGGGCCGTGCCCCGGCCCCGGCTGGCGTCAGCGCGGCGAAAGCACCGGCTGGCGCGGGCGCACAGCCAGTTGCCGGCCCTTGCGCGCGCGCTTGCCGATGTAGTCGGCCAGCGCGGCCAGGTCCAGCACGTCCTCGACCTGGCGGTTGCGGTAGATGCCGGCCGCGCACAGCCCTCCGGCACCGATCGGCACGACCTGGTCGAGCCGGTCGGCCGCGTCCAGCCCCATGAGGATGGTGCCCCGTCCGCCGCCGGACAGCGTCTTGACCTCGTCCAGGGCGATCACCAGGAAGCGCCCCTTGCGGGTGAGCATGGCGACATGCGTGGCCTGCTCCGAGACCGGCACCGGCCGCAACAGGGCGTCGCCCGGCTCCAGCGCCGCGAACTGCTTGCCGCCGCGCTGGCGGCCGGACATGTCGGAAACCCGGGTGACGAACCCGAAGCCGCCTTCGGTTGCGAGCAGCCAGCGGGTTTGCGGGGCCGCAGCCAGCATGTGGACCACGCGGGTTCCCGGTTCCAGGTCTATCATGGTCGTGACGGGCGCGCCGTCGCCGCGCGCCGAAGGCAGCCCGGCCACCGCCACCGAGTACGCCCGGCCGTTCCCGCCCAGGGCGATCAGCGTGTCGGGGGTGCGGCATTCGAAAACGCCGTAGAGGTCGTCACCCGCCTTGAAGCCGAACTGCGCCGGGTCGTGGCCGTGGCCCTGCCGCGCGCGCAGCCAGCCCTGGCGCGATACCACGACAGTGACCGGCTCGTCGACCACCCGCGTCTCCAGCACGGCGCGCTGGGCGGCTTCGATCAGCGTGCGGCGCTCGTCGCCGTACTGCTTGGCGTCGGCCTCGATCTCGCGGATCATCATGCGCTTGAGCGAGGCGGGGTTATCGAGCAGCTCCTGCAGCTTTTCCTGCTCCTGGCGCTTGTCGGCCAGCTCCTGCTCGATGCGGAAGCCCTCCAGCCGCGCCAGCTGGCGCAGCCGCATTTCCAGGATGTCCTCGGCCTGCCGCTCGGACAGGTCGAAGCGCTGCATCAGCGCCGGCCGCGGCTCGTCCGATTCGCGTATGGTGCGGATCACCTCGTCCACGTTGAGGTAGACCACCATGCGGCCTTCCAGCACGTGGATGCGGTCGGCCACCCGGTCCAGGCGATGGCGGGTGCGGCGCGTGAGCGTGTCGGTGCGGAAGGCCAGCCACTCGGTCAGGATGTCGCGCAGCGGCTTCTGGCGCGGCCTGCCGTCGGTGCCGATGCACACCAGATTGATGGGCACGCTGGTTTCCATGCTGGTCTGCGCCAGCAGGAGATTGACGAACTCGTCGCGATCCACCCGCGAGGTCTTGGGCTCGAACACCAGCCGCACGGCGGCGTCCTTGCCGGACTCGTCGCGCACGGCGTCGAGCATGCCCAGCATCAGCGCCTTGGACTGGGTCTGTTCGGCCGACAGGCTCTTCTTGCCCGCCTTGACCTTGGGGTTGGTGATTTCCTCGATTTCCTCGAGGATGCGCTGGCAGGAGGCCCCGGGCGGCAGCTCGTGGACCACCAGTTGCCACTGGCCGCGCGCCAGCTCTTCGAAACGCCAGCGGGCGCGGGCCTTGATCGAGCCCCGGCCGCCGCGGTAGAGCTGGGCGATGTCGGCCGGCGGTGTGATGATCTGCCCGCCGCCGGCGAAGTCCGGCCCCGGCACCAGCGCGAACAGCTCGTCGTCGTCCAGCCTGGGATTGCGGGCCAGCGCCACGCAGGCCCGGGCGATCTCGCGCAGGTTGTGCGGCGGGATCTCGGTGGCCATGCCCACCGCGATGCCCGAGGCGCCATTGAGCAGCATGACCGGCAGCCGCGCCGGCAGCATCTGCGGCTCCTGGTGGCTGCCGTCGTAGTTGGGCGCGAAATCGACCGTGCCTTCGTCGAGCTCGTCCAGCAGCAGGCGGGAAAACGGCGTGAGCCGCGCCTCGGTGTAGCGCATGGCCGCGGCGTTGTCGCCGTCGCGCGAGCCGAAGTTGCCGTGGCCGTCGATGAGCGGATAGCGCAGCGTGAAGGACTGCGCCATGCGCACCAGCGCGTCGTAGGCGGCCTGGTCGCCGTGCGGATGGTATTTGCCCAGCACGTCGCCGACCACGCGGGCCGACTTGACGGGTTTGGCGCCGGGCCCCAGCCCCATGGCCTGCATGGCGTAGAGAATGCGGCGCTGCACGGGCTTCTGCCCGTCGCCCACGTCGGGCAGCGCGCGGCCGCGCACCACCGAAACGGCGTAATCGAGATAGGCCTGTTCGGCATAGCGCGCCAGCGTGATGGCGGAGCCGCCGTCGCCGGAAGCGTCGAACAGGCCGGGTTGTGTACTGTCGGTCATGGTGTCGGACTGCGGTAGATGCGGGGATTCGTCGGAATGGCGGGTGCGCGCCGCCCCCGGAGGCGGCGACGCGTCAGATATCGAGCTCGGCCAGGTTGCCCTTTTCCTCGAGCCAGGCGCGGCGCTGGGCCGATTCGCCCTTGCCCATCAGCATGTCGAACATGCGCGTGGTAGCCGCGGCGTCGAGCTCGCCGTAGCCCACCGGCAGCAGCCGGCGGGTGTCCGGATTCATGGTGGTTTCCCAGAGCTGCTCGGGGCTCATCTCGCCCAGCCCCTTGAAGCGGCTGATGCTCCACGAGCCTTCGCGCACGCCCTCCTTGCGCAGCTTGTCCTGCACGGCCTCGAGCTCGCCGTCGTCCAGGCAATACAGCTTGCGCGCCGGACGCTTGCCCTGGGCCGGGACGTCCACCCGGTAGAGCGGCGGGCGGGCGACGTGGACGTGGCCGCGCTCGACCAGCTTCGGGAAGTGCCGGTAGAAAAGCGTCAGCAGCAGCACCTGGATGTGGGAACCGTCGACGTCGGCATCCGACAAGATGCAGACACGCCCGTAGCGCAGGCCGGACAGGTCCGGGTCGTCGCCCGGGCCGTGCGGGTCCACGCCGATGGCCACGGCGATGTCGTGGATTTCGTTGTTGGCGAACAGGCGGTCGCGATCGACCTCCCAGGCGTTGAGCACCTTGCCGCGCAGCGGCAGGATGGCCTGGAATTCCTTGTCGCGCCCCATCTTGGCCGAGCCGCCCGCGGAATCGCCCTCGACCAGAAAGACCTCGTTGCGCGAGGCGTCGTCCGATTCGCAGTCGGTGAGCTTGCCGGGCAGCACGGCCACGCCCGAGCTCTTGCGCTTCTCGACCTTCTGCTGCGAGCGCACCCGCGCCTGGGCCTGGCGGATGGCCAGCTCGGCCAGCTTGCGGCCGTGGTCGACGTGGGTGTTCAGCCACAGGTCGAGCGCGCCCTTGACGAAGCCGCCCACCAGGCGAACCGCGTCGCGGCTGTTGAGTCGTTCCTTGATCTGCCCCTGAAACTGGGGATCGAGCACCTTGGCCGACAGCACGAAGCTCACGCGTGCGAAGACGTCCTCGGGCAGCAGCTTGACGCCCTTGGGCAGCAGGCCGTGGAGCTCGGCGAAGCCCTTGACCGCGCCGAACAGGCCCTCGCGCAGGCCAGCCTCGTGGGTGCCGCCGGCCGGCGTGGGGATCAGGTTCACGTACGATTCGCGCACCGCCGCGCCGTCGTCGGTCCAGCCCACGACCCAGTGCGCGCCCTCGCCTTCGGCAAAGCTTTCGTGGTCCGCGCCGGCGTACTGCTCGCCCTCGAACAGCGGCACCAGCAGCTCGGTGCCGGCCAGCGCCTCGGTGAGATAGCCGAGCAGGCCCTTCTCGTAGTGCCAGACGCGGGACTCGCCGGTTTTCTCGACCTTGAGCGAGACCTTCACGCCGGGCAGCAGCACGGCCTTGCTGCGCAGCAGGTGGGCCAGCTCCCCCTGCGGCACGGCGGCGCTGTCGAAATACTTCGCGTCGGGCCAGACCCGCACGCGGGTGCCGGATTTCTTGCGGCCCGCTTCCGGCCAGGGCCGCAGCGGTTCGGCCACCTCGCCGCCGGCGAAAGCCATGCGGTGCGCGCCCCCGTCGCGCCAGACGACGACCTCGAGCCGGCTCGACAGCGCATTGGTCACGGACACCCCCACCCCGTGCAGGCCGCCGGAGAAGGCATAGGCGCCGCCGCCCTGCTTGTCGAACTTGCCCCCGGCGTGCAGGCGGGTGAACACCAGCTCGACCACCGGGGCCTGTTCCTCGGGATGCAGGCCGACCGGAATGCCCCGGCCGTCGTCCTCGACCGACAGGCTGCCGTCGGCATGCAGCGTGACCTGGATCTGGCGGCCGAACCCGGCCAAGGCCTCGTCGGCGGCGTTGTCGATCACTTCCTGCAGGATATGCAGGGGATGTTCGGTACGGGTGTACATGCCCGGGCGCTGGCGGACGGGCTCCAGTCCCTTCAGCACCCGGATCGAGGCTTCGTTGTATCGCGGTGTGGCCAAGTTATCCCCAACAGCTGTGGAAAAAGATGCCCATTTTACGGACAGGACAAGGATTGGTGCGGCCCGGACTGGCGAGATCAGGAACTGCCCAGCGGGACCGGCCGGCAGATGGAAAGCCGCGGGTTCGGTGGTATGCTTGAATTTTTGGGGCCCCGGCCGCCCGGCGGGCCTGCCTCGGTCCCGCGCCTTCCAGCGAGAACCCACCATGAGCGAACATATCAAGAACGTCAGCGACGCCAGCTTCGACGGCGATGTCCTCCAATCCGGCCAGCCCGTGCTGGTCGACTACTGGGCGGCCTGGTGTGGTCCCTGCAAGATGATCGCACCGATACTCGAAGAAGTCGCCGGCGAGTACGCCGGGCGCATGACGGTCGCCAAGCTCAACGTCGACGAGAACCAGGAAACCGCCGCCAAGTACGGCATCCGCGGCATCCCCACCCTGATGCTGTTCAAGAACGGCCAGGTGGCGGCCACCAAGGTCGGCGCCCTCTCCAAGTCCCAGCTCACCGCCTTCCTCGACGAAGCGTTGTAAAATCCCCCCATCGTTTTGCCGCGCGGGCCCGTCCGTGGCCCGCCGACTCTCCCCTCCCTCTCCCCTTCGCCACACATGCACCTCAATGAACTGAAGGCGCTGCACGTTTCGCAGTTGCTGGAAATGGCCGCAAGCCTGGAAATCGAAAACGCCAACCGCCTGCGCAAGCAGGAGCTGATGTTCGCCATCATGAAGCGGCGGGCGAAGCAGGGAGAACAGATCTTCGGCGACGGCGTGCTGGAGGTGCTGCCCGACGGCTTCGGCTTCCTGCGCTCGCCCGATACGTCCTACCTGGCCAGCACCGACGACATCTACATTTCGCCCTCGCAGATCCGCCGGTTCAACCTGCACACCGGGGATTCCATCGAGGGCGAGGTGCGCACGCCCAAGGACGGCGAACGCTATTTCGCGCTGGTCAAGGTCGACAAGGTCAACGGCGTGGCGCCCGAGGCGATCAAGCATCGCATCATGTTCGAGAACCTGACGCCGCTGCATCCCAACCAGCCGCTGCGCCTGGAACGCGACATCAAGAGCGAGGAAAACCTCACCGGCCGCATCCTGGACATCTTCGCCCCGCAGGGCAAGGGCCAGCGCGCACTGATCGTGGCCAGCCCGAAGTCCGGCAAGACCGTAATGATGCAGCACATGGCGCACGCCATCACCAGCAACTACCCGGACGCGGTGATGATCGTCCTGCTGGTCGACGAGCGCCCCGAGGAAGTCACCGAAATGCAGCGCACCGTGCGCGGCGAAGTGGTGGCCTCGACCTTCGACGAGCCGGCCACCCGTCACGTGCAGGTGGCCGAGATGGTCATCGAAAAGGCCAAGCGCCTGGTCGAAATGAAAAAGGACGTGGTGATCCTGCTGGATTCCATCACCCGCCTGGCGCGCGCCTACAACACGGTGGTGCCGGCCTCGGGCAAGGTGCTCACAGGCGGCGTGGACGCCAACGCGCTGCAGCGCCCCAAGCGCTTCTTCGGCGCGGCGCGCAACCTCGAAGAAGGCGGCTCGCTGACCATCATCGGCACGGCGCTCATCGAGACCGGCAGCCGCATGGACGAAGTCATCTACGAAGAATTCAAGGGCACCGGCAACTCCGAGGTCCACCTCGAACGCCGTCTGGCCGAAAAACGCGTCTACCCGTCGATCAACCTGAACAAGTCGGGCACCCGGCGCGAAGAACTGCTCATCCAGCCCGACCTGCTTCAGAAGGTGTGGGTGCTGCGCAAGTTCATCCACGACATGGACGAGATCGAGGCCATGGAGTTCATCCTCGACAAGATGCGCGCCACCAAGAACAACGCCGAATTCTTCGACATGATGAAGAAGAAATAGGCGCCATAGGGCGCCGGCGCCGGGGCCCTTCCACGCCGAGCGCCGCCCGGTCTGCGCCCGGCGGCCCGGCGCGCTCCCCGGAGCATGTGCCTGCCGCCCTGGGAATGCGCTTGCGGCGCCCTAGAGGATGTACTTCATGTAGCGCACCAGGTAGCCCTTGACGTTGTGGATGTTCTCGCGCCGCAGGCGCTCGGCCGCCTCGGCGTCGCCGCGCCGCATGGCTTCGAGCACCGCCCGGTGCTCGCGCACGCCGATCTCGCCCCGCCCCGGCAGCAGCACCACGCGGTGGATGAGCACCTGGGTTTTTTCGTAGATGTTGTCCAGCGCCTGCGCAAGCACGGGGTTGCCCGCGGCCTGGATGCAGCGCGTGCGGAATTTTCCGTAGGCCTCGGTGTAGGCGTCGAAATCCCCCTGCCTGACGGCGTGCTCGACCGGCCCGGAGAAATCGTCCAGCAGGTCCTGCCAGGATTCGGGCGGCACGTTCTCGGTGGCCAGCTTGGCGCACAGGCCTTCCAGCACTTCGCGCACGTCGTAGATGTGGAAGACCTGCTCGGCATCGAGCCGGGCCACCATCGCGCCGCGGTTGGGCGTGCGCTCGATCAGTCCGCGCTGCTCCAGCGCCATGAAGGCGTCGCGCACGCGGGTGCGCGGCACGCCGAATTCCTTGGCCAGTTCGTATTCGTTGAGTTTGGCGCCCGGAGGCAGTTCGTAGCGGGCGATGCGTTCGCGCAGGGTCTGCAAGACGTCCGGCACGCTCGCGCCGGAACCGGAACCGGCGCGCCGGGCGCCGCGCCGGGACGCCGCGGCCGGGGCGGCTTTTTCGGTGGCCATGGGAATCCTCTGGAAAAGCGTGAAGCACGCGTCCCAGGGTAGGGATGGTCAGCTATCCTGTCAACTATTTTGACCTCAGGAAGGATCGGCGGAGACAGGCGGGGAGGGGGCAGGTGCAGCGCCGCTGGCGCCCTCCCGCGCAGGGGGTGGCCCGGACGGGGTCCGGGCCTCGGACGGAGCCGGCGGATCGGCTGGTGCTGGTGCTGGTGCTGGTGCTGGTGCTGGTGCTGGAGTCGGAGCCGGGGCGACGGGCGAAGCGGGCGGCCCCGGCTCGGTGGCCGGAGCCGGGGCCGCCGGCGAATCCGGCGCGGCAGGTCCTGCGGCGTCGGCCAGCGGCGTGACTTCGGGCTCGTCCCAGGTGCCCCCCACCCGGTACTGGGCGGTCATGGCGCGGGCCAGCGGGGCCTTGAGCAGCCATTGGGTCAGAAAGGCGCCGACGCCGATCAGCGGGTTGACCGCGATGCCGGCGGCGATGGCCGCGCCGCTGGCGTCCAGGTTGGGCACCACCACGGCCTGCATGTCCCAGGTCTCGGCCGTCAGGTCCGTCCTGCCTTCCAGCGCGATGGTGGCCACCGGCCCGCTTACCTTGAGGTCGTCGGTGGCGGCCAGGCCGCGGTCCACCTTGACGCTGGCGCGCAGGGTGTCCCAAGCGAAGCCTTCGCGGAACATGTCGCCCGGCCGGAAATCCAGCCGCGCCAGACGCTGCACCGATTGCAGGGAAAGCAGTTCCAGCAGGCGCGCGCTGCGCGAATTCAGGTGCAGGAAGCGGCCGCGGTCCAGGCTGTATGCCATGGTACCGCTGAGATCGGTCACCGCATGGCTCCAGGGCAGCCCCTGCCAGGTGAGATCGGCCTTGACCGTGCCGTGGCCGCCCGCGACGGTGTTGGCCGGCCCCGTGCGGTCCAGCAGCGCGCCCAGGTCGGACACGTCCAGGCTAGCCTTCACGCTCAGCCCGCGCGACACGCCGGCCAGCCGCCAAATGCCGGTGGCCTCCAGCCGGGCGTCGGGGTTGTGCAGGCTGAGCCGCTCCAGCCGCCAGCGGCGGCCGCGCTCGATGTTGGTACCGGCGATGCTCAGGCTGCCCAGCGGCTTGCCGTAAAGCGTGAACTCGCGGGCCTGCAGGTCGACGGCCGGGATGTCCGACCAGTCGTCGGCCGCGCTCTCCAGCGGCGTGTCGCCCGGCCCGCCGGGCTTGCCCAGGTTCAGGTAGTCCAACTGCGCCACGACGCGGCCGGCAACGGCGCCGTCGGCCTCCTGCCAGGACACCGCGCCCGCGGCCTGGCGCGAGCGCAGGTCGACCCGCCACAGGCCGGCGGCCGGCCGCGTGGCCTGGATGTCGGCCTCGTCCAGGTCCATGCCCGCAACCGTGAGTCGGCCCGATTTCAGGCTGGCGCGCTGCAGGGGCGGCAGCAGGGCGCGCGCGGGCTGCGCGCGCCCTGCCTCGGAGGCGGCGGAAAAATCGGCCGCGGCCTGCTCCCAGGCGTCCAGGTCCAGGACCGGCCAGTCGGCGCTCACGCTCAGACCCTGCAGCGGCAGCGAGGCCGGCCGGGCGATGCCCACCGCCCCCGTGTGGAAGAACGGCGCGCCGGTGCGCGAGGGGTCGTGTTCCAGCAGCAGGTCGCTGCGGCCCAGGCTGGCCGTGAGCCAGCGCCGGCCCGCGGCGCCCTCGCCCTGGGCCGGGCCCCATTGCACGGAAAGCGGCAGCGCGTCCCCGGCCGGCTTGCCGGCCGGGGCGGGCAGGTCCACGGCCAAGCCCTGCAGGTCGGAACTGGCCTTGAGAACGAAGGCGTCGCCGCCCTGCCACGAAAACGTGCCGCGATAGGCGGCCTTGCCGGAGAAGCGGCCGGCCGCCGCCGCAGGCAGCAGGCCCTGCAGGGCCTGCGCGGCCAGCGTGCCGCGGAATTCCAGGCCCTCGCCGCGCCCCAGCCCGCCGGACAACTGGAACGGCCCGCCCAGGAACTGCCCCTGCAGGCCGGAGACGCGCACGCCCTCTTCCGTGAAATCCACCGCCCCGCGCAGCCCCGAGAACGCCGGCACGCCGGGGCGCAGCGTGAAGTCGTTGCCGGCCAGCTCGACGCGTCCCGAAACGCGCGTGGCGTCGGTGTCCAGCAGCGGCACGTCCAGTTCCAGCGGCACGCGCCAGGTTCCCGTCCCCTGGGCACGGTCCAGCGCATGGTCGAGCAGCCCGCCCAGCGGCGTATGGCTGTTGAGCGCCAGGTAGGCGCCGGCCGGGCCGCTGCTCTCGCCGGCCAGTTGCAGGCGGGCCCGGTGCTCCATGTCGGGGATCGAGGCGCGCACCTCGCCCAGCGCGATCGACTCGTCGCCCGACACTCGCGCCGTGCCGCCGCGGGTGTGCAGGGTCAGTCCGGCCCCTTCGATGGCGAAGCTGCCCGCCAGCCCCTCCAGGCGCGGCCAGGCCTTGCGGGTGTCGGTGGCCGGCGCGTAGTCCAGGTCGGCGCCGGAGAAATCGCCCTCCATGCGGAACACGCCGGCGCCCGGCTCGCGGGTAAAGGGAAAATCGTCCAGGTCGCCGCGCACGACGAAAGAAGCCGAGCCGATGCGCCCCGCCAGCAGCGCCTGCGCCAGCCAATGGCGGGCGTCGGCGTTGACATAGTCCGGCAGGTAGCGGTGGATGGCCGGCATGGACGCCTGTTCCAGCCTGCCCCGGAGGTCGGCCACGCCGGCCGCGCCCGCGCCGCCGGCATGCCATTGCCCCTGCAGCGACACGCGGGCGTCGTCGCTGGACGCGTGCGCCGCGCGCAGCGTCAGCGACAGCGGCCCGCCGGGCGCGCGGCGCAGCGTGGCGTCGGCCTCCAGGCCGCGCAACGGCAGAGCGCCGGATTCGAACACCTCCGGCAGGTCGATGCGCGCCTGGCCGGCCTGCAAGCGCACGTCCATGCCGGCACCCTCGGCGCTGGGGGCGAAGTACGGCCCGCCGCCCGCTTCCAGCACATCGCCCGGCGCCCCGTCCAGGCGCAGGCGCAGGGTGTCCGCCGCCAGCGAGCCCGAAGCCAGCGCATAGCTCGCGCCGCGCATCGCGGCTTCCAGCGTGGCGCGCCGCACGCGCCCGCCGGTCACGTCGGCCCAGGCCTGCACCGACAGGGCGCCGCCGGCCGGGGGCAGATCGGCCCACGGCCGCCAGGCCTGTGGCCGCAGCGTGTCGGCACGCAAGTAGAACTCGCCCTGCCAGCCGGCATTGCCCGCGAACAGCGAGCGGTCGACCCGGCCGCGCAGGTCCAGGGACCGTCCCAGCCCTTCGGGCAGGCGGGCGCGCAGCGCGATGCGATGGCCGAAGACGCGGTTGCGCAGCAGCAGGTCGGCATGGTCCAGCACCAGCTCGGGGGCCTGGCGGCTCTCGTCCCGCCACCGCACGGTGGCATCGCGCAGGACCAGCTCGCGCTGCGCCGCCAGCCAGCCCAGCACCGGATCGTCTGCCGCCGCGCCCGGGACGGCCGCGGCGGCAGGATCGAATGCGCGCCCGGCCACCCACAGCCGGCCGCCGGCATCGCGCCGCACGCTGAAATCCAGCCCCTGCAGGCTCAGGCTGAGCAGGCGCGGATCGAACAGGGCCAGGCTGCTCCAGGCCACGACGGCGGAAGCCGAGGGCACCGACAGCACTACCGCGCCAGAAGCGTCGCGCACGTCGAGTTCGGCCAGTTCGAGCCGGGGATGCAGGCCGTGCCAGCTCGCGCCCACGCGGGCGATCCGCACGCGGGCGCCCAGCGCCTTGCTGGCCGCCTGCTCGATCTGCGGCCGCCAGGAATCGATCTGCGGCAGGACCCAATAGCGCACCCCCAAGAGCACGGCCGCGGCGGCGAAATACAGGATCGCAACGATCCAGAACAGCCGGCAGAGAACGTTCTTGGCGAATGACACGTGGCGGTGGGCAGGCGGGGGCGTCTTGAAGTATCGTGCTCGACTTATACCGCGAAACGCCGCCGGCCGTCTGTCCCCTCCCCCATGATCTCGAACGACCTTCTTGCCCCCGCCCTGCGCTGGTCCGGACATCTGCGCCGGCGCCTGGACGCCCGCCCCGACCTGCGCGACTGGCTCGAAATGGCCGCCATCGGGCCGCTGGCCCCGGATACGCTGCGGACCTGGTTCGCCGCGCTGGCGGGCCCCGGCGAGCCGGGGCGCACACTGCCCCTGGCCGATTGCCGCAGCGTGCTGCGGCGCCTGCGCGAGCAGGTATTCTGCGCGCTCATGGTGCGCGACCTCGCCGGCCGCGCCGGGCTCGAAGAGGTGGTCGGCGCCATGACGGCGCTGGCCGACCTGGCGGTGGCCGAATCCTACCGCAGCGTGGCGGCGGAACTGGCCTCGGTGCACGGGCTGCCGCGCGACCCGGCCAGCGGCGCGCCCCAGGAAATGATCATCGTCGGCATGGGCAAGCTGGGCGGCTGCGAGCTGAACGTGTCGTCCGACATCGACCTGATCATGCTCTACGGCGAGGAAGGGGAAACCGACGGTCCTCGGCGCATCAGCCACCACGAGTTCTACGGCCGCCTGACCCGGCGCATGATGCCGGCGCTGTCGGAAGCGGACGCCTGGGGCCAGGTGTTCCGCACCGACCTGCGCCTGCGGCCGGACGGCGATTCCGGCCCGCTGGCATGGAGCCTGGACGCGCTGGAGCATTACCTGGTGGGCCAGGGCCGCGAATGGGAGCGCTACGCCTGGCTCAAGGCGCGCGCGATTCCGGCGCGGGCGTTCGGCGGCAGCGACCCCTGCCCGGCCCTGCGCCAGCTGGAAAGCCTGCGCGTGCCCTTCGTCTACCGCAAGTACCTGGACTTCGACGCGCTGGCGGCCCTGCGCGCGCTGCGCGAGCGCATCCGCCAGGACTGGCAGCGCCGGGCGCTGTCGCGCACGGGCGTGGACACCACCCACAACATCAAGCTGGGCGAAGGCGGCATCCGCGAGATCGAATTCGTGGTGCAGCTCTCGCAACTGATCCGCGGCGGGCGCATGCCCGCGCTGCAGGTGCGCGGCCTGCTCGAGGCCCTGCACGCCGAGCGCGACGCCGGGCTGATCCCGGCCGCGGACGCCCGCCGCCTGGAAGACGCCTACCGCTTCCTGCGCCGCACCGAGCACGCGCTGCAATACCGCGAGGACGAACAGACCCATCTGCTGCCGAGCGACCCGGCCCTGCGCGCAGGGCTGGCGGCGGCCATGGGCATGGACGGGCCGGAGTTCGAGCGCACGCTGGCCGGCCACCGGGAATTCGTGGCGCAGGTGTTCCGCGATTCCTTCCGGCTGGCCGGCATGGGCGACGAGCCCGCCGCGGGCCGGGCGGCCGCGGGCGCCGCCGCGCCGGCCGATACCGAAGCGCAACTGGCCGAGCAGATCCACGCGTCCTTCGGCGCATCCGCCGAGCCGCTGCTGCGCCGGGCCGAGCTGCTGCTGGCCAGCCACCGCGTGCGCAGTCTGCCCGAGACCAGCCGGCGCCGCCTGGTGGTGCTGCTGCCGGCGGCGGTGCGCGCGGCCGAGCAAACCCCCGCCCCGCTGGAAGCCGCCATCCGCCTGTTCGACCTCATCGAGCAGATCGCGCAGCGCAGCGCCTACCTCGCGCTGCTGGCCGAATACCCGGAGACGCTGGCGCGCGTGGCGCGGATGATGGCGGCCAGCCCCTGGGCGGCCCACTACCTGACCCAGCACCCGCTGCTGCTCGACGGGCTGATCGACTGGCGCACGCTGCACCAGGCCGTGGACTTTCCGCAGATCGCCCAGCAGCTCAAGGCCGACCTGGACGCCTGCCTGTTGCCCGACGGCGAGCCCGATGTCGAGCGGCAGATGAACCTGATGCGCGACGTGCAGCGCCAGGCCAGCTTCCAGTTGCTGGCGCAGGATCTCGAGGGCGAGCTCACCGTGGAAAGGCTGGCTGACCAGCTTTCCGCCCTGGCCGACCTGCTGCTGGAGGAAACGCTGCGGCGGGTCTGGCCGCTGGTGCGCAAGCCCGCGCGCGGGGACGGGGCGCGGCCCGGCGACGCGGACGCGCCGCGCCTGGCGATCATCGCCTACGGCAAGCTGGGAGGCAAGGAACTCGGCTATGCCTCCGACCTGGACCTGGTCTTCCTGTACGACGACGACAGCGAGGACGCCGCCGAGCGCTACGCCAAGCTGGCCCGCCGCATGACCTCCTGGCTGTCGACCATGACGTCCTCCGGCAGGCTGTACGAGACCGACCTGCGGCTGCGCCCGGACGGCGATGCCGGGCTGCTGGCCGTGCCGGTCGAGGCCTTCGCCCAGTACCAGCGGCAGCATGCGTGGATGTGGGAACACCAGGCGCTGACGCGGGCGCGCTTCGCGGCCGGCGACCCCGCCGTGGGCCGGCGCTTCGAGGAAGTGCGGCGCGAGATCCTGCTGCGCCCGCGCGACCCCGCCGAGCTCGCGCGCGAAGTGCGGGCCATGCGCGAGAAGATCCGCGCCGGCCATCCCAACGCCAGCCAGAACTTCGACCTCAAGCACGACCCGGGCGGCATGGTGGACGTGGAATTCGTCACCCAGTACCTGGTGCTGCGCCATGCCCCCGGCCACCCCGAGCTGGCGGAGAACCTGGGCAACATCACCCTGCTGCGCATGGCCGGCGAGCGCGGCCTGATCGCGCCGGAACTGGCGCGCCGCGCGGGCGACGCCTACCGCACGCTGCGCCGCCGGCAGCACCAGCTGCGGCTGCAGGGCGCCGACAAGGCCCGCGTGCCGCCCGGCGAGCTGGCCGCCGAACGCGCCACGGTGCGCGAGCTGTGGGACGCCGTCCTGGGCGAGCGGGCGCGCGGGGACTAAAATAGCGGACCCGGCCGTGACGGCCGATCCCGCTTTCCGTTCTTCGCCTTTCTTTTCGCCATGACGACCCGCCAGCCGCTCGAACTGCCCCCCGGCCGCAGCAAGGTATTGCTGCATTCCTGCTGCGCCCCCTGCTCCGGCGAAGTCATGGAGGCCATGCTGGCCAGCGGCATTCCCTACAGTATCTTCTTCTACAACCCCAACATCCACCCGGTGCGCGAATACGAGATCCGCAAGCAGGAAAACATCCGCTACGCCGAGCAGCACGGAATCGAATTCATCGACGCCGACTACGACGTGGACAACTGGTTCGGACGGGTCAAGGGGCTGGAAGACGAGCCCGAGCGCGGCGAACGCTGCACCGCCTGCTTCGACATGCGCTTCGAGCGCACGGCGCTCTACGCCCACGAGCACGGCTTCGACACCATCACCAGCTCGCTGGGCATCTCCCGCTGGAAGGACATGAACCAGATCAACGGCTGCGGCGAACGCGCGGCTGCCCGCTACCCGGACCTGGCCTACTGGACCTACAACTGGCGCAAGGGCGGGGGCTCGCAGCGCATGATAGAGATCAGCAAGCGCGAGAATTTCTACCAGCAGGAATACTGCGGCTGCGTCTATTCGCTGCGCGACACGAACCGGCACCGCCGCGCCCAGGGCCGCGAGCGGATCCGCATCGGCGTCAAGTTCTACGGCAAGGAAGAGCTGCTCTGACCCGCCCGGCACGGCGCCGGCCGGGACGGACCACGGACGGCGGGCGCCGGCCGCGCCGCAAGGCCGGCTGAGCCAGGCCGGCCGTCGCCGCTCCCTGCCTATCCCGCCTCTTCTTCCCCCGTCCCTCCTCCCTTGCCCGCCGTCTCTGCCGTTCGCGGCCCGTTTTTCCGCTTTTTCCTTTCTCCCTCGCTACCTGTCGCCCCGCCCTTCCCCGGCCTTTGCCAACCGGCCGCCTGACGCCTCGCCGGGTGGCTTTCGGCGGCCCCGGCACGGCGCGTGCCGGCCTTCGGCACGGCGGACCTGCGCCTGCCGCACAGCCGCCGCATTCCCGTGGCGCCGGGACCACCGCGCTTCCTGGGCAGGGCAAGGGGTGGCGGTTTACTCCCTCCCGGAATCGCTCTATACTGAATTATAGAAAGCAATTCTATTATTTAGAAAATGGACAAGACACTGGCCAAGGGCATGGCGGTGCTGGAGTACCTGGTGGAGCAGGCCCGTCCCTGCGGCGTATCGGACGTGGCGCGCGCCCTGGACCTGGCCGCCAGCAACGCTCACCGGACGCTGCAGTCGCTGGTGGCGCTGGGCTATGTGCGCCGGTCGCCGGATGCCCGCTACGCCCCCAGCCTGCGCCTGTTCGAGCTGGGGTCGCGGGTGGTGGGCGGCCTGGACGTCAAGCAGGTGGCCCGGGCCGAACTGGCCGGGCTGGCGCAAGAAACGGAAGAAACCATCCACCTGGCCGTGCTCGACGGCGCGGAAGTGATCTACCTGGACAAGATAGACAGCCCCCAGCCCGTGGCCGCCTATTCCCGGATCGGGGGGCGGGCGCCGGCCCAGTGCGTGGCCACCGGCAAGGTGCTGCTGGCGCAGGCCCTGCCCGACCCCGAGCGGGCCGAGGCCTGGCTGGCGTCGGTCATCCCCGAACTGCCTCCCCACACGCGCTACAGCCACCGCAGCTACCGCGGTCTGCTGGAAGACCTGCAGGCCGTGCGCGTGCAGGGCCATGCCCTGAACCGGGGGGAATGGCGCGAGGGCGTGTCTGGCCTGGGCGCGCCGGTATTCGACGGCCAGGGAACCGCGGTGGCCGCGCTGGGCATGAGCCTGCCCAGCGTGCGCTTCACCCCGCAGCGGGTCCCGGTGCTGGCCGAACTGCTGCGGGCGGCCGCGGCGCGGGCGTCGGCGGCGCTGGGCTACGGCCCGGCGTCCGCCCCCCGCGCGCAAACGAGGAGGACGGCGCAGGCGACCTGAGCGGCACGATCATTTCAAGCCCGCCGCATACAGGCGGGCGCAATCCAAGGAGGAGACCATGATGTTTCGCAGACTGAGAGATTGCATGGCATGGTGCGGCACGGGCCGCGCCGCCCTGCTGGCCGCCGGCGCGCTGGCCGCCGGGCTGGGTGCGGGCCAGGCCTGGTCGGCGCCGGCCGGCGACTGGCCGGCCAAGCCCGTGCGCCTGGTCGTTCCCTACCCGCCCGGCGGAGGCACCGACGTGATCGCCCGCATCGTCCAGGACGAACTGCGCAAGCAGCTCGGCCAGACCGTCGTCATCGAGAACCGCGGCGGCGCCGCGGGCATCATCGGCACCGAGGCCGTGGCCCGAAGCGACGCCGACGGCTACACCGCGCTGTTCACGCTGTCCTCGCACACCATCAATCCCGCCATCTACACGAAGATGTCCTTCGACACGGCCAGGGACTTCGCGCCGGTGTCGCTGGTGGCCTCGCTGCCGCAGATCCTGGTGGCGCACCCCAGCTTCCCGGCCAACAGCGTGCAGGACCTGATCGCCATGGCCAAGGCCCGGCCGGGCGAGCTGTCCTACGGTTCGGTCGGCAACGGCTCGCCCGGCCACATCGCGGGCGAACTCTTCAAGCTGCGCACCGGCACCGACCTGATGCACGTGCCCTACCGGGGCGGCGGCCCGGCCATCAACGACGTGCTGGGCAACCAGATCCCCATGCTGTGGGTCTCCATTCCCGCGGCGGCCGGCTTCGTCAAGGACGGCCGCCTGAAGGCGCTGGCCGTATCCACCGTCAGGCGCAGCTCGCAGTTCCCGGACGTGCCCACCATGCAGGAATCCGGCGTGCCCGACTTCGAGGTCGATTCCTGGTACGCCATGTTCATGCCCGCCGGCACGCCCCAGCCCATCGTGGACAAGCTGCAGCATGCCATCGCCACCGTCGTCAACGAGCCCGGCATCAAGGAAAAGCTCCTGGGCCAGGGCGCCGAGGCGGTGGGCGGCACGCCGGCCCAGCTGGACGCCACCGTCCGGTCGGAACTCGACAAGTGGGCCAGGCTGGCCCACGACGCCAACATCCACGTCGACTGACCCCTTTCCATTCCCATTTTCATCACGACACAGGAACCTTGCCATGGCCAGCCCTACCGACCTGCCCCTTCCGACCGACGACGCATCCATGTCGCGCGTCGCCGAACTGATCCAGCGCGCGCGCGTCGCGCAGCAGGCCATCGAGTCCTATACGCAGGAACAGATCGACGAACTGTGCCTGGCGGTAGGCTGGGCCATCATGGAGCCCCGGCGCAACCGCGAACTGGCCGAGCTTTCGGTGCAGGACACCGGGCTGGGCAACGTCGACGACAAGATCATGAAGAACCAGCGCAAGACGCTGGGCCTGCTGCGCGATCTCAAGGGCGCCAGGAGCGTCGGCGTGATCGCCGAATACCCGGAACGCGGCCTGATCGAGATCGCCCGGCCGGTAGGCGTGGTGGCCGCGGTCACCCCCTCCACCAACCCGGGGGCCACGCCGGCCAACAAGATCATCAACGCCATCAAGTGCCGCAACGCCGTCATCGTGGCGCCCTCGCCCAAGGGCGCCAGCACCTGCGAGCGCCTGCTGGGCTACGTGCACGACGAGCTCGAGCGTACCGGCCTGCCGCGCGGCGTCGCCGAAGACCTGGTGCAGATGCTGCCCTCGCCAGTGTCCAAGGCGCTCACCCACGCGCTCATGATGCAGGCCGACCTGCTGGTGGTCACCGGCAGCCAGGCCAACGTGCGCGCGGCCTACCGCAGCGGCACCCCGACCTTCGGCGTGGGCGCGGGCAACGTCGCCTGCATCGTCGACGCCAGCGCCGACCTGCCTTCCGCCGCGGAAAAGATCGTGCTGTCCAAGACCTTCGACTACGCCACCAGTTGCTCGGCCGAGAACAGCGTGGTCATCGTCGACTCCGTGGCCGACGCCATGCTGGCCGAATTCGCCAGGCGCGGCGCCGTGCTGCTCGATGCCGACGAAAAAGCCCGCCTCGCCGCCGCCATGTGGCCCGACGGCCGGCTGGCCGGCGCCATCACCGCCAAGTCGGCGGCCGTGATCGCGCGCACCGCCGGGCTCACGCGCCCGGAACTCCAGCAAGCCTCGGTACTGCTGGTCGAGGAAGAGGGCTTCGGCCCCGACCACCCCTATTCCGGGGAAAAACTCTCGCCGGTGCTCACCGTCTACCGCGCCCGCGACCTGTCGCACGCCGCCGAGATCGTGACCCGCATCTACGCCTACCAGGGCGCGGGACATTCGGTGAGCCTGCACGCCGGCCCCGACGTGGCCGGGCAGGCCGCCATGGACCTCGGCCTGCACCTGCCGGTGGCGCGCGTCATCGTCAACCAGCCGCACTGCATCGCGACCGGCGGCAGCTTCGAGAACGGCCTGCCCTTCTCGCTGTCCATGGGGTGCGGCACCTGGGGCCGCAACAACTTCTCGTCCAACCTCAATTACACGCACTATATGAACATCACGCGGATCGCCTATCCCCTGCCTCCGTCCATGCCGCCGGAATCGGAAATCTTCGGCGACTATTTCGCCAAGTTCGGCCAGTGAGCGGAGCGGTTTCCATGTCTGCGACCCAACCCTCCACCCTGGCCGAAGTCCTGGCCGGCCACGCCGCCCGGCAACCCGACCGGACCTGGCTGATCGCCCCCGAGCCCGGCCACGAGCTGGGCTACGCCGGCCTGGCGGCCCAGGCCGGCGCCTTCGCGCGCTGGACCGCCGCGCAGGGGCTGCCGCCCGGCACGCGCATCGCCCTGCTGCTGCCCAACGGCGTGCAGGCCAGCCTGCTCTTCCTGGCGACCATGAACGCCGGCCACGTGACCGTGCCGCTGAACCTGCTGTCGACCCCCGCCCAGCTGGTGCACTGCCTGCGGCACAGCGGCGCGGCGCTGGTGTTCACCACCCGCGAACTGGAGCCGCGCATCGCCCAGGTACTGCCCGAACTCGCCGCCTCCGGCGGGGCGCCGGCCGTGCATGTGGTCGACGCCGATTCGCCGGAGCTGCCCGACGCCCCCGGCGCGCAGCCGGCCGGGGCGCCGGCTCCGCAGAACCCCGCGCTGCTCATGTACACCTCGGGCACCACCGGCACGCCCAAGGGCGTACCGCTGACCCACGCCAACCTGCTGCACGCGGCCCGATCGGTCGGCGGCTGGCACGAACTGGGACCCGACGACCGCGTGCTGTCGGCGCTGCCGCTCTACCACATCAACGGCCAGGTCATCGCCACGGTCACGCCCTTCGTTTCCGGCGGCAGCATCGTCGCGCCGCACAAGTTCAGCGCCAGCCAATGGTGGCCGATGGCCGAGCGCTACCGCTGCACCTGGCTCAACATGGTGCCCACCATCATCGCCTATCTGCTGAATTCGCCGGATGGGCCCTCGGCGCCCATGCCCTGGCTGCGCTTCGGGCGCTCGGCGTCGGCGCCGCTGCCGCCCGAGCACCACCGCGCCTTCGAGGAACGCTTCGGCGTGCCCATCGTGGAGGCCATGGGCATGACGGAAACCGCCTCGGTCGCCTTCTGCAACCCCCATCATCCCGAAGGCCGCCGCTACGGGTCGCCCGGCCTGCCCTGCGGCGTCGAGGCCCGGGTGGTCGACGAGCGGGGCCGGCCGGTGCCCGACGGCACCGTGGGCGAGATCATGTTGCGTGGAGCCAACATCATGCACGCCTACTACGACAATCCGGAGGAAAGCGCCAAGTCCTTCGATGCCGAAGGCTGGCTGCACACCGGGGACCTGGGGTTCCGCGACGCCGAGGGCTATTTCAAGATCACCGGCCGCATCAAGGAGCTCATCATCAAGGGTGGCGAAAACATCGCGCCGCGCGAGATCGACGAGTCCCTGCTGAGCCATCCGGCGGTGCTGGAAGCCGCGGCCGTGGGGCTGCCCGACGCCAACTACGGCCAGGAAATCTACGCCGCCGTCATTCTCAAGCCGGATTCTGACGTCTCTCCCGAGGCCCTGCGCGCCCATTGCCAGGAAACGCTGGGCAAGTACAAGACGCCCCGCGAGATCCGGGTGGTCGACGACCTGCCCAAGGGGCCGTCCGGCAAGGTGCAGCGGCTCAAGCTGGTGGACTTCTGGCATGCGGCCGAACCCGGGCGCAGCAAGTCCCCGGCCTGACCGGCCACCGGCCGGCGCCGCCTTTCCCGCCCCGGGCGGCGGCGCCGGACTCCCCGATATCGCCGCGGGAAATCTGTGATATCGGATAATGTGATTGTTCCGCTTTGCGACATTACTTATTCTTGTAGGTTGGCTGCCCAGAGCCGCCCGGCCGGGCGGCATAGAAGAACGCAGCAGGCAAAGACTCCCGAAAACTCCAGCCTTCCCGCCGCCCGCGGCCCCGGAAGGTATTTCCGCACAAGACGCGCATGTCCTCACCTCCTCTGAACTACGCCCCGCCACCCATCCGGGTGGACGACCCCGCCAAGCAGGAAATCAAGTACACCACCTGTTATATGTGCGCCTGCCGCTGCGGCATCAAGGTGACGCTGGACCAGGGCCGGGTGCGCTTCATCCAGGGCAACCGCGACCACCCCGTCAACCAGGGCGTGCTGTGCGCCAAGGGCTCGGCCGGCATCATGAAGCAGTACTCCCCGGCCCGCCTGCGCCAGCCCATGCGGCGCAAGCCCGGCAGCCCGCGGGGCGCCGGCGAGTTCGAGCCCATCAGTTGGGACGAGGCGCTGGACACGCTCACCCGCCGGCTGGCGCATATCCGCAGCACCGATCCCAAGCGGCTGGCCTTCTTCACCGGCCGCGACCAGATGCAGGCCCTGACCGGCCTGTGGGCGCAGCAGTACGGCACCCCCAACTGGGCCGCGCACGGCGGCTTCTGTTCGGTGAACATGGCCGCGGCGGGGCTCTACACCATCGGCTTCTCGTTCTGGGAATTCGGCGCGGTCGACTGGGACCGCACCCGCTACTTCCTGCTGTGGGGCGTGGCCGAGGACCACTCGTCCAACCCCATCAAGATCGGGCTGGACAAGCTCAAGCGCAACGGCGCCAAGTTCGTGTCGATCAACCCGGTGCGTACCGGGTATTCGGCCATCGCGGACGAATGGATCCCGGTACGCCCGGGCACCGACGGCCTGCTGGCCCTGTCCATCGTCCACGTGCTGATCACCCGCGGCCTGTTCGACCAGGAATTCATGGCCAGCTGGACCAACGCCCCCTGGCTGGTGATCCAGGCGCCCGGCACCCCGCGCGACGGCATGATCCTGCGCGACGACGCCGGCCAGCCCCTGGTGCAGAACGCGCAGGGCGAGCTGGTGTCCGCGCCCTGTGAGGGCCTGCCCGAACTGCTGGTGGCGCGCGAGCTGCCCGACGGCACCCGGGTCGAGAGCGTGTTCTCGCTGATGGTGCGCCGCTACGGAGCGGACGAATACGCGCCGGCCAACGCCGCCAAGGGCTGCGGGGTGGACGCCGCGACCATCGAGCGGCTGGCCCTGGAAATGGCCAAGGTGGCCCGCGAGGAAACCATCGAGCTGCCCGTCGAATGGACGGACGTCTACGGCCGCAAGCACGACAAGGTCGTCGGCCGGCCGATATCCATGTACGCCATGCGCGGCATCTCGGCGCACTCCAACGGCTTCCACACCTGCCGGGCGCTGCACTTCATCCAGATGCTGCTGGGCGCGCTGGAAGGCCCGGGCAACTTCCGGGCCCGCGCGCCCTACCCCCGGCCCATCCCGCCCAACCAGTTGCCCGAAAACGACCTGGCCACCATCGACGCGCCGGACACGCCGCTGAAGCGCCCGCCGCTGGGCTTTCCCGTGCGCCCCGAAGACCTGGTGCTCACACCGGACGGCAAGCCGGTGCGCATCGACAAGGCCTACTCCTGGGAAACCCCGCTGGCCTCGCACGGCGTCATGCACATGGTCATCCGCAACGCGGTGGAGGGCAACCCGTATCCCATCGACACGCTGATCCTGTTCATGGCCAACATGGCGTGGAACTCGTCCATGAACACGTCGGAAACGCAGGCGCTGCTGACCGCCCGCGACGACAAGGGCGACTACCGCATTCCCTTCCTGGTGGTGGCCGACGCCTTCGATTCGGAAACCGTGCGCTACGCCGACCTGGTGCTGCCCGACACCACCTACCTGGAGCGCTACGACGCCATCTCGCTGCTGGACCGGCCGATCTCCGAGGCGGACACGGTGTCGGATTCCATCCGCCACCCCGTGGTGCCGCTGGACCGCGACGTGCGCCCCTGGCAGGACGTGCTGGTCGAACTGGCCGGCCGCCTGCGCTTTCCCGCCTTCGTCAAGGAAGACGGCAGCCCGCGCTTTTCCAGCTACCGCGATTTCATCGTCAATTTCGAGAAATCGCCCGGCGTGGGTTTCCTGGCCGGATGGCGCGGCAAGGACGGCAGCAAGTCGCTGGTGGGCGAACCCAATCCCAAGCAGTGGGAGGCCTACATCGCCAACGGCGCCTTCTTCAACCACCACTGGCCCGACCACCAGAAGTACTACCGCAACTTCAACCAGAGCTACCAGGAAGAGGCCGTGCGCGCGGGCTTCATTCCCAAGGTCAGCCCCATCGTCTACGAGTTCTACAGCGAACCGCTGCAGCGCTTCCGCCTGGCCGGCCAGGGACTGTACGAAGGCCCCAAGCCTTCCGACCCGGTGGACCAGCAGCGCCTGGCGACCTGGTTCGACCCGCTGCCCTTCTGGTACGAGCCGCTGGAGCAGCAGCGCGTCGACACGCAGGCCTACCCCCTGCACGCGATCACGCAGCGCCCCATGATGATGTACCACTCCTGGGACAGCCAGAACGCGTGGCTGCGGCAGATCGTGGCGCAGAACTTCCTGTACATGAACAGCGGCACCGCGCGGCAAATGGGGCTGGCCGACAACGACTGGGTCTGGGTCGAATCGGTGCACGGCCGGGTGCGCTGCCAGATGCGCACCATGGAAGGCTGCGAGGCCAACACGGTCTGGACCTGGAACGCCATCGGCAAGATGCACGGCACCTGGGGCCTGTCGGACGAGGCGCCGGAATCCAACACGGGGTTCCTCCTGAACCACCTCATCAGCGACTGCCTGCCCCGGCGCGCCGAGGAACGCGGCATCACCAATTCCGACCCGGTCACCGGCCAGGCCGCCTGGTACGACGTCCGGGTTCGGGTCGTGAAGGCCGCCCCCGGCGAAACCGGCGTGGCGCAGGAATTCTACGGCCCGGCGGCGAACGCCTGAGCCGGCACGGAAAGCAAAGGAGCAGAGCGACATGAAGCTCGGATTGGCAATCGACATGGACACCTGCGTGGGCTGCCACGCCTGCGCGGTGGCCTGTAAGGAATGGAACGGCAAGAGCCTGATGGCGGGGGGCGCCCCCGACTACGACGCCTACGGCGCCGAACCCTCGGGCACCTGGTTCAACCGGATCCGTCACTTCGAAGTGAACGAGTATCCCCAGAACAAGACCATCAACGTGCCGATGTCCTGCATGCACTGCGAGGACGCGGCCTGCGTGACCGTCTGCCCCACCGGCGCCTCGTACAAGCGCGCCGAGGACGGCATCGTGCTGGTCGACCCGGACAAGTGCATGGGCTGCAACTACTGCGCCTGGGCCTGCCCCTACGGCGCGCGCGAGCTCGACGAGGACCAGGGCGTGATGCGCAAGTGCACGCTGTGCGTGGACCGCATCTACAACGAGAACCTGCCGGAAGCCGAGCGCGAGCCGGCCTGCGTGCTGGCCTGCCCGGCCCACGCCCGCCACTTCGGCGACTACGACGACCCGGAATCCAAGGTGTCCAAGCTGTCGCGCGAACGCGGCGGCCTGGCGCTCATGGAAGAACTGGACTACAAGCCGGTCAACCGCTATTTCCCGCCGCGCCCGCCCGCCAAGGTCGACACGGTGCAGAACAACTCCGACGCGTCGCGCTCGCTGCGCGACCGCATCGCTTCGTGGCTGGGTGCGAACCAATGAAGCCCGCGCTGTCCGTCATCTTCTTCACCGTTTCCTCCGGCGCCGGCCTGGGCCTGGCCATCTGGCTGCTGCTGCTGCTCCTGCTGGTGCCCGACGCGGCCCTGGCGCAATCGTGGTGGATCGCCGCGATCGCGGCCGGCGTCCTGGTCAGCGCCGGCCTGGCCTCGTCCACCCTGCACCTGGCCAACCCGCGCAACGCCTGGCGCGCGGCCACGCGCTTCGCCACCTCTTGGCTGTCGCGCGAGGCCGTGTTCTCCTTCGTGCTGTACGGCGTGGCCGGCGCGCTGCTGCTCGTGCTCTGGCTGGGCGGCGGTGGCCTGTCCTGGCTGAAAGTGCTGCTGGCGGCGCTGACGATCCTGGTGGCCCTGACCATCCTGGTCTGCACCGCCATGATCTACGGCTGCCTCAAGACCATCCCGCGCTGGTCCACCTGGCACACCGTGGTCGCCTACCCGCTGCTGGGCCTGATGTCCGGCCTGCTGCTGCTGGCCGCCGTGCCCGGCAGCACGGAACTGACCCAGGCCGCCGGCTGGAGCGTGCCCGGGCTGGCCACCGCGCTGCTGGTGCTGGGCGCCCTCCTGAAGGGCCACTACTACGCCAAGTTCCGCCAGCCCAAGGGCATCACCAACAACGCCGCCCTGGGCCTGAAACCCGGCCAAGTGCGCCTGCTCGACGTGGGCCATAGCCGCGGCACCTTCCTGACCAACGAGTTCGGCTTCGAACTGGCGCGCGAGAAGGCCGGCATGCTCAAGGCGCTGGTGTTCGCGCTGGCCTTCGCCGCGCCCCTGGCGCTGCTGTGGGCAGGCAGCGGAAGCGGCGCGGCCCTGGCGGCCGCGGCGGCCGCCTGCGTGGCGGGCCTGCTGGTCGAGCGCTGGCTGTTCTTCGCGGAAGCCCAGCACGTGGTCCGCCTCTACCATGGAGCCAAGGTTGTCTGACCTCTCCTCCCGCCTGGCCATCCTGCGCTACTGGCCGCGGCTGCGGCAGGCCGGCGTGCTGCGCGCCGACCTGCTGGCCGGCCTCACCGGCGCCGTGGTGGTGGTGCCCCAGGGCGTGGCCTTCGCCACGCTGGCGGGCATGCCTCCCGAATACGGGCTGTACACCGCCATCGTCCCCTGCATCATCGCCGCGCTGCTGGGCTCGAGCCGGCTCATGATCAGCGGGCCGGCCAACGCCATCTCGCTGACCACCATGGCGCTGGTGGCGCCGCTGGCCCTGCCCGGCTCGCCGGACTACGTGCGGCTGGTCATCACGCTGACCTTCATGGTGGGCGCCGCCCAGTTGCTCCTGGGCCTGTGCCGCGCGGGCAAGCTGGTGGACCGCGTGCCGCACGCGGTGGTAGTGGGCTTCACCGTGGGTGCGGCCGTCCTCATCATGAACAGCCAGCTCGCGCCGCTGCTGGGCATGGAGATCCAGCGCGGGCTCAAGCCCCTGGCCAACCTGGGCGCGGTCTCCGCCGCCTGGCACACGGTAGACCTGCATTCCATCCTGGTCTCCTTCGTGACGCTGGCGGTCATCGTGCTGTGGCGGCCTTTCAACAAGATGGTGCCGGGCACCCTGGTGGCGGTGGTCGTCGCCTCGCTGGCCGCGCTGCTGCTGGAAGTGCTGTTCGAGGGCGCGGCCGGCATCCGCCGCATCGACGCCCTGCCCGGGGGCCTGCCGCCGCTGTCCATGCCCGATCTGTCCTGGGAAACGCTGCACGCCCTGCTGCTGCCCGCGGCCACCATGACGCTGCTGGCGCTGACCGAAGCCACCGCCATCGCCCGCGCCATCGCGCTGCGCTCCGGCGACGTCCTGCACTCCACCCAGGAATTCATCGGCCAGGGCGCGGCCAACGTGGCCGGCGCCTTCTTTTCCTGCTACCCGGCCAGCGGCTCGTTCAACCGCTCCGGACTGAACGTGATTTCCGGCGGGCAGACGCCCATGTCGGCGGTATTCGCGGGCGTGCTGCTGATCGGCATCCTGGCGGCCATCGCGCCGCTGGCGAGCTACCTGCCGGTGCCCGCCATCGCTGCGCTGCTGATGGCGGTGGCCTGGGGCCTGATCAACGTGCCGGAGATCCGCAACATCTGGAGCGAACATCCCCGCCAGCGGGCCGAAATGCTGGTCACCATGATCGCCACTGTCTCGCTGTCGCTGGAAATCGCGATCCTGCTGGGGCTGGCGGTAGCCGGCGCCGTGCGCCTGTTCGACCGGCGCCGCGGGCGCGCGCCGGCGGCTGCGGGCCGGGACGCGCACTGACCCTGCGCCGGCCCCGGCTGGCACGGTAAAAAGATACGGCCGCTTGCGCGGCCGTATCTTTCTTTCGGCAGGCCCGCGGACCCTTACTGCAGCGTCCGCTCGAACACGAATTTCCCGTCGCGCCAATCCACCGGCACCACATCGCGCGGCCCGAACTTGCCTTGCAGGATCAGCTTGGCCACCGGGTTCTCCAGCTGCTGCTGGATCGCCCGCTTCAGCGGCCGCGCCCCGAACACCGGGTCGAACCCGGAACGGGCCAGTTCCGCCAGCGCGGCGTCGGACACCTCCAGCCGCATTTCCAGCTTCTCGAGCCGCTGGGCCAGGCGCTGCACCTGGATGCGCGCAATGGATTCGATGTGCTTGGCTTCGAGAGCATGGAACACCACCACTTCGTCGATCCGGTTCAGGAACTCCGGCCGGAAATGGGTCTTCAGCTCATCCCACACCACTTCCTTGATGGCGTCGTAGGGCTTGCCCGCCATGGTCTGGATGTGCTGCGAGCCCAGGTTGGAGGTCATGACGATGACGGTGTTGCGAAAGTCCACGGTGCGGCCCTGGCCGTCGGTCAGGCGGCCGTCGTCAAGCACCTGCAGCAGCACGTTGAAGACGTCCGGGTGGGCCTTTTCCACCTCGTCGAGCAGCACCACGCTGTAGGGCTTGCGCCGCACCGCCTCGGTCAGATAGCCGCCTTCCTCGTAGCCGACGTATCCGGGAGGCGCGCCGATCAGGCGGGCGACCGAGTGCTTCTCCATGAATTCGCTCATGTCGATGCGGATCATGTGCTCGTCCGAATCGAACAGGAAGTCGGCCAGGGCGCGGGTGAGCTCGGTCTTGCCCACCCCCGTGGGCCCCAGGAACAGGAAAGAGCCATAGGGGCGCGAGGGGTCGGACAGGCCGGCGCGCGAACGGCGGATGGCGTCCGAGACCAGGCTGACGGCCTCGTCCTGCCCCACCACGCGCGAGTGCAGCCGTTCTTCCATGTGCAGCAGCTTGTCGCGCTCGCCCTGCATCATCTTGGACACCGGAATGCCGGTCGCGCGCGAGACCACTTCGGCAATTTCCTCGGCACCCACCTGCGTGCGCAGCAGCCGGGGGCGGCCGTCCTCGGCCTGTTCGGCGGCGGGCGCTTTCTCGGCGGCCTTCAGGCGCGCCTCCAACTCGGGCAGCTTGCCGTATTGCAGCTCGGCCAGCTTGTCGAACTGGCCCTTGCGCTGGAGCTCGGCCATTTCGGCGCGCGCCTTGTCGATCTCTTCCTTGATGGCCTGCGAGCCCTGCACGGCGGCCTTCTCGGCCTTCCAGATTTCCTCGTAGTCGTTGTATTCGCGCTGCAGCTTGGCGAGCTCGTCCTCGATCGCCTGCAGGCGGCGCCTGGAGGCCTCGTCGGTTTCCTTCTTGACGGCCTCGCGCTCGATCTTGAGCTGGATGATGCGCCGGTCGAGCCGGTCCATGACTTCCGGCTTGGAGTCGATTTCCATGCGGATGCGCGCGGCCGCCTCGTCGATCAGGTCGATGGCCTTGTCCGGCAGGAAGCGGTCGGTGATGTAGCGGTGCGACAGCTCGGCCGCCGCCACGATGGCGGGGTCGGTGATCTCCACGCCGTGGTGCAGCTCGTAGCGCTCCTGCAGGCCGCGCAGGATGGCGATGGTCGATTCCACGTCGGGCTCGTCGACCAGCACCTTCTGGAAGCGGCGCTCGAGCGCGGCGTCCTTCTCGATGTACTTGCGGTATTCGTCCAGCGTGGTCGCGCCGATGCAGTGCAGCTCGCCGCGCGCCAGCGCGGGCTTGAGCATGTTGCCCGCGTCCATGGCGCCCTCGGCCTTGCCGGCACCCACCATGGTATGCAGCTCGTCGATGAAGACGATGCTGTTGCCCGCGTCCTGCGCCAGCTCCTTGAGCACGGCCTTCAGGCGCTCCTCGAACTCGCCGCGGAACTTGGCGCCGGCCAGCAGCGCGGCCAGGTCCAGCGACAGCACCCGCTTGCCGCGCAGGCTTTCCGGGACTTCGTCGTTGACGATGCGCTGGGCCAGGCCCTCGACGATGGCGGTCTTGCCCACGCCGGGCTCGCCGATCAGCACAGGGTTGTTCTTGGTGCGGCGCTGCAGGATCTGGATGGAGCGGCGGATCTCGTCGTCACGGCCGATGACCGGGTCGAGCTTGCCCTGCCGGGCGCGCTCGGTGAGATCCAGGGTGTACTTGGACAGCGCCTCGCGGTTGGACTCGCCCGCGGCGTCGTCGACGCTGGCTCCGCCCCGCACGGCGTCGATGGCGGATTCCAGGGCCTTTTTCTGCAGGCCGGCCTCGCGCAGGATGCGCCCGGCCTCGCCCTTGTCGTCGGCCAGCGCCAGCAGGAAAAGCTCGCTGGCGATGTAGGCGTCGCCGCGCCGCGCGGCTTCCTTGTCGGTGCGCGTGAGCACCGCCTGCAGGTCGCGGCCGACCTGGATGTTGGCGGCGTCGCCCTGCACTTGCGGGATGGCCTTGAGGGCCGCGTCCAGCGAAGGCTGCAGCCGGTTGACCGCCACGCCGGCGCGCGCCAGCAGGCTGCCGGCGCCGCTGTCGGCGTCGGCCAGCAGCGCGGCCAGTACGTGTACCGGCTCGATGTAGGGGTGGTCGCTGCGGGCCGCCAGGCTTTGGGCGTCCGCCAGCGCCTGCTGGAACTTGGTGGTGAGCTTGTCGAATCTCATGGTCGGTATCCTGGGAGCGTTGAATGGCTCGATGTCCCACAAATGCGGCCGCCTGCGGCGGTTTTCAAGGACAGCGCGTGGTTGCCCGCTGCACGGGCAACAATACACCCCGGACGGGCTGCCCGGCTCTGTTTTTAAGCATATACTCATATAAGACATCGAACCCGAGCCGCGCCGATGACACCCGTGCCCCTTCCCAAGCTCCGCCCGACGCCGCCCGGCCAGGCCCTGCGGCGCCCGATCCGGGCCCTGGCCCTGGCCTGTATGCTGGGCGCCGGCGCATCCGCCGGCGCCCAGGACCTCGCGGCGGGCAAGGCCATCGCCACGGCCGGCGCCGGGGCGGTGCCGGCATGTAGCAGTTGCCACGGGGCGGCGGGCGAAGGCAACGCCGCCGCGGGCTTTCCCCGCCTGGCCGGCCTGGGCGCCGCCTATCTCGCCAAACAGCTCGACGAGATGGCCGACGGCGCCCGTCCCAGCCCCGCGATGCAGGCCACGGCCGCCGGCCTGACGCCGGCCCGGCGCCGCGACGTCGCCGCGTACTTCGCCGGCCTGCCTGCCCCCTACCCCGAATCGTCCCTGCGCCCGCCGGCGGCCGACGCGGTTTCCCCGGCCGACCGCGGCGCGTGGCTGGCGGTGCGCGGCGACTGGCCCAACGGCCTGCCGGCCTGCAACCAGTGCCACGGGCCGGGCGGCACCGGCGTGGGCGAGGACTTTCCCGCGCTGGCAGGCCAGCCCCAGGCTTACCTGGCGGCCCAGCTGCATGCCTGGCGGGAAGGCCGGCGCCCGCCTCTGCCGCTGGGGCTGATGCCAGCGGTGGCCTCCCGGCTGAGCGATGCCGACATCCAGGCCGTGGCGGACTACTACGCCCGGCTGCCGCAGGCCGCGCCGTCCGCGCCGGCACCGTCCCGCTAGGCCCCGGAACGCGAACATGCCCATGAACCTGCCTGCCCTGCCTGCCCCGACGGCGCCGGGATCTCCTGGCGCCCGTCTTGCCCGTCGCGCCGCCTTTGCGCTGGCGCTGGCCCTATGCCTGCCGGCCCCGCCTGCCGGCGCGACGGGCGACGCCCCCGCCGCCTTCCAGCCGCCCCCGGAATCGGCCATCCCCGACAACGAATTCGGCAAGGTCGTGCGCGAGGGCATGCGCATCTTCACCGACACGCCGAACGCCGCGAGCGCCTTCGTCGGCAACCGCCTGACCTGCGCGAACTGCCACCTGGACGCCGGCAGGCGCCCGGACGCCGCACCCTTGTGGGCGGCCTACGTCCTGTACCCCGCCTACCGCAGCAAGAACCGGCACGTGAATACGCTGGCCGAGCGGCTGCAAGGCTGCTTCATGTACAGCATGAACGGCAAGGCGCCGGCCGCCAACGACCCGGTGCTGGTCGCCCTGCAGACCTATATGTTCTGGCTCGCGAGCGGCGCCCCCACGGGCACCAGGCTGCCGGGGCAGGGCTACCCGAAACTGCCGCCCCCGCCGCAGAAGGCGGATTACCTGCGCGGCCAGGCGGTCTACGAGCGCAATTGCGCGCTCTGCCACGGCGCGGACGGCGCCGGCCAGTCCACGGCACACGGCCATCCCGTCTTCCCTGCCCTGTGGGGGCCGGATTCCTACAACTGGGGCGCGGGCATGCACCAGCTGGGTAATGCCGCCGGCTTCATCAAGCACAACATGCCGCTGGGCCAGGCGGGGCAGCTCACGGACCAGGAGGCCTGGGACGTGGCCTACTTCATGAACGCGCACGAGCGGCCGCAGGACCCGCGCTTCCGAGGCGACCTGGAGCAGACCCGCAAGCAGTACCACAACGGCGACGATTCGCTGTACGGCCGCACCGTCAACGGGCGGCTGCTGGGCGCCGATGCGCCCCCCTCGGGCGGCAAGCTGCGGCAGGAAGACCGCTGACGCCCTCGCCCGGCGCGGCCCGCCGGGACGCATCCGGGCCGCCCCGCGGCATCTCGCGCCAGGCGGGACGCCGGCGCCGCGGGCCGGGCGGGACGGCCGCGCAACGCCGCCCCTCCGCGCCGGTCAGATTTCCTCGTACAGCGGCAGGGTCAGGAATTCCGCGAAGGCGTCCTGGGTGCTCATCTGCTCGAAGATCTCGGCCGCGCGGTCGTAGGCCTTGCTGGGGCCGGCCACCTCATGCACCTTGGCGAGCTCTTCCGGAATCAGCGCGCGCACCAGCTCGGCCGTGACCTTGCGACCGTCCTCCAGCTTGCCCTTGGGCGAGCGGATCCACTGCCAGACCTGGGAGCGCGAGATTTCTGCGGTGGCAGCGTCTTCCATGAGGTTGTGGATGGGCACGCAGCCGTTGCCGTCCAGCCACGACCCCAGGTAGTGGATACCGACGTTGATGTTCATGCGCAGGCCGGCCTCGGTGATCGGGGCTTCGGGCTGGAAGTCCAGCAGGTCGGCCGCGGTCACATGGACATCGGGGCGCTGCTTGTCGATCTGGTTGGGACGCTCGCCCAGCACCTTGCGGAATTCTTCCATGGCCACCGGCACCAGGCCGGGGTGGGCCACCCAGCCGCCGTCGTAGCCGTCGGCCGCGTCGCGCGCCTTGTCGGCGCGGATGCCGGCCATGGCCTGCTCGTTCTTGACCGGGTCGCTCTTGATCGGGATCAGGGCGCTCATGCCGCCGATGGCCGGCGCCTTGCGGCGGTGGCAGGTCTTGAGCAGCAACAGCGCGTAGGCGCGCATGAAGGGCGAGGTCATGGTCACGCGCGCGCGGTCGGCCAGGCAGAACTCGCGGTCGACCTTGAACTTCTTGATGCAGCTGAAGATGTAGTCCCAGCGCCCGGCGTTCAGGCCCGCGCTGTGCTCGCGCAATTCGTACAGGATCTCGTCCATCTCGAAGGCGGCCAGCACGGTCTCGATCAGGACGGTGGCCTTGATCGTGCCCTGCGGGATGCCGACCCGCTTCTGGGCCGCCACGAAGACGTCGTTCCAGAGCCGGGCCTCGAGATGGCTTTCCATCTTGGGCAGGTAGAAGTACGGGCCCGAGCCGCGCGCCAGCAGTTCCTTCGCGTTGTGGAAGAGATAGAGCGCGAAGTCGAAGATGCCGCCGGACACCCGCTGGCCGTCGACCGTGACGTGCTTTTCGTCCAGGTGCCAGCCGCGCGGGCGCACCACCAGAGTCGCAACCTTGTCGTTGAGCTGGTAGGTCTTGCCGCCCTGCTCCAGGCGGATTTCGCGGCGGATGGCGTCGCGCAGGTTGATCTGCCCGGTGATCTGGTTGTCCCAGTTGGGCGTGTTGGAATCCTCGAAATCCGTCATGTAGCTGTCGGCGCCGGAATTCAGGGCGTTGATGACCATCTTGCGCTCGACCGGGCCGGTGATCTCGACCCGGCGGCACTTCAGGTCTTCGGGTATGGGCGCGATGGTCCAGTCGCCGTCGCGCACCGACTGCGTCTGCGGCAGAAAGTCGGGGCGCTCGCCGGCGTCCAGGCGGCGGGTGCGTTCGACGCGGGCCGCCAGCAGCTCCTGCCGGCGCGGCTCGAAGGCGCGGTGCAACTCGGCCACCAGGGCCAGGGCGTCGTGGGTCAGGATGGTTTCGAAACCGGGGGCGAGCGGGGCGTCGACGGCCACGCCCTGGGGCAGGTTCAGGCTCATGGAGTCCTCCTTTTCATGGGAATCGCAGCCAGTGTACCCAGGGCATGACTTGCGAAAAAGGTTAGAATGGTTGATTCATTTTTTACTTTCAGGATGAAATCCCGGGCGGGGCGGCATCGGCCATGGACCGTTTCAAGCAGCTGGAAAGCTTCGTCGCCGTGGCCACGCTGGGCAGCCTGTCGGCCGCCGCGCGGGCCGCGGGCGTGGCCCCGGCCATGATGGGCCGGCGCATCGACGCCCTGGAGGCGCGCCTGGGCGTCAAGCTGCTGGTGCGCTCGACCCGCCGGCTGTCGCTCACCGACGAAGGCCGCACCCTGCTGCAGGACGCGCGCCGCATCCTGCGCGACCTGGAAGAAACCGAAACCCTGGTCACCCAGGGCAGCGGCCGGCCCAGCGGCCACCTGCGCATCAGCGCCCCGGCCGGTTTCGGGCGCCGCCACGTGGCGCCCCTCATGCCCGCGTTCGCCGCCAGCCATCCGGACCTCAGCGTCAGCCTGGACCTGAACGACCGGCTGGTCGACCTCATCGAGGAACGCTTCGACTGCGCCGTGCGCATCGGCGACCTGGTGGACTCCAACCTGATCGGCATCCGCCTGGCCGACAACCGGCGCGTGGTGGTGGCCTCTCCCGGCTACCTGGCCGCGCACGGCACGCCGCGCCGGCCCGCCGACCTGCTGCAGCACAACTGCCTGTCCTTCGGCCCCCAGGGCAGCCAGCCGCGCGGCTGGCTGTTCCGCATCGACGGCCAGGTGGTGGCGCAGCGCGTGGCGGGCAGCCTGGAATGCACCGACGGCAGCGTGCTGCACGAGTGGACCCTGGCCGGCTGCGGGCTGGCCTGGCGCTCGATGTGGGAAATCGAGCAGGACCTGCGCCAGGGGCGCCTGGTCACCGTGCTGGACGAATACCGCGCGCCGCCCAACGGCATCTACGCCATCGTGCCGGAGCGCAAGCACCTGCCCCTGCGCGTGCGCGCCTTCGTGGACTGGCTGCGCCGCGCCTACGCCCGCAAGGGGTACTGGCTGCGCAACTAGGCGCCATTCACGCCGGACCGCCGCCCGCGCGACCGGACACAGGCGCGTTGGCAAAGCGCCGGCAGGCGGCGGTCCGCGCGCGGCGGGCCGGCCTGCGGCTCAGTGGCTGATCATCCAGGGCCTGGCGTCCGCGAAGGCCTTGCCCCCGTCCGCCGTCACGCGCGTCTTGCCCGGCCTGGTGCGGCCGCTGCAGCAGGCGCAAGACATGCCGTGGCCGGAGCGCGTGCTGCGCGGCTCGTGGGCGCTGCGCTCGTTGAGCGCACGCGCCCGGTTAATCGCCGAGGACAGCGCGCCCAGCGCCGGCGCGCCGCCCAGCACGCGCGGCGCCGGCGCCCCGCAGCCCGGGCAGGCCGCCGGCGCATCGCGCCGCGCCAGCGGCCGAAGCGCCGAGAACTCCCCGCAGCGCTCGCAGCGATAGTCGTAGGTCGGCATGGCGGCGCGCTCCGTCAGAGATCCGGCGACAGCGGCATGTCCACTCCCCCCCGCACGGCCTTGACCGGGCCGCCCGCCGACGGCTGAATGTCGAACTCGAAAATTTCGGTCGGCAGCCACAGCGTGGCGCAGGCGTTGGGAATATCGACCACCCCGCTGATATGCCCCTGCACCGGCGCCGTGCCCAGAATGGAATAGGCCTGCGCGCCGGAATAGCCGAACTTCTTGAGGTACTCGATGGCGTTCAGGCAAGCCTGGCGGTAGGCGATGTGCACGTCCAGGTAATGCTGGCCGCCGCCCTCGTCCACCGAGATGCCCTCGAAGATGAGGTAGTCCTTATAGTTGGGCGTGATGGGGCTGGGCTTGAAAATGGGGTTGCGGATGCCGTACTTGTCCATGCCGCCCTTGATGATCGAGACGCGCATGTGGATCCAGCCCGCCATCTCGATGGCGCCGCAGAAGGTGATCTCGCCGTCGCCCTGCGAGAAGTGCAGGTCGCCCACCGACAGGCCGCCGCCCTTGACGTACACCGGGAAGAACACGCGCGAGCCGCGCGACAGGTCCTTGATGTCGCAGTTGCCGCCGTGCTCGCGGGGTGGCACGGTGCGCGCGCCCTCGGCGGCCGCCTTGTCGCGGGCCGCGCCGGAAAGCTTGCCCATGTGGGCGGTCTTGGGCGCCGGCGGGTTGGCCAGCGGCGGCACGCGCGCGGGGTCGGTGTCGATCAGCGCCTGCTCGCGCCGGTTCCAGGTGTCCAGCAAGGCCTGGTCGGGCAGGCAGCCGATCAGGCCGGGGTGGATCAGCCCGGCGAAGTTCACGCCCGGCACGTGGCGCGAGCTGGTGAACATGCCGTGGAAATCCCAGATGGATTTCTGCGCCTGCGGGAAGTGCTCGGTCAGGAAGCCGCCGCCGTTCTTCTTGCTGAAGAAGCCGTTGAAGCCCCACAGGCTGTCGGGCTTGGCCCCGATGTCCAGGAAATCGACCACCAGCAGGTCGCCCGGCTCGGCGCCCTCGACGCCGACCGGGCCGGACAGGAAATGCACCGTGGACAGGTCGACGTCTCGCACGTCGTCGGCGCTGTCGTCGTTCTTGATGGCCCCCCCCGTCCAGTCGTAGGTCTCGAGCACGAAATCGTCGCCCGGCTTGACCCACACGGCAATGGGGATGTCCGGGTGCCAGCGGTTGTGGATGTTCTCGTTCTCGTACGGCGACTGGGCGAGGTCGACCTTGATCAGGGTCTCGGGCATGGCGTGCTCCTTGGGCTCGGGGTTGCGGGGAATGCGTGGCTGGCGGCGGGACCGCGCGGCGCCTTGCGGCACCGGCCGGCCCTAGACCGACAGGTAGCGGCTGATAGTCTTTTCGTCGACGTCGCCGCGCGCGTTCTCGTGCACGAAACGGCCCTTGTCGATGACGATCAGGCGGTCGGCGATCTGCATGGTGAAGCTCAGCACCTGCTCGGACACCAGCACCGCCAGGTCCTTCAGCTTGCGGATCTCGAGCAGCGTGCGGGCGATGTCCTTGATGATGGAGGGCTGGATGCCCTCGGTGGGCTCGTCCAGCATCAGCACCTTGGGGCCGGTGACCAGGGCGCGCGCGATGGCCAGCTGCTGCTGCTGCCCGCCCGACAGGTCGCCGCCGCGCCGCCGCCGCATGTCGTACAGGACGGGGAACAGCGCATAGATGTCCTCCGGTATGGGATCGCGCAGCGGGCGGCCCGGCAGGCCGGTGCGGATGTTCTCCTCCACCGTCAGGGTGGGGAAGATCATGCGGCCCTGCGGCACGTAGGCCAGGCCCGAGCGCACCCGGCGATGGCTCTCCAGCCCGGCGAGGTCCGTGCCGTCTATCCGCACGCTGCCCTGCATGGCCGGCAGCACGCCGATCAAGGTCTTGAACAGCGTGGTCTTGCCCATGCCGTTGCGCCCCATCACCGCGACGATCTCGCCGCGGCCGACCTCGAGGTCGACGCCGTGGATCACCCGGCTCTGGCCGTAGCCCGAGACCAATCCCGATACGCTGAACATGGCCGGCTCCCTCAATGACCCAGATAGACTTCGACGACGCGCGGATCCGACTGCACCGCTTCCATGCTGCCTTCGGCAAGCACCTTTCCCTGGTGCAGCACCGTGACCTTGTCCGCAATGTGCTTGACGAATTCCATGTCGTGCTCGATCACGATCATGGAACGGTCGCTGGCGATGCGGTTGAGCAACTCCACCGTCTTTTCCCGCTCCGAGACGCTCATGCCCGCCACCGGCTCGTCCAGCATCATCAGCTCGGGCTCCTGCATGAGCAGCATGCCGATCTCCAGCCATTGCTTCTGGCCGTGTGAGAGCAGCTCGGCGGACTGGTCCAGCATGTCGGCCAGGAAGATGTCCTCGGCCGTGCGCTCGACCCGCTCGACCACGTCGGGCGTGCGGCGAAAGGCCATGGCGCCGAATACGCTGCGCCCGCGCGGGAACGACACCTCCAGGTTCTCGCGCACGCTCAGCGTTTCGTAGATCGATGGCGTCTGGAATTTCCTGCCAACCCCCGCGCGCACGATTTCGTGCTCGGACATGCGGGTGAGCTCGATGTCCTTGAACCGTATGGAGCCGGAGGTGGCCCGGGTGCGGCCGCAGATCAGGTCCAGCAGGGTGGTCTTGCCGGCGCCGTTGGGCCCGATCACCACGCGCAGCTCGCCGCGGTCCACGTAGAGGTTCAGGTTGTCGACCGCGGTGAATCCGTTGAAGGCCACCGTCAGGCCCTCGACGTAGAGCGCGAATGCCTGGGCCGTCTGGACCGTCTGGTTCATCAGCGGGGGAGTCATGCCGCCTCCGTGGGCTTGGCGTGGGCGGGAATCGCGGGCGAGGCGGCGCCGGGCGCCGGGCCGGCCGGCGCGGCCACGCGCGCCGCCGGGGCCCGCCGCGACAGGCGCGGACGGACATGGCGGGCATACAGGCCGGCCAAGCCGTTGGGAAAGGCCATGACCACCGCGATGAAGAGTCCGCCCATCAGGAACAGCCACAGCTCGGGAAAACTTTCCGAGAAATAGCTCTTGCCGAAGTTGACCAGCAGCGTGCCGTAGACGGCGCCCAGCAGCGACAGCCGGCCGCCTACCGCGGCGTAGATCACCATCTCGATCGAGGGCACGATGCCCACGAACGAGGGCGACATGAAGCCGACCTGCAGGGTGAACATGGCGCCGCCCACGGCCGAGAACACGGCCGCGACGCAGAAGATGAAGATCTTGAAGCCGGCCACGTCGTAACCGGAAAAACGCACCCGCTCTTCCTTGTCGCGCATAGCCACCAGCAGCTTGCCCAGCTTGGACGACAGCAGGAAGCGCCCGGTCAGGATGCAGGCGAACAGCAGCGCGCCGTTGACGAAATACAGGACCAGGCGCGCGGAATCGCTGCGTATGTCCCAGCCCAGCAGCGTCTTCAGGTCGGTGATGCCGTTGACCCCGCCGGTCATACCCTGCTGGCCGATGATGAACACCGACAGGATGAGCGCGATGGCCTGGGTGACGATGGCGAAGTAGACGTCGCCCACCCGGCGCCGGAACATCGCCACCCCGATGACGAAGGCCAGCAGGCAGGGCACCAGCGGCACGGCCAGCAGCGTGAAGGAAAAGCTGTGGAAGGGCTCCCAGAACCAGGGCAGCGCGGTCAGCTGGTTCCAGTCCATGAAGTCCGGGATGCCGGGCGTGGACTGGATGGCGGTGGCTTCCGGCGTGGAGGCCTCCAGCTTCAGGAACATGGCCATGCAATAGCCGCCCAGCCCGAAGAACACGCCCTGCCCCAGGCTCAGGATGCCCCCGTAGCCCCAGCACAGCACCAGCCCGATGGCCACGAAGGCATAGGTCAGGTACTTGCCGATCAGGTTGAGCCGGAAGACGTCCAGCGCCAGGGGGAACACGGCGAAGATCAGGACGGCCAGCACGGCCAGGCCGACCGCGCCCTCGCGGCCTCCCAGCAGATTGCGGTACAGGGTCTTCATGGCTTCCTCCCGCTACTTGCGGACCTTGATCGAGAACAGTCCCTGCGGGCGCAGCATCAGGATGAGCACCACGGCCGAGAGTGTGAGCACCTTGGCCATCGAGCCGGTCATGAAGAACTCCGACACGGACTGGGTCTGGGCGATGACGAAGGCCGAGGCGACCGTGCCGAACAGGCTGCCGGCCCCGCCGAACACCACCGTCAGGAAAGTGTCGACGATGTAGAGCGACCCGCTGGTGGGCCCGGTGGAGCCTATGGTGGTGAAGGCCGCCCCGGCGATGCCGGCGATGCCGCAGCCCAGCGCGAAGGTGGCGCGGTCGACGCGGCGGGTGTCTATGCCCACCGCCCCGCTCATGAGCCGGTTCTGCACCGTGGCGCGCACGCGCAGGCCCCAGCCCGAACGGTACATGCCGACCAGCAGCCCCACCGTGAGCAGGGCCGTGATGCTGATCACGAACAGCCCGTTGATCGGGATGTCTATCATGTCGGTCGGCGCCCACGAGCCCATGAGCCAGTCCGGCAGCGTCGGGCTGACCTCGCGCGGACCGAAGATGGAACGCAGGGCCTGCTGCATGATGAGCGACAGCCCCCAGGTGGCCAGCAGCGTATCCAGGGGCCGCCGGTACAGGTGCCGGATCATGGCCCACTCGACCAGCCAGCCCAGGGCAAAGGCCACCAGGAAGGCGCAGCCGATGGCGAACAGGAAGTAATAGGGCATGAAGCCCGGCAGGTAGCGCTGCGTCAGTTCGGAGAACAGGTAGGTGACGTAGGCCCCGACCGCCAGGAACTCCCCGTGGGCCATGTTGATCACGCCCATCTGGCCGAAGATGATCGCCAGGCCCAGCGCCATGAGCAGCAGCACGCTGAACACGGACAGGCCGTTGAAGCCCTGCATCAGCAGGATAGCGCCGAGTTCCGAAAAGGATTCCATGCCCTCACCTCGTCAACGGGAAACGCCGGCCGGCGGGCCGGCCCGGCCGCGGCCTACTGGTAGCCCTTGGGGAAGGGATCGGGCTTGATCAGCTCGGGCGTCTCGAACACGACGTCGAACTGGCCGTCGCGGCGGATCTTGCCCACGCGCGTCTTGCTCCACAGGTGATGGTTGGGGTCGATCTTGACGTAGCCCTCCGGCGCCTGCTTGAACTCCAGGTCCGGAGAGGCCGCGACCACTTTGTCGACGTCGAAGCTGCCGGCTTTCTCGACCGCCATCTTCCACAGCCAGGGACCCAGGTAGGCGGCCTGGGTCACATCCCCGATCACCGAGTTGGCGCCGTACTTCGCCTTGAAGGCCTCGACGAAGGCCTTGTTGTTGGGGTTGTCCAGGCTCTGGAAGTACTTCATGCAGGAGAAGAAGCCTTCGCAGTTCTCGCCGCCTATGCCCAGCAGTTCGTCCTCGGTCACCGAAATGGTCAACAGCGTCTGCTTGTCGGCCGTCACGCCCGCCGCCTTGAGCTGCTTGTAGAACGAAACGTTGCTGCCGCCCACCACGATGGCGTAGACCACGTCGGGCTTGCGCAGCTTGATCTTGTTGATGAGCGATCCGAACTGGGTGTGGCCCAGCGGGTAGTATTCCTCGCCCACCACCTTGCCCTTGAGCACGTTCTCGATGTGCTTGCGGGCGATCTTGTTGGACGTGCGGGGCCAGATGTAGTCCGAGCCGATCAGGTAGAAGGTCTCGGCCTTGCGTTCCCGGTGGATCCAGTCCAGGCCGGCCAGGATCTGCTGGGTGGCCTCCTGGCCGGTGTAGAAGACGTTCTTGGACTGTTCCAGGCCCTCGTAGAACGTGGGGTAGTACAGCAACCCGTTCTCCTTCTCGAACACCGGCAGCACCGCCTTGCGCGACGCGGAAGTCCAGCAGCCGAACACCGTGGCCACCTTGTCGCTGACCAGCAGCTTGCGGGCCTTCTCGGCGAAGGTTGGCCAGTCCGAGGCGCCGTCCTCCTGGATGATCTTGATCTGCCGCCCCAGGATGCCGCCGGCGGCGTTGATCTGCTCGATGGCCAGCCGCTCGGCCTGGATGGAGCCGGTCTCGCTGATGGCCATGGTACCGGTCGCCGAATGCAGTTGCCCGACGGTGACCTCGGTGTCGGTGATGGCCAGCCCGGTGGTGTTCACCTCCGAGGTGGCGGGCGCGGCCGCCCGGCCCAATCCCGGCAGCGCCAGCATGGGCAGCGACGCCAGGGTCAGCGCGGCCCGGCGCCGGGACGGAGAGGCGAGTTCGTGGGGAGAAGGCGATTTGCGGGGCATCGAAAGCTCCTTGGATAAGGGCGGCCTGGGAACCGGACCGGCATTCCTGCCTGGCGCGGCCCGGGGTTCGATGCCATACTAGGGGCGGATGGTGCGGCGCAACATACGTCGATTGACGTACTGGCGGCGCCCCCCGTCCCGGGTTACAAAAATGGCCGTACGTCATTCGACGCATCCGAGGGGAGCCCGGGTTTGGATGCCAACGCCACGCAGCGCATCGTCAAGATACGCAGGGACTACAACACCTGGGTCGCCAACGAGACCCTGGAAGACTACGCCCTGCGCTTCACGCCGCACGCCTTTCGCAAGTGGTCGGAGTTCCGCGTCGCCAACACGGCGATCGGGGCGGTGTCCTTCCTGGCGCTGGAGGCCATCGGCGGGTCGCTGGCGCTGAACTACGGCTTCGTCAACGCGTTCTGGGCGATCGTCGCCGTCTCCGTCGTCATCTTCCTGACCGGCCTGCCCATTTCCTACTGCGCCGCCAAGTACGGCCTGGACATGGACCTGCTCACCCGCGGCGCGGGTTTCGGCTATATCGGCTCGACCATCACCTCGCTGATCTACGCCTCGTTCACCTTCATCTTCTTCGCGCTGGAGGCCGCCATCATGGCGCTGGCGCTGGAGCTGTTCACCGGCCTGCCGCTGTCGGTGGGCTACCTGGTCTGCGCCCTGGCCATCATTCCGCTGGTCACCCACGGCATCACCCTGATCAGCCGGCTGCAGTCCTGGTCCCAGCCCCTCTGGCTGGCGCTGCTGCTGCTGCCCTACGCCTGCATCCTCGCCAAGGATCCGGGCGCCCTGCGCGAACTCACGGATTTCGCCGGCCATGCCCCGGACGGCGGCTTCAACCTGCTGCTGTTCGGCGCGGGCACCGCCGTGGCCTCCGCCCTCATCACCCAGATCGGGGAACAGGTGGATTTCCTGCGCTTCCTGCCCGAAAAGACCCCCGCCAACCGCCGCCGCTGGTGGATCGCCCTGCTCGCGGCCGGCCCCGGCTGGATCGTGCCGGGCGCGGCCAAGATGCTGGCCGGCGCTTTCCTGGCGTTCCTGGCGACCCGCCACGGCATCGGCTTCGACAAAGCGGTCGAGCCCACCCAGATGTACCTGGTGGCCTACCGCTACGTGTTCGACGACCCGGCCTGGGCGCTGGCCGCCATGACGCTGTTCGTGGTGGTATCGCAGGTCAAGATCAACGTCACCAACGCCTATGCCGGCTCGCTGGCGTGGTCGAATTTCTTCGCCCGGGTCACCCACAGCCATCCCGGCCGGGTGGTGTGGCTGGTCTTCAACGTGCTGATCGCCATCGTGCTGATGGAGCTGGGCGTGTTCGAGGCGCTGGAGCACGTGCTGGCGGTGTTCTCGCACATCGCCATCGCCTGGATCGGCGCGCTGGTGGCCGACCTGGTCATCAACAAGCCGCTGGGCCTGAGCCCGGCCGGCATCGAATTCCGCCGCGCCTACCTCTACGACATCAACCCGGTCGGGGTCGGCGCCATGGCGATCTCCTTCCTGGTGTCCATCGCTGCCTTCGCCGGCTCGTTCGGCCCCGTCGCGCAGGCCCTCTCGCCCCTGGTCGCGCTGGCCACGGCAATGGCGCTGGCCCCGGCCATCGCCCTGGCCACGCGCGGGCGCCACACCCTGGCGCGCCCGGCCGAGCCGGTCTGCACGGCCGGGGGCACGGCCACTTGCGTCATCTGCTCCAACGCCTTCGAAGCCGCCGACATGGCTGCCTGCCCCGCCTACCGCGGCCCCATCTGCTCGCTGTGCTGCACCCTGGACGCCCGCTGCCAGGACTGCTGCAAGACCGGTTCGCGCCTGCAGGACCAGTTCGGCGCCGCGCTGCGGCGCATCCTGCCCGAACCGGTGACGCCGCTGTTCCATACCCGCCTGGCCCACTACCTGATGGTGGTGGCGCTGGTCGCCGCCGCCTTCGCTTCCATACTCGGCCTGATCTACTACCAGGAAGCCGTCACCTTCGCGCAGGTCGGCGCCGATACCGCGCAGCTGCGGGCCACCTTCGTCAAGCTGTTCGCCACGCTGCTGCTGATCGGCGGCGTAGCCGCCTGGTGGCTGGTGCTGACCAACGAAAGCCGCCAGGTCGCGCAGGAAGAATCCAACCGCCAGACCACGCTGCTGCTGCGCGAGATCGAGGCCCACCGCCAGACCGACCGCAAGCTGCAGCAGGCCAAGGAGGCGGCCGAGGCGGCCAACCTCGCCAAGAGCCGCTTCATGACGGGCATGAGCCACGAACTGCGCGCGCCGCTCAACAGCATCCTGGGATATGCCCAGATCCTGCAGGGAGACGCGGCCATTCCCGCCCACCGCCGCGAGGCGCTGGACGTCATCCACCGCAGCGGCAAGCACCTGATCGGCCTGATCGACGGCCTGCTGGACATTTCGCGCATCGAGGCCGGCAAGCTGCGGCTGGAGAACGACGAACTGCGGCTGCCCGAGTTCCTGGACCAGATCGTCAAGATGTTCCGGCCCCAGACCGCCTTCAAGGGCCTGCGTTTCGACTACGAAGCCGCCGCCGACCTGCCCGGCATCGTCCAGGTCGACGAGAAGCGGCTGCGCCAGATCCTCATCAACCTGATGAGCAACGCGGTGAAGTTCACCCACGAGGGGCATGTGGCGCTGCGCGTGCGCCACGCCTCGGACATCGTGCACTTCGAGGTCGAGGACAGCGGCGCCGGCATCCCGCCCGAAGACCTGGAACGCATCTTCATGCCGTTCGAGCGCAGCTGGGCGGCGGCCGAGCAGGCCGACACCGGCACCGGGCTGGGGCTGACCATCTGCCGCATGCTCACCGGCATCATGGGCGGCGAGCTCGCCGTGCGCAGCCGGCCCGGGCAGGGCAGCGTCTTCACGCTCAGGCTCTTCCTTCCGGAGGTCCGCTCGCCGCGCAGCGGAGCCCGGCCGCAAGGCCGCGTCATGGGATACGCGGGCGAGCGCCGGCGCGTGCTGGTGGTGGACGACCAGGCCTCCCAGCGCGACGTGCTGCGCGACATGCTCGCGCCGCTGGGCTTCGCGGTGCACGAGGCCGCCGGCGGCGAGGCCTGCCTGGCCTGCGTGCACCGGCTGCGCCCGGCGCTGATCCTCATGGACGTCTCCATGCCGGGGCTGTCGGGGTGGGAAGTCTGCCGCACCCTGCGCGACCAGGGCGTGGGCGCGCCCGTCATCATGGTGTCGGCCAGCCCCTATGGCACCGACCCCCGCCAGGCCGCACAATCCGGCCACACGGACGTGCTGACCAAGCCCGTCATGCTGGACGACCTGCTCGACCGCATCGGCAACTGCCTGAAGCTCGAATGGATCGCCGAGGCCGCCGAGGGGCCCGCCGCGCCCAGCGCCGCCGACCTGCACAGCGTGGCGCTGCCCCCCCGCGACGCGGAATCCCTGCTGGAGCTGGGCGCGATGGGTTACATCAAGGGCATACTCGCCCGCCTGGACGAGATCCGCGCGCGCCGGCCCCAGGCCCGGGCGCTGCTCGACCACCTGGCCGGGCTGGCGCGCGAGTTCCGCCTGGCCGAATACGACAGGCTGCTCAAGAACCATCTCCAGTACCATGCCCAGTCCCATGACGCGCCCGCCTCCTGATCCTCCCACCGCCCTGCCGCCGGCCAGCCGGCTGGTCATGCTGGTCGACGACGCGCCCGACAATCTCAAGATGCTGTCCGACGCGCTGGACCAGGCCGGCTACCGCGTGCTGGTCGCCACCGACGGGCCCTCGGCGATCGAGCGCATGGATTTCGTCGTGCCCGACATCGTCCTGCTCGACGCCGTCATGCCCGGCATGGACGGCTTCGAGACCTGCCGCCGCATCAAGGCCCACGCCCGCGCGGCGCGGGTGCCGGTGGTGTTCATGACCGGGCTGGCCGAGCCGGAGCACGTGGTGCGCGGTTTCCAGGCCGGAGGCATCGATTACGTCACCAAGCCCATCGAGACCGAAGTAGTGCTGGCCCGCCTGGAAGCGCACCTGGAGAATGCGCGCCTGATCTCCTCGGCCATGGACGCCATGGAAGCCGCCGCCAACGCGGTCGTGGTACTCGACCCCGCGGGCCGGCCGGCATGGAAGACCGCCCGCGCGCGCCAGCTGCTGGCGCGCCACTTCGGCGCCCAGGCCGCCGATGGCCTGCCGCCGGCGCTGCAGGAGTGGGTCGCGGCCGCCCTGCGCCGGGGGCCGCCGGACGGGACGCCCGGCTATCGGCACAGCTGCGGCGGCCGGCAGCTGACGCTGAAGCTGGCCGCCACCCGCAAGGGGGAATACGTGCTGCTGCTGGAAGAATGCGAAGCGCCCGCCGACGCCGACGCGGCCCTGGCCGCCGCCTACCCCCTGACCGCGCGCGAGCGCGAAGTGCTGCTGTGGCTGGCCAAGGGCAAGACCAACCGCGACATCAGCGACATCCTCGGCATGAGCCCCCGCACCGTCAACAAGCACCTCGAGCACATCTACATCAAGCTGGGCGTGGAGACGCGCGCGGCGGCCACCGCGCTCGCCCTGACCCACCTGCACCGCGCCGCCGCCGGCCGGACCGCGGCGGACTAGGGCCGGTGGGCTACAATGGCCGCGCAGCCCGCTATTGCGCGACCGTTCGCGGCGCGGGCGCGGCGCCGAGGACCCCATGACCAAGCGCGTAGCCGTCGCTCCCGATACCAGGCAATGCTCGACCTGTATGCTGGGCCACGTCTGCGTGCCCGTCGGCATGGCGCCACCCGATATCGCCCGGCTCGACCAGCTGGTCAAGGAACGCGTCCAGGTCGGCAAGGGAGAATTCCTGTACCGTCTGGGCGATTCCCAGGACGCCATCTACGGCGTGCGCGTCGGCTCTCTGAAGACCCAGATCGAGGACGCCTCCGGGCAGGTCCAGATCACCGGCTTTCACCTGCCCGGCGAAGTGGTCGGCCTGGACGGCATGCTGGAATCGCACCACGTATCCAGCGCCCTGGCCCTCGAGGACGCCGAGGTCTGCGTGATCCGCCTGAACGACGTCGACGAGATCGCGCGCCAGCTGCCTTCCCTGCAGCCCCAGGTGCGCCGGCTCATGAGCCGGGAGATCTCGCGCGCCCATGCCATGCTGCTGACCCTCGGCTCCCTGCGCGCGGAGCAGCGCCTGGCGGCCTTCCTGCTGAACCTCTCGCAGCGCCTGTCCACGCTGGGATATTCGCCCGTGGAATTCGTCATGCGCATGAGCCGCGAGGAAATCGGCAACTACCTGGGCCTGACGCTGGAAACCGTCAGCCGGCTGTTCTCGCGCCTGGGCCGCGAAGGGCTGATCCGCATCCGCCAGCGCGAGGTGCGCATCCTGGACATGGAAGGGCTCCGGCGGCTGGCCGGCCCGGACTGCTGAGCGGCGCCTGCCGTCAGGGCAGCTCGTCCGGCTCGGCGCCGCGCGCCCCGCAGGACATGTACAGGGTCAAGCCACTGGACAGCGCCGACATGGCCCACAACAGGAAGAACCCACCCGCGTAGACCAGTTCCCGCCCCGACGGCTGCCAGCCCAGCACGGTGAGGTCCAGCGGATCGACCAGCGCGAACAGCGCGGCCGAGGCCGCGCCCGCCGCCAGGAAGGACGGCCACAGCACCCACATCAGGAAGCCCCGCCTCATGGCTGGCCCGCCGCGGGCCGCGCTGGCTCCGCCGGAGCGGCCCGGCCGGCGGCCGCGGGCGGCTGCACCACCAGCCCGCGGCGCACGGCGCCGTCGACGATGGGCTGGTCGGAAAAATTCTGTACCGCCAGGAAGATGGTCACGGCGCAGCCCGCGATGGCGGCCAGGGGGCCGGCCATCAGCAGCCAGGGCCAGGGTTCGCGCCACCAGGGCCGGGGCGCGCCGGATTCCGTCGGGGATGTCTGCCGCTTCATGGATGCCTCCTGCCCATTCACTCGGGAACGATGAAACTGGAACGCTCGCGCACCGGCACGGCGTCGCGGCTGCTGCTGCCGGTACGGCGCACGGTGACGGTGATCTCGTGCACCCCCGGTTCCGCGGACCCGGCGGGCAGGCGCAGCACCACCGGCACCAGCCGGTTGGAGGCCGCGGGCACGGCCAGGCGGTCGCCGCCGCCTTCGGCGCGGGCCACTTCCAGCCCGTCCAGCCCCTGCGCACCGAGCTGCAGCGCCACCGGAGCCTCCGAGGCGTTGATGATCTGCAGGCGGTAGACGTTCTCGACGAAACCGCCCGGCACTTCGCGCGCCAGCATGCCACGGTCGCGTATGACGTCCATGCGCAGCGTCGGGCGCATGGCCAGCCCCGCCGCCAGCGCGCCCGCCAGCGCCAGCAGCAGCGCGCCGTAGATCGCCACGCGCGGGCGCAGCACCGCCCGGCGCACCGCCGCAGGAGCCAGGTGCTCGCGCACGCCGCGCTCGGAGGTATAGCGGATCAGGCCGGCCGGGTACCGCATCTTGGCCATGACTTCGTCGCAGGCGTCGATGCAGGCGCCGCAGCCTATGCACATGTATTGCAGGCCGTCGCGGATGTCTATGCCCGTGGGGCAGACCTGTACGCACAGGCTGCAGTCCAGGCAGTCGCCCAGGCCCAGCTCGCGGGGGTCGGCCGAGCGCGAACGGCGGCCGCGCGGATCGCCGCGGGCCGCATCATAGGTCACGACATAGGTGTCTGGGTCGACCATCACGCTCTGGAAGCGCGCGTAGGGACACATGTACTTGCACACCTGCTCGCGCAGGAAGCCCGCGTTGCCCCAGGTGGCAAAACCGTAGAAGGCCATCCAGAACATCGGCCAGAAGCCGGCGGTACCGGCGGCCAGCTCGCTGCCCAGGGAGCGGATGGGTACGAAATAACCTACGAAGGTGAAGCCCGTCCAGGCCGCCACCGCCAGCCACAGGCCGTGCTTGGCGGCCTTGATGCGCCATTTGCGCAGCGTCCAGGGGGATTCGTCGAGCCGGATGCGGGCCAGGCGGTCGCCTTCCACGCGCCGCTCTATCCACATGAAGATTTCGGTATAAACCGTCTGCGGACAGGCGTAGCCGCAAAACAGGCGTCCCGCGACGGCCGTGAACAGGAACAGCGACAGCGCCGAGATCACCAGCAGCACCGTCAGGTAAATGATGTCCTGCGGCCACAGCACCATGCCGAAGATGTAGAACTTGCGCACGCCCAGGTCGAACAGCACCGCCTGGCGGCCGTTCCAGTTCAGCCAGGGCAGGCCGTAGAAAAAGGCCTGGGTCAGGACGACCAGCGCCACGCGCCAGCGGGCATAGCGGCCGGTGACCGAGCGCGCGTACACCTTGCGGCGCAGGTCCGCGACGATATGCTCGGAATCGCCCGCCCCATGCGCCGCGCGGCGGACCGCGGCGGCGTCCCGGGGCCCGGGGCTAGCGGGCGGGTTGGGAGGGCGCATGGGACAGGCCCCAGACCCAGGCGGTCAGCAGGCGGATCTGCTCGGGCGTGAGCACGCCTTCGTGGGCGGGCATGCGGTTGTCCCGGCCTTCCAGGATGGTGCGCACGATCACGGCTTCGGAACTGCCGTACAGCCAGGTGCCGTCGCGCAGGTTGGGGGCGCCCAGGGCCGGGTTGCCGCTGCCGTCGGCCTGGTGACAGGCCGCGCAGGTCTGCAGGAAGACGTCGCGGCCCAGCACCGCCCGCGCCGCGTCGTGGCCCAGGCCGGACAGCGAACGCACATACTGCGCGATGTTGCTCGCCTGCCTGGCGTCTATGACGCTGCCGAAGGGCGGCATGACGCCGTGGCGGCCCTGGGCGATGCTGGCCTGGATGGCCTCGGGCGAGCCGCCGTGCAGCCAGTCGCCGTCGGTCAGGTTGGGAAAGCCCGTGCCGCCCCGCGCGTCCGAGCCGTGGCATTGCGCGCAGGTGTTCAGAAACAGGCGCTGGCCGATTTCGCGCGCCTGCGGGTCGGCGGCCACCTGCGCGATGTCCATGCCCTCGAAGCGGGCGTAGAGCGGGCGCACACGTTCTTCCAGCGCCTGCTGGTCGCGCCGCACCTCGTCGGCTGTGGTGTAGCCCAGGCGCCCCGGATAGCTGCCCAGGCCCGGAAAGAGGAACAGGTAGCCCAGGGCGAACAGGCACAGCAGCAGGTACATCCAGGTCCACCAGCGGGGGACCGGGTTGTTCAGCTCGCGCAGGTCACCGTCCCAGACGTGGCCGGTGTCCTCGACCGCCGCCGGATCGACTCGGCGGCCCAGCCAGGCGCGCTGCGAGGCGAGCAGGGCCAGGCAGCCGATGATGCCGGCCACCGCGATGATGCCGATGAAGTAGCTCCAGGCGTCGCTGGCAAAGTCGCTCATCGCGCGTCCCTCCCCGCGCTGCGCGCCGCCGGCCCGGCGGGAGGATGCGCCCCCCAGGGACGCCCGTACGGATGGGTGGTCATGGCTGCTCCTGCTGCGCGCCGGGTTCGGCGGATTCGAATTCTTCGGGCAAGGCGAACGGCAGCATGGCCGATTCGCGGTTGGCCGCGCGGCGCCGCGCCGACCACGCCCAGGCGGCGATGCCCAGGAAGGTCGCCATGGCCAGGACGGTGGCGACGGCGTTGGCGATGGCCATCATGGACGCTGCTCCCCGGCCGGGGCGCGCCGCATGGCAGTACCCAGCCCTTGCAGGTACGCCACCAGCGCGTCTTCCTCGGTCTTGCCCTGCAATTCGCCGGGCGCCCCGGCGATCTGCCCGTCCGTGTAGGGCACGCCCAGCGTGCGCAGCGTGCGCATGCGGGCCTGGATGTCCGTGGTGGCCAGCGGCGTCTTGGCCAGCCAGGGATAGGCCGGCATGTTGGACTCGGGCACCACCGCGCGGGGGTCGTGCAGGTGGATGCGGTGCCAGGCGTCGGAATAGCGCCCGCCCACCCGCGCCAGGTCGGGCCCGGTACGCTTGGAGCCCCACAGGAAGGGACGGTCGAACACCGATTCGCCGGCCACCGAATACGGGCCGTAGCGCTGCACCTCGGCGCGCAGCATGCGCACCTGCTGCGAATGGCAGCCGACGCAGCCTTCCCGTATGTAGATGTCGCGGCCCATGAGCCGCAGGGGCTCGTAGGGCGTCACGCCCGGCGCGGGCTCGGTGGTGGAATGCTGGAAGAACAGCGGGATGATCTGCACCAGGCCGGCGAACGAGACGACGGCGATGCTGGCCAGGATCATCCAGCCGATGTTGCGTTCCAGGGTCTGGTGCGAAAAGAAGCGGGTGCGGGTATCGCTCATGGCTGCCTCACGAAGCCCGGGCCGCGAACGCACCGGCGGGCACCGCAACCGCCTGCGGCGGCTCGGCCGCTTCCAGCGGTACCGGCGGATTGACGGGGCGGCGTCCCCGGATGGTCTGGAACACGTTCCACGCCATGATCAGGATGCCGGCCAGGAAGCACAACCCGCCCAGCAGCCGCACCGCATAGAACGGATAGGTGGCCTTGACCGCCTCCACGAAGGCGTAGGTGGGCGTGCCGTCGGCCTCGGTGGCGCGCCACATCAGGCCCTGCATGACGCCGGCCACCCACATGGCGGCGATATACAGCACCACCCCCACGGTAGCGACCCAGAAATGCAGCTCGACGAGCCGGGTGCTGTACATTTCGGCGCGGCCGTACAGCCTGGGCACCAGGTAATACAGCGAGCCGAAGGTGATCATGGCCACCCAGCCCAGCGCGCCGGAATGCACGTGGCCGATGGTCCAGTCGGTGTAGTGCGACAGTGCGTTGACCGTGCGGATCGACATCATCGAGCCTTCGAAGGTCGCCATGCCGTAGAACGACAGCGCCACCACCATGAACTTCAGGATGGGGTCGGTGCGCAGCTTGTGCCAGGCGCCCGACAGCGTCATGATGCCGTTCATCATGCCGCCCCAGGAAGGCGCGAGCAGGATCAGCGAGAACGCCATGCCCAGCGACTGGGTCCAGTCCGGCAGCGAGGTGTAGAGCAGGTGGTGGGGCCCCGCCCACATGTAGGTGAAGGCCAGCGCCCAGAAGTGGACGATGGACAGGCGGTAGGAATAGATGGGGCGGCCCGCCTGCTTGGGCACGAAGTAGTACATCATGCCCAGGAAGCTGGTGGTCAGGAAGAAGCCCACCGCGTTGTGCCCGTACCACCATTGCACCATGGCGTCCTGCACTCCGGCGTAGGCGGAGTACGACTTCCATGGCAACGCCGGCAGTTCCAGGTTGTTGAAGATGTGCAGCAGCGCGATGGTCAGGATGTACGAGCCGAAGAACCAGTTGGCGACGTAGATGTGCCGCACCTTGCGCTTGACGATGGTGCCGAAGAACACGATGGCGTAGGCCACCCACACCAGCGTGATCAGGATATCGATCGGCCATTCCAGCTCGGCGTATTCCTTGCTGGTGGTCAGCCCCATGGGCAGCGTGATCGCGGCGCCCACGATCACCGCCTGCCAGCCCCAGAAGGTGAACGCCGCCAGCGGGCCGCAGAACAGCCGCGCCTGACAGGTGCGCTGCACGACATAGTAGGAGGTGGCGAACAGCGCGCTGCCACCGAAGGCGAAGATGACGGCGTTGGTGTGCAGCGGGCGCAGCCGCCCGTAGGTCAGCCACGGCGTGTCGAAGTTCAGCTGCGGCCAGATGAGCTGCGCGGCGATCAGCACGCCCACGCCCATGCCGACAATGCCCCAGACCACCGTCATGATGGTGAACTGGCGCACGACCGTATAGTTGAATGTCTCTCGCGTGCCGGATGCGGCGGAATCGCTCATGTACCTTCCTTGGATGAACAGGCGCTGCCATGATGCCAAGGCCGCCGTCCACCTGCCTTGATCTGGATCAAAGAGTCCGCGAAGCCCGGCCGGAACCACGCCCGGCATGGCGCGCTGGCATGCCGCGGCGCGGATGGCGTTCGTGGGGGAACCTCACGCATGGCCGGCCCGCCGCAAGCGCAGCGACCGGAACGCGCCTTCAGCGCACGGGGCCGTCGTCGTCGTCCAGGACGGCGCGTTCGGCCTCGTCCATGTCGTCGTACTGGCCGCTGAAGACCGCCCAGCAGAATGCCGCGCCGATGGCCACGACAGCCAGCACCGACAGGGGCAGCAGCAGGTAGAGAATTTCCATGGCGCCGGCAGGCCCGATCCGTTCAGAAAAAGCAGACGCGGCGCGCCATCAGCGCAGCGCCGCGGCCCCTGCCGCCCGTACCCCGGCGCGGGCGGCGGGCCGCCGGTCGACCTGCCTGCGCCACAGCAGCCAGGCGTTGCCGGCTACCGCCAGCGAGGACAGCAGCATGGAAGCGGCGGCCAGCGCAGGCGCCACCCATCCCAGGAGCGCCGGCGGCACCATGAGCAGATGCCAGGCCAGGGAACCGTACAGGCTGCTGCGCGCTACCCGCCGGGCGTCGGCGCGCAGCGCTTCGACTTCGCCCGGCCCCATGCCGGGATGCCGGCCCCGGGCGGCATGCACGCACACCATGGCGGTAGGCACCGACAACGACAGCGCGCAAGGGCAACTGAGCACCAGCAGCGCCACCACCACCGGCATCGCCTGGGCCGGACCCGCCTGCCAGGTCCACCATGCCCCGGCGCCGGCCGCCAGCGCCAGCTGCACGGCGACGAAAAGCGCCGCCGCGCGGCGGGCGTCGCCTTCCAGCCGCAGGCGCTCGGCCTCCAGCGGGGCGGGCCAGTCCCGCGCGCCGCACGACAGCCGGGCGCACTGCTCCAGGTAGCGCGCGGTCAGCAGGAAGGCGACGAACATGGTGGCCGAATCGAAATAGACCGCGCCCTGCCCCGCCGCCGTGGCGTACACGCTGGGCAGGAAGGCCGCGGCGATGCTCAACGCCACCGGCAGGTCCATGCCGACCCGGCCGCGCCGCAGGTCCGCCCAGGCGCCGCGCCACACCGGCCAGGCCGAATAGGCCGCCACGGGCAGGGTGAGCGCCAGGCTGGCGCGGTTCATCAGGCCGATCGCCCAGTCCAGGGTCGGCAGGCTCTGCGCCGACGCCGCTTCCCGCACGTAGCCTGGCCAGGCCAGCATCATGACCTGCATCATGGCGAGCCAGGCCAGGCTGAGCCGGGCCACGGCGTGGCGCCGCGCGCGGCGGGCCGCCGGCGAAGCGTCGGGCGGGATGGAAAAGATGGAAGGCCGGGACATGGCACCCATCGTAGCTGCGGCCGGCCGGCCCGGCCTTGATCTGGATCAAGGCCGGGCCGGCCGGCCGCAGGGCCGGAAGGGCGGGGAAAGGCCGTCAGGCGGCGCGCACGTGGCTCGGGCGCGAGGCATCGAACTGCGCTTCCTCCGTGGAGCCGGTCAGCGCCGTGGTCGAGGACTGGCCGCCCTCGATGGCCTGGGTCACGGCGTCGAAATAGCCCGTTCCCACCTCGCGCTGGTGCTTGACCGCCGTGAAGCCCAGCTCGGTCGCGGCGAACTCCTTCTGCTGCAGCTCGACGAAGGCGCTCATCTGGCGGCGGGCGTAGCCGTGGGCCAGCTCGAACATGCCGTAGTTCAGCGCATGGAACCCCGCCAGCGTGATGAACTGGAACTTGTAGCCCATGGCGCCCAGCTCGCGCTGGAACTTGGCGATGACGGCGTCGTCGACGTTCTTCTTCCAGTTGAAGGACGGCGAGCAGTTGTAGGCCAGCATCTTGCCCGGGAACTGGCGGTGGATGGCCTCGGCGAACTTGCGGGCGTATTCCAGGTTGGGGGTGGAGGTTTCGCACCAGATCAGGTCGGCGTAGGGCGCGTAGGCCAGGCCGCGCGAGATCGCCTGCTCCAGGCCGGCGTTGGTACGGAAGAAGCCCTCGACCGTGCGCTCGCCCGTCACGAACGGACGGTCGTTCTCGTCGATGTCGGCGGTCAGCAGGTCGGCTGCCTCGGCGTCGGTGCGCGCCACCAGCACCGCCGGCACGCCCATGACGTCGGCCGCCAGGCGGGCCGCGGTCAGCTTGGCCACGGCCTCGCGGGTGGGCACCAGCACCTTGCCGCCCAGGTGGCCGCACTTCTTGACCGCCGCCAACTGGTCCTCGAAGTGCACGCCGCTGGCGCCGGCGTCTATCATGGCCTTCATCAGTTCGAAGGCGTTGAGCACGCCGCCGAAGCCGGCCTCGGCGTCGGCCACGATGGGGGCGTAGTAGTCGACATAGCCTTCGTCGCCGGGGTTCTTGCCTTCCATCCACTGGATCTGGTCGCAGCGCTGCAGGGCATTGTTGATGCGGCGCACGACCTGGGGCACCGAATTGACGGGGTACAGCGACTGGTCGGGATACATTTCGCCGGCGACGTTGGCGTCGCCCGCCACCTGCCAGCCGGACAGGTAGATGGCCTTGAGGCCGGCCTTGACCTGCTGCATGGCCTGGTTGCCGGTCAGGGCGCCCAGGGCATTGACGAATGGCTCCTCGTGCAGCAGGTTCCAGAGTTTTTCGGCCCCGCGGCGGGCAATGGTGTGTTCGATGGGCAGCGAGCCGCGCAGGCGCACCACTTCCGCGGCATCGTAGCTGCGCTTGATGCCTTGCCAGCGAGGGTTCTCGGCCCAGTCTTTCTGCAGGGCGCGGATTTCGGTTTCACGGGTCGTCATGGCTATGCTCCTAGAGGGTTTGGTCAGCCGGAAGGTGCGCCGCAGGCCGGCGAACCATTGGAGACAGTGTATGCCTGTGATGCAAGGCAACGTGCCCTTGTATCTTATATAAGACAATTTTTTTTATCGTTATAAATCAACAATATATTTGTTTATTTTTACTATGTGAAACGTCATTACCATCTGTGAAATGCGGTCGCGCTGCCCCGCAGCATGCGCTTTCACATGCCGGGGCCGATTTCCCACATCGTGAAATTCGCGAATTGCCAGGGCCTACAATGAGGCTTTTCGGCATGCCCATGACGTCCAGCCACGGCCCGCTCGGCCTCCCCACCCGCTATCCCCTGCGCTACGACCCGGAGCTGCTGTTCGCCCTGCCCCGGGAAACCGGCCGCGCGGCGCTGGGCCTGGGCCCGTCCCTGCCCTTTGCCGGAGCCGACGTCTGGAATGCCTACGAGCTTTCCTGGCTCGGTCCGCGCGGCAAGCCGGCGGTGGCGATGGCGAGTTTCGTCGTGCCTGCGGACAGCCCGCGCCTGATCGAGTCCAAATCGCTCAAGCTCTATCTGAACTCCTTCAACCAGGCGCGCTGGGAAACGCCGCAGGCCGTGCGCGAGGCGCTGCGCGCCGACCTGAGCCGGGCGGCGGGCGCGCCGGTGGCGGTGGATCTGGTGCTGCCCGGGCGGTTCGGCGAGCGGCGCCTGGCCGACCTGCAAGGCGAATGCCTGGACGATCTCGACGTGGACGTCGACACTTACCGGCCCGCGCCGGAACTGCTGCAGTGCGCGGCCGGCGCCGAAGTAAGCGAAACCCTGATGTCTCGCCTGCTGAAGTCGAATTGTCCCGTCACCGGCCAGCCGGACTGGGCCTGCGTGCAGGTGCGCTACACCGGCGCGCCCATCGACCGCGCGGCGCTGCTGCGCTACCTGGTTTCCTTCCGCAGCCATGCGGGCTTCCACGAACATTGCGTGGAGCGCCTGTACGTCGACATCATGGCCGCCTGCCGGCCCAGCGAGCTCGCCGTGTGCGCCCGCTACACCCGGCGCGGCGGGCTGGACATCAACCCCTGGCGCGCCACGCCGGGTACGGCCGCGCCGCCCAATATATCGACGCCCCGGCAATGACCCTGCGGGCCAGTCTGCCGGCCGGGGACGACGCGGCCGTCACGCCTGCGCCGGCCGCGAGCGGCCGACCAGCGTCGCCAGCCAGGCCGCCACCACGAAACTCAGGGCGGCTCCCAGCCAGGGGCCGTAGCTCATGCCGGCATCCAGCATCAGGCCGAAGCACAGCGGGCCCAGCGCGGCGCCGACGTCCATGCCTGAATAGACCAGGCCGTAGACCGACCCCAGCGCGCCCCGGGGCGTGACCCGCCGGATCAGCATGTCGCGCGAGGGCCCTGCCACGCCCGAACACAGGCCGGCGAGCACCACCGCCGGCGCGGCCAGCCAGGCCGGCACCCAGCCCATGGCGAGCACCGCCAGCACGGCCCCGGCCGCGATCAGCGACGCAGCCACCGTGCGCTCGGCGCGCGGCGTGGCGGACGCCACGAAGCCGCCGAGGAACATGCCGAAGGCCGCGGCCAGCATGTAGCCCGACAGCGAAGCGCTCGCGGTCACGCGCGACAGGTCGTAGAGGCCGTGCAGCAGGGGGATGGTGTAATTCTGCACCGCGGACGAAGCCAGGGTGGAACTGGCGAAGAACAGGAAGGCACCCCACAGCGCGGGCCGCGCCAGCAGCGTGCGCAGCGTGCGGCCGACGCCTTCGGGCGCCGCGGACGACGCCGGCGCGTCTTCCCCGACGGCCTCGGGCGACAGCAGGCGGCGGCCGAAGACGGTGCCCGCCAGGGTTACCCCCACGACGGCGGCGGCGCCGAAGGCGGCCACGCGCCAGTTGAACATGACGGTCAGTCCCGCGATCAGCATGGGGGCGATCGCCCAGCCCACGCTGCCCGTCAGGCCGTGCATGCTGAAGGCATGCCCCAGCCGCGCCGGGCTGACCCGCGTGTTCAGGATGGAGAAATCGGCGGGGTGGAAGACCGAATTGCCCGCGCCCGCCACGAAAGCGGCCGCCAGCAGCATCGCGTAGCCGTTGGCCAGGCCGATCAGGCAGCCGGCCGCCACGAAACAGGACAGCCCGAACCAGAGCACCGGCCGGCCGCCCACCCGATCCACCACGAAGCCCGAACCGGCCTGGCCGATACCCGAGGTGACGTAGAACACCGAGACCAGCAGGCCCAGGCGGGCGAAATCCAGCCCGAACTCCGACCCCAGGGATACGTACAGCGAGGGGATGACCAGCTGGAAGAAATGCGAGGTGGCGTGGGCCCAGGCGACCAGGGCGATGGTCAGCCAGTCGCGGCGTCGCAACGCCCGGTCGGCGCCGAAGCCGAGCGCCGCGGCGGCGGGCGTGCTCACCTGCGGGCCTCCGGACGCCGCGCTCGGGACGGGGCGAGGAGCGGGATCACGAGGATTTTTCCCGGATGGCCGGCCAGGCCCGGCGCAGGTAGTACAGCATGGACCAGACCGTCAGCACCGCGGCCACCACGATCAGCACCTGCCCCCAGGCCCGGGTATCCAGCCCGGCGATGGGCCGGTCGTAGAGCAGGCAGGGAATGGCGACCATCTGTGCCGCCGTCTTGAACTTGCCCAGCCGGTGGACCGCCACGCTGGCGCTGGCACCGATCTGGGCCATCCATTCGCGCAGCGCGGAAATGGTGATTTCGCGTCCGATGATGACCAGCGCCACGAACACGTCCACCCGCCCCAGGTCCAGCAGCACCAGCAGCGCGGCGCAGACCATGAGTTTGTCGGCCACCGGGTCCAGGAAGGCGCCGAACGACGAGGTCTGGTTCCAGCGCCGGGCCAGCCAGCCGTCGAACCAGTCGGTGAGCGCGGCCACGATGAAGGACAGCGCGGCCAGGGTGTCGCGCGCCGGCACCGACAGCCAGGGCAGGTAGAACAGCCCCACCACCAGCGGGATCATGGCAATGCGCAGCCAGGTGAGGATGATGGGTATGTTCACGGGCATGATGACCCGTATGCTACCTCAGCTTCGGCCCCATTTCCCGGAAGGCGCCACCGGGCCGCGGCGGAAGCATTCCGTCCCCCCGGCACGGCAGGCTAGTGCAGCGCCCCGTGGATGCGCTCGGCCAGCTCGTGCGATATGCCCTCGACCGAGGCGAGGTCTTCCACGCTGGCGCCGGCCACGCCGGAAAAGCCGCCGAAGCGTGCCAACAGGCGCTGCCGGCGGCGCGCGCCGATGCCCTCGATTTCCTCCAGGCGCGAAACGTTGCGCGCCTTGGCCCGCCGCGCGCGCATGCCGGTAATGGCGAAGCGGTGGGCTTCGTCCCGGATCTGCGCGATCAGCATGAGCGCGGGCGACTGCGGCCCCAGCGCCCGGGGCGCGCGCCCGTCGGCGAACACCAGGGTTTCCAGACCGGTCTTGCGCCCTTCGCCCTTGGCCACGCCGACCAGCGCATGGATGTCCAGCCCCAGCTCGGCGAACACCTGGCGCGCCACTTCCACCTGGCCCTTGCCGCCGTCGATCAGCACCCACGACGGCATGGGCGCCTCGCCGTCGGCCACCTTGCCAAAGCGGCGCGTCAGCACCTGCCGCATGGCGGCGTAGTCGTCGCCCGGCGTGATCCCGGCGATGTTGTAGCGACGGTAGAGCGAGGGCTGCATGTCGTGGTGCTCGTAGACCACGCAGGAAGCCTGCGTGGCCTCGCCCGCGGTATGGCTGATGTCGAAGCACTCGATGCGCAGCGCGTCCAGCGCCGCCTCGTCGGTCTCGGCCTCCCCGTCCAGCGCCTCGACCAGCGCCGCCGTGCGGGCCGCGCGCGCGCCCGACTCGGACAGTGCCCGGGCCAGGGCCAGCTCGGCGTTGCGGGCGGCCTGCTCCAGCCAGGCGCGGCGCACGCCCTGGGGCCGGGTCAGCACCCGGGCGGCCACCCCCGCGCGCTCCGACAGCAGCGCCACCAGTTCCGGGTCGGGCAGCGGGTCGGAGACCACCAGCACCGGCGGCAGCGCATTGTCCAGATAGTGCTGCGCCGCAAAGGCCGCCAGGATCTCGCCGGGCGAGTCGCCGTCAGCATGCGAGGGAAAGAACGGCTTGTCGCCCAGGTGGCGCCCACCGCGCACCATGGCGAGGTTGACGCAGACGCGCCCGCCCGCGCTGGCCACCGCAACGACGTCGGTGTCCTCGCCGCCGCCGGTGGCTTCCATGGTCTGCTGGTGCAGCACGCGGGCCAGCGCCCCCATCTGGTCGCGCAGCGCGGCGGCCTCTTCGAACCGCAGCGCCGCCGCGGCCTGCTGCATGCGCGCCTCGATTTCGCCCATCACGTCCTGCGCCTGGCCGTTCAGGAAGCGGCAGGCGCGCTCGACGTCGCGCGCGTAGTCTTCGCGCGAGATGGCCTGCACGCAGGGCGCCGTGCAGCGGCCGATCTGGTGCAGCAGACAGGGGCGCGAGCGGTTGGCGAAGACGGTGTCCTCGCAGGTGCGCAGGCGGAACACTTTCTGCAGGATCTGTATGGTCTCGCGCACCGCCCAGGCGCTGGGATACGGGCCGAAGTACTGGCCCGGCCGGCTGGTCGAGCCCCGGTAGTAGGCGATGCGCGGCCACTCGTGGGCGCTGACCATCAGGTAAGGATACGACTTGTCGTCGCGAAACAGAATGTTGTAGCGCGGCCGCAGACGCTTGATGAGGTTGTTCTCGAGGATCAGCGCCTCGGCCTCGGAGCGCGTGACCGTGACCTCCACCCGGGCCACGCGCGCCACCATATGGGCGATGCGCGGGCTGGCGGGCGTCTTCTGGAAATAGGACGCGACCCGCTTCTTGAGGTCGCGCGCCTTGCCCACGTACAACACTTCCCCGGCCGCATCCAGGTGGCGGTACACGCCCGGAAGGCTGGGCAACCTGGAAAGGAAATCCCGGATATCGAAAGACGCGTCTTCGGACATGGCGACAGTGTAGCCGGCACGGCACGCGCCGCGCCGGCCGAAACTACGGCCGGTTACCCGCTCCCGGCCGTCAGCCGGCCGACAGCGCCTGGATCGCCGCCCGGGCCCGCAGGTAGCGGGAATCGCCCTGCAGGACCTGCCAGTCGACGGCCGGCTGGCGCGGCAGCAACCGGGCCAGCCGGGCCCGCGAATCCGGGTCCGCCGTACGCTCGAGCCGCGCCAGCAGCTCGTCGGCCAGGTCGGGCCGGTTGCACACCGGCACCATATCGCAGCCGGCCGCCAGCGCGGCCTCGGCGCGAGCCAGGATGTCGCCCGCCACGCTGGCCCCTTCCATGGTGAGGTCGTCGGAGAACACTGCCCCGTCGTAGCCCAGACGGCCGCGCAGGATCTCGCCCACCCAGCGCGGCGAAAACCCGGCCGGCCGGCTGTCCACGCAGGAGTAAATCACGTGCGCCGGCATGACGGCGGGCAGCACCGCATCCCCCAGCCAGGCGTATGGCGCGGCGTCCTCTTCCAGGATGCGCCCCAGCCCGCGCCGGTCCACCGGCACCGCATGGTGGGAATCGGCCCGCACCGCCCCGTGGCCGGGAAAATGCTTGCCGCAGGCCGCCATGCCCGCCAGGCCCAACCCCTGGATCAGGGCGCGCGCCAGCATGGCCACCACGCGCGGGTCGCGGTGCAAGGCGCGGTCGCCGATGACGCCGCTCACCCCGTAGTCCAGGTCCAGCACCGGGGTGAAGCTGAGATCGATGCCGCAGGCGCGCAGCTCGGCGGCCAGCACGTAGCCGGCATCGGTGGCCGCGCGCATCGCCGCCAGCGGATCGCGCATCCAGGCTTCGCCCAACCGGCGCATGGGCGGCAGTGCGGTGAAGCCGTCGCTGCGAAAGCGCTGCACCCGGCCGCCCTCGTGGTCCACGGCGACCAGCAGCGGGCCCTTGCGGGCCGCCCGCATGCGGCGCACCAGCTCGCACAGCTGAGCGCGGTCGCGGAAGTTGCGTGCGAACAGGATGACTCCGCCCACCAGCGGATGGCGCAGGCGGCGCGCTTCCTGCGCGGACAGTTCGGTGCCGGCCACGTCGACCATGACGGGCCCGAGGGACAGCTTGCTTGGCGTATCGGACATGGGAAGGCGAAGGAAGGAGAACGGAACGGCGCGCGTTCAGCGCCGGGACTCGACCACGACGTAGGCCGCCACCAGGTCGGACTCGTCGGTGAGCGATACGTGCGCGGCCCCGAAGCGAGCTTCGTACCAGGCGCGCAGCGGCTCGGAAAGCACCACCACCGGCCGCCCGCCCGGCGCGTTCAGCGCCTGCATGCGTGGCCAGGCCATGGGCTGGCGCATGCCCAGGCCAATGGCCTTGGAAAAGGCTTCCTTGGCGGCGAAGCGGGTGGCCAGGAAGCGCACGCCGCGCGCCGGGTCGCGCTGGCGGCGCGCATGAAACTTGAGCAATTCCTCGGGCCCCAGCACGCGCTCGGCGAAGCGGTCGCCGTGACGCGCCAGCGCACGCTCCACGCGCACCACCCGCAACAGGTCCATGCCGATGCCGGCGATGCCCGCCGGCGCGGCGGAAAGCCCCGCCTGCGGCCTCGGCAAGGCCCCCTCCCCCTGCGGGAAAGCGCCCCCTCCGGGCAACCGGGAAATCACCGGACGGCCCCGCCCTGCCCGGCCGCCAAGCCCGCGCGGCGGGCGGCCAGGCGGGCCTCGACCATGGCGGCCTTCATGTCGCGCACCGCCCGCTCCCAGCCGTCGAAGACCGCCTGCGCCACGATGGCGTGGCCAATGTTGAGTTCGGAGATGCCGTCGAGCGCGGCCACCGGGGCGACGTTGCCGTAATGCAACCCATGGCCGGCGTTCACGCGCAGGCCGTGGCGCAGGCCCAGCGCGATGGCCTCGCGCAGCCGCGCCAGTTCGGCCTCGACCGCGGGACCGTGGGCCTCGGCATAGGCGCCGGTATGCAGCTCGATCACGCGGGCACCGGCGGCGACCGCGGCCTCGATCTGCCGGGCCTCGGGGTCGATGAACAGCGACACCCGGATGCCGGCGTCGTGCAGGCGGGCGACCGCGCCGCCCACCGCAGCCGGAGCGCCCGCGACATCCAGCCCCCCCTCGGTGGTGAGCTCGCTGCGCTTCTCGGGCACCAGACAGACGTCGTGCGGGCGCACCTGACAGGCGATGGCCAGCATCTCGGGCGTGACCGCGCATTCCAGGTTCATGCGCGTGCGCAGCTGCGGGCGCAGCGCCCGCACATCGGCGTCCTGGATGTGGCGGCGGTCTTCGCGCAGGTGCAGGGTGATGAGATCCGCGCCCGCATCCTCCGCGCGCAGGGCGGCCTGCACGGGGTCGGGATAGGCGGTGTGGCGCTGCTGGCGCAGCGTGGCCACGTGGTCGATGTTGACGCCCAGTTCTATCATTGCGCTGCCTGCGGCTCCCGCTCGTCCGGGGTGGTTTCGTTCCAGCCGCCGCCCAGCGCCTTGTAGAGTTCGATGCGGTTGATCAGGGAATCGAGCCCGGTCTGCACCAGCGCCAGCTGGGCGCTGAAGAAATCGACCTGAGCCGTCTGCACCTGCAGGAAGCTGTCGATGCCGTTCTCGTAGCGCAGATTGGACAGTTCCAGCGTGCGCGCCGAGGACGCCTGCAGCGCGCGCTGCGCGTCGAGCTGGGCGCCATAGGTGGCCTCGCCCGCCAGCGCGTCGGAAACTTCCTGGAAGGCCTGCTGGATGGCGCGCTCGTACTGGGCAACCGCGATGTTGTTGCGCGCCTCTGCCAGGTCCACCCCGGCGCGGATGCTGCCGCCGGCGAACAGCGGCATGGTGATCTGCGGCGAGAAGACCCACATGCCCGATCCCGCGTCGAACAGCCCGGACAGCGAGGAGCTGGCCGTGCCCGCCGAGCCGGTCAGCGAAATGGTGGGAAAGAAGGCCGCGCGCGCCGCGCCGATGCTGGCGTTGGCACCCATCAGCTGGTGTTCGGCGGCCACGATGTCGGGCCGGCGCTCCAGCAGGTCCGACGGCAGGCCCGCCGGCACGCCGGCGACCAGCTGGTCCCGGTCGAACGGCGCCGGCGCGGGCAGGTCGGCCGGCAGCGGCTGGCCCACCAGCAGCACCAGCGCATTGCGGGCCTGGGCCTGCAGGCGGGCGAGCTGGGCCAGGTCGGCGGAAGCCGAGTCCAGCAGGCCCTTGGCCTGGTTGAGCTCCAGTTCCGAAGCCACCCCGCCGTCGTAGCGGCGCCGCACCAGGTCGTAGGACGCGCGGCGCGAGTCCAGCGTCTTCTGGGTCAGGTCCAGCTGCACCTCGGCGGCGCGCAGGGTCAGGTAGGCCTGCGCCACCTGCCCGATCAGGTTGATCTGCACGCTGCGGCGCGCCTGCTCGGTGGCCAGATATTGCTGCCGCGCCGCCTCGGACAGATTGCGCAGGCGGCCGAAGAGGTCGATCTCGAAGGCAGTCAGGCCGACGCCCGCCTGGTAGGTACTGCTGATAGACGTGGAATCCGGCCCGCCCGGACGCAGATCGCGGGGCAGGTGCTGGCGCTCGCCTTGCGCCCCCACGCCTATGCTGGGAAATTGCTCGCCGCGCTGCACGCCGTACTGGGCGCGCGCCTCTTGCACACGCCCGATCGCTTCGCGCAGGTCGCGGTTGTTGGCCAGCGACAGCTCGATCAGTTTCTGCAGGCGCGGATCGCGGAAGAACTCGCGCCAGCCCAGTTCCGCGGCAGGCTGGCCGGCCATGCCGGCCGCCGGCTGGCGGCCCAGGGTATCGGGCGCGCGGCCTTCCTGTCCGGCACGCAGTTCGGGCACGTCGGGCCAGGCGGCGGCCACCGGGGCGGCCGGGCGCTCGTAGTCGGGCGCCAGCGAGCAGCCCGCCAGCGCGGCGCAAAGCATCAGGGGCCAGGCGGCCCGCTGGGAAAACCGGCAGCCCACTCGGCTCCTCCTGTCGCGGCTCGGGATGTTTTCCGGACGAAGCGCCGCCGTACCGGCGGCCGGGCGCAAGAAGGCGGTCATGGCCGTTCTCCCTCGTCCGCATGCGGCGGCTGCGGCGGCCCGCCCGCCGGCGGCGCGCCTGTCCCGGCCGGTTGGGCGTGCGCGCCCAGGAGGCGGGGACGGGTCTTGAACAGGCCCAGCACCACCACGAAGAAGGTCGGCACGAAGATCACGGCGAACGGCGTAGCCGCCAGCATGCCGCCCATCACGCCCAGGCCCACCGCCTTCTGGCTGGCCGCGCCGGCCCCGGTGGCCAGCGCCAGCGGCACCACCCCCAGGATGAAGGCCAGCGACGTCATGAGTATGGGCCGGAAGCGCAGGCGCGCGGCCTCGACCGTGGCCTCGTAGAGGCCCGCCCCCTGGGCGTAGGCGTCCTTGGCGAACTCCACGATGAGGATGGCGTTCTTGGCCGCCAGGCCGATCACGGTGACCATGCCCACCTGGAAGTACACGTCGTTGGACATGCCCAGCACGGTCACCAGGCCGACCGCGCCCAGCATGCCCAGCGGCACCACCAGCATGACCGACAGCGGGATCGCCCAGCTCTCGTACAGCGCCGCCAGCACCAGGAACACGACCAGCAGCGACAGGCCCAGCAGGATGGGCGCCTGGCTGCCCGCCTGGCGCTCCTGGTAGGACAGGCCGTTCCATTCGTAGCCGAAGCCGGCCGGCAGCTGGCCCACCAGGCGTTCCATTTCGGCCATGGCCTCGCCGCTGGTATGGCCGGGGGCAGCGTCGCCGCCGATACGGATGGATTCGTAGCTGTTGTAGCGCACCACCTGCACCGGGCCCTGGGCCCAGTCCGCCTTCACGAAGGCCGACAGCGGCACCATGCCACCCTGCGCGTTGCGGGCGTTCAGGCGCAGGATGTCGTCGACCTGCATGCGGTATTCCGGCTCGGACTGCACCCAGACGTTCTGCATCCAGCCCATGTTGGGAAACTTGCCGATGTACGACGAGCCCAGCGCGGTGGACAGCAGCGTGGCCGCTTCCTGGAAATCGACGCCCAGCGCCGCGGCCTTCTCGCGGTCTATGGTCAGGCTCAGCTGCGAGCCCGGACCCAGGCCGGTGATGCGCACCTGGGCCAGCACCGGGCTCTGCATGGCCATGCCCATAAGCTGGGCCGTGGCCTGCATCAGAGCCTCGTAACCCTGAGCGGAACGGTCCTGCAGGCGGAAGTCGAAGCCCGTGGCGTTGCCCAGCGCCGAGATGGCCGGCGGCACCACGGTGAAGACCTGGGCGTCGTGGATGCCCATGAGCAGGTCGTTGATGGCGCCGAACGACAGGGCCTGGGCCGAATCGCCGCGCCCCTTGCGCTGGTCGAAGTCCTTGAGCGTCACGAAGGCGATGGCCGCGTTCAGGCCGTTGCCGTTGAAGCTGAAGCCCTGCACCGCGATGACGTTCTCGACCTGCGGCTTCTGCATGAAGTATTTTTCGATAGTCTCGATAACCTCGACCGTGCGGTTGGCCGTGGCGCCGGTGGGCAGTTCGATGTTGCTCACCACGTAGCCCTGGTCTTCCTCGGGCAGGAAGGACGAAGGCAGGCGCAGGTACAGCCAGCCGAGCAGCAGCACCAGCAGCAGGTAGATCAGCATCATGCGCCCGCCCTTGTGCAGCATGCGCGACACCCAGTTCTGGTAGCCATGCGTGGTGGCGTCGAACTTGCGGTTGAACCAGCCGAAGAAGCCGCGCTTCTCGTCGTGGTGCCCCTTGGGGATGGGCTTGAGGATGGTGGCGCACAGGGCCGGCGTGAACGACAGCGCCAGGAACGCCGAGAAGAAGATGGACACCGCCATCGCCACCGAGAACTGGCGGTAGATCACCCCCACCGAACCGCTCATGAAGGCCAGCGGCAGGAATACGCTGGTCAGCACCAGCGTAATGCCGATGATGGCGCCGGTGATCTGCGGCATGGCCTTCTTGGTGGCCTCCTTGGGCGACAGGCCTTCGGCGGCCATGATGCGCTCGACGTTCTCGACCACGACGATGGCGTCGTCCACCAGGATGCCGATGGCCAGGACCATGGCGAACATGGTCAGCACGTTGATCGAGAAGCCCAGCGCCAGCATCACGGCGAAGGCCCCCATCATGGCCACCGGCACCACCACGGCGGGGATGACGGTGTAGCGCACGTTCTGCAGGAACAGGAACATCACCAGGAACACCAGCACCATGGCCTCGAGCAGCGTGTGGATGACCTGCTCGATGGAGATCTCGACGTAGGGCGCGGTGTCGTAGGGAATGGCGTAGGTGATGTTGGCCGGGAAGAACTTCGCCAGCTCGTCCATCTGGTCGCGTACGCCCTGCGCGGTCTCGAGCGCGTTGGCGTCGGGCGAAAGCACGATGGCGAAGGCCGCCGTCGGCTTGCCGTTCAGGCGCGCGCCGAACTGGTAGTTGTCCGCGCCCACCTCGATGCGCGCGATGTCGCGCAGCCGCACCATGGAGCCGTCCGGATTGGCCTTCAGTACCACCGCCCCGAAACCGTCCACAGTGGCCAGCTGGCCGTTGACGATGACGGTGGCCGTCGTGCGCTGCGTGTCCGGGTTGGGCGGCGCGCCGATGCTGCCCGCGGAAACCAGCACGTTCTGCTGGGCGATGGCCTGGTTGACCTGGGCCATGCTCAGGTTGTAGCCCACCAGTTTTTCAGGATCGACCCAGATCCGCATGGCGCGCGGCGCCGCGAACAGCTGGAACTGCCCCACCCCCGGCACCCGCGAGACCGGGTTCTTGATGTTGCGCGTGATGTAGTCGGCCAGCGCGGTCTGGTCCAGGCTGCCGTCGGTCGACGACACCGTCACCACCATCAGGAAGCCCGTGCTGGTCTGCTGGAACTTCAAGCCCTGCTGCGTCACCGCCTGGGGCAGCTGGGCCGACACGTTGGACACGCGGTTCTGCACGTCAACCTGGGCCAGGTCCGGGTCCGTGCCCGGACGGAAGGTGGCGGTGATTTCCGCCTGCCCGTAGGAATCGCTCACCGATTCGTAATAGAGCAGGCCCTTGGCGCCGTTGAGCTCGTTCTCGATGATGCTGGTGACCGACTCGGCGACCTCGGGAGCGGACGCGCCCGGGTAGGTGGCGGTGATGGTGATCGCCGGCGGCGCGACGTCCGGATACTGCGAGACCGGCATGTTCGGAATCGCCAGGACGCCGGCCAGCGTGATGAACACGGCGACCACCCAGGCGAAGATCGGTCTGTCGATGAAGAATTGCGGCATGTAGGCTGGCTCTGGTATCGGTGCTCACGAATCGGCGCGCGCCGCCCCGACGGCGCGCGCGGCTGACGTCACGACTTCTGGGCCGCTGCGGCTTCCTGCCCCTGGCCTGCCGGCTGCGCCGGCGCCCCCTGCGGCGCGGCCTGGCCCTGCGCCCCGCCGGGTTGGGCGGCGGCGCCCTTGTTCCACGGCGTGGCCTGCACCGGCGCGCCCGGGCGGATCTTCTGGAAGCCCTCGACCACCACGGTATCGCCGGCCTTCAGGCCTTCCGAGACGATCCAGCTGTCGCCCACCGCCGGCCCCGTCACCACCGGCACCTGGGCGATCTTGCCCTCGCGCACCAGCATCAGGCTCTGGCGGCCGTCGGCCGTGCGCTGCAGCGCCTGCTGCGGCACCGTCAGCGCCTGCTCGTCGTAGCCCTGCTCCAGGCGCACGCGCACGAACATGCCCGGCAGCAGCACCTGGTCGGGGTTGGGAAACTCGGCCCGCAGCGTCACCTGGCCGGTGCCCGGGTCCACCGTGATGCCGGTGAACAGCAGCTTGCCCGCCTGCGGGTACTCGGAACCGTCTTCCAGCACCACCACCGCCTTGGCGGCGTCCTGCCCCACCCGCTGCAGCCGGCCCTCGGCGAAGGCCTTGCGCAGCCGGGCCAGGTCGCTGGTCGACTGGTTGAAGTCCACGTACACCGGGTCCAGTTGCTGCACCAGCGCCATCTGGGTCGCGGAAGTGGCTTCGACCAGCGCGCCCTCCGTGACCAGCGGCTTGCCGATGCGCCCGTCGATGGGCGAGGTGACGTCCGTATAGCCCAGGTTGATGCGGGCGTTCTCCTGCGCGGCCTGGGCCGCGGCCACCGCGGCCTCGGCCTGGCGCGAGCCCGCCACCGCGTTGTCGTATTCCTGCTTGCTGATCGCGTTGGCCTTGACCAGGGGCGCGTAGCGCTGCGCCAGCTGGCGGGTGCTGTAGGCGTCGGCCTGGGCCTGCTTGAGCTGCGCGGCCGCCTGGTTGTACGCCGCCCGGTAAGGCGCGGGGTCGATCTTGAAGAGCAGGTCGCCCGCCTTGACGTCGCCCCCTTGCGCGAAGGCGATCTTCTGTACGATGCCCGTCACGCGCGCCCGGATCTGCGCGTCGCGCACCGCGTCCACCCGGCCCGGCAGCTCGGCCACGATGGGCGCGCGCTGCGGCTGGACCGTGACCACGCTCACCTGCGGCGGGCCGGGGTTCATCTGCGGCTGCTCGCCGCAGCCGGCGAGCGCCAGCAGGCCTCCCCATGCGACGAGGACGGCCGGACGAAGCGGGCGGAAGGAAGCGGATCGCATAGGCACTCTCTGTTCGTGGCGCCGCGCCCGGCGCACTGCGAGCGCGCCGCCGGACGGGAAGGAGCTGGGGAGACCGCGCAAGTATAAAGTATGAAACCCCGCCGCCGAGGCAATACCATGGCGGCTCGCAGGCCCATTGCGCGCCGCGCGGCACGCATCCGGAAAAGCCCGCGCGCCGGCGGCGGCGCCTTCCCACTGCCTTCCCACCGCCCGGCGCGCTGCCCGCCCCGCGCCGGGCGGCCATCCCACTGGTTTCCCACCTGCTTCCCACCCCGCCCGCCTGCCGCGACCTGCGCCCCGCCGCCGCGCACCCGCATGGCCCGCCGGTCTTTTCACATTAAGATAGCCCCATGCCTTCCCGCTCCCGCCCCCTGCTCGAACTCGACGGCTCCATCTGGTTCCGCGCCGGACCGCGCACCCTGGGCGGCAGCAGCCGCATCGGCCTGCTGGCCAGCATCCGCGAACTCGGCTCCATCACCGCCGCCGCCAAGGCCGTCGGCCTCAGCTACAAGGCGGCGTGGGACGCCATCGACGCCATGAACAACCTCGCCGGCGAACCCCTCGTGCACCGCGCCGCGGGCGGGCGCGGCGGCGGCGGCACCCGCCTGACCCCGCGCGGCGAACAACTGGTCGCCACCTTCCGCATGCTGGAAGACGAACACCGCCGCTTCGTCGAACGCCTGGGCCGCGAAAGCGACCGCCTGGCCGGCGACCTCACCCTCATGAGGCGATTCATGCTCCGCACCAGCGCCCGCAACACCCTGGCCGGCACCGTCGCCGAGATCCGCCGCGGCGCTGTCAACGACGAAGTCCTGCTCGCCCTGCCCGGCGGCCAGGCCATCGCCGCCAGCATCACCCACGAAAGCGTCCACACCCTGGCCCTGGCCCCCGGCGTCCCCGCCATGGCCGTGATCAAGGCCTCTTCCGTCATTATCGGCATCCCCGGCGACGGCATGCGCCTGTCCGCCCGCAACCAGCTGCCCGGCACCGTCGCAAGAGTCACCCCCGGCGCCATCAACGCCGAGGTCACCCTGGACCTGGACGGCGGCGGCACCGTGGCCGCCATCATCACCCTGCAAAGCGCCCGGGACCTGGCCCTGCGCCCCGGCTCCCCCGCCGTGGCCATCTTCAAGGCCTCGAGCGTGCTCCTGGGCACCCTGGACTAGCCGTCAGCTCAGCCCCCCCATGCCTCGCGGTGCAGCGGGGCATCGGCGAATCCCTGCGATATCGCCGATAGCGGCACAGGGCCCGGCAGCACGACACCGCCGATGCACGATACGCGACAGGGCCCGGCTTCACACTCCCCCGCAGCCTCGACCGAATGCCATTCCCGGCCGCCCGCGCGGCCGGGAATGGCGGCCCCGCAAGACCTTCCCCCATCGGCCGCAACCCCGCAAGCATGCCAAGCACCGGCCCCTTCCCCGCCACGCCCCGCTCCAAGACGCCGCAGCCGGTGCGGGAAGGCGGTGTCCGGCGCCCGGGCGCCGAACCGCTCCAGCCGGGCCGCGCCGGGCACCGCCTTCCCGAATCGGCGTCCTCCGAACTGGCGTGCTTCGAACCGACACATCCCGAACCAGCGCCGCCGAACCCGAATCCCCGGACCAATGTCCCCGAACCGGAGTCACCGCACCGACATCAACAGGCCGGCGCCCACAAACCGGCGCCTCCCCCCGAACCCGCTCCCCCGCAAACCCGCCATCACCCAAGCAGCAGGGCATCCCCATCCCCTTCCCCGCCCACGCCCTCGAACCGCGCCAGCAAATCCCCCACCTCCATCCCGTCGCGCTCCGCCCCCGCCACATCCAGCACCACCCGCCCCTGGTGCAGCATCACCGTCCGCTCCCCCACCTTCAGCGCCTGCCGCATGCTGTGCGTCACCATCAGCGCCGTCAGCCCGTACTCCGCCACCACCCGCGCCGTCAGTTGCAGCACGAACTCACCCGTGCGCGGATCCAGCGCCGCCGTATGCTCGTCCAGCAGCAGGATCCGCGACGGCCGCAGCGCCGCCATCAGCAGGCTCACCGCCTGCCTCTGCCCGCCAGACAGCAACCCTATCCGGTCCCCCAGCCGCCGCTCCAGCCCCAGTCCCAGCGTCGCCAGCCGCGCCCGGAACACCTCGCGCATCTCCGCACGCACCGCCCGGCCCAGCCCGCGGCAGGCCCCGCGCGCGCGCGCCAGCGCCAGGTTCTCCTCTATCGTCAGGTCCTCGCACGTCCCGGCCAGCGGGTCTTGGAACACCCGCGCCACCCGGTCCGCCCGCGCCCACGCCGGCATGCGCGTCAGGTCCTGCCCGTCCAGTTCCACCCGGCCCCGCGTCACCGGCAGATCCCCCGCCACCGCATTGAGCAGCGTCGACTTGCCGGCCCCGTTCGACCCGATCACCGTCACGAACTGCCCCGTGGGGATCTCCAGCGACAGTCCCCGCAGCGCAGGCGTCTCCAGCGGCGTCCCCGCATGGAACGTCACGTGCAGATCGTCCACCCGCAGCATGGTCACCCCCTCCCCGACAGCCGGCGCCTGGCCATGGGCAGCACCAGCGCCGCCGTCACCAGCACCGCCGTCACCAGGTTCAGGTCCTGCGCCTGCAGCCCGACCCACCCGCTGTTGAGCGCGGCCGCCACCACCAGCCGGTAGACCAGCGCCCCCAGCACCGCCGCGAACGTCATCCACGCCAGGCGGCGCGAAGGCAGCAGCGTCTCGCCGACGATCACCGCCGCCAGCCCGATCACGATGGTGCCCACGCCCATGGAAATGTCCGCGCCGCCCTGCGTCTGCGCGAACAGCGCCCCGGCCAGCCCCACCAGCCCGTTGGACAGCGCCATCCCGCCCAGCACCATGCGTCCGGTGTTCACGCCCTGCGCCCGCGCCATGCGGGGATTCGAGCCGGCCGCGCGCATCGCCAGCCCGCGCTCGGTGGCGAAGAACCCGTCCAGCAGCAGCTTGGCCGCCGCCACCACCACGGCCAGCACCAGCGGGCGCAGCAGATAGTCGCTCATGCCCTCGGGCTGCAACAGCGTGAACAGCGTCGGCTCGTTGATCAGCGGCACATTGGGGCGGCCCATGATCCGCAGGTTCACCGAATACAGCGCGATCATCGTCAGGATGCTGGCCAGCAGGTCCATGATGCGCAGCTTCACGCTGAGCCAGCCCGTCACCAGCCCCGCGGCCGCGCCCGCCGCCGTGGCCGCCAGCGTCGCCGACCAGGGATCCGCGCCCGCCGAGATCAGCGTCGCGGCCACCGCCGCGCCCAGCGGGAAGCTGCCGTCCACCGTCAGGTCGGGAAACCGCAGGATGCGAAAGGAAATCAGCACGCCCAGTGCAACCAGGGCGAAAACCAGCCCCACCTCCAGCGCGCCGAACAGAGAAAACAGCGACATCGCCCGCCCCTACTTCGTGCGGGAGCGCCCGGAACCGGCGCCTCCCCCTCCTATTGGATCACCCGGGCCGCCGACTCGACCAGTTCCTGCGTCAGGTCCACGCCCTGCTTGCGGGCCGCGCCGGGATTGACGAACAGTTCCAGCTTGCCGCTGGCCTCCGACGCGATGGCGCCGGGCTTCTCGCCCTTCAGGATGCGCACCACCATCCGCCCCGTCTGCTGCCCCAGGTCGCGGTAATTGATGCCCAGCGCCGCGATCGCCCCGCGCGCCACGCTGTCGGTGTCCGAGGCCACCAGCGGAATACCGGCCTCGTTGCCGACCCGCACCAGCGACTCGTAGGCCGACACCACGTTGTTGTCGGTACTGGTATAGATGACGTCCACCTTGCCGATGAGACTGCGCGCGGCCGAGCCGACGTCCACCGTGCGCGGGGCGGCCGCCTCCACCAGCGTCATGCCCGACTTCGGCAGCAATTCCTGCAATTGCCGGACCACCACCACCGAATTGGCTTCGCCCGGGTTGTAGACCATGCCGACCCGCCTGGCGTCCGGGACGATGCGCCGGATCAGTTCGATCTGCCGGTCCAGTGCCAGCAGGTCCGATACCCCCGTGACGTTGGTGCCCGACGGGCCCCAGCCCGGAACCAGCTGCGCCGCCACCGGATCGGTCACCGCGGAATACACCACCGGCACCTGCCGGGTCGCCGCCACTACCGCCTGCGCCGACGGCGTGGCAATCGCCACGATGGCATCGGGGTTGTCGCCCACGAACTTGCGGGCGATCTGGGCGGCCGTACCGGAACTGCCCTGGGCACTCTGGTACTGCCATTTCAGGTTCTTGCCGGGCTCGTAGCCGGCCGAGCGCAGGGCCTGCAGCACGCCGTCGCGCACGGCATCCAGCGCGGGATGTTCCACGATGGCCGTCACGGCCACCGACTTCTGCGCCGCCGGCGCCGCCATCGCGCAAGCCAGCGCGCAGATGCCCGACAGCAGGGCTAGCGGTTTCGGCAGGAACATGGCGGGACTCCTAAATGCGGGGGCTGATAGTCTAACCCGCTGAGGCCCCCGCCGCAGGACGCAGGCCCGCCCTCCGGCGAACCGCCGCAAGGCGCGCCGCGCCCCCGGACACGGCCTGCGCGGCCGGACGCCAGGCCGGCGCGCCGGGAAGCCCTAGTCCAGCGTCACGCCGGAGTCCTTCACCACCTTGGCCCAGCGCGCGATCTCGCTGTCCACGAAGGCACCGAAGCGCTCTCCCGTCAGGTCGGGCGTAGCCGATCCCGCGGCCGTCCAGGCCTCCTTGACCTTGGGGTCGTTCAGCGCCTTGGTGATCTCGGCCGCCATCTTCTCGACCACCGCCGGCGGCGTGCCGGCCGGCGCCCACATCGCGTACCAGGTCGAGACTTCGTAGCCGGGCACCCCGGCCTCGGCCGCCGTCGGCACGTCCGGGAAGGACGGCGAACGCCGGGCCGCGGCCACCGCCAGCGGCTTGATGCGCCCGGAACGGATGTGGCCGGCCGAAGACCCCAGGCCGTCGAAGGCCATGTCGACCTGGCCGCCGATCAGGCCGGCCAGCATGGGTCCCGCCCCTTGGTAAGGCACGTCCACCAGCTCGATGCCCGTCTGCATGGCGAAGAGTTCGCCCGCCAGGTGGTGGGTACTGCCCTTGCCCGCCGTGCCGAAATTGATCTTGCCCGGATTTTTGCGGGCGTAGTCGATCAGCTCCTGCAGATTGGCCGCCGGCAGCTTATCCGGATTGACGACCACCACCTGCGGCGGCTGGGCCAGCAGCGCCACCGGCACGAAATCCTTCTGGATGTCGTAGGAAAGGTTTTTGTAGAGCGCCGGCGCCACCGCGTGATGGGCGCCGCCCATGAAGAAGGTATAGCCGTCGGCCGGCGCCTTGGCCGCGACACCGGCGCCCACCGTGCCGCCCGCGCCGCCCTTGTTGTCCACCACCACGCTTTCCCCCAACTGCATGGAAAGCTGCTGGGCCAGCGGCCGTGCGAAGGTATCGGTGCCGCCTCCCGCGGGGAAGGGAACGATGAGGGTCACGGCGCGCTCGGGCCATCCGGCCCCCATGGCGGGAGCCGCGGCAAATGCCGCCGCCGCGAGCGTGGCAACCGCATACAGGTGCTTGGTCATGATGTCTCCTTGCATGCTTTTGCATGCTTTTATATGGGTGTCCGGGAACCGGCATGCCGGGGGGACGGGAAAAGATCGGTCAGGGCCTCCCAGGTATCGGATGGTGAAAGGAAGCGGCGCGGCGTCGCCGCCGCGCCGGGTTCAGGCTGCGCCGTACGTCTGGCGCAGCACGTTCTTCTGCACCTTGCCCATGGCATTGCGCGGCAGTTCGGCGGCCACGTGTATGCGCTTGGGCACCTTGAAATTCGCGATACGCTCCTTGAGCGCGCGCAGCATCTCCTGCGTGTCCGGCTCGACGCCCGCCTTGGGCACTACCACCGCCACCACCGCTTCGCCGAAGTCGGGGTGCGGCACGCCGATCACGGCGGACTCCTCGACGCCGGGCATGTCGTCGAGCACGCCCTCGATCTCCTTGGGATAAACGTTGTAGCCGCCGGAGATGATCAGGTCCTTGCTGCGTCCCACGATGGAAAGATAGTTGTCCGGCACTTCCCGCCCGGCCGACGTGCCGCCCCAGCGTCCGACGTCGCCGGTGCGGAACCAGCCGTCGGCGGTGAATTCCTCGCGAGTCTTCTCCGGCATGCGCCAATAGCCGGCGAACACATTGGGGCCGCGCACCTGGATGTGGCCGATCTCGCCCGGCGCCACCGGCCGGCCCTCGTCGTCCACCACGCGCACCGACACGCCCGGCAGCGCCTGCCCCACCGTGCCGCCGATGCGCTCGCCCAGCGCCGGATCGCAAGGGTTGGAGGTCAGCATCACCGTCTCGCTCATGCCGTAGCGCTCCAGGATGGTATGGCCGGTGCGCCGGCGGAAGGTCTCGAAGGTTTCGGTCAGCAAGGGGGCCGAACCGGAGATGAACAGCCGCATGTTGCGGCAGGCCTTGCGGTCGAAACGGGAATCGGCCAGCAGCCGGACGTAGTAGGTGGGCACGCCCATCATCACCGTGCTGCGCGGCAGGTAGCGCAGCGCCTGCGCCGCGTCGAAGCGGGGCAGCCAGATCATGCGCGCGCCGGCCAGCAGCGCGCCGTGCGAGGCCACGAACAGGCCGTGCACGTGGAACAGCGGCAGCATGTGCAGCAGCACGTCCGCCGAGCGCCAGCCCCAGTATTCGTGCAGCACCCGGGCGTTGGAATACAGGTTGCCGTGCGTGAGCATGGCGCCCTTGCTGCGGCCGGTGGTGCCCGAGGTGTAGAGGATGGCCGCCAGGTCGTCCTCGCCGCGCGCGACTGTCCCGAAACGGCGCGGCAGCGGCGCCGCCGCGTCCAGCAGCGTGCCCGTGCGGTCGTCTTCCAGCGTGTAGACGTGCGCCGTGCCCGCCTCGCGGGCCAGCGGCGCCATCCATTCCAGGTTGGCGCCGGCGCACACCACCACCGCGGGCTCTGCGTCCTCCAGGAAGTAGGCGACCTCGGCCGCGCGGTAGGCCGTGTTCAGGGGCAGGTAGACCAGCCCGGCGCGCAGCGTGGCCAGGTACAGGATCAGCGCCTCGGGCGATTTCTCCACCTGCACGGCCACGCGCGCGCCCTGCGGCAGGCCGAGCGAGGCCAGCAGGTTGGCCATGCAGGCGCTGGCCTGGTCGAGATCGTCCCAGGTATAGCGCAGCTGCGGCGTTTCGATCGCGACGCCGCTGCGGTCGGCGGGAAAGCCGGCTTCGAGCCGGGCATACAGGTTGGCGTTGTCCACCTCGGTCACTCTCCTCGGAATACAGGGTCTTCGCCGGCCAGGAAGGCGCGCACGCCCTCGCGATGGTCGCGGCTTTCGGCATAGGAAAACAGTGCGGGCCAGTCGGCCGGCCCCACGGGGCCCGCCTCGAGGCGGGCCAGTATGCGCTTGTTCAGCCGCGCGGCGCCGGGCGCCCCGTTCAGGATGCGCGCCACGCAACGGCCGGTTTCATCGTCCAGCCGGCCGGGCTCGGCCACGCGGGTCAGCAGGCCCTTGGCCAGCGCCTCCGCGGCGTCGAACACCCGGCCTTCGAGCAGAATCTCCAGCGTCGCGGCCTTGCCGGCCAGCGCCAGCAGTCCGCGCATCTCGTGCGGCGCCATCGGGAACCCCAGGCGGTTGATGGGCACGCCGAAGCGCGCACCGCGCTCGGCGATGCGCAGGTCGCACAGGCAGGCGATCTCCAGCCCTCCGCCCACGCAGGCTCCGGCGATGCTCGCCAGCACCGGGTGCGGGCAGCCGGCCACGGCCCGCAGCGCCGGCGCGATGATCTCCGTGTGGTAGCGGACCACGCCTTCGTAGCTGCCGCGCTCGGCGGGAAATTCGCGGATATCGGCTCCCGCGGCGAACTGGCCGTCTGCGCCCTGCACCACGACGCAGCGCACGCCCTCGTCGACGGACAGGGCCTCGAAAACGGCGCGCAGTTCGCGCCACATGGCCACCGTAATGGCGTTCAGGCGGCCCGGATGCGACAGCGTCACGCGGGCGACGCCGCCTTCGCGCCGCAGCAGCACGCGGCCGGCGGAAGCGGTCTCGTCCATGCCGGCGCCTACCCGACGCGTCCGAAGGGACGGCCCAGCCGCGGCTTGCCCTCGGCCAGGCTGGCGAGGTTGGCGTCGAGCTCGTCCAGCACGTACAAGTAGTTGACCATCATGCCGCAGGATTGCTCCAGCCCCTTGGGCGAAAGGTCGGCCGCCCAGTTCAGGCGCTCGATGCGCGCGCCGTTGCCCAGGTGGAAGCGGGCCACCGGGTCCTGCGGCTGGCCGCCGCGCACGATCTGCAGGTAATGCGCCAGCAGCCGCAGGCCGGCGCGCTGGCCCGCCTGCGAGCCGGTGCGCGAGCGCGCGGCCGCGCGCAGGCGCGCCAGCCAGCGCGCGCCGGCCGCCGCAGCGTGCCGGGTGCGCGAGCCGCGGCCGCCGTCGTGCACGATGGCGGCGACGGCCTCGCCGTCCTGGCGCGCCAGCCATTCCGCAAAACCGGGCACGGGCGAGAGCGTGGCAAAGGACTTCAGGCGCGGCAGCTCCAGCAGCAATTGCTCGATGACGCGCTTGAGCAGGAAGTTGCCGAAGCTGATCCCACGCAGGCCCGGCTGGGTGTTGGAGATGGAATAGAAGACGGCGCAGCGCGCCTTGCCCAGGTCGGTGCGGGGCGCCGACGGGTCGAGCAGCGATTGCACGTCGGCCGCCATGGCCTGGGCAAAGGCGGCCTCGACGAAGATCAGCGGCACGTCGGGCATGCGGGGATGGAAGAAAGCGTAGCAGCGCCGGTCTTCGGCGACCCGATGGCGCAGGTCTTCCCACGAAGTGATTTCATGCACCGCCTCGTAGATGATGAGCTTCTCCAGCAGCGAAGCGGGGGAATCCCAGGTCAGGCGCTTGAGCTCCAGCATGCCGACGTCGAACCAGTTCGACAGCAGGCCTTCGAGTTCGCGCTCCAGCGCCTGCAGGCCGGCCACCTGCTTGCGCCAGCGCAGCATATCGGCGCGCAGGTCCACCAGGAAGCGCAGCCCGCCGGGCTGGGCGTTGAGGCGGCGGAACAGGCGCGTGCCCTGGTCGCCGCGCGGCTCCAGGCCGGCGCCCACGGCCGCCAGCGCCGACAGCATGGCGCGGCGGGCCTTGCCGTCGCCCGTGCGGTAGGCCTCGCACCATTCGCGCGCCAGGCGGTTGGCGGCGACGTCGGTCAGGCGGGCGGAAAACAGGCGGCCGATCTCCGCCTCGCCGGGCGGGCGCTCGCGCTCCCACCAGCGGCCAAGCCGGGCGATAAGGCCCGAATCGCGCGCGGGTTCGGCGCCGGGGCCGTCAGGCTCGCGCCCGCCGGATGCGGCCAGGGTGTCGGGGACGGACATGGGTTTGCTCCTGTGGACCGGGCCCGCGGGCGCCGGAAACGTCGCCGTCCGCATCCCTGCGGGCCAGCGTGCGCAGCGCCTCGAGCTGGCGCAGCAGATGCTCGCGCGCCAGCGCCTCGGCGCCTTGCGGATCGTGCGCCTTGATCGCGGCGAAGATGGCCAGGTGCTCGGCGCAGGACTGCTCGATGCGCCCCGGCAGCGCCAGGCTCTGGTGGCGCGACAGGCTCAGCACCTTGCGCAGGCCGTCGACCATGTCGGACAGCCAGCGGTTGTCGGCCAGCGCCTGGATGGCCTGGTGGATGCGGTAGTTGGTTTCGTAATAGGCGTCGATGCGGCCGTCCCGGGCATGCCGCCGCAGTTCCCGGTGCAGCGGTTCGAGCTGCCGGAGGTCGTCGTCGCCGGCCTTGCGCGCGGCCTCGTGGGCGCAGCGCCCCTCCAGCATGGCCATCAGCGGAAAGATGTCGTCCAGGTCGCGGGCGGACACCTCGTTGACGAAGCAGCCGCGGCGCGGCTCCAGCCGCACCAGGCCCTCGGTGGCCAGCACCTTGAGCGCCTCGCGCAGCGGCGTGCGCGAAATGCCCAGTTCGCCGGTCAGGCGGATTTCGTCGATCCAGGAACCGGCGGGCAGGCTGCGGGCGCGGATCATGGCACGCAGCCGCTGCGCCACCTGCTGGTAGAGCGCCTGATGGACGATGGGCGCGCGGGGCGCGGGGCCGGGTTCCACATTCATAATTCATAATTATGGCGAAAGCCGAAGGATATGCAAGGGGGTACGCGTGTCGGAATGCTTCCGCTCTACCCATGGCGACCGGCGGCCCCACGTAGCATCGGCCCCTCGGGCGGATCGCCGCCGCTCCCGGCTGCGGAGCCGGCGCTCAGAACTGCAGCAGTCCGCCCCGGCCGCGGGCCATGAGCGCCCGCGCCCAGCGGCGCGCCGGCAGCCCGTGGCGCCGCTCGACCTCGGCCGCGCGGGCCAGCAGATCCTCCGGCGATACGGCCAGCGGCGGTCCGGAAAACGCCAGCACCACGCGGTTGCCCGCGTCGATTTCCGGCAGCATGGCCAGCCGGCCGTCGAAGGCCTCGGACAGGTTCGCGATGTTGCGGGGAAAGCTTTCGTGCGCGCCGAACAGGTTCACCGCCATCACACCGGCCTCGCCCAGCACCCGGCGGCAATCCCGGTAGAACGCCACCGAATCGCGCACCGGCCCCTGCGCCTGGGCGTCGTAGAGATCGACCATCAGCACGGGGCAGGTGCCCGCGCGGGCGGGATCGGCCACCCAGCGCGCCGCGTCGTCGTGCGAGATATGCATGCGCGGCACGTCCGGCAGCCGGAAGAACAGGCGGCACACCATCGTGACCTGCGGGTTCCATTCCACCACTTCGAGCCGATTGCGGGTGTGCTTCAGGCAATGCCGCGCGAGCGAACCGGCCCCCAGCCCCAGCAGCCCGATGGCGGCTTCGCGCGGCGGCTCCAGGAACAGCAGCCAGGCCATCATCTGGCGCGTGTATTCCAGCACCAGCTCGAAGGGATTGGCGATGCGCATGGCGCCCTGTATCCATTCGGTGCCGAAATGCAGGTAGCGCACGCCGTCGGCCTCGGAGAGCGTGGGCTCCTCGCGGGACAGGACGGGCGACGGCCGGGCGGACGGGGAAAGGCGGGCGGACATGGCGGCGGGCGGTCAAAAAGGACGCCGGGGCGGCCCCGGCGTCCCGCATCATACCCGCTCGAAGATCGCCGCGATGCCCTGCCCGCCGCCTATGCACATGGTGACCAGCGCATAGCGGCCCTTGACGCGCTGCAGCTCGTACACCGCCTTGACGGTAAGCATGGCGCCCGTCGCCCCGATCGGGTGGCCCAGGGCGATGCCGCTGCCGTTGGGGTTGACGCGCGCCGGGTCCAGCCCGAGTTCACGGGTCACGGCGCAGGCCTGCGCGGCGAAGGCCTCGTTGGCCTCGATGACGTCGAGCTGCTCCGCCGTCAGGCCGGCGCGCTCGAGCACCGCCCGGGTGGCCGGCACCGGCCCCATGCCCATGTAGCGGGGATCGACGCCCGCATGGGCGTAGGCCACCAGCCGGGCCAGCGGCGCCGCGCCATGACGGCCCGCCGCGTCGTCGCTCATGAGCAGCACCGCCGCCGCGCCGTCGTTCAGGCCGGAGGCGTTGCCGGCCGTGACCGTGCCGTTCTTCCGCTGGAAGACCGGCTTGAGCGCGGCCAGGCCTTCGGCCGTCACGTCGCGGCGTACGTGCTCGTCGGTATCGACGCGCGTCTCGCCCTTGCGCGTGCGGACCGCGACGGGCACGATCTGCTCGCGGAAGCGCCCGGCGTCGATGGCCGCGGCCGCCCGCCGGTGCGATTGCGCCGCCAGCGCGTCCTGGTCGGCGCGGCTCACGCCGTAGCGCGCGGCGACGTTCTCGGCCGTGACGCCCATGTGGACCCGGTCGAAGGGGTCGGACAGCGCG